>Ga0209158_1000001_pt1 | contig 403665 bp, 341 predicted proteins | sample GraSoiAngelo_140_FD_185897 | JGI IMG/M metagenome (GOLD analysis project Ga0209158, IMG submission 185897) | Grasslands soil microbial communities from the Angelo Coastal Reserve, California, USA - 14_0929_12_30cm (SPAdes) (version 2) | ecosystem: Environmental > Terrestrial > Soil >...
GCTGTCGCAGCAGACGGTGGCGGCGGCGCAGAACGCTCCCATCATCACGACGCGCGAAGCGGAAACGAGCGCGATCGTAAAGACGGGCCATACGGTGGTCATCGGCGGGCTGGTCGGCGAGACGCAACAAACCGTTGAGAGCGGCGTCCCCTTGCTCAAGGACCTCCCGTTGCTCGGGTTGCTATTCAAGAACCGCAGCACCTCCCACGAGCGCACCGAGATCGCAATTTTCCTGACGCCGTACGTCGTGTTTACGGACGAGCAGGCGGACTCTCTGATGCAGCGCGAGCGCGACCGGTTGGAAGGCTCGATGCACCAGCTCGACAGCTTGCTCGCGCCCGTGCCTCCGCGAAAGCCGTGACCTTGCCTGTGAGCAACCCCAGCCCCGCCCACTTCGCCGGCCCGGACCCAGCCGAGCCTCGCTCCGGGGCGGACCTCCGGGCCGCGGCAGCGGGACCACTGGCGCAGCGCCTCTCCCCCAAATACCTCGTGGAGCACTGCCTGCTACCTGTGGGCGTGAGCGAGACCGGTGAACTGCTGGTGGCGGCGGAAGAGCGACCCGACCCTACGGTGATCGACGAGCTGTGCTGGACGTATGGCCGACGCGTGAAGCTCGTGAGCGCGTCCGCCGCCGAAATCCATGCAGCGATCCTCTCCGCGCAGTCCGAGTCGCCCGCCGACGTGCAGGCGACGGACCTCCGCGGCAGCGATCTGGTTCTCCTCGCCGAAGAGGAGGAGACCATCGCCGACCTGCGCACGCTCGCCAACCAGGCGCCGGTGATCAAGCTCGTGAACGTGATGATCCTCGAGGCGCTGCGGGCGCGGGCGAGCGACATTCATCTCGAGGCGACGCCCGACGGGCTGCGGGTGCGTTACCGCATCGACGGTGTGTTGCATGACATCTCCCGCCCGCCACGCCAGTACCAGGCCGCCGTGCTGAGCCGCATAAAAATCATGGCCAGTCTGAACATCGCCGAGCGACGTCTCGCCCAGGACGGTCGCATTCGGCTGCGGCTGTCGGACCGGGAGCTCGATCTGCGCGTGTCGATCAGCCCCACACTCCACGGCGAGGGGGTCGTGCTCCGGATCCTGGATCGCGGCGCAGGCGTCCGCAACCTGGATGACCTCGGCATGCCCGGCGCGGCGTTGGAGTGCTTCGAGCGCCTAATTCGCCAACCGCACGGCATCTTTCTCGTGACCGGCCCCACTGGCTCGGGCAAGACCACGACGCTGTACGGTGCGCTCGCGCGCTTAAACCAACCCGGGGTGAAGATCGTGACGGTGGAAGACCCGGTCGAATACCAGATCGACGGTGTCACGCAGATCCCCGTCAATCCCAAGATCGGGCTGACGTTCGCGGCGGCGCTGCGCTCCATTCTGCGCCATGACCCTGACATCATCATGGTGGGCGAGATGCGCGACCGCGAAACCGCCGAGATCGCGATCCAAGCGGCGCTCACGGGGCACCTGGTGTTCTCGACCCTGCACACGAACGACGCGCCGAGCGGCGTGACGCGCATGGTGGACATGGGCATTGAACCCTACCTCGTCGCCGCTACGGTGCTGGCGATCGTGGGGCAGCGTTTGGTGCGGCTGGTATGCGATACCTGCGGCGAGGACTTCCGCCCGCCAGCGGACGTGCTGGCCCAGGTGACCACCGTGCCCGACATTCCCCAACCGCGGTTCCGGCGGGGACGCGGCTGCGACGCTTGCGCGGGCACCGGTTATCGCGGGCGCTCGGGTCTTTACGAGCTGATGCCGATGAGCGAGGACTTGCGCGAGCGCGTCGTCCAGCGCGCTCCGCTCGCCGAGCTTCGCGCGCTGGCGCAGGCGCAGGGCATGGCGCCGCTGCGCGCGGCGGGCTGGGCCAAGGCGTGCGCGGGTACCACGACGCTCGAAGAAGTCCTGCGGGTGACGGCGGACGACGCGCTGTTATGAGCCTCCGGTTCCGCTACCGGGCGGCTACACCGGACGGGCAGGTGATGGAAGGCGTGCTGCACGCGCCCTCGCGCCAGTCGGTGCTCGAGGAGCTGCGTCGCCAACACCTCTATCCTGTCACGGTCGACGAATCGACGCCCACCGGCGCGCCGCGGGGTGGGCGGCAGCTCGGTCGCCGCGCCGCCGTGACGCTCTGGACCCGGAACGCCGCGACGCTACTCGGCGCGGGAGTCCCGCTCGACCGGGCGCTCGCGTTCACCGCACAGTACGCGAGTCATCACGGCCTTGCGGAGACGGTCCGGCAGGTGCGCCGCGCCGTACAAGGCGGCGCCAGCCTCGCCGACGCCCTCGCCCAACATCCGCGGTACTTCGATCCCCTCTTCGTTGCCATGGTCTCGGCCGGCGAGTCGAGCGGCGCGCTCGACGTCGTGTTCGTGCGTCTGTCGGAGCACATGGAGGAAAGCGCGGAGCTCCGGTCGCAGGTCCTCTCGGCGCTGCTCTACCCCGCCCTCCTGGCCGTGGTCGCGACCGTCGGAGTAATCGTTCTCTTGGGATTCGTGATTCCACGGTTCGCGAACGTCCTCGCGGACGTTGGCGGCACCCTCCCGCTCAGCACGCATCTCCTCCTTGGCGCGAGTGCGCTGTTGACCAAAGCGTGGTGGCTGTGGCTGTCGCTCGGGGCGGCGGGGGCCTACCTGATCTCGAGCGCCCTCGCCCGTCCGGAAACTCGCCGCCGTTGGCACGCCGCCCGGCTGGCGTGGCCTTGGATTGGGGACCTCGAGCTCAAGTATTCGACGGCGCGGTTGGCCCGCACGCTGGGTCTGCTCTTGAAAAGCGGCGTGCCGGCGCTCCCCGCGCTCAAGATCGCCCGGGCGTCGGCGACGAACCTCATGGTGCAAGAGAGCGTGGACCGGGCGGCGGCCGCGCTGGCGGAGGGCAGTGCGCTCGCCCCGTCGCTCGCAGGAACGTTACCGCCGCTGGCCCTCCAGATGATCGCTGTGGGGGAAGAGAGCGGTCGGCTCGAGGACTTGTGCCTTCGCGTCGCTGACACCTACGACGGCGAGGTGCGCCGCTCGCTTCGGACCGGCGTGGCACTCCTCGAGCCGGCGCTCATCGTGATCTTCGGCGCCCTCGTCGGCTTCGTCGCGCTCGGGATGCTCCAGGCGATCTACGGCATCAACCTCAAAGTGTCTTAGAGATCTCGCTCCTGCCACGCCAGCAGCGTGAGCCGCGCGCCGAGGACGTCATAGACAGCCTGGATCTCGTGAGTCAGCGGATGCCCGTCTTGCCACCCCCGGCTCACGATCAGGAGACGGCTGGGCAGCACTGCGAGGGCGGCCACGCCACCTGGCACTCCGGCCAATTGCGACCGCACGGGGTCTGGCCCGAAGACGAGCTCCCCGGTCTCGCGGCGCCGCACTAGACTCCGCGCCACCGTGACCGAGACCCCAGGCAACGCGGCGAGCACAGGCTCGGGGGCGGAGTTGATGTTCACTAAGCCATCGCTCCACACGGTGACGTAGGGCGCCACCGCCAGCGCGAGCGAGTCGTCGATGCCCTGAATGTCGGTGAGCTCGCCGAGGCGATGCAGGGGCGCCTGCTTGAGGAGCTCGACCGCGTGTTCCGCACGCCTGTCGGTCGTGAATTGCCGGAATAACCCCTCCAGCGTCGCCGCATCGGCGCGATTCAGGTCGATGCGCGCGTTTAGATCCACCACCGCCACGCCGAACCGCCCGCTCCCCAGAGCGACGTCGTTGAGGCCCGCGAGGCGCGTGCTGAGGTCCCGGAACGTGGTGATGCGCTCGGGCAGGCTCCGTGCCGAGTCGAGCAGCTCCTCGATCCGGACCGTCGCGGCGAGGATCCCGCTTTCGGCACTGTAGCGGGCGACGGTGCGCGAGCGCAAGCTCGACAGGATCTCCGACTCCATGCGCGCCTGCGAAACGACTTCGGCCACGATCACGCCGAGCAGCACCAGCAGCCACAGGACGAAGATCAGAGCGACGCCGCGGCGATCCCCGCGCTTCATCGTGACTCGCTCCCCCGCTGTTGGGCCGGCCGGTCCCGTGCTAGCCAATCGAGATCGAAGCGACCGCTGCCCGGGAGAAACACCGTCACCGTCACGAGCGTCAGTCCAGGCTGCCACGGGCGGCGCGTGATCTCCCGCCGGAACCCGCCGGGCAGCGATTCGGCCGACGTCCTGAGGAGGCTCGGCTCACCGAGTTGCGCGCGCTCGATGGCATCCTCGGCGTACGCCACCGCCTGCGACCACTCCCGCGCCGCGGCGACGAGCCGGTGGCTGCCCTGGAATAGCTCCAGGTAGCCGAGCCCCACGAGGCTCAGCACCACCAGCGCCACCATGACTTCGAGGAGCGTGAGCCCACGCTCGTGCTTCATCATCGTATGGAGCCCTCTTGCACCAAGGCACTGCCCGCGACGACCCGCACCTGCAACGGCAAACCTACCGGCGTGGAGTCGTGCCACATCGTGATCGCCACCGCGCTAGGCAGTACGGTCGTCGTCGGCCACTCCTCGAGCCACCCGGATGCGCCCGCAAGACGGGCCCGCACGTCCCAGCGCGTCACGCCGGGGGCGCGGATCGTCACCTGGGCGGCGGGCGCACGGCCGACCGGCGTCGCGGAGAGCCGGAGCCCGTCCGCCCCCGGCTCGATCGTGACCAGCCAGTCGTAGTCCGGATCCAAGGGCGGCCCGCCGCCCGCCGTCACGAACGACAACCGGCCCGCGTGCAGCGTGAACCGTGGGTCACCGGGCCGTTGCGGCGCCCGCGCGCTGCGCAGGGCGTCCTGGAGCAGCTCCCGCAGCGCTTGTGCTTCCTGCAACGCGTCGACATCCGCGCGCAGGCGGGCGTGCGCGTCGTAGCTCACCTGCGCCGCCCCATAGGCCAGGAGCACGACGAGGCCCGTGAGCACGATCGCCACCATGACTTCGAGCAGCGTGAAGCCGGACGCGCGGGCCAGTCGGGAAGTCCTCATGCGCTAGCGCCGTTTCCAGATCGTGATGCTACCATTCTGACTGCCACTCAGGGCAATGATCTCAGGGAAGCCATCATGATCCACATCCGCGAGCGTGACGGAGTGCACGCGCGATAAGCCGCTCGTCGGTAGCCCACTTTCCTGAACGAGGCGCCACCCTCCCTTCCCATCGCCCCGAAACCAGAAGAGGCCATCCCCGTCCTCGACGTCCCCGGTGACATTTCCCGCGGCGACGATGTCCAGGTCCCCGTCGTGATCGAGATCCCCCACCGCAAGACCTGCCGAGACCGATTTCAAGCTTTTCAGCCCGGCGGACGAATTGTTCCATCCTCCACGACCGTCCCCCAAGTACACTTCGGGGCCGTTCAGCTGATCCGGGGCCCCCAAGGGCGCGTTGATGACGAGATCGGGATGGCCATCCCGATTGACGTCAGCCAGGGCCAGCGATTGAAACTCCTGGCTCGCGGAGGAAATAGCGACGGGGCCCCCGGTGAAGCCTCCCCGGCCATCTCCGTAATAGATGTAGATCCCCCAGCGTTGAAACGCCGCGACCAGGTCCAGGTGACCGTCGTGATTGAGATCGGCGACAACCAGGGCCCGACCCGGCATGATCGGTCCCGGGCGCGTCTCGGGAAGTGTCGTGTGGATCGTCCAGTTTCCCGTCCCATCACCGAAGTACACTTCGATCCCGGCCTTTGCAAATCCGACCAGGATCAGGTCGAGGTGGCCGTCGCCGTTGACGTCGGCGAGGTGGGCGGCCACATACCCATCCTTCCTCCAAAGAATCTTTTGCGTGAAGCCGCCGTGGCCATCGTTGAGCAAGGTTTGCACGCGCCCAAAATGACTCGCCAATACGATGTCCGGGAACCCGTCGCCGTTGATATCCCCCGCTGCGAGGGCGCCATAGCCGATGTCGGTCCACGTGGCCTCGAGCGAAGTGAAGGCTCCTCTGCCGTCACCGAGCCACACGTGGAGAGCGGGCTTGACGAGTCGTGCCGTCGCGACGAGATCGAGATGGCCGTCTTGATTGAGATCAACGACGAGGGGGTGAAAGCGCCACTCCATGCCCGGCCCTAGAGTGAGGGCCTTCGAGTAGGTGGGAGGTGACGGCGCGAATTGGAGGAGGCCAGCGCGACCCGCCACGAGGCCGACGGCCGCCACGACACGCCATCTCTTGCGAACGCCGACCACGGCCCTCCCTCCTCACGATGCTCCTGCGTGAAAATAGCGCGGGGGCGGCCATGCCGCCCCCGGCTCCACAGCAGTGTGCGGCGAGACTCAACAAACGCCAACACCGCCTAGGGTTTCGGCAAGAAGGTCGTCTTCACCCCCTTGCTGTCGTTCAACAGCGGGTACGACCACTCCCGGGTGGCGTCGACGCTGGTTACTGTATTCACAGTAATATCGCATGCGATGAACGCCGTAATGAAAGGAAATCTTCCCCTAAAAATAACCCGGCAGCCAGGTGGAAGGTTTTCTAGGTCTACCGGTATAGGGATAAACACGGTCCCGGTCCCAACCCCGCGTACGTCAAACGTGAACTCTTCCTCCCGCTCGACGACCCCCAACATAGTGACAGGGGTGCCGTCCTGCACGGCGGGGTCGGAAACGACGAGGCCCTTCTTGCCAAAGTCGAAGACGTTCAAGTCCGCGCCACCGGGGAGATCGCTCAGGTGGAATTCGCCCCAGCAGGTGAAACGCACTGCGCTCGAATGCAGGCGCTCCCCCTCGTTGTAGAAAGAGAGGCCGGCGGAGGTGACAGGGTTCTGCACGTTCGAGTGCACATCCAGCGTGAGGAGGATCAGCGACGTTTCGCGCTCGGGGATGCCGGATTGCTCATATGGGATGGACCCGTAGACCTTCCCCGTGACCTGTTTGTACTCTTGGTCGTCGAAGTCGAGGTTTGTGTCGCCATTCAGGTCGGTCAAGTCCAGCGTCGCTAACCCCTCGCCGGCCTGGATCGGGATGGCACCATGCGCTCGAGCCGACGTACTGGACCCCGCGATGACCTCGTCACCGATCAGCCCGTCGAACTTGATCGCACGGCCACTCGACGGATTGTCAATCACCCACACGATCAGATAACCGCCGCCCTCTTCCTCCTCGCCACCGTTGGAGACGCAGTTCGGAGGTGCGGGCACATCGTCGGTCCTGGGGCCGATGTTCTCAGTATTGAAGGTGATCGTCCCGTTGAGCGTGGTGCTGAGGTTGAAGTCAACCTCTGCACAAACGCCAGTCGCGTCGCCCCCGCAGACCCAGTGGGCCCGAAGGTAGACAGTCCCAACGCTGCTGCAGTCGAAGTCCGGATCGTCGGGGGGACAGGTGACGCTGATCTCGAACCTGGTCCTTGGGAGCACATCAGCGTCCGCGGTGTTGACCCGTCCAGTGTGAACCGAGGGAAAGACCAGGACGCTTCCCGGTTCCTCAGAATCTTCACCCCATGCAGCGACTCGGATATGCCGTGCCGCAGTCATCGCGGGCACTCTGACATTCAGCAGCACGTCACTTACCCCCGGCCACACGGCAGCCGGCCCCCGCGGTCGGGCAGCCGCTGGCGCGGCCACTCCGATACACAGCAACAGCAGTAAAGAATTCCTCAGCGAGCACATGTGCATGCTCCTTTCCCGTCGGGCCGGTCAGGATAGGGTCATGCGGACCCACAGGCTTCCCCAAGCGCCATCTGACGGGCGGCAGGCCCGACGTGGGCGTCGCAGAGGCGTCGGAGTGCGGCAGTCCTATGGGCTCGCATCCAGATGCCTCAATGGCAAACCATGTACCTCACCCGTGCGGTCCTACGCGGGTGCAGTTGTAGCCTCAAACGACCGGGCGCCGTGGTCTTCATGGTGCCCGCACCATGGCATGCCCGCGGCACGAGTGGGAGCGTCGAGACCATGGTGTATCTACCAGAGTCGGCGGACAGAATGAGGTGGGGACCAGACTCCTACGGGCGAGTCACGCGACGCTCGGCGTTTTCTTGAACCGCCTGGCGTCGATGCGATACTGCTTGATCTTGACGTGCAGGGTCTTGTAGTCGGTGCGCAGGCGCCGCGCCGCCTCCGTCTTGTTCCCCTTACAGGCCTGGAGGGCCTGCCGGATCGCCTGGCGCTCGGCGTCCTCGGCGGCCGCTTCGGCAATCTCCTTCAAAGACGGTCCCATCTGAGTTGGCCCGCTGCGGCGTGTAGACACCCGCAATCCATCGAGCAGGGAGAGGTGTTGCCGCTCGATCACATCCGAAGCGATGAGGGTGGCGCGGCGCATGACGTTCCGGAGTTCTCGCACGTTCCCCGGCCAGGAATGGCGCAGCAACACATCCGCCGCCGCCGCCGAGATCTCGCGGCAGGGGCGGCCGAACTCCATGCTCGCTTCTGCGACAAAATCCTTCGCCAGGTGAAGGATGTCGTCTCGTTCCCTCAGGGGCGGCAAGGGGATAACGACGCCGTTCAAGCCGCGGTAGACATCTTCGCTGAACCAGCCCGCCCGCACCGCCAGCCCGAAGGAGACGCTGGAGGCAGCGATGGCGCGCACGTCCACTCGGACCGGCATCTTGCTCCCGGCCGGCAGCACTTGTCCGTCCTGGATCGCACGCAAGACCTGGGACTGCGCGGGGAGGGGAAGGCTGACAATCTCGTCGAGGAAGAGGGTGCCGCCCTCAGCAATCTGGAGCTCCTCCTCGATCGCCGTGTCCGATTTCGCGCTGCAATCGATGGCGACGAACGGTTGCTCGCGTCGAGCACTCAGCTGATGGATCGCCCTGGCCACGAGCTCCTTGCCGGTGCCGATCTCGCCCTCGATAAGAATCGGGGACGAAGAGTCGGCCGCCTGGCCGATCTGCTGGACAAGCGTTTCCAGCTGTTGACTCGGGGCCATCAACCAGCGCGCCAGCGTCAGTTGCTGTTGCTTGAGCTTGCGGTTCAGCTCGTTGGTCTGAATCGCGCGGCACAACGCCGCCACGAAGTAATCCCGGTCGATCGGCTTCGGGACAAAGTCACAGGCCCCCTTGCGGAGGGCGGCCATCGCCAGGGCATACTCGCCGTGCCCCGTGATCATCAGGGTGGGCGTGTCGGGCCGGCGCGCCCTGATCTCGTCCAACAGCGCGAACCCGTCCGTCCCCGGCATCTTGATATCGGTGACGATCGCATTGTAGTCGCGGACGGCGATCCGCTCGAGCGCGGCCGCCGCCGAGTCGGCCGTGTCCACCGTCAGCCAACCCATGCGGAGGCGGAGGGCCTCGGGCAGCGCCTGCAGCAGGCCCGGGTCGTCGTCGACGATGAGGACGTGCGCCGGCGTCATGCCGCGAGGGGGAGGTGGATCAAGAAGGCGGCGCCTTCGCCGAGCGGGCTCACGACCGAGATCGTGCCGCCGTGCTCCTTGATGATCCCATAAGTAATGGAGAGGCCGAGGCCCGTGCCCTTCCCGACCTCCTTGGTGGTGAAGAACGGATCGAAGATTCGCTGCTCCAGCTCGGGCAGAATCCCGTGCCCGGTATCGGCGACCGCGACCTCGACAGCTCCGGCGACGACGGCACCCGAGATGCGAATCGCCTTGCGGGGCGCGTCGGCCACAGCATCGCGCGCGTTCGTCAGCAGGTTGATGAACACCTGCTCCAGCTGGATGGGATTCCCGAGGACCACGAGCTCCTCCGGGCCCAAGTCGAGCGTCACCTCGACCTCGCGCAGTCGGAACTGCTCCTGCAAGAGGAACAGCGCCCGCTCGATCACCTGCCGCAAGGACGTCGGCTCGCGGCTGGCGGGGGCTGCCCGTCCGAACGTCCGCAAATGGGAGATGATCTCCGTCGCCTTGCGGACCTGTTGCAACGCGTGCCGCAACTCACCGACCGTCCGCCCCTGGTCCGTCGCGCCCAGCTCGATGAGGTCGATCGCGTTGCCCACGAACAAGGCGGTGTTGTTGAGGGGGTTGTTGAGCTCGTGGGCGACGCCCGTCGTGAGCTCGCCGAGCGTGGCGAGTTTCCCCGCCTGAACGAGCTGCTCTTGCTTCTCACGCAGCTCCAGTTCGCGCCGCTGCATCACGGCCGTGGTCTCCCGCAGGTCCCCCATGATGTGAATCATGGCCTTGCGGCTGGCTTCGAGATGCAGCTTGTCCGTCTGCGAGTCCTGCAGGAGGTGCAGCAAGGCCCGACGAGAGTTGTCGAGTCGCTCAGTCTGACGAGCCAGCCGGCGGCGGTCATCCTCGTAGTCGGCCAGAATATGCAGCATGGCCTTGCGCTGGTTGGTCAGGCGCTTGTTGAACTCGCTCAGGTCGCTCATGATGTGGCGCATCGCGCGACGCTGTTCATCGCCTTTGCGCAGCCGCCGTTCCAGCTGCTCCACATGGGCGCGCAGTTCTCCCTCGGTCGTCGAGGCGGCGCCGGGCTGCGTGGCTGCGCGCTGACGCTTCGCGATCGCGGCGTGCGCCATCGCTTTCAGATCCTCCCCGCCTTGAGCCTCTCGACTTCTTTGCGCAAGCTCTCGAGTTCTTTCTCGAGGGCGATCATCTTCAGCTCACGTCCGACCACGACTTCCTCGAATTTCTCGAGATCCAGGATCTTTTCCTGCAGCTCGCTCTTGGACTGCTCCAGATCGTGGACCACCTGCGTGTACTCGCGCATGTCGCGCAAAATGCCGATGGCGCCGATCACCTTGCCGTCCGGGTCGCGCAGCGCCGAGGCGTTGAGGGTCGTGGGGATCACCTTACCGCTCGCGCTCCGTGGGTTGAGCCGGGCGTTGCGGGTGACGCCCCGCGCCACGACTTCCCGCAGCGCGGCCGTGAACTCCCGGGTCTCCTCGGGGCTGATGAAGCGCGACAGCGACTGCTCGAGGAGCTCGTCCGGGCGGAAACCGAGGAGTGCGGACACCGCATCGTTCGCCTGCAGGATTTTCCCCTCGAGATCCGACACAAACACCGGGTCCGGAGCGTGCTTGATCAAGCTCTCAGCGTAGGCTCGCGCTTTGTCCAGCTCGCGCATGTCGCGCAGGATGCCGATCACGCCGATCGCGCGACCGTCCGGATCTCGCAGCGCGGAGGCATTCAGGCTGGTGGGGATGACTTCGCCGCTCGCGCTGCGCGGGTTCAGAACCACGTTCCGCATGACACCGCGTTCGACCACTTCGCGCAGCGCCGCCGTGAACTCCCGCGTCTCCTCGAGACTGATGAAGCGCGAGAGCGACTGCTCCAGCACCTCGTCTTGCCGGAACCCGAGCAGCTGGGAGACCGCATCGTTGGCCTGCAGGATCTTGCCTTCGAGGTCGGAAACGAACACCGGATCCGGGGCGTTGGCGATGATGATGTCGGCGTCCAGCGTGGCGTGCGAAACAGCCGCGCCTCCGTGGACCTCGATCACGTTAGGTTTTGTACCGAATCCGTGGCGCCTGATGGCCATTCGTGCCCTCATATCGGGACGGCGACTCCCCGATGCGTCGCGCTCGGTTCCCATCGTCCTGACGTTGGACTGACCTATGAGGCGCTGAAGTATGAAGCACAGATCGGGCCCGACTCTTGCGGTACAGAACGCTTCGTCAAGTGCGGCATTTACAGGTAGTTCGGTCAGGGTCGCTGGACCCTGTTGCGGCGGTCCAACGGCTAGAAAGGCCCTCTGCCGCAGCGACGCCACAGCCGCGCTGGAAGCCACTTTGCCCCAGAAGTCCTCGAGCGTACAATCCAGTTGCCATGATCACCGTCAGGACCAAGCCTCAGGGTTTCACCCTCATCGAGATCCTCGTTGTGATCATCGTGCTGGGCCTTCTCGCCGCCCTGGTCGGCCCCCGCATCCTTGGCAGGGTCTCCGAAGCAAAGAGCGCGACTGCGCGCACGCAGATCGCCTTGCTCGGCGTGGCGCTCGACAATTACCGGTTGGACAACGGGACGTATCCCACCACCGAGCAGGGCCTGGACGCACTCCAAGAAAAACCGACGCGCGAACCTGTGCCGCTCAACTGGCGCGGACCCTACCTGAAGAAGGCCGTGCCACTCGACCCCTGGGGCCGCCCCTACATCTATAAGGCCCCCGGCGAACACAATCCGACCGGATACGACCTTTCCACCCTCGGTCGCGACGGGCAACCGGGTGGCGAGGACGAGGACGCCGACATCATTGGCTGACCGCACGCCTGGTCTCAGGGCGTGCGCATCTCGCAAGTGAGAGGGTCGAGCACCTCGCCGCCGACCGCTGCCGCGCTCCGCACGTCGAAGCCGCAGCTCCCGAGCGGCGACACCATCAGCGTGACCGCGGCGGTGAAAAACGACGGCACGCGCCCCGTGGCGAGGGGGCCTTGGCGCGGTTCGGCACCGGCCTCCATCCGCCACTCTCCCGTGGGATCGATATGCAGGTACACGACTTCACCACGCCGGGCCGCGACTTCGCGAGCGCTCACGAGCAGCGCGTTTAGCGCAGACTGGTCGTGGTGGCGCGGGAAGAGCGCCGGCGCAACAAGGACAGCCACGAGGCCCATGAGAATGAGCACGACCACGATCTCGATCAGCGTAAACCCGGAACGATGACGCATTGCAGGCGCTCCACCCCTCAGAGCAAAAACCGGGCCTTGAACGTCTCACGGTACCGTAGGCGTCCCATCGTAGCTTGTAATCTGTCGAGCACTTGTCAGTAATGCTCCGCAGAGCAAGCCTACTGCCCCGCCGCCTCCCACTGCTGGCGACTTAACACCGCGATCGGCTCGAGCTTCTTGCTGCGGAGCACCGCATTGATGCCCGCCAAGTCGCGCGTCGTCCAGGCATCGAAGTCCCGCACCACATCCGCGAGCTCCCGCGCCAGCGCGTCCGCCCGCTCGATCTGCGTTTGCGATGGCCCACCGTCGTAGAACACGATGTTGCTGTACAGATCGGTGAGGTTTTCCCGCAACCGCTCCTCGCCCGTGATCATGCCGCCCTCTTTCGTCGCCACGATCTTCTTCCGCATCGCATCCACAGCCGCCGAAGCGGCACGGAGGCGCTTGGTGACGGCATCGCCCGTGGGCAGCCGCGCCGCGCGCTCGTCGAGCGCCTGGCGGACGCCGTTCATCCGCTCGACCGCAAACGTCATGTCGGTGAGCGTGCCCGACATCTTGAGTGCCAGATCCAACGCCGCCTGTCGCTCCTGCGCGGTATGCGTGCTGCGCGGGTCCGGCACGACGGCGAGCTGCGTCGTAAACGTGGCCGTGTCCTTCGTGAGCTTGATCGTGTAGGTCCCCGGCAGGACGTGCGGGCCGAACGCGGCGCCGAAGGCCGCACTCGCCGCCGGCGGCACGCGCGGCGCCGTCAAGCGCATCGACCACGTCGCACGATTCAAGCCGCGACGTTTGCTCGTCGGCAACGTGCCCAACAGTTTTCCGCTCGCATCGAAGACCTCGAGCTTCATGTCGCCGAATATGTGACGCCGCCGCTGGTAATACGTGATCACGGCATCGCTCGGTGGATTCGGCCCGATGTACATCGCGTCGCCGTTCGACCATCCGCCGCCGGCCTGCAGGCGCTGGACCGTCGGACGGGCCGGCAGGAACGCGACCGCGCTCGCGAGCACCTGGGGCGTCAACGCCCGCAGCGGCGAGATGTCGTCGACGATCCAGATGCCACGGCCGTGCGTCGCGATCACGAGATCGTGGTCGCGCGGATGGATCGCCAGATCCCGCACGGCGACCGCGGGCAGATCCCCACCCTTGTAGTGCGCCCACTGCTTCCCGCCGTCCACTGACACCCATAGCCCGAACTCGGTGCCAAGGAACAGCAGGTTGGGATTGACGAGGTCTTCTTTGATGACGTGCGCGTAGCCGCGCACCGGGCTGTCGGGCGCGATGAGTGGGGTCCACGTCGCGCCGAAATCGCTGGACTTGTAGGCGTAGGGCCGCATGTCGCCGAACGTGTGCACGTCGAACGTCGCGTAGATCGTGCCCGCATCGAAATGGCCAGGCTCGACCGACGTGACCCAGGCGTTCCGCGGCAAGCCGACGATCTTCGCAACGACGTTGGTCCAGGTCTTCCCGCCATCGCGCGTGACCTGGAGGTTGCCGTCGTCCGTCCCGGCCCAGATCACATCGGGGTTCTTCGGCGACTCCGCGATCGCGAAGATCGTGGTGTGCATCTCGGCGGCGGAGTTGTCGACCGTCACGCCGCCCGACTGTTCCTGTTTTTGTTTCTGGGGATCGTTCGTCGTCAGGTCGGGCGAGATGCGCTCCCACGTCTGCCCGAAGTCGCGCGAGCGGAACAGCACCTGCGCCCCGATGTAGATCGTGCCCCGCTGCGTCGGACTGACATGAATCGGCGTGTTCCAGTTGAAGCGGAGCTTCTTCTCCTGGTACTGCGGCAGCGGGCGGACGTTGCGGCTCTCGTGCGTTCTCCGGTTCACGCGCGCGATTTCCCCCCCCTGGTACTCGGCGTACAGGTAGTCCGGATCGCTGGGATCGGCGAACATCCAGAACCCGTCACCACCGTACATGTTTTCCCATTGGTGGTTCGTGATGCCACCCGGAAATTCCGACGGCCCGACCCACGAACTGTTGTCCTGCAACCCGCCGTACACGTTGTATGGCCGCGCCATGTCGACGCTGACGTGATAGAACTGCGACACCGGAAGGTTCTCGTTCTTCACCCACTTGTTCCCGGCATCGTACGAGAACCAGAGGCCGCCGTCGTCGCCGGTGATCAGGTGATCGGTGTCGTTCGGATCGATCCACACGTCGTGGAAATCCCCGTGCGCTCCGCCCGAAATCCCGCTGAAGCTCTTGCCCCCGTCGGTGCTGACGATGAGTCCGCCGTCGGGCTTGTAGACACGGTCAGGATTCGCCGGGTCGACGATCAGATTCGCGAAGTAGAACGGCCGCCAGATCATGTTCTGGCTGCGATCGAGCATCTGCCACGTCTTGCCGCCGTTGTCGGAGCGATACAGCGCGTTGAGCGGCGGCACGGCTTCGATGAACGCGTACACGATGTCCGGTTTCGACGGCGCTACCGCCACCGCCACGCGGCCCCACGGCTTGGGCGGCAGCCCGGAGCCGGCCGCGACCGTCAGATCGGTCCACGTCGCGCCGCCATCGGTACTCTTGAAGAGGCTCGATGCGCTCGGCGCGGTGGCACTGTCGCCGCCTGAGCGGAACGTCCAGCCCCGGCGGCGGAAATCCCACATGCCTGCATACAGCGTCCCGGGGCGCGACGGATCCATGGCCAGCATCGAGCAGCCCGTGGAGGTGTTCGTGCCCTTCAGCACCTGCGTCCACGTCTTGCCGCCGTCGGTCGTCTTGTAGACGCCGCGGTCGTTGCTGTCGCCCCAGAGCTTTCCGGGGACGCAGACGTAGACGGTGCTCGTCTGGTTGGGGTCGACGAGAATCTTGACGATGTGCTCGGATTCGCGCAGGCCCATATTGGTCCAGTTCTCACCGCCATCGTCCGACCGGTAGATCCCGTCGCCGATGGACACGCTGTTGCGCATCCAGGACTCACCCGTCCCGACCCAGATCACCTTCGGGTTCTTCGGGTCGATCGTCACTGCGCCAATCGATTGCACCGGCTGTTTGTCGAAGACGGGCTTGAACGTCGTGCCGCCGTTCATCGACTTCCAGACGCCGCCGCTCGCCGCACCGACGTAGACGGTGAGCCGCGCGCCTTCGTGCACCGCCGCGAGCGCCGCAATGCGCCCGCTCATCGCCGCCGAGCCGATGTTGCGCGCGCCGAGCCCGGAGATCGTTTCGGAATCGACCTTGACGGCAGGGGTCTGTGCCTGCGCGAGCAGGAGCGAGAGGAGGAGGATCATGGGCGTGCCCCCGGCCGCGCGAACCGCGCATCGTCGAGCGGGACGTTGGCCTCGATTTTGTCGTACGTGATTTTCGAACGATCCGTGCTGCTGCTGCCTTTTGGTCCAGACTCGGATGAGAAGGGCAGATAGACCCCGTTGACCTGCTTGTAGTCGCCGAGCGAGGTCTCGTATTCCTGGGGAGCGCCGCGGATCATCCGCTGCGTGTCGATTCTGATCGGCACGTAGTACTCGGTATCCAGGTAGAAGAAGCTCACGTCGCCGTTCGGTCGGGTGACTTTGAGCTTGTACGCGTCGCTGCCCTCGATCTGCTCCAGTCCCTGGTACTCGACGCGGTTGCCCTTGGCCTGGTAGTTCACGAGTGCGCCATCGAAGTCGGCGTCGTCGAGAATCCCGTGCATCTCTTCTTCACCGAGAGCTTCCGGATCCCGCTTGCCGTTCCAGGGCTCGATCTTCCAGCCGTTGTGCCCATCGTACGCGTTGATCCCGGTCATGCCCTGGATTGAAAACTCTTCCCGCACACTGCTGGGGCGCTTGTTTTCCTGCACCACCACGGCCTCGAACCCGCCGCCCCCGTTGTACTTCCCGGTGCGGCGCAGCGTCTGCAGCGCTTGAATGCGCGCCAGGCCGCCCGACGCGTGGATGTACTTCGCGACGAGACTGTCGACGGATTGAGCACACAGCGGAGTCGCCCAGAGAGCGAGTGCCGCGACTTTGAGTAGGGTGCTGCGCATGATCATTCCTCCGAAGTTCCGGCGGGAACCGACGAAGTTATCCGCTGGCCCGTTGGTCGCAACTCGCCTCGATGTCCTCGATGTCACGCACCACCCGGTCCCAGTTGAAGTACGTCTCGACTGCGCGCCGACCTGCCGCGCCCATCCGCCGCCGCAACGCGGCGTCGGCAAGCAGGCGGTTGAGTGCCTCGGCCACTGCTGCCGGGCTGTAAGGATCGACCAACAATCCCGTTTCGCCGTCGCGCACCGCGTCGATCAGGCCAGCTTCTCGACCCGCCACCACGGGAACACCCGACGCCGAGGCTTCCACCGCGGCGATACCGAAACCCTCCACGAGCAGATCGTAGCGTCGCGACACGAGCGCGAATACGTCGGCCGCGTTGTAGAGCTCCGGCAGATCAGCCTCCGGCACGAAACCCAGAAACCGCACCGCGTCGCCCAATTGCAGCTCCGCGACCAGCCGTTCGAGATACGGTCGGCACTCTCCCACGCCGGCGATCGCGTAGCGCACATTCGGATGGGCCGCGCGCACCGCCGGCAACGCCCTGATCACCGTATCCAATCCCTTGTGCCAATCGAGCCGTGCGACCGTCAGGATCCAGGGGCCGCCCTCGAGACCGTGCGTGCGCCGAATCTGCGCGGTGGAGAGCCCCGGTTGGAACTGTTCGGGATCGGTGCCGAGGGGGACCGTGCGCACGCGGTCGCCTTGGTGATCGAGCCCAAGGTCAGAAAGGATTCGGCGTGTGTAGTCGGCGGTCCACTGGCTGTTGGCCACGAAGACCGATGCTCCGTCGAGCAGCTTGCGGCCGGTCCAGTGCTTGAATCGAGACCGCCGCAGCTTGTGATCCAGCAGCAGCAACTCCGCGCCGTGGGTGAAGACGCCGTACGGGATGCCGTAACGGGCGCGCAGCCAGCGGGCCGGATAGGCTGCCGGCTTCAGCTCTGCGCACCATGTGAATCGCGGACGGTGCCGGCGGGCCAGCGCGTCGGTGCGGATCGTCCAGCGCAGCAGACCATTCACCGTCCGCAGTCGCTTCGCCCGAACGGGCACGCGGTCGATGCCCTGCAGATAGTCCGTGTCACTCTCGGCGCTGCCGGCATATGTGCCGGTCGACACGAGCAGCGAGTAGGGGGGATAGCGCCGGGCCATCTCGCCCATCATGCGCGCGATGCCACCCTCATGCGGTGGGAAGTTGAACGCGAGGAGCAGGCTGGGTGACGACTGTTCCCAACCCGTCACTCCTGCTCCCAGAGAAACGCGTACTTGAGGAAGCCGCCGATCGCGCCCATCGCCGCCTGGATGACGCCCATCCGGCCGTCCAAGAAACCGCCGCGCAAGAGATACTCCCGCCAGAAATGCGCGGCCGGACGCAACGCGAGATCGCTCCACCGCGCGCGCTGCCCCCGCGCCGCGAGCGCGCGCGCGCTCGTCTGCGCATACGCGACGAGCTTCTCGATGTGGTGGCTCAGGTCGCGGTACGGTGTGTGATCGAGCTGCTGCGTGAGCGTCCCGACGTCGCGCAGGCCCTGAAGGCCGGGATGCACCGCGCTGCCGCCGTAGCGGAACTCGCGTCGCGCGAAGCGCACAACCCAATCATTGCCCCAGTGGCCGCGTTGGAGCACGCGCCCCTGGAATGCGTTACGGCGCTTCACCCGATAGGCTTCGTGTGTCGCTCCCGCCGGGGTGGCCCCCGCCGGCACGGCCATGATTTCCTGCGCCAACTCCGGTCCGATCCGTTCATCGGCATCCAGCGCGAAGACCCAACCGTGCCGGGCGACAGCGATGCCGGCATTGCGCTGCTCGCCGATGCCGCGGGGACCGTCCGTGATGACGCGCGCGCCCGCGGCGCGCGCGAGCGCGACCGTGTCGTCCGTGGATCCGCCGTCGACGACCACGACGTCGGCCGTCCAGTCGAGGTGGCGGATACAGGCGGCGATCTGCGCTGCCTCATTCAGCGTGGGAATGACTATGGTGATCGGCGCCTGCACGCGGCCCTCCCTTGATGAGGCGGCGCTCCATCGCTTCACGATATACGGCCTCCGTGCGCTCGACCATGCGCTCGAGCGTGTACTCCCGCCGCACCAGCTCGCGGCCACGGGCCCCGACCCGTGCGGCGAACGGCGGATCGCCGAGCATCCGTTCGAGCGCCTCGGCCCACGCGCGCGGCTCCAGCGGCGGAACGAGCAACCCCGTTTCGCCCGACGTGATGAGGTCGGGGCTTCCTCCCGCCCGCGACGCCACGACCGGGACGCCGAGCGCCATCCCCTCGAGGAGCGCGAGTGACAGTCCTTCGATGCGGGAGGGCAATGCGGCGATCGTCGCCAGCCGGTAGAAGGCAAGGGGCTGGTCGGTGAAGGGGACATAAACCACGCGGTGGCGCGGCGGCAAGCGGGCTGCCGCGGCGCGCAACTGGTCGTCAGGTTCGATTCCCACGAACGCCACGACCACCGGTCGGTCGACGGCCGCGAGCGCCTCGAGCAGAATGTGCTGATCCTTGCGCCGCGCGAGGACCATGATCACGGGACGACCCGCGACGTCGCCGAGAGCGGTGGCGGCGGCGGACATGGCCGCCGCCGTCGGTAACGTATCGACCCGGGCGAGGTCGATGCCGTTGGGCACAGGGCGCAGGCGCGCGCCGGGATAGAGCCGCCGCCGCAATCCGCGGGCCACCGCGTGACTCACCGCAATGGTCCGGTCGGCCGACAGGCCGACCGCGATCAGCTCGGCCGGCGACGTGAGCGGCATGGTGTGGCGCGTGACAACGAACGCCTGAGGCAGCCGGTGCCGCCAGCGCAGCCAGGTGAGCGCGCGGCGGTCGCGACTGTCGTGACTATTGACGAGATCGACCTGCTCCCGCGCGATTACGCGGGCGAGCTCCCCGGTAAGCGGACCGAGCCGACGGAAGTCGAGCGGCACGAGGGGCAGCCCCGAGTCTGCAGCCAGCTCGGCAAGCATGCTGTCCGGCCGGCAACCGACTAACACCCGGTGGCCCCGCTTCACCAGCGGAGCGCACAGGCTGTGGATGAGGAAGGTCGAGCCGGCTTGGTGCCCCGCATGCGTGACTTCGAGGATGGTGAGCGGGCGATCGGCCATGTGCCCAGCACTATTACGCCGCCGGTCGCGCGCCCGCAACCGCAAGCGTACTTTCTCCGCCTATGCCACGCGTTGAGACGCGACGGTTTCCCAACCTCACGGTGCTCTCGCATCCGTTGATCCAGCACAAGCTCACGATCCTGCGCGACAAGCGCACCAGCACCCGCGACTTCAAGCAGCTCGTGAACGAGATCGCGATGTTGATGGCGTACGAAGTGACGAAGGACCTGCCGCTGGAACCGGTGGACATCGAGACGCCGCTCGAGAAGACCACCGGGAGCCAGGTCGCGGGGAAGAAGCTGACCCTCGTACCGATCCTGCGCGCCGGGCTCGGGATGGTGGAGGGGATTTCGCAGCTCATCCCCTCCGCCCGCGTGGGTCACATCGGTCTGTATCGCGACCATTCGACCCTGCAGCCCGTTGATTACTACTTCAAGATCCCTTCCGGCGAGGCGGACCGCGCGTTCTTCCTGCTCGACCCGATGCTGGCCACGGGCGGGTCGGCGGTCGCCGCGGTGAGCGCGCTGTCCCGTGCCGGGGCGCAGAAGATTCGGTTTTTGTGCCTGGTATCGGCCCCCGAAGGCATGAAGGCGATGCTGGATGCCCACCCCAAGGTGCCGGTTTATACCGCGTCGCTCGATCGAGAGCTCAACTCCAAGGGCTATATCCTGCCCGGCCTGGGGGATGCGGGCGACCGCCTGTTTGGCACCAGATAAGGCCTGCTGACGTAACCCTTTTGTCGTCCCCCGTGTCCCATCAGTAGTTACGAGACCAGCCCGTCACCTCGGAGCGCCGTGGACGAATCACAGCTCATTGCCCGCGTCCGCGCCGGGGATAGCGCCGCAGAGCGCGCGCTGTATGACGCACACGTGGACCGCGTGTACCGCCTGGCCTTCCGGCTCGCGGGCGATGATGCCCTCGCGCAGGATTTCACCCAGGAAACGTTCATCCGCGCGTTCGACCGGCTCGGCTCGTTCCGAGGCGATGCGGCATTTTCGACCTGGCTGCACACGATCACGACCACGGTCGTGTTGAACGGTCTGCGCAAGGTGAAGCGGTTCCGGCAGCGGGAAGCGGACATCGACGACGCGCACGACATCGGTGTCGCGCAACGGCACGCCGAACCGGATTTGAAAGCGCGGCTCAAGCAGGCGATCGATGACTTGCCAGAAGGTTACCGAACGGTGTTCCTGATGCACGATGTCGAGGGCTATACACACGAAGAAATCGGCGTCGCGTTGGGCGTCGAGACCGGCACGTCAAAGGCGCAGCTGTCGCGCGCACGCGCCAAATTGCGCGTCGCGCTGTCGGACTTCGCAGGAGAATGGGTGCAATGATGCAGGAACACGAAGATCCAAAGTTCGAGCAATGGCTCAAGGATGCGGCACGTACCACGTACCACGCACCGCGCACGCCGCCTCGCGAGGAGATGTGGGCGCGTATTGCGGCGGAGCGGCAACGCAAGCACGTCATCGAGCTGCGCCCTTGGATGCGCTGGGTGGTGGCAGCCGCCGCAGTCTTGGTCATCGGTATCGGCATCGGCCGGTGGACCGCTCGTCAACCCTCGGCGGCCAAAGTCACGCCGGTCGCTGCAACCGAAACCGACTCCACGCAGCCTGACGTCGTCTACCAGGTCGCCGCGACACAATACCTGTCGCGCGCGGAGGCATTCCTCACCGGCTTCCGTGCGGACGCGCGAGCCGACGCGCACAGCGCTCGCTTCGCGAGTCAAGCACGCGACCTGCTGACGACCACGCAGCTCATGCTCGACTCGCCGGCCGCGAAAGATCCCCGGATGCGGTCGCTGCTCGAGGATCTGGAGCTCGTGCTCGTGCAAATCTCACAGCTCGGCGCCGCCCAGGACCGACATGACGCCGACCTTATCACGCAAGGCATGAACCAATCGAACGTGTTGCCCAAGCTGCGCTCGGCGATTCCCGCCGGGCCCGTACCGGTACGCACTGAAGGAGCACTCTGATGTTGGCTTCCCTGTCCCTCTTGCTCGCCGTTACGACTATGCAGGCGACGCCGGCCCCGGCGCCGTCGCCAGCACCGCGCGCGCATCGTCGCGCGCATGCCATCACTATCGCGCCGTTTGCGGCCTCGGCGGCAGAGCTCGAGGCAGCAGCCGCCGGGTTGGCGATGGCGACGCCCGACTTCGCGATGCTGAGCGCGCAAGCTCCCGTATTGGCGATGTCGGCTCAAGCGCTCCAGGCGCCGGTATTCGCCCTCAGCGCCGCCCCAGTAGCCATGGCCGGCGGATTCCAGGAGCTCGCCGGTCTCGCTGACCTCGCCGGGCTCGCCGATCTGGCCGGCCTGGCCGCGCTCGCGGACGTTGGCGATTTCACTTTTGACATGGAGGACGAGCCCGAGCCCCGTTGGCCGCAAGACGAGGCCAGCACGCAGGCGGACGTCGCGGATTCGGTGTATCGCGCGGCGCGTCGCGCGCTGAATCAGAATCAGTACCAACAGGCGGCGGAACTCTTCCGCCGGATTCGTGATCGCTACGCGCGGTCGACGTACGTGCCGAACACCTATTACTGGGAAGCGTTCGCACTCTATCGGGCTGGTTCTGACGACAACCTGCGGGCCGCCCGCAGCGCTCTGAAGACACAGGCCGATCGCTATCCCAAGGCCACGACGCGCCGTGATGCCGAGGTGCTGCTGCGACGCATCCAAGGTGAGCTGGCCCGGCGTGGCGATCAGCCCGCCGCGACAGCGATCGCGCAGGACGTCGATGAGATTGCTCCAGTCGCCGCCGTACCGCCGGTAGCAGGAACGCCCCCGGTCGCCGCCATTGCGGGGGTTCCGGGCCGGCACCGGTACGAAAGCAACAATTGCGACGACGACGACGACATTCGACTCGCCGCCCTCAATGCCATGCTGCAGATGGACGCGGAACGCGCGGTGCCCACGCTGAAGACCGTTCTGGCACGGCGTGATGCCGGCTCGACCTGTCTGCGGCGCAAGGCGGTCTTCCTCGTCTCACAGAAGCGCAGCGATGAGACGACCTCCATCCTGCTCAGCGCCGTGCGCTCCGACCCCGATCAGGAAGTTCGCGAGCAGGCGGTGTTCTGGCTCTCCCAGGTACCGGGCGATGAGACGGCCCTGGCGCTGGATTCGATTCTGCGTGATCCCAAGACGGATCCCGAGATCCAGGAGAAGGCGATCTTTGCGCTGTCGCAGCATCGTGGCGCTCGTGCCGGCGCGACGCTGCGCGCCTTCGCGGAGCGCAGCGACGTCAACAGCGATCTCCGCGAAAAGGCGATCTTCTGGCTGGGGCAGAACCGCTCGGAGGACAACGCCCAGTTCCTGAAGGATCTCTACAAGAAGCTCGACAACCAGGACCTCAAGGAGAAAGTGATCTTCTCCCTCTCGCAGATGGGCGGCATCGACAACTACCGCTGGTTGATGGACATCGCCCTGGATTCGCGCGAGGACATCGAAATCCGCAAGAAGGCGCTGTTTTGGGCCGGGCAGGGACGCAGCGTGGATATCGCGGATCTCGTGCGGCTGTACGAGAGCATGAACGACCGCGAGATGAAAGAGCAGCTGATCTTCGTGTACTCGCAACGGCGCGAAGACGCCGCGCTCGACAAGCTATTCCAGATCGGGAAAAACGACCCCGACCGTGAGCTTCGCAAGAAGGCGATCTTCTGGGTCGGTCAGTCGCGAAGCCCGCGGGCAGCGCAGTATCTCCAGGAGCTCATCAACCAATGAACACACGTGCGTGGTGCGTCGTGCGTGGTGCGTGGTTGCTGCTGATCGCGGCGAGCACGGCAACCGCGCAGACGCTCGAGAAACGCGTGGCCGCCGCGCCCGACGGATCGGTGCGTTTCAGCTTTGACGCCCGACCGGGGGTGTACGGCAACGGCCGCAACATGATCAGCTGGGATTGCGACAAGGGGAATTGCCGCAACCGCCAGGTCGACGGGAATTGGAACGACCACGACGACTGGGAAACGCCGTGCGATTCCGGTCCGGTTCGCGTGGCGCTCAGCAAGAGCGGCGGACGGATCCTCGATCTCCGGGTGTATGTGGGAGGTCAGTGGCGCACCAGCACGTCGGCCACCGACCTCGGCATGGTCGGCACGAAAGAGGCGGCCAGTTATCTGCTCGCGTTGGCGCTTCGCGACGAGAGCCGCGCGGCCGAGAAGGCCATCTTCCCCGCAGTGCTCGCCGACAGCGTGACGATCTGGCCCGACCTCTTGAAGATTGCCAAGTCGGAGGACGTTTCCCGGAAGGTGCGGCGTTCCGCCGTGTTCTGGCTCGGGCAGGCGGCCGGCGATGCCGCCACGCGCGGGCTGACCGATCTCGTCGACGACGGCCGCGCGGATCGCGAGGTTCGCGAGTCGGCCGTGTTCGCCTTGTCGCAGCGGCCCCGCGACGAAGGCGTTCCGGCCCTGATCCGGATCGCCAAGGAGAACAAGGACCCCGACCTGCGCCGCAAAGCCATTTTCTGGCTGGGTCAATCAGACGATCCCCGGGCGCTGGCCCTGTTTGAGGAGTTGCTCACCAGGCCCTGAGTATCTTGTGGCATGCCTTTCTGGACTGGACGGCGTGCCGTCGGTGGGGTTCTTCTTCTAGTCGTCCTGCTCGCACTCATCTGGGCGGCCGTTGTGGTCGCAGTCGCCATCCAGGCGGCGCACGATGAAGCGGCGGGCGCCGACGCCATCGCGGTCCTCGGCGCCGCGCAGTACAACGGCCGGCCATCCCCCGTTTTTCGCGCCCGACTCGATCACGCCGCAACGCTCTACCAGCGGGGCCTCGCCCCCGTCGTCCTGGTCACGGGCGGCGTCGGCCCCCGCGACTCACTCAACGAAGCCAACGTCGGCCGGGACTACCTCGCCCGCCTCGGCCTGCCGGATGAAGCGGTCATTCCGCTCGCCGGCGGACACGACACGTACTCGTCCATCGAGCAAGTCAAACGCTGGTTCGCGGGACGGGATAGCCGTCGCGTGATCCTCGTCAGCGACGGCTTTCACATGCTGCGCCTGCGAATCATCGCCCGACGCTTGGGGTTGACCCCCTATACGTCGCCAGCCGCCGGTTCACCAATTCACGCCAACGTCCGCCGCAATACCGGATATCTGTTCGCGGAGGGCTTCAAGGTGCCCTTCACCTGGCTGTTCCAGCACTAGAAAGAAGGATTGCCGATGCAGATCGCCAGCAAGCGCATCCATTCGGGGCGAGTCATCGATCTGGACGTGGATACGGTGCGCTTTCCGGATGGATCCGTCGGACAGCTCGAGATGATTCGGCACCCCGGAGCCGCCGCTGTTGTACCCTTCGCGTCCGATCCGCGCGGAAAAGATCCCACCGTGTTGCTGATCCAGCAGTATCGCTACGCCGCGAACGGACTGCTGATCGAAATCCCCGCCGGCCGGCTCAACCCGGGCGAAGCCCCACAGGTGTGCGCCCACCGTGAGCTGCTAGAGGAGGTCGGTGTGAAAGCAGGACGGGTCGAGCGTCTTACTACTATATGGACAACACCCGGCTTTACGGACGAACGCATTCACCTTTTTTGGGCATCCGACCTCACGGCCGACAAGCCTGCGCGCGAGCCCGACGAATTCATCGAGGTAATCCCGAAACCCTTGTCAGAGGCGCTGCAAATGGTGCGCAGTGGAGAAATATCCGACGCCAAGACCGCGTTGAGCCTCCTCTTCGTGGCTGGTTTCATCCTGCAGCATTAGTTCGCCCCGTTCCTCGGATCTAGATCAAATGTGGAATTGTCACGTCCCCGGGCGGGGACAATATTCCCATTTCGCAACCGCTTGCGAATCACAACTGCATACCCCGCAATTGGTTAGTCTACAAGCTCGGGAGGCACGGTTTGTGCCCACTGCTCATAACGTGAATCACGGCAGCGTTTTCACCGTTTCCGCCAGAAACAGCAGGGTACCGATGCGGACCACGCTCAAGCATCCCACGCCGGCTGTCGACTCGCAGCGAGCGCTGCAGCGCGAAGCGCTGCACGAGCTGGACGACGGTCAGGTCGTGATGCGCCATCTGGCGGGTGAGCCGCAGGCGTTTGGCACGCTGGTGGATCGCTACCAGACGCGGTTGCTCAATTTCGTCAATCGGACCATCGGTGACCGTGAGCGGGCTGAGGACCTGGTGCAGGAAGTCTTCATCCGGGTCTTCCGTCACCTGCATCGCTTCGATCAGACCAAGAAATTCTCGACGTGGATCTATACGATCGCGTCCAATCTGGCGAAGAACGAGCTCCGCAACCGCAGCCGCAACCCGCTGGTTCTGTTCCAAACCATCAAGAAGAATTGGGAAGCGGATCACCGGCCGCTGCAATTCGAGGACGCCACCGCGCGGCCCGACGATCTCTATCGGAAGCGGTTCCTGAAGGATGCCGTGGATCAGTGCGTACAGCGGCTGCCCGAGCACCACCGGGAGGTGTTCGTGCTTCGGGAGCTCGAAGGGAAGAGCTACCAGGAGATCGCCGAGATCACGGGGTGCAACCTGGGCACGGTGAAGAGCCGCCTCAATCGGGCACGCAACAGCTTCGCCCAGCTCATCGGCCCCATCCTCGTTTAGCTACAATTCGGCATGTCCCACCCCCGGCGACGGAACACCCCGCGGCCGGGGGTGGTACATTTTTGCACCCATGCTCTGCAGCGAATTCCTCGAACGGCACAGCGAGTTTCGGGACGGGTTAATCACGTCGCCCTGGGACCAGCGCCGCTTTGCGCGACATTTGACCCATTGCGCGACGTGTCGTCGCTACGATGCGACGATCCGCCAAGCCGTTCAGGCCTTGCACGCCACATCATCCATCACTCCATCCGCAGATTTTCGTCAGCGACTCGACGCCCGCATTGCCGTCGAGCGCCGCCGCGTGCCGCGCGTGCCGGCACAGGCGGGGATATCGGCGACGCTGCTGGTGATAGCCGCGGTGGGGCTTCTCGTCTTCGAGGTCACACACCGACCCCGCATCGCGCGCGCACCCCTGCTTCCACCGGTGGCATTCCCCAAGCCGGTCGCGAGTGCGAGCCTCCCGTTCGTTTCCTTCCAGGATCCTCGCGCCATCATCCTCGTGGGGAATCCGTATTCGCCATCACGGAGCCTTTCTCCGAGCACAGGGGCGCGGTAACTTGGCTGGATGGCGGCGCTCACCCTCGACGCGCTCCTTCGCAGCCTGAAGAAGGGCGCTTCCCCCTCCGAAACTGTCTACCTGCTATATGGTGACGAAGACGTCCTCAAGGATGAGGCGGTGCGGATGCTGGTCGACGCGGCCTTGGGGGTGGGAGGAGGGGACTCGAGCCGGGATTTCAATTTGGATGTTCGCTTCGCTCCTGATCTGACGCCGGAGTCGTTCCATGCGCTGGTCAACACACCGCCGATGCTGGCGGAGCGCCGGGCGGTCGTGATCCGCGGCGTGGACCAGCTCGGCAAACGGAAGACGAAGCTGCGCGACGAAGTCCTCCGCTACCTCGCGTCCCCCAATCCGACCACGCTGCTTGTGCTCGTTGTCGCAGCGGGCGAAGAGGCCGATCCCGAAATTCTCCGGGCAAGCACTGGTGTCGAGGTGGATGCACTCGCTGCCGAGCGCGTTCCTCGCTGGCTGCATCACCGCGCGTCGACCTTGGGGCTGACACTCGCCCAGGATGCCTCAGTCTTGCTCTTGCAGGCGGTCGGCAACGATCTCAGCACACTCAGCCGGGAGCTCGAGAAGCTTGCGTCGCTCAGTGCTGGGACCAGCCGTCCCGTGACGGCCGAGGACGTCTCCAGCCTGGTCGGCGTGCGCAGGGGTGAAACGGTGTTTGATCTGGTCGAGGCGGCGCTGGAGCGGCGGGCGGCACAGGCGGCACAGCTCGTCGGGCCGGTGCTCGAGCAGGCGGGGATGAGCAGCGTGAAGATTCTGTCGTTGCTCGGCACGCACCTGGTCGGGACCGCGCTGGCGCGATCGGAGCGCGATCGCGGGGTGAACGTGAGTCGCCTCCCGGACGCCGTGTTCCGGCACATGCAGGCGGTTCGGCCCTATGGGATGCGCAGCTATAAAGAGGAAGCGGCCCGGTGGACCGCGTGGAGCGCATTCTGGACCGCTCGGGAATTGGGCGACGCGATGCGCGCCGCGCTCGCGGCCGACAATGCATTGAAAACGGCGACCGTTTCAGATGATCGGGGGATTGTGACGCAGCTGGTGCTGAGGTTTGCGGTGACAAAGCGGGAGGCGGCGTGAAGCGGCCGGTTGGGCGGTTAGGCGGTTTGGCGGTTGGAACGGCGGTCCTCCTTCTAACCGCCCAACCGCTGAACCGCCTAACCGCCCAGACCGATGCCCGACTCGTCGAAGCCCTACGTCTCGCCCAGTCCGGCCAGGTCGATTCCGGCCGCGCCATCGTCCGACGCCTCCTCGCCGCACTCCCGCCCGCCGACTCCTCGTATCCACAAGCGCTGCTGGCGGCAGCGAAGATCGCGCCCAACGCGGTGACCGTCGCCTCGTATCTGAACCGCATCGTGGTCGAATACGGCGCCGGTCCCTGGGCCGACGACGCGCTGTTGCTGCTCACCCAGCTCTACTTCGCGCAGCACGATCCCGCGCAAACCGTCCAGGCAGCCGAACGGCTCAACCGGGACTATCCCGACTCCCCGCTGAGGCCGCGAGCCAATTTTTCCGCGGCACGTGCCTATTTCGAGCTCAAGAACGAAACCCGTGGATGCGAGCTTATCCAGCAGGCGCTCGCCGGCGCGGGAGACGATGTCGAATTCAAGAACCAGGTGAGCTTCTACGCCTCGCGGTGCGCGGCAGCGCCCCCGACCACGGCCGCGACGACCGCCTCGACACCCACGCCGAGCGATACCGGCGCCAAGGCGACGTCCGGTCCACACACCTATGCGGTACAGGTCCTCGCCGTGAAGAGTGCGGCGCAAGTGGACGAGATGCTCACCCGGCTCAAGGTCATGGGCTTCGACGCGCGCGTCGTGCGCGACTCGACCGGCTTCTTCAAGGTGCGCGTCGGCCATTACGCGACGCGGGATGAGGCGGTCCGGTCCCAGCGTCGACTCAAGCAGAAAGTCGGCGGGCAGCCATTCGTCGTGGACGAGCCATGACCGCGGTGACGCCTCCAGCTCCTGAGACGCCGCTGATGCAGCAATACCGCGACATTAAGGCCCACCATCCCGAAACCATCCTGTTTTTTCGGATGGGCGACTTCTATGAGATGTTCGAGGACGATGCCAGGCTCGCCGCGCGCGAGCTCGGGCTGACGCTCACCTCCCGCAACAACGGGGGCGCGGCTGCGATCCCGCTCGCCGGGGTGCCCGTCAAAGCGGCCACGGAGTACCTGCGGCGGCTCATCGCGAAAGGACACCGCGTCGCGATTGCCGAGCAGATCGAAGACCCCAAGCTCGCCAAAGGCGTGGTGCGTCGCGCCGTCGTCGAGACCGTCACGCCGGGCACCGTGCTCACCGATGATTGGCTGGTCCGCAACCGGAATAACTACATCGTCGCGGTCGATCCCCGGGCCACCACCGCCGGGCTCGCCATTCTCGATGTCACCACCGGCGAGCTCATTTTCGAGGTCGTGCCGACCGTCGAGATCGAGCCGGCACTCGGCCGCTATGATGCGCGCGAGCTGGTGCTGCCGGCAGATAGCGCGGTGGCCACGCCGGCCGCAACCGTCACCACGCGCGACGCGTGGGAGTTCGATGCTGAGCTCGCGCGAGAAGACCTGATGCGCACCTACGGCATTGCGTCCCTCGATGGGTTGGGGATCGGACCGGACGACCGGCCCGCCCTTGGAGCCGCGGGGGCACTGCTGCGCTACGCGCGCGAGCTCAAACCCGGCGGTCTCCCCCATCTGGCGCACCCGACCATGGTCCGGCGCGGCGACGTGATGCCGCTCGACGAGATGACGCGCCGTAATCTCGAGCTGGTCGAGCCGCTACGCGCGGGGGCGGAAGGGGCGACGTTGCTCGAGGTGATCGACCGGACGCTGACGCCAATGGGAGGCCGGCTGCTGCGTCGCTGGCTCCTCGCGCCGCTCGTGGATCCCGCCGCGATCAACCCCCGGCTCGACGCGGTGCAGGTGCTCGTCGCCGATGGCCGGGGCCGCGAACGGTTGCGCGAAGCGCTGGATGGGGTGCGCGACCTCGAGCGCCTGGCTGGGCGGGCCGCGCTCGGCCGCGCCACGCCGCGCGAAATGGGTGCGCTGCGCGACTCGATCCTGCGGTTGCCAGACGTGGCCGGCGCGCTGGGCGGCGTGAACGGGCGTGATAGCTCGGACCTGCTCGAAACCGGCGCCCACGATCTTGACCTGTTGGCCGACATCGGCGACGAGCTGGGGCGAGCGCTGGTCGAGCGGCCCCCGGCCCAGGTCGAGGACGGTGATTCAATCAAGGCTGGCTACGACCGCGAGCTCGACGACGTCAAGGCGGCGCGCGACGGCGGCAAGCAGTACATCGCCGGCCTGCAGTCGCGCGAGCGCGAACGCACAGGCATCGCGTCACTCAAGGTCGGCTTCAACAAGGTCTTTGGCTACTACATCGAGGTCACCCACACGCACCGCGCGCGCATACCGTCCGACTACGAGCGGCGCCAGACGCTCACCGGCGCCGAGCGCTACGTCACGCCCGAGCTGAAGGAGTACGAAGCCAAGGTGCTCGGCGCCGAAGAGCGCATCGCGGCCCGCGAAGCGGAAGTGTTGGACCAGCTGCGGCATCGAGTGGGCGACGCGATTGCCCGGGTGCAAGCGACGGCGGGCCACCTGGCCCGATTCGACGCCTGGGCGGCACTGGCGGACGTCGCGGTGCGCGAGCGCTATGTCCGGCCGGAGGTGACGAGCGACTTCACCCTCGAGCTCGAGGGGAGCCGCCATCCGGTCGTGGAGCGCATGATGGCGCGCGAGGCCTTCATCCCAAACGACGTGCTGCTGGACGAAGGGGGCCGCGTCGTGCTGCTCACCGGCCCCAACATGGCCGGCAAGTCCACGTTATTGCGACAGGTCGGGCTCTGCGTCGTGCTCGCCCAGATCGGCTCGTTCGTCCCGTGCCAGCGCGCGCGGATCGGCGTGGTCGATCGCGTCTTCACGCGCGTCGGCGCGTCCGACAACCTGGTCCGCGGCCAGTCGACGTTCATGGTCGAGATGAGCGAGACCAGCGCGATCCTGCACGGGGCGACCGCGCGGAGCCTCGTGCTCCTCGATGAGATCGGCCGTGGGACCTCGACGTATGACGGCGTGGCGATCGCGTGGGCGGTCACGGAGTGCCTGCACAACACGATCGGCTGCAAGACGATCTTCGCGACGCATTATCACGAGCTGACCCAGCTCACCGAGGAGCTCGAGCACGTCCGCAACTTCAACGTGGCGGTCCGTGAAGTCGGGGACGAAATCGTCTTCCTGCACCGGCTGGAGCCGGGCGGCGCGGATCGCTCGTACGGCATTCATGTGGGGCGGCTCGCCGGGCTGCCCGATCCCGTCGTGACGCGGGCCTGGCAGGTTCTCAAGCTGCTCGAGGCGGGCCATCATGTGGCAAAGCAGCGCCCGCCATCATCCCCGGATGCCACGCAGCTGGGACTGTTCGCCGCGGCGCCGGACCCACTGCTCTTGGAGTTGGATGGTCTCGACGTCAACTCGCTGTCGCCGCTCGATGCGTTGAACCGCTTGGCCGCCTGGCAGAAGCGTCGTAAAGGAGGCTCCTGAGGTGCGCGTTACCCTGCTCATCGCAATAGCCATCGCCGCGTGCCGTGGGTCGCCACGGCAAACGGAGGCGCAGGGTGGCGGAGCGCCCCCACCTGAATCGGAGGCGCCGGTCGCACTCAACCCAGAGGTGCCGATCGCTTATCCGCCGGCGTTGTTCGAGCAGAAGGTCGAAGGGGATGTCACGCTGCGGTTGTACGTCGATTCGACGGGCAAGCTGGTTCCGGAATCGACGCGCGTCGCGGACCCGAGCGGCTACACCGCGTTGGACTCGGCGGCGCTGGCCGGCGCCAGGACGCTCCGATTCGCGCCTGCGAAGCGGCACGGCGTGCCGGTCGCGACCGAGTTCCTGCAGCCCGTCGAATTCCGTCAGGTGGGGACAACGCGCACGGGAGCGGTCACGCTCCCCCAGGCTCCTGCTCCCACTCACGCGACGATCCCACCACCGGCAGCAGCACCTCCACCCCCGCCACGGCCGAGACCGCGGCCGCCCGTTGTCCGGGATACGACACGAGCGGATACTACGAAGGTTCGCGCGCCGACTGATACGACGCGCCCGCCGCGCCCGCCTCCCCAACCCCCGCCCGACACCACCAAGGCGCGACCGGATACGAGTGCCTCAGCACATTAAGCCGTACGAGAACGTCCTCGAGACGATCGGCTGGACACCCCTGATCCGAATCAATAAGGTCACGCGCGGCGTCCGCACGCCCGTATACGCGAAGGCCGAGTTCTTCAATCCCGGCGGATCGGTGAAGGATCGCATCGGCCTGGCGATGATTGAGGCGGCGGAGCGCGCGGGAAAGCTCAAGCCGGGCGGGTTGATCGTCGAAGCGACGTCGGGCAACACAGGCGTGGGCCTGGCGATCGCGGCGGCCGTCAAAGGCTATCGCTGCATTTTCACGATGCCGGACAAGATGTCGCAGGAAAAGGCGCGGCTGCTGCGCGCCCTGGGTGCCGAGGTCATCATCACACCCACCGCCGTGCCTCCGGATCACCCCGACAACTACATCATGAAAGGCCGCGCCATCGCCGCGGCGCACGACAACGCCATTTTCGCCGACCAGCATTACAACCCCGTGAATCCCGACGTGCATTACCACACGACCGGGCCTGAAATCTGGGACCAGACGGACGGGAAGGTGACCCATTTCGTGTGCGCACCCGGCACGGGCGGCACCGTCAGCGGCGCCGGCAAATACCTGAAAGAGAAGAATCCCAAGATCCGCGTCGTTGCCGGTGATCCGGCCGGATCGATCTACACCGAGTTTGCCAAGACCCAGAAGAAGGGCGAGGGCCAACCATATAAGGTCGAGGGGATCGGCGGCGACAAGATTCCCACCTCGCTTCACTGGGATGTCATCGACGAGTGGGTCGTGGTCAGCGACAAAGACGCGATGCAGATGGCGCGCCGGCTGTCGAAAGAGGAGGGACTCTTCGTCGGGGGATCGACCGGTGTGAACGTCGTGGCCGCACTCGACATCGCGCGCCGGCTCGACGACGCCAAGGCGCTCGTGGTGACCGTGCTGGCCGACACCGGTGAGCGTTACCTCAGCAAGGTCTACAACGAGGAGTGGCTACGCGAGAATCAGCTGATCGACGACGCGCGGCCGACCGTCGCGAAGCTCGTGTCCGCCAAGACGGGCGACGCTCCGCCCCTGATCCACGTCACGCCAGAAGCGTCCGTGCGCCAGGCGCTGAATCTCATGACGACCTACAACGTGTCGCAGCTTCCGGTGCTGGAGGATGATGACGGCGTCGGCGCCGTCTCGGAGCAGGCGCTCATGGCGCGCGCGATCGGCCAGCCAAAGATCCTGGATACCGCGGTCCGAGACGTGATGGACCCCCCCTTCCCGGTCGTCGACGGCGAGTCCCCTGTGTCGTTGCTCACGACCCTGCTCTCCCGCACCACGCCCGCGGCACTCGTGCGACGGAACGGCAAGGTCGTCGGTATCGTGACGCGCTACGACTTGCTGCACCAGCTGGCGGGCATTCGCTGATGCGGGTCACGGTCCTGACGGGCGGCGCGACCCCTGAGCGCGCCGTGGCCTTCGCGAGCGCCTCCCAGATCGTGGCCGCCCTGCGCAGCCGCACGCATGAGGTGCGGGTCGTCGATCTCGCCGGCGGCCTGCTGGATGAGCGCGCCGAGCGAGAGTTGCTGGGCGGCGCGGTCGGCCTCACGCCCCCCAGCGTGGAGGCGTTGGCCGAGCGTGAGCGGCAGATGCTGTCCGAGGGACTAGGGGAGCTCGCCCAGGTGCGGGACGCCGAGGTGCTGTTTCTGGCGGTCCATGGCGGCGCCCTGGAAGGGGGCACGCTGCAGGCGGTGCTCGACGTGATCGGCGTACCCTATACCGGCAGCGGTCCCTTGGCGAGCGCGCTGGCGATGGACAAGGACCTCTCCAAGCGGCTGTTCCGCGCCGCCGGTGTCCCGGTCCCCGCCTGGTTCATGGCCCCCCCTCTGGCCGCCGAAGATGTGACCACCGCGTTGGGCTGGCCGGTCATAATCAAACCGTCGAAGCAAGGCTCGTCGGTCGGATTGACCCTGGTGAAGCGAGCCCAGGATTTGGGCGACGCGGTGAAGCTGGCGGCCCGTTATGACGACGAGGTGATGGCGGAACAGTTCATTCCGGGGATCGAGCTGACGGTGGGCGTACTGGGGGACGTGCCGCTGCCGGTAGGGCAGATCGTTCCGAAGCACGAGCTATTCGACTACGAGACCAAGTACACGCCGGGAATGTCGGAGGAGACCTTCCCCGCCAGGATCGCCACCGCGCTCGCCCGACAATTGCAGGAGTACGCCCTGATGGCGCACCGCGCCTTGAAGCTCAGCGGCTACTCGCGGATCGACTTCCGGGTGAGCCCCGAGGGAGACATCTTCTGTTTGGAAGCGAACTCCCTGCCGGGAATGACCCGCACCAGTCTGTTCCCTCAGGCCGCGCAGGCGGCGGGCATCCCCTTCCCGGAGCTGTGCGAGCGTATCGCAAGCCTGGCCCGGAACAACAGGACCGCAAAGGGGGGATAAAAACTAGACGCCTCAAAGGACACGTAGGAGCATAGATGGGCCCGCAGCGGATGTACGGTTTGACTCCCTGGGTACGACGACTACTCGTCGCCAACCTGCTCGTATTTCTCGTTCAGAGCACGTTGTTGACATCCCCGAGCTTTGCCGGCGCGTTCGGGTTTTCCCCCGCGCGTGCCTGGCAATATCCGTGGACGTTCGTCACCTACATGTTCCTGCACGCAGGTATTCCGCACATCCTGTTCAACATGCTGGTGCTGTTCGTCTTCGGCTCGTCGGTCGAGGACAGGATGGGTGGTCGCCTGTTCCTGCTGTTTTATCTCCTCTGCGGTATCGGGGGAGCCGCATCGTCGTTCATCTTGCGGCAGCTGGTGCCCGTGTCGCAGATCATCGGCGCGTCGGGTGCCGTCCTCGGCGTCGCGGTCGCCTTCGCCTGGTACTGGCCCGACCATCCGGTGTTCGTCTTCCCCCTGCCCGACCCCGTGCCGGCCAAGTGGCTCGTCACGTTCCTCGTCGCGCTGGATCTCGTGCTCGCGTTGATCGGCGCGAGCGACGGCATCGCGCACCTCGCGCATCTCGGCGGTGTGGGAGCCGCGCTGCTGTATCTCAAGGGCCAGGATCTGTGGGCGACACGCGGCGAGCGGCGCGACCGGCGGCTGTCCGAGTCCAGCGTGCTCGTGTCGCAGCCGCCCCGCGCCAGCCGGAGCGGCGGCACCTCCCCCACGGCGCAGCGGACGAAGTCTCGAGGGAGGAGCGAGCCCGACGCGCGGGCGAACGCCGAGATCGATCGCGTGCTCGACAAGATCATCGCGAGCGGCGTAGAGAGCCTCACACCCGCCGAGCGCAAGTTTCTCACCGAGATCAGCCGCCGGTTGCGCACACCCCCAAAGGGCTAGGAGGCGAGTTGTCAAGTCGGGCGTGGTGACGCCGCGCTTGTCACGCAGCGGCCCGGTTCCCAAATTGGTTCCGGCAACCGCGCAATGCTCGTCAATCTCGTTCCGGAATTCCTCGCGACGCTCTCCGCGTCAGATCGTTCCGCGGCATACCACGAGTATCTCGATCGCCACCGTCCGGTGTTGAGCGCCTACTGGCAGAACTACGTCCTCGATCCCGCGTCGCCGCACGCCGAGCCGATCATCGCGACGGCGATGCGCGCCGACCGCTCCGATCTACGGCGCATGCTCGAGGACGTGGACGTCGTCGCGATCGCCGAGGACGCCCTGCGCCGCGCTGCGGAGCTGCTGGAAGCCGACTGTCCGGTCGATCTCTACCTCATGGTCGGTGTCGGCGCCGCGAATGCGGGCGAGCTGGTCGTGGGCGGGCGCGGGATCGCGTTCGTCTGCCTCGAGCACTTTACGGGCCGGGCCAATGCGCAGACCTACGGCATGGGCCTCGCCCCTGCGCTGCTGCCGCTCTGGATCGCGCACGAAGTCGCGCACGCGCTGCGCTACACGTCCCCCACGAGCCGCGCGGCGATGCGCCGTATCGTGGCCGAGCTGGGAAGCTACTACGACGCCTGGGAGATGGGCTCGCGCGCGACGTTGCGCGAGTTGGTCGTCAACGAAGGTGTGGCGATCGCCGCCTCGCAGGCCGTCGCGCCGGGCTTCGAGCCCTGGGAGTACTTCGGCTACAACCGGCGCCAGTATCGGAGACTGCGCGAGCTGGACGCTTTTCTGCGGCGTGCCTCCGCCAGCGACCTCGACTCGACCGGTCTCGGTCTGCGGTTGCGCTATCTGTCGGGCGGGATGAGTCCGGCGGCGCGGTTGCTCGCCGGCAAAGTGCTTCCCGAGCGCTCAGGCTATTACCTCGGGCTCCGGCTGGTGGAGAACTACCTGGCGGAGCACGGCGCGGCATCGACCGTGCGGGCGGCGGTCGAAGAACTGCGGCAAGCTGATGATCGCGCTACGGGGATCCAGACGGCGTGACTACCCGCGGCAAACGATCGGCGTCGTCGACACCCCGGCCGGTGTCCGCCGCCCCTGTCGTTCGGGAGCGGCGCCGGAACCGGCCCCTGCGTGAGGTTCTGGACGAGCTGCTCAGTCACACGCGGGACATCGCGCGCCGCGCCAAAACCATGACGCCGGCGGAGCTCGATTACGCTCAGCAGCGGCTGGAGTGGCTGGCGGACGAGGTCTGGCGGTTGTCGACCGGCGAGGCTCCTCCCCCCGAGTAGATTACCGGGACCATGGGAACGCGCGGCGAATTCAAGGTAGCAATCACCAAGGAAGACCTCGTCTTTGCGGCGGCGCATTTCATCACATTCGCCGGCCACCGTTGCGAGAAGCTTCATGGGCACAATTACCGCGCCAGCCTGGTTGTCGAGGGCGGGCTCGAGAAAGACAGCTGGTTCGTCGTCGATTTCTCCGCGGTGAAGAAGGTGATGCGCAGCCTCACCGCCGAGCTCGATCATCGCGTGCTCCTGCCGCGCGACAATCCCCAGCTCAAGATCTCCGAGGAGAACGGGAGCCTGCGCGTCGCGTTTGCCGGGCAGCCGCGCTATGTGTTCCCCGCGGGCGACTGCGTGATCCTGCCGATCCCGAATACGACGGTGGAGATGCTGGCGCAGTATCTCGCGGCCCGGGTGCGTGCCGAGCTCGGTGCCTTCCATCTCAAGACCATCGAGGTCGAAGTGGAGGAAAACTTCGGCCAGTCAGCGAGCTACCGTGAAACCCTCGACTAAGCTGTCACCATCCGAGATTGCCGAACGATTGAAGAGCCTGCCGGGTTGGCGCCTCGAGAACGGCGCGATCCTGCGCGAGTACACCACGGACGGCTGGCCGACGACGTTGATGCTCGTGAACGCCATCGGGTTTTTCGCGGAGGCCGCCGATCACCACCCCGATCTCGCGATAAGCTGGGGTAAGGTGCAGGTCAAGCTGTGGACGCATAGCGCGGGCGGCATCACGGCGAGTGACGTGGAGCTGGCACAGCTCATCGAGCGGACCGCGCTGTGGCGGCCACAAGCGGGGAGCAGCGCGCTGCGCGGCACGACCAAGAAATTTGTCGGATCGTGACGATCGCCGTACCTCTCGTCCCCGTCCCCGATCGCTTCGGCACCTGCGTCCGCTTCAGCGGACATCCCCACCTGCTCTTCCTCGACAGCTCGGCTCAGGGTGCGCTGAGCCGCTACTCGTTTTTGACGGCGGATCCGGTGGCCGTCGCGCGCACGCCCGACGCCGCGCGCGACATGCTGCGGAGCCAGCGCCAGGCGCCGTTACCCGGGCTCCCGCCGTTCCAGGGCGGGATCGCGGGCTACATCGGCTACGATTGGGGTGCGGAGCTGGAGCGCGTGGCGCGGCCGGCGGCCGACCGGTACACGCCACGAATTGCCGACGTGGCGTTGGCGCTCTACGACTGGGTCATTGCCTGGGATCATCTGGAGCAGACGGCGTGGGTCATCGCGACCGGGAGCGAGGCGGAGGCGGGAGCGCGTGCTGCGTGGGTGCGTGCGCGACTCGCCGCCCCGGCATCGGCGATTCGCGATCCCGCGGCGTCCAGCCCGGCGCCGCCGCAATCCAACTTCGCCCCGTCAGAGTTTGAGGCCGCCGTCTCGCGCGTGCGCGACTACATCGCCGCCGGGGACGTCTATCAGGTCAATCTCTCGCAGCGTTTCCACGCGCCGTTCTCCGGCTCGGCGCTCGCGCTCTATCGCCGCTTACGCGGGCGCAATCCTGCACCGTTCGGCGCGTATCTGGAGTTCGGCGACGCACACATCGCCAGCATCTCCCCGGAGCGCTTTCTGCGGCTCGATGCCACCACGCGCGTCGCCGAGGCGCGGCCCATCAAGGGGACGCGCCCGCGCGGCAGCTCCCCGGCGACAGACCGCGCGCTCGCCGGCGAGTTGGTGACAAGCGAGAAAGACCGCGCCGAGAACGTGATGATCGTGGATCTGTTGCGAAATGATCTGGGGAAGGTATGCCGGCCGGGGTCGGTCCAGGTTCCCCGGCTGTTTGCGCTCGAGTCACACCCCACGGTCCATCATCTCGTTTCCACCGTCACCGGCGAGCTCGCCGGCGGGGCCGACGCTTTCGATTTGTTGCGCGCGGCGTTCCCGGGTGGATCGGTCACGGGCGCGCCAAAGATTCGGGCGATGCAGATCATCGCGGAGCTGGAGCGTGCACCGCGCGGTCTGTACTGCGGCGCGATCGGCTATGTCTCGGCGACCGGCGCGATGGACTTCAACATTCCCATCCGCACAATCGTGGTACACGGCGGCAACGCCACCTTTCATGCGGGCGCGGGAATCGTGTGGGATTCCGAGCCGGCGGCGGAGTACCAGGAGACACTTGCCAAGGCGCGGACCATGATCGAGGCGCTCACTTCCCCACGCAGAACGCCGCGAACACGCGGTCGAGCACATCCTCTGGCGTAACGGTCCCGATTAAGTCGTCGAGCGCGAGGACGGCAGCGCGCAGGTGGGTCGCCGTCGCCGCCGCATCCACTCCGCCCGTCCGCGCCGCCCAGAACGCGTCCAGCTCGGCCAGGGCACGCTCCAGCGCGCTGCGATGGCGCGCGCGCGTGACGACGGGCTCGACGTCACCGAGCGCCAAGAGGCGGCCGAACGCGACTTCGGCCAGCTGGCGGCGTAGCTCCGGGAGACCTTCCCCTGTCACCGCTGACACAGGGCAGGGGGACGAGTGACGAGGGACGGGTAGCAGATCGGCTTTCGTTCGCACTCGGACTACCGGTGCAGTGCATGCCGCGATAAACGATTCCCCGTCCCCCGTCCCCCGTCCCTTCTCCCCTTCCTCGCAGAATAGGACCAGATCCGCCGCCCCGAGATACTTCTTGCTTACTTCGATGCCAAGGCGTTCGACGCGCTCGTCGCTGTCTCGCAATCCGGCGGTGTCCACGAGCCGGAAGGGGAAACCCTCGATCACGGCCTGCGCCTCGATCGCGTCGCGCGTCGTCCCCGGAATCTCCGTGACGATCGCGCGCTCGGTGCCGAGCAGCGCGTTGAAGAGCGACGACTTCCCGGCGTTGGGGGGGCCCGCGATCACGAGCAAAGCGCCCTCACGCAGCCGCTCGCCCTCCGGGGCGGTTCGAAGCAGATCGGCGACGCGCCCGCGCACCGCGGACCATGCACCGCGCACGCGCTCGGGGCTTACCGGTCCCTCATCCTCCTCAGGGAAATCGATGTCGTAGGCGATCAGCGCCTCGAGCTCGAGAATCGCAGCGCGGAGCGCCGCCAGGCGGTCCGACAGCCCGCGCTCCAGCTGCTGCAGCGCGCGGCGGCGTTGCGCGGGGGAACCGGCGTCGATGAGATCGGCCGTCGCCTCGGCTTGGAGGAGATCCATCTTGCCGTTGAGGACGGCACGCCTGGTGAATTCCCCCGGCGTCCCTGGTCGCGCCCCCGCCGCGACCAGCGCCGCGACCGCGGCCGCCGGTACGATCAGTCCGCCATGGGTCGAGATCTCGACGAGATCATCGCCCGTGTAGGAGTGCGGCGCGGGAAAGCAGGCGGCGAGGCAATCGTCGATGGGCTCGCGGGACTCGGGATGCCGCAGACGCGCGCGGAAGACCGTGCGTGGCGGTGTGGGGTGGAACGGTTCGAGGCAGCGGGCGGCGATGGCGATACATCCGGCGCCCGAAAGACGAATCAGGGCAAGTGCGCTGCGACCCGGCGGCGTCGCGAGCGCGACGATGGGGTCAGAAAGCAGTCTAGGTCTTGACTGGTGTGGGCCGCACCCCGGCCACCGGCGCTTCGCGCAGCCGGCGCTTCGCGATCAAGTACTGCTGCGGGATGCTGAAGATGTTCTGCGCGGCGTAATAGAGGTTCAGCCCCGACGCGAAGTTCAGGAACAGTACCGTCATGAAGATCGGCATGAAGTACACCATCATCTTGGTCTGCGGATTCGGCGGCACCCCGATCTGCCCGACCTTGGACAACCCGAACATCGACAAACCCAGCAAGATGGGAATGATCCTGAACGGATCGGGGCGCGACAGATCGGGAAGCCAGAGGAACGGCACGCCCCGGAAAACGATCGTGTTCGCGAAGACGAAGAACAGCGCGAGCAGCACCGGCCAGGGCAGCAGCATCGGCAGGCAGCCGCCGAACGGATTGACCTTGTGGTCCTTGTAGATGCGCAGCATTTCGCGCTGCAGCCGCTCCGGATCGTTCTTGTACTTCTCCTGTGTTTCCTTGAGCAGCGGCGCCACCGCCTGCATCCGAATCCCCGACTCCATCGCCTTCTGGTTCAAGGGCCACAACAGCAGGCGGACCACGATGCCGAAGAGAATCAGCGCCCAGCCATAGGCGAGGTGCAGCTGCCCGTGCATCCACAGCAGGATGCTGGTGACGAACACCGAGACCGGGCGAACGATCGGCCGGAAAATCCCGCCGTACGGATTCGCGTCGTCCAGGCCGTGGCCCATGCGCCCCAATTGCCGATAGTCGAGGGGACCGGCGTACACCGAGTACCGGAACGTCCCGGCGGCCGGCACCGGCATCGTGATCAGGACGGTCGCGCGCGAGGCGGCCTTGCCGTTGCGCGGGCCGCCGATGGCGATCGCGCCGCCGAACGTCGGTTGCCCTTCCTCCAACGCGAGTGCCGCGGTGAGAAAGTATTTCGACTTCACACCGACCCACTCGAAGGGCCCGTTGAGCAGCGCGCGCTGATCGGGACGAATGCTGGAGAAATCGGTGCGCTCGGTCTTGGAGGCCTTCGTGACCACCGAGTAATGGCGGTAGTCGTCTAGCGAATCCTTCTCGACCGAACGCAGACCACTCGCTAGATCGATGAGCAGCACCGCGCCACCGCTCCCCAGCCCCGTCACCGATCCATGGACCTCGAAGCGGTACTCGTCCGGCACCAAGCTGTACTCGAGCGTCACATGCGACCCGCGCCGCTCGGCGTCGAAGCGCAACGGCGTCGCAGCTTGCCCCACCTGCACGACGAGCCCGGGGGCGTCGGGACTTGGCCGGAAGTCCCAATCGTCGAGCGACACGGTATCGCCGCTCGGCAGAACCAGGCGATGGCGTAGGAACGCGTCGCCCTTGGGCACGAGCTGTACCGGCCGAGCCGAGTCTCCGGGTGCGAACGATTGGTATTGCAAAAGCTCGGCGGACCTGAGAAGGCCGCCGCGAGTACTGAACCCGAGGCGATACAGCGGCGACGTCACTGAAACGATGCGGCCGGTGTCCGCCGTTGGGCCGTCGGGCGGTTGGGCGGTTGGTTGACTCGGGACGGCAGGGCGCGCCGTCGAGTCCCGCACCACCGCGCTATCCGCCGAACCGCTCAACCGCCCAGCCGTCGGCTTTTTCGGCGGCCAGATGAGCGATGGTGCGATCGCCACCATCAGCATCAGCACAAACGCGAGGAGCAGCCGGTTCCTATCCATTAGGGCACCGGGTCATAGCCGCCGGCGTGGAACGGATGGCATTTGAGAATCCGCTTGACCCCCAGCCAGGAGCCTTTGAGCGCGCCGTAGCGCTCGACGGCCTCGTAGGTGTAGCGCGAGCACGACGGCTCGAACCGACACTGCGTGAAGACGAGATGCGCCAGCGTGAGTTGGTAGCCACGAATGAGAGCCATTACGACGACGCGCGGTAATCGTTGCAGCGTCACGTCAGCGTCTCCACCGCGCCCGTCAATTCGGCGCGCAGCACTGCAAATGAGGCGGTGTAGGCCGAACGCTTCGCGCGAATCACGAGATCGACTGCCGGCAGGGTCCCCAGCACGTCGCGCCGCAGGATCTCACGCAGCCGGCGACGCAGCCGATTGCGCGCGACCGCGGAAGACTGGTGACGCGGCACGATGAGGCCGAGACGCGCGTGACCCAAAAGGCTGTGACACCAGGCCACATCGAGATGCGGTGTGCGCCGACGGCGGCCTGCTTCCCAGCAGGACGTGAGTTCCGAGCCGCGCGTGATGCGCACGCGGCGCGGGTACCGCTCGCGCGTTTACCGGCTCCGGTGTTTGGATGGAGAACGAACGGTGAGACGCTTGCGACCCTTCTTGCGCCGGCGGGACAGCGTCGCGCGGCCCCACACGGTTTTCATCCGCGCGCGAAATCCATGCCTATTGATGCGCCGCCGATTGCGCGGCCGGTACGTCGGACCCATAAATTTCCTCGAGTAAGGCCGGGAAAGTTACCCGGCTCGCGACGCGCCGGTCAAGGTTGACTTTTCCACATGCTGCCCGTACTTTCGGGCCGCCCTTGCTGGACGTCCTTCCTAAAATCCGAAGATCGTAATGGAGCAATCGGTAAACGAAGCTTGGAAGCGCCTCCTCGACGAAGCTCGACGTGAACTTCCCGAGGCGACGGTGCGCACGTGGCTCGAGCCGTCCCAGCCCATCGCACTCGACGACGGTCGTCTGATCCTCGGTGCGCCCGATCAGTTCGCCGCTGAATGGAATGAATCCAAACACTCGGGGCTCTTGGCCCGCGTCGCCGAGCGCGTGCTGGGCCGGCCGACGACGGTGGTCTTCCGCGTGCAGGAAGACCGGCAGCGGCGGCCGCAGATGGATTTCTTCGTCGCGCCGCGCGAGAGCACGGCGACGGCGACAGCGACGAACATCGGGACCACACCGCTCAACGAACGGTACAGTTTCCAGACCTTCGTCATCGGAAAGTCGAACGAGCTCGCGGCGGCCGCGGCGCACGCCGTCGCCGAAGCGCCGGGGAAGACGTACAATCCGCTGTTCATTTACGGCGCGACGGGACTCGGCAAGACGCACCTGATGCAGGCGATCGCGCACGCGGTGCTCGAGAAAAACCCCGAGACCAGGCTGCAGTACTTTGGCGCCGAGCAGTTCATCAACGACGTGATCGAATCGATTCACGCGCGCACGATGTCCGAGTTCCGGCGGCGCTATCGCAACGACGTGGACCTCCTGCTCGTCGACGATGTGCATTTCCTCGAAGGCAAGGAAATGACGCAGGAGGAGTTCTTCCACACCTTCAACGCGCTGTTCGAGGCGCACAAGCAGATCGTGCTCACCTCGGACCGGCCCCCGAAGGAGATTCCGGGCCTCGAAGACCGGCTGATCTCGCGTTTCGAGTGGGGCATGGTCGCCGACATCGGGCATCCCGATCTCGAGCACCGCATCGCGATTCTGCGCAAGAAGGCGGAGCAGGACCATCTCGAGCTCACGATTCCGGATGATGTGCTGCGGTTCATCGCCGAGCATATCCGCTCGAGCGTGCGCGAGCTGGAGGGGTGTATCATCAAGCTGCTGCTGTTCGCCTCGCTCAAGAACCGCGAGGTCACGATCGAGCTGGCGCGCGAAGCGCTCTCGGACAAGATCCGCCAAGGTGAGGAAGGACCCGGGTACGGCAGCTCGAGTGGGTCGGCGCCGAGCATCGATCGCGTGCAGGAGGTGGTGGCGCGCCGCTGGGGCGTCACGCCGGAGGGTTTGCGCTCGAAGGCACGGACCAAGACACTCACCATTCCCCGCCAGGTGGCGATGTACCTCGCACGCGACATGCTGGGTATGCAGCTGGTCGAGATTGGGCAGGCGTTCGGCGGGCGCGATCATTCCACGGTGATTCACAGCGTGGATAAGGTGGAGCGCCAGATGATGCGCGACCGCACATTCAAGGAGCGCGTCGAAATGGCGCGCCAGGAATTGTCCGCACTGTAACTAACAAAGGGACGTGGGAAAAGGCGTGGCGTGTGGGTTCTGGGGAAACCCCGAGCGCTATCCGCAAAGCGCCAACAGTCCCAACAGTGCACCAACATCATGTGATGTACGACAGGTGATTTACTGGTTGCGCTTTAGCGACATCGCCCACATATCCCCGATGTCTACTACTACTACTAGTAGTTCTATATAGAGAAGCAGTAGTAAAGACTTTCCTCATTTGGAGACGAAGCGCCCGGCATGAAGTTCACGATCACGCGAGAACAGTTGCAGGAAGGCTTGGCCGCGGTGGCTGCTGCCATCCCGGCCAAGACCACGCTCCCCGTACTTGCCAACGTCCTCGTCGAGGCCTCCAAGCAGGGTGGCGGCCTGCGCCTGTCGGGAACGGATCTCGACATCGCGGTGAGCACCACCGTCCCGGCCGAGGTCGACGCCGACGGCGCCGTGACGCTGCCCGCGAAAAAGCTCATCGACATCGCGCGCGAGCTGCCGTCAGGTCCGGTGCGCGTCACGGCGGCGGGCGAAGCCCGCGTCTCGATCGAGTCGGGCCGCTCCAAGTTCAAGCTGCTGGGCCTGCCGCGCGAAGAGTTTCCATCCTTCCCGGCCGTCAAATTCGAGAAGGCCTGGAAGGCGGCGGCCGGCGTGGTGCACAAGCTCGTCGGCCATGTGGCGTTCGCCGCGTCGACCGAAGAGAGCCGGCCGATCCTGAACGGCGTGCTCTGGGAGCTGCGGCCCGACCGCATGCGCATGGTGGCGACCAATGGCCATCGGCTGGCCAAGATGGACGTTCCGGCAACGGGCGGCTCTACGGCCGACCTCATTGTGCCGCCCAAGGCGCTAGAGCAGATCCGCCGGCTTTACGCGGGCGACGCCGAGATCGAGCTCGCCAAGAGCGATAACCATATCGGTTTCCGCGCCGGCGGCACGTTGGTGTATTCCCGCTTGATCGAGGGACCGTATCCCAACTACGAGCAGGTGATCCCGCGCGAGAACGACAAGCAGGCGACGGTCGACAAGGCGGCGATGGCCGCGGCGCTGCGCCGCATGAGCGTCGTCGCGAGCGATCAGACGCATCGCATCCGGCTCGCGTTCGCAGGCGGCAACGTGAAATTCTCGGTGCAGACGCCCGATCTGGGTGAGGCGCAAGACGAGCTCGCCGTCACCTACGAAGGCGAGCCGCTCGAGATCGGCTTCAACGCGATGTATCTGCTCGAGATCCTCAAGTACATGCCCACGGACGAAGTGCGCATCACCTTTAAGGCCCCCGAGCGCGCCGCGACGATCGAGCCGGTCGGCTGGAATGATCCAGCGTCTTACATGGCGCTCGTGATGCCGTTACGGCTTGTGGACTAGCGAATCGATCACCGTATCCGCGGGAATCACGGGAAGGATGGGAGGCTCGATCTCGGGAATTTCCGGGATCGAGTCTTCGTTAATGGGCGGGACCGGTGTCTTGCCACCGTAATAGCGCGCCAGAATCAGGTCGCGCCGCGCGAGCATACGTGCCGGCCGGAATGCCGGGTTCGACGCGCGCGGCTGCGGCAATGTCGCGGCGAGTGCAGCAGCCTGCGCGTCGGTGAGTTGCGGCGGCGCCACACCAAAGTAGGCTACACTCGCCGCGTTCACTCCCCAGATGCCCGGTCCAAACTCCGCCACATCGAGGTAGAGCGTCATGATCCGGTCTTTGTTCAGCGCGAGCTCGAGCCGAAGCGCGGTCACGGCTTCCTTGAGCTTGCGGAAGATCGAGCGTGACGGGGACAGGTAGAGATTCTTGGCGAGCTGCTGTGTAATCGTGCTCGCACCGCGGTGACCGCCGGCCGCCCATGCGTCTCGCAATTCGATGAAATCGATCCCGTGATGCGTTTTGAACCGCGAATCCTCGGCGATGATGATTATGCGCTCGAGGAGCGGCGACGCGCTGCGCTGATCCGCGCGACGGTCCGATCGTCCGACCGTCCGACAGCCCGACCGTATCCGCATCATGGCCGTACACCGCGGGTCGTGGGTGCGCCACCACACCGGCGGGGGCCAAACCGCGAGCAACCACGCGACAAACAGCGCGCCACTCACTAGCACAACGCGTGCTGCAATCCTAGCTTTTTGCACCGCCATGGACCTCGCAGCCCTCCAGCCGCGCCTGCAACAAGCGCTTGGACAGGAATTTACCGTTGGCCCCCTACTGGGTGAGGGGGGCTTCGCCGCGGTGTTCCGCGCGCGCGACACCGTCTTGAATCGCGACGTCGCGGTGAAGGTGCTGGACGTGGAGCTCGCGCCGTCCCCGGTGGTCGCCGAACGGTTCTTGCGCGAAGCGCAGACGGTCGCCCGTCTCGAGCACCCGCACATCGTGCCGATCTACAAGGTCGGCCGACAGGAAGAGATCTTCTACATCATCATGCGGTGCATCGACGGCCCGTCGCTGCGCGAACTCCTCGAGACGCAAAAGAAGCTGTCCGTCGGCGACGCCGCCCGCATCGCCCGGCAAGTGGCCGACGCGCTCGCCTACGCGCACAGCCACGAGATCGTGCACCGCGACATCAAGCCGGACAACATCCTGCTCGACAAGAGCGGCCACGTCCTGGTGACCGACTTCGGAATCGCCAAGGCCGCGCAGGCGGCTCAGGCGAAGCAACCCGATTCCACCCAGCTGACCAGCGAAGGGATGATCGTCGGGACGCCGGAGTACATGAGTCCGGAGCAGGCATCGGGCGACCCGCTTGACGGCCGCTCCGACATCTACTCCCTCGGCGTCGTGCTCTACCAAATGCTGGCCGGCGCGCCGCCGTTCGAGGGCCCTTCCTCCGCGTCGATTCTAGCGGAGCAGCTCACGCAGGCGCCCGTGCCGATCCGCCGCCACCGCCCGGACGTGCCGGAAGAAATGGCCATGGTGCTGGACCGGATGATGGAGAAGACTCGCGCCAAGCGATTTCAGATGGCCAGCGAGGTCAGCCGGGCACTCGTGGGCGCACTGCCGACGGCGGCGCGCGATCGCGTGCACGTGCCGCTGCGCCGCCGGCTCCAGTTGATGTTCTACCGGTCGCTCGTGGGCCTGAGCGTGGCCGGATGTCTCCTCTTCATCGCGTTCGCCGGGGGCGCCGCCGCCGTCGCGTACTATGTGTTCAGCAAACCGCCCCTCGTCGCCGCTCGCGCGCCAATTCCGGACAGCCTGTCACGCATGCTGCGCGCGCGCCGCGCGCTCGTGACCGGTGACGCCGCCCTGTACGCCTACCGGCCTGCCGGCCAGGAAGACACGACTCTGTTGTTGCTCACGCGGCGGCGCACCGTCGTCGTGACACCGCATCAGGTGCGCTCCTACGCGCGCGACAGCGTGCGGCGGGACATGGATCTGGAGATCCACGGCGGGTTGTCGTTTCGGCTGGTGATTTATGCCGCGGGGACATCGCCCGGCACCGGCGAGTTGGCGGATACGGTTTACCGCAGCCTGTCCTTCCGCGACATGATGCAGCTCCGCCCCGAGCTCAACCGCGCTGGAGCAGTTTCGCCTGCGAAGCATCGGGCAGTGCGGCCCCGTCCGGCACCTCCGCCACCGCCACCCCCCCGACCCACGCCGCGAGTCCGCAACCGGGGCGCTCCGCGCCGGCGCGGCTAGCGCCTGGGCGCGGGCTCACGCGCCGACAAGCCGTACAGACTCAAGGCACTGATGCGCGATACGGCTCCCGGTGTGGACGCGACGAGCCCACCGCGATCCTGCCCTCCGATCGACAGTCCGAATGCGAAGGCACCGCGGCGCAGTCCCCGATCGGTATCGAGCCGGGCGATGATCTCGATCGGCCAGCGCGAGGTGCTGGCCGCACGCCAGCTGGCTCCAAACGCGTATGAGGCCACCGAATCGGGCGTGATCCGCGCGTCCGCTGAGAGGCCCAGGGCCGGAACGGGCGGTGGCTGCCAAGTGAAACCGGGAACGACCGTGAGCCGTTGCCGCAGACCGCGGACAATCGGCTGGCCGAGATTCGTCGCCACAAACGCCAGCGTGAGGCTCGGCAGCGCGACGTACGACGTCCCGAGATCCCAGCCTGTGGCGTGCGTGCCACCGCCCTCGTAGCGCGCGATGTCGAAGCCGGCGGCGAGGCCGCCTGAGCCTCCCGCAAGACCCAGCCGGTAAGTACTGCCGCGGACGCCGTTGTCGAGGATGTCACGCTGATATCCGAAGGAGAGGCCGCGGGAGTTGAAGCCGCCGTTGATCTGCCGCAGTCGCCCTTTTGACCCCGGATCCTCCACCGCCAATTCCGCGTAGATCGACGCTTCCCTCAGCACCCCCAACCTGGCGGGATTGACCCAGATGGCGCGGGCATCCTGCACGGTCGTGGGAAACAGGTAATCGTTGGCGCGATTTGGGGCGACTTGCTGGGCCGCTAAGCGGTTGGACGGTTGGGCGGTTAGAAACGCCACGGCAATAAGGGAGCAACGGCCAAACCGCCATACCGCCGCACCGCTCATTAAGGCAGCACCGAGACCGTCGTCCTGGACACCTGCTTCCGGGGAATCGTCATCGCCTGAATCGGCAGGGTGATCGTCATGGCGGTGGAGTCACGCGACTCCCCGCCCAGGTAGCGGCCATCCACCGCGACGAAATCGGTGCCACTGCGGACACCGGTGCCCGCCACCTCGAACGGCTGGCCGACCTGCTGCCCGCTGCCTTTGATCGTGAAGTCGGAGATGACATCGACACGCAGTGCCCGCGTGCCGTTGCGATCTTCCCATGCGGTCGCATGGGAGCGGTTGACGCTCGTCACTGTCACGCCGCCCGCGGCGCGATCGTTTTCGCTCACCGTATCCGTCCACGCCGCGCCGAGGGTGAGTCCATTGGGAGGGAGCCGCGGGAAAAAGTTCTTGAACGAACCGACCACCGGCGAGAGCGATTGCGCGATCAGGCTGTCGGATGCCGTCTGATTGCGGAACTCACCCTTCGGCGTCAGCCGTCCGACAAACGAGAGTGCCTTGGCTGCGCCGAGGTTAATGCCCATCGGCGCGGTCGTGCCCGAGTCGGCCACGATGGAGTCGATCGTGATCGTCGTCGGATAGCCGCTGGTGTCGGCTGGCCCGGTGATTGTGACCGCGAAAAACGCGCGCAATCCGAAATCGAGCGGCTGGCGCATTCCCTGAAATTCTTGGTCGATGTGGATGATCTGGTGCATCACATAGCGCAGCGCGCTCGGTCCCAGCCGGATGACATCAGAATTCCCGCGCGCTGGTGGCGGGGGAGGAGGTGGCAGCGGCGGGTTCACGGGCGTCGGGGTCGGCGGCGGCGGCGGCGTATGCCCAGCACACGCCGCGGTGAGAATGGCGACTGCAAGCAGGAGCCGCGACATCCTATTCCTTTGTCTTGGTACGCCCGAAGATCGCCACCACCTCAGTCTCCTCGCTCATGACCTTGAGGAGTTTCCAGCCCCGCTTGCGCATGTCGGTGCGCCAGCCGATGAGCTTCTCCCACTCTTGGGCGGTGGTCCGAAAGACCCGCAGGTCGGCGACGTTCTCCCAATGCGGGGGATACGGCGTGGAGTGCGAGGGGGGCGTAGGGGGCGTGGGGGCCGCCGGGGGGGGCTTTGTTGTCGTCACGGGAGAGGAAGTGGTGAGACCATAAGCCGAGTTCTGTTTACCCGTTGGTACGAGCAGATGGTCATCTCTCTGGGATAGCTGTCGCCAGCCATCTCGTGCGGCCTACCCGCAGCTCAAGCGACCCGGGCCGGGTCTCGCTGCTTATTTGGCCTTGCTCCGACCGGGGGTTGCCGTGCCACGCCCGTTGCCGGGCGCGCGGTGGGCTCTTACCCCGCCGTTTCACCCTTACCCTTTGGATACAAGGGCGGTCTGTTTTCTGTGGCCCTGTTCCGTCGCCTCACGGCGCCCAGGCGTTACCTGGCGGTCTGCCCTGTGGAGCTCGGACTTTCCTCGAATGGCCCCTTCAGCCGGCCACCCGCGACCATCGGCCCCACCACTTCCAGGTGGGGAAGTTACCGGGCCCGCGGCCCAGGGGGCAAGCCTTACTTCGCGAAACGCCGAATCACGCGGCCCAAACTGTCGGTCGCGGGGCCGTCGAGCCAAAACCCCGCATGTTCGGTGAACGCGGCGTATCGCATGCGCGACCACTCGGCCGGTCCGAACGTCGCACGCTCAGGTTCCAATCCGACGGCGGAGAGCGCGAAAATGCCGCGCGTCCGATAGTGCCGCAGCAACGTCGGCCGAGCCTCCTGACGCACCCAGAGGAAAATCGGAGCGTCGGGACTCGAGAAACCGCGCAGCACGCCGAGCGAGAACCAGTCTGCGGGGGCGTCGCTCGCGTGAAACGCAAATCGCAGGTCGGGACGCAGCCGCCGCAGCTCCCCGCGCAGCGCAAGCGCACGCTCGGCGACGGCATCCTCCAGCCCTTGGAAGTAGCGGCTCAGCCACCCGCGCTCGAGCAACGTGTCGTATCGGACCGCCGCGGGCAGCGCGCCGAGGCGCTCGAGCTCGGCAGGATCCAGACCCAGCGCCGCTAACCCCGCACGGTAATCGGCGTCACAGAAGCCGCTGCCGCGGAAATGCGTCATCGCACTGTCGAGATCTAGCGCGACGCCCGCGATCACCTCGGGTTTGATTCCACCGAGCCGTATCAACGCGCGATAAATGGGGCGCAACCCACCGCGCCAGTACAGCGAGTCGAGCCCGCAGGGGATCGGCGTTCGCTCGCCGTGCCGATCGACCTCATCCGCGCCCTCCGATGCAATCGCCGCGAGCGCGACGCCGGGGAACCAGCGGATACTCGTGGCCTGGAGCCGCTCCCCCGTGAGTTTCCAGAGGGTGCGCGTGGTGATCGTGTCGGTGAGTGCCGCTTCCGGGATCGGTGTCGCGAGCGCATTCAGCGCCGCAACGTCGACGAATCGCAGCAAGGAATCGAGTGCCGTAAGTGTGAATCGGCTCCACAGCACGCGCATGCCCTGGCGCGTGACCCAACCGGGCACCGCTACGGTTTCGTCCGGTCCGCGTTTGGGATCAGCGGGCTCGGGCAGCACGGTCACCGCGGCGCCCGCGGGTGGTGCCAGGGGGGGCGGATGGTCCGTGACACGCTGCGGCGCGTCCCCCAGGCGGAGTGGTGCCGCGCGTGCCGCCGCGCCGATGCCGGCCCATTCCGCCGGCCGCCGCGTCCAGCGGGCGAGTGCCACGAGAAAGACTCGCGTTCCCGATGCGGCATCGGTGGCAGCCAGCAGGCTACGGCTCGCGACGACGATGAGACCGTCCCCGCCCCCGACCCCGACGCGGCTGGCGGCGACGAGCGCGCTCGTGGATCCGCGCGCGAGCGTCTGGCTTCGATCGCGGACCTCGAGCGACCGGTTGCGGCCCGCGGGGAATGGTGCGAACCCGGCATTGTCGAGCGCCGAATGCGGCAGCGGCGTCGCATCGATCGTTTGGTGTCCACCTTCAGCGGTTCCGATCTCGATACCGGCGCCTTGCGCCGCCAGCCACTGGTTCATGACCCAGCGATCCAGATCGCCGTCGGTGTAGCCGAGGACGACGACGCCGTCGCGGTGGATCCATTCGGTGAGAATCGCGAGATCGCCGATCGTCAGGGCGTCGGAGCGTCCCCCGGGCTCGCGCCCGCCGAGCAGCACAAGCGTGCGGTAGCGAGTCAGATCCTGCCTGGTGAGGTGGGGGTAGAAGCGGCGGTAGTCAACGCGATAGCCGACGGCATGCCAGGGCGCCGCGGTCGCTTCGAGCGTCAGCGGATCAGCGAGCGTGAGATCGATGATGAGAAGCCGGTGCGCCTCCGATTGGCAGCCCGCGGTGAGCACCAGCAGGAGGAGACACAGTCGTCTCACCGCCGTGGCTCGACCAGGCGGTTGTACTTCCGCAGCGCGGCGCGCAGCCGATCGTGTGGCAACGCATAGACTCGCTGGCCGTTGACCCCCGTCATCGTTTCGGCTGCCACCATCGCGTTGACGATCGCTTCCTCGGTTCCCTGGACGGTCGCCTCGAACAGTGGGGTGATTCGCTCGTTTGGTACCATGGTTACACTGACGTTTGCATCCGGTTTCGCCGCGCCGGGATTCGCCGTGGAGAAGGCGACAAAAATGTCGCCGGAGGGATTGCCCCCCAGTCCTCCCAGCCGGCCGACGCCGAGGGACGCCCGTTTCGCGATGCGTTTGAGCTGATGGGGCAGCAACGGCGCGTCGGTCGCAATCACGATGATGATCGATCCCCTGTCGGTATCTTCGCAGCGGCGGCCCCCACCCGGGCGGGCAACGCCAGGGATCGAGTCCCGGCACGGCAGCAGGTCCGGGATCTCCTGCCCCACCGGGACGCCGGCGATGGAGAGCCGCGCGCGCGAGCCGTAGTTGCATTGCACGAGCACACCGACGGTGTACCCGCCATTCGCCGCCGGGAGCCGGCGCGAGGCCGTGCCGATCCCGCCTTTGAACTGATTGCAGATCATGCCCGTCCCGCCACCGACGTTCCCCTCGGCTACCGGACCTCCGCGCGCGCTGTCGAGCGCGGCAAAGGCGTTCTCCTTCGTAACGTGAAACCCGTTGATGTCGTTGAGTGCGCCATCGTACGTCTCGGCCACGATGGGGAGCGACCAGTCGAACGCAACACCCTTGCGGACCAGCCACTCGATGACGGCGTCGCGTACGACGCCGACGCTATGCGTGTTCGTGATCATCACCGGTCCCGCGAGAAACCCCGACTCTTCGAGCCACGTGGTGCCCGTCATTTCGCCGTTGCCATTGAGCGTGAACCAGCCGCCGAACACGGGGTCGCCGTTGGAGGCGCCGCGCGGGAGGAGGGCGGTGACGCCCGTGCGGATCGGGCCCTGACCCACGACGAGCTTTCCCTGCCCTTGGATGATGGTGCTATGCCCCACGGTCACGCCCGCGACGTCGGTGATGGCGTTGAGCGGGCCGGGTGTCCCGTCGAACGGGACGCCGAGGTCGCGAGCACGAGGGCGAGCTTGCGCCTGAACGGACGATGTGAGGATGAGCAACGCGGGCAGTACTCGCATCTCAGGTCACCAGGGCGTAAGGGAGCAGTGCTCGCCGCATGTCGGCGGCGGTTTGCCAGCGCGCCTCGCGGGCCTTGGCGAGGGCTTTCATCACGGCATCGCTGAGCGCGCGAGGTACATCGCGCCGGAGCTTGCGCAGATCGGGGGGTGGCGCGTGTTGCTGCATATCGAGCACAGCGGCTGCGCTCGCGGCGGCAAACGGCGGGCGCCCCGCGAGCGCCTCGAACAGCACGACGCCAAGGGAATAGAGATCCGTACGGCCGTCGATGTCCGGAGAGCCGCCCGCCTGCTCCGGACTCATGTACTCCTCGGTGCCCACGACGAAGCCGCTGCGGGTCACGCGGTCCTCGCCCGAGTGGGCGATCGCTCGGGCGATTCCAAAATCGACCACAACCGCGCCACCCCCTTCTGCCGACAGCACGATGTTGTCCGGTTTGACGTCGCGATGCGCCAGCCCGTGGTCGTGGGCATGACTCAATGCGTCGAGGACGTCGGTGGCGACGCGGACCGCGCGATCGATGGGCAGCATGCGCTCGCGCCGCAGCACTTGCCGGAGTGTCTCGCCGGCGAGGAAGGGCATCACGAACCAGAGCAGGTAATCGGTTTCGCCGGAGTCGAGCAGGGGGGCGATGTGCGGGTGGTCGAGCGTGGAGGCGTAACGGATCTCGCGCAGGAAGCGGTCCGCCGCGACCGAGACCGTGAGCTCGGGGTGCAGCACCTTGATGGCGACCTTCCGGCCGTCCTTGTCGAAAGCGCCGTAGAGCGTGGCATTACCGCCGCGCCCCACCGCGGTGATGATGGTGTAGCGGTCGCCCAGTGCCTGACGCACGCGCCCGATCAAATCGTGAGCCACGCCGCCAGAATAGGTGCCGCCGCCAGGGAAAAAGGAAGGGTACTGGGGCTGCTATTGAGTCGGGGGGAGCACTCGGGTCCAGCGGAGGTTGTCAAAGATGGCGTAGGCCGAGCCTTTGCCCGCGAACTGCACTGCCCCAATTCCCGCGCCGCCGACGCAGAGCTGCTGGGGGACGCGGTCCGTGGTCGACTCGGTTCTGCCTAGGACATTGCCGTTCGCATCGAGCGCCTCGATGAACGCTACGCCACCGGACTGCGGGAAGATGGTGTGGAACCCACTCGGGGTTGCGGTGATGCATGCCTGGACGGCCGGTATGGCGAAGGTCGCCTTGATTTTCCCGAAGTCGAGCTCATTGAAATCCGATGCCACTCCCAGCGGGCAGACGCTGATGTTGTTCTGCCCCGAGTTGAACCCGAGGACGCCGTAATCGTTGGCATATACCGCGGTGCCTGGGCAGAGGCCGAGCGGATTGGTGCGGCTGAACGTGACGCCGAGCCGGGCATAGACGGCGTTGACTGCGGCTCCGGGAAGAATCGCCGTCAGATCCGGTGTCTGATCGAAGCCCAGGTCGAGCTGGCTGGGGAGCGCCCAGGTAAAGCGGCTGAATACGTCCGTACTACCGCCGGCGCCGACATCAAACACCGCGGTCGTGCTGGCAAACAGTGGTCGCGGCATGAGGAGGGAGCCGAGTCGCGCCACCAAGTTCCCCAACCGGGAGCCACGCGAGCCAAGGAGTTGCGGGTACGCCGGATCGCAGCGCAGGAACGGAGCGGGCACGTTGTTCAGCGCGAACAGCTGTGTTCCAGCATGGAGCTGGAAAATCTGGAGCAAATCCCGCGTCGCATGATCGACACCACTGAGGTCCGCGCAGATTCCCACCGTGACCTGGGTGTTGAACTTGCCCGCCGCGTTGACCTGCGGCAGCGGCGGCTCCGTATGGAAATCGTAGCAGGAATTGCCGATCGCCCCGATCTGTCCGGAAAATACCGGCTCGAGCAATCCCGCGATGCACGGTCGATCGTCTGCGGACTCGATGATGATCGTGACCGGTTGGTCCACCGCGCCTGCCGGGATGACGACGCCGGCCTGGCCATTTTCCGTGACGATGGTGGTGGTCGCCCCCGGCTGCGCGATGCCTTCGCCGCAGTCTGAGTCCGCGCGCTCACACTGTGAGCCAATCCCGATGAAGAACTGGATCGGGAGCGTGCGATCGTCGAGCAGCGGGATAAACTCGCCCGTGTTGACGTTCTGCAGTTCCGAGCCATCGTCGACAACGTCCACATCGGCCAGACCGAGTTGCCGAGCGCCGGTCTGAACGGCGATCCGATACGTGCACGCCGCGTCGAGGTAGTCGTCGGCGGTATGCCAATTGGCTTGATATTGACCGTCCTCCGGTTGCACCTCCGAGCCCGCGAACGTGCGGATGACGTCGCCGCTGCAAAGATTACTGATCGTGATCGTGGGACTGAGCTGGCGCGAGAACACCTGCCCGGCGGGCGGCTGCTGCGGCATGACCGGCGGGAGCCACAAGAAGAACGCATTGCCGCCGCCGTGGGCGCCATCAAGGATGAGCGCTGACGGTCCCGCCGAGTAACTGCGGTCGCCTTGACACGCCACGACTCCAATCACCACAACGACTGCCAACGCTCGGTACTTCATACCGCCTCGTGGGAGGGCTCAGTCCCAACGCGGAAATAGGTGGACACCCTTGGAATTAAATACGGTGCGTGGAAAAACCATCCGACAAGAGATGGATTTGATGACCCGACCTTGGGTTTACGTCAAAGGAATGAGGCAGGGGCGCAACAGCTAGCTAGGAAAAAAAGGAAGGGCGGCTCCGAAGAGCCGCCCTCTGAGAGATCGCTCCGGCCGTCGTTACAGGATGGGCGGCTGGATCCGAACGTAAGACAAGTTATCGAAAATCGCGAACCCATCCCCGGTTCCCGCGAACCGCACCGCCGCGATGTTTTGGCCCGACACACAGATGGTCTGCTGCAGGCGCGTCGGACTCGAGGGCGCGGACTCCACCCGGCTCATTGTTGCACCGGATGGGTCGAGTGCTTCTATGAACGCGGTGCCGGTGGTAGCCCCACCGCGCGGACCCAACGGCGTCGCGCCAATGCACACGAGCACCTGCGGCTCTGTGAATGTCGCGACGATATCGCCGAACTCGTTCTCGCTGAAGTCCGACGCCACACCTTCCGGACACACGGTGACGTTGTTCTGCCCCGAACCGAAGCCGGACGGCCCGTGATCGTTCGCGTACACGCCGGTGCCCGGACACGGTCCATTCGTGTTGCTTCGGCTGAACGTCACGCCGAGCCGCGAATAGAGTGAATTGACCACGGTGCCGGCCGCCACCGGGCTGCTGCCGTCCGCGCCGATGTCGAAGTTGATGTTGACAGCGCTCGGCAGCGCCCACTCAAAACGGCTGAATCCGTCGGTGCTGCCCCCGGCCCCCAGATCGAACATCATGCGACGGCTGCTGGCGTACAGCGGTCGCGGGCTGAAGAGGGCCGCGAAGCTCCTCGCGAGATCGCCAAACAGCGAGCGACGCGCCCCAAAGGTCGGGTTGAAATTCGGGTCGCAATGCAGGAACGGCGCCGGCACGTTGTTCAGCGCGCGGATCGGCGACTCCTGGCCGGCGTCGAACTGGAAGATCTGCAGGAGATCCAGCGTCCCATGATCTAGCGCGAACGCATTGGCGTCGGGGCAAATCCCGACCGTGACGTTGGTGTTGAACCGGCCCCCCGGCAGCGGCGGATCGGCGTGGAACTCATAGCACGAGTTTCCGACCGCGCCCGTCGACCCCGGGAAAAATGGCGCCAGCAGGCCGGGGATGCACGGCCGCTCATCGCTCGACTCGACGCTGATCGTCACATCGGCGCCGACCGCTCCCGCCGGGACGAACACACCCGCCTGTCCGTTCTCGCTCACGATGACGGTGCCCTTGTCCGGATGCGCGGTGCCTTCCCCGCAATCCGATCCCGTGCGCACGCACTGGGAGCCGACGCCAATGAAGAACTGGAGCGGCAGCGTCCGATCATCCAGCAGCGGGATGAACTCGTTCGTGACGACGTTCTTCAGCTCGCTGCCGTTGCTGACGACATCCACGTCAGCGAAACCCATCAGTTTGGTGCCGACGGTCACCGACACACGGTAGGTGCACGCCGGGTTGAGGTTGTCCTGAGCCGTGTGCCAGTTGACGTGATACGCGGCATTGCTGACGGAGAGGTCGGCGCCGGAAAACGTCCGCACGACGCCGCCGCCAAGGCAGAGGTTCGTGATCGTCACGAGGGGACTCAATTGCCCAGAGAAAACCTGCGTCGCAGGCGGCTGCTGGTTGATGACTGGCGGAAGCCAGAAGAAGAATGCGTTGCCGGCGTTATGATTTGCGTCTTGAATCAGTGCTGAGATGTCGGGGGGTGACGTTCGATCACTTTGACACGCGGCAAGTACGGCGACGACGGCGACGGTGAAGACAGTGCGCTTCATAGGGCGTCTCCCAGTTGGGGCTCGCGAACAACCCCCAGCTGGGCGCAGTCTGGGACGGTCGGGCGGGCAACGTACGGCAGAATGTTTCCAGCGGGGGTTAATTAGATCGCAGATTGGCCAACCCGTCAAGAAGTGAACTACATCACGAATGCGGTTGAGCCAGCGCCTGGAAACCGGGATGTTTTTGTAGGTCCCACCACCACCAGAAGATGTCTCCACCGACCCGGAACGAGTGCTCCGGATTGGCCGCTACGTATCGCTGTAACAATCGGATAGCCTCATCCTGCTCCCCCAGCAGGGTCCGGACGAATGCCTCGAGCGCCACGAGGTCGTGCTCCGGATCGATCTCGGGGGTCCCCCGCGAGCGCTCGATCACGTGATGAGTGCTGTCGCGAAGCCCAGCACGCGCCATGATTGCGGCCACCAACATCTGACTCTCCAGATGCTGCAGCGCGCGTTGCGGCGGGGGCGCGAGCGAGTCGATACGGGCCAGGGCGCCCCAGGCACGCGGAACGTCCGGCGATTCGAGCCTGGTCATCATGTACAGTTGGCACTGCGAAAACCGATAATCGCGCGGAAAGCGCCGCACGCCTTCCTGACACCAGCGCTGCGCCTGGCGCTGTTGATCGAGATCGTATGATGTGAAAAACAGGCGTGTGAGAATATCCGCGGCATTGCTGAGGTAGGCGTCCTCCTCGTACGCGCGCCGCGCGGCGAGTGCCGCCGCTTGCAGGTCCTTCGTCTGATAATAGAGGTGGCTCAGCGTGCTGAACGCGCTCGCCAGATTCGGATCGACCGTCGTCGCGCGCTCGAGATCCTTGCGCGCGTCGTCGAGCAGCGTGGCAGCCGCACGCGGATCGGCGGGACGGAACAGGAACCACTGACGATAGCGGAGTGTGCCGCGCAGCTCGATAGCGCGCGCGTCCTCAGGCGCCAGCGCCAGCGCGCGGGTCGCGTGACCCAAGCCTTCCTCGAGCGTCGGGAGGGAGCGCGTCATGCGGGCGCGCCGATCGAGCAGCTGACCGCGCAGGATGATCGGCTCGACCCACTTCGGATCGGCGCGCTCGGCCTGCCCCAGCACCGAATCGGCGCGCGTGAACAGGGCGAGCGCCACGTCCGGGTGCGCGTCGCCATCCTTGCGCAGACGCTCGGCACGCTGCACGAGCGACCAGGCCTCGACGCTCTTCGTACCGGCGCGCTGCTCGCGGAGTTGGACTTCGCCCCCAAGCCGCTCGCGCAGCAGGATCGCGGCCTGACTGACGAGGGAGTCCCGAATAGCGAGCGGGGCATCGATGGGCAGCTCGAGACTCTGTCGCCGCCCCACATCGGCACCACTCGGGCCGTCCACCAGTCGAATGGTCACGCGCGCGCGCGTTCCCACCGGCTCCACACTGCCTTCCACGAGTGTGCCCGCGCCGAGCGCGCGGGCGATCGAATCGCGCGGCACATCCCGTCCGCGGAATGGCGCGACGCCGCCGCGCGACACGACATCCAGCGCCCGAATGCCACTCAGTTGGTCGATGAGCGCTTCGGTGAACCCGTCGGCTAGGTAGCGAAGTGAGCTGTCGCGACTTTCGTCGTTGAAGTAGAGAACGGCAACGCGATTCGGCACGAGGGCGTCCGCGCCCCCTGCCCCGGCGGTGCCGTGTCGACCGAACAGCAGCCAGGCGCCGCCCAGCAACGCCATCCCGCCCAGGCCGATTCCGACGATCACGGGTCGGCGCCACCGCGGCGTCACGCGGCTATGACGTCGCGCCGCCGTCACGCGCGAGACGGTGCCCGTGCTCGCCGCGGTGAGCGCCTTGGCAAATTCCCCCGACGTCTGGTAGCGGTCGGCTGGGACTTTCTCGAGCGCGCGCTCGATCACGACTTCGAGATCGTCCGGAATCGCATCGCGCACGATTTTCAGTCGCGGCACCGCATCGAGCGAATGACGCGCCATGATCGCCTGCGCCGTGGGTCCGGTGAACGGCGGCTGGCCGGCCAGCGTCTCGTAGAGCACACACGCGAGACTGTAGATGTCACTGCGCCGATCGACCTGCCCCGATCCCGATGCCTGCTCGGGCGGCATGTACGCCGGAGTGCCGATGGCCAGGCCGGTCTGCGTGAGCTTGTCGCCGCCGGCCGCGCTGACGGCACGCGCGATGCCGAAGTCCGCGACGATCGCGTGCCCGCCCGACAGCATGATGTTCTCCGGCTTGATGTCGCGGTGCACCACGTCGTGCTCGTGCGCGTACGCGAGCGCCTCGGCAACCTCGTGGGCGATCTGCAGCGCATCGTCCACCGGCAGCTGCGGCTCGCGATCCAGCCGGTCGCGGAGGGATTCGCCTTCGACGAATGGCATGACGTAATAGAGCGTCCCACCGGCGTCACCCGAGTCGTAGACCGGCAGGATGTTGGGATGCTGCAGGCGCGCCGCGAGTTTGATCTCGCGCAGAAACCGTTCGCGCCCCAGCGCGATGGCGATTTCGGGCCGTAACGTCTTCAGCGCAACAAAGCGCTCGTGCCGCGTGTCGCGGGCGAGATACACGAGCGCCATGCCGCCACGGCCCAGCTCCCGATCGATGATGTAGTGTGGCGGGAGCGCGGCGTTCAGTTCTGCAAACGGATCAGTCACGTGGTTAACGATAGTTCTGTCGAACGTGCTGGGCGAGCGGGCTGGCGAGGTCCGGGAGGCGCTGGCGAGGCCAAGGGGCGTTCATGACCGAGAGCACCCGCCCTGTCCCGGCATCGATAACCATCATTCGCACGAGCACCGAATCGTTGCTCGCGGACGGGTCCAGGCGTCCGTAGACCGCGATCCCCGCGCTGGTGCGGCGCGCCAGATCGAGCGCCGCGATTTCCGGTTGTTTCTGCCCGCGCCAGCGCTCGCGAACCACGTCCTGCGAAACCGCCGTGAGCGGCGGCGTGCTGTCGAGCCGGGCGGTAAGATCGTGCGCGAGGCGAACGCGCCACTGCTCGAGGCCGGGGACGAAGATGTCGAACGGCGCAACCGCAACCAGCGTCGGCTGGGGGGCATGGGCGCGAACGTAATGCACGAAGCTCACGGCGCCGGCGATCGTCAACATCACGACGAGCGATGACAACCCGATCAGCCAGCGCTTTGACGTCATTGGCGTGGGGTGGCCTCGGTCCAGGCGTGCTCGTCGCTAACGCACGCGAATGGACAGCCGGATTTCTCCGATAACCGCGTTACCGCGGCCGCGTTGCATCAACATCCAGCACGAGAATGAGCTACCCACGCTCGATCCGCAACCGCCACTTTTTTGCACCATGCGGTGCGAAAAATCACCGCAGGCCGTATGACGTGCGCCAGCGCGGCGATGACTGGGAGTTGAAAGGCGGCGGTTACCATGATCGCGCATGGTGACCGTCTGCACGGTTCTCCCTCCCCCGGAACGCCCGCGGATCGACGCGGCGGGTGACGGCTGCTTCGATACGCTGCACGCCGATTCGCTGCGCGAGGCGCTCTACGTCGCGCGGCGCCGCCGCGTCGATGCCATGGTCATCTCGGTGCACCGCTGTGACGGCGAAGCGCTACCCGGCGTCGCGCGGTTCGTGCGCGAGTTCCCCGCCATCCCGGCTGTCGCGCTCGTGTCGCGGCACGATCGCGAGGCCACCGAAACACTGCTGCGGCTCGGCGCCACGGGCGTGCGCAGCGCGGTGGATTGCACCGAGCCGGATGGGTGGCGGCGGCTGCGCGACATCGTGGGACATCCCGCCTCGCCGGTCGCCGGGCGTATTCTCGCCCACCTGATTCCGGCGTTAGGGGACCCGTCTCCGCCGGAAGAAACGCGGCTGTTCTTCGAAGCGGTCGCGCGCCTGGCGCCGGCGCTCAGCACGGTGCGCGGCCTCGCGCGACATCTCCGTGTCCGGCCGAGCACGCTGATGTCTCGGTTTCATCGCGCCGGCATTCCGTCGCCCAAGAGTTATCTCGCCGGGATGCGACTGCTCCACGCGTCATTCCTGTTTCAAAACCCGGGTCTGTCGGTCTCGGACGTGGCATACCGAATGGACTATTCGTCGCCGCAAAGCTTCGGCCGCCACCTGCGCACGGTTCTGGGTGTCACGGCTGGTGAGTTTCGCCGCCGGTTTCCGTTTGCTGTGGCGCTAGCGCGATACATCGATCTGCTGATCATCCCGTACCGGGAGGCCCTGCGTGCGTTTCACCCCTTCAACGCGGGGTCGTGGGACCAAGGCCCGAGCGCCGTAGCGGTCTCCCGTGCGGGGTGAGCCTTCAGTCGGCAGCCGGCCGGATCTGATGCTCTTGCGCCGTTTGATCCCGTCGCAGCACCGAGAATCGCGCCATACCCCCACGCAGCCGCTCGGCCAGCTGGGCGAGCTGCTGCGATGTTGCGGTCAGCTCTCCCATGGAAGTGATCTGCGCCTCGGTGGCGGCTGCGGTGTTGTTGGCACTATCCGATGACGCTGTCGAGATACTGGCGACTTGCTGTAACGATTGTGCGAGCTCGGCGAGCCGCTGCGCCTGGCTACGCGACACCTCCGCGGTCGCATTGACCAGCTCGCCCATCAACTGCACGCCCTGATGCAGCTCCTGGAGGGCGCCGTCCGCTTCAGCCGCGACTGCCCCGATGTCGCGCACCTTAGCTTCGCCCGACTGCATCGCTCGCCCCGCGGCCTCGATGCCGGTCCGCAGATCGCTCACCAGCTCGGCCACTTCGCGCGCCGACTTCCCTGCCTCGGCCGCGAGCGTGCGCACCTCATCCGCGACGACCGCGAAACCTTCCCCATGCTCCTCGGCGCGTGCCGCCTCGATCGCCGCGTTGAGGGCGAGGAGGTGCGTCTGTCGCGCGATGCGCGCGATGGTTTGGGCGAACACGCCGATCCGTTCGGACATCCCCGACAAGCCAGCCACCGTGGAGGCCGTCGCCCGTACCTCCTCGCCGACGGCGCGGAGCGTGGCACTCGCGCGCGCGACGCGCTCGCGCCCCCGCTCCGCGGTGCCGACGAGGCGTGACGAATCGACCTGCATCAGCTCGGCACGCACGCGGAGTGACTCGGCCTGATCGGCCGCCTTGGCGCTTTCGCCGCGCGCCCCGTCGGCCAGGCCCCGCTGATGGCCGAGGTCGCCGGCCAGTCGTTGTGACGTCTGTGTGAGGGACTCGGTGGTCGCGTGGAGCTCCTGCGCAGCGGCCGCCAGCTCTTCGGCGAAGGCTGCGACTTCGTCGGCCTCGCGCTGCACCGACGAGATCGTGGTGCCGATCTCCTCGAGCATGCGGTTGAAGCTCTTTTCCAGGAAGCCGAGTTCGTCGGCCTCGGCGGCGGCGGCGCGAACGGCGAGGTAGCCCTGCTCCGCCTCGCCCATCACGCTGCGCGCGTGGCGAATGCGCTGGATGAGTGTCGCGGGAATCCGCTTGAGCGCCATCGCCACGATGATGAAGACGCCCGTCTCGAGGTATGCCACCGTATCGAGACCCGTGCCGCCGGGATCCAGACGGCCGTGCGCCCAGCTCGCGAGCAAATAGGCGAGCGACGCGACGAGCACGAGGAAGTCGCCGACCGCGTGGCCCTGATCGAAAGCGTACGGCAGCACCGCGATGAACAGGGCCGCGACGACACCGCCGTGCCCAAACCAGACGACGAGCACATTGACGAGCAGGACGTCGAGCAGCGGCAGCATATAGATGAACCACCAGCGATACCAGCCGCGCTCGTTGATCAATCCGACGATCGCGTTGATCACGGCCGCGCCGCCGGCGACCAGCACGATCGTGCCGAGGCGTGTGTCGGTGACCCCGCCCAGCTTGCCGAGCACGCCGAGAACGAGGAGCGCGGCCGCAATGGCCCAGCGGCGGCGGTGACTGCGTTCGAACGTCTCGAGATCCTTGAAGCGCTGCTCGAGCGCGGTCGCATCGTCGTGCCAGCCGCGCGCGCGGGCGGCGAACGACAGGCCGCGGGCAGGCTCAGTCACTTGGGGAGGCCCAAGCCAAGATCCGACGCGGTCAGAAAGGGTTCGACGAGATATCCCGCGCGCTCGATCGCCTCCCGGCCTCCTTCCTCACGATCCAGCACCGCCAGCACGCCGAGCACGTGGCCCCCTTCGCTTTGCACGGCATTGATCGCCTCGTGAGCCGAGCGCCCGGTCGTGAGCACATCTTCGACGATGACGACGGGGTAGCCGGACGCAAAGCAGCCCTCGATGCGCTGTCCCGTGCCGTGGTCTTTCGGTTGCTTCCGCACGGTAAATGCGTCGAGCAGCTGGCCGCGACGCCGGGCGGTCAGCGCGAGGGCATAGGCGATCGGGTCGGCGCCGAGCGTCAACCCCCCCACAGCCCGCGGACTCCAGCCGCGAGCGGCCAGGCGATCGAGACCCAGCCCGCCCACGACGGCCAGGCCCTCACCGCACATCGTGGTGAGGCGGGCGTCGATATAGAAGGAGGAGCGGCGGCCCGAGGCGAGCACGAACTCGCCGTGCCGGACGGAGCGCGCGAGGAGAAGGTCCTTGAGCGTATTACGTAGGTAGTAGTAGTCGCTACTACTATTCACTGTTCCGCTTGCCGACGATGTTTTTCAAGGCCCCCAGCAGGCCGCGCGACTTGGCGCTGCCTTTCGTTCCCGCGAGCGCCGCTTCCAGGTCGTCCGCGAACGCCGTCACCGTCGGCTGGCGATCGCCCGGCTGCCGGGCCAGGCCTTTCATCACTGCCGCCTCGAGTGCGGGTGGGAATTTCCGATCGCTCGCCTCTGAGAGCGGCGTCGGTTTCCCGCTGAGGAGCTGTTGGAACAGCTCGCGCGGGCTGCGCCCGTCGTGCGGATGACGTCCGGTCAGCATGTAGTACGTGATCTTCGCGAGACTATAGATGTCGGCGCGCCCGTCGACGAGCTCACCCGAGAGCGCCTCGGGGGCGACGTATTGCAATGTCCCGACGAAGAACCCGGTGCGCGTCAGCCGCTCTTCGGGTGGCAGCTCGGCGTCACGCGCGATGCCGAAATCGAGCAGCTTCACGGTGTGCGTGCGCGCATCGAACATGATGTTCTCGGGTTTTAGATCGCGATGAACGATGCCGGCCGCATGCGCGGCGGCCAGCGCGTCGGCGAGCTGCCGCACGAGCGGGATCGCGTCCGCCGGAGCCAGCGGGCCCTCGCGGTGTAAGAAGTTCGCGAGCGGCTCGCCGGTGGCCCACTCGAGCGCGAGATAATACAGACCGTCGGATTCCCCGAAGTCGTAGGTGCGGACCACACCGGGATGCACGACGCGGGTTCCATATCCCGCTTCCCGCAGGAAGCGTTTGACCACGATGGGGTCGCCCCTCAGACCCTCGCGCAATACCTTGAACGCACACGCGCCGCGCTCGGGATGCTCGGCGCGGTACACCTCCGCCGTCCCTCCTTCGCCGACGCGCTCAAGGAGACGGTAGCCGGCGATTGCCCTGCCGGCCAGGTTTTCGAGAGCCATGGGGGTTGTGCGCGAAACTAACGTCCTGATTTGAGGCTCTGCAAGTGATGCGACGCGTGGGCGTGAGACTAGCAGCGCAGGGAGGACTGCTGGCGGTCGCCGTGCTGTCCGGCGGCTGCGCACCGTTGCCACGCGCGGGAAAACCGGCTGCGGCGCCGCAGCTCGGGCCGACACTTCCGCGACTGTTCGACGCGTCGTCCGTATACCGTTCGATGGGTGCGCTCGTGGGCGGCGGCGGTTTGCCGTTCATCGCGTCCGTGCGCTATCTCGCCGGACCCTCGCCCGACTCCACGCTCGCGCTGTTTTCGGTGTCGCTCACCAATCAGACGCTGACGTTTCAACGGCGCGGCGGCGAGTTCGTCGCCGAATATCGCGTGGAGGCATCGTTCCGGACCGACAGCACCAGTCGCTCGCCGCTGCGGCAGATCGGCAGCGACGAACAGGTACGGGTTCGCAACTTTCAGGAGACGCTTCGCAGCGACGAGAGCATCATCTTCCAGCAGTTCGTCATGGTGCCGCCTGGCGCGTATTACGTGATGGCGATGGTGCGCGATCGCAACGGCCCCGCCTTCGCGCGCGCCGAACGCGCCGATACCGCGCCACGCTTCGCGAAGCCGGCGACGGCGAAACCCATCGCCGTCTACACGGCCGAGGGTCGGTCACGGCGTGGTGACTTTCCGCAGCTGGTCGCGAACCCACGCGCCACGTTGCCCTACGGTCCCGATTCGATGCGCTTTTATATCGAGCGCTATGGCGCGCCGCCCACGAAGCTGCTGGCGCGCGTGGTAGACGCGGCCAATCACGAGCTGTGGCGCGACTCGCTGCGCCTCCGCGGTGACACCGCCATCGCGTCAGCCACAGTCGTCGTCGTGCCCTCGAGCCTGCCCGTGGGTCAGGCTGAGCTGCAGATCCTGGTGCCGGGGGTGATCGGGGACACGGCGCGCACCCGTTTTTTGGTGAGCTTCTCCAGCCACTGGGTGATCACGAATTTCGAGGAGATGATGAGTTTGCTCCGTTACTTCGACCGCCAGGATTGGGTGGACTCGCTGCGGCGCTCTCCGCCCGACCGTCGCCCCGACGTATGGCGGGAGTTCTGGAAGGCGACGGACCCGGTACCGCTGACGCCGGAAAACGAGGCGATCGATGATTATTTTCGGCGCGTGCAACAGGCGAACATTCGCTTTCCCGATGAGGGCCAGCCCGGGTGGCTGACCGAGCGCGGCGAAGTCTTCATCACCCTTGGCGAACCGGATGACATGACCGACCTCTCGAGCGGCATCGATCGGAACGGAACGCGGCTGCTGCGCTGGACGTACACGGCGCAGCGGCTCGTCGTGTACTTCCAGGATCAGACCGGGTTCAACCAGTATCGCCTGACCCCCGGGTCACGGGCCGATTATCAACGGGTCCTGGCGCGCGTGAGGCAAGCGGGCAAGTGAACGCTCACGGCGCTCTCTGGATCGCGGCGCTGGCGGGGAACCTGGTGCTGGCGCCGAAGAGCTGGGGCCAGGCCGCGGTCCCGCCCGCCGCCGATCACACCGCCACGTACCGGGCCGATTCGCTGCGCCTGTCGGGCCGTCCCTGGCACGCGGCGGAGACTCTGCTGGCCGCCGCGCGGCGCGACCCCAATCCCAACGCATTCCTGATCGTCGAAGGCGCCAAGGCCGAAGTTCACGCGCGCCGCTACGAGCACGCGAGGCAACTGCTGGTCGGCCAACCTTGGCTGCTCGACTATCTCGGTGGTGAGGCCCTTGCGGTGCTGGCGCAGGCGGAGTTCGGCACCGACCAGTACGCCTCTGCCGCTACGCATTTTCAGATGGCGCGGGCACGAGCGCCCGCCGCGCACGTCCCGCTGCTCGCGGTGCGCGCCGGCATTGCGTTCGAGGCTGCGGGCCAGGCTGACAGCGCCGCGGCCGCATTCGCGGCTGCGCGGTCGGGCGGCACGCTCGCGAGCATCGATACCTGGCTGCGGGTACGGCAGGCCCGGGTCACGCGCGATACGGCTGTCACGGCCCAGCTGCTCGCCGACCTGCCGCCGCCGGCGGCGCGCGAAGCGCCGCGGGCGCGCGCGCGTTCGCTGCTGCTCGCCGGCGATACCACGCGCGCGCTCGACGCGTACGCGATGGCAGGGAAGGGAGGCGGTCTAGACGCGGCGCGACTTGCCCTGGCAACGGGGGATTCGACTCGCGCGCGAACGCTCCTCTACGCGTTGCTGGCGCGCGACCCGCTGAGTGATGATGCCGCCGCGGGCGTGAGCCTGGCCCTCCGCCCGCTGCCCCCGCGCACCGCCGAACAGCACGTCGCCCTGGCGCGCGCGCTGAATCGACGCACCACGACGCGCGACGCCCGGGTCCACGTGGAACACGCGCTCCGGTCTGGCGACTCGAGTGCGACAACGCTTCTTCTGTATGGCGAGCTGCTCGTGGCTTCGGGTCGCCTGCGAGAAGCGGTGCGCGCGTATGCCGCGGCAGCCCGTGACTCGGCGAGTCGCCCGCTCGCGATCTACCGCCGCGCCCGCGTGCTCGTACGCCTCGGCGACTCCACCGCGGTCGCCGCGCTGTCCGGATTCGCGCTGCGCTATCCGGCCGATTCCGCCACGCCGGGCGCGCTCTACATCCTGGGCGACATGCAGGACAGTCGCGACGATTGGCGGCAGGCCGGCCGCTGGTATGGAGAGTTGATCAGCCGGTATCCCGGTGATGCGCGCGCCTCGCTGGCGCGCTTCCGGCTGGCGGCCCGCGCCGAGAGTACGGGGCGACCCGACAGCGCCGCGGCATTGTATCAATCGGAGATTGACGCGGCCGGGCCGCAACGTACCGCGGCGCGCTTCTGGCTCGGGAAAATGGCTGAGGCACGAGGCGACACGACGCAGGCACGCACCATCTGGGTCGGGCTCGCGCGCGAGGACTCACTCGGATATTACGGCATGCGCGCGCGCCGCGAGACGGGCCTGCCGCCCCTCGCGTTCCCGCCGGTGAGTGACGTGACGACGCCACCGCCGGCGGTGCTCGCGGGGTTGGCGCGCATCGACACGCTGCTCCTGGCCGGACTCGACACCGAAGCGCAGGCCGAGGTCCGTGTCGCGCTCGCTCGCCCACCCGCCGATCTCGAGGGGCTACTCGCGTGGAGCGAGGGACTGGGCGTGCGCGGCTTCGGGTCGGCTGGCGTCCGGCTGGGTTGGCAGGCCGCGCTCCTCGCGCCTGGGGACGTACGGGTGCTGCGCGCGATTTTTCCCTGGCCGAATCGCACCGCGGTCGAAGCGGAGGCACAGGAATTCGGCGTGGACGCCCTGCTGCTCGCGGCACTCGTCCGGCAGGAGAGCGTCTTCGATGTCGAGGCGCTCTCGCCGGCCGGGGCGCGCGGACTGGCCCAGCTGCTACCGAGCACGGCCTCCCTCCTGGCGCGCGGCTTGGACGTCACTTTCTATCCCGACTGGATCACCGTGCCCGATCTCAACCTCCATCTTGGTGCGGCGCACCTCGCCGAGCTGCTCAGGCGCTTCGGGCGTGTGGATGCGGCGGTCGCGGCCTACAACGCCGGACCAATTCCGGTGCGCCGCTGGCTCGAGCGCGCCGGGGCCGGCGATCCCGATCGCTTTATCGAGTTGATTCCCTATCCAGAAACGCGCGGTTATGTCCGCAGCCTCTTGCGGAATCGCGAGTTGTATCGGGCTCTGTACGGACCGTAGAAAACCCGCTTGACAGCTTTCGGAGCGGCGGGTCTTTTCTAGCGTCCACGTTGAGTTGGGGAACAAGACTCTGCAGGAGGCGGATCGTGATCAAGGGAAAGGTGAAGTGGTTCAATGATGCTAAGGGGTACGGCTTCATTGAGCAGGAGGGCGGTGAAGACGTGTTCGTGCATTTCTCGGCGATTCAGATGGACGGCTTCAAGACCCTCGCCGAAGGTCAGGTGGTGGAGTTCGAAGTGAAGCAGGGAGACAAGGGGCTCCACGCCACCAACGTCGTGCGCGTCTAGCGCGCGCCCCCCTCTTCACCAGACCGTTGTCATGAACCCCGGGGCGTGGCCCCGGGGTTTACTTTTCCCGCCATGCCGCCGCGCCCAGCGCCGCCGATCCCCGCCACTTCCGCCGGCAAGACGAACGTCTTCCTGGTGGACGGCTACGCGCTCATTTACCGCGCGTTCTTTGCCATGATCGCCCGGCCGCTCACCACGAAAAGCGGCGAGAACACGTCGGCCGTGTGGGGCATTACGAATTTCCTATTGCGGCTCTACGACAACTACCATCCCGAATACATCGGCTGGGTGCACGATCGCGGTGTTTCGTTCCGGCAGGAGCAGTACCCCGAGTACAAGGCGACGCGCGAGAAGCTGGGTGAGGAGCTGCAACAGGACTTCGACCGCTCGCTCGAGCGCGTCTGCCAGATTCTCGACGCTTTCCATATTCCCGTCATCGCGCTCACCGGCTATGAGGCCGACGATGTGGTTGCCACCCTCGCCGATCGGGCGGCAAAACGTGACCTCCAGGCCGTCATCGTCTCGGGCGACAAGGATTTCTATCAGTTGATCGGTCCGGGTATTGCGCTCCTCAATCCGGGACGCGGCGGCCAGGCGGCGGTCGAGGAACAGTGGGTCGATCAGTCGAATGCGAACGAGCGCCTGGGCGTCCCGCCGGAGCGGGTGGTGGATTACCTCGCCCTGGTCGGCGACACCTCGGACAACATCCCTGGCGTGAAGGGCATCGGGGACAAGACCGCGGTGCAGCTCCTCGAGACGTACGGCGATCTCGATACGATTCTGACTAAGGCGCCGGAGATTCCCGGCAAGCGCCCGCGCGAAGCGTTGCTGCAACAGGCGGACAACGCGCGTCTATCGCGCCAGCTCGTCACGCTGCGGCGCGATGTGCCCGTCGAGCTCGACCTCGAGCAGCTACGCGTGCGCACCCCCGACACAGACACGTTGGCGACCCTCTTCACCGAGCTCGAGTTCCGTACGCTGATCCCGAAACTCGGAGACCTTGCGTCAGTGGGCGCCGCCCCCGCCCCCGCCCCCGCCGCCCCCGCCTCCCCCGCCTCCGCCCCCGCTGCGGCGGGAGAACCCGGCGCGGCAACCCGCCCGGCTCCGGCGGGGCGAGCGCCGCTGCTGGCGGATCCGACGATCGTCGACGAGGCGGCGGGCCTGGCCCCAATGATTCAGGAGCTGCGCGGCGCGCGGCTGGTCGCGCTGCAGACCGAGCCGGGACTCGCCGGCATTTCGTTCGCGGTCTCGCCCGGCCGCTCCTGGTACCTCCCTTTCGGGCATGTCGCGCGCGATGGAGAATTCGACGCCACACCGCCGCGCAACATGCCGTCGCTCGCCAGCGAGGCCCTCGCGCCGCTCCGCGCGCTGCTCGCCGACCCTACCGTGCGCAAAGCGGGACACGACATCAAGGCAGCCTGGGTCGCGCTCACGCGCGCTGGGCTGTCGCTCGCGGGCGTCGCCTACGACTCGATGGTGGCGAGCTTCGTCCTGGATCCCGGGAATCGCTCGCACGCCATTCACGATCTGGCGCGCGAGCATCTCTCCGTCGAGCTCCCCACGACGGCGCAGCTGCTGGGAAAAGGGAAGGGCGGGGCACCGGAACGCACGTTTGCTCAAGTCCCACCCGCGGAGGCCGCGCGCGTGTCGGCCGCTCAGGCCGAGATGGTGCTGCGACTCGAAGCGGCATTTCAGGGCGATATCGAGGCACACCATCTCAAGCGCCTCCTCGATGAGATCGAGATTCCCCTCATTCCGGTGCTCGTGGACATGGAGGCGACGGGGATCCTCGTCGATCGGGTGCTGCTGGGCGAGATGTCGCGCGGGTTCAACAAGGAGCTGAAGAACCTCGAGCTGGACATCTACAAGGCGGCGGGAGGCGAGTTCAACATCGGCTCGACGCCGCAGCTCCGGACCGTGTTGTTCGAACGGTTGAAGCTGCCGGTGCAAAAGCGCACGAAGACCGGCGCCTCGACGGATGTCGAGGTGCTCGAGCAGCTCGCCGCGATGGGACACGAAGTCCCGCGGCTGCTGATCGAATACCGCGAGCTGTCCAAGCTGCAGTCGACGTATGTGGATGCCCTGCCGGGATACATCAACACGCAAACCGGCCGCGTGCACACGAGCTTCAATCAAACCGGTGCAGCGACCGGGCGGCTGTCTTCATCCAATCCGAATCTGCAAAACATCCCCGTGCGCACGCCGCGCGGCGGCGAAATCCGGCGCGCGTTCGTCGCACCGCCCGGTCACCTGCTGCTCACCGCCGATTATTCGCAGGTCGAGTTGCGGCTGCTCGCGCATTTGTCGGAAGACCGGGCGTTCGTGGCGGCGTTCCAGCGCGGCGGCGATATCCACCGGCAGACCGCCGCCGTCATCTTTGGCGTCCCCGAAGAACGCGTCACCGGCGAGATGCGCGCCCGCGCGAAGACGATCAACTTCGCCACGATTTACGGTCAAGGCGCGATGGCGTTGTCGCGCCAGTTGGGGATCACACTCGAGGAGGCCAAGGCCTTCATCAAGCATTACTTCGAGCGCTTCGCCGGCGTCCGCGCGTGGTTGGATCGGACCATCGATGAAGCACGCCAGCGCGGGTTCGTCGAGACCCTGTTCGGACGTCGCCGCTACATCCCCGAGCTTCGGGACAGGAATTTCAGCATCCGCGCCTTCGGCGAGCGGACCGCAACCAATTCGCCCCTGCAGGGTTCGGCCGCCGACTTGATCAAGATCGCCATGATCCGGATCCACGCGGCGCTGGATCAGGCGGATTTGCGCGCCAAGATGCTGCTCCAGGTTCACGACGAGCTCGTCTTTGAAATCCCGGAAGCCGAGCGGGCGGTTGCCGCAGCCCTTGTAAAACGCGAGATGGAAGGCGTCGCCAGTTTACGCGTGCCACTCGTCGTAAGTGTCGGTGCTGGAAAGAATTGGATTGATGCCAAGAGTTAAGCATGCCTCTTGCAGGAACGGGGGGAAGGGCCCACAATAGGGGCGTCGACTCGGGGCTTGCCGGGTCGACGCCCTTTGGCGCCCGGAGGGTAATGCTGTGAAGGCACGCGGTTTTACTTTGATCGAGTTGCTCATCGTGGTGGTGATCATCGGGTTGCTCGCGTCGATCGCGATCCCGAAGCTCGCCAACACGAAGCAGAAGGCGTACGTCGCCCAGATGAAGTCGGACCTGAAGAACCTGGCGACGGCAGAAGAGGGGTTTTTCTACGACAGCGCGTTCTATACGACGAGCCTAGCGGCACTCAACAATTTCCGCTCATCGACCGGTGTGACGCTGACCGTGGGCGAGGCGACGCCGGGCGGTTGGTCGGCGCAGGCGGTCCATGCGCAGACCACGCGGCAGTGCAGCTTGTTTCAAGGAACCGCGACGCCCGTCGCGCCAGCGACGGTCGAGGGTCGAATCACCTGCACGTAGAGCCGCCCTATCGGGAGTTCGAACGCCGCCGCGAGGGGATGCGATTCGCCCTCAGCGGCGGCGTTTGGCTTCACCGGCACAAGATCGACAATGAGCCGATGGTCCACCTCGTGAGCTCGGATAAGGAACGCCTGCTCGCGCTGGGCCGGGGGCTGGGATTTCATGCCCGCTGGCTGCAGTACAAGCCTCTCAAGAATCCCGATACCGGCGTCCGCGTGCCCGCGTGGCACTGGGATGTGTGGGGAGAAAAGCTCCGGCTGCTGGACTCTAGGTAGCCTCTTCGACGTCCGCCCGCCGTGGCGCCCGCACGCCCGGCCACCAATTCCACCTTCCGGCGATGTGCATGATCGCCGGCACCAGCACCATGCGGATCAAGGTCGCGTCGAGGAACACCGCCAGGGCAAGCCCGAACCCGATGAACTGGACGGCGAGCACGCGCGTGAACGCGAAGTTGCCGAACACGATGATCATGATCAGCGCCGCGAACGTGATGGTGCCCGCCGTGCTGGAGAGTCCTTCCATTGTCGCGTGATCGTTCCGGCCGGTCTTGTCGAAGACTTCCTTGACGCGCGTCAGCAGGAACACCTCGTAGTCCATCGACAACCCGAAGACCGTCGCGAACACCAGGACCGGCACCACGACGAAGATGGCTTCCGTCGGCCCCTCGAGACCGAACAGGCTAGCGCCATAGCCATGCTGGAACACGAGGACGGTCACGCCGAACGCGGCGCTCACCGAGACACAGTTGAGCACCACCGCCTTGAGCGGCACGAGCACGGAACGGAACGCGATGAGGAGCATGATCGCCGTGACGCCGAGGATCATCGCGACGATTCCGGGAAAGCGGGCGAGCAGGTTCTCCTGCAGATCGAGGCTCGAGGCTGCGAATCCTCCGACCACCACCTCGGCGCCGCGGAGCCGGGTACTACGTGCGATCGTGCGGCGCACATGTCGCGCGAGGTCCATCATGCCGGTCAGGGACACCGAGTCGACCGCGATCACGTCTATGAGCGTCGTGCGCCGGTCGCCACTGAGGTAGGCGTTGAAGAACTCGGGGTAGCGCTCTCGGACGGGGTCCGCGTCGCTGTAAAACATCGCGAGCTGCAGCGTCGAGAGGCCCGGCCGCAGTGTGGCCACGCCGCGAACCTCGCGGACGCGTGGATCCTTCGCGATCGAGTCGCTCAACGCCTTGAGCCCCGACAAGCGGCGACCGGATAGCGCCGATTCATGCGGTGGCAGCTGCACGACGACCCGCAACGGCTGAATGACGCCGCTCGCGCCCATCTCGCGGAGCGCGGCGAGCCCCTGTCCCGATTCCGCGTCGGGTGGAAACCAGTTGCGGGCGGGAAGTCCGATCTTGATTTGCGTGAGTGGAAAAGTCAGGAGGGCCGCCACGAGCCCGCCGCCGAGAATCGCGCGCCAGGGATGGTGACCGAGCGAGCGCGCCCACCGCTCCCACCCCTGCGGGGTGTGGATCCAAGCGAGCATGCGCGCGAGCCACTTCGGCCGGTCGATGTCCCGTCCCAGGATCGCGAGCGCCGCAGGCAAAAACGTTGTCGCGAGCAGCACCGCCACCGCGACGACGATCAATCCACCGACGCCCACCGAGCGCGTCTCGGTGAGCGGCGTCAGGATCAGGGCCGCGAACCCGACGACCACCGTGAGTCCCGACGTCACGACCGCCGACCCCGCCGTCTGAATCGTGCGCACCGCGGCGTCGACCGGCGACAGCCCGCGATTCAATTCCTCACGGAAACGCGTGACGATGAGCAGCGAGTAGTCGATGCCGACGCCGAGGCCGACCATCGTCGTGATGTTCAGCACGAAGACCGACATCGTCTGGAATTGCGCCGCCACCGCGACAATCCCGAGCGCGATCGTGATCGCCAGAATGCCGACGATCATGGGCAGCGTCGCGGCAACGAGCGCGCCGAACGCCAGCACCAGCACCGCCAGCGTCAATGGCAGCGCGCGCTCCTCCCCGTGCCGGGTATCCTCGGCGCTGATCGTGCGAACGTCGTAATCGAGCGCCGGATTCCCCGTCACCTTGACGTCGAACCCATCCACGAGCGGCAACCGCTGCAGCGTGCTGGTGACGGTCTCGCGGAGATCCGGCACGACGGTGCGGCTGACGTCGTTCGTGCTCGCCGGCGTCAGCGCCGCGATGAGGAAGGTGGTCTGGCGGTCGGGGCTGACGAATGTGGATTCGCCGATGGTGCGAACTGAAATCACCTGGCTGATGTACGGCTGCCGGGTGAGCGCGGCGGAGATCGAATCGAGCACCGCGACAAAACGGGGGTTGGTGTACCGCACCGGGCCGTGCACGACGATCGCGACGTACTCCGCGATCGGGTTGGGAAACGACTGCCGGATGAGCTGGGCGGCCTGAGCGGACTCCGTTTGCTCGACGTTCGTGCCGCGCACGGCCAGCACGCGCTGCACGTGGGTGGCCTTGGGCACGAACAACAACGCAAGGACCGCCCACGCGGCGATGACCCAGACGCGCCAGCGGACGAGCTGCCGCGCGGGTAACGCGATCACCTATGATCCAAGCACATGCGGGCCACAATCATAGAGACGTGCGAAGTGCAATGCTAGCGTCGCGGCCTCGGATCTTCGCATATTGCGCGCATGGTGGAACGCCGGCTCACGGGAATGATCGCCGCCGCGGCGGTGCTGATCGTCCTGTTCATTTTCTGGGACGTGTTCCGACCCGCGCCCCGCCCGGTCGAACCGGGATCAACTGCGCCGCTGCGCATCGCCGAGCCGCCGCCCACTCCCCCGCCACAGAACCCGCCACCGCCGGAAGCCACGACGCCCACGACCACTTCCCAGGGCACCGCGGTCCCCGCCGGACCGAACGGTCGCGAGCCGTCCTATCTCGAGCTCATGGCCCGGTCGGAAACGCGGCGCCGCATCCGGTCGAGCGGCTCGACCACGTACATCGCCGAGATGCTGGAGGCGAGCGGCGACTCGATGCTGCGGCGGTGGGACAATCGCCAGACCAATCCCATTCGGGTGTGGTTCGCCCCGACTCATGCCGCGAATTATCAACCGGCGTTCGTCGACGCCATCAAGCAGGCGTTCGGACAGTGGACCAATGCCGGCGTCCCCGTCCGGTTCGACTTCATTGCCGACTCCTCGAATGCGGAAGTCACCGTGAAGTGGCGCATCCAGTTCGAAATCGAGCGCACCGGCCAGACCGACGTCACCTGGGACGACGACGGGCGCATCCAAGGGGCGGTGATCACGCTCGCGACGTTCGATCCCAAGGGGCGGCCGATGGAGCCGCAAGACATTCAGGTGGTCGCCACGCACGAAGTCGGCCATCTGCTGGGTCTCGATCATTCCAAAGACTCGACGGACATCATGTTCCCCACCGCCAAGGTTCGCGATCTGTCGGACCGTGATGTCCGCACGGTGCTGTTTCTGTACCAGCTGACCCCGGGGAGCTTGCGCTGAGCCCGCGCCAGATCACGTCATTCCTGAGTCACGCTCCGCCTCCCGCTTCATTGGCGCAGGCCTTGGATACGCGCGTGCGGGAAGCCGAGCTGATCGAAAAGCTGGAGGGCGGGGCGGTCCGGTGCTTCGCGTGCGGCCATCGCTGTCTCGTGAAGCCGGACCGGCGCGGCATCTGTAAGGTGCGGTTCAATAAGGAAGGGACGCTGTACACGCCGGCCGGGTACGTGGCGGCGCTCCAGTGCGACCCGACCGAGAAGAAACCGTTCTTCCACTGCCTTCCCGGCAGCGACACCCTGACCTTCGGGATGCTGGGCTGCGATTTCCACTGCGGCTACTGCCAGAATTGGCTCACGTCGCAAGCGCTGCGCGACCAGACCGCGGGGGTCATGCCCACCGACGTCACGCCTGACGCGCTGATCGCCCTGGCGCAGCAACAGGGCGCGCGCATGGTGGGTTCGTCATACAACGAGCCCTTGATTACGGCGGAGTGGGCGGTCGATGTCTTCAAGGTGGCGCGGACGGCTGGTCTGAAGACCGCTTTCATCTCCAATGGCAACGCGACGTCCGAAGTCCTCGATTACATCAGACCGTGGACCGATTGCTACAAGATCGACCTCAAGGCGATGGACGATAAGCGCTATCGCGAGCTGGGCGGCGTCCTGCAGCACGTGGTGGACGCCATTCGGATGGTCCACGAGCGGGGGTTCTGGCTCGAGATCGTGACGTTGATCGTGCCGGGCTTCAACGACGACGAGGCGCAGCTCACGAAAGCCGCCGAGCTGATCGCGTCGGTCTCCCCGGAGATCCCCTGGCATGTCACGGCGTTCCATAAGGACTACAAGATGACCGACCCCGCCAACACCTCCGCGGCGACGCTGCTGCGGGCGTGTGAGATCGGCGCGCGGGCGGGCTTGCGGTTCGTGTACGCGGGGAATCTGCCGGGCCGCGTGGGCCGCTGGGAGCACACCTACTGCCCCGATTGTGGTGACCTGCTGATCGAACGATACGGGTACGTCATCAAACAGCAGCGCGTCGCAGCCGACGGGCGCTGTCCCTCCTGTAGCCGGCGGATCCCAGGCATTTGGTCGTAGCTCTCCTGCCGGTGCTGCTGCTGCAAACAGCTGTTCCCGCGCACGCATCGATTGACTCGACGGCATTTGACAGCGCGGTCCGTGGCGCGATTCGAGAGGGTGTGTTTCCAGGTGCCGCGCTGGTGGTCGGACGCCACGACACGGTCGTCTTCGCGAAAGGCTACGGCCGGTTGACATGGAGGGCGACGAGCCCGGTGGTGAGCACCGACAGTACGCTGTGGGATCTCGCGTCGTTGACGAAAGTGGTGGCCACGACGCCGGCACTGATGTTGCTCGTCGAGCAGGGAAAAGTCGTCCTCGATTCGCCGGTCGTTCGCTACATCCCCGAGTTTAACAGTCCCGGTACCGCTGGCATCACCGTGCGGCATCTCTTGACGCACACCTCAGGGCTGCGCGCGACCCTGCCGCTGCGCGAGGCGCGAGACAGCGCGGCAGCGTTGATGATGGTGCTCACGACTGTGCCGGTCGTACCGCCGGGGACGCGTATGGTGTACTCCGACCTCAATGCAATCTTGCTGGGAGAAATCGTGCGACGCGTGAGCGGCCAGACACTCGACGCCTTCGTCACGCACGCGGTCTACACGCCGCTCGGCTTGGACCAGCAGCTCCTGTTCCGGCCGTCGAAGCGTCTCGAAAAGCGGATCGCGCCCACAGGCATGTGGCACGGGCATCCCATCGCGGGCGTCGTCAATGACCCGAGCGCGTGGATGCTCGGTGGCGTGTCGGGCAACGCTGGGGTCTTTGGGACCGCACGCGGTCTCGCGCGGTTCGCGCAATTCATGTTGAATGGAGGGGCGCTGCCCGACCATCCTCGCATTCTCAAGAAAGAGACGATCCAACAGTTCACCCAGATGGCAGTCCCCGCGCGTCGCGGCGTGAGTGCGCGTACCCTGGGATGGGAAGCGCTCCCGACGGGTGAGGAGACGTCGAGTGCCGGGACGCTGTTCGGTCCGCACAGCTACGGGCACACGGGCTGGACCGGCACGTCGCTGTGGATCGATCCCGACCGCGATCTTTTTGTCTTGTTGCTGACCAATCGCGCGTTCGATCCCAAAGTGCGCGGGTCGTTCACGAAGCTCAAAGAGGTACGGGGTCGCGTGGCCGACGCCGCCGCCCGCGCCGTCGATGGCGGCCACTGATCCCGCGGCTCCGACGCTGATCTATGACGGCGATTGCGGCCTGTGCCAGCAGGCCGTGAAACTGCTCCGCCGCTGGGATCGGGAACACGTGCTGCGGTTCGTGCCGTTTCAGGACGGCCCTGCCGTCGCGCAGTTCGGGATTGCGCTGCCGGCGCTTGCCGCCGCGATGCACCTGATCCGTCCGGACGGCAGAGTCTACGCGGGTGCGGATGCGCTGCCCGAGCTGCTCCGGATGTTCCCTGGGAAGCGCGGGCTCGCCCCATTCTTTCGGATCCCTGGCGTGCTGCCACTCGCCCGCCGGATCTACGCCTGGATCGCGATCCGGCGGCGCTGCCTGGTGCGCGGTATACCGGGTCGCTAGGTTCGCAAGTAGGAGACACGTGCCGTGACCACAGCAGTCCTCAGCGCAGATGCGGTTCGCCAGGCCCTGCGTCAGGTGAAAGACCCCGAGCTCGACATGAACATCATCGACCTCGGCCTGGTCTATGACGTGGAGGTCGACGACGGGCAGGTCCGCATCAACATGACCCTGACGTCGCCCGGCTGTCCCGCTGGGCCGATGATCACGAACGACATCTACAAGGTCGTCCGCGCGATCGAGGGTGTGAGAGACGTCGATATCGACATTGTCTGGGAGCCGTACTGGACTCCGGATCGCATCGATCCGAAGATCCGCGCGATGATGGGGTTTTAACGGACCGCTTCGAGCAGCGCGTCCCCCAGCACGTCGATCTGCCAGCGCCGTATCTCACCGATCCGTTCGAGCGCCGCCCGGTTTACGGGACGCGCGCGCACCACGGCCTCCAACGTCGTCCGGCCGCTCAACACGCCAGGATCGAGTCCCAGCTCCGCGGCGATGCGGTTACGCAGCGCCTTGGCGCGTTCGAGTCGCAGGTCGAAGCCGGGGTCCTTGGGCATGCGGGGGCGGCGCTCGACGCGCGGCAGCTCGCTTTCGCGGAGTGCCTTGGCGCGCAGCACCGCATCGAGCAGTGCGTCGCCGTGACGTCGCGCGAGTGAGCCGGGCAGGTCCTTGATCTGAGTGAGATCGGCGCGCGTCGACGGTAGCGCGCGGCTCACGGCCAGTAAGGCGTCGTTGCCGATGATTCGGAAGGGAGCTTTGTCGTCCTGCTCAGCGACAGTATCGCGCCAGCGATGCAACAGTCGTAGCGCCGCCAGGCTTCGTGGCGACAGTCCCTTTGCCCCTTTGAGCCTCAAGTACGCTTCGTCTTCGCCTGCTCCACCGCTCACCGGCCCGGTCCACCGCAGCGACTCGAGCTCCTTGAATTCTTCCACTGCCCACGGAAGACGGCCCAACGCGTTGAGGCGTTGCTCGACCGCATCCCGCAGCGCGAGCAGGAACCGGGTGTCGGCGGCGGCATATGCGAGCATCGGGGGAGTCAGGGGTCGGATCGACCAGTCCGCCTTTTGGTGCTCTTTCTGGAGCTTCACGCCCAGGTACTTCTCGAGCAACGCCGCCAGTCCGATTGCGGGCTCGCCGGCGAGCTGTGCCGCGATGCGCGTGTCGAACAAGTGAACCGCGCGAAAGCCGTAGTCGCGGTCGAGCACGCGCAGATCGTAGTCGGCGTCGTGGAAGGTTTTTTCGAGCTGCGGATCCGCCAGCAAGGCGCCGACGGGCGCCAAGTCGGGGGCGGCGATGGCGACGGGGTCGATAAGCGCCGTCTGGGTTGGGCTCGAGATCTGCAGGAGGTAGATGCGGTCGCGATAACGATGGAAGCTGGCGGCTTCCGTATCGACGCCGACCCGTCCTTCGCGTCGGGCGGCGGCGACGAACGCCGCCAGCTCGGGAGCGGTGTCGATGTAGAGCGGAGCGCTCACTCCTCCTTCCCTAGCGCCTCCAGCCCGGCGGCGATTTCTTCCAGCGCCTTAGCCAACGTCTTGTAAAAGTCCGGGTCTGGAGCCTCAGGGGCTCCGCCGAGCGGATCGCCCGCGCACTTGCGGGCGGCTCGCGCCGCGTGACGTATGTAATCGGTGGCAACTCGCATGGATCGCTCCGCAGTGTTGGCGACAAAGATACGCGCCGCCTTCGCGCCGTGCAGTCTGGGGACCTGGCCTGCTCCGCTGGAGGCGCACCCGGCGCTCGCGCGCGCGTTGGGACTGCAGGCACTGTGGCTGAAACGCGAAGATCTGACCGGCGGCAACAAAGTGCGCGGTCTCGAGTTCTTGCTCGCGAGTGCTCCGCCCCGATCCGTTTTCGTGACCATCGGTGCCACAGGGTCGAGTCACTGCCTCGCGACGGCGCGTTCCGCAAAGGCTCAGGGCTACCGCACCGCCGTCGCCACATTTCCGCAGCCCGAGACCGACGTGAGTCGGGCCGTCGCGGCGTCAACCGCGGCCACTGCGAATCTGGTCGTCACCGCATCCTCCATCCTCACATTGCCGTGGGCGGTGCTGCGTGCGTGGCGCGTGGCGCATCACCTCGGTGGAGGAACGCCGCGTTGGATTCCGGGAGGGGGCGCCGACCCGCGTGCGGTCGTCGGCCAGTTCCTCGCGGCGCTCGAGCTCGGTGCGCAGCTCGACACACCACCCGACACGATCGTCGTGCCGCTCGGTACGGGAGGCACGGCAGCGGGCATCGCCCTCGGCGTCGCGTGGCTCGGTTGGTCGACGGAGGTCGTCGGGGTTCGTGTGGCGTCCTGGTTCGTCGCCAACCGGTGGCGCACGCTGCGACTCGCGCGCAAAACGGCGGCGCTGATACGGCGGGCGGGGATCGACTTCAGTGTTCCGCGATCGGCGATGCGCGTCCGGGTGGTCGATGCGATGGGGAAGGGTTATGGCCATCCCACGCGGGAAGGCGAGCGAGCCCGCGCGCTCGCGGCAGAGTACGCCGTGCGTCTCGATCCGACGTATGGGGCAAAGGCCTTCGGCTTCTTGCAACGTGCCGACGTGAACGTTCAACGAGTCGTGTTCTGGCATACCTTTGCCTGGCCATGATCGATCTCCCGGTACTGTTCATTCATGGTTTCCCGTTCGACAGTGCGATGTGGCGACACCAAATCGCCGCGCTGTCGCGCTGGGAACGCGTTGTACCGGACCTGTGGGGCGCGGGCCTGGTGAATATTCCCGCTTCAGCGGGTCCGTACTCGATCGCCGATCAGGCGACCAGTCTTGTTGGTATGCTCGACGATCTAGAGGTCGACCAGGTCGTCGTGTGCGGTCAATCAATGGGCGGTTACATCACGTTCGAGTTGCTCCGCGCGTTCCCGACCCGTGTGCGCGCGGCGATTCTCTGCAGCACGAAAGCGACCGCGGACACCCCGGAGGCAAAACGCGGGCGAGACACCATGGCCGCAAAAGCCGAGCGCGAGGGCCCGGGGGCGATCGCTGCGGAGCTTGTCCCCAAGCTGCTCGCGCGGGTCACGCTAGAACGTCAACCGGCGGTCGTGCGCGAGGTGACAACAATGATCGAGAGGCAGCCAGTGTATGGAATGGCCGTCACGCTGCGCGCGCTCCGAGACCGCACCGATTCGACGCCCTTACTTGGACAGATTCGGATTCCGATTCTGGTGGTTGCGGGCGACGACGATCAGATTGCGCCGGCCGAAGGAATGCAGGAAATGGCTCGCGCTATTCCGGGTGCACAGTTCACGGTCATCCCTGGATCGGGTCACCTGTCGCCGCTGGAACAACCGCAGGCGGTGAACGACGCCGTGAACGCCTTCCTGGCTCAGCTCTGAGTTAGGAGCCCTTGCGCTGCGGCTTGCCGGGCGGGTTCTCGCTCTGGAAGATATCGCGATTCTTCGCGATGTAGTCCTTCCACTGCGGCGGGGTATCCTCTTCGGGGAAGATCGCCGTCACCGGGCACTCGGGCTCGCACGCCCCGCAGTCGATGCACTCGTCGGGATGGATATAGAGCATGTCCGGCCCTTCGTAGATGCAGTCCACCGGACAGACGTCCACGCAGGAGCGGTCTTTGACGTTGATGCACGGCTCGGCAATGATATACGGCATTCCTTCTCCCGAGTGCGAATAGCGGCAAGCGCGGCGGCACGGCGGTGAATGGCAAACCTAGACTGAGAGTTAGCTCAGTCAAGGGACCGCACGGTATCTTGGATACCGGAAGGTATCCAGAGTCTTGCGCCAAAGGTGCCTGTTAGTATCCTAGATACTCGTGGGAATCGTACACCAGCGGCGTAAAGCCGAGACTCGCGCTTTGCTTGTGGCAGCGGGGTTGGAGCTGTTCGCCGAGCGTGGCTTCGACATCGCCACCCTCGATGAGGTCGCGCTCGCCGCTGGCTTCACGAAGGGCGCAATCTATCGGCACTTCCCATCCAAGGGCGCCTTCCTGCTAGCGCTGTTCGAGCAGTATGCCGCCGTGGTGCGCGCCGGGTCTGGGGCGCGGCAGGCACGCTGGTTCATCCCTCTGACGGTGCAGTTCGCGGCTCAGGCGACACGGGATCCGCTGCTGCGGCGTCGACTAGTGACTGTACTCTCCGAAGCTCCCGAGGGTTCGACCCCGGAGGGGCAGCTGCTGAAGGCGCTCGCGCGGATATGGCCCAGTTAATCGATCTGAGTCACGAGATCGAGCACGGGATGGTGACGTATCGCGGCCTTCCCGCCCCGGCGATCAGCGACTGGCTGTCGCGGGACGCGTCAGCGGCACGCTACGCCCCGGGGACCACTTTCCAGATCGGTAAGATCGACCTCCTCGCCAACACCGGCACGTACATCGACGCGCCGTTTCATCGATACCAGGACGGCCGGGACGTCGCGGGATATGCGCTCGACGCGGTAGCCGACCTGCCCGGCATCGTGGTGCTGGTGAAGCATGCGGCGGGTCGAGCCATAGACGCTGCGCGCTTCAGCCAGCTCGATCTAAAAGGAAAGGCTGTCCTCGTGCACACGGGGTGGGACGCGCACTGGCGCACCGACACCTATTCCAGCGGCCAACATCCGTTCCTGACCCGTGACGCGGCTGAGTACCTGGTGCAGGCGCGGGCGGCGCTGGTGGGGATCGATTCGCTCAACATCGATGACGACAAGGACGGGACTCGACCCGCCCACACGATCCTGTTGGGAGGGGGCGTGGCGATCGTCGAGCATATGACGAACCTCGGCGCGCTGCCCGACAGCGGTTTTCGCTTCTATGCGGTGCCGCCGCGGGTGAAAGGGATGGGAAGCTTTCCCGTGCGCGCCTTTGCGCGCGTGGAAGGAGCGTAAGCGGGGCGCCACGTTGCACGGTTGGACGGCTAAATCCTATCTTGGCGCATGAGCACTCTGGTCGCGGTGCTGTTCCTGATCGGATTCTTCGCCGTTGGTCTGCCGCTCATCACCTGGCTCATGCTCGGCGACGATGCCATGCCGCGGTTCGAGCCGTTCGATCCCACCAAATACCCGAATCCACCCGAGGTCGCGCAATTTTTCCGCGACAACATCGCGGGGCTCGAAAGCGCGCAGTTCCGCCAGGTCGGTGACCTCGTGCGGGTGAGACCGGGATTAACGATGGTGACGCGGGTCGCGGTATTGGAGCACCCTGACGGCGAGACCGCGACGATCGCGATTGTGTACGCCGCGAAAACCGGCACCGCGTTGCCGATGGTCGAGTTCACGGCGGAGCTTCCGGACGGCCGCATCTTCGACGTCAACAGCTCCGTTGCCGTGCCCGTGTTTGCGCCCCGGCCGGGTCACACGGTGTACCGGTTTCCCGAGGTCCGGGACCCGGTGCGGTTGCACAAGATTTTCCAGGTCCTCCTGCGGCGGCAGTTCGGCTCGAGTAGACTGCGGCAGCGCGGTATCGCCGCGGATCCAGCGCGGTTTCTCGCAGAAGTCATGGATGGGGAGTATCGCTCGCAGATGGAGGCGGGTTACTACCGCTTCGACGAACAGGCCCGGCGGTGGCGGCCCACGTTGTGGGGCGCGTTCCTGATGGTCTGGAAGATGCTGCCCCCCTTCAAGCAGATCGCCAAAGCGCGCATACGGAGCCGGGCCCGCCGCATCCTGCGTGAGATTGCGATGGAAGGCCGGGACGCGCGACCCATCGCGGCGGTAACGATGGTCACGCCACAGTCCGACCAGGCGGGCCGCGATGCCTCGCCGCGCGATAATCCGCTCGAGGTCGTGCTCGTGGTCGGCGGGATCTTGCTGCTCTTCGCAGGCATGTTCTTCGTGGGGCGGTGGACTCATAGCCCGACGGTTGGGATCGCGTTCTTGCTCCTCCTCGGCCCGGTCGGGCTGTGGTTTTGGGTGCGGTGGTCGGCGGTGGCGCGCGCGCGCAAAGCGGGCGGCGATCCTGTGGCCCTCGCGCGCGCCCGCAGCGGCGCGAATCGCGGGATCCTGCCGCTGGTGGTTATGGGAGTGCTATCCACAGGCCTATTGGGCTTTCGCGAGTACCAGGCTCACCTGCCGGCGCTAATCGTTCCCGCCGATTTCCAGGACGCCGTCGTCACCCTCGGGCAGCTCACCGGACACGACGTTTCGAAGCTCGAGGGACATGAAGACGTTTATGTCGTTCGCGTGCCCGTTCGGTGGGCAAATCGCTACCTCAGCGCCGCGTCCGACAAGTTCGGGGCACGGGGGTTCTTCCTCTCGCGGTTCGATCAGAACTTTCGCAGGGACACGAGCTCCGTGCGCCTGGTCCTCGTCCCGGTGATCGATGCGTTCGCGGTCATCCGTCGCATCGGCACAGAGGGGCCGCATGATGGTCGGACCACCGACGATATCGTCGGAGGACTTCGTGCATTGAACTCGGCCTATCCGTTCGAGCTGCGTAACGCCGGCGTCGATTGGGTACGCGGCGCGTTTACCGACCAGATCGCCAATCCGAGCGGGGTGACGCGGCAAATGAGAAAACTGTGCCCTCGTGTGTTGGCGGAGGAGTTTGGGGGAGACACAGAGCGGCTGCAACGGCTGATCGAGCGCAGCCGCGTCTTTATCTGCCGCTGGAGCTAACGCCCCGCGAGCTCGCGCACGACGTGCGTCAGCCCGTGCACGACACGAGCCATGCGAGCATAGTCGAGCTTGTCCGGTGTGTCCTGCGGCGTGTGATAGAAGGGGTTTCGATACGGGGCCGTATCGGTGATCATGATCGCCGGATAGCCCTCTCGCCAGAAGGACCAATGATCCGACCACCACACGCCCGGCACCCACGCCGGCGCTGCGGCGCCTTGCGTGGGCAGCGTCGCGTGAGCGCGAAACGCCCCAATGGCGCGGTGCAGCAGCGACCGCGACCGCAGATTTGAGACGAACCCGATAAAATCGCCCGCATCCGGATACGCCAGGTTGAGCGGGAACGGATATCGCTGGCTGCCCTTCTCAGTGTCGTAGTAGCCAATCGACTCGATCGACAGCATCGCGACGATCTGGTCGTTGCGCGCCCGCGCCGCCGTCGCGTAATGGCGGCTGCCCATGTCCGCTGTCGGAAACGACGGCGGCTCTTCGTTGGGAAAAAAGACAAAGCGCACGGTGCGCGGCAGCCGCTCATGGGCGAAGATCCGCGCGAGCTCGAGCACGCCCGCGACCCCGCTCGCGTTGTCGTCCGCACCCGGCGCATCCTCAGCGGTGTCGTAGTGCGCACCCAGCACGACCACCTCGTGCGCGTGGCCAGGAGCACCGGGCAGCGTCGCTTCGATATTGCGATAGCTGCGACCCAGGGCGAAGAACTCCTGCGAGTCGACCGTGTACCCGAGATCCTGCAGGCGGCGTTCGATGTACGCTGATGCCTGGAGCACGTTGGAATACGTCTTATCGCTGCGCACGCCGATGTCGTGCGCGAGTGCTCGGACGTGGCGGTCCAGTGCCGCGCGGATCAGCTCCTGATCGGGCGTGAGCGGCGGCAGCGGACCCGAGAATGCCGGGCCCGGCATGCGGACGGTGAAGAGCCAGATGATGAGGAAGAGGAGCGGCAGAATGCCGGCGAGCGCGATCATCCGGATCAGCCCCCAGCGCGTCCGAGGTATGAGGCCGATGCGCATTGACACAGTTTCGCCACTGCGCTATATCACGGTCAATGAAGCGTACTTCTTCGCACCGGCATCACCACGGTCACTCGGAGCACGGGGGATAGCCGGAGGCGTGTAGAGTCTTGAGTCATCACCGACGCCGGCCCCCCAGGGCCGGCGTCGTGCTTTAGGGGCGGCGTCGCGCGACTCTGGGGGACTCCGGCTCGGCCAACATGGAGCCGATCGATGTCCACAACTGTCCGCCGCGCCGTCCCGTTTCGTCTCGGCCTACCCAAGGGCCGGATGGAGCAGGCCGTGCTGACCCTCCTCGCCGACGCGGGCATCCGCGTGCGTCCCAGCGCCCGGGGCTATCGTCCCGAAGTGTCGCTGCCGGGCGGCGAAGCGAAGCTGCTCAAACCCCAGAACATCGTGGAGATGCTGGCCCTCGGGAGCCGCGATGTCGGCTTCGCCGGGGCGGATTGGGTGGCCGAGCTGGAGGCGGACGTCGTCGAACTGCTCGACACGGGGCTCGATCCGGTGCAGCTCGTCGCGGCCGCTCCCGCCGCATTGCTCGAGGGCGGCCGGCTGCCTGCGCGACGCCTGATCATCGCATCCGAGTACGAACGGCTCGCGCGTCGATGGATCAGTGCGAGCGGCCTGTGCGCCGAATTCGTCCGATCCTATGGTGCGACGGAGGTGTTTCCGCCCGAAGATGCGGACGTGATCGTCGACAACACCGCGACCGGCGCGACGCTGGAGGCAAACGGCCTCGCAATCGTCGACGTGTTGATGCCCTCATCCACCCGGCTGTATGCGCACCGCGCGGCGCTCGACGAACCGGTGCGGCGCCGGTACATCGAAGATCTCGTGTTGCTGATCAACTCCGTGCTCGAGGCGCGGCGCCGCGTGATGCTGGAGGTGAACGCGTCGGCCGCCTGTCTCGACGCCGTGGTGGCGGTTCTGCCGTCGATGCGGCAGGCGACCGTCTCGCGGTTGTTTGGCGAAAGTGGGTACGCAGTAAAGGCCGCCGTGCCGCGTGAGCTCTTGCCGCAGGTGATTCCCGCCGTGAAAGCGGCCGGCGGCACCGACGTCGTCGTCTCCGCTCTGTCGCAGATCGTGCCATGACTACCGCGACGACGACCGGGGAACAGAGCGGGCCACGTTCCTGGATCAATCCCGCGTCCGCGTATGACCAGCCGGTCCGCGGCGGCGCCGGCATGCTGCGACTCGACCGGAACGAGGGCCTCCTGCCGTCACCGGCCGCGCTGGCCGAGTTGGCGCAGGCCGATCCTGAGCTGCTTCGTCGTTACCCCGACGTTGCCGAGCTCACTGCCCGCCTCGCTGCGCGCTGGAGCGTCGCGCCCGAGCGCGTGATCGTCACGGCCGGAGCGGATGAAGCGATCGATCGCGCCTGCCGCGCCTTCCTCATGCCCGGCCGCACCCTGCTGCTTCCCGACCCGAGTTTCGAAATGCTCGATCGCTACGCGGCGCTCGCCGGGGGCGAACTGGCGCGCGTGCCGTGGCCGAGTGACGCGTTTCCCACCGGCGCATTTTTGGAGCGCATCGACGCCCGCACCGCGGTCGTCGCGATCGTGTCGCCCAACAATCCGACGGGTGGCGTGGCCACGCTGGCGGATGTGCTGCGGCTCGCGGCCGCGGCGCCCGACGCCCTCATCCTGCTCGATCATGCCTACGTCGAGTACGCGAATTACGATCTCACAGCTGCCGTGCTCGATATCCCCAACGTCCTCGTGCTTCGCACACTCTCGAAGGCGTGGGGGCTCGCGGGGTGCCGGGTCGGCTACGCGATCGGAAGCGCGGAAGTCACCGCCGTGCTGCGCGCGGCGGGCGGCCCGTATCCCGTCGCCGCCCCCTCGCTGGCGCTGGCGGTGCGCCAGCTCGAGCGCGGTGCGGCGCCGCTCGCGGAGCACGTGGCGCGGGTGCGCGAGGAGCGCGCGGCACTCACCCGGCAGCTGGCGTCACTGGGACTCTCGCCTCGGGCGTCGCAGGCAAACTTCGTCTTCGTCGAGTGCGGTCGACGCGCGAGGTTCTGTGCCGCCGGCCTCGCCGCGCTCCGAGTGCTGGTCCGCGAGTTTCCGGACCGGCCCGGCATGGTCACGGCGTTGCGTATCACGCTGCCCGGTGAACCGGCCGCCTTCGAGCGCCTCACGAGCGCGCTCGACACGGTGCTGGCGCCTGAGGCGCTCGTCTTCGATCTCGACGGCGTGCTCGCCGACGTGCGGGAGTCGCAGCGCGCGGCAATGATTGAAACGGCCGGGACCTACGGCGTGAGCGTAACAATGGAAGACATCGAGGATGCGTTGCGCGCGGGCGACGCCGCGAACGACTGGATTGTGACGCAGCGCCTGATCGCGGCGCGCGGCGTCCAGGCCGAACTCGCGAGCGTCACCACACGCTTCCAGGCGCTGTACCTCGGCGCGGCCGGATCGCCCGGGTTGCGCGAACGCGAGCGCTTGATCGTGCCACGCGCGCTGCTCGAACGACTCGCGAAGCGGCTGCCGCTCGCCGTCGTCACGGGGCGGCCGCGCGAGGAGGCGCGCTGGTTCCTCGAGCACGAGGGTGTCGCGGACCTGTTCCGCGCTGTCGTCTGCATGGAAGATGCGGCGCGCAAACCGGACCCCGCGCCGGTTCGCCTCGCACTCAAGCGCCTGCGAGCTCGACGGGCGTGGATGGTGGGCAATACCCCCGATGACATCCGGGCCGCCGCCGGCGCCGATGTGCTGCCGCTCGGCGTCGTCGCGCCAGGGGATGACCTCGCTGCAACCGCCGATGCTCTCGCCGACGCCGGCGCCGCTCGCGTGCTCGATCAACTGGCCGATCTGGAGGATTTGTTGCCATGAGTACTCGCACTGTCACAGTCACGCGCACCACCCGCGAGACATCGATTCACCTGTCTCTCGATGTCGATGGCGCCGGGAAGACGACGCTAAAGACGGGGATCGGTTTCCTCGATCATCTCCTCGACACCTTGGGTCGCCACGCGCGGTTCGACCTGAAGCTCACGTGCGAGGGGGACTTGCAGGTCGACGATCACCATACCGCCGAGGATTGTGCGCTCGCCTTGGGAGAGGCGCTCGACCGCGCGCTGGGAGAGCGGCGTGGGGTCAACCGTTTCGGCTGGGCCCTCGCGCCGCTCGATGAGGCACTGGCACGGGCGGTCGTCGATCTCTCCGGGCGGCCGTTTTCAGACGTCGCGCTCGGCCTGCAACGCGAGGTAATCGGTGGCCTCGCGTGTGAGAATGTCGGGCATTTCCTGCGTTCGCTGGCGACGGCGGGGCGGATGACGCTGCACGTCGATGTACTGAAAGGGGAAAACGATCATCATCGTGCCGAAGCCGCGTTCAAGGCCACCGCTTTGGCACTGGGGCAGGCGGTGGGGCTATCGGGATTCGCAGACGTGCCTTCAACCAAAGGGACGCTCGGAGCTGCCAGTCGTGAGTGACGTCGTGATCGTGGATTCTGGCGTCGCCAATCTCGCGTCGATTGCCGGCGCGTTCCGACGCCTCAATGCTGGTGTGGCCGTCTCCGCCGATCCTGCAACCGTGCGCGACGCGGCACGCATCGTTTTGCCTGGTGTCGGCGCGTTTGGCACTGGCATGGCGGCGCTCCGATCCCGCGGTCTTGAAGCCGTCATTCGCGATCACGCATCACGCGGCACGCCGATCCTCGGCATTTGTCTCGGCATGCAGATGTTGTGCGAGGCGAGTGAGGAGTCGCCCGGCGTGGCGGGACTCGGCGTTGTGGCGGGAGCATGTCGCCGGTTGCCCGCGCAAGTCCGAATCCCGCATCTCGGCTGGAACAGCGTGACACCCGAACCAGAAGCGCGCTTGCTGACTCCTGGAGTCGCGGCGTTCGCGAACTCCTACGCGCTGCGCGAGGGTCCGACGGGCTGGACGACGGCCTGGACCACGCACGGCGTCCCGTTCATCGCCGCGCTCGAACGCGAGCCCACGCTCGCCTGCCAGTTTCATCCCGAGCTATCCGGTGTGTATGGCGCGGGACTGCTGGAGCGCTGGCTCACGGGTCGAACGGCGCGACCCTCGGCGGCAGGGAACGGGTCGCCGGGCCTGCGGCGTCGCATCATCCCGTGCCTCGATGTGAAAGACGGCCGCGTCGTGAAGGGCATCCGCTTCCAGGACCTGCGCGACGCCGGCGACCCCGCGGAGCAGGCGGCGCGGTATGAAGCGCAGGGTGCCGACGAGATCGTAATCCTCGACGTCGCGGCGTCCGCCAGCGGCCGCGGCACGCAGGTCGAGACGGTGCGGCGGGTGCGGGCGGGGCTCCGCATTCCGCTGACTGTCGGCGGCGGCGTCCGCAGCGTGGATGACGCGCGCTGTCTCCTCTCCGCCGGCGCAGACAAAGTGAGCGTCAACACGGCCGCGGTGCGCCGTCCCGAGCTCTTGACCGAGCTCGCACAGGCGTTCGGCTGCCAGTGCGTCGTCCTCGCGATCGATGCGCGCCGCGCCGCGGATCACTGGGAAGTGCTGGTGATCGGCGGGCGCGAGGTCGCCCGACCCGACGCGGTGACGTGGGCTCGCGAGGGCGAGCGTCTGGGCGCGGGCGAGATCCTGCTTACGAGCTGGGATCGCGATGGAACGCGGGCAGGACACGACACCGAGCTACTTCGCGCGGTGGCGGACGCAGTTCGGGTCCCCGTTATCGCTTCGGGCGGCGTCGGAACGCGAGAGCACGTCGCCGCGGCTTTCGCAGCCGGCGCCGACGCGGTGCTCGCGGCATCGGTCTTTCACGACGGCGATGACACGGTGGATGGCATCAAGGCGGACCTCGCGGTCCGGGGAATTCGGGTGCGGCGATGATCGTACCGAGCATCGACATCATGGCCGGTCGCGCGGTGCAGCTGCGGCGCGGCAAGGAATTCGCGTTGGACGGCGGCGATCCCATCGCGCGACTGGAGGAGTTCTCGGTTGCTGGACAAGTGGCCATCGTGGATCTCGACGCCGCATTGGGACAGGGCTCGAATGCCGAGTTGATCCGCGATCTCGTGCGGCGCGCGCCGTGTCGCGTCGGGGGAGGCATCCGCGATCTCGACACCGCGCGCCGCTGGCTCGACGCCGGTGCGACGCAGCTGATGATCGGCACCGCCGCGACGCCAGAATTCTGCGCCGCCTTGCCGCGCGAGCGCGTCATGGGCGCTGTGGACGCCGAACACGGTGAAGTCGTGGTGGACGGGTGGCGCACGAAAACGGGGGTGCCTGTGCTCGAACGCGTGCGGGCGCTCGCGCCGGTCGTCGGTGGCTTCCTGTTCACGCAGGTCGAAAAAGAAGGAGCCATGGGAGGGTTCGACCTCACCGCTGTGGAGGGGGTTGTAGGCGCCGCGGGCGGAGCTCGCGTAACGGCCGCGGGCGGCATCGCCACTGCAACCGACATTGCCGAGCTCGATCGCATCGGCGCCGATGCCCAGGTCGGCATGGCGCTCTACACCGGCAAGCTGTCGCTCGGCGACGCGGTCTCCGCGCCGCTCACGAAGCCCCTGCCGGGCGACGTCTGGCCGACCGTGGTGTGCGATGAAGCGGGCCGTACGCTCGGCCTCGTCTGGAGCACGCGGGAATCGCTGGCGCGAGCCGTGGCCGAGCGGCGCGGGATCTACTGGTCCCGCTCGCGCCAGGCGATTTGGGAAAAGGGCGCGACGTCGGGAAACTCGCAGACGCTCGTACGCGTGGACCTCGACTGCGACCGCGACGCGCTGCGTTTCACCGTGCGCCAGGTGGGCGCTGGGTTCTGCCACCTGAATCGCCGCTCGTGCTGGCCCTCGGAATTCGATCTGGCTGATCTCGAACGGACGCTCGCGGACCGGGTGATCCGGCCCGTCACGGGCTCCGGAACCACACGGCTGCTGACCGATCGTGCGCTGCTCGCCGCGAAGCTCCGCGAAGAAGCGGACGAGCTGGCGCGGGCTGAGTCGACCGGGGATGTGGTGCGGGAGGCGGCCGACGTGGTGTACATGGCACTCGTCGCGCTGGCGCGCGGCGGCGGAACACTGGCCGACGTTCGTGCGGAGTTGGCGCGTCGCCACGGGGCGGTGAATCGGCGGCCGATGGTCAGAAAGACTTCCGCGTGCTGAGCCGTCGTTCCGTTGCCGAGCTCGTGCGGCGTCGCGCGGCCGGTGTGCCAGCCGAGGCCTTGGCGGTCGCTGCGCCAATCGTCGACGCAGTGCGAGCGCGCGGCGAGACCGCGCTACGGGAGCACGCTGAGCGTCTCGGCGACGTGCCCGTCGGCGGACCGTTGTTTCTGGATCGAGCCGAGCTTGCTCGCGCGCTCAATGGCTTGGCCGCGGGCGACCGCACGCGCCTCGAGCGCGTCGCCGCGCGGATCCTGACGTTCGCCGAGGCCCAGAAGCGCGGGTTGAGTGCGGTGACCGTCACGGTGCCTGGTGGAGCGGCGGGTCACTGGATCGCGCCGCTGGAGCGCGCCGGCTGTTACGCGCCCGGCGGGCGCTATCCGCTGCCCTCGTCAGTGCTGATGACGGCGGTGACCGCGCGGGCGGCGGGCGTGAAGGAGATCTGGGTTGCGAGCCCCAAGCCGGGAGCGATGACGCTCGCCGCCGCGGCCATCGCCGGCGCCGACGGTCTGCTCGCGGCGGGCGGCGCACAGGCAATTGCGGCGCTGGCTTTCGGCGCGGGCCCGGTCCCTCCGTGCGACGTGATTGCGGGTCCCGGAAATCGCTACGTCACGGCGGCGAAACAGCTCGTCGCGGGTCGCGTTGCGATCGACATGCTTGCGGGCCCGTCGGAGCTGGTCGTTTTCGCCGACTCCACGGCCTCCCCTGCAGTCATTGCGGCCGATCTGCTCGCGCAGGCGGAGCATGATCCCGACGCGCTGCCTGTGCTCGTCACGCTCGATCCTGCGCATCCCGATCGGGTCGAGAAGGAGCTCGCTCGCCAGCTAGGCAACTTGCCCAGCGCAGAAGTCGCTCGCGCGGCACTGGCGAATGGCGGTGTCGTGGTGGTCGCGAATGTGGAGGAAGGCATCTCGGCATGTGATGCGCTCGCGCCCGAGCACCTGGAGCTCTGCCTGCAGGACTCGGCTGCCGTCGCGCCGCGACTTGGGAATTACGGCGCGCTCTTCATCGGCAGTGGATCGGCGGAGGTGCTGGCGGACTACGGTGCGGGCCCCAATCACGTGCTTCCGACTGCAGGGACCGCGCGGTCGAAGGGCGGCCTGTCGGTCTACACGTTTCTTCGCGTCAGAACCTGGCTACGCATCGACGACTCCGCGGCCGCGCGTCCGCTCCTCGAGGACGCCGCGTGGTTCGGCCGGGTCGAAGGGCTCGAAGCGCACGCGCGGTCGGCCGAGCGCCGGTTGGATTGACGTTCCTGACCAAACAGGCCGCAACCAAAGGAGCGACTCGTGCGTCCCTACCAGTACACGCCCTCAGGAGACTCCTCGTGCGCTTGAATCTGGCACTTGCCGCGCTGTGCCTTGTCACGCCGCTCGCCCCGCTCGCAGCTCAGGATCGCGACCAACCTGACCGCACCATCGATGCTGCCGAGCGCCGCGCGGTGATCGATGGCGTGCTCGACCGCCTCAAACAGGCCTATGTGTTTCCAGATACCGCGATCGCCATGGAGCGCGCCGTGCGGGCGCGGCAGCGCCGCGGGGAGTACGATCACATCACGAGCGGCCGAGCCTTCGCGGAATCCCTCACCGCCCATTTGCAGGCTGTGAGTCGCGACCTGCATCTCCGGGTTCGCCATCGCGCCGAGCCCTTTCCCGTGGAGGCCGAGCACGACGAACCGAGTCCCGCGGATCGCGCCCGGGCGCGCGCGTTCGGCCAGCAGGTCAACTTTGGGTTTGAGCGCGTAGAGCGGTTGGCGGGCAACGTGGGCTATGTGGAGATCCGCGGCTTCGGGTTCGACACCGCCGACGTCTCGGAAGTCGCGGCCGCCGCGTTCACATTCCTCGGCCACACAGAGGCGTTGATCATCGACGTCCGCCGCAACGGCGGTGGATCGCCAGTTATGGTCGCGCAAGTGTCGAGCTACTTATTTGGACCGGACTCGGTGCACCTCAACTCACTCTACTGGCGTCCGGCGAACCGCACTGATGACTTCTATACGCGCGCCGAGGTTCCGGGAACGCGCTACGGTCCCGACAAACCCGTCTATGTGCTAACGAGCCGCAACACGTTTTCAGGAGCCGAGGAGTTCGCGTACAATCTGCAGGCACTGAAGCGCGCCACGATTGTCGGTGATACTACTGGTGGCGGCGCACATCCGGGCGGCATGCGCCGGGTGACCGATCACTTCGCCGTGTGGCTTCCGACGGGCCGCGCGATCAATCCGATCACCAAGACCAACTGGGAACGTGTGGGCGTGCGACCGGATGTCGCGGTGCCGTCTGATCAGGCACTGCGCGCATCTCATCTCGCCGCGCTGCGCGGGCTGCGCGCGCATGCCACAGACCCCGAGCGCCAGCAGGCGCTCGATCGGGCGATCGCGGACCTGGAGCGCGAGCGGAACTAGTCAGCCCCCACGGGCTCGCGTTGTTCGTTGAGGAGAATTGCGGATTCGCGTGGTGACGCGGCGACCCGGTCCGTAGGTATTGAGTTAGAGACATGACGCGTCCACCGCTTGTACTCGCCCTCATCGCTCTAGCCGCAGCGCCGGCGTGTAAGGTGGTTGCCGACCCTCCCGGGGGCCTTCTCACGTTCGAGGTGCGCGAGGTCGCTTGGGACCCGCCCACACCGCGAATCGTGCTGTTCGTGTCGGACGACAAGACGTATCCGTGCTTCAACTTTGGGATCGAGAATGACCTGCGCGTCCAGAACCACTCGATCCGGGTGGAGATGTCGGGTGCGATCACGGCGCCCAGCATCTGCCTCGAGGCGATCGGTCCGGCCCAGATTCGGTCACCGCTGCCAATCGCCGAGGGGACTTACTCGCTCGAATTCGTGCGTGGGGGTGCGACCGACTTCTATACGCTGATCGTGACGAAGTCGACCATCCAGATCATCCCCGTGGAGACACACTTCACCCGCCCGACGGCTCTGCGCTTTCCTCGGGCCGCCTAGTCCGCTCCCACAACCTCCCGCTTCTCTTTCTTCTGCGGCTCGCGCACGCCGAGTGACCGCTCGATCTCTCGGGTGATGTGCATCGAGCAGAACTTCGGCCCGCACATCGCGCAGAACTCGGCGCTCTTGAAGTACTCCGCCGGCAACGCCTCATCATGCAGCTCGCGCGCGCGAGCGGGGTCGAGTGCGAGGCGGAACTGCTCGTTCCAGTCGAACGCATAGCGGGCGCGTGACAACGCGTTGTCGCGGTCGGTCGCCCCCGGGCGGCGTCGCGCGATGTTCGCCGCATGCGCCGCAATCTTGTACGCGATCACCCCTTCGCGCACCTCCTCGGCATTCGGCAATCCGAGGTGCTCTTTGCGCGTGACGTAGCACAGCATGTCGGCGCCGAACCACCCGATCATCGCCGCGCCGATGGCGGACGTGATGTGGTCGTACCCAGGCGCGACGTCGGTCACGAGCGGGCCCAGCGTATAGAACGGCGCCTCGTGGCACAGCTCCTTTTCGAGCCGCACGTTGACTTCGATCTGATGCATCGGAATGTGACCCGGCCCTTCGATCATCACCTGCACGTCTTGCTTCCAGGCGCGCTCCGTCAGCTCGCCGAGGACCGTGAGCTCTGCGAGCTGCGCCTTGTCGGTCGCATCAGCGATCGAACCAGGTCGCAAGCCGTCACCGAGCGAGAGCGTGACATCGTACTCGCGCGCGATGTCGAGCAGCCGGTCGTAATGCTCGTACAGTGGATTCTGTTTGCCGTGCTGCGTCATCCAGTACGCCATCAGCGAACCGCCGCGACTCACGATCCCGGTTACACGGCCGAGTGCGAGGCCGACATGCTCGCGCAGGACCCCGGCGTGCACGGTGATGTAGTCGACGCCCTGCTTCGCCTGATGCTCGATGTTGTCGAGGATATCGTCCGGGGTCAGCTTCGTGACGTCGCCCGCGACTTCGATTGCCTGATAAATCGGAACGGTGCCGATCGGAACCGGCGACGCCGCGATGATGGCCTCGCGGATGGCATCGATGTTGCCGCCCGTCGAGAGATCCATCACGGTGTCGGCGCCGTAGTGGACCGCGTGATGCAGCTTCTCGAGCTCGCCGTCGATGTCCGACTCGACCGCGGAGTTGCCGATGTTCGCGTTGATCTTGACGCTGGCGACCTTGCCGATCGCCATCGGATCGAGCCGCTGCTGCAAATGATTGACGTTGGCGGGGATGATCAGCCGCCCAATCGCGACTTCGTCGCGAATCGTCTCGACCGGAAGCGATTCCCGCTCGGCGATGCGCTGCATCTCGGGGGTAATGGTGCCCTGACGGGCGAAGAACATCTGGGTACGACAGGTCATACGAAGCTCCCTTCGCCGGTACGAACCGGATCAGGTTCTAAGGGTGTGATCTCAGCCTGCGACTGCCGCAGGCACCCCTGCAGTTTGGGGAATGTAGCTGGTTTTAGACTTCGCGCGGGCGTGGCGGTCCGTAGCGCTCCGTCGGCTTGTGATTTTTTTCCCATTCGGCCCGGTAGGCGAATGGGTCCAGCCCGCTGGGCTGGTCAATCGCGAGAATACCGTCGAGATGGTCCAGCTCATGTTGCAACAGCTCCGCCATCGGTCCCTCGAGGTCCATTATCACGATCTTACCCTTCATGTCTGTGTAGCGCAGGGTCGCGCGAAAGGCGCGATTGACCCGTACGAGGAGATTGGGAAACGAGAAGCAGTCGTCCCAGACATGGAAATCCTCGGCACCCACGTCAGTAATCTCGGGGTTGATCATCGTCGCGCGGAACTTGCCGACCTCCACGAGGACGACCCGCACCGGCGCGCCGATCTGCGGCGCGGCGAGTGCGCGACCCATGTCGTACTTCTTGCGGGCGGCGCGGAGCGTATCCCGGAGGTCGTCCGAAAGCAGCCGCACCGCCGGCGACTTGGGGTCTTCAACCGGGGTGCCGCGGACCCGCAGGATAGGGTCACCGAGTTGGCGAATGCGTCGCACTGCCATGGGCGCGCCAAAATTGCCCCTTTCGGCGCGTCATGCAACTACCCTCTAGCCATAACGCCACTTAGTGGCTTAGTCTCTTAGCCCCTATGAGCATGGCGGGCGTCGTGCTGGCGGCTGGCCGGTCGGCCCGAATGGGGTCCCCCAAGGCCCTCCTGGACTTCCTCGGCCTTCCGTTCGTCGTGCGGATCCTGCAAGCCTTGGAAGCGCTCGAGGTGAAAACTCGCGTCGTGGTGCTTGGCCCGGACGCCCCGCGCATCCAACCGGTTTTGGCCGACCATGACTGCATGATCGTGGAGAATCCGGATCCCGAGACCGGCCCCATCGCCTCGCTCCGAGGCGCCCTGCGCGCCCTTCAGCCACTCCAGCCGAGCGCCGTGCTTGTCTGGCCAGTCGACCTGCCACACGTGCGCGTCGCGACGGTCGAGCGCATCCTCGAAACACATCGTCGGACCGGTGCAAAAGTCATCGTTCCAACCTTCGCGGAGCGTCGCGGTCATCCAGTGATCTGGGGAGCGGCGTTGTTTGCGGAGCTATTGGAGAGCCCCGAGGCGACACGTGAAGGGGCTCGTGTGGTCCTGCACAAGCATGAAAAGGAGGTGGTGAGCGTCGGCGTCGACGATCCGGCGGTCATCGATGAGCTGAATACGCCGGACGACTATGAACGGCTGGTTCGGGAGTGGAATCGAGACATTTACTAGTTCGGTTGACAATCCCGACAAAACCATTAGGATTCCCAACTGGACGGTCGATTTGACTGCCAAGTTTATGTCCGCTAAGGACTTCCGGAGCCAGCATGACGAGTATTGAAGCCCACGTCCAGCAACCGTACAAGTACGGCTTCGTCACCGACATCGAATCCGAGGTCGTGCCGGCCGGCCTGAACGAGGATGTGATCCGGCTGATTTCCGGCAAGAAAGGCGAGCCGGCGTGGATGCTGGAGTGGCGGCTCAAAGCCTATCGCAACTGGCTGAAGATGTCCGAGCCGCACTGGCCCAACGTGAAGTACGGGCCGATCGACTATCAGGCGATCAGCTACTACGCCGCGCCCAAGCAGCGCCCCAAGCTCGACTCGCTCGAGCAGGTCGATCCGAAGCTCGTTCAGACCTTCGAGAAGCTCGGGATCCCGATCGAAGAACAGAAGCGTCTGACCGGCGTCGCGGTCGACGCCGTGTTCGACAGCGTCTCCGTGGCGACCACGTTTCAGGCCGAGCTCGCGAAGTACGGCGTGATCTTCTGTCCGATTTCACAGGCGATCCGCGAGCATGCCGATCTCGTGCAGAGGTACGTCGGCACCGTCGTCCCGCATAATGACAATTTCTTCGCGGCCCTCAACTCGGCGGTCTTCACCGACGGGTCGTTCGTGTATGTGCCGAAGGGCGTGCGCTGCCCGCTGGAGCTGTCGACGTACTTCCGCATCAACGCGTCATCCACCGGCCAGTTCGAGCGGACGCTGATCATCGCCGACGAGGGGAGCTATGTCAGCTACCTCGAGGGCTGCTCGGCGCCGATGCGCGACGAGAATCAGCTGCACGCGGCGGTCGTCGAGCTCATCGCGCTGGATAACGCGCAGATCAAGTACTCGACGATTCAGAACTGGTACCCTGGGGATGAAGAGGGACGGGGCGGCATCTACAATTTTGTCACCAAGCGCGGCAAATGCGCCGGTCGCAATTCAAAGATCTCCTGGACACAGGTCGAGACCGGCTCGGCGATCACGTGGAAGTATCCAGGCTGCATCCTCCAGGGTGACAACTCCATCGGCGAGTTCTACTCCGTGGCGGTAACGAGTCACAGGCAGCAGGCCGACACCGGGACCAAGATGATTCACCTTGGCAAGAACACGCGCTCGACGATCGTCTCGAAGGGCATTTCGGCGGGTCGCGGGCAGAACACCTATCGAGGGTTAGTGAAGATCATGAAGGGCGCCGAGGGTGCGCGGAATTATTCGCAGTGTGACTCGATGCTGATCGGCGATAAGTGTGGAGCCCACACGTTCCCGTATATCGACGTGCGCAACAGCACCGCCATCATGGAGCACGAGGCATCCACGTCGAAGATCGGCGAGGACCAGATCTTCTACCTGCGCCAGCGGGGGCTGTCGTCCGAGGATGCGGTGTCCATGATCGTGAACGGGTTCTGTAAGGAAGTCTTCAAGGAGCTGCCGATGGAATTCGCGGTCGAAGCCACTCGGCTGCTTGGAATCAGCTTGGAAGGGAGTGTCGGGTGACGAAAGGGAGGGCGCTCCTCGAAGTCCAAGGCCTTCGGGTCGCCGTTGCGGGCAACGAGATCCTCAAGGGTGTCGATCTCGCGATTCGCGATGGCGAAGTGCACGCGCTCATGGGACCGAATGGCTCGGGCAAGAGCACGCTGGCGCAGGTGCTCGCCGGCCACCCGGCATACACGGTGCTCGCCGGGACAGTGCGGTACGACGGCAAGGACCTGCTCGAGATGAAACCAGAGGACCGCGCGCGTGCCGGCGTGTTCCTCGCGTTTCAATATCCTGTCGAGATTCGCGGCATCACGAATTCCTACTTCCTGCGCTCGGCGCTGAATGCGCTTCGGAAAGAGCGGGGGGAGCCGGAGCTCGATCCAATCGATTTCCTGCAGTTTCTCGAACAGAAGCTCAAGGCGATCGGCTGGGACGACTCGATGATGAATCGTCCGGTAAACGAAGGGTTCTCGGGCGGTGAGAAAAAGCGCAACGAAATCCTGCAGCTCGCGGTCCTCGAGCCGCGCCTGGCGATCCTCGATGAGACGGACTCAGGACTCGACATCGACGCGCTGAAGACCGTCGCCGAGACCGTGAACAAGCTGCGCGCTCCCGATCGCGCGTTCTTGATCGTGACCCACTATCAGCGGCTCTTGAACTACATCACGCCGGACGTCGTCCATGTGTTGGCGGACGGCCGGATCGTGAAGTCCGGCGGCCCGGAATTGGCTCACGAACTCGAGGCAAAAGGCTACGACTGGCTTCGTGATGCCGCCATGGTGTCGTAACGATGGCGCATGTCGAGCAGCTGGTAGGATCGTACCGGGCCTGGGCCTCGAACGGCGCGTCGCGCGCCCCAGCCTGGCTGCACGACCTGCGCGAAGTCGGCATCGCCCGCTTTCACGATCTCGGTTTTCCGAACATGAAGCAGGAGGCGTGGCGCTTCACCAGCGTCGCGCCGATCGCCGAAGGATCGTTCGAGCTGGCGAAGCCTCCAGCTCGGATTCTGCGCCTCGAGGACATCCGGCCGTTTTTGCTCTTTGAGGCGGGCTACCGCCTCGTCTTCGTGGACGGGTTCTTCCAGCCCCTGCTGTCCACGCCGTTCTTCGACGATATCCAGAGTCTCGCTCACGTCGTCACCCATCGGCAGGATCTCGTTCGCCAGCATCTCGGCAAGTACGCCGCCACGCAGGACCGACCGTTCTCCGCGCTGAATACCGCGTTCGTGAGCGACGGAGCATTCATTCACGTGCCGGCCAAGGCGACGGTCGCCGAGCCGATCCAGCTGTTGTTCCTGGCGAGCGGCGACAAACAGGTGGTCACTCATCCGCGCAATCTCGTCGTCGTGGAGCGCGAGGCGCGCGCTTCGATCGTCGAGACCTACGCGTCGCTCGCCGCGAGCGGATACTGGACGAACGCGGTCACCGAGATCGTGGTCGGTGATGGCGCGCGCGTGGACTATCACCGGGTCCAGCGGGAGAGCGATCGCGCCTACCACGTCGCGGCGACCCAATCGCATCAGGGACGCGACAGCACGCTCAATCTCCACTTCGTCGCGTTCGGCGCCGCGCTCGCGCGGCACGACATCGGCGCAGTGCTGAGCGGCCCCGGCGGAACGTTGATCTTGAACGGGCTGTACCTGCTGGCGGGCGCACAACACGCCGATCACCACACGACGATCGATCACGCGGCCGATCACTGCGAGAGCCACGAGTACTTCAATGGCGTGCTGGACGGCAAATCGCGCGGCGTGTTCACCGGCCGCATCATCGTCCGGCCGGGTGCACAGAAGACCGACTCGAAGCAGACCAACAACAATCTGCTGCTCTCGACCGATGCCCACGCCGACAGCCAGCCGCAGCTCGAGATCTATGCCGACGACGTGAAGTGTACGCATGGGTCCACGGTCGGGCCGCTCGATCCGCGCGCGCTGTTCTACCTGCGCAGCCGCGGCATCGGCGAACACGAAGCGCGCCGCCTGCTCACATACGGGTTTGCCGCCGAAATCCTCGGTCGCATGGACGTCGCGTCGCTCCGGTTGCAGCTCGACGCAATCGTGCGCGGTCGACTGGCGGAGCAATGAGCAGCCCCCCGCCCGATCTCAGCGAGCTCTATCAGCAGGTCATCCTCGACCACAACCGCAATCCGCGGAATTTCAAGCGCATCGAGTCGGCGAAGTGCAAAGCAGAAGGCAACAATCCGCTGTGCGGGGACCGTATTCAGCTGTACGTGCAACTCGACGACGACACAATCAGCGACGTCGGCTTTCAGATGCCCCAGGGCTCCGGCTGCGCGATCTCCAAGGCATCCGCCTCGTTGATGACGGAAGCGGTCAAAGGCAAGCGGATCGGCGATGCCGAGGAAATGTTCGAGGCGTTTCGGACCATGCTCGCGGGCGGGGCGAACGCGCCCGGCAAGCTCGCGGCATTCTCTGGTGTGCGCGCGTTTCCGAGCCGGATCAAATGCGCGAACCTCGCCTGGCACGCGCTGCATGCGGCGCTGCAGGGCAGCGCCGCGCCGGTGACGACCGAATCGGCGAGGGATTTCTGATGCTCGACACCGCCAGAATCCGCCCCGACTTCCCCCTTCTCGCGCGGCAAGAAAACGGGCAGCGCCTGGTGTATCTGGACAACGCGGCGACCAGTCAGAAGCCGCGGAAGGTCATTGAGGCGATCGTCCACTACTACACGTTTCACAACGCCAACGTCCACCGCGGCGCGTATGCGCTCGCGGTCGAAGCCACCGATGCCTACGAGGCCGCCCGCACGGCCGTCGCCCGCTTCGTCAACGCGTGGGCGCGCGAGGGCGTCGTGTTCACGCGCGGCACAACCGAGTCCATCAATCTCGTCGCCGCGTCGTGGGGCCGGACCAATGTCCGCCGCGGTGATACCGTGGTCGTGACGGCGATGGATCACCACTCGAACATCGTTCCGTGGCAGATCCTGTGTCAGGAAAAAGGTGCCACGCTCCGGATGGTCGAGATCACCGGGGACGGCCGCATCGATCTGGCTGACTTTGGGCGCGCCCTCGAGGCGAAGCCGAAACTTGTCGCCTTCCCGTATGTCTCGAATTCACTCGGGACAGTCAATCCGGCCGCGCAGCTGATCAAGCTCGCCCATTCGGCGGGCGCGGTGACCGTCGTGGACGGAGCGCAGTCCAGTCCACATCTGCAGGTGGACGTGCAGGAGCTCGACTGCGACTTCTATGCGCTGTCCGGTCACAAGATGCTCGCGCCGATGGGGAGCGGAGCGCTGATCGCTAAGCCGGCGTTGCTCGAAGCGATGCCGCCGTATCACGGCGGCGGTGAAATGATCGAACGGGTGTGGGACGACCGGTCCAGCTGGAACAAGATCCCGCACAAGTTCGAGGGTGGGACGCCGAATGTGGAGGCGGCTGTCGGCCTGGGGGCCGCCATCGCATACCTGGAACAGCTGGGAATGGAACGCGTGGCCGCGCACGAGCAGGAGCTGGCCCGGATCGCCGTCGACCGGCTCAGTCAGATCGACGGCGTTACGGTCTACGGACCGCCCGATCACCGCGCCGGCGTCGTGCCGTTCACTTACGGCGACATTCATCCCCACGACCTCGCGACGATCCTCGACAAGGACGGTGTCTGTATTCGGGCGGGCCACCATTGTACGCAGCCGTTGATGCGGCGGCTCGGCGTCGCCGCGACCGCGCGCGCGTCCTTCTACATCTATAATGACGTCGACGACATCGACGCCCTCGTCACCGCCGTGCGGAAAGCAGGCGAGCTCTTCGGCGTTCCTGCGTAGGACCACGCTTCCCCCTTCCCCCTTCCCGCGTCCCCTTTAGCTTGTGGGGGCCATGCCTGAACCCGTCGTCGTCGATCGCGTCACCAAGCGCTTCTCGGGTCACACCGCAGTCGATGGGCTCTCCCTGACGGTGCCCTCGGGCCTCATTTATGGCTTGCTCGGCCCGAACGGCGCCGGCAAGACGACCACGCTGCGCATGATTATGGACATCTACGAGCCGGATGGGGGCTCGATCCGGCTGTTCGATCAGGTCGGGGGCGGCCGGATACACTCGGCGCGCATCGGCTATTTGCCGGAAGAGCGCGGGCTGTACCCGCGCATGCGGGTCCTCGACGTGCTCGTCTTCCTCGCGGAGGCCAAAGGCGTGTCGCGCCGAGCCGCGCGCGTCAAAGCACTGGAATGGCTGGAGCGGCTCGGGCTCGCCGACTGGCGACTGCGCAAAGTCTCCGATCTTTCCAAAGGCATGCAGCAGAAGGTGCAGTTCATTTCCACCGTCCTGCACGATCCCGATCTCGTCATTCTCGATGAACCGTTCTCGGGACTCGATCCCGTGAACTCTCAGGTGCTCCGCGATACCGTCGTCGACTACCGGCGGCGCGGCAAGACCGTCCTCTTCTCCACCCACATCATGGAGCATGCGGAAAAGCTCTGTGACCGGCTCTGCATCATCGCGCGCGGCAAAAAGCTCATCGATGGCACGCTCGCCGAAGTCAAGCACACGCATGGGGGCAAGCACGTGATCGTCGCGTTCGATGGCAGCCAGGGGAACGCGCGCCAGATCTTCGCGGACCGACAGCTCGTGGCGAAGCTGCAGGACTTCGGCCAGCAGGCGGAGCTGGAGCTCGCGCCTGGCGCCGATGCGCAGGCGATCCTCAAGGCCCTGGTCAACTCCGGAGCGCGGCTCGCCCGCTTCGAGCTAGCGAGTCCTTCACTGCACAAAATCTTCGTGGATCTGGTTGGTCCCGAGGCTGCCACTGCGGCGGCGAGCGGCGCTGGCGGCGCAAACGGCGGCGCCAATGCATAAGGTCTGGGCGGTCGTTCGCCGCGAGTTCGTCGAACGCGTGCGTACCAGGTGGTTCTGGGTATCGGCGATCCTGGGCCCCGTGCTCTTCGCCGGGATCATCGTCTTCCAGATCGTCCAGTCCATGGGCGGGGCCGTCCGGAACGTCGCCGTGGTGGACAGCACGACCGACAAGCTGGGCCCGCAAGTCGTCGACGCGTTGGATGCCAGCGGCTCGTTCCGGGCGACGCTCGCGCCCGCAGGTCCAGGCGTGATCGATTCTCTCAGTAATCTTGTCGAGTCGAAACAGTTGAATGGATTCCTGATCATCACGGACGACTTGGTCCAAACGGGTCGCGCCGAGTATCAGGCATCCAACCTCGGCATGCAGACCATCGAGTCGTTGCAGCGGACGCTGGGCAAACTCGTCGTGAAGGCGCGCCTCGAGCAAAGGGGCGTGAACCCCGGAGTCGTCGACTGGGCCCAGATACGTATCGCGTTGGACCAAAAGAAGATATCGCACGGCAAGGCTGTGTCAGACAGCGCGACGCAATCGTTCTTCATGGCCTATTTCATGGCGATCCTGCTGTTCATGGCGATTCTGCTATATGGTGTGAACGTCATGAGCTCGGTGCTGGAGGAAAAGACGACCCGGATCATCGAGGTGCTCGTCTCGTCGATTCGTCCATTCCAGCTGATGCTCGGCAAGATTCTGGGAGCGGGTTCCGTTTCCTTCTTTCAATTCGTGATCTGGGGCGTCTCGGCGCGTGTGCTGCTCTCGCTCCGGGGTCCGATCGCTCGGGCGCTGGGGGCCGACCCCGCCTCGGTCCAAACGATGGTGTTGCCACACATCCCAGCCGCGACCCTCGCGGTCTTCATCGCGTTCTTCCTCGGCGGCTTTCTGCTGTACTCGGCGATGTTCGCGGCGGTGGGTGCGATGTCGAGCAACGAGCAGGAGGCGCGTCAGGCGCAGCAGCCGGTTACTTACCTTCTGATGGTTTCGTACCTGTCGATTCTCGGGCTCACGAATGATCCCAGCTCGACGTTCGCGAGGACACTCTCGCTCGTGCCGTTTACGACGCCGATCGCGACGCCAGTACGGTGGACCGCGGGCAGTATGCCAACGTGGGAGCTGGTGCTCTCGTTGGTGATTCTGGCGATTGGCATCGTGGCGGTCACCTGGATCGCAGCTCGGATTTATCGGGTGGGGATCCTGATGACGGGGAAGAGACCGACGATGAAGGAGCTGGTGCGCTGGGTCCGAACTGCGTAACTGTCAAACGCGGACAGGCAAAGGCTAGACGCACCGACGCACCGCGGTTTCGAGTAAACCGGGTACGGGACGAGCTGAAATGATTCAGTGCTTGACAGAGGACCGGCTTATCCTTGCTCCGTGCCGCTCCATCATACCCTCAGGGCTTGGCAATACGCCGAAAGATTAGCAGTCGAGTGCTCGAAAGCGGCTCAGCGGTTTCCGGACTTCGAGCAGGAGAGACTCGCAGATCAACTGCGTAGAGCGTCCTACAGCGTCCCACTCAACATTGCGGAAGGTTCGACCAAGAAGGGCACCAGGGATTATCGAAGGTTTCTGGATACGGCGTGGGGCTCTCTCGCCGAAGTCCAAACCGCTCTGACAATGGCTCGTGACATCGGCTATCTCCGTCCAGCTGAGTACGGACGGCTCGAGGCGCTTGCAACCGAAACTAGCAAGACGCTGTTTGGCTTGCTCCGCAAAATCAGTCAGGCGGCAGATCGTCCTAAAACCCGTTAACGGCTTACCGCGGTGCGTCGGTGCGTCTAGCCTTTGCATGTCCTCGCTTAGTAGTTTCTCCGAATGCCAGTCGATTATGACGTCATAATTGTCGGGGGTGGCCACGCTGGAACAGAGGCAGCAGCGATGGCGGCCAGGCTAGGCGCCAGGACTTTGTTGCTCACTTCCGTCCTCGACACGATCGGGCAGATGTCCTGCAATCCCGCCATCGGTGGTATCGCGAAGGGTACCGTCGTCCGCGAGGTCGACGTCCTCGGCGGGCTGATGGGCCGCGCTGCCGATCGCGCCACGATTCAGTTCCGGATGCTGAATCGCTCCAAAGGCCCGGCAGTCTGGGCTCCTCGCGCCCAAGCCGACCGTACGCTCTACCGTCGCGCCGTGCGCTTCCTGCTCGAGCAATTCCCTGCCCTCGAGCTCTCCCAGGGCATGGTCACCAATCTGCTTTTCGATCAGGGCGACACCCGGATCACCGGCGTCGAGACGGGCGACGGACGGCGGTTCACGGCCCGGGCCGTGATCATCACCGCCGGCACTTTTCTGCGCGGTCGGATTCACCTCGGCACCGACACGCAAATTCCCGCCGGCCGCGCTGGCGATCAGCCATCGATGGAGATGGCTCAAGTCATTGAAAATGCAGGACTTATAGTCTCGCGCTTCAAGACCGGGACGCCGCCGCGCGTGGATGGCCGCTCCGTGAATTGGAGCCAGGTCGAGCGGCAGGACGGCGACAACGAGGACTTTCGCTTCTCTTTCCACCAGCGCGTCGAGCGGCCGCGTCAGGTGCCCTGCTGGATCACGTGGGCCGGCGAGGAGGTGAAGGACATCATCCAGCGACACTTGAAGGAGTCCGCGTTGTACGGCGGCGCGATCAGCGGTCGCGGGCCACGCTATTGTCCGTCGGTCGAGGACAAGATCGTGAAGTTCCCCACCGCGAAGCGTCACCAGATCTTCCTCGAGCCCGAAGGCCTCGACACGACCGAGCTGTACGTGAACGGGCTGTCCACTTCCCTCCCCGTGGCCGTGCAGCTCGAATTCTTGCACGCCGTCCCCGGGCTCGAGCGCGCGCGGATGACGCGCCCCGGCTATGCGATCGAGTACGACTACTATCCACCGACACAGCTCACGCCGTGGCTGGAGGTGAAGAACGTCGAGCATCTCTTCTTCGCCGGTCAGATCAACGGGACGACGGGTTATGAGGAAGCCGCGGGACAAGGTGTGGTAGCGGGCATCAACGCCGTTCGCCGCATCCGCGGCGCGGAGCCAGTGGTCCTCGGCCGCAATGACGCGTACATCGGTGTGCTCGTCGACGATCTGGTGACCCGCGGGGTCGACGAGCCGTACCGCCTGTTCACGTCGCGGTCCGAGTTCCGCCTGCTGCTCCGCCAGGACAATGCGCTGCGTCGACTGGTGCCCCTCGCGGAGCGGCTCGGTCTGTTGACCGACGACGAGCTGCGCGCTGCGGAGCGACGGCTCGAGGAGGAAGAGTCAGCGCTGCGGCTCGCGCGCGAGACGACGATCACTCCGGAAGAGGCGGCGGGCCCACTCGCCGAGAGCGGTACGACGCTCACGGAGAGCGATCGGATTGCCGTGATTGCCAAGCGGCCTGGCGTGTCGTTGGCCGCGTTGTTCGCTGCGGCCGGAGTTGGGACCGGCGCTGCGGCCGAGGCGATCGTGGCTGCGGAAATCGAGATCAAGTACGACGGCTATCTGGCGCGAGAGCGTGAGGCAGCGGCGCGACTCGCCGAGCTCGCGGCGTTTATCCTGCCCCCTGACCTGCCCTATCTCGAGCTGCGCACACTCGCGACGGAGGCACGACAGAAGCTCGATCGCGTGCGTCCCAGCTCGCTCGCGCAGGCCGCCCGCGTCCCCGGTGTAACGCCCAGCGATCTCCACAACCTCGTCCTCGAGGCGACGCGCTGGCGGCGGAGGGTCGCCTAGACCCAGAAGGTTGCAGTTTCACGTGAAACGTACGCTCTTTCGTTTCACGTGAAACGAGCATATATTGGAATCCGCATCCATTTGCGCACTACATAACTCATTGTATATCAACGACTTGCCATGTCACGCGTAATCGCGATAGCTAACCAAAAGGGCGGCGTGGGGAAGACGACGACGGCCGTGAACCTCGCGGCCTCGCTCGCCACTGCCGAGCGCAAGACGCTCCTCGTCGACGCGGATCCACAGGGCAACTCGACGAGCGGCGTCGGCATCGAGCGCGATCGTATTCGAAAGTCGCTCTACGAGTCGCTCATCGATGGCGCGTCGCTCGCACAGTCGCGCTTCCCCCACGTGCATTTCCCGTATCTCGACGTCGTGCCCGCGACACAGGACCTGGTCGGCGCCGAGCTCGAGCTCGTCAATCAAAGCGCCCGCGAGACGCGCATGCGCGAGGCCTTGGGGGATCTGCGCGACGAGTACGGCTACGTAATCATCGACTGCCCGCCGTCGCTCGGCCTCCTCACCCTCAACATGCTGACGGCCGCCGACAGCGTGATCATCCCGATTCAGTGCGAGTACTATGCGCTCGAAGGGTTGTCCCAGCTGCTGAACACCGTGAAGCTCGTGCAGCGCAATTTCAATCCGACGCTCGCGATCGAAGGCGTGCTGCTGACGATGTATGATGCGCGCCTCAATCTGTGCAAGCAGGTCGCCGAGGAAGCGAAGGAATATTTCGGCGGCCGCATGTTCAACGTCACGATCCCTCGCAACGTGCGTTTGGCGGAGGCGCCAAGCTTCGGAAAGCCGATCATCCTGTACGACGTGCAGTCGGTTGGCGCGAAGAGCTACTTGGCGGTCGCCCAGGAGTTGATTCGGCGAGTCGAGCAGGACGCTCCGCCTTCGCCAAGCCTCCCCGCAATTGAACAGCTGCCCCCGATGCCCCCGCTGCCCCCCCCGGAGGTGCCAGCATGACGGAAACCGCCGCAGGAAGACGCCGCCTCGGCCGTGGTCTCGAGGCGCTGCTTGGGCCGACTCGCGAGGAGGCAGAGCGAGAAGGCAGCCTCGTCGAACTCCCCATCCAGGACATCAAGCCGAACCCGTTCCAACCCCGCAAGACGGTTGACCCGGGCGCCCTCGAGGAGTTGGTGTCCTCCATCAAACAAGCCGGTCTGCTGCAGCCGGTTGTCGTGCGGCGCGCGAATGGAGGCTACGAGTTGATTGCTGGTGAGCGGCGACTGCGGGCCTGCCAGCAACTTGGCTGGGAGCGCATTCCCGCGGTACAACGCGACGCCGATGACCGCACGCTGCTCACGCTGGCCCTGATCGAGAATCTGCAGCGCGACGATCTCTCCCCTGTAGACGAGGCGCGCGGCTACGAGCGATTGATCGCCGAGTTCAAGCTCGCGCAGCAGGATGTTGCGGACGCCGTCGGTCGTGACCGCTCAACCGTCGCGAATGCCCTCCGCCTTCTCAAGCTGCCGGAAGTCGTGTTGCAGATGCTGCATGAGGGGCAGTTGTCGGTGGGGCACGCGCGCGCGCTGCTCGGGTTGGAAGATCAGCGCATCGTCACGAACCTCGCGCGCGAAGCCGTCGCGCAGGGGCTCTCGGTGCGGGAGGTGGAGGATCGCGTGCGAGGCGGTCGCGCGCCGGAGCGGCGGCCGCGGATGAAACGCGGGCTTGGCGTCGCGCCCGAGGTGCGCCGCGTCGAGGATGCGCTACGCCGCCGCCTCGGCACGGACGTGCGCGTGACGTTGCGCGCCAAAGGCAAAGGCCAGATCCAACTGTCGTTCTACTCGAACGACGACCTCGCCCGGCTCCTCGAGGTCATCCTCGGCGCGCCGTTCGAAGGATGAAGAAGGGAAAGAGGGGCACTCGCGGCGTCACGATCGTCGTCCACGCCGACGGCGATCTTGAATCCAAACAGTACCGCTTCCCGCGCTGGGCAGTCGAGACGGGGAAGTGGGGCGCCGGCGCGATTGCCGTCTCTGTCGTCCTGTTCTTCGCGTTCGCGGGACCGATCTTCCGCAACGCGGCCCGGGTCCCCGGACTCGAGCGCGAGGTGTCGCGGCTGCGCGTCGAAAACAGTCGCGTGCAGCAGCTCGCGTCCGCGTTGAATCGCGCCGAAGCGAATTATCAGGAGCTGCGGCAGATGCTTGGCGTCAAAGCGCCTCCCGCGCAGGGCAAGGGCGGGTCGGTCGCTCGGAATGCCGATCTGACGTCCGCCATGCGCGCGGTCCCGATCCGGGCCGGGCTGCCCGGAGTGACGAATCGCTACGAGACCGCGGCGTCGATTCCGTCGCATTGGCCACTCGACGTCGCGGGTTTCGTGACGCGCGGGCAGGTCCGCCCAGGCGTTGTGGACGAGTCCCATCCGGGAATCGATATTGCCGTTCCGGTCGGCACGCCGATCCGCGCCTCCGGGGGCGGGACGGTCACGGCCGCCGGCTACGATCCCGATTACGGGTTGTTCGTCCTCTTGCGACATCCGTCCGGGTATGAGACGATGTATGGTCACACGTCACGGCTGTTGGCCGTAGAGGGTGATGATGTTCAGGCCGGACAAGTGATCGGTCTGTCCGGCAACTCCGGGCGGTCGACAGCCCCGCACCTGCATTTCGAGATTCGTCACGACGGCAAATCCGTCGATCCGCTTGACCTCGTGAAGGAGACGCGCTGATGGCGGTGTTTTCGGAAAAAACCACAGGATCCGGCGCAGGTCGTGAAGGCGTTCCCGGTCTGTCGATCATCGGCGCAGGCATGCGCGTCGTTGGCGACATCTCGGCAGATGGCGTCGTGAAGATCGAGGGCTCGGTGAACGGCACGGTTCGCGCCGCGAAGCAAGTTCTTGTCGCACGGGGCGGGGAAGTGGAAGGCGACGTCATCAGCCGCGAAGCCATCATCGGCGGCGACGTGCGCGGTGCGATCTACGCCGAGGAGCGTGTCGAGCTGCAAGCCACGAGCGTCGTCCACGGCGACGTGCACACGAAGAAACTGCTCATCCAAGAAGGTGGAGAGATGAACGGCGTGCTGAGGATGGGCGAGGACGCCGGTCAGGCCCCGCAGGTGAATGAGCGCAGCGGCCAAGCTTTAGCCCGTGCCTAGATATCCACACGGCGGGCCTTGCCGGATGTGGATTCTCTAACTTCTTACGTAACTATCAGTTACGGAACTACGCCGTGTGGAAAGTTCGCCAACTGCCACGATAGTGTGCCTACGGTGTCTTAAGTGCGCCTAGACACTTTGGTCCGTTTTCTCGATGAGTATCTCCGCATAGCAGAAGAGGTCGCTGACGCCCCCGAGGCGCTCAACGGCCTCCAGGTCAGCAACTCAGGCGAGGTCAATCGTCTGGCTGCAGCCGTCGATCTGTGCGAGGCCACTGTTCGTCAGGCAGCAGAGCAGCACGCCGACTGCCTCTTGGTGCACCACGGGGTTTTCTGGGGTGGTCTCAGGCCACTGGTGGGTCCCGCCTATCGTCGTGTTGCCGGTCTCATCCACGCCAACATCGCGCTTTACGCCGCTCACCTTCCACTGGATCGTCATCCCGACGTCGGCAACAACCACGTCTTGGCCCGACTGCTCGACGTCAAGGTCCGCGGCGATTTCGGATCATACCGCGGAGCGCCGGCCGGCGTGTGGGGCGAGTATCGAGGCACGCGCGACGAGCTCACCTGGGTGTTGACGAGAACATTGGGGTCCGCGCCGCGACTTTTTGCGTTCGGACCAGAGCGCGTCCAACGAGTCGGGATCGTCACCGGTTCGGGCGGCTCGCTGATCCCGCAGGCGGCTGCCGCCGGACTCGACACATTCGTCACCGGTGAAGGCCAGCACTGGACGTTCTTCGACGCTGAAGAGCTGGGGCTCAACGTGTTCTACGCGGGCCATTACGCCACGGAGACTGTGGGTGTCAAAGCGCTCGCGGCGCACGTGTCCAAGAAGTTCGATTTGCCCTGGGGCTTTCTGGATCATCCTACTGGCTTGTGAAGCCGCGGCGGGTGTTGGCAGTGCTAGCCATCGCCGACCTCTTGGCAATGGCCCCGTGGTTCAGCGCGTCCGCCGTCGCCCCCACACTCGCGCGTGTTTGGCAGCTCTCGCCCGCAGGCAGTGCCTGGCTCACGATTTCCGTGCAGTTGGGGTTCGTGGCCGGCGCCCTGATAAGCGCGATCTTCACACTCGCGGACCGGCTCTCGGCCCGGCGCCTCGTTGCCGGCTCTGCGCTGCTCGCTGCCCTCGCGACGTTGGGAGTCGCGGCAGCGGGCGGCATCAGGCTGGGGATCGGGTGTCGGCTCCTGACTGGCGCCGCGCTCGCTGGCGTCTATCCGCCAGGTATGAAGATCGCCGCGGGCTGGTTTAAAGAAGGAAGAGGGCTGGCGATCGGCATTCTTGTGGGGGCGCTCACACTCGGCTCTGCAAGTCCGCATCTCGTGCGGTGGGCGGTTTCGCCAACGGCTTGGCGCATAGTGCTCGTGATTGCTGCCGTCAGCGCGCTGGCGGGCGGACTGTTGGTCCTCCTCGTGCCAAACGATGGACCGTTCGCCGCCCCTTCGCCGCCGTTTTCTCTCTCCGCCGCTCCACGGATCCTCAGAGACCGCGCCGTCGCGCTCGCCAACCTCGGATACCTTGGCCACATGTGGGAGCTGTACGCGATGTGGACATGGATCGCGGTGTTCGTCGCGGCGAGCGAACACGCGCGCCGGGGCGCGCAGGCCGATGTCACCGGGCTCGCCGCCCTGGTCACATTCGCCGTCGTGGGCAGCGGAGCGATCGGATGCTGGCTCGGCGGAAAGTACGCCGACCGCTGCGGCCGCACGTTGGTGACCAGCGCGGCGATGGTGGTGTCGGGCAGCTGTGCAGTCGCTGTCGGATTGCTGTTCGGCGCTCCGCTGGCGGCGCTACTCCCATTGCTCCTGCTCTGGGGGATCACCGTCGTGGCCGACTCAGCGCAGTTTTCCGCGGCGGTGAGCGAGCTGGCTCCGCGCGATTACGTCGGGACCGCGTTGACGCTGCAAACCAGCTTGGGATTCCTCCTCACCTGCGCGACGATCTACTTGCTCCCGAACGTCGCGGGCGCCATCGGCTGGCGTTGGAGCATGAGTGTCCTGGCGATCGGGCCGGCGATCGGCGTCTGGGCAATGCTGGTGCTGCGCGGGCGTCCCGAGGCCCGCCAGTTGGCAGGTGGGGCGCGTTAAGGGACGACGAAGATCCCGACTTCTCCGTCGTAGTCGTCGGCGCTCCGTCTCGTACCTCCGGGCACCAGCCAGGCTCCTCCGTCACGACGGACGTTGATGCGGTGAATGCCACTCGAGATCCGGAACGTTCTGGCCCAGGATTCATCATCTGCGGTATTCCTGCTCAACGGGACGGGCTGCCAATCGGTGAAGTCGCCACTGATCTCGACTGCGGTCGCCCCGGGGGCGTGCACCGTGAGCAGCACGTCATCCCGGCGGACTTGAATCGCCAGGCGAGTCTCCGGAGCGACGGGCGCTGAATCTGATCTGCGGCGGACCGGCGAATCGCTCGGTTGTCCATGCGTGTCCGGCTTACGAACGCGGATCGTGCCGACGCGCACCGCCGCGGTGACATATCGGCCCGCGATGCTGCCACTGACGGCATCGGTGGGGTAACGGCCTGCAGACAGGACGAGGGCGGCGTCGGAGCCGAGGGGCACTGTGGCGCTGCCCTCTCCGAACACGCCACGCCCGCCGCCTCGGCTCCAGATCCGCGCACCCACAATCCCCTCGAGCATGATGCCGGCTCTCTGCCAGCGGCCCGACGACCGCACATCGGTGTACACGGTCTCGCCGACGAATGAGCGGTCGAACGAGACGAACATGGTCCTGTCTCGACGCAACAACCACACGCCGGCTGCGACCACGATCACGCGTCGTGGTGCGCCGCTGAAGATGGAGCGTCCGACGGTCGCCCCGACCCAACCGCCGCGCTCGTCGTCCATCAGGTGGAGACGCGCGCCTGCTTCGCTGTGACTGAAGCTCGCGATGTTGGCGTACTGACTCGAGCCGGCGGAGACGCCGAGTTCGCCGCGCCATTGCCGAGCCAGCGGCCTGAACCAGGAACCGTTCGCCGAGCCATCGAGACTGTGGCGCCCGCTCTCGAATCGCAGATACGTGCCGCGTGCGCTCAGCAAGCCCCGGCCTCCGGGGTGCTCCCATCGTATCGTCGGCGAGACGGAAGCGGCACCGGACGCTAAAAACCCGTCGTAGCGGACGTCTGAAATCCCGGCTTCGATGTTGGCTGCGACCTGCGCGACTAACCGATGGACGTCGGCGGGGGCCCCGCACGCCAATGCGATGAGTGCGAGGGTCCGCACGAGGCGACGGATCTACGGCCGGCGGGGGAGGGCGGGACCGGGAGGAGGAGGACCGGCGGCATTGAGCACGTCGGCGCCGGCATTCACACGAATCGAGGTTGCGGCAGCCGGCGGTGCGCCGAGCGCGATGTCGCGCTCCACGGCGCGCCGGAATTCCACCAGATCGGCGTCGCGCGCCTTCGGCGCCAGCGCCAGTACGGCCACGGCGGCGCTGTCAGCCGGGACGCCGCTCGCGACCAGGTCGGCGAGCACGGAGAGCGCCATCGTCAGCGGCGGGCGACGCACGCTGTGAAGATTGGCGAGGACTTGTGGGGTCGCGCCGGCGCGTAACGCTGCCACCCCTGCCTCGAGCTCAGGCACCGAGGCGCCATCGCCGAGCGCAGCACGTGCTGTGCCGAGGTCCACCGACAGCCTGCGGACCGCGGTCACGATGCGGGGACCGGGCGCGCCCTTCGTCGCACCTTCCAGGGCGCGCTGAATGAGCGGCTCGGCGGGTAGACCCGCGAGACGAGCCGAATCCACCACGGCCGTAACCTGCGCGCGCGTGTCGGGATCGAGGCGGTCGAGTCGCGGATCCTGGGCGGCGACCTGTACGGCGATGAGCAGCACGGCGAGAATCATGATCCCCTTCCTCCAACAGTAACCACGGAGCTCGGCGTCCCAAACTCGTCGTCTCTCGCTGCCGGCGCGCCGGGATCGGCGCGCCACTCGACGCCATTGACGAGAAATGCGTAGCGATACCGCCCGGGCGCAAGCTGAACGACGGCCGCCCAAATCCCATTGGCCGTGCGCATGGGGGAGCGCTTCGGGTCCCAGTCGTTGAAGTCACCGACCAGCGATACCGAATTCGCCTGCGGTGCGACGAGCACAAACTGCAGGGTATCGGGTCGATCGGCACCAGAACCTCGCGACCAGGGCCTCCAAATCATCACTGCCCCGAGCATCGCCGCTGCGGCGAGCCATGGCCAGACGCGTCGCTGCGAAGGGCGAGGCGCGGTGATCGCCTGCAGCACGCGCGCATCCAGGGCCGGATCGACAGCCACCGGCCGCCGCAGCTGCTGGATCATCCGTTCGACGATATCGTCTTCTTGCTCAAACATGCTCCGCCTCTCTGAGGTATCGCTGGAGCTGCTCGCGAGCCCGCTTCACGCGCATCTTGAGCGCCGAGACACCGGCACCGGTCACCTCCGCGATTTCCTCGTACTCCAGGTCCTCCACGTGCTTCAACAAGAACGCCTCGCGGTACTGGGGCGCGAGGCGTGCCAGGGCGCGATCCACTGCGTCGGTCCATTCCAGGCGTTCGCTCTGATCGGCGTGGGCGGCGCCGTGCAGGGCATCCGCGTCCCGGACGAACATCCGGCGGCGGCGTGCGGCGCGGGCGCCTGTCGTCCGGCAGCGGTTGACCAGGATTCCATAGAGCCAGGCGCCAAACCGTGCGGGATCGTCGCAGCGCGCGAGCGAGCGATACGCGCGCACGAAGCTGTCCTGCAGCGCTTCCTCCGCGTCCTCGCGATCACCAATCATGTGGATCGCATAACGGCCCAGGCGATCGCGGTAGCGCGAAACCAGCCCGCCGTAGGCGCCGATGTCGCCGGCCCGGATCCGGCGCACCAGCTCTGCGTCGCTTGATTCCACTTTCTCTATACCCATCGAGTACGTTCCCGCGTCACAAGGGTAACCGCGCCTGCCGCTGTGACGCCGCGCGGGGCCTCATGGGTATTCAATGCAACTGTGCCGTCCGCGCAACTCCCCCGGAGGGCTCTCGCGATGTCGAGACTGAGCTTCGCCGTGTTCGCCGCCGCCACCATCGCCGCAGCCTGCTATCAGGACGAAGCCCTCCCAGCCAGCCCCATGACCGCCGGAGCGAAGGCCAAGGTCTTCCTCACCGACGCCCCGTTCCCGTTTGACTCGGTGCAGAGCGTGCAGGTCTACGTCGTGAGCATCGCGCTCTCGACGCACCCGGATACCGGTACGTCGGCGGACAGCATGCACTGGGTCACGGTCGCCGCGCCGCACCGGCAAATCGATTTACTGACGCTCCAGCAGGGACTGACCGACTCGCTGGGGATCGGACAGGTGACGGCGGACCAATACAAGGCCGTGCTCGTCACGCTCAACGTCGATTCTTCCGCGGGCATTCGTTTCAAGAACGGATCGCAAGCCGTCGTGCAGTGGAACGGATCCGGGCTCGAGTCGTACGGCTCGTTCGTCGAGGCTCCTATCAACGTTCCGGACACCGGCGCCGCCATCGTGGTCGACTTCGACGTGGCTCGGAGCTTCCCGTTCAACAACCGGGGTGACGGCGCGTTCGATTTCTTCGCATCGATGCGCGCCGTAAACCGCGCGGCCACGGGGAGCATCGCCGGCACCGTGCAGCACGATGCGAGCGTCGGAGGCTCCATCGGTCCCGTGGCGGACGCGACGGTCAGCGCCTGGACCGGAGGTCCCGCCAACTGGTTTGTCCTGTCGACGGGCAAGACGGACGCGGCGGGTCACTATCGGATCGCATATTTGCTGCCCGGCAGTTACATGATCAGCGTCGATCCTCCGTTTGGGACCAACAGCTACGCGTCGGCAGTCGATTCGAGCGTCGCCGTGAACCAGGGCTTCGAGACGACGCACAACGTGACGTTACATCCCTAGGCAAAACGTCGACTCACGGTCGGGCTATATTGCCCGGCCGTGAGCCCCGATCCACTCCCATCGCATCACCGGCCCGGCGGCGGGTTTCGCAATCCGTGGGTCGACCAGGCGGTCCCAGGTTTCGGCAGTCTCCTGAAATGGATGCTCGTGCACCGCACGACGCGGCCGCGACCGAAGGATCCCGATCCATCAGTGTTTACGCGCGTGCCGCCCGATTTTGTCCCGCCGCGGGCACCGCTGTCGCAACTCACGGTGACGTGGGCGGGACACGCGAGCCTGCTCATCCAGCTCAACGGCCTCAACCTTCTCACCGACCCGATCTGGAGCGAGCGGGCATCGCCGGTCTCGTGGGCCGGTCCGCGCCGCTGGGTGGCGCCGGGGATCGCGTTCGAGGACGTGCCGCCGCTGGACGTCGTCTTGCTCTCGCACAATCACTACGATCATCTCGACGACCAGACGGTGCGACGTCTGGCACGGACGCATCCGCAGGCGACGTGGATCGTCCCGCTTGGGCTCGCCTCGTTTGTCCAGAAACGCGGTGCTCCCGGCGCGGTCGTCGAGCTGGATTGGTGGCAGGAGTCGAGCATCAAGGCGGTCCGGATCGCGGCGACGCCGGCGCAGCATTTCAGCAGCCGCGGGATCGGCGACCGCGGCGACACGCTCTGGTGCGGCTTTTCACTCTCCGGCGCCAACGGCCGTCGCGTGTATTTCGCGGGTGATACGGGCTATCATCCCGAGTTCAGAACGATCGGCGAGCGGTACGGTCCGTTCGATGTCGCCCTGTTGCCGATCGGGGCGTATGAGCCGCGTTGGTTCATGCGTTACCTGCACATGAATCCTGAAGAAGCCGTCGCTGCGTTCCGCGCGCTGAACGCGCGCATGCTGGTGCCGATTCACTGGGGGACCTTCAAGCTCACCGATGAAGCGATGGACGAACCGCCGATCCGCGCGCGCGCCGCATGGGACGCGGCCGGATTGCCACCCAGCGGGTATCGCCAGCTCGCGCACGGTGAGACGCTCACCCTCTAGCACGGGACATCGACCATGCATGGTTTCAAGCTGATCCCTCTGGTGGTGCTCGTCGCCGGCTGCGCGGCACGTCGTCCCGCGCCACCCCTTGCCGGTCCGTCGTCGGCGCCGGTCTACGTGACTCCCGCCGCCGCGGCCCTCCTCGCGGCGCCCACCGAGGCGGACTGGGCGGCCCTCGGCGATGAAGCGACGGCTCTGCTGTCGCAGTACCTCCGCATCAACACCACCAATCCGCCGGGCAACGAAATCGTGGCGGCGCGCTGGCTCGCGCAGGTGCTGCGGCGCGACGGCATCGAGGCGCGAATCTTCGAGCCGGCGCCCGGGAAAGCCAACCTCTACGCGCGGCTCGCGGGCGACGGCAGCAGCCGTCCCATCATTCTCTTGAACCACATGGACGTCGTGCTGGCCTCGCCCGACTACTGGAGCGTCGATCCGTTCAGTGGGTTGACAAAGGACGGCTACATCTGGGGCCGGGGCTCCCTCGACATGAAGGGCGAAGCGATCGCTCAGCTCATGACGATGCTGATCCTGAAGCGCGCGCACGTTCCGCTGCGGCGCGACATCATCTTCCTCGCGACGTCGGACGAAGAGATCGGCGCCGGCGTCGGCGCCGCTTGGATCGCCGAGCAGCAAGCGCCGCTCGTCAAAGACGCTGAGTTTCTCTTGAATGAAGGCGGGCTGACGCGCGCCGATGGTCACGGGGGGGTCGAATTCTACGGCATCGGCACGACCGAGAAGTCGCCGTTCTGGCTCGATGTCACAGCGCACGGGACGGCGGGGCATGGCTCTCGCCCCACCCCGGACAATCCCGTCCACCGCCTGGTTCGCGCCCTGAATCGCATCGCCGCGTGGCAGACGCCGCTCACGGTGACGCCCGCGGCGGAGCGTTCCTTTCGCGATCTCGCGACCATCGAGCGCGACACGACGGTGCGCCGCTGGCTGAGCGACATTCGCGCCGCGCTACGCGATTCGGTCGCGGCGCGATACATCACCGCCGACCTGACCTATAATGCCCTGCTGCGCAACACCATTTCGATCACCGGCCTGAAGGGCAGCGACAAGACCAACGTCATTCCACCCGTGGCGACGGCGGCGATCGACGTGAGACTGTTGCCGGGCCAGGATCCGGCCGCCTTTCTCCCGGACCTGATGCGCGTGATGGAGACAGCGCGGTGTCGATTCGGCCGCAGGGGCCGAACTGGCCGGCGACCGAAAGCTCGACCGAGACCGAGATGTTCCGCGCGATTGCGGCGGTGGCACACGCGCGACATCCGAATGCGCTCGTCACCACGCTGATGCTGCCGGGATTCACCGACAGCCACTACTTCCGGCGCATGGGGATCGCGAGCTACGGCTTGGGGCCGTTCCCGCTCACGCAGGGCGATTCCCGCGGCGTGCATGGCAACGACGAACGGGTCAGCATCCAAGCACTGCGCTTTGGAGTTCGCTTTTACTACGACGTTGTCGCGCGCGTCGCGGCGAAATAGGCGCTACTTGAGTGGAACGACGAACCGCACCGTGAGCTGTTCGGCGGTCTGTGGACTCACGCTGCAAAAGCAGTCCCGCCCGATGATTCGCTTGACGCCGAGGAGCTCGGCATCGGCGATTCCGGCAACGTCGCGATAGGTGATTTCCAGCATCTGGCCGTCGATCACGCGATAGCTCACGGGCCGGCCCAACAGGCGGTGGTGCGGGTCGATCTTCGCGAGGCCCTCCGTGAGCCGGCGTTGCAGCTCGGTGATGGCCTCGGTGGCGGTCATGCGTCGAGTACCGCGGCGGCGTTGCGCCGCATGCCGCGATGTCCCGGTCGCGTGAAGGGCGTCCCTGTAAATCGGCGCTCGAAGTCGCTCTCGTCCATGTGTGCGAGGGCGTAGAGATCCGGTCGCGCGACGTCGGGGCGCGGCGCGAGCTCCGGATCGTGCGTCGCCCCCGCAAAGCTCACATTCCAGGGACAGACGTCCTGGCAGACGTCACAGCCGAAAAGCCAATCGCCCACCTGCTCGCTTTGCGTCTCGGTAAACTCTCCGCGGTGCTCGATCGTGAGATACGAGATGCACGCCCGCGCATCGAGATCGCGCGGCCCGACGAAAGCCTGTGTGGGGCAGGCATCGAGACAGCGCCGGCAGGTGCCGCAGCGGTCCGCTTCGAACGGCAAGTCCGGCTCGAGGTCGGCGTCCGTCAGAATGACGCCGATGAACGTGAACGAGCCGATCTCGGGATGGATGAGCATCATGTTCTTGCCGATCCAGCCGAGTCCCGCGAGCTGTGCCAGCTCTCGCTCGGGCACGGGACCGGCATCGACGTAGCAGCGCGTTGTCGCCGCGGGGATCAGCTCCCGGATTGCGGCCGCCAGTTGCTCGAGGCGTTTCCCGAGGACCTCGTGGTAGTCCGACGACCAGGCGTACTGAGCAACTTTGCCTGAATCCGACGCCGCGGGCCCGGGGTCAGCAGAGCCGTGGAAATAGTTGGTCAAAGTCACGACGGCACTGCGCGCGCCCGGAAAGATGGTGCGCGGATCCTTCCGCTTCTCCGCTTGCCGATGCAAGTACGCCATAGTGCCGGCGTGCCCGTCCGCGAGCCAGCGGTCGAGTTCGGTCGCGTGCGGATTGGGATCGAGTCGCGCGACGCCGGTCGCGGCAAAACCGAGCGCTGCCGCTTGGCGCTTGATCTCGATCACAGACCCATCGTCTCCCGTCGCCAGCGCGCGAAGTTCACGACATCAGCAACGGGCGGGATGGCGTGCTCATCGCCGTACGCGGTGAACATCCGCCACTGCATGTAGTCGCGCGGCGGGATGGGTAGGAAGGGCGGGCGCCGATACCAGTCGCGAGCGCGAAAACTCCACGCGAGGCGCAACAAGTCGACGGCGAGTCGCGGACGCACCAGCGCCCGCAGCGCCAAACGCAGATAGAGTGCCGACCAACTCGCGATACGCTGCATTCCTTCTGTATATTCCCGGCCTATGACGCTCGCAAGCAGCGTACAACCGCGCGCGCTTGGACTCGCCAGATACCGCGGCGAGTTTCCCATCTTTCAGTCGAGCGTCTACCTCAACACCTGCTCGCTCGGAGCGTTGGGCGAGCGGTCTCGCCGCAAAGTAGCGGAATTCCTGGATCTATGGCAGAGCCGCGGCGCCTCCGCGTGGTACGACGTGTGGTGGGAGGCCCTGACCGATCTGCGCGCGCGCTACGGTCGGATCGTGAACGCGTCCGCCGGCGAGATCGGGCTCGCTCCAAGCATTTCGGTCGCGCTGAGCGCGGTCGCTGAGTCGCTGGACTACAAGAAGCGCCCCAAAGTCGTCATCACCTCGCTCGACTTCCCGACGGTCGCATATCAGTGGTTGGCCAAGGTGCGGAGCGGGGTCGAGCTCGTCATCGTGGAAAGTCCCGATCGCATCAGCGTGCCGGTCGAGGCGATTGCGCGAGCTGTCGATGACCGGACCGCCCTGGTCGTCACCTCCCACGTCTACTTCACGACTGGCGCGATTCAGGACATCAAACGGGTTGCCCAGGTGGCGCACGTGCACGGCGCGCTCTGCCTGATCGATGCCTACCAATCGGTGGGTCAGATTCCCGTTGACGTGCAGGATGCCGGCGTCGATGCCCTCGTCGCGGGCGGCCTCAAGTGGTTGCTCGGGGGACCCGGCATCGTCTTTCTCTACGTGCGCGCGGAGGTGGCGCGCCGCCTCCAGCCAGGCATCGCCGGATGGTTTGGCCAGCGCGAGCAGTTCGCGTTCGATCCCCGAGCCCTGACGTTTCACGACGACGCGCGCCGCTTCGAGCTGGGCACCCCGGCCCTCGCCGCGGTCTACGCGCAGCTCGGCGGGCTGGAGTACATCGAGGAGATCGGGGTGCCCGCCATTCGGGAAGCGACCGCGGCGTTGACCGAGGACCTGATTGCCAGCGTGCGCGCGGCGGGCTTCAAGCCGAAGGTCGCCGCTGAACCCGAGCGGCGCTCCGCCATCGTGATGATTCCCATGCCGGACCCGGCGGCGAGCGTGCGGCATCTGGCGGCTGGCGGCATTATCGCCGACAGCCGGCCCGGGCACGTCCGGTTCTCGCCTTTCTTCTATAACGTGCAGGATGACCATGTCCGAGCAACCGAGCGCCTCGCCTCGCAGCCCGCTCACTGAAGACGAACAGCTTCTCACCCCGCCGCAGGTCGTTCCGGTCGAGCGGCGGGCGTCGTTCACGAGTACCGATCCGTGGCGCGTGTTGCGCATCATGGGCGAGTTCGTCGAGGGCTTCGACACGCTGTCCGACGTGCGGAACGCCGTCACGATCTTCGGCTCGGCACGCACGCTCGAAGGCGATCGCTACTACGCGGCGGCACGCGAGACCTCGCGCCTGCTCGCCAAGGAAGGCTTTGCGATCATCACCGGCGGTGGGCCGGGAATCATGGAAGCGGCGAACCGCGGTGGGAAAGAGGGAGGCGGACTGTCGATCGGCTGCAACATCGAGCTGCCGTTCGAGCAGGGTACGAACAAGTGGGTGGAGCGCTCCATCAACTTTCGCTACTTCTTCGTCCGCAAGACGATGTTCGTGAAGTATTCGACGGCCTTCATCGCCTTTCCGGGGGGCTATGGCACGATGGACGAGCTGTTCGAGGCACTGACCCTCGTGCAGACGGGCAAAGTAAAGCAATTCCCGGTGGTCCTGTTCGGGCGGGACTACTGGCGCGGGCTTGCCGATTGGCTCAGCGAGCGCGTCGCGGGTGAAGGAAAGATCTCGCCTGAAGATCTGAATCTCTTTCTGCTCACCGACGATCCGAAGGAAGCCCTCGGCTGGATCATTGATGCGCGCGAGCGCCGCACCCGGGCGTTCCGTGCCATGCAACCGATCAGCCAGTCCACGCGATGACGCAAAACGAGTTTCTGCGCGGGCAGCGCATCAATCCCAAGCCGGTCACCGGCAAAGAAACGGTCGCCGATCTCGTCGACAACGCCTTCCTCGCCTACAACGCCGGCCGGCTCGCCGAAGGCTGCCGCCTGTTTGCCGAACGGATGCTGGAAGACGATGTGACTGTAGGGATGAGTCTCACGGGAGCCATGACGCCGGCCGGGCTCGGCATGTCGACGATCATCCCGCTCATCGAAGCGGGGTTTGTGGACTGGATCGTATCGACCGGCGCGAATCTCTATCATGACGCGCACTTCGGCCTCGGCATGGCGATGCATCGGGGCACGCCGTTTGCCGACGATGTGGTGCTGCGCGAGGAAGGGGTCGTTCGGATCTACGACATCTTCTTCGACTACGACGTGCTCCTCTCAACCGATCGTTTCGTGCGCGAAGTCTCCGCCCGCGACGAGTTCCAGCGGCCGATGAGCACCGCGGAGTACCACTACCTGCTTGGCGGCTACGTGCTGGAGCGCGAGCGCGCGCTCGGCTTGTCCCGCAAATCGGTGCTCGGCTCCGCCCACGCCAACGCGGTCCCGATTTACACCTCGTCACCAGGCGACTCTTCGATCGGCATGAACGTGGCCGAGCAGGCGCTCTCGGGCAGCAAGCTGCGCTTCGACGTCAGCGCTGACGTCAACGAGACGTCCGCAATCGTGTTCTCCGCCAAGGTGCACGGCGGCAAGAGCGGCGTTCTCATCATCGGTGGCGGCAGTCCCAAGAACTTCGTGCTGCAGACCGAGCCGCAGATTCAGGAAGTGCTGGGTATCAGCGAGAAGGGTCACGACTACTACCTGCAGCTCACGGACGCGCGCCCGGACACGGGCGGACTGTCGGGCGCGACGCCATCGGAAGCCGTGAGCTGGGGCAAGGTGGATCCCGACAAGCTCCCGGGGACCGTTGTGGCGTATCTCGACAACACCGTGGCCTTCCCCGTGCTGGCCGCCTACGCGTTGGCCCGCCGCAAGCCCCGCAAACTAAAGCGCCTGTACGACCGGCGCGGAGACATGATGCGTGAGCTGACCGACTCGTATCTCGAGGCGAAAGCCGATCGCGACGCGCGCGCCGAGGCGGCAACTGGCGGCCGAGCGACCTGAGACGCACAAGGCACCAACTCCCACCAGGGCGTACGCTGCTTACGTCCTGGGTCTGCTGACCCTGGTCAATCTCTTCAATTATCTCGATCGCAACGTCGTGTATGCGGTGTTTGAGCCGGTGAAGCGCGACCTCCACTTGTCGGACGCGCAGCTCGGCTGGCTGGGCTCGGCGTACATCGTGGTGCTGTCGCTCGCGGCGCTGCCGCTCGGGGTGATCGGGGATCTCCGGTCGCGCCGCAGCGTCATCACGTTTGGCGTCGCCATCTGGACGGCATCGACCGCCGCGGGCGGGTTCGTGCGGCGTTTCTGGCAGCTGTTCACCTGCCGTGCCCTGGTCGGATTCGGGGAGGCAGGGTACGCGCCCGCCGCCCAGGCCATTATCGCGCAGTACTACCGGGGCCGGCGCCGCGCGTTCGCGATCGGCGTGTACTCCGTCGGCATGGCGCTCGGCGGCGTGCTGGGAATCTGGTTCGGCGGTGTCATAGCCGAGCGGTACGGATGGCGCTGGGCATTCATCTGGATGGGATTCCCGGGGCTGATTCTCGCGGTGCTCGCCTCGCGTCTGCGTGAGCTCGATCGCCGCCCGCCGCCGCCGATCCTCGAGACGCTGCAGCGGTGGTGGCAGCACGGCATGCGCGGCGTGATGTACTATGTCAGGCCGCTGGCGACCTGTGCAGGAATCGGCGCATTGCTCGCGGGATTCCTCTCCTTGTTCGAGGGGATTCCCTCACAGTTCGGCACCGCCGTGTTCGGTGTCGGCATGAGTGTGGGAATCGCCTGGACCGTGTGGCGGCTGGTCCCGCTCGCCGTCCGGCGCACTACGGAGGCGGGCGCTGTCGCGGCGGGCGCGTTCGACGACTTTCAGAACGCTGCGATCCTAGTGCTCCGCACCCCGACATTGATCTGGGTGTTTCTCGGCGGTGCGATGGTGACGTTCGCGGTGAATGGGCTCATCGCCTGGGCCGCGGCGTTCATGCAGCGAATGCACGGGCTTTCGGTGGCGCGGGTCGGCGGGGAGTTCGGGCTATGGGCGCTGGCGGGCGGCGTGCTAGGTGCGCTCGTCGGTGGCCGCCTGGCCGACCGGTTGCAGCAGCGCTGGCGCGGCGGCCGCGTGCTCGCCTCCGGCGCTGGTTTCGTGCTCGGCGCTCCCGTGTGCGCCGCGCTGCTCCTCGTTCACGATCTCCGTTGGTTCGCGCCGCTCATCCTCGCGACGTATTTCCTCTATACGTGGTACAACGGACCGCTCGCGGCCGTCATTCTCGACGTCGTGCCGCCCGCCGTCCAGGCGTCGGTGCTCGGCGCCTTCGTGCTGTTCTCGCATCTCGCCGGTGACGCGCTGGCGCCGCCGCTGATCGGCTACCTGTCCGACCGCACCGGCGATCTGCGCACGGCGATGCTGCTACTGCCGGCCGTCGGCCTGCTCGGAGGACTGGTGATACTCATTGCGTTGCAGACGGTGGCGCGCGACATGCGGCGTGTGACCGCGCTCGACATCCATGTGTCCGGCCAAGGCTGAGGTTGGGTCGTGAAGATCGCCGTCATTTTTGATTCATTGCACCCCGAGTGGGAGGATGACGCCTTCAAGCGCGAAGTCGAGGCCAAGGCTGAAGAAGCCGAGTACGACGTCGCGCGCGCGCTGCTGGCGGGTGGCCACGATGTGCTCATGATCGGGATCGGGGATGATGTCGCGCCGCTGCTCACGAAACTCGCCGCGTTCCAGCCGAAACTGGTGTTCAACGGCTGCGAGGGCTTTCGCAAGAACGCGCGGCACGAGTACGCGGTCGCCGCCTTGCTCGACATGTACGGGTACCGCTATACGGGATCGCCCCCGACGGCGCTGCTCGTCGCGCGCAACAAGTCGCTCACCAAGAAAATCCTCGCGTACCACGGTATCCGCGTGCCCGCATTCGCCGAGTTCCACGACGGCGACAAGCTCGTGCGGCCGTCGGAGCTGCGCTTTCCATTGATCGTCAAGCCGTTGCTCGAGGACGCGTCGATCGGAATCGCGCAGGCGTCCGTGGTGGAAGACGACGCGAGTCTCGGCCAGCGGGTGGAGTTCATACACGAGAAGTACCATCAGGCGGCGATCGTCGAAGAGCTGGTCGAGGGACGCGAGGTGTACGTGGGCCTGATCGGCAATGACAATCTGGAGGTGTTGCCGCTGACCGAGATGACATTCGGCGAGCCCGAGATCGGCGAGCACCGAATCGCCACCTACAAAGCCAAGTGGGATGAGGAGTATCGGAAGAAAAAGAAGATCAAGAACGTTTTCGCCAAAGGCGTCTCGGAGGAGCTGACGCGCCGGATCGGCGAGATCTGCAGCACCGCATTCCACGCGCTGTGGCTGCAGGACTACGGTCGTGTGGACGTGCGCCTCGCGCACGACAACGAGGTGTACGTCCTTGAAGTGAATCCCAACCCGTTCATCGCCGCCGAGCACGAACTGGCCGAGGCGGCCGAGAAGTCTGGCCTCAAGTACAACGCGTTCATCCAACGCATCGTGGATGAGGCGATGGCGCGGTGAGCCGTCGCGAGGTCCCCACTCCCGAGCTGCGCTGCCCCCGCTGCCACACCGAGGTGGAGCGGTTCTGGGGCTACTGCCCGAGCTGCAGCCGGCGGCTCGAGTGGCGCGACACGCAGCGCGAAACCAACGCCGAGTGCGCGTATTGCGGCTGGATGGTCTCGGACGCGTCATCGTTCTGCCCGTGGTGCGGGCGCAACATCAAGGACGAAGACTCGAGCGACGAGCCGCTCAAAGCCCCGAAAGGATTCAAGTTCCACGCGCGCTGCGACTGGGGCTGCGGCGGCGGCGTGATGTATCCGATGCGGTTCTGTCCCTGGTGCGGCCGCGCGCAAACGTGGCGCTACGATGATTTTCAGAACGTCTGCCCCCACTGCGACCGTGGGGTCGACGACTGGATGGCGACCTGCCCCTGGTGCGGCGAGGACGCGACCGGGGGGGATCTCATCCCGCGGGCGCTGCGGCGCGCGCGCCGCCTGCTGGTCGTCTCCCGCATCCGCGACTGGCATTATCGAGTGGCGCTGCGCCCCGGGGTCTCCGGCGTGGCGCCGCGCGCGCCGAAGGTGATCGAGCTCGACCGCCGCTACGTCACGGGCAAGCGCCGCCGCGACGAGATCTCGTGGAACATGCTGACCGGCCTGCTGCTCCACGAGCTGGGGCATTCGTTTCTCTATCACCACTGGTCCTGGACGCGGAGCGGCCGGTTCCGCCGCGCCTTCGGCGAAGTGCGCAAAGCCTACCGCGTCGCGGACGAGCACTGGGTGGATTTCGAGCGGCGCCGGATTGCGACGACGCTGACCGATTACGTGAGCGCGTATGCGGCCACGCATCCACAGGAGGACTTCGCCGAGACGTTTCGTTTTTACGTCGCGCGCCGCGGCCGGCTTCGAGAATTGTTCAGCGAGTTCGGCCGGAAGCGCAAAGGCGTTCGCGTCTACGAGAAGTTTCTCGTGTTACACGACTTTGTGAGAAGCTTGCGAGGCTGGAAATAAATCTGCTTCAGTACAGCGTCACGTTCAGACCGGGGACCGGACACGGGTTCGCGGGTTCCGGCCCCGCGCCCCGTGTACCGGTGAGCCGTGTCACTCTGCGTGCTGCGTCAGCCGGCGAAGCAGTAGGCGCAACCTTTCTCTTGCGACCGTGCCACGGCGAGGACTCCCGACGGCACCACTTGCACGCCGGGAAGTAGTCCCGCGACCCACTCAGCCTTCACCGCAGCCGCATCCATCCCCATCTTCTGCGCGACCATGCCGCTGTACAGCGTGAGTGCGACGTTGCAGCATCCGACCTGGGCGCCGCTCGCGAGCAATGCCTCGAGGCCCGTGCCCGGCAGCGGCAGCGGCAGCACCTTCGCGAAGACATTCCGCACCGCTGGCGTTTCACCGTCCTTGATACTGAACACCTCACCCAGTTTGTACTTCGCCCACAGCGCATCCTGCATCGCGATCGGAATCGCCGAGTGGCGGAGCACGATGACCGCCGAGTTATCGCCGTCCTTCGTGGCGTAATTCTCGTTGTTGCCGTTGAGCCAGACGCGCGGCCAGACCACCGGCATCCCGCTGTTCGGCTCAGGTGCGTCGAAAATCATCTTGTGCTTCCCGGTGATGCGATTGAGCCAAGTCTCGAACGACGGATCTGCGCCTCCCACGATCGGCTCGTGGCGCGTCGGCTGCGCCTCGAGGCGAAGCGGGGTCAGCCCTGCGACTCCAGCGGCCGCCGTGGCGGCGAGACGACCAAGAAATCCACGTCTGTACATGCGAAGCCTCCTCAGTGATGTGACCGTGTGGGATATGCGACATCGGGTGGTGGATCGCCGTTGGGCCAATCGTTTTCCTTGCCCCGGTAGTCCGGCCGGGGGTGCGCGTTCACGTAGGCCGCGACGTGAAACGCCTGGCTGTCCGTGAGCGTGCCGGGCGCGTCGAACGGCATGTTGCGACTGATGAACTCGGCGGCGGTACGAACGCGCGTCATACCGGCTCCGACGTTGTAGGATTCGGGCCCCCACAACGGCGCCGCGCCTGCCGTTCCCTCGCCCAGGGCGCCATGACATTTGGCGCACGACACCGCGAATACGCGCGCGCCGGCCGCGGTGTCGGCGGTGAAGGTCGCCCACTTCTGGAGCCGGGCGCTTGCACCGGCCGGCGGCGATACCGTCACACCGCGCGAGAGAAACGCGAAATAGGCGACGATATCCCGCATGTCCGGTCCGGCCGGATCGAGCGCCGTCCCATTCATGCTGCGGCGGAAGCAATCATTGACGCGGTACTCGAGCGTCTCGACCACGCCACTGCGGGGCCGATACTGCGGATACCGCGCGAACACCCCGACCCACGTGCCGGTCTCGCGGCGCCCTTCGTCGAGGTGACAGGTCGTGCACCGCAGCTTGTTGCCCACGTGGCTCGGCAAGCTGTCACGTGTCGCGGTGAGCAGCGCGCGACCGCGCCGCACCGCGTCGCCGTAGGGACCTGACGGAATGACCGAGTCGGCGGCTCCCGTCGAGCCGCTTGCTTGCGCGGGACGCGAGGAGTCCGTTCGACGACATCCGGTCGTGCAGATGATCCAGATGAGAACGCACGTACGGGGGCGCACTGGGCGAGATAATACCGGCATTTCCCAAGGCGGCAACCTTTCGGGCGGTGAGCATATCCAAACGGGCGTATCCTCCACCCAGGATTGCTATGATTGCGCCGCTCCTTGTTTCCCTGTTGCTCGTTGTCCAAAACCGCCCCGTCCTCGATTCCGCTACCGTGACCCGCGTGCTGAACCAGCTGCGCACCAGCGACTCGACCGTCTGTGCACTCGCCGGTGAAGCGCTGACCAACTACGGGGGATTCTGGGGACACGCCTTTGCCGATCCGGGCATGGCGATGCCGCAGCCGATGCCGACACCCATGCCGATGCCCGGTGGCGGCGGTGGCTTTCACGTGAACATGCACGGAAGGAGCCATGACTTGGATCCGGCGGTGCTGCGCGCCTTCCGCGCCGTAATACGTGACGATAATCGCTGCGTCCGCAACATCGCCGCCCGCGTCCTCGGCAACCGCGGGGGCAGCGAGATGTACGACCTGTTTCTCGGGCTCCTCCGCGACACGCGCGCGGATCTGCGTGAGACCGGGGCACTCGGCCTGGGCGAGGTCGAGGATTCGCGCGCCATCGGCCCGCTCAGCGATGCGCTGGGCCGCGACGAGAGTCCTGCCGTGCGTATGACGGCTGCCTGGGCGCTCGGTGAAATCGAAGACAAGGTCGCCATCGATCCGCTGACCCGAGCGCTGGGTGATCGCGCCCCCGACGTGCGTCGCACCGCGGCGTGGGCTCTGGGCGAAATCGAAGACGCGCGGGCCGTGCGCCCGCTCAGCGTCGCACTCAGCGATCCGGTGGTGGAGGTCCGGCTCGTCGCGGTGTGGGCGCTGGGAGAGATCCAAGACGCTTCCGCCGTACCGCTCTTGAGCACCGCGACCAAAGACCGTGATCCGCGCGTTCGCCAGCAGGCTGCCTGGGCACTGGGCGAAATCGAGAAGGCCGAGGGGATCGCGCCGCTCGAAGCATTGATGCGGGATCCTGTCGCCGACGTGCGGAAGACGGCGATCTGGGCGCTCGGAGAAATAGAGGACGGCGGCGCCGTGCCGGCTCTCGCCGGCGCGCTCAAGGACTCCGATCCCGAAGTGCGGGTGCTGAGTGCCTGGGCGTTGGGCGAAATCGAGGACGGCCAGGCGGTCGAGCCGCTCGTGGCGGCGTTGAAGGACAGCGATGAGGAGGTGCGCGCGACGGCGGCGTGGGCGCTCGGCGAGATCGAAAGCCCGCGTGCCCGAGACGGACTGAGGGCGGCTCAGCGAGATGAGGTCGGCTCCGTGCGCCGCGCAGCGACGTGGGCGCTGCGGCAGATCGACGACAACGACGACGACCACGACGTCCACGTGCGCGTGCGGCCGCGCGTCAAGGTCAAGCCTTGATCCGGCCTCGTTCGACCACCTGAAAGTAGTCCCGCAGCTCCTCGGCTTCCCGCAGATCGTCCCAGCCGAGGAGCTGTTTCATGCGCGCGGCAACCTTGGTGACCACGGACTGCGCATGGTCCGGGACTTCGTAAAACAGGTGAAGCCGCCGCACGAGCACGTCCTGCACGCGAACCGCCAGCTCACGGTCTACGGCGTAGGCGATCTCGGCCCAGATCTCGGGACGGCCTGCGATGATCGCGTCGCCCAGCCGGCGGTCGCGGTCGACCAGATTGAGCACTGCGGCGGCTTCGCTGCCGTAGCTCGCGACCAGGTGTCGAGCCGTGGCTTCGGAGGCGGCGCGCGCGCGCGCCGCCTCGCCGAGGACCTCGAGCTCCGCCGCTTCCCCGCCCGGTAACGGCAGCTTGTCGGTTTCGGCGCGCGGCGGGAGCGGGCGCCCGTCCAGCTCGTGCAGTCGTGCCGCCACCCGATCGACCACATCGCGGGCCATCACCCGATACGTCGTCAGCTTGCCGCCGGCGATCGTGATGAGGCCTTGCTCGCTCGCAAACACCTTATGCTCGCGCGAAACCTGCGAGGGATTGGCGTGGTCCGCGCGGAGCAGCGGCCGCAGACCCACCCATGCCGAGACTACGTCGTTGGGTGCGAGGTGAGCATGGGGAAACGCCGCATTGGCGGAGCGGAGCAGGTACGTGACGTCGGCGGCCGTGACGCGCAACCCATCAGGCGAAGCATCCGCGTCCGTGTCCGTCGTGCCGATGTAGGATAGGTCACCCCAGGGCAGGACGAACATGACCCGACCGTCGACCGGCGACAGCAACGTCACGGCGTACTCGTTGGCGAGACGGCGGCGGGGCACGGTGACGTGCGCACCCTTGGTGAGCCGCAAGATCGGCGCGGCCTGCGGGTCGTCGAGCCGCCGCAGCTGATCGGACCAGGGGCCTGTCGCGTTCACCACGACATTCGCGCGAATGGTCGCCGTTTGGCCGGTGAGCACGTCGCGCACGACCGCGCCACGCACGCGTCCATCGGGCTTGAGGAGAGCGGTCGTCTCTACGTAATTCGCGGCAAGCGCCCCGGCTTGCATCGCACTGCGCACGGTCGCAATCACGAGGCGTGCGTCGTCGGTCTGGGCGTCGTAATACAGCGCCGCGCCGATCAGGCCGCGATCCCTGAGGCCGGGTTCGACGCGCCGCACCTGCTTGGCGCGCAGCCAGCGATGCCACCGCACGTTTCGAAACGAAGAGAGCAGATCGTAGAGCCACATTCCCGCGCGCAGCTTCCACGCGGGAAGTCGTCCGCCGTGATACAGAGGGAACAGAAACGCCAGCGGGTGCACGAGGTGCGGCGCGATCCTGAGCAGCACCCGCCGTTCGTGACTCGCTTCGAACACCAGGCGAAACGCGCCCTGTTCGAGGTAGCGAATGCCGCCGTGGATCAGCCGCGAGGAATGTGATGACGTCCCCGCGCCGAAATCGGCCTTGTCGACCAGTGCCGTCCGGAAACCACGCAACGCGGCGTCTCGCGCAATTCCCGCTCCCGTGATGCCGCCACCGATGATCAGCACGTCCACTGGTGTCTCCACCATCGACGCCAGGGCTGCGGCTCGGGTTTGCTCCAACTCCCCTCCACTTGGGGCTGGTGGTAGGTTTCGATTCCCAGGAAGAGGGGAAGAATCTAATGCCAGGTCTCAACGGTCGTCGCGTGGCAGTCATCGCCGGCGTCCGGACACCGTTCGCGAAAGCCGGCACGGTGCTGAAAAACGCGCGCGCCGTCGATCTCGCGCGCTACGCAGCCCGCGAGTTGCTCGAGCGCACCAATTTGGACGGCCACGAGGTCAACGAAGTCATCTTTGGCCAGGTCGTGCCCTCGGCGCTGGTGCCGAATGTGGGGCGCGAAGTGAGCCTGCTCCCGCAGTTCCCCAAGGAAATACCGGCCTACTCATTGAACCGGGCCTGCGCCTCGGCAAATCAGGCGATTAGCGCCGGGCAGGATCAGATCGCGCTCGGCAACGCGGACGTCATAATCGCGGGTGGTGCCGAAGCATTGTCGGATATCCCGATTCTCGCCTCCCGCCGGCTTGCCGATATCCTCGTGGAAGCGAGCAAGGCCAAGTCCCTCGGTGGCCGCATCAAGACCTTTGCCAAGATCCGCCCGAAGGATCTCGTGCCAGTGTCGCCCGCAATCGCGGAGCCATCGACCGGTGAGTCGATGGGTCAGTCCGCGGAGAAGATGGCGAAGGAAAATCACATCTCGCGCGAGGCGCAGGACCGGTGGGCGCTGCGCAGCCACCAGCTCGCCGCGCAAGGTACTGCCGACGGCCGGCTGACGGCGGAAATCGTGCCGTGGCTGCCCACCCGTCCCGGCGAGACCATCGTGCGGCAGGACAACGGCATCCGAACCGACACGTCGCTCGAGCAGATGGCGAAGCTCAAGCCCGTGTTCGATCGCCGCTACGGCAGCGTCACGGCTGCCAATTCCTCTCCGCTTACCGATGGCGCCTCGGCGGTGCTGCTGATGAGCGAGGCGAAGGCGCGCGCGCTCGGATACGAGCCACTGACCTACATTCGCTCGTATGCCGTTGCGGCTGTAGACCCGGGCTGGCAGCTCTTGCAGGCGCCCATCTTTGCCGTCCCGACCGCCCTCGAGCGCGCGGGCATCCAGTGGAAGGACCTCGGCCTGATCGAGCTGCACGAGGCGTTCGCGTCGCAGGTGCTCTCGAACCTTCAGGGATTCGCGGCAAAGGGGTGGGAGATCAACGAGGACATCATCAATGTCATGGGCGGCTCGATCGCGATCGGTCATCCGTTCGGCGCCACCGGCGGCCGGATCGTGATCACGCTGTCCAACGAGATGCGGCGCCGTGACGTGCAGTTCGGCTTGATCTCCGTGTGCGCGCAGGGCGGCATGGGATTCGCCATGGTGCTGGAGCGGCGCTGATGGCGACGATCGCCCCGCCCGCCCGGACCGCGCCTGCCGTCACTTGGGGCATCGCGGATGGTATCGCGACCGTCGTGCTCGATCTCAAAAGCCAACCCGTCAACGTCATCTCGCGCGCCGTGAAGGATGAATTCCTCGCTTGCTTCGCGGCGCTGGCCGGCGATCCGAGCGTGAAAGCCGTGGCGTTCTTCTCCGGCAAGGCTGAAAACTTCATCGCCGGCGCCGATATCGAGGAGTTCCTCACGCTCAGCTCGGCCGCTGAAGCCGAGCGACTCTCGGCCGACGGGCAGGACATGCTGGACCGTTTGGCCCGCTTTCCCAAGCCGATCGCGGTTGGCATTCACGGCGCCTGTCTTGGCGGCGGATTCGAGTTCGCGCTCGCCTGCCATTATCGCGTCGCGACCGACCATCCCAAGACGCAGATCGGATTGCCCGAGGTGCAGCTCGGCATCCTGCCTGCCGCCGGTGGCTGCCAGCGGCTCCCCCGGCTCGTCGGCGCGCGTGCCGCGCTCGACATGATTCTCAACGGCAAGACCGAGCGCGCCGCGAAGGCGTTCCGGGTCGGGATGGTTGATGAGCTGGTGCCCCCAGCCATTCTCGCCGATATCACGCTTGCCGCGGCGAAGCGGATGGCCAGCGGCTGGCGCCCCAAGCGCAAACGCCCCGGCGGCTTTCTGGGATTTCTGCTCGATGGCAATCCCCTTGGCCGGCGCCTCGTGTATCGCAGTGCGCGCAAGCAGGTGCTCGAGCGAACCGGGGGACACTATCCCGCGCCGCTCGCCGCGCTCGACGCGGTCGAGTACGGCCTGAGGCACGGCATCCAGGAGGGGTTGAAACGCGAAGCGCAGCTGTTCGGCCAGCTGGCCGTGACCGACGTCTCCCGCAAGCTCGTCCAGATCTTTTTCGCGACCAATCAGCTCAAGAAAGATCCCGGCGTCGCCAACGCGCCGCCTCCGGTGCGCGTCGAGCGGCTCGGCATCATCGGGTCGGGCTTCATGGGCTCCGGTATCGCCGGCACCGCCGTGGCGCAGGCCGAAGTCGACGTGCGGATGAAGGACGCCGATCTGGCGCGCGTGGGCCAGGGGATTCTTGCCGCGCGTGCGATTCTCGATGACCGGCTGAAACGGCGGCGGATCACGAAATTCGAATACGCGCGGCTTGTCGCGTTGCTCTCGGGTGGCGACACGTACGCCGGCTTTGGGCGCGCCGAGTTGACGATCGAGGCGGTGTTCGAAGAGCTGGGAGTGAAACAACAGGTGCTGCGCGAAGTCGAGGCCGCCCTGCCGTCGAACGGCGTCTTTGCGTCCAATACGTCGACGATCCCGATCACGCGCATCGCGGAAGCGGCTCACTCGCCCGAGCGCGTCATCGGGATGCATTTCTTTTCGCCCGTCGCGAAGATGCCGTTGGTCGAAGTCATCCCGGGCGCGCGCACGGAGCCGCAGACCGTGAGTACCGCGGTCGCATTCGGTCGGCGGATGGGCAAGACCGTGATCGTCGTGAAGGACAGCCCGGGATTCTGGGTGAACCGAATCCTTGCTCCCTACCCGAACGAAGTCGGGCATCTCCTGGCGGAAGGCGCGTCGATCGAAGACATCGACAGTATGGCGGTGCGCTTCGGATTCCCGGTCGGGCCGGTCACACTGCTCGATGAGGTCGGGCTCGACGTCGCGGTCAAAGTCGCGGCAGTGATGCAGGAAGCGTACGGCGATCACATCGTGCCGGCACCAGGCGCGGGCGTTGCGGCCTTGGTGAAAGCAGGACGGTTGGGCCGAAAATCGGGACGGGGCTTTTACCTTTACAAGGGCGGCAAGAAGCGGGGCGTCGATGACAGCGTGTACGGCCTGCTCGGCGTCCACCCCAACGGCGGTCCGCGCCCGGCGGAGATTCTGCAGCGCCTCGTGCTGGGCATCGTGAACGAAGCGGCGCGAGCACTTGGCGAGGGCGTCGCCCACAGCGCGCGTGACGGCGACATCGGCGCGATCTTCGGATTCGGCTTTCCGCCATTCCGCGGTGGCCCGCTCCGCTACGCGGATGACCTCGGCGCGGAGCGCATGGTCAGCGATCTCGAGCGCCTCGCCGAACGCCATGGTGTCCGCTTCGCGCCATCGGAGGTGCTGCAGGAGCATGCCCGCCAGGGAACAAAGTTCTACGGCTGATGCTCCGCGCCGCTTTTCTCTGGTTGAGCGAGCAGCCTCGCATCTTTCGGTTCGTTCGCAAGAATCGACTCGCGCACAAGCTAGCGTCGCGGTTCGTCGCGGGCGAAACGATCGACGCAGCCATCACGACGCTGCGCGACCTCAACAACAGCAATCTGTCCGCGTCGCTCGACTTGCTCGGCGAATCGGTGCTCCACGCCGATGAAGCGCAGCGCGCCTGCCGGACGTACCTCGATGTCCTCGACCGCATCCGAGCCACCAACGCCAACGCGAACGTCTCGGTCAAGCTCACGCAGATGGGGCTCGACATCGACGAGCAGCTGTGCATCGCCAACATGCGCGCGATCATCGGGAAGGCAAAGCAGTTCGACTCCTTCGTGCGCATCGACATGGAGCAGTCCAGCTATACCGCCAAAGCGATCGCGCTCTTCAAAGACATCTTCTATCCGGAGTTCGGGAATGCCGTGGGCGTGGTGCTCCAGTCGTACCTGCGGCGGACAACGGCCGACGTGCGCACGATGATCGGTTTGGGTGCGCGCGTGCGCCTCTGCAAGGGAGCGTACCAGGAGCCGGAGGACGTCGCCTTCCCGCAAAAACGGGACGTCGATGCCAACTTCATCGATTGCATGGAACAGTTGATGGAGCGCGGCAACTATCCGGGCATCGCGACGCACGATCAGAGAATCATCGACCATGCCAAGGCGTTCGCGAAGCAAAAGAAGCTTCCCCTCGAGCGATTCGAGTTCCAGATGCTGTACGGTGTGAGACGCGACCTCCAGTACCGGCTGCGGCGCGACGGCTACAACCTGCGCGTCTACGTGCCGTTTGGAACGCATTGGTACCCGTATTTGATGCGCCGTCTCGCCGAGCGTCCCGCCAACATCGCTTTCATCACGTCGAGCATCCTCAAAGAGTGGACGACACGACGCTAGGCGGTTACCAGCAAGTGCACGGGCGTCCTCCGGCGTTTGGTGCGCCGGATGGCCAGGCCTACTCCGTCGCGACATTCGCCGACGATACGGGATCCGACGGCCGATACGGCGCAGCGCTCTTGTTCGTGCGCTGGGGCGAAGGAGAGCGCCCGGTTGGACACCTCGAGACCGATTACCTGGCCTTTGGCGCGACGCCCGACGAAGCGCTGGCGCCGGTGCTGGCGTTGACCCTGGAGCAGGTGAAGGCGCACCTCGACCAATGCGTCGCCCGGAGCAACGCGTGACCCTCACGAACGGTGTGGTGCTCGCGCGCACCGCCGGCGGGTACCGGGTTCACACCGACGCCGGCGAGATCACCGCCACGCTGCGGGGCAAACTCAAGTACCAGGACTCCGACCGCGTCGTCCCGGGCGACGTCGTCGTCCTCGAGGGCTCGACAATTAGCGAGATCCGGCCGCGCCGCTCGGTGCTGGCGCGGCGCGCGGCACAAGGCAGCAGCGGAGCCGGTCCGCGGCGCGCGCAGCCGGTGGCGGCCAATGTGGATCAGGTGATCGTCGTGACCTCCGCCCGTGATCCGGAGCCGAGCCCCAGAATGATCGACCGCTTCCTCATCATTGCGGAAGCGAACGGCCTTCCGGCGGCGGTGGTGCTCAACAAGATCGAGCTCGACCGCGCGATCGAGGAGACCCTGGCGCGCCGCTTCAAGACCGCCGGCTATCAACTGCTCGGAACGTCGGTGAAGGCCGATGAAGGCCTCCCCGCGCTGCGCGACTTGCTGCGGGGCCGGCACTCGGTGTTTACGGGCGCGTCGGGCGCGGGCAAGTCGAGTCTGCTCAATGCCCTCGAGCCGGGGCTCAAGCTGCGTGTCGGCGTGATCAGCGAAAAGTGGCGGACCGGCAAGCACACCACCACTGCCGCAGAGCTGGTGCCCGTTGCCGGCGTCGGTTACGTCGTCGATACGCCGGGCCTCCGCGAGATCGGCGCCTGGGGCATCGATCCCAACGAGCTGGGCGCCTGCTTTCCGGAATTCCGTCCATACCTCGATCAGTGCCGCTTCGACAATTGCCGCCACCTCGCCGAGCCCGGCTGTGCGGTGCGTGCCGCACCGGCGGGCGCGATCGATCCCGACCGGCTGGTCTCGTACGAGCGGATCTATGAGGAGATCAGCGAGCCTTCTTGGTCCAGCGGCCGGCGTCGCGGGAGGTGACCTTGGCCATCATCTGGGCGAACGCGTCGTCGAGGTCGATGCGCTGCGAGTTGGCGATGCAGATCACGACAAAGAGAATGTCGGCGAGCTCCATGGCCAGCGAGCCGGCCGGCTCATCGGCTTTCTTTTGCTTCGGACCGAACTGGTGATTGATCTCGCGAGCGAGCTCACCGACTTCCTCGGCGAGCCGCGCCACGTTGGCGAGCGGCGGGAAATAGCCCGCCTCGAACTGACTCACCCACTCATCCACGCGTTGCTGCGGTTCACGGAAGCTCATGGCTGACCTCGTCGCGCCCTTTCGGGGTGAGCGATACGCCGCCGTCGATCGGCTCAGCTCCTTGATCGCGCCGCCCTATGATGTGATCGATCCGGCAGAGCGCGCGCGTTATGCGGCATTGGACCGGGACAATATCGTCCACATCATGCTCCCGGAAGCGCCGCCGGGAGCGGCCGACGACGCGCGCTACCGCGTCGCCGGGGAACAGCTGGCCGCCTGGCGCCGCGCCGCTGTGCTGCGGCGCGATCCGGAGCCCGCACTCTACGTTCTCGCGCAGGACTTCACATTGCCGACGGGCGAACGCCGGACCAGACGCGGCGTGTTCGCGGCCGTCGCCGCGGAAGGGTACGAACCGCGCCGGATTCGGCCCCACGAGCGCACCCACGCCGGACCAAAGGCCGATCGGCTGGCGCTCATGCGCGCGACGGGGACCAACATCGAATCGATCTTTTTGCTCGCGCCCGATCGCGATCGTGCGCTTGCCACGTCACTCGTAGCTGTCACTGATGACAAGCCCGATGCCACCGCGGAGCTCAACGGCGTGGGGATCCGCCTCTGGATCGTGGGTGACCCGTCCCGCCTCCCCCTTCCCCCGGCCCCGTTGTACATCGCCGACGGGCACCATCGGTACGAAACGGCGAGCGCCTACGCGCAGGAGAACCCCGCCGCCGACCGCGTGCTCGCGCTGATCGTATCAGCGCAGGATCCGGGGCTCGCGGTTCTGCCCACGCACCGCGTGATCTTCGGGCCCGGCCGCGAGTTGGAGCGCTTGTTGCCGCGCTGGAGAGAATGGTTCGATGTTCAGGCGATCACCGGCGGCCGGGACCCGTTGACGACGCTCGCCTCCGTGGGGCGAGACCGCACCGCCTGTCTCGTCGCTGATCGCTCGCGGGTTCTCGCACTGCTGCTCAAACCCGGCGGGCTTCCTGATCGACTGCCGAGTCTGGCGCAAAGCACCGCGGTTCGCGATCTCGACGTCGCGCGGATCGAATCGCTGGTCGTCAAGGAGATTCTTTCGGCCGGGACGTCGACGCCGATCATCCGCTACGTTGCCGACGGCAACGAGGCACTTGGCATGGTCCAGCGCGGTGGCGCGGCCGTGGCGGTGCTGCTCAATCCCATGAAGGTGGAACAGGTGTTTGCCGTGGCGGATGCGGGAGACGTGATGCCGCCGAAGTCCACGTACTTCGTGCCGAAGGTGTCGAGCGGCTTAGTCTTGCGGCCCGTGTCGTAAGGCCGCGATCAGCGCTTTGCAGAACTGTGGCAGGTCGGCTGGCGTCCGCGACGAAATGAGATTGCCATCGACCACGACCGCGCTGTCTTCCCAGATCACGCCCGCATTCTCCATGTCGTCTTTGATGGCACGGACACTCGTTGCGCGTTTGCCTTTCAGAATCTTCGCCGAAATAGGGACCCAGCCTGCATGACAGATGAACGCAACCGGCTTCCCTGCCTGATAGATCTCACGCGTGAGCCGTAGGACCTTGTCGGAACGCCGCAGCTGATCGGGCGCGAATCCGCCCGGAATCACGAGCGCGTCGAAATCGGCAGCGTCGACCTGTTCCACATTGGTGTCGACGGTGACGGGATAGCCGCGCTTTCCCGGATAGGTCTTCTCACCCATTCCAGCGACTGTCGTGCTGGCTCCTTCTTCCTCGAGTCGGATCTTGGGATACCACAGCTCGAGGTCTTCGTACAAAGGGCCCGCAAAAAACAGAACGCGCATGCCTTTGAGTGTCATGCGAGGAACCTATATCTTTGGCAGTCGTGAGGCCACGCCAGCAAATTCTCGACAATCTGGACACGGTGTACCGTGAAGCGTACGAGCGAGCCAAGACGGCAAAGGATGATCGCCGTATGGCCGATCTCGACGCGGCCTATCAACGCGAACAGCTGCTGCTCGAAGTGCTGCTCGATATCCGCGACGGGCTGAGCGCTCCCGCCAAGCCAAAGCCGCCGTCCGATGCGGGAGCCAATCCGCTCGCGACCATCGATACCATCCGCCGAATCACCAAGCTCCGTTAGGAGGTACCTCGTGCGTCGTGCGTCGCGCGTCGTTGCGCTCGCGTTACTCACCGCCTGCGGTTCCACAGCCGATCTCGTGATCCAAGGTGGCCCCGTCTGGACGGGCCTCTCGACGGGCCGCGGCCGGGCGGGTGCGGTGGCCATCGCCGACGGCAAGATCCTCGCCGTGGGAGACTCTGCGGAAATCGCCCGCTACATCGGTTCCGGAACTCAGGTCGTGCATGCCGAGGGCGGCCTCATCATGCCCGGCTTTGCCGACGGCCACACGCATTTCATCAGTGGCGGCTTCCAGCTCGCGTCGGTGGATCTGCGTAACGCAGCGACGCCGCAAGAGTTCGTGCGTCGCCTGAAGGAGTACGCCGCCCATCTCAAGCCGGGCGAATGGATTCTTGGCGGCGACTGGGATCACACGTTGTGGCGCGGGGCGCCATTGCCCCGTCACGATTGGATCGACTCGGTCACGCCGAACAACCCGGTTTTCGTAGATCGCCTAGACGGGCACATGGCGCTCGCCAACGCGGCCGCGATGCGCGCGGCGAAGGTCACGAAAGACACACGCGACCCGGTGGGCGGCGAGTTACCACGCGACACGCGTGGTGAGCCGATCGGAATATTCAAGGACAACGCGGAAGGCTTGATCGGAGCCGCGATCCCGACTCCTGCTCCGGAGCAACAGGACTCCGCCCTGGCGCGCGCTCTGGCCCGTGCGGCATCGCTCGGCGTCACCGCGACGGGGAACATGTCGGCCTCGTGGGCCAATCTGGCGGCCTACAAGCGCATGGAGCGAGCCAACCGGATGACCATCCGCGTGTCGCTCTATCTCCCGATCGAGGACTGGCATACCGTCGCCGATAGCGTCCGACGCAACGGCGCCGGCGACGATTGGGTCCGCATCGGTGGAGTGAAGGGATACATGGACGGCTCGGCGGGATCGCGGACGGCATTCTTCTTCGAGCCGTTCTCCGACTCCGCGGGTTACCGCGGCTTGATGCGGCAGCCGGAATCGGATATGCGTGCCTGGGTTGGGGCGGCCGACTCCGCGGGCCTGCAAATCGCCGTGCACGCCATCGGCGATCGCGCCAACGCGATCATTCTGTCCATCTACGACAGCGTTACACACGCACACGGCGCGCGCGACCGGCGGTTCCGCGTCGAACACGCGCAGCATCTGCGGTCTCAGGAGATTCCACTGTTTGGTGCCCGGCGTGTCGTGCCTTCGATGCAGCCCTACCACGCCATCGACGATGGCCGCTGGGTCGAGCAACGCATCGGACCGGAGCGCATCAAGACGACGTACGCCTTCCGCACGCTGCTCGACACCGATGCGCCGCTGGCGTTTGGGTCGGACTGGACCGTCGCTCCCCTCGATCCGATGCTCGGTGTGTACGCGGCGGTGACCCGCCGCACCCTGGACGGCAAGAACCCCGGCGGCTGGGTGCCCGACCAAAAGATCACCGTCGGCGAGGCGCTCCGCGCCTACACCTACGGCAACGCCTGGGCGACGTTCAATGAGCAGAAGTGGGGCACGCTGGCCGCGGGAAGATTCGCGGATGTCGTAGTACTGGATCGCGATCCGTTCGCCGTGGCGCCGGAATCGCTCGGCACAATCCAGCCGCGCTTTACGATCGTTGGCGGGAAGGTGGTCTACCGAAAACAGTAGCGCGGGCCTAGCCCGAGTATTTGAATCCAGCCTCGGCGAGGGTAAGGGGCTCTCCCTCATGCTCCACACCCGCTCCCACCACCTCGCCGAGCACGAGCGTGTGGTCGCCTGCCGGTAGCGTCGCGAGGACGCGGCACTCGACCCATCCCAAGCTGTCCGCCAGAACCGGGACTCCGGATACGGGCGCCGGCTTGGTCTTGAGTCCCTTGAGCTTCTGTGGCGCCTGATTGGAGTTGCGTCCCAGCTTGCCGGCGAGGTCCCGCTGGCCGGTCAACAGCAGGTTGACCGCAAAGTGATGCGAATTGCGGACCATGCCGATCGTCTTGGAGGTGTTCTCGATTGCGACTACGACCATCGGCGGCTCGAACGCCGCCTGCGTGATCCAGTTGGCCGTCATCCCGTGGTCTTCGCCGTTGTGCGCCACGGTCACAACGTACAGGCCGTAGGGGAAGTGGCGGAGAATCGCTTTCTTCGCGGCCTCGTCCATGTCTTGAAGTAAGAGATCAGGCTATTTTTGAGCAATATGGCGACACGTCCCCGCACGGCTACGTCGCAAGCCAAGCGCACGCTCTCCAAGAGCGATCTGCTCGACATGTATCGGCTGATGCTGCTGTCCCGGCGCATCGACGACCGGGAAATTCAGCTCAAGCGTCAAAACAAGATCTTCTTCCAGATTTCGGGGGCTGGGCACGAAGGGGTGTTGGTCGCGGCTGGAAAAGCCTTGCGCCCATCCTACGACTGGTTCTATCCATACTATCGCGACCGTGCGCTCGCCCTGACGCTTGGCATGACGCCCACCGAGATGTTCCTCTCGGCCGTCGGCGCCGCGGACGATCCCAATTCCGGCGGGCGGCAGATGCCCTCCCACTGGGGTCACAAACAGCTGAACATCGTCAGCCAATCGAGTCCGACCGGGACGCAGTTCCTCCAGGCGGTCGGCTGCGCCGAGGCGTGGCTGCGCTATCACAGAATCGACGACCTCAAGGAGAAGCCGATCCACGGCGACGAGGTCGTGTACTGCTCCGCCGGCGACGGCACTACGAGTGAAGGCGAATGGTGGGAGGCGTTGAATACCGCCAGTAATCTCAAGCTGCCGGTGCTCTTCCTTATCGAAGACAACAAGTACGCCATCTCCGTGCCGATCGAGGTGCAGACCGCCGGTGGATCGGTTTCCAAGCTGGTGAGCAATTTCCCCAACCTCCGCATCGAAGAAGTCGATGGCTGCGACCCGATCGCCTCTTACGAGGCCCTGACCCACGCGGTCGATTGGTGCCGCCAACGCAAGGGCCCAGCGCTCGTGCATGCGCACGTCACCAGGCCTTACTCACACTCCCTCTCCGACGACGAGATCCTCTACAAGCCCCCGCGCGAGCGTGAGGACGAAGCCAAGCGCGACCCGGTGGCGATCTTCCCCAAGCGTCTGTTGGACGACGGCGTGGCGACGGCGTCGGAGCTCGAGGCGATCAAGGCGCAGGTTGAGGAAGAGATCCAGGTTACCGCCGACATGGCGCTAGCCTCGCCACAGCCCAAGCCCGAGACCGCCCTGCTCTGGGTGTACTCGCCCGACGTCGATCCGACGTCCGAGCAGTTCGACACCGAGGACGATCCGCATTTCACGGGCGAGCCGACCACCATGGTGGATCTGCTCAACGCCTGCATGAAAGACGAGATGACGCGCGATCCGCGCATCCTCGTGTTTGGCGAAGACGTCGCGGACGTGAGCCGCGAGCAGTATCTGAAGGAAGTGAAGGGCAAGGGCGGCGTCTTCAAAGTCACGTGGGGCCTGCAGCGCCAGTTCGGCAGCGACCGCGTGTACAATTCACCGCTCGCCGAAGCCAATATCGTCGGGCGCGCGATCGGACTCGCCACGCGCGGGCTCAAACCGGTCGTCGAGATCCAGTTCTTCGATTACATCTGGCCGGCCTATCATCAGATCCGCAATGAGCTGGCGACCCTGCGCTGGCGTTCGAGCAACGCGTTCAGCGCCCCGGCCGTGATCCGCGTGACGTACGGCGGGTATCTCAAGGGCGGCTCGGTCTATCACTCACAGACCGGCGCCGTCGTCTTCACATCGGTGCCCGGGCTGCGGGTCATTTGCCCGTCCACGGCGCTGGATGCCAACGGTCTGTTGCGCACCGCGATTCGCAGTGATGATCCCGTCCTTTTCCTCGAACACAAGCACCTCTACCGCCAGACGTACAACAAAGCCCCGAATCCCGGCCCGAACTTCATGATTCCATTCGGCAAGGCGAAGGTGGTGCGGGAGGGGACCGCGGTTACCGTCGTGACGTACGGCGCCGTGGTGCAACGCACCCTGGTTGCGGCAAAGGAGCTCGAGGAAAAGGAAGGCGTCAGTGTCGAAGTCATCGACCTCCGGTCGCTCTCTCCGGTAGACTGGGAGACGATCGAGGCCTCGATCAAGAAGACCAACAAGGTGATCGTTGCCTACGAAGACGCCTACTCCTGGGGGTACGGCGCCGAGATAGCCGCGCGCATCGCCGACCAGTGTTTCCCGTGGCTCGACGCCCCGATCAAGCGGGTCGCGTCGACCGACACGTTCGTCGGGTACGCGCCCGACCTCGAGGAATACATCCTGCCACAGGTGGAGGATCTCGCGAAGGCGATGCGCGAGTTGCATGCGTTCTAAGCCGGCGCTCGCCTACACTCTCCTTTTCTTCTTGTCGGGTGCCACAGGGCTCATCTACGAGCTCCTCTGGGTCCGCATTCTCTATCAGTCGTTCGGCTCGACCATCCAGTCCGTGACTACCGTCGTCGCCGCCTACATGGGCGGCCTCGGCCTTGGCGCCTGGTTGCTTGGGCGTGTCGCGGACCGCTCGCCGCGCCCGGCCGTGTTGTACGGTTGGCTCGAGATCGCGATCGGCGTGTTCGGCATCGTGTCCCCCTTGGTGCTCGGTCTCGCGCACTGGATCTACATCGGCACGGCCGGGGCACTATCGCTCGGCGGCGGCGCGAGCGTCGCACTCCGATTTGGACTGGCCGCGCTCGTTCTCATGATCCCCACCACGCTCATGGGCGGGACGCTGCCCGTATTGACCCGCGCGTTGATGGGCCAAGATCGTGGGTTGCTCAAGCAGTCACTGGGCCGTCTCTACGGTTTGAACACGCTCGGCGCGATGACGGGCACCGCGTTCGCCGGGTTCTTGCTGATCGAGTTTCTCGGAGTGCGTACTTCGCTCTGGATAACCGCGGCGATCAACCTCGCGATTGGGGCGGCGGCGATCTCACTCGGTCGACGAGACGCCGTCGTTGAGCCGAGTCGCGAACCGGGGGAGAACCCCGACTTTCCGCGTGATCATCTTCGTACTCTCGCCCTGGTTCTTCTGGCGCTGACCGCCTTTGCCTCGCTGCTCGACGAGATTGCATGGACGCGCGTGCTGGTCATGGTCGTGGGGGGATCCACGTACGCGTTTACGCTCATCCTGCTGGTGTTCCTGATGGGCATCGGTCTTGGCAGTGTGGTCGTCGCGCGGGAAAGCATCCCGCGCGCCGACACCGCGGCGGCAGCGGGGTTGGCGCAGGGTCTCGCCGGGGTCGGCGCGGCAGCGTTTTTCCTGTTCCTGGCCCTCTTGCCGGGTTATGTCATCGCTGTTTTTCAAATCCCCAACCTTGGGGCCGCGGGCCGCCTGCTGTTCCTCGGCGCGGCCATCGGGTCCGCGCTCCTCGTGCCCGCGCTCGGCATGGGCATGACCTTCCCGCTGCTCGTCGAGCTCACCGCGCGCCAGCGCGAGGCGCGCGGAGCGGACGTCGGGATGGCCTACGCGCTCAACACCGCCGGTAGCATTCTCGGTGCCGTGCTCGCCGGCTTTGTGCTGGTGGCCACGATTGGCACCCAGGCGACGCTTCGCATCGGATTAGTGATCAACGGATTGGCGGCGCTCGCGTTGGCATGGGCGAGCGCGCGGGGGATCGCGGAGCACTCGACTGAGCACCGGCGGATGCAGGCTCGCGTCCTGGGTGCGGCGATCCTGGGGATGATCGCACTCGTTGTCGCCGTGGCTGCCCGGGATTGGAGCACGCGCCTCATCGATCTCGGACCCACGATCTACGCGCGCCAGCATATGGATGCCGGGACCCGCCGGGCCTTTCTCGAGCACGAGGGCGCCCGGCAGCTCGCGTTTGTCGAAGGCCGCAACGCGACGGTCAGCGTCTGGGAGAGCGATGTGGGCCGCTCGCTGCGCGTCAACGGCAAAGTCGACGCATCTGATCGCGGCGACATGGGCACCGAGATCATGATGGGGCTCGCGCCGATTACCGCCCGCCCCGGGGCATCCAAGGCTCTGGTCATCGGATATGGCAGCGGCGTCACGACTCACGTCCTCGCCGCGACGCCCGGAATGCGGCAAGTGCGCGTGATTGAAATCGAACCCGCCGTGCTCGCGATGGATAGTCTGTTCCATCACGTCAACGGCCGGGTGCTCGACCAGCCCGGCGTGTCGCGTGTGACGGACGATGCGCGAAGCGCCCTGCAGCTGCAGCGGGACCGCTTCGACGTGATCGTTTCGGAACCTTCGAATCCGTGGGTCGCGGGAATCGCCACGCTGTACACGCCGGAGTTCTTTACGATTGTGCGCCGGCACCTCGCGGAGGACGGCGTCTTCTGTCAATGGGTCCAGCTCTATCAGCTCCCATTGCCCATCGTTGCCGGAATCGTACGCAACGTGCGCGCGGTGTACCCGCATGTTGAGGTCTGGTTTGGCGAGTATCCCGACCTGCTGGTACTTGGCTCGGCACGCCCGTTGTCGTATGACTCGACGTGGGTTCGCCGCCTGGTGGGACCTACCGGCGCCTTGGGTGACCTCGCGCGCGAGTGGCTCAACATCGACACACCAGCGGAGCACCTAGGCCACCGGCTGCTTGGCGAGCGCGGCGTCAGCGATCTCCTCACCCGCGCCAGCTTCGCTCATACCGACGACCATCCCCGCCTCGAGTTTGCTGCGGCACGAAGTTTTCTGGCTCCCGGGAATAGCGTGGCGGCCGTGTTTGATTCGCTCGCGCAGATCGGCGCGGCAAGTGGTGATGGAGCTCCCGCCCTGCTGCTCGCTCGGACCCTCGCGATGCGCCGGGGCGATGCCGCCGTCTTGCCGTACCTCCAGGCTCTTCGGCGCGCCGAGCCGGTCCCCGGTGAGTATGCGGTGCGCGAGGCCCGCATTCGGCTTGCCCTGCGCGACACGGTCAGCGCGGAGGTGATGCTTGCCGACGTGTATTCACGCGGACGGCGGGACGGGAAAGCGTGGGCGGACGCGCAACTACTCAAGGGGCTGATCGCGACGGCACGGCAGGAGCCGGCGTCACGCGTGCTGGCATTCCTCGACGCGGCCCTCGCCGCTGGTGCGGATACCGCGCAAGCGCGGGCCGCCCTCGCGTTGCTCGCGGTGCGAGACTCCTCCTGGAAACGAGCGGCGACCGAGGCCCTCGGCGCGCTCCGCGCGGGCAGAGGCAGTTTCCGCCATCCGTATGCCGCCTACTTCCTGAGCGAAGCTCTGGGGCACCTCACGCTGGATGGGCCGCCATCGCTTGCAGACAGTGTGATGGCGGTTGCGGTGGCGAGTCGCCCGGGCATGGCTCGGTATCGCGAGTTGCGCGCTTTAGCCGCCGTGCGCGCAGGGTCGTGCGACGTCGCAGTGTCCGAGTTCATCGAGATGCTGCAGTTCGGGATCGAGCGGCAGGATGGCCCGGCGTTAGTGCGACAATGCCGGGCAATGGGACAGGCTAGCGAGGCGAGGCCGGCCCCGGGGGTTGTCGAACGGAGGAGGGGGAAGGGCTCGAACTGAGCACGTCGCGGATCTCACCCGCGGCCGCGATGACATGATCGACGTCTCGCGACAGCGCCCGAGCCTGTTGTGTGGCATGCGTCAGATCACTGAGCACCGCCGCCACACCCGCGGATCTCAGACGCAGCAGGTCGAACCGGACGTTTTGCATGGCCAGCACGCACGACTCGATCTGCTCTTCGACGTTCTTGCGACGCGCCAGCAGATCGCTCAACGCCTGCCGCTGGCGATCGAGTAGGCTGAGTTGCCGCTCGCGCTCCGCGCCCTCCTCGTGATGCTTCACCGCCTCGATCCGCACTTCGATCCGCGCGAGGGCGCCATCGTCCATATCCGCGCTCATTCCGTACAACATGCGCGCGAGGTCCTCGGCTCGTTTCAGCAGCGCGTCGACGGTCACGACCACGTCCGGCAGCAGCTTGCGCTCTGACGTGGGCACTCGCTCCATGATCTTGAGAATGGCCTCGCGGTCGTTGCGAACCAGCCGGATCGTATCCACGTGGCGTCCGAATTCATCCGCTTTGGGCGGCGCCAACGCGCGGCGCGGGCCGAGCAGGGCTTCCCGCGCATCGGGTGCCGCGGGGCGATTGAGGACGTCGCGCCACGAGTATCCGTTTTGCCACAGCTTCATGTACTGCGGGAGCAATCCAAACGCGCCCCACGGGACGGTGACGAAGAGCGACCACCCCAGCCCGCCGCCTTGAATCAGATCGATCAGCATCAGGCCGCCGCAGACCGACGCCCACGAGACGAACGAATCCCTGAACCTCGCGACCATGCGGGGTTCCCCACTCGGCGTGAGGTCGCTCTTGGGATCGCGTTTCGGGGTGGGTCGAGTAGCCCGGCGCCGCTCGGGCCGGCCACCACCCGACTGTCGGGCCGGGGGACCGCCACCCAAACGCGACTCGGGTCGCGCGAGCGCGCCCGCACCCAGGCCAAGCCCTCCGCCGCTCGTGCGACGCGAAGGACGATACGGCGGCGCACTGCGCGATTCGAGTGCCCGCCGCAGCGCGTCCGCAGTCGGCCAGCGCGCCTCGGGTTCTTTTTCGAGCGAGCGCATCACACACGAAGCGAGATCGTCTGGACAGGTCGGAGACCTATCCTGCAGGTTCGGCGCCTGCTCCGTGATCTGCTTGAGCAGAATGCCGGGCACGGTTGGAGCCGAGAACGGCAACTCCCCCGCGAGCATCTGATAGCCGACTACCCCGAGGCTGTAGATGTCCGACCGTCCGTCGATCTCCCGATCGCCGGCCGCCTGCTCGGGGCTCATGTAATGGGGGGTCCCGATGGCAACCCCGGTCGCCGTCAGCGTCCCGGGCCCGGTCGTGGACGTCAGCGCCTTGGCGATCCCGAAGTCGGTGAGGATCGTTCGGCCGCGGCTTCCCTCAAGCAGGATGTTGTCGGGCTTGACGTCGCGATGGATGATGCCGAGGGCGTGTCCGGCGCCGAGGGCGTCCGCCGTTTCCATCATGATGCGTCGGGCTTCTTCAGGTGGCAGCCGCTCGCGGCGTTTGAGGCGCGCCGCGAGCGATTCACCATCCACGTAAGCCATGACGAAGTAGACGAGCCCGTCGGGGCCCTCGCCGACGGAGTGAATCGGAACGATGTGCGGGTGTGAAAGGCGGGCGGCCGTTTCGGCTTCCCGCAGAAACCGTATGCGGATCTCCTCGCGAAACGCGAGGTCCGGCGGCAGCACCTTGACGGCGACCTTCCGCTTGAGCCGCTCGTCGCGGGCGTGATAGACCACGCCCATGCCGCCCCGGCCGATCTCGCCTTCGAGCGTAAACGAGGAGCCGAGAGCCTGACTCAGCCGCTGCGCCAGCAGGTCGCTCATGCGTCTCTGCAATCCATTCGAGGCCAAAAAGATACTCGTCAAGCGTCTACTTGGCAGCCAAGCGCCGCTTTGGCGGCGTAATTCGGAACGGACCTGCCGTCTAAGGTGTTTTTTCGTGGCATGGACGGTGCATTCACCGTCCCGGAATGTTGTCCCTGTAACCCAAGATCGGAGAATCCATGTCAGACCGGATGACTTTGCCCGTCCTGCCGCTGCGCGATGCCGTGTTGTTTCCGGGCGTTGCGACGCCGATTGGCGCGGGCCGTCCAGCGACATTGCGGGCCATAGAAGCCGCCCTGAAGCAACCCGACCGCAAGGTCTTTGCAGTCAGCCAGAAAGAGAACGTCGATCAGGTTACCCCTGGGGTGCTCTATACCACCGGCACGATCGCGCGGATCAGCCAGGTCCAGCGCAATCTCGGTGGCGTTCAGCTGATCCTCCACGGCGACGCCCGCGGTACCGCAGTCCACTATACCGAGACCAGCGGCTATTTCGAGGCGACCGTCCGAGAGGCGGCGGATCTCCCTCCCCTCAATGAGAAAGATCCGGCGTTCGTAGCGTTGCATCGCGAAGTCCGCGAGCGCGCGGCCGAGCTGGGGCAGAAGTCCGGCCTGCCGACCGAGGTCGTACAGCAGGTCCTGCAGGGAGTCGCGGACCCCGGCGCACTCGCCGACCTCGTCGCCGGACATCTCGACATTCAGTCGCTCGAACGCCAGCAGCTGCTCGAAACGCTCGCTGTGGAAGACCGGCTGCGCCGGGTGCTCGTCCACGTCCAGCGCCAGATCGCCGTTTTGGACGCCCAGGAAGACATCAAGTCGCAGGTGCAGGAAGAGCTTGGCGAGCGCCAGCGGGAGATGTTGCTGCGCGAGCAGATGAAGGCCATTCGCAAAGAGCTCGGTGAGGAGGAAGAGGCGGCGGAGGCCGACGATCTCAAAAAGCGGCTCGACGCCCTGGACTTGCCCGAGGCCGCCCGAACAGAAGTCGATCGCGAGCTCGCGCGCCTCGAGCGCGCCGGCCGGGAATCGATGGAAGCGCAGGTCATTCGGACCTATCTCGAGACCGTCGCCGAGCTGCCGTGGAACAAGCGCGCCGAGGAGTCGCTCGATCTCAAGCGGGCCGAGGAAATCCTCGAGGAAGACCACTACGGGCTTCAAGACGTCAAGGATCAGGTGCTCGAGTTCCTCGCCGTGAGGCAGCTGCGGCAGCAGCAGCCCAAGACGGAGGCTCCGGGCAACGAGGATGATCGTGCCTCGCGCGCGCCGACCTTGCTGTTTGTCGGGCCGCCGGGCGTCGGCAAGACGTCGATCGCCAAGTCCATCGCCCGGGCGATGGGGCGCCCTTACGTCCGCATCTCACTCGGCGGCGCGCGTGACGAGGCCGATATTCGCGGCCACCGGCGCACGTACGTGGGGGCGATGCCGGGCCGCATCATCCAGGGCATGAAGCAGGCGGGCGCAAAAAACCCGATCTTCCTGCTCGATGAGGTCGATAAGCTCGGTATCTCCTTCCAGGGAGATCCCGCCGCGGCGCTGCTCGAAGTGCTGGACCCGGCGCAGAATGACACGTTTACGGACCACTATCTCGGCGTGCCGTTCGATCTGTCTGAGGTCCTGTTCATCGCGACCGCGAACTTCATCCAGAACATTCCTGGACCACTGCTCGACCGCCTCGAAACGGTCAATTTCGCCGGGTACACCGAGCGTGAGAAACTCGAGATCGCCAAGCGCTATCTCGTGCCGCGGCAGCTCAGAGAAAACGGACTGCGTGCTGATCAACTGACGCTGAGTGACGGTGCACTGAGCGAGATCATCGCGAGCTACACGCGCGAGGCCGGTGTCCGTCAGCTCGAGCGCGAGATCGGCAAGCTGGGACGGAAGATCGCCCGCAAGATCGCCGATGGCGCCTCACAACAAGTCACCGTCGGGCCGAAGGACATCCCCGATCTCATCGGGCGGCCGAAGGTACACCCCGAGCGCATGGCGGGCGAGGATCAAGTCGGCGTCGCCACCGGGATGTACTACACGCCGGTGGGCGGCGACATCATGTTCGTCGAGGCCAGCGTGATGCGCGGCAAGGGAGAGCTGGTCCTGACGGGGCAACTCGGCGACGTCATGAAGGAATCGGCGCGGGCCGCGCTGACCTACGCCAAGTCGCATGCCGATCTGTTGGGCATCCCGGAAGGGGCGTTTATCGACACGGACATCCACGTCCACGTCCCGGCCGGCGCGATTCCCAAGGATGGTCCGTCCGCCGGAATCACCATGGCCAGTGCCCTCGTGTCGGCCCTGTCCCGGCGACCGGCTCGGCACGACATCGCCATGACCGGTGAGATCACGCTGCGGGGCCGCGTGCTCCCGATCGGCGGAGTGAAGGAAAAGGTCCTTGGCGCGGTTCGCGCGGGGATTAGAACGGTGATTCTACCGAAGGAAAACGAGCGCGACCTGGAGGACCTGCCGGAGGAAGTGCGGAAGACGCTCGACGTGCATCTCGTCGAGGAGCTGGGCGACGTCCTCAGCTTGGCATTGCGCGGGGCGCGATTCGAATCGGGGCACCTGATCTTCGAGACGGAAGCGCCGATTGGCCTAGCTGGCGCTCACTCCGGCCACCACTAAGTCGACAGCCGCCTCGCGCCAGCGCTCCCGGAGCGAGGGTTCATCCGCGCCGAGGGGGGGGGCGCTGGCGGCGACCACCGCTTCCATATGGAGATAGCCGACCATCAGAATCAGGGCTTGGGCAGCGGCCAGGTGCGGATCAAGATCATCTCGCACCTGGCCTAACCCTTGTCCTTCCGCAAGCAATACGACGAGTCGATTGATGGCAGGCGCGAAGGCGGCCCCCGAGCGCGTGCCCTGCCCTATCAGTGCGACCATCTGTGGATCCTGGGCCAGAAAGTCGAATTGCGTGGACAGGGTCAGCCGCAAGCGCTCCAACGGCCCACCCAGCGGGAGCGCTAGCTCTGCCAGTGCCTTTTCTAACTCGCCGGCGGATTGGGTGAGCACCGCTTGGAAGAGGCCGCGCTTGGAGTGGTAGTAGTAAAACAGCAGCTGCTTGTTGACCCCCGCCCGGCGCGCGATCTGCTCTACGCGCGCGCCCGCGAAGCCGCGCTTGGCGAACTCTTCGCGGGCCGCCGCGACGATGCGTAATGCTCTATCGTTGCTGAGCTTAGGTGGCACAGTGCGATTTCGTCAACCGTTTGGTTGATGAAATCTATGGTCCATCGCTCGGCGCCGCCACTGGCCGCGCCGTTGGCTTGGGAGCGGCCGGCCACTGCACCCCCAAATCGTTCCAGTTCAGGATCGTGTTGAACACGAGCGCAAAGCTCCCCTGCGTCTCCCACCGCCAGAACGGCCGGATCGCGAACAACACGACATGCCCCTGACCGACGGGGGCATCGAGCACCGCCGGCCGACCGGTCAACTCCTCGCCGCTCACGAGTAGTCCCGACAGCCGCAGGGAATCCCGCTTCTGATGGAAGGCTAGCACGACCCGCGGGCGCATCCGGGCCTGCGCGGCCGTGAGGTCGGGATCCTGATCCTCCGGAATGTCGGTGCTGGTATCAACCTGGAAGAGCGGCGATTGGTTGAAGTAGACGGCCAGCGTGTCCGCGTATCCGTACGCGATCGGACTGCTGGCGTCCTTCATCACCGCCCTGTAGATGGCCCCGGACGCGCGCAGCTGGCGCGCGGGCGTGATGTCCACGCCGCGGGTCACGCCGTAATCCGTGAACACCGCCGACGTGCCACCCTCGGTAATCACGACTCCACCGGCGGCAATCCACTGACTGAGCGCGGCCATGCCTTCAAGACCGATGCCAGGTCGGACGTCGTCTGTGGAATCGACTCCGCCGAGGTTCGGCGTCAGCGCGCTGCGCCGCCACGGTATCGGCGGCCCGTTCATCGGCAGTCCGTTGACGATTTGCTGAGCGTTGTTCGACACGTACGGGAGCACCAGCACGTTGAACTGCTTCAGCAGTTCACGATTCTTGAGCTGTTGGACACTGAGATACCGATACGGGATTCCCAGCACGTCGAACGCGTAGCGCACCCACCCCTCGTTCTGCGTGTTCAACCAGGAGTGGACGAGGGCGATCTTCGGCAGGTCGAGCTCGTGCTTGGCGACTTGTGGCATTGTGGCCACGCCGACGACGTTCAAGCCAAGTGACTCAGCGGCCTGCCTGATCCGCGCTTGTGCGATTCCATCAACGATGGTCGTGCCCCTTCCAAATGAGCGTCGATCCATGCTGAATGAGTCTTCGCTCGCCCACATGCGGACGTCGCGCAAGGCGAACCGGAATTGGATCAGCCCGCTCTCGGTGGTCGGAGCGATCAGATATGCCGCGGCCCCGCTGGCACCCGATAGCTGACCTTTGACCCGCGCGTCCGCCGTCATGGGAGTCGCGGGTGCGTGCAGCACCGTTGTGTCGTTGATCGGACGCAGCGCGACATTGCGAACGTACTGCAGCGTCCACCCGGTATCGTCGTACGGCGGTGGATCGTTCGCCCCGTAGTCCTGTTTGCTGAAGTAGCTCTTCGCGAGCGGCCCATACGGTTGATCGAGCGGCACGATGTAGTCACCCGCCGCGATGTCCGCACCGCCGGCCTTGAACGGCTGATCCGCGCGTCGCACCTCGATTCCGTGAAAGCGGAGCAGGTTCACGAGATTCGCCGTCTCGACCGGCCGCGCTTGGCTCGCGGGAATGACGAACGCGTTCGGTCCGTCCTTGGCGTGCCCCCGCTCCACAGCCCGCACACCCTTGCGATAGAACTGGTCCAGATAGCGATGCCCATTGCGCGCCATGTAGTTCAGCGCGATGAGCAAAGCCGATTGCTGGTAATTGATGTTGTTGCGAATGCACCACCGCACGCCGTTGAGCGGCGGGTTGGGCCGGAACCATTCGACCGAGGTCTGACGATCGGGAAGCTTCACGGTGTGACAGTCGGCTCCGCGCGAGGTGTACGTCTCGTAGAATCGGCCGATCGAGTTGTGCCCGTTTGCCACCCAGAACATGTAGTTGGGAGTCCAGCCGTCGTAGAAATCATGGGTCCACACGCCGGGGAGCCCGCGACTCGTCAGCGCCGTGATCTCCTGGAACGCGAGCTCGTTCCACTCGCTGATGACGATGGGGTCGAGCTCCCGGTTGTATGGCCCGGTCCCGGTCGATGTATAGAGGAAGGGGACAGACTCGTGGAGATCGTGGAGCACCGTGGGGTGCCAGGCGAAAAACGCCTTCATCATGGTCTGAGTCAGCACCTGCGACATGACGATGCCATCGCGGTTGTTGTCGTGCGCGGTGTACTTGCCCCAGTAAATCAATCCAGGACCGACGTTCTTGTTCGCCTTCCGGTAGCGATAGATGTCGACCATGCGGTCCCGCCCATCCACCTCGGTGACTGGCGTGATGAGTGTTATGACGCTGTCGCGGATCTGCCGGATGAACGGCGTCTCCTCGACGGCCAGCCGGTAGGCCAGCTCCATCAGCATTTCCGGCGAGCCTGTCTCCGGGGAGTGGATCGAACCGGTCGCGTAGTAAATCGGTTTCCCGGCCGTGATCAGCCGCTGCGCGGAGTCGGCGGTCAGGCGTCTCGGGTCGGCCAGTGCGGCGGTGATGTCGCGATAGTGATCGAGCTGCGCGATGGTGGCCGAATCGGCGATCGCTGCGACGATCATCGGCCGTCCCCCATCGCTCTTGCCGAGGTCGAAGACCTTGACCCGCGGCGACGCATCGTCGAGCGCGTGGAAGTAGCGCGTGATGTCGGCGACATAGGAGAGATGCCCGACCGTCCCGGGCACATACCCGAGCACTTTCAGGGGCGTCGGGACGCGGGCGTCGGCCGGGAGGTGGTCGGTGAGCTCGGTGTTGAACCGCAGCTCGGTCGTCAGTTCACGAATCCTTGCGGTGTAAGCCGTGTCTACGGGTTGCTGGAGCGCGAGGAGCGCGAGGGCGGCGTGGACCATGCGACGTTCTCCGGAATGCGGGACAGACCTTCCTTGAGAAAACCCAACAGCAAACGATTCACCTTGTCGGCGGCTTCTTCTTGTGCGTTATGGCCGGCGTGCTCGAGCAAAACGAACTCACTGCGCGGCAGCTCGCGCCCGAAGCGGCTACCGTCCCGGACCGAAATCAACCGATCCGCATCACCCCACAAAATCAGCGTGGGTGTCTGCACGCTGGCAAGACGTCCACCGAGCGTGTCGAAGCTGAATTCCCGAAGCACACCTCGCAACGCGCGCCCAAAGTTCGGGTCGGGGACCGGTGCGTAGTACTGATCGACATCGGCTTCGGTGACTTTGTTCGGATCGGCGAAGGTCGAACGCAGGATGCGGCCGGTGACCCAGCGGGCTCGAAACGAGGTGACGATCGCGCCCACGAACGGCCAGCGCGCGATCTTCAGCACTCCCGGCCAGCTCACGCCGAAGCCGGCGGCGTCGATCAAGACGAGACCCCGCACCCGGTCGGGATGCACCAGGGCGACTTCGGCGGCAATCGCACCCCCCATCGAGTGACCGACCAGCACCGCACTCGCGATCCCCAGCGAGTCGAGCAGCGACACAACCAGGTGGGCGTACTCGGCATTGTGGTATCCGTGCGCCGGCTTATCAGAGAATCCAAAGCCGCGATTATCAAATGCGACGACGCGGTACCCCGCGGCCACGAGTGGGGCGAGCTGATAGCGCCAGCCATACATCGAAGCGCCGATGCCGTGAATGAACACGACCGGTGTCCCGTTTCCGGAGTCAATCAGCCGGAGTCGCGTTCCATCCACTGTCCGGTAGTGGGCGCGGAACGGGGTCCCCGCGGGATAGCGTTGCGCTTCTGGAATCGCCGCCGCGCGGCAGGCAGACACCAGAATGATGCTGCAGCAAACGAATCGCCGGGGACTCACGAGGGTGTCTGTAACGCGCGTCGCGCGAGCAAGAGAATGAGCGGATGGGAGGTCCATAAGCCTGTGACCGCATCGCCATCGCCCGACGTGATCACGAGGTGAGCCTCATCGATTAGCAACACCGTGGCATCGGGTGTATCGCCTGCCGGCTGGAGCCAGGACGGGGCGTCTTCGGGCATCCCGCCGCGCATGCGAACCTTCAGCTGCGCACGGTCAGCAGCCCGTCTCCAGGCGGGCAGCGTCGGTCGCCACAGCTCGAGCGCCATGACTCCTTCTACACTTCGTTCGGCGCGTGCCACCAATTGCATCAGGAGATTGGCGACTGCCCGATTGCCGGCGACTTCCCTGACCACCGGTTCGCCCGGTCGTGAGATGTCGCGGAGTTGCCGGCCGAGGCGATCCAAGGCCTCCCCCTGCAGCGTCGCGAGGTGCGCGAGCAGAGACTGCGGGTCCGTGGGCCGATAGCGGGCCGGCCGGTTGGGTGGCGGCGTCCGCGTGGCGGCACCGCGCGCGACCAGCCCCTCTAGGGCGCTGTACGCGTTCGCGCGCGCCACCCTGGCACCGCGGGCGACGGCATAGCCCGTCGACGGGCCGAGACGGAGCAGAGTCGCGTAGGCCAATGACTCGGTGGGCGTGAAGCCAAAGGGTGTCAGATCGAGTGCCACTGTAGTAGCAAATACTACTACTTGTTTCTGCCGTACACCACGACTAGATGACGTTCAGCGGAATCCCCAGAATTCTGGCGATCAACGCCAGTCGGAAGGTGACGTCCGTCTGGCGTTGTGCCGGACTCTTCCCCGGGCCTTCGAGGGGGAAGTAATGCGAAATCACGGGGTTCGTGGACTTCGGCATCGCGCGCAGGCCCCCGGGGCTCCAGATGCCGCTTTCGTCGCATTCGCTGTACAGCCGAGCTAATACCCGATTGGCGCTGGGCACCTGGCGGACGATCCCCAAGCGGGCGAGCAATTCCAGCCAATAGACCGCGAACGCCACATCGCTCACCCGACCCTGGGCGTCGGCATGCAGCGGGTCGCCCAGGAGCTCGAACAGCGGCCGAAAGACCTTCTTGCCGGCCAGAATGAAGAATGACCGGCGCGACGTCGGACTCGAAAAGTAGGACGCCAGCCGCTCGAGAAAGCCGGCCCGCTCCCGCTGGACCGCCGGCATGAACGCGAGCATCTCGATCGAGAAGACGGTCGGCGGATAGGCGAGCGGGTCAAGCACGGTCTTGCCTTGCGCCTTCTTGAACGGCTTCTGCGCCAGCTCGCTGCGCAGATACATGGAAATATCGCTCGCGATGCGATGCGCCGCGCCGCGCAGCCGCGGATCGTCCTGGTGCGCGCCGCGCGCGAGTGCCGCCGCGGCCGCCTGCGCTCCCATCCCCCGCGCCCAGAGGCCGAGGCCGGGATCACTCTTGGCGGCTCGCTGGAACTCGACGAGCAGCGCGGGATCGTCATCACGCGACAGCAGCCGGAACAGGAACCGATCGGCGAACCGAAACACCCGCGCGTCACCTGGCCAGCCCAGCTCGAGCAAACGGCGGTACTGGGTGATGGTACCGACTTCTTTCCACCCCATGGCCTTCGATGGTGCCGGTGCCAGCAGATTCGCACCCCAGAGCCCCGTGTCCTTCTGCTTGCGAGCGATCGCGAGAGCTTCCTTGTAATGCAGGATCTGCTCGCGGAGCGCGGTTACTTGTTCGAAGTCACGAGCCGACTCGGGGACAACTTCGGTGAGCGTGCGATACTGAATTGGAAGACTGGCTGCCTCGTACAACCACGAGAGAGGCACCGTATGCGTGGAGGGAATCTCCAACGCCGCTCCCATGTAGGAGGTCGGAACAGCTGGTGCTGCTGGGTTAAAAACGGGCGCAAACTTACCCGCCCCCCGGCCAATAGGCAATCGCCGGAGATTAACCCATTACGCTCCAAGATGTTCCGAAACTCCCGCAGCGGTGCAATCTGCTGCACGGCTCAGGGCTGCGGCCGCTGGAACTCCGAAGCAGGCAACCAGCGGGGCATCGCTGGATCGTTTGCGATGGCGCGCGCCGTTCGCACCGTGACGCGCACTTGTTGCGCCATGCCATCATAGCGGAACGCCCGCTGATACTCATCGCTTGGCTGATGATAGCGCTCCTGGTTGTACAGGTTCTCCTGCTGTTCGCCCCAGCCCTTCGGACGTCCAACGAAATCGATGCCCGGTTTGATCGAGAGCGCGGGCACGCCGGAACGCGCAAACGGAAAATGATCGGAGCGGAAAAACGACCCGCGCACGTCCGGTTGGGATTCTACTTTCAGCGACTCCGCGCGGGCGGCGGCCACGAAGACGGGGCCCAACGTCGAGCGATCCATCCCGACCGCCCCGATGTCGCGCGTGGCGCCGCGCACGTTCGTCACATCGAGATTCAGTACGGCCGCCGTCTGTGCGAGCGGAATGAGCGGGTGTTGCACATAGGCCTCGCTGCCGAGCAGACCACTCTCTTCGGCGGTCGTGGCGACGAACAGGATGGAGCGCGCGGGTCGCGGGAGCTGGGTCATCGCTTTGGCGGCGCCGAGGATTGCCGCAACGCCGGAGGCATTGTCCTCGGCGCCGTTGTAGATCGAATCACCACGCACGATCGGGCCGATCCCTTTGTGGTCCCAGTGAGCCGTGATGAGCACCGCCTGAGAGGCCAGTCGCTGATCCCGGCCAAGGAGACGCGCCGCGACATTCTCCGACTCCACGCGGCGCAGCGCGCTGTGAATGCGCACCGCGGCGCTCAGCCCAGTCGATACCGGGTGGAAATCACGACGCGCCGCGGCCTGAGTCAACGAATCGAGGTTCAGCCCGGCCTTGGCGAGCGCCGCGCGGGCACTCGCCTCCGTTACCCATCCGGCGAACGCGAGGCTGGGCGATCGTGGCTGATCCAACTTGAACTGCTCGACCGACCACGAGCCGCGCACGACTTCCCAGGGGTATGTCGCGCTCTCCGTCGTATGAATCATGATCGCGCCGGCGGCACCCTGCCGAGCGGCTTCCTCGAGCTTGTAGGTCCACCGCCCGTAGTACGTGAGGACCTTGCCGAGGAATACTGTGGAGTCCACGAGCCCAGGATCATTCACCAGCATCAACAGGACTTTGCCGTGCAGGTCGACGCCCTTGTAGTCGTCCCATTGCCACTCGGGCGCGCGAATGCCGTAGCCAACGAAGACGACGTCGCCGGTTGCCGAGATGTCCGCTTCGGGTCGTTCCGCCCACGCGACGAATGCGTCGCGATATGGGAGACTATCAGACGCGCCCCCCGATTTGCCCCAGGAAAGGGAGGGTTGGGGTGTCATTCCCACCAGCGCGACCGGCTGGAAGTACGTTCCATTCGCGCCGGCGGGCTCGAGTCCCAGAGCTTGGAACTGGGCGGCGATGTATTCCGCCGCCAGGCGGCCACCGCGCGTCGCCGGGGCACGACCCTCGAGCAGGTCGCTCGCCAGGAAACGCAGATGCGCATCCATGGCGGCCGTGTCGACGGGGATGGTGGACGATCGCTGCGCCACGCCGGTGGTCGCAGTTAGCGCCAGCATCACGACAGTATTCCAACATTTGCGCGTCATGTGTCACGACTCCATTAGGGACTGCAGGTCACGGTGTCGATTCTGCCCCGGCGCCGGCCGGACGCTTCGCTCGTCAGGACGAACGTCGAATCATCGAGAAAGTCGATCGCTTCACCGCCGATCTCGAGCCCCGCGATGCTGCAAGCGTGCTCGCGAGCGGGCAACAGGCGGCCACCAACTCCCGGATAAAACAGGTAGATCTCCGAGTAGGTGCGCAACGCAACGAGGCGACCGTCCTGTCGGATGGCCCCCGCGGTGACGACGCGGCCCGCTTCAGGGCTGGGGCGGATGTCCAGGGTCTGCACGAGCGTCGCGACGACGACGTCGAACGTCGTGTCGGGAGCGCTCCACGCGCCGCGATCCACTCGATACAACCGGATCGCGCTACCCCGTAGCGCTCCCTTGCTCACCAGATACAGAGCCGTATCGCGCGGGGAGACATAAAGCGCCTCGACGTCGTGCGGACCGTCCGGGTACCGAAGGCGCACGAGTGCCGGCGCCCGCGTGGTTCCGAGCGTATCTCCCGCGCGTTCCGGCGGTGGTGGCTCTGGAATCGCGTAGACCGTCACGAACGGACGGAACTCCAAATTGTCGCCCGTGTCGGCGAGATAGAGGCACGAGCCGGCCTTCGGCAGGAATGAGACCGGGCAGGGACCCCCAATCCGATGTCCTCCCAATCGATCGCCTGCGCGCCCGGCACGAGCAACGCCCCGCGGTCGGTGCCGCGCAGATCCGTCGCGTATAGATAGGGCCCATCCCCGGAATCGTTGTGGGTCCACAGCACGCCGGGATAGGCATGGCTCACCGCCACGCCGGAGCTCTCGATCACGCGCGGGCTGTGAAACGTCGCTTGCAACAAAAAAAAGGCAGGAAGGAACATGAGCTTCCAAGAAAATCCGCTTGCTCGCCCCGAGGCAAGGGGTGATACTTCGCGCATGCGCGACGCGAACGTCCGACTGCAGGGGCGCATCCTCTATCTGACCGAGGATCCCGCGTTCGTGCGGGCGCAGCTCGCCGGGAATGACCCCACGTGGACGCCGGCCAACAAGTTGCGCGACGATATCTCCACCGATGAAATCACCCCCGCATACATCTGTTACTACTACGACGAAACACTGGGTGAATTCCCCTATGTCGGACTCAAGTGCCGGGACGAGTTCCCGATTTCGCGCGGGGCCGTGAAGGGCGGCGGTTTCGTCGCCGCGGTCAGCGGCAAGCGCCGGGGCAAAGGGTCCTCCCGCGAGCAGTCGCCCTACGCTGAGATGTGTGCCGGAATCAAGCTGGTCGTGGCCGAGAGCATCGAACGCATCTACCGCGAGAACTGTCAGAACCTCGGGATCCTCACGACGACGGATTTCTCCATGCTCGACAAGGTCCGTCGCGGCGACGACATCCCGCTCTCCGCGTTCACGGCGGGAGAGGGCGAGATCACGCGGGGCATCATCGAACATGGCGGATTGTTCAACTACAACATGGCGCGCCTGAAGGGTGACGTTGTCCTCCATCCGCCCCAGACGCCGCGCCGTCCGATGACGCTGGGGGAGAAGATTCTTGCGCGTCGCTGGGTGGTCGATCCTGCCAAGGGCAAGATCGGCGTGCCCGCCGTGAAGCCGGGCGATGAAGGATTCGTCCTCACCGACATCCGGTTCAGCCACGAATACGTAACGCCGATGGCCGCAATCTTCTTCGAGCAGCTCGTCGGCAAGGACGCGAAGGTCCACGATCCCGGCTCGATCCTCATGTTTCGGGATCATCTCACGTTCCTGCCGGAGGCCATGACACCGGAACGCATCAAAGAAGGACTGCTCGATGTCGCGATGCAGCTGGAGAAGAAGCAGCGCGAGTTCGCGACGGCGCAGGGGATCAAGCTGTACGGCGAGCTGCGGCTCGGCCACCACGGCTCGGAAGCGATTTGTCACTCGAAGATTCTCGAGGCGCATGCGCTCCCCGGTCAGGTGATCATCGGCTCCGATTCGCATACACCGCACGCCGGGGCTGTCGGCTGCATCGCCTTCGGCGTGGGAACGACGGCGATCTTCAATTCCTGGATCACGAAGGATGTGCGCCTACAGGTGCCGGAGACGGTCAAGGTCGAGGTCAGTGGCCAGAAACCCGACAACGTCACGGCCAAGGACTTCATGCTGGAGGTGCTGCGTCATCCCTACGTGAAGACCGGGGAGGCCATCGGGAAGCTGGTGGAGTATTGTGGCGATGCTGTCGCTTCGCTGTCGGTCGACGAGCGGGCCACGATGACCAACATGACGGCCGAAGTGGGTGGCTTTACGGGCTACGTCGCACCGGACGAGAAGACGGTCGAGTACCTGATGGACTATCGGAAGCTGTCGCGCGCGGAGGCGGAGCGGCTCTGTGCCGGTCTCGCTAGCGACCCCGGTGCCGAGTACTGCCAAGTCATCGAGATCGACGCCGCCAGTATCCGGCCGATGATCGCGCTACCGGGTGATCCCGGAAACGGGCTCTATATCGATGACGTTGCTGAGCGCATCAAGGTCGACATCGCGTACGCGGGCTCCTGCACCGCGGGCAAGAAGGAAGACATGGATATGTATGCGCGCGTGCTGGCGGACGCGGCCGCGCGCGGCGAGCGGGTGGCGCCCTGGGTGCGCTTCTTCATTCAGTGTGGGTCGCAGGACGTGAAGCGCTACTGCGAGGAGCGCGGGTACCTGGACATCTTTCAGCGCGTGGGCGCGACATTCCTGGAGCCGTCGTGCGGAGCCTGCATCAATGCGGGACCGGGCGTGTCGAAGACGCGGGAAGAAGTCACGATCAGCGCGATCAACCGCAACTTCCCGGGGCGTTCCGGCCCCGGTCAACTCTACCTTGCCAACCCCTATACGGTGGCCGCCTCGGCCATCACCGGCTACATCACCGCATGGGCGCCGGGGATGGTAGAGTCCCTCGAATCTTCACCTTGATCGCCCGCGCGCCATTTCCAAAATCCAGCGCGGACGTCACCGCCGTACTCGAATCCGGCACAAATTTCGCGTTGATGGTGAACGCGCCGCTCAAGGAACCCCGGGCGACGGAGAAAGACGCAGTACCGTGCGCGGTTCCATACTGACTCGCCGTCGTTCGCAGGTGCCCGCCGCGTGACCACCACTTGGTGACCGCCGAGTTCCTCGCCTCATGAATGACGAAGCCGGTGCCGGTGCTTGCGGAATCGAGCGTGAAGCGCGGCCGGAGCGAGTCGTTCACCGGAGCGCGCCCGGAGCCCAGCAAGAATAAGACAGAGTCCACCGTGCTTGTGGTGGAGTCATAGCCCTTCCACGCGAGCAGTGTCGTGAAGTTACTGATCACTCGCGTGCCATTCTGGGTGGCGTCGATGTCGAACTCGATTCCCACGACCCGCGTTGTGTCGGTGCCCTGACCGATCCGCGATGCCCGATCGATGAAGAAGAAAACGAGCGTCGACATCAGTGCATAGAGGCCGGAGTCTCCGGTGAAGGCAGGATCAAGAGTCGTATCGTGGAGGAAAGCGGAATCGAGGGCCGTGCGCACGGCGAGCAGTTCCGGTCCAGGGATCGCATCCGGATCGACGCCACTCGTGTCGGAGCACGCGCCGAGCACTCCGGCGAGTGCCAGAGGTATCCACAGCTTTATCATTGCGTGAATATGGCGCTACTGTGTGCCGCCCGGAACTATCGCCACCTGCTCCCGGTAGGGGCGCAGTGAGTCGCGCTGATAGACGCTGCGGGGATTCCACAGCACCCACGTGTCGATGCCCAGCTCTTCGGCCGCGCGGATCTGCTCACGAATTTCGTGCGGCGTGTAGCGCGGCTTGCGCCGGCCGAGCGTGAATGCCTGGAGATACGGCCGAATCGTGGCGGCCTTGACCAGTGGCCGAGAGCGCTCGAGCGCTTCACTCAATGCATTGCGCACGACTCGATACGGCTCGCCATTCGGCCAGGCGAGTCCGTAGCTGCCGCGATAATAGTGGCTGGGATACACCATCGGTAACACGACGTCGGCGACGCTGACGAAATCTTCCCACACCTGGCCGATGCCCAGGTCATTCGTGGCGGACGCCGTCAGGCCGAAGATGTCGAACGTGACCGGCACGCCGAGCGGCTGGATGCGATGCGTGAGTATCGCGATCCCCGCCTGGACGCCCTCGCGTTGCGTTTCGCCGGGCTTGCGGGCGGCGAAGACCGCCTGCGCCATCGCTTCCTTCGGCTCATCGGGGAAGCGCACATAGTCGAACTGCACCTCGTTGAAGCCGAGCTTCACCGCTTCCTGAGCGAGCTGCGCCGCGTAGATCCACACCGAGTCGTTGTACGCATCCACCCAAGCGATGCCGATCCGATCGCGCCACAACCCGCTGCCGTCGCGATTCTGCACCGACCAATGGGGCCGCCGCTCGGCGAGCAGCGGATCTTTGGCGACGACGATGCGCGCGATGGCGTAGATATCGTGGGCGCGCAGCGTGTCGAGCCGCGACTCGACGTCGCGGGTGCGCACGCACTTGGTCGCGCCGATGTCCTGCGCGACCTTGACGTCAGAGGGATACAGCAGGCAGCCCGTGTCATCCTTGATGTCGACCACGAACGCGTTGATCTCGGTCGAGTCCGCGAGACGGACCAGTTGCGCGAGCTTGCTGGAGCCAAACGCCCACGCGTTGACGTACAGGGCCTTGATCGGTTCGGTCGTCTGCTCGTTATCGAAGAGCGGCTCTGGCAGGACGTACCGCAGCTCGACTCCGCGGAGCTGGAACTTGTCGGGCGACGAGGGCAGTTGTTGGGCAAAAAGGCCGCGACTGCATGTCGCGGCCCAGAGCAAGAGAGCGCTTGCCTGCCGAGCCAACTTCATAGGGGTCACCAACATAGGAAACTGACCCCCAACCGGGCAAGGATTAAGCCCTCATTTGCGTCGTAAGCTATTGAACAGTAAGGGGTACGACGCAATGCTCTGGCCGCGATACTGCGGCCGCAGGCCGAACAGGATAATCCGTCCGGCTCCCTGTTGCACTTCGAGGATGGCGGCCTTGCCCGCGATGCGCTCGGGGCGGAGCACCCAACCGGAGAGCAGAACGCGCGCGGGATCATCCGGCCACCGCCCCACGACGTGCGTCACCGTCGAGTCGAGCACCTCGAACGCGGGTCCGCCCTGGAACCAGCCCATCGTTTCTCGCGGCATGCCGCGCGCAATCGCGCTCGAGGTGTCGAGCTCGAGTCGGAAAATTGACCCGGGCGCATAGAAGTCCTCTTCGCTCACCGCCTCGAGCACGTTTCGCACGGGCAGGAGCAACGCTTGGATCACAAAGCGGCTCGCCTCGTTCAGCGCGACCAACGTTCCGCCGTCGAGCACGAACTGCCGCAGCGCCTCACTGCCGTCGGGACCGATGCCTCCCGAATACGGCGCGGGATAGCGCGGCGGGAGTCCCTCGAGAATCTCATTCGGGGACTGGTCGGGCAGGATGATCACGTCGAACTGATCGCGCAGCTTACCGGCGCGCACCACGGAGTCGACGAGGGACGTGTACGGCACCTTCGATTTGTCGAAGACCCACCGCGTCCAGCCCTCGTCGATCGCTGCGTCGTATGACTTGTACAGACCGATGCGCGGCGTGTCTGCGACGAAGGGTGGAATCGGACTTACCGATCGAGGTGTGATCGGCGCGGAGAGCGGTACCCGGAGTGAGTCATTCACAGCCACCGCGTTCACACCCATCAGGAGAGGCAGCGTGTGGGCTGTCACGTCATACGGTTTCTCGGGTGGGCCGCCGGGATACAATCGGCGATCGGGATAGTGCTGCGGCTCGAGCAGCGTTTTTGCGAACGCCGCGTACGGCTGCCGCAGCACGATGACGTAGGTGCCCGCCGCGTGGCGCTGTCCCTGGGCCGTGAACGATTGCAGCGCGGTGCGTATCTCGACGCTGCCGCGCCGGAGGATGCCGAGCAGCGCGCTCAGCCCAACGGAGTCTTGCCGCGCCGGGATGACATAGGCGTATGGCCAGTCGCGCCACCCGCGTATCGCGTGCGTTTCGACGTTGAAGAAATTCGCGAGCCACCGCTCGCGCGCCTGCGCGGCGTGCGCCAGCAGCGCGTATGCGCCTTCGGTCTGGTACGACACGATATCCCGTAACGACCAGCGCCCGCCGTGCCACGGATTCGTAAAATTCCACGACCGCTCGCGGGGATTGTAGCCACGCGCGCGGGCCTGCAGCCGATCGAAGGGAATGTCGATGGGGGTGGCGAGATCGGCGCTGGCCGTCTCCGAGAGAATGCGCACCCCGCCGTGGTAATGCTGGTAGGCGCGGGCCGGCGTCCAGGCGTCGTAGGTCGAGTTGATCGAGATCCCCGTCTTGCCCTGACCGGCGAGCTCCCAGGCCATCGCGGTCCCCAGGGCGTTGACGCCGTCGATCAGCAACGGATCGACGTTGGGCTCGACCGGATCGAGATAGGGAGGAAGAAACAACCGGGCGCCGTTCGCATCCATCTGGTGAATGTCGTGCACAATCTGCGGGTGCCAGACGTTGTAGAGCGAATCGACGGTCAGCTGGGTTTCGACCTGGGTGAACGCGTACCAGTCCCGGTTGTTGTCGTGACCGGCGTAGTGATGGTACAGCTCCGGCGGCGACGTCCCTTCGGCGCTGGTGCCGAGCGTGTGGTTATACCACTTGGCGACGATGGTCACGCCGTCGGGATTCAATGACGGGACCAGCCACAGAATCACATTGTCGAGGATGGCGCGCGTGGTGGCGCTCGTATCGGTCGCCAAGCGATAGGCTAGGGCAACCGGCGAGAGATGGCCGCCGACTTCAGTCGAGTGAATGCTCGACGTGATCAGCACGATCGCCTTGCCGTTCTGCAGCGCATCGCGCGCGGCGCGGCTGGTGCGAAAGCTGCGTGGGTCCGCCAGTTCGGCGTTGAGCTGCCGGTACGAGTCGAGCCGCCGCAGGTTCTGCGGGCTCGAAATGACGAGGGCGATGAGCGGCGCCCCCAGCGTCGTCTTGCCAAGCTCGCGGTAATCGACGCGATCACTCGCCCGGGCCAGCGCTTCGTAATAGCGCACCAAAACCGGCCATTCGACGAGCTTGCGATCGTCCCCGGGCTCGAACCCGAGCATGGACCGCGGCGTGGGAATCGCGGGAGTAGCCCGGCGGGTGGATGCCGGCGGCGGCGCAGGGCGGCGCGCGCGCCGCTGCTGGGCGGGTACGGGTCCCGCCAGCAGAGCTCCTGCCAGCGCCAGGAGCACGCCGTTTCGCAGCGTCAATGCCCGCTCGTCGTTACGGCCGGTGCCGCGTCGCCCGTTCCGATCCAGTGCGCGAACCACGTGCGGATGCGTTCCAACCGGTCGACCAGCAACCACGGCGGGCCGGTGCGGGACAAGCCGTGGAAGGAGCGTGGGTACCGCACGAACTCCGCGGGAACGCCCCGCTTGCGGAGCGACATGAACAGCTGCTCGGCATCGGTGATCGGCACGCGCTTGTCGTCCTCGGAATGCACGATCAGCATCGGCGTATGCATGTTGGTGGCGTAGGCCATCGGCGACAGCACGCGGTACAGGGAATCGCTCTCCCACGGCGCGCCGCGGAACTCGTACTCCGTCAGCCCCTGCGCGTCCGACGAGCCGTACCAGGAATACCAGTTGAAGATCGAGCGATCGGTTTGCGCCACTCGAAAGCGATTCGTGTGGCCGACGATCCAGTTCGTCATGAATCCGCCGTACGATCCGCCCAGCACCGCCATGCGCGTGGTATCCACGCCCCCCTTGGCGCGAGCGATGGCGAGATCGACGGCCTGCATCAAGTCCTGGTAGTCCTCCATGCCCCAGCGGCCCCGTGTCGCGTAGGTAAACGCATGGCCGTATCCGGTCGAGCCACGGGGGTTGGTAAACAGCATCCAGTACCCCTGGCCGGCCAGCATCTGGAATTCCGGAAACAGCACGTTGCCGTAGTTCGAGTGCGGCCCACCGTGAATCGAGAGCACGAGCGGATAGCGTTTCCCCGGCTGATACCCGAACGGCTTCATCAACCACCCTTCGATCTTCAAGCCGCCGACGCCGGTGAACCAGAAGGTGTCGGCCGGAATGAGGGTGACTTGCTTGAAGAGCGAATCATTGAACATCGTGAGCCGGCGCTCTGTGCCGTGGGCCGGAGCCAGCGCAGTCACGTACAACTCCGTTCCGTGCGTGATGTCACTCGCCGTGTAGGCGAGTGAGCGTCCGTCGCTGCTCAGGGTGAAGCCACGCAGCTGCCGCTCACCCGTCGTGACTTGCCGGGCTGGGCCGCCCGCCGCAGCGACCGCGAAGAGGTGCACGTTGCCGCTCGTCTCGGCGCTGAAGTAGATCGTCTTGCCGTCGGCCGACCAGCTAGGGTCGTTCGGGTCGAGGCTCCAGTCCGCGGTCAGGTTTCGTGCGGTTCCGCCGGTCGCGGGAATGACGCAGATGTCGTTCTCCATGCCACGGCCCTTCGAGCACACGAACGCGATCGTCTTGCCATCGGGGGACCAGGCGGGAGAGCTGCTTTGAGCGAACCCGGTCCCGAGCGCTCGTGTCGTGCCGTCGGCGATCGTGAGGAGAAATAATGCCGGATATGTGTCGTCGCGGACTTCCTGATTCTCGGTGGAATCCTGCTCGAAGATGATCGTCTTGCCGTCAGGTGACCACGCGGGTGAGGTCTGACTCAGCTCGCCGCTGGTGAGCTGACGCGGTGTGCCGCCGGCGAGCGGCACGAGGTAGAGATGACTGGGCCGGCGCGTCTCGCGCGGCGGGAGGTAGCCGCGCTCATCGGCGACAACCGGGATCGACGTGTACACGCGCCCGTCGAACCGCTTCGGATCGGGTCCATGGGTGATCGCGCTCGGCGAGACGCGGGTGCGCCACGTTTCCTTCTTCATGCTGTCCGGCTCGTCGCCGCGCCAGGCGTAGGCGAGCCAGCGGCCATCCGCCGAAAAGACCGGCATCGCGTGCACGCCTTTGATCTGGAACGCTTCTCCGCCCGGGGCTGACGTCCGCAAGAACCAGATGTCGTCGTCCGAGCCCTCGCGCTTGCTCGAGAACGCGAGCAGGCTGCCGTCCGGCGACCAGCGGGGACTCGAGGCTTCCGTCGACGGGCTGGTGTAGCGGAATGCTGGGGCAGAGCCATCGGCCGGCGCCATCCAGATCTCGGTGTGGCGGCGGTCCTTGTCTTCCACGACCGTCGTCAGGACGAAGGCCACTCGCCGGCCGTCGGGCGCAAGCGCCGGATTGCTGACGACGTTCAATCGATAGTAGTCGGTGGGCTGCCAGGGCCGCTGCTGCGGCAACAGGGTGCTCGGCAGGAGGACGAATCCAACGACCACGGCGTGTTGCAGACGCATACGCAGCTCGATCCGATCGGGGCGAGCAAAAAATACTAGGGGTCAGGACGATTTGCTCGTCCTGACCCCGTCAGCCCCGTTTGCAGGCCTGCTAATTCAGCTTATGCAACTCGACCCGTCTGTTCTTCGCTCGTCCTTCCGCCGTCGAGTTCGGGGCGATGTAGCCAGAGGCTCCAAATCCCCGCGCCCGCATCCGCATCGGATTGACTCCTTTGCGGGCGAGATAGTGCTGCACCGCTCCCGCCCGTCCCATCGAGAGCCGCATGTTCGTCAGTTTGCGGCCGGTCGAGTCGGTATATCCGGCGATCTCGATCCGGATTTCCGGGTTCGCGACCAGTGAGGCCGCAACCTGGTCCAGCACCGCGTACGACTCGCGCGTCAGGATCGAGCGTCCCGTCTGGAAATTGACGCCTTGCAGAATCAGCGTCGGGCGGGCCGGCGGTGCCCCGGGCGGAGCCGGCGTGACCTCGAACAGCAGCACGCAGCCGAACTGATCCACCTTTGATCCGGGCGGCGTGTTGGGGCAACGATCCAACTGATCGGGCACCCCGTCGCCGTCGGAATCGTGCTCGATCGGGCAGCCGTTAGCATCGACCTTGATGCCGGCCGGCGTGTTGGGGCATTTGTCGAGGTTGTCCGGCACGCCGTCTTTGTCGCTGTCGAGGGGGCAGCCGGTGGCATCGACGGGCGTTCCCGTCGGCGTGTTGGGGCACTGATCGATGCCGTCAAAGACGCCGTCGCCGTCCGAATCGTGCGGGCAACCCGTCGCATCCACGGTCGCGCCTGCCGGCGTGCCGGGGCATTTGTCGATGCCGTCCCAGACGCCGTCATGGTCGGAATCGATCGGGCATCCGTCGCTATCGACCTTGGCGCCCGCAGGTGTCCCAGGGCACTTGTCGAGGAGATCGTTTACGCCATCACCGTCGGAATCCGCGAGTCCGGGCGCCGCCAGCGGACACCCTTTGGCATCGACCTTCTGGCCCGCGGGTGTGTCGGGGCATTGATCGATGCCGTCCAGCACACCGTCGCCGTCCTGATCGTGCGGGCACCCGCGCGCATCGACGGTCGCGCCAGCCGGCGTGTCGGGGCACTGATCGATACCGTTCAAGACGCCATCGCCGTCCGCGTCTGCGGGGCAGCCGCGCTTGTCGACGGTCGCACCGATCGGTGTGTCGGGACAGGCGTCGTCCTTATCCAGCACGCCGTCGCCATCGGCGTCGCCCGCCCGCCGAGCCGCGTCCGGTTGGAAGAACGCGAGTCCGGCGGATGCGACGAGATGGGTCGCGCTCTTGCTGGCCCCGGGAAATGCGCTCGTCGTGCTCGGAGTGTAGATGCCGCGCGCTTCGAATCGCAGCGCGAACCGCGAGCTCATGAAGAACTTGGCGCCCGCGCCGCCGTGGAATCCTCCGTCCGTGAAGCGGTACGGGCTGGTCGCGCCGAAGTCCAGCCGGGAATATCCACCCAGCACGTAGACCGACATGCGGGGCGCGTTCAGGGCGTTCACGACGAGACTGCCACCGCCGATCAACGGCTCGAGGTGTGCAGTCCCGACGTCCTGCGGTGATTGAAATAGCGCCTCGACCTCGACGTCGATCATCGGTGTGAAGGCGTACGCGAAGCGGACGCCGCCGCCGATCTTGCTGGCCAGATTGAACGCCTTGTCGTACTTCGTGAAGGCGCCGAACAAGCCGACTTCGTAGCGCCGGTCGTACTGAGCCGAGAGGCTGCTTGTCGCAACCATCATTATCACGATTGTGGCGATCGTTCTCACGTTGTGCCTCCGCTCAGTTGGTCTGCCGCAGCTCGACGCGCCGGTTCTGCGCCCGGCCGGCGGGCGTCGTATTTGGCGCGACGGGCTGCGTGGGGCCGTAGCCCTTGGCGATCATTCGGTCCGGCGCGACACCCTTGCTTGCGAGATAGGCGCGCACCGCTTCCGCTCGTGCCTGCGACAAGCGCGTGTTGGTGGCAGCCGAGCCCGTGTTGTCGGTGTGGCCCGCGATTTCGATCTTGATGTCTGGATTAGCGACCAGGGAAGCCGCGACGATGTCGAGGATCGTGTAGGAATCCGGCTTCAGCGCCGACCGGCCGATCTCGAACGTCACGCCCCGCAGGACGACAGGCGTCCGTGCTTCGGTGAAGAGAATGGGGCAGCCGACCGAATCGACGCGAGTGCCGGCAGCCGTCCCGGGACATTTGTCCTTCGCATCGTCGACACCGTCGCCGTCGCTATCCGTCACGCGCTGGCAACCGACGGAATCGACTTCCGTCGCCGGGGGCGTGTTAGGGCACTTGTCCAGGCCATCCGGCACGCCGTCGTGATCGCTATCCACCGGGCAGCCGGTCGCATCGACCGTCGCGCCCTTCGGCGTGTTGGGGCATTGGTCGAGCCCGTCCGGCACGCCGTCGGAGTCGGCATCGGTGGGACATCCCTGCGCGTCCACGCGGGCGCCGACGGGAGTGCCGGGACACTTGTCGATGCCGTCGTACACACCGTCGCCGTCGCTGTCCTTGGGACAGCCGCGAGCATCGACTTCCGCGTGCTCGACGGTGTTCGGGCATGCATCGAGGCCATCAGGCACGCCATCGCGATCGGAATCGAGCGGGCACCCCTTCGCGTCCACGACGGCACCCACCGGTGTGTTGGGACAATTGTCCTTGTTGTCGGGAACGCCGTCTCGATCGGTGTCACGGAACGCGCTCGGACCGGTGAAGATCGACAATCCGGCGGAGGCCACCACGTGTCCCGCCCACCCGCCGTTGATGTGGTGGGTGTTGGGAGAGTAGATCGCCCGCCCTTCGACGCGCAGTGCAACGCGTTCGCCGAAGAAGATCCGATCGCCGAGCGCACCGTGAACGGCGTTGTCCTTGAAGTTGAAGTTGGTGCCGCCATCCCAACTGAACTGGAGGCGCGTGTAGCCGCCGAGGATATAGAAGAGGTTGTGTTCGTTTCCCAGGTTGAGCGCGAGACTGCCGCTGCCTAGTGACAACGCCGGGTTGGACACGCCGCCTAGCGGGTGGGGCTGTTGGTAGCCCAGCTCAAGCTCGAAGCCGATCGAACGGCTGAAGAAATAGCCGAGGCGACCGCCACCGCCGATCTTGTTGTCTAGGCCGAACGCACGGTCGTAGCGGGTGAACGAGCCGAACGCGCCGATTTCGAATTGATGAGCATGCTGCGCGACGCAGAGGGCAGGAACGGCGTTCAGGCCCAGCACCAGCAGCGTCGTCCGCGTGCGCATGTCTCTCCCGAGGTTAGCGGCACTCCACTTTAATAATCGACCTCGAGTTGAGAAACCCCTGTAGCGCGCGTCACCATCCGCCTGGTCTAGGGGTGGCCGTTTCCGCCGCGAATAAAGCGGAGCGCCTGCCTCAGCTGCTCGGCAAGGGCTGACAACTCGGTCGCGCCATGCGCGAGATCCTGGATGGCCCGCAACTGCTCGGCGGCCGCCGCCGCAACGGCTTCGGCCTCCTGACTGGAAGTCTGGGCTCCCGCGCGCGCCTGACCGAGCGACTCGGTGATTTTCGCCGCCAGGTCGGTACTCTGGCGACCGAACTCCGCCACCTGTTTTCCGGCCCGTGCCGTCTCGGCGGCGGCCTCCGCGATACGATCGAGGTCCTGCAGCCACGCGGCGGAGTTCTGAACCACCTGGCGCAGATCGCCGCGGATTCGTTCGATCAACTGGGCGGCGCGGTCCAACGCCCGGCGCGTGTCCTGGACCGCTTTGCCGACGTTGCGCGCCTCGCGCCCGCTCGCTTCGGCGAGCTTGTGGACCTCGTCGGCGACCACCGCGAATCCTCGCCCGTGAATGCCCGCGCGCGCCGCCTCGATCGTCGCGTTGAGGGCGAGCAGATTCGTCTGATTCGCGACGAACCCGAGCGTCTCGGAGAATTTCTCGACCTGCGTGGCGACTTCACGCAGCCGCCCGACCTCGGCGGCGCTTTCTTCGGTGGTGGCGCCAAGATCGGTCAACTGACGCACGGCGTCCTGAGTTCCGGTCCGCACGCGGTCGGCGGTTTTCTCCATTTGCGCGCCCGCTTCGCGCGTCCGATCGCCGGCCGCCGCCAGCTCGGCGGCGCTGTCTTTCAGCTGGCCGGCCTCGCGCGATGCCGTGGTGACCAGAGTCGCCGCCTGCCCGGCGCCGTGGCTGGCGCGCTGGGCGGCGGCCGCAACTTCCTCACTCGACGCGTGGATCTCTTCCGTGGTGGCCGTGAGTGTCTGGACGTACTGCATCGTCTGATCAGAGGCGCCCGTGACGGGGCGCAGCGAGCCATCGATCGCGACCATCAGCGCAAGCTGCGGCGCCAGTAGCTCGAGGAGATCCCCGTCCGACTGGCGGTACATCGCCGGATCGGAGTGCCGCACGCTCCACAAGCCCACCAGCTGGCCGGCGTGGTACAGCGGGACGAGCATCTCCGAACCGGGCGTTTCCCCGCCCGGCACGACGACTTGATCTTTGGCGAGGCCATGCGCCACGACGGGGCGCTTCAGCCGCACCGCCTCGCCGGTCAGACCGGCGTCGGAATCGAAGCGGAATGTCGTGCCCGGCTGCGCCGCCGTGTCGGCCACGAGCTCCATCTGCCGGGTCCGTGCATCGTAGCGGGCAAAGCCCATCTGTTCCCAGGGGACGAGCTGCCTGGTCAGCTCCTGTACGCGCTTGAAGCTCTGCGTCAACGTGAGCTCGGCGGCGATCACCTGGGCGAGTCGTTGAATCAGGCTCAGCTCGTCGGCACGCACGCCCAATCGCAACACCTGCAAGCTGCCGGCCGTGGCAATCCCGAGGGCGGCGAACAGTAACCCGCGTGTTCCAACGGGAATGACCGCATGCGCGACGGCCAGCCAGGTCAGCGCCAGCGCCGCGGACACGAGATAGACGATCGATTCCCAGCGCAGTGTCAGCTGCGCATCCACCCACGCAATCGTCTGCCCCAGTGCGAGCTCCAGATAGAACGTGCCGTTCACGATGACCGGCAACAGGACGACCGTGAGCGCGACGACCCAGGCGTTGTCCGCGGAAAGAGCGGCGGCCCCGGTGGCGCCGCTCAGACGGAGGTACATCCAGCCGACGAACGCGGATCCCGCCGTCAGGTGAGCGGCATTCCCGAGCGCGGTGCGCACCGGCACACGCCGGAGGAGCACGTCGCCCGCGAGCATCGCGAAGGGCGCGACGATGGCGGCGAACGCCCAGCCGCGGTCGAGAATGGCGTACAGCATGACGCCGAGGACGTACGACGAGAAGCCGTTTCCCGGGAGCGCGATGCCGTAGCGGCGCGTGATCGCGGCGACGAGGACGAGCAGGGCGCCGGCGAACGGCAGATTCTCCCCGGCGGGAACGCGGCCGTTGACGTAGGCGACAAGCGCAGCGCCGAAGCTGACCAGCGCGGCAACGGAAACCGCGAGACGCACGATGAGCGCCGGTGCCGCCGAGAAGCGCGACGGAAGCCGCATGTCGCGCAAGGTCGGCGACGTGGCGCGGGGTGTCAAGCGCGACTATCCTTCACGCCATGACCGTCACCATCGAATACTGCGTCATCTGAAACTACGAGCCTCGGGCCACCGGTCTGGCGGCCGAGCTCCGCGATGCCTTCCCGCATGCTGACGTGCGGCTGATCCAATCGTCAGGCGGCGTCTTCGAGGTAGACGTCGACGGACATCGGGTCTTCTCCAAAAAAACCACCAAGCGGCATGCCGAACCCGGCGAAGTGCTGCGGTTGATTCGCGGGGCAGCCGGCCCCAACACTCCCTCCAGCAAGCGGTGAGAATTGGGATCTCCACCGGCGGCGGTGACGCGCCTGGGCTGAATGCCGTCATCCGGGCCGTCGTGTTGAGCGCCGTCCATCGCGGTTGGGAATGCGTCGGAATCAGGCGGGGATTCGGGAGCCTGCTGGGCGAGGGCGAGCTCATGCCGCTGGGCCCCAACGAGGTTCGCGGGATCACGCACCTCGGCGGCACGATTCTCGGCACGTCGAATCGTGGTAATCCGCTCAACTGGCGCATGCAGCAGTCGGACGGGACGTGGGCGGAATTGGATCGGACGGATGAGCTGCTCGAATCCTTTCGCTCGAATCGGCTGGATGCTCTCGTGGCGATCGGCGGCGAAGGCACGCTCGGCATCGTCCTGACGCTGTGGAAGAAAGGACTTCCAGTCGTTGGCGTGCCCAAGACGATCGACAACGACGTTGGTGGCACCGTCGCGACGTTTGGCTTCGATACCGCGGTGTCCACCGCCACGGACGCGATCGACAAGGTCCATTCGACCGCCGAAAGTCACGAGCGGGTGATGGTCGTCGAAGTGATGGGCCGCTACGCCGGGTTCATTGCGCTGCATTCAGGAATCGCCGGCTCGGCCGATGTCATCCTGATTCCCGAAATCCCGTTCGACATCAACAAGGTGTGCGACAAGATCCGCCGCCGCGAAGCCGAGGGGCGGCACTTCAGCATTGTCGTCGTGGCCGAGGGCGCCGTTCCGAAAGGCGGCACGGTCTCTCTCATCGATCCCGCCCACGAACGACTCGGCGGCATCGGCGACAAGGTGGCCCATTCCATCGAACAGATGACGGGAAAGGAGGCGCGGTCGCTGGTGCTCGGGCATCTGCAGCGCGGCGGTAGTCCGACGACGTTTGATCGATTGCTGGCATTGCGATTCGGTGCCGCCGCCGTGCGCCTGGTGGCCGAGCGGCAGTTCGGGATGATGGTGGCGTTACAGCCGCCCCGGATCGTCCCGATCGCCATCGAAGAGGCGCTTGCAGCTCCGCGCCGCGTGCCGCTCGACTCTGATACCATCGCCACGGCCCGGGACCTGGGGGTAAGTTTCGGAGATTAGAGAGGAAGGACAGGTGTTTCTGTGGACGGACACGCGCGATATGACGCTCACAACATAAGTAACTAACAACAAACAACTTACAGCGACCGCCTCTCGTGGCACGCCTCTTCCTAATGAAGCCTCCAATCAAGGAGGAAGCCATGAAACGCATGCTGGTTCTCGTTGCATTGTTGGTTGTTCTCGGCACCTCAGTCGGACGCGTGCAGACCCGCGTCGGTGTTTCATTGAGTTTTGGAGATCCATATTTTGCCGGCCAGGTCGTCGTCGGCCGCCCGTACTACCACCGCTACGCACACCTTTACTTCCATCGCTACCGTCCCGCGCGCCCGTAATCGTGGTGGCCTCGCGATACTACCGGGAACCGCGAGTCATCGTCGTGCGGCCTTATCGGTTTCACCGACACCGCTATCATCGCGGCTGGTAGGACCTCACGCCTGACCCCCTCTCCACCTCGTGGGGGGGGGGAATTTTTTGTAGGCCCTCTTTCTATATTCCGGCAGTGCGCATATCCCGCGACCACTTCCTCCCCCCCGATCCCCAGGCCTTTCTCGCAGCCGAACCGACCACCGGGCGAGTCATCGTCATCGCGCCCACGCGCGCGGCTTGCGAAACGATCGAATTAGCCCTGGGACTCAGGCTCGAGACCCTGCTGGAGCGTGAACACGGAGACGATATCCGTCGGCTTGCCGGATCTGGTCACGGCTTTGGGATCGTCGCCGGTACCGGCACCGGAAAGACGCTAGCCATCCGCAGCATGGCGGAGACCATCCTGCAGGCGCCGCTGAAAGTCGGCGTGGTCAATCGCGAGCGAGAAGCCACCCCGGAAACTCCGACCTGGAACGTCGTCATCGTCACGACCGGCATTGCGCGGCGCTGGTTCCAGGACGGCCTGATCACGGCACAAGACACACTGGTCGTCGACGAAATTCATCAAACCTCGGCCGAGATGGAGCTGTGCCTGGCGCTTGGCAAACGGGCCCGCTGCCGATTCATCTGGTTATCTGCCACGGTCGATCCGACCTTCTATTCCGGCTACCTCCAGTCTGCCGAAGTCTTGGAAACGCGGGCGTTCGACCCCGCGAAGGCCGCCCAAGTCAATGTGCTGGCAGAGCAGCCGCTCGAGTTCTTGAACGACCGTTTCATGAAGGGCGTTATCCGCGAACGGCGGGGAGTCGCGGTGTTTGTGCCAACCAGAGCGGAGGTCGAGCAGATCGCCAGAGAGCTCGGCGACCGCTGGCCCAACCTCGCGACGGCATTCTATCACGGTGGCGAGCCGATCCGGGTCATACGTCCCTTTCTTGACGGTTTGGTCAAACGCCCCTTCCTCCTGGCGATGACGGCCGCCGGTCAGTCCGCACTCAACATTCGCGGGCTCGACACAGTCGTGATCTACGATGCGCGCTACACAAACGTGGTCGAGCGCGGCAAGAATGTTCTGACACGCTCCTACCTGGGTGCGAATGAGATCTTACAGATGGCGGGCCGGGTGCATGGACGGGTCCAGCACGGGGAAGTGTACATCCTCAGTGACCGCGACCTCGCGTTTGAGCAGCTCCGGCCTACGGCGCCCGAGTTCCAGCTCGCCGGCGATGCGGAGCGCGTGGCGATTACCTGCGCCGCGATCGGTGTCGACGCCACAGAGCTCGATTTGCCGGTCCCGCTCGATCGACGTGCCTACCGTGAAAGCGTCGAGCTCCTCACAGAGCGCGGGCTCATAGAGCATGGCCGGCTAACGACTTACGGGCGGGATGTCGAGGCCATGCCGGTGGAGCGGCCCTGGGGTGAAATGCTGTACCACGCCGAGCCGGCGTTGGTGCCTGTGGTCGCGGTGGCCTCCAACATCGAATCGCTGCATCGCATGACGCGCGAGGAACGTCAACTCGGCGGACTCATTGTGCCGGGGTCGGATCAAATCACGGCGTACAACGTGTATGCGGAAGCGGTAAACAAATACGGATACCTGGGCGAAGTGTATGGCCTGCCCCGTCACCTGTTTCGAGAAGAGGAGATCGAGCGCTGGGCCGAGGATCGTGGTGTACTGGTCAAGGCCATCGAGGACATCGCGTTGGGGACCGCGTCCGTCTACCGGCAGCTGGAGCTACCGTTGCCCGCCAAACTCCCCTATGGCGATCGCAAGACTCTGGAATTCTTTGCTGACCTTTTGGCCAAGATCATGCCTTTCGATCTCGTCATAGACGAACAGACGGCGGACGGGCGGGAGGCGCGGGTGAGCCGCAGCTCGGTGAGCGGCAGCTGGGGGGCGATCGCTGGGTCTCTGCGGTATTTCGCTGACCGATTTGGTGTGCCGCGCGCGAGTATCGAAGGGACGCAGATACCAGAGCGCGCAATTCGACGCTACGCCCGCCGCGGCAAGCCCGTGGTTGTCTTCGAACGACAGCGCCGGCGCGAAGGACTGATGGTCGTTCGGACCGTCGACTATTTCGGCTTCACGCTCGATCGGGACGTCGAGCCGTTGCCAAGCCCCTTCCCTCCGGAGTTGGCTGAACCCGCCCGAGGGGCCTTAGTCGAGGGGCTGCTCGCAGGGGCGACGCCGCATCCGGATCAGTCCAGAGTCCGACGCGCGTTGGAGCGGTTCGGGCACTATTGGCGTCGTTCGGGGGGCCGGTTGAGCCAGGCTCAACCGGAGCAGGTGGCGGGACAGATCGCGGCGCAACTCACCGGCGTGAATTCGTGGGATGCGTTCATTGGCAGGCGGATTGACGTCGACCCTGATGCGGCCATATCCGAAAGCGAACGCCACCGCCTCGATGCATTGCCCTCCTCAGTGTTTCTCTATGGTGATCGCGTGCCGGTGGATTACGACGTCGAGCATGGCGTCGGGGTGGTGCGACTCCGGCTCAAGGAGGGGCAGGCGCGGCGGCTGCATCCTAAGGACTTGCCGGCGTTCGACCGGCCGGTGCGCTACACCGTAACCCGTGGCAAGCACGAAGCTGTGCGGGCGAGCTCCCTCGAGGAATTGCGACAGGGACTGCGAACGCTGGGGACGATGCATCGCGCTCGCGTCATGCGCGGCGGCAGGCGGCCGCGGCGGCGCTAGGCCTTCGCGGTTACTTCAAGCAAGGAAAGCCAGAGCGCGTCGTAAGCGTCGCGGGCATCGGCGAGCGGCACGCCCGTCGCCAGGGCAATGGCGGAGCCGTCCACGATGGCATCGCGGGCGGCAACCTCGAACTCGGCCTTCTTGGCCGATCGGTCAACAAGACCTGCCGCACAGAGGCTTAACCACGCCCGTGTCGTGCCGTCTTCCGACTGGCGGCGCAACTCCTCCCAGCACGCTTCGAGACCAGCCGCGCCGGGGCTGGACAGGGCGCGCTCGAGCGCGGCACTGCGGGAGGCGTCGATCTGGGAGGCGGCGGCGCGCAGCAATCGGTCGCGTGATACGTAGTGATAGAGGACTAACCCTTTCACAACGCCGGCACGCCGGGCGACCGCGTCGAGGGTGAAGCCTTCCACGCCTCCGCGCTGGAGCGTCTGCACGGCGGCCGCGAGGATGTTGGAGCGGGTAGAGGCGGCGTCCTTAGGCAAGGTTGCCCCGGCGGTCGATGCTGGAGGGCATTAAGAACTCATTAAGAAGGGACGCAGACCGAAACCTAACCAGCAACCTTTTGCCTCATGAGCGAGTCTCATCTTGACACGAATCTAACAGCCCGCGTCGTCCACATGAAACCTCGGACCGGCATGTTTTGTATGAGGATAACCAACCAATGATCGACAAGCCTGTCAGCCCTGCGGGCGGCATCCCCGCCACGTTTTCCCCCCTCGTGCGTGCGGTCATCGATTCTGTTACCGAGGGTGTTGTGATCTTCGATCAGCAAGGCCGCCTGCTCTACGCGAACGCCAGCGCCCGCCGCGTCATTGACGGACAAAACGGTGACGTGCGGAACCGACTGCAGAGTCTCGGCGCCAGGTTCTCTCTCCTGAAAAACGGCACGCAAAATCTCGGCGAAGCAGCGATCCTTCCCCAGACCGGACCGCTCACTCTCGCTGAGCGCGAGCGCCAAGCCATCACCGCGACACTTCAGGACACCAGCGGCAAGCTCGCGGAGACTGCGCGTCGGCTCGGTATCAGTCGCACGACGCTCTGGAGACGGCTCAAGTCCTACGGGATGGACGGCTTCCGCGCCTCTCCGTAGTCTCCTAGCTTCTCCGGGGGATGGGCTCCCCCGCACCGCAGCCGTTCGTCATCGAGGAATACGTCCGTTGGTCTGACGTAGACTTCGCCGGCATCATTTTCTACGGTTCGTACGTTCGCCTGTTCGAGATCGCCGAAACCGAAATGTTTCGGCACTGCGGGCTCGCGTACGCACGGATGTTTGACGAATACGACATCTTTTTGCCGCGCAAGGCGGTGCACTCCGAGTTTTACTGGCCGGCGCGCCTCGATGACCGGTTACGCATTGCGGCATATGTCGGCAAGGTGGGGACAAAGTCGCTTACCCTGCACTTCGATGTTTTGCGAGCGGACGCGACGGCACTCGGAGCCGCGGGATGGATGGTGTTGGTCTGCGTCGATCGCAGGAAATTGAAGCCGATCCCCCTCCCCGCCGGTCTGATCGCGTCGCTGGCTCCCCATACGCTCCCCCCCGAGGCGGCACGCAAATTTCTCGGAGTCACACCATCACCTCGCTAAGAGTCCCTGCCCTGCTCCTGCTTCTGACTTGCTGCGAGGGTGGTGGCGACGAGCCGCTCCGTGTTGACGCGGTGGTCGCATTTCCCCCGCGAGACACGGTTCGCATTTCTCTTCCCGCGGTGACGCACCGCTGTTCGGATGGACGATCCATGCTTCTGGAAGCCGTGAGTCCCGAGGGCACCGGCGTGCTCGTACGTCTGCGATATCGCGATAGCGTGGTCACCGCCGCCTACCGGATCATCGTACCGGGTGATACGACCACGCCCGGCGCGACGGTCGCGGTGCGCTATCTGCTCAGGGACGTGGCACACGCTTTCTTTTTCGATACCGGCACCGTCCAGCTTCGGCGCGAGGGGGGGAGGGGGGGCGCGAAGGTCAGCGGGCGGATCGAGGGATCGGGTATCGAGAACGCGATCCGGACGCCCACGCGCATCGAATACCACGACGTTCCCCTTGCCCGTCCGACCGATACCGTGTTCTGCGTCGCGCAGCCATGAGCTCGGCGAGCGACGTCCGTATCGGCTTCATCGGGTCCGGATTCGCCCGCCGCGTGCAGCTTCCCGGGCTAGCGTTCGTACCTGGCGCCAAAGCCACCGCCATCGCGAGCAGGCGCCGAGCGAACGCGGAGACAGTGGCGCGCGAGTTCGGCTCGGCACACGTCTTCACCGACGGAACGGAGCTCGCGCGCTCGCCCGACGTGGATCTGGTGGTCGTTTCGTCGACGCCTGATTCCCACGCGCGCTACTCAATGGCGGCGCTCGAGGCCGGAAAGCACGTCCTGTGCGAAAAACCCATGGCGCTGGATGCTTTCGAAGCGGCGCAGATGGTGACAGCATCCGCACAGCATCCCGACAGGCTCGCCTGGATCGACCATGAATTGCGCTTCGAGCCGAACCGCCGGCGCGCGCGCGAGCTGATTCGGTCGAACGCGATCGGCGAGGTTCGCCACATCGAGCTCTCGCTCAAGCCGTATCTCCGGGGAGATGGCAGGCCGCAAACCTCCGACGCGCCGTGGAACTGGTGGTTCGACGCTTCGCGCGGCGGCGGCATCCTCGGCGCTGTGGGGTCACACCTGATCGATCTGTGCCGGTTCTGGACGGGTAGTGAAATCAGATACGTCGCCGGACTTGTCGAGACATTCGTCAAGCAACGCAAAGACGACACGGGCAACCTTCGTCCAGTTACCGCGGACGACTTCGCGGGCTGCGTCTTGCGGACGCGCAGCGGTGCGGTGGCTACGATCACGTTGAGCACCGTCGCCCATCACGGAACGGGCCACCACGGCCAGATAACCGGGAGCGAAGGGACCCTGGTCCTGAGCGGCGAAACGAAACTCGAGCTGGCGAAGGCAGGAGGTCCGCTGGAGGACATCTCCGCGACGGATGATCTGTGGGAGAAGATCAATCCGGACAACATGTGGGCGCGCTCCTTCGTGCGGCTGATGCGTGAGATGGTGCAGGTGATCCGCGGCGGTACCCCGCAGGGGGAACCCGCCACCTTCCGCGACGGCTGGCAGGTGCAGCGCGTGCTCGATGCGGTCCGCGGCGGCCGCGGTGTCCAGTTAGATTGAGCGCGTGGAACAGACCTATTTCCGCAAAGGGTTCGGGCTCAAGGGCGCCATCGAAGGGGTGCTCTCGGCCGACTATCACAGCCGGGTGGTCGATGCTATCCGCGCTTCCGGCTACACGCTCGAAGTCGGCGACCTTACGTTCCGGCTGGCAGGCGAGTTCGGCTTCTGTTACGGCGTGGACCGCGCGGTCGAGTACGCCTACGAAACGCGCACCAAGTTTCCCGACAAGCGGACGTTTCTCGTCGGCGAGATCATTCACAATCCGCACGTCAATCAGAAGCTCGCCGCGATGGGCGTGCAGTTCCTGCACCGGCCAGAGGGGCGGGATGGTGAGTTCGACTTCAGCTCGGTCAGCGCAAATGACGTGGTGATCCTGCCGGCATTCGGCGTGCCGGTCAGGGACTTCGAGCGACTGCGGGCGATCGGGTGCGTGCTGGTCGATACGACGTGCGGGTCGGTGCTCAACGTCTGGAAACGGGTCGAGTCGTACGCGCGCGACGGATTCACCGCGCTGATTCACGGCAAGAATTACCACGAGGAGACGAAGGCCACCTCGAGCCAGGTCAACAAGTATCCCGGTGGCAAATATCTCGTCGTGCGCGACATGAGTGAGGCCCGCGTCGTGTGCGAGTACATCGAGGGACGGGGGACGAGAGAGGAGTTTCTCGAGCAGTTCAATGGCAAAATGACCCCGGGCTTTGATCCGGATCGCGACCTGCAGCGCGTCGGCGTCGCGAATCAGACCACGATGCTCTCGGGCGAATCGCTGGCCATCGCCGGTGAAGTGGGCAAAAGCATGGGGCGGCGCTGGGGCGCCGCCGCGGCGACTGAACACTTCCGAACCTTCGACACGATCTGTTCGGCGACGCAGGAACGTCAGGACGCGGTGCTCAAACTGATCGCCGAGCCGCTCGACCTGATGGTGGTGATCGGCGGATACAACTCGAGCAACACCACGCACCTTGCGGCCATTTGCAATGAGAAAGTCACGACGTATCACATCGAGGACGCGGCCTGCATCGATGTGGCGGACGGCAGCATCCGGTATCGGCCGGTCGGCACGCATGCCACCGAAGAGCGACGGGAGCGGTGGCTGCCGGATGGCCCGCTCAAGATTGGCATTACGGCCGGCGCGTCGACGCCGAACAACAAGATCGGCGAGACGATCGAGCGGATGGCGGCCCTGCGCGGCTAGCGGGGTTTTCGGGTATATTTCGGGCCTTATGCCGCTGTCGCGTTTCCATCCTGTCATTGAACGCTGGTTCTCGACCCGCTTCGCCGAACCGACCGAGCCGCAGAAGCGCGCGTGGCCGGTCATTCAGAATGGCGCGGACGTGCTCATCGCGGCGCCGACGGGTTCCGGCAAGACGTTCGCGGCTTTTCTCTCGGCCATCGATGGGTTGCTGAGGCAGGGGTTAAGCGGCGAGCTGCGGGATGAGATGCAGGTCGTCTACGTCTCCCCGCTCAAAGCGCTGTCCAACGACGTACAGAAGAATCTGTCGGAGCCGCTCGCCGAAATCCGCGCTTCGTTGACGGAGCAGGGCCTGCCCGACGTCGAGGTCCGGACGTTGGTTCGGACCGGTGACACGCCACAGTCGGAACGGCAGGCGATGCTCAGTCGCCCACCCCACATCCTCGTCACCACGCCTGAGTCCCTGTATCTGATTCTCACCTCCGAGCGCGCGCGCGAGATGCTGCGCTCGGTCCGCACGGTGATCGTCGACGAAATCCACGCCGTGGCGCGTGACAAGCGCGGCAGCCATCTGGCGCTGTCGCTGGCGCGGCTCGACACGCTGATCGGCAAGCGGCCACAACGGATCGGCCTCTCGGCCACCCAACGGCCAATCGAGGAGATCGCTCAATTCCTGGTCGGCACCGGCCAGGCGTTGCCCACCATCGTGGACGCGGGCCATATCCGCACACTCGATCTGGCGCTCGAGATCCCATCGTCGCCGCTCGAGGCCGTGATGTCGGCGGAAGTGTGGGAAGAGGTCAATGCGAGGATTGCCGAGCTGATCTCGCAGCATAAGACGACGCTCGTGTTTGTGAACACGCGCCGGCTGTGCGAGCGGCTCACGATGCACCTTTCGGAGCGCCTTGGCGCCGATCGGGTGACCAGCCATCACGGCAGCCTGTCGCGCGAGAAGCGGCTCGAGGCCGAGGAACGGCTCAAGCGCGGGGAGCTGCAGGCGCTCGTCGCCACCGCATCACTCGAGCTGGGGATCGACATCGGCAGCGTGGACCTCGTCATTCAAGTCGGGTCGACCCGATCGATTGCCACACTCCTGCAGCGCGTGGGCAGGGCGGGGCACCGGCTCGGAGCCATCCCCAAGGGACGCGTGTTCCCGCTATCGCGAGATGAGCTGATCGAATGCGCGGCGTTGCTGCGCGCAACGCGCGAGGGGCGGCTCGATCGACTCATCATTCCAAACAAGCCGCTCGACATCCTGGCGCAGCAGATCGTGGCCGCCACGGCCTGCGAAGAGTGGGACGAAGCGGCGCTCTATGAGCGCATGCGGTCCGCCTATCCGTACCGCGAGCTCAGCCGCAAGGAATTCGACGATGTCGTGCAGATGCTTGCCGGGGGGTTCACCACGCGGCGTGGGCGGCGCAGCGCGCATGTCCACTACGATGGCATCAACAAGAAGCTGAAAGGACGCCGGGGAGCGCGGATTGCCGCGATCACCTCAGGTGGGGCCATTCCCGATCTCGGTGATTATCGGGTGATTCTCGAGCCGACCGAGACGTTCGTCGGGACGCTGAACGAAGACTTCGCTATCGAGAGCACGCCTGGCGACATCTTCCAGCTGGGCAACACATCGTATCAGATCGTCAGAGTCGAGTCGGGGCAGGTGCGTGTGGCCGACGCCAAAGGCCAGCCGCCGACGCTGCCGTTCTGGTTGGGCGAAGCACCGGGCCGTACGAACGAGCTGTCGGAAGAAGTCTCCCGGCTGCGTCAGGACATCGCCGACCGGCTGGACGACCAGCCGGCGGCGATTCGGTGGCTGGTCGACACGATCGGCATGAACGAAGCGGGTGCACGGACCATCGTCGAGTACCTCGCGGCGACCCGCGTCATCCTCGGGACGATCCCAACACAGAAATGCCTGGTGCTGGAGCGCTTCTTCGACGAGGCGGGCGGGATGCAACTCGTGTTGCACGCGCCCTTCGGCAGCCGCATCAACCGCGCGTGGGGTCTCGCGCTCCGCAAGCGGTTCTGCCGCAGCTTCAACTTCGAGCTGCAGGCGGCGGCGACTGAAGACGCCATCATCTTGTCGCTGGGACCGCAGCACAGCTTCCCACTCGAAGACGTCTTCCAATACTTGAAGCCTGCGACGGCCGAGCACCTGCTGGTGCAGGCAATGCTCGATGCGCCGGTATTCGGGACGCGTTGGCGCTGGAATGCGACACGCGCCCTGGCGGTGCTGCGGTTCCGCGGCGGCCGCAAAGTGCCGACGCCGCTGCAGCGCATGGAGGCCGAAGACCTCGTCGCGGCGGTCTTCCCGGATCAGCTCGCGTGTCCGGAGAACCTCGTCGGCGATCGCGAGATTCCCGATCATCCGCTCGTGAATCAGACGATCGACGACTGCCTGCTCGAGGCGATGGACTTCCCCGGCCTGAAGCACGTGCTGGAGGGCATGGAAGCGGGGCAATTCACCCTCATCGCGCGCGACACGACCGAGCCGTCGCCGCTGTGTCACGAAGTTCTGAACGCGCGGCCTTATGCGTTCCTCGACGATGCACCGCTCGAGGAGCGCCGGACGCAGGCGGTCATTACCCGCCGCGGCCTCGATGTGAAGACGGCCGAGGAATTCGGCAAGCTCGATCAGTCCGCCATCGATCTGGTGCGCGAGCAAGCATGGCCCGATCCGGAAACGGCAGACGAGCTGCACGACGCGCTGCTGATCATGGGCGCGGTTCCGAGTGTGGAAGCCGGCACACACGCATCCTGGAAAGACAAGTACGACGACCTGGAGCGTGCCGGTCGCGTGACCACGGTCGACGGGCGTCTCTGGGTGGCGACGGAACGGCTGCCGCTGGTTCAGGCGGCGTTCCCGGGCGCTCGCAACGAGCCGGCGGTGGTGCCGCCGGAGCGCGAAGCAACCAAGGTCTGGACCAGGGAAGACGCGATTCGCGAGCTGGTTCGCGGGCGCCTCGAGGTGGTAGGTCCCACCATGGCCCCTGAAATCGGCGAGGCCCTGGCGTTGCCGGTGGCCGACGTGGACTTCGCGCTGGCAGCGCTCGAGCACGAGGGGTTCGCGCTCCGTGGCCATTTCTCCTCCGGCGTCGCTGCCACCGAGTGGTGCGAGCGGCGGTTGCTGGCGCGGATTCATCGCTACACGCTCGACCGGTTGCGCAAAGAAATCGAACCGGTCACAGCGGCGGATTTCCTGCGCTTCCTCTTCAAGTGGCAGCGATTGGCGACCGAGTCGCGGGCCGAGGGACCGGAGGGTCTGGCGGCCGTTCTCGACCTGCTCGACGGTTACGAGCTGGCGGCGGGGGCGTGGGAGTCCGAGGTGCTGCCAGCCCGGCTCACTGACTACGATCCGCTGTGGCTCGACGGGCTGTGCCTGTCCGGCGAAATCGCGTGGGGGAGGCTGACGGCAACGCGGAATGCGGAAGGCGGAACGCGGACCAGAAAGGTCGGTCCCGTTCGCTCTACACCGGTCGCTCTCTTCCGGCGGGAGCGAGGTGAGGTCTGGAGAGCGGGGAACCCCGAAGTGGATCCAGCGACGCTGCCGCTCTCGTCGACAGGCAAGGCGCTGCTCACGGCGTTCGAGTCGCGCGGCGCTCTGTTCTTCGGCGACCTCGTCAACGCCACCGGGTTGTTGCGCACGGAGGTCGAGAAGGGACTGGCCGAGCTGGTCGCCTGGGGGCTTGTGTCCTCGGACAGCTTTGCCGGATTGCGGGCGCTGCTGGTGCCTTCGGATCGCCGGCGGCCGCTGGGCGGCGGGTATCGGCGCCGCGGGAGGATCGCACCGTTCGGCGTCGAGACCGCGGGACGCTGGGCGCGTAGCCATTCACCGCCGCCGATTCCCGCCGAACAGATCGCCGAGGCGATCGCCTGGCAGTTGCTGCGGCGCTACGGGGTGGTGTTCCGGCGGCTCGTGCAGCGCGAGACGCTGCTCGCGCCGTGGCGCGACATCCTGCGCGTCTTCCGGCGACTCGAGGCGCGTGGTGAGATTCGCGGCGGCCGGTTCGTCGGGGGATTTTCAGGGGAGCAGTACGCCCTGCCGGAAGCGATCGGACTCCTGCGGACCACCCGCCGGGAGCATGGGGAAGGGGAACTGATCGCCGTGAGCGGCGCGGATCCCCTGAACCTCGTCGGCATTCTCACGCCTGATGAGGCCGTTCCGGCGATTACGACGAACCGCATTCTCTATCGCGACGGTGTGCCGATTGTGGTGAAAGAAGCAGAGGGGAGAGAGCGCTTCCTCGTTGACGTGCCATCCGAGGAAGGCGACATGCTGCGCGGTGCGCTGCTCCGCCGCCGGCCCGCACCGCTCGTGCGCACCTACCTCGGCAAGAGCAAGGCCGCAGGTTAGACTTTCAGCTTTTCCAAGTACTTGCTGCGCAACTTCGCGACTTTGGGTGCGATGACCGCCCGGCAGTAGGGCTGGTTCGGGTTCCTTCTGTAATACTTCCGATGGTACTCCTCGGCGGGATAGAACGCCTTCAACGGCTCGATCTTCGTCACGATCGGGTCATCGAACACGTGCTCGGCTTCCAGCTCGCGGACGACTTCCTCGGCGGTGCGCCGCTGCGCGTCGTCGTGGGAGAAGATCGCCGACCGATACTGGGTCCCCACATCGCCGCCCTGGCGATCGAGCGTGGTGGGATCGTGCAGCGTAAAGAACACGCCCAGCAGGTCACGGAAGGAGATTTCGTCGGGGTCAAACGCGACCTGGACGACTTCAGCATGTCCCGTCGTGCCGGTGCAAACCGCCTCGTAACTCGGACTCGGGACCTGCCCGCCCGAGTAGCCGGAGGTCACCTTCGTGACGCCCCGGAGCTGCTCGAAGACCGCCTCGAGACACCAGAAGCAGCCGCCGGCCAGGGTGGCCAATTGTGTGCTCATGCCATCATTCTCGCCGCGCCGTCAAGCGGATGGAGTCCGCCAGGCTGCGCAGGAAGGGAGCGAAGTCCACGCCCCGCGCCGCGAGCTGGCGATATTGCCCGAGTCCCAGCTCAAAGGAGCCGGCGGCGCGCGCCGTGTCGTGTTTCGCCTGCCACGCGATGCCTTGTACCAGCTCGGCGTAGACCAGAACCGCGGGTGTAGCGTCGTTCACCGGATCGAGCGCCTCTTCGAGAAGCTCCATCGCGCTGTCGGGTTGTCCGGTTCGCAGCTGTGTCCGCGCCAGGTCAATGAGGTGGACCGGATCGCGCGGCGGCGGCGGCGTGAGATTGAAGCGGTACGAGACGAGACTGCGTACCGGCTTTCCGGCAATGCGCGCCGGGCTGAACAGTACGCTTGTCAGCGTCTGTTTCAGCGCCGTGCTGAACGCGGAGTCCGGGATTTCCAGAATCTCGATGTTGCGCTCCTCCACGTGGCCGAGCGTATCCACGAGCATCCGTACGACCGCCGCTCCCGACACGCGGCGGCGGCGCAGCTCGCGCGGGTAAACAAACTGCGGTGCGGTCAGCCAGCGCACCGGTTGATCGAGATCCCACGCCCGGAAGGTTCGATGCGCGCGGGACTCGACGTCAAACAGATTCGCCAGGCCGGGAGAGATTGTGTCGAGTCCGCGGACGCCCGGATCGGGATAGAGTGCCAACGCGCGCCGCACATTGAGCCGGGCGAGCTGGTAGTGGCCACGCTGGTATTCCAGCACGCCGCGCCAGACGTACGCCCAGGAGCTGTCCATGATGTACGGGGCGCTCGCGAGCGCGTCAGATAATTCGGCGTCGGCGCTGTCCCATTGCCTCGTGGCGATGTGTGCCTGGGCGGCGGCGAGGAGCTGCGCACTGCGATGCTGTGCGGTCAGAGCGGGTGCGGCGGCGAGGAATACTAGTGCGAGGCGAGATACCGTAACACGACCAGATTGAAGTACGCGGCATTGCTCGTGTGCGGCGGATGCCCCGCACCGGAAATGATCACCGTGGTGTCGTTTTGCAGGCAGCGCGCCAGCTCATCCATGATCAACTGAAACATTCGGGGACTGCGCTCACCGCGAACGAGCAGCACGGGCGTCGTGATCCTTCCGAGGTCGGCGCACGTCACGGGTGGCAGGTAGTCGCCGCGCTCGGCGAGCATTTCGCGCCGCAGCTCGAAGGCATGCGCCAGCAGGCTGGCGCGCGCGGCCGCGGGAAGGCGGTCGAACGTGCCGCGTCTCGTCGTGGCGTCGAAAAAGAGTCGCACACCCGCGACGGAGTCTCCCCTCACGAACGCGGCACGCGCCGGATCGAGCGAGTTCCTGTAGAACGCGCGCCGGGCCGAGTCCCCCGACTCCGATCCGGTGAGCAGCGAAGAGATCGGCGGCTCGGCGAGCACGAGCCCGCGCACGAGCTGCGGATGGTCGCGTGCCAGCTGGAGGGCCGTGTACGCGCCGTACGACGAACCGATGATCTGTGCCGGCGCGAGTTCCAGCGTCAGCAGCATGGCCGCGAGATCCTCGGAGTGCAGCTTGGGGGAGTACGTCTGATTGTCCTCGGCCTGGGGATTCGGCCGATGATAGCGACGGCTGTACACCAGCACGCGGTATCGCTGCGCGAAGAGATTCTCCTGGCCTGACCACGAATTGAGATCAGCCAACGTGCCGTGGACGAAGACGATCGGGGGCGCACCGCTGTCCCCGGTGAGGCGGTAGGTCAGGCGCGTGCCGTTGAACGTCATCGCATGCAGCGTGCGATCGAACACCCGCATGGGTGGAGCAGGCGGCGCCGGTGCCGTCTTCTCGGGAGACGGCCCTCCGCCGCACGCGACCACCAGCAGGCAGCACAGCAGGATTCGCATGCGTACAGGATGCGGCGCTGAGCTGCAAAACGCCATTAGCTGACCAGCCACGCCGCCGCGGCGGCCACCTTCTGCTCGGCGCGCCACCGAGCAACACGCTCACCCAACGCTGCGACCTTGTGCTTCGCCTCGGTTGGGGACCGCCGGAGCGCCTTGCCCAGCAATTCGTAGGCCTCCCGTTCGAGGACGACTCGAACGGCGACATCGCAGTGCTCCAGCGCGTCGACCAGCACCGTGCGAAACAGCCGGCCCTCAGAGGCGTGGGCCCGCATATGCTGGTTCCCTATCGTCGCTGGATCGGTCAATGAAGCGACCACGACGCCGGCACGACGTACGTGGTGCTGCTTCCGGTAATCAGCCAACAACGCCGCGATACTGCGGCGCGAAAACTGCTCGATGCCATGTATCAGACGCGTCACCTTCGTGGTGTCGGTCTGCTCCGTCCCGAAACCGGCGTGAAAGGGTTGGCGGGAATCCGGCACGCCGGGGTCGGCCAGCTCGATCACACGGCTGTCGATGACCGTGGGCGCGCGTTGGGAATTCGCGATGAGGACGGCCGCAGCCCAACCCGATTTCACGCGAAAGCCGAGGGTGCAGGATTCTCGAGCGCTCATCCCCAGTCCTTGGAATCGGGAGCGACGCGACGCATGGCTCGCAAGAAAGAGAATGGGGACGTGGGACGGGTGACGGGGGAGGGGTCATCGTTGAAAGCACTCGTCCCCTGAAGCTTCAATCCTTCCACTTTCTCTGCGAGCACGTTCACGGTCCCGTCGTCCTTGGCCAACTTACCGGTTACCAGGACGAACGGCTCCCCTCGCACAGCGGCCCGATAGCGATCGTAGACATCAGGCCGCACGATCACGTTCGTCATTCCCGTTTCGTCCTCGACCAGGAGAAAGACGATTCCTTTGGCGGTCTCCGGCCGCTGGCGAGCGACGACCAGACCCGCCACCTGACATTTCACGCCGGCTTTCAAGTCGTCCAGATCGCGATTGAGCGTGAGTCCGGGTGGTAAGGCGTTGCGCACCAAAGACAGAGGATGGCCGCTGGCCGAGAAGCCCAGCGTGGCATACTCTGCGAGCAGACGCTCATGCGGTGTGAGGCCGCCGAAGGCCAGCTGCTCATGGGGGTGGTTCAGCGCCAGCTCGAGCTGCCGGCGGCCCCGGCCGTCCACGGAGCGCGAGGCCTTGGGTGGCAGCCAGAGACCGACCTGCCATAACATTTCGCGGCGCGTCAGACCGAAGGCATCGCAGCCGCCGACCCACATCAGCGCTTCGATTGCGGTGCGTTTGAGCATGGGCGGTGCGCGCCGGATGAAATCACCCACGCTTTTGAACGGACCATGGTGCTCTCGCTCGACGACGGTTGCCGTGGCGGTCTCTTCGCTCCAATGACGAATGAAGCCCAGTCCGATCCGCACCGTGTGGCCCTCCACCGTGCACCACACATCGCTCCGGTTGATGTCGGGCAACCGCATCTCGATGCCGTTGCGCAGCGCATCGCGGCCCAGCGCATCGATCGAGTAGAATCCCATCGGCTGATTATTGAACAGGGCGACGTAGTACTCGACCGGGTGATAGTGTCTGAGCCATGCCGATTGATACGCGAGCAGGCCGAACGCCGCGGCATGCGACTTGGGGAATCCGAATTCGCTGAACGCGATCACCTGGCTGAAGACTTTCTCCGCCGTGGCTTCGGGGACGCCGCGGGCGACGGCGCCGGCCCGAAATTCTTCCCAGAAGCCCGAAATCAGATCGTGCGAGCGACGGCGGCTCATCGCGCGGCGCAGCGCTTCGGATTGCCCGGTCGTGAATCCCGCGAGCGCCTGGCACACTTGCAGTACCTGATCCTGATAGAGAATGACGCCGAGCGTTTCGGCGAGGCATTCGCGGAGCAAGGGGTGGTCCATGGGCGGCTCGTATGGCCGGCCGGCCGCGTGGGCGCGGCGCTGTTCCTCTCGCCGCCTGACGTAAGGGTTCACGGCCCCCCCGACGATCGGCCCCGGTCGCACGATCGCGACTTCGACCGCGAGGTCTTCCAGGTTCCGCGGCCGGCTGCGCCGGATCATCTGGATCTGCGCGCGACTCTCGATTTGAAACAGGCCGATCGTGTCGCCGGCGCAGATGCGGTCGTAGATCGCGGGGTCCTCGAAATCGATGCGTGAGAGATCGGGCGCGGTTCCAGTGCGGCGCGCGATCAGCTCGGCGCAATCTTCGACGAGCGACAGCATGCCCAGCGCAAGAAAATCGATCTTGATGAAGCGCGCGTCGTCGCAGGAATCCTTGTCCCACTGGCAGACGACGCGGTCCTCCATCGCGGCGCGCTCGAGTGGCACCAGCTCGATCAGCGGGCGCGACGAGATGATCATGCCTCCCGGATGTTGCGAAACGTGGCGCGGGAGCCCGCGAATCTCCTGCGCGAGCTGACACAGCTCTTTCCATAACGGAGCATCTTTGCGGCCGGCAAACCCCGGCAGATGCTCCATCTCGTCCGCTAGCCCGTCCGCCCTCCCGTCCGACAGTTTCGCGACCAATTCGATTTCGCCGAGCGGCAAGTCGAGGGCCTTGCCGATTTCGCGGACGGCCGATCGCAGGCGATAGGTGGGAAACGAGCACACCAGTCCGGCGTGCTCGGCCCCGTACCGGGTGTACACCCGGCGAATCAGCTCCTCCCGGATCTCGCGCGGGAAATCGAGATCGATATCCGGCACCGACGCGAGCGTCTCGTTCAGGAAGCGGCCCAGAAAGAGCTTGTTGGCGATCGGATCGATGTGCGACAGGCCGAGGAGGTAGCAAACGATCGAGGAGACGGACGACCCGCGTCCCCGGCCGGGAAGGAGGTTGCCCATGGCCCGCCGCGACCCGCGCCGGATGTCGGCCGCGACTTCGCGGGCGAGATCGAAGAGGTCATGATAGACGAGGAAGAAGCCACTGAGCTTGTGGTGCTCGATCAGCTGCAGCTCGTCTTCGAGACGACGCACCGCCTGCGCGTGGTAGAGGGAGCCAGGCGGGTAGCGCTCCCGCATTCGGGCGTGGCACAGCTCGGCCAACGCCTGGGGCGCGGGGGCGCGACCCGAGCCGCGGAAGTCCGGGAAGGTGTAGCCCAGGTCGCGCGTGAGGTCGAAGGCCTTACAGCGCTCGGCGATGACCAATGTAGTGGCGACAGCATCTGGACAGTCACTGAACAGCGCCACGACTTCGTCCAGTGGCCGCAAGTAAAATTCGCTATTCGGATTTCGCACCCGATGCGAGCCATCGAGCGTCGTCCGATGACGGATCGCGACCATGACGTCGTGCAGCCGGTACAGCTCGCGCTTGTGGTAGTGGACATTTCCAGTTGCACAGACGGCAAGTTGCAAGTTGCCAGCGATGTCGATCAGGGCGCGAGTGTGCGCAATATCCCCACGGACACGATTTCGCTGGATCTCGACGAAAAACCTGTCTCGCCCGAAGACTTCCTTGCAGTGCTGCGCGAGTTTGATGGCGGCGCTGATCCCCTCGGTCTCCATTGTCCGCGGCAACAATCCGTCGCGGCGTCCCCCGGAGAGAATGATCAGCCCGTCATGCCGCGCCTCGAGGGCCGTGAGTGGGAGTCGTGGGTCGAGTCGCTCGGCGTCGAGGTGCGTCTCGGTGAGGAGCCGGCAAAGATTTGTGTATCCCTGCGACGTCTCAGCGAGCAGAATGAAATGACTGCCATTGGTGAGTGTGACCTCGGCACCGGTGATCGCCTGCAGGCCGAGCGGTTGGGCGGCGTGCGCGAACGCGAGCGAGCCGTAGATGCCGTTGCGATCCGTGAGCGCGAGTGCGGGATAGCCCAGCCGGTGCGCTTCCGCGAGGATCTCGTCGGGCGGGGAGGCGCCGTCGAGGAATGAAAAGGCGGAGTGGCAATGCAGCTCCGCATACATCCCGTGAGTCATGGCTGCTGCATGAACCAGAGACCTGTCATGAGATCTTGAAATACCACCACGCGCTTTCCTCCTTCTAACAACAATTCCAGATACGAGCGCGAAATCGGTTGACGCCACCATTCATCGTCAATTCGCCACGATTCGAGAATCGCTTCGACGTTTCCAACCGACCGGCCGCCCAGGCGTCCGACCTTCATCAGACCGGATTCATGCAATTCCACCGTGACGGTGCGGGGCTCGTTTACGGCTCGTAGTCGATCAGTGCGTAGCGGCGCTCGGGCAGGCGCGACCATGGCTGCACCTCGATGACGTGATAGAGATTGGCGCGTTTCACGCGCATCCGGACTTCGCGCGCGGCATGGTGCAACGCACGCTGTTGCCCAGCACGCGCGGCAGCCGCGGCGTCGCGTGCGAAGAGTTGCAGCTCGGCGGTTCCAGGAGCGAACGCGGTGAACTCGAGTACGAGACGCTCGACGGCGCCGGTGGGTGGCGACTGTTCGAGCCTGACTTTCAACGGTGCCGCGATGCGATCACCGTCGGCGGTCGGATCCTTCAATATCACATTGACGAGCCACGAACGGTTTGTAGGGGCGCAGCATGCTGCGCCCCTACCTGCGTTTTCACTCACATCCCCACCCTCGAGATCGGCACGCAGCCGCACCGCGTGCACGCGCCAGCCGATGCGGCGGGGATGATTGAGCGCGCGTGCGATCAGCTGCTCGAGCGAGTGCACGAGCAACTCACGCTCGCTCACCGGTGTGAAGAATGTGAGCGCGACCACGATCGGCTCGAGCGTGACGCGTCCCGCGACGGGCTCCGCGATGCGGCTGGCGGCGAGTCGCCACAGGCGTTTCCCCACGTCACCGAACTGCGCGGTGACCGCCGCTTCAGGAATCGCCGCGAGCGCGCCCAGCGTGCGGATATTGAGTTGCCGGAGCCGGCGATGGATATCGGTGTCGAGCGGAAGGACGGCGATCGGCTGGGAGGCGAGGAATTTCCTTTCTGATCCGACCGGAACGATCACTGCTTCGTCAGGCTTGGAACGCGAAGCGGCGACCCACGCGACGAACTTCCCGAATCCCCATCCCAGTCGAACCGTCCGACCGTCCGACTGTCCGACCGTCCGCCGTATCGCCTCGAGGATCTTTCCTGGCGAGCCGAAAATCCCCTCCAGCCCGTCAGTCCCCACGTACGCGAGCCCCAACTCGCCTGGCTCGACCACCGGGCTCACTTCGCTCAGTGCCGACAGCAGGTGAGAGAAGCGCTCGTCGTAATGGACCGGGTCGGGTTCGATGAGCCGCAGCGTGGGACAGAGCCCGATCGCCTGGCTGACGGTCATTCCCGGCTTCACCCCCGCATGGCGGGCGAGCGGGGAGACTTGCCAGAGCTTGCGTGTGGTGTCAGGGGCGAGCAGGGCCGTGGGGTAAGCCGACAGCCCCTCATGACGAGCCTCTTCACAGCGGAGCGGGAAGAGGGGAACCCAGACGCAGGCGGCGAGCGAGCTCGTAGGACGTCGCGACATTGACAAAAGCCCCAAGGGGACCCGAATATATCCCGAAGATCACGTCACTCGCAAGCAGCCTCGGGAAGATTAGACTTTGGGCATGACGCAAGCGGATCTCTTTGGGCCTGAAGCACTTCCGCCCCCCAGCCCAGAGCTCGTCCAGCTCGGCAGAGGCATCCCGCCTGGCATTCGCTTCGGCACGTCCACCTGGACCTATGACGGTTGGTTTGGCGATGTCTACCACCGCCGCTATCGCGGTCCGCAGCCGGCCAAGCGACTCGAGGAATACACGCGCTATCCCCTGTTTCGCACAGTCGGGATCGACAGCGTGTTCTACGATCCGCCCTCGGAAGAGGAGCTGCAGTCCTACGCTCGTGCCCTGCCGCCGGCGTTCCCGTGTGTCAGCAAGGTCTGGGACCGTATCACCGCAATGCGATTGGGTCAGGATTCGCCGCAGCCGGGTCTCGCCGGGATGCGCAATCCTGACTTTCTGAACGCGGTGCGCTTCAAAGACAATGTGCTGGGGGCTTACAGCCGAGTGTTTCGGGATCACGCGGGGTGCTTTGTGTTCGAGTTCCAAGCGATGCGTGGGAAGGACCTGCCAGATCCGCTACAATGGGCCGACCAGCTCGACGATTTCCTCAGTGAGCTGCCCAAAGACTTTCGCTATGCCGTCGAGCTGCGCAATCCGGAGCTGCTCACCCCAGTGCATGGCGAGGTCCTGAAGCGGCATGGCGTGGCGCACGTGTTCAACTCATGGACCGAAATGCCGCCGATCGGCGAGCAGATCGACCTCGGCTGGACGTTTCCCACGGCCTTCACAGTTGCACGCGCGTTGCTCAAACCGGGCCGCCGCTATGCCGACGCCGTCAAACAATTCCAGCCGTACGACCGGGTGCAGGAGCCGCTGCGAAGTCTGCGGCAGGATCTGCTCCGTCTCGTCAGTGAAGCCCACCGCCGCCGAGTCGAGGCGTTCATCCTGGCGAACAATCGCGCCGAGGGAAACGCACCCGGGACGATCCGGGCGGTGGCGCGTATGTGGGTGGAAGGTGACGCGGAGGCTACCTAAGCGGGTAGAACGAGTATGCGCCAAGCACGATCCTTGGTATTCGTTCTAGGCCTCCTCGCAGCGTGCGAGCCCAACGCCAAAATCGATCCTGTCACGGTCCAGTGGATGGACTGGCCCGCCGAAGTAAACGCCGGTCAGCCCTTCCGCACGAGGCTCGTCGTATGGGGTGTCTGTGCGATCAACCCGCAGTTTCGGGCCGGTGCGTCCGCCGATCAGTCGGCGGTCACTTTCGCGCCCTATTTCCTGGTCGGCAACGATCACATCGAGTGTCTGACCGCACGTACTCGGGCATTGCTCGCCGTAATCGCGATCGACACCGCGGGCACGGCACCCGGTCTCGCGGCACTGTCGGCGCGCAGCTATGAAATGCGCGCCCCCACCCTGGCTTTTGCGCTCTCGGCGGGAGCGCAGAATCTGGCGGTGAGCAAGTTCGGTGAGGTCGTGGTGCGACGGAGTGGGGCGGATGCGTCGCGCCGGAATGCCGCCGGGTACGTGAATATCGAACGCGACTCGCTGAACTGCGCGCGCGTGCGGCCAATGGGCCTTTACACACCCAATGCCGCGCTCGTACTCGAGGATCAGGCGGATACAGCCGGGTTGTCGGCTGCGTTGGTGACCGGCTACATCCACACCGCGACGGCTGCGGTTTGCGGAGAGACACGGGTCTTCCGCCGCGTCGGGGGCGGTTAAGGCAGGCTGCCGCGCAGCTCCAGCTCGCCCTGCACCGGCATCTTGGCCGGCCGGTAGCGATCGATCATCCCGGGGTGGTTCTTGAAGCCGTATTTGCGCCGCAGCTTCTCCACGCGGCGCGACAACGCGCGCGCGTACTCTTGCGGTGCGCCCGCCTGGCGCGCGTACGCGCGCTGGTACCTTGGTACCAGATCTGGAAAATGTTCTCCCAGCACCGGTAAGAAGCGATCGCGTACGGCGGCGTAGAGCCGCAACGCACCGGCGTGGACGAAACGCGCGCCGGCGTCACGTGCGGCAGCGAACAGCGCGTCGAGATGGGCGACGTCGTCAGTGATGCCGGGAAGCACCGGTGCGACGATCAGTCCGGCATTGACGCCGCCGTCGACGAGTTTGCGCAACGCGCGCAGGCGAGCCGCCGGCACCGGCGAGCGCGCTTCGAGTTTGCGCGCGAGTTTGGCGTCATGCGTAATCAATGAAATGTGAATCTGGACTTCGTTGCGTTCCTGCAACCGTACGAGCAGATCACAGTCGCGCGCGATCAGCGGGCTCTTGGTGATGATGCCGAACGAGAGACCCTCACAGCGCGTCAGCCGCTGCAGCACCGCGCGCGTGATCCGAAACCGGCGCTCGGCGGGTTGGTAGGGATCGGTCGCGGTACCGATCACGATGCATTGGCCGAGCGGCACGCGCTTGAGATCCGCCTCCAGCGCGCCGACGACATGCTCTTTCACGAAGATCCGCTTCTCGAACGCTTCCCAGCCGTGCGCGCCGCGATAATCCGCGAACTCGGCGTCGGTCAGCTTGCCGGCATCGTGCGCCCGCTCGACGACGTAGCGGTGCGTGTAGCGCGCGTAGCAGTAGCTGCAGCCGAACTCGCAGCCGACATAGGGATTGAGCGACCAGTAATCCATGCCCGTCGACTTGGGCGAGTTGAGGACGCGGTTCGGGGTGAGGGAGACGAAGCGGGTGCCGCGGAGGCGCTCGTCGAGAATGACGGGCGGACAGCCTGACGGTTGGTCAACGGGGAGCAGCGGCAGCTGGCGGTTAGCCACACCGCGCCCAGCCGCATTGGAGACATAGGAGACACCCCGACTGGTGGACGGTCTTGGCGCCGCAATCGGGACACGAAGGGGGTTTGGGCGGGCACTCCCGGGGTTTCCGTACAGCCATACACCCCGAATATAACCCGAAACCTATGCGGCAGCCAGGCGCCTCCACGCGAAGTACACCGGCACTCCCAACAGCACCAGGATCAGCCCCAAGAACGCGTACGTCCGGGTGGAGTCCTGTACCAGCAGGTCGACGGCGATCAGACCGGTCAGCACGACATACAGGGCGGGCAGGATTGGGTACCCCGGCGCTTTCACCGGCCGTGGAATGTCGGGCCGGGTTTTCCGGAGACGGAAGATGCCGATCGCCGTGATCGTGTAGAACACCACGGCGGCAAAGATCACGAAGTTGAGCAGCTGGCCGTACGTCCCGGAGAGACACAGCACGCATGTCCAGATCGCCTGTACGATCAACGCGAGTGCCGGCGTCTTGAAACTTGGATGCAAATTGGCTGCCGATTTGAAGAACAAATTGTCCTTCGCCATCGCGTAATACACGCGGGCGCCCGACAGAATCAGCCCGTTGTTGCAGCCGAACGTCGAGATCATGATCGCGATCGCCATGATGTACAGGCCAGGCGCGCCGAACATCGCCTGCAATGCCGCCGTGCCGACGCGATCCTGCGGCGCATGGGCGATGGCGTCCTGTGGGAGGACGACCAGGTAGGAGACGTTCGCGAGGACGTAGAGCGTCGTCACGATCAAGACGCCGGCACCCATCGCGAACGGCACGTCCTTCTCGGGATTCTTGAGCTCGCCCGACGCAAACCCGACGTTATTCCACGCGTCCATCGAGAAGAGCGAACCCACCATGGCCGCGCCGACCACTGGTAAGACCGCCAGCGTCAAGGCGCCGCCGGCCCAGAAGTTCGCGCCCCAGTTGGCGGCGATCGCCTCGGCGTTTCGCCCGATCGTGATCCCGAGCAGAATCAGCGCGGCGAGGGATGCGGTCTTGATCGCCGTCAGCGTGGTTTGGATGAACGCCGCGGTGCGCACGCCGCGCACATTGATCCAAGTGAGCAGCACGATCGAGGCGATCGCAAAGATGCGCTGCAGCGAAACACCGACCGCGACGTCGCCGATGGGCTGCGGCAGATGCAGCGTCGTGCCCAGGCCGGGCAGCACGTCCGGCGAGAGCGAGGGCCAGAGCACCGAGGTGAACCGCGCGAACGCGACGGCGACCGCCGCGATCGTGCCGGTCTGAATCACGACGAACAGCGTCCAGCCGTAGAGGTAGCCGAACAGCGGCGAGATCCCCTCGCGGAGATAGATGTAGTTCCCCCCCGCCTTCGGATACATCGCCGCGAGCTCCCCGTAGGACAGCGCGCCCAACAGCGTCACGACGCCTGACAGGAGCCACACGGTGAGCAGCAGGCCCGGGGAATGGACCTGCCGCAGGATGTCGGCCGACACAATGAAGATGCCGGAACCGATCATCGATCCGACGACGAGGGCGGTGGCGTCGAGCCGGGAGATCGCGCGGACGAACTCGACCGGCTGGGATTGCGCCGGGGTAGGGGTCATGAGCCGATAACCTAGTTGTCATTCGCCGGGGCCGCTATCTTTGCGGTCCACCACGCCCCTGGAGATACCGTGCGTCTCCTGCCGCGCGAAGAAGAGTTTTTCGATTTGTTCACCCAAGTCGCCACTCGCAACAAAGAAGCGGTGGAGCATTTGCGGCAGCTGTTCCAGGCTGCGCCCGACCGCCGCACGCCCCATGTCGAAGCCATCAAGCGGTTGGAGCACGAGGCCGATCAGGTCACGCATGAGGTCGTCAACCGTCTCGACCGCACGTTCATTACGCCGCTCGATCGCGAAGACATTCACCAACTGGCGTCGGATCTGGACGATGTCATGGACGCGATGGACGGCACCGCGCGGCGGACGCAGATCTTTCGCCTCGGGGTCGCGCCGCAAGGCGTGCTGCGATTGGTCGACGTTTTGGGGCGGATGATGGGCGTGCTGTGGGAAGCGGTGAGCCGGCTCAAGAAGGGCAACGACGTCATGAAGTACGCCGTGGAGGCGAAGCAGCTCGAAGAAGAAGGCGATTCGATTTACCACGAGGCGCTGGGACAGCTCTTCGAGAAAGAGCGCGACGCCATCGAGCTGATCAAGTGGAAAGAGATCTACGACAATCTGGAGGGCACCCTCGACCAGGCCGAAGACGTGGCGAATGTGGTCGAGTCTATCACGATCAAGCACGCCTGATGACGGCCTCCGTCTGGTTCGTTCTGGCGATTCTCGTCGTCGCTCTCATCTTCGATTTCATCAATGGGTTTCACGACGCGGCCAATTCGATTGCCACTGTCGTGTCGACGCGCGTGCTCTCACCGAGCGCGGCGGTTATTTGGGCTGCGTTCTGGAACTTCATTGCCGCGTTCGTGTTCGGGACCGCGATTGCGAAGACCGTGGGCAAAGGGCTGATCGATCTCAACGTCGTCGATTCGACCGTGGTGCTCGGTGGGCTGTTGGGAGCAATCATCTGGGACCTGGTCACCTGGTGGCTGGGACTGCCGACGTCGTCGTCGCACGCCCTCATCGGCGGCTATGCCGGCGCTGCAGTCGCCAAGTCGGGATTCTCCGCGATCATCGCGAGTGGTTGGACCAAGACCCTCATCTTCATCGTGGTCGCGCCGGTCATGGGGTTCATGCTGGCGCTGCTGCTGACCGTGGCGCTGTCGTGGTCGCTGCGACGATCGCTGCCACGCCGGGTCGACAAAGCGTTCCGGGTGCTTCAGCTCGTCTCGGCCGCCGCGTATTCGCTTGGCCACGGTACGAACGACGCACAGAAGACGATGGGCATCATCGTCGCGCTCCTCGTTTCCAGCCAGGCACTGTTCGTGAACTTTCCAATCCAAGCATTTCACCTCACCGATCCCAATCACATCCCGACCTGGGTCATTGTGGCGGCCGGGGCCGCAATCGCCCTCGGCACCATGGCGGGCGGCTGGCGCATCGTGAAGACGATGGGGCAGCGCATCACGAAGCTGACCCCGTTCGGGGGGTTCTGCGCGGAAACGGCGGGCGCGATTACGCTCTTCGTGTCATCGCACTACGGCATCCCGGTGAGTACCACGCACACGATCACCGGTGCGATAACGGGGGTCGGGGCGGTGCAACGGTTCTCCGCGGTGCGGTGGGGCGTGGCGGGCCGGATCGTGTGGGCCTGGGTCGCCACGATCCCGGCGGCGGCCGGCATCGGTGGTCTCGGTTACCTGATCTTGCGGGCGTTGGTCTAGCGGCTAATCGAGCTTGAGCGTCAGCACCCGGCGCTCGGTCATCTCCTCGATCGCGTAGCGCACGCCTTCCCGACCGAGGCCCGAGGCCTTGGCGCCGCCGTACGGCAGGCGATCCACGCGGAAGCCGGGAATGTCGTTCCCGTTCACGGCGCCCACGTCCAGCTCGGCGTGCAGCCGGAACATGGTCTGCAGATTCGTCGTAAACACGCCCGCCTGTAACCCGTAGGGCGAGGCATTCGTCCACTCGATCGCTTCATCTAACGACCGGTACGGCGTGACGGTCACGAGGGGCGCGAACACCTCCTCGCAGTTCACCTTCATGGCGGCGCTGGTGTGCGTGAGCACCGTCGGTTGCAAGAACACGCCGTTGCGCTTGCCGCCCAACTCGACTCTCGCGCCGGCGGCCACTGCCTCGGCGATCCAGCGCTCGACGCGCTCGGCGGCTTCGAGCGAGATCATGGGGCCGACGTCCGTGTGCTCGTCGAGCACGTCGCCGACCTTCAGGTGCTTCACTTTGTCCAGGAGCAGATCGAGAAACGTCTGAGAGACGCGTTCCTGGACGAGGATCCGCTGCGTCGAGATGCAGGACTGGCCGGCGTACGTAAAGCCGCCGATGGCGCAGCGGGCCGCCGCCCACGTCAGGTCGGCGTCGGGCTCGACGATGACCGCCGCATTGCCGCCCAGCTCGAGCGCGACGCGCTTGGTTCCCGCCTTGGCGCGAATCGCCCAGCCGGCTTTGGCGCTGCCGGTGAACGTGATGAGCCGCACGCGCGGATCCTCGATGAGGATCTGCGCGACCTCGACGTGGCAGGGAACGACGTTGGCGGCGCCGTCGGGGTAGCCGGACGCCTGGACGAGATCGAACAGCCGCAGCGACGTGAGGGGATCCTGGGGCGGCGGCTTGAGCGTGATCGTCGCGCCGCAGGCCATGGCGGGCGCGATTTTGTGAGCCGCGAGCAGGACCGGAAAGTTGAACGGCGTGATCGCCGCGATCGGCGACAGTGGAAAGCGGCGCGTGATGGCGATCCGGCCCGTGCCAGAGGGGACGACATCGGCAGGGAGTACTTCACCGCCGATCCGTGTGGCCTCTTCGGCTCCATCGCGGAACACGGCGATGGCGCGATCGATTTCGGTCTTCGCCTGTGCGATCGGCTTGCCGGCTTCGAGCGCCAGCGTGCGAGCGAACTCCGCTCGCCCCGTCTCCAGCCCATCCGCGACCTTGCGCAGGGTGGCCGCGCGGGCGTAGGCGGGCATCTCCCGGCAGGCGCGCGCCGCGGCGACGTTGGCATCGAGGGCCGCGCGCACGTCCTCCGGCCCGGCCAGCGCCACCACGCCGACCTCACTGCCGTCTTGGGGCGCGCGAATCACGGCGGTTTCCCGTTCCTTCTGCTGTTGCTTCGTCGTCATAGATCCAAGGCCTCACTCAGTCACTGAACAGGCGACGCAGCCCGCGCTCGGTTTCCGCGAGCGCTTCCTGGAAATGTTGCAGCTCGCCGCCGTAGCCAAAGCGGAGAAAGCCCGGCATCCCGAAGTGATCACCCGGACAGAGCAGCACGCTGTGCTGCGCGCGCAGTTTCTCGACGACTTCAGGCGCCGGGATTGCGCCGCGATAGCGGGCCCAGCAGATCGCGCCGGCGTGCGGTGCATGCCAGGTGAACGTGTCGCCAAACGTCTTGAGCCAGGTTTCCATCACCGGATAGTTCGCGTGCAGGATGCGCCGCGTCCGCTCGATCAGCTTGTCGCGCACGTGGGGATCGAGGGCGACGGCGGCGAGATGGTCGGACGCGCCCGACGGGCCGATCGTCGTGTAATCGTGCCGCGCCCACGCCTCCTGACTGAAGCCGGGCGGTGAGACGATCCAGCCGATGCGCAGGCCCGGGAGGCCGTACGCTTTCGACAGGCCGTTCACGATGATCACTTTGTTGTAGCCGCTGCCCCAGAACGACGGGGTCGTCTTGCCATCACGCTCCGCGCCCTGATAGACCTCGTCCGCGAGGACCCAGGCACCCACCTCGGCGGCGCGCTCGAGGATCGCTTTGCGTGCCGCGTCGCCGAGCACGTGGCCGGTCGGGTTATGCGGATTGGTGACTACGACGAGCTTGGTGCCGGGCGCGATGGCGGTGCGAATCTCCTCGACGTACGGCTCCCATCCTTCCTTCTCGTGGAGCTGCAACGCCTTCGCCTCTGCGCCGAAGTTCTGCGCCAGTCCCCAGGTCTGGAGGTAGTTCGGCATCATCACGGCCACTTTGTCGCCGGGCTGGAGCAAGCGCCAACACGTGACGAAGTTCGCTTCGGAGCTGCCGGTCGTGACGAGCACCTGATCAGGAGAGGCACCGGGGTAGAGCGCCGCGATGCGCTCGCGGAGTAGATCGGTGCCATTCGATTGGCTGTAGCCGAGGCGCACGTCGAGCAGCGGGAGGGAGGAGGCGCCGGCGAGACCAAGCAGCTCCTGGATCGAGAGCGGGTGCACGCCGGATTCGGAGAGATTGAAGCGCACCCGGTTTTCCCAGGTGCTTTGCCAGCGTTCCAGCTCGAACGGGACGAATTTTTGAGAGCTCATGGTTCGTAAAGCTGACGCAGGTCTCCCGGTTTCTCCAGCCAGTAGTCGGGCGACAGGTCCTCGAGGTGCGGGCGGTCGAACGGTCCCCAGAGCACGGCGGCGGTCTTGACGCCCGCGGCGCGGCCGCATTCCATGTCGTGGCGGGAGTCGCCCACGAACACCGTATCCTCTCGCGTGACGCCAAGCTCCTGAACCGCCTTCAGGACCGGCTCGGGATGTGGCTTGAAGTGCTTGACGTCGTCACAGCCGACGACGACGTCGAACACCTGGTCAAGCCCGGAGATCCGGATGCCGCGCATCGCGCCATCGCGCAGCTTGCTGGTCACCACGCCGAGTCGCTTGCCGGCAGTCTGGAGCCGCCGGATCTCGTCGACGACGCCGTCGTACGGTTTCACGAGCGCGTCGTGGTGCGCGAGGTTGTACGTGCGGTAGGTCTGCACCATCGCCTCGATCTCTTCTTTGTCAGCGGTGATCTCGCCGAATTGCGTCCAGAGAGGAGTACCGAGACCTTTGATCCACACCTCATCGGACGGCAGCGGCTCGTTGCCGCGATGCAGCTCCATCGTATGGCGGTAGGAGCGCAGGATCAGCTCGATTGAATCGATGATTGTGCCGTCGAGATCGAAGAGAAACGTTGTGAGCGTCACTCGGGGGAATCTACAGCGCGACGACCATCAATGCGGCAACGAGCTCAACCTCAATGGGTGAGTATCCCGTGTCGGCGGGCGGCAGCCCGTGATGCCACGCCAGCAGGTCTGGCACTACCAGCGGCTCTTGCCGAGACAATAACACTTCCAGCAGCAGCTCCTCCCCTGCAGTCATCCCCGACGCCAAACGCGAAACCAGAGCGTCGAGCGCGCCGAGTTGCTCACCATCCCCGCGGCGTGCCGCACGTCGCCCAGCGGACAGCACCCAGGGAATGAGTCGCCGGGCAAGTCGGTCTCGATCGCTGGCTCGCCACCGTGCGTCCTGTACGGCGGTGAGACGGGACTTGATCAACGGCGCCGCCGCGTCAATCGCCTGCTGCAGCAGATTACGATCGACGTCGACCGGCGCTTTGGTGCGGGCGGCGGCGAGGATCCGCGTTGCGGCTGCTGGATTGGTTCGAGGCGTGTTCCCTTCGACAACGATCGCCTCCACGAGCTTTGCGATCCGCACCACGATTACGGTGCAGGCCTCCTCTCCCGCAACCCCCGCAAACGCGCCCAGCGCGGCACCGCAGGTCGACGACGCGAGCGTTGCGAGCTGGTCACACCAGTCGAGGCGGCCGCCGGTACCTGCGACCTGCTGGTCGCGAACCTTCCGGGCCAGTCGCTCTTCGAGCGCGAGCGCACGGGCCAACGTCGGCGACGGCAGGAACGTGACGGTGCTGATCGAAGCGTGCACCGAGCCGAGCCGGTCGATCCGGCCGACACGCTGAGCGAGGCGCGCCGGACTCCACGGCAGATCGTAATGCACCACGCGCTCGGCATCCTGGAGATTGAGGCCCTCGCTCAGCAGGTCAGTGGCGATCAGGAGATCGGTTTCGAGGGCGGCGGCGGGCTGGGGCCCACCCTGCGCGCGCGGCGCAAAGGCCCGCAGCACCTCCGCGCGTGAGGCATCGCCTGATGCGAAGCGGCCGGCGTGTCCGAATACCGCCGCGCGGCGCGCGAAGCGCAGCCGCTGCATGAGATATCGCGCCGTCGGCTGCGCGTCGGTGAAGACGATGGTCTTGGCGGGCCGTTCAGCGAGGAGACGTTCCAGCGCATCGGCCTTGGGGTCGGCGATGGCGGCATGCGTCAGGAGCTCGCGTAGGCGAGCCAGGGTGCGGCGATCATCGGCCAATGGCGCAGCCGGTTCGCTGGCCGCCTCGAGGAGCAGCGGAAACAGGACGAGCTGGATATCCGATTCCGCGGCGCGCGGGAAGCAGCGCTGAAACTCCCGCGGCGTAAGCGAGCGCCCCTCGGTCGCGGCCCCGGTTGCGAGGTCGAGATAGGTCTCGTGCCGGGTGAGCGCCGCGCGAAATGCCGCCACACTGGACCCCAAACGGCGTAACAGCATCAGCCGGAGCAGCGGCGCGGCTCCGCCCCCTGCGCGTAGCGAGGAGACGCCCGTTGCAAGCGCCGTGATCAACGCGTCTGGTGCTGGAGCAGCCCGCAACGCTGCGGTTGTCGATCGCGGGAAGACCATGCTCACCGGGCCGCCGTCGTATCCCGTCCGCACTCGCTCACGCGAGCGCGCCACGATGACGCGGGCGACGGCGACCTGCGCCAGGGACGTGTCGGCTTCACGCCGCGCGGCGTTTCGGAGGGAAGGCACGCCGAGCGCGGCAAGGGCATGATCGCGCAAAAACAGACGCAAGAGGTGGAGCAGATCCGCGACGCAGTTATGGATCGGCGTGGCGGTCACCAGCAGCACGCGACTCCCGACGACGAGGCGGGCGAGCGCCCGGTAACGGTTCGTGTCGGGATTGCGGAAGCGGTGGGCTTCATCGACGATGACGGTCGGACGGCCGGACGGGCGGCCCGGCGAGATGCTGAGGGATTCGTGTGTGATGATGGGGATTTCTTGCACGGCGAACCGTTCCAACAGAGTGCGCCACTGAGGCACGAGTACGGCGGGAACGACCAGCATGAACGGTTCGCGCTGCGCAAGGGCGACGGCAAGCGCGACGTACGATTTGCCCAACCCGACCTCGTCCGCGAGCAGCGCGCCACCGTGGCGAGCGATGATGGCGGTCAGGCGTTCGGCGGCCGGGACTTGATGCGGCGCGAGCCACGCAGGCCACGCGATGGGCGTCGCTCTCGGGACCAGCGGTGCGCTGTCGAGCAGCGCCCGCGCGGCGCTGCAGACGACCTCTCGCGGCGACGCTTCCCCCGCCGGCTGGAGCGCGACGGCGAGGGGTTCCGGCACGGGGACGAGGTGCTCAGACAGGATCCGTGGCCAGCGCGCGGCGATCGGACTCATCGAGATGGAGGGCGTCAGCGACGAGGTCATCAGCGGGTTCACAGGACATGCCGCGCCGCGCGAGCGCAGCCCAGGCGCCCGACCCGGCGGGCGGCACCGGGAGGCCGCGCACGACGCTCGCATTGAAGCGGCGGAACCCGCCTCGCGCTGGATCGGCGACGAGCCGGGCGAGCGCCGTCACCCAGCCTGAATTGAGAAGGGCCGCGAGCGCGGCCGCATCGCTCGCGTCGCGTGTCGCGATACCGTACACGGTGTTGAGCGGCACGAGATCCGCAGCCGGTACAGCAGCAGTGAGGCGGCGGCCCAGGTCCGGCCAAATCACGCGATGCGACGCGAAGCCGAGGCTCGTGCGAAACAGCTGCCAGGGCGGGCCGGCGCGGTAATCGGCGCGCCGCTTGAGCCGCTCTTCATGACGCGACAGTCGCTCGGCGAGCTCCCGTGGCAATCGCGGGAGCGGCAGCCCGTCGCTCCCGTGAGTCCACAACACATAGCGGCGCGGGCGGCAGCGCCACGCGGCGATGTCTCGACCGCGAATTGCTGGCCGGGTGCCCGGACATTCACGGTCGAGTAGAAAGACGTCATCGGCGCCGGTTTTTACGCCGAGCTGTGGCGTCCAGCGATCCCCGAGCGTGGGGAATTCCCCCCGCAGCCGGCGGCGGACGTGGTCGGCGCCGGGAATGAGAATCCACGGCCCTCCACCGTCGTGCTGCAGCTGCCGCTGGGGAATGGCAGGCGCTGCGGGCTTGGCACCGAGCGTCGTGCCCGTCATCTCGGTGCCCGACGGATCGGCTCGCGCGGCAACCAGCGCCATGGGGTAGACGGCTGCGCCGAAGGCCAGCGCCATCGGTTCGGGCAAGGGGCACGCTCGCTCGATGCGCGTGGTGTGCGCCAATCGCGTCCGGAGCGGCGCGCCGTAGCCGCTGGTCGCGAGCTTTGCCGGAACCAGCAGCGCGACGACGCCCCCGGGCCGCGCCAGCTCGAGCGCGCGTTCCACGAACGCCACGGCGAGATCGGGGAGATGCGCGAATCCGCGCGTCCCGGCTGGCCGCCAGCAGGAGTAGCGCGTCGTAAGAATCTCACGCACGCGGGGCGGCAGCCGCTCCGCGCGCACCCACGGCGGGTTGCCGGTCACGACGTCGAACCCGCCTTGGAGCATGACGTCGGCGAAGTGCGATTCGAACGCGAAGAATGGCGCCGCGCCGTCCAGTCGCAGCCGCCGCTGCGCCGCGCGCAAGTCGCGCAAGGTTTGCCGCAGCCGGCTCAGGCGCACGCGTTGCTCATGATCGAGCCCGCGGCGCCGGCCGAACAGATCGCGATTGCGCGCCGTACTGAGCAGCTCGTTGATGGCCCGCTCCAATGCGATACAGCCGTCACGGAGCAGTCTCCGCGCGAGTACAGCTTCGGCGCGGCTGAGCTCCGCCTGTGCATGGCGCTTTTCCGGTCCGGCCAGGACGAAGTGATCACGTCGCGCGGCCCTTAGCCGTCGCGCCTCTCCGGCGCCTCCTCGGATCGCGCGGCCGCCGAGCGAAGCCGCCAGGGTCAGCGGGTCGAGCAGCGCGTCGCCCTGAAGGATATGCCCGTCGAGATTGGGAAGCGGCGCGATGGCTTCGAGGTCGGGAGTTTCATCGTCCGCGACCAGGGCGAGCCAGAGCCGCAGCTCGGTAAGCCGCACGGCGGTCGGCGTGAGATCGACGCCAAACAACGAGTGGGCGAGGACGTCGCGCTTGACGGCCGCGGCGGGCCCGTCGCCGGCGGCGCGCCTGAGCGCCGCCAAGACGTCGAGCGCTCCTAGCAAGAAGGCTCCAGATCCGACGGCAGGGTCGAGGACGGTGAGCCCGCGCAGGTCCGGAGCCGGTTGCGGTGGGAGGCCGTCATGCACCCATCGCGCGGCAGCCGACGCGCACATGCCAAAGCGACTGGTGAGTGCGGCTTCGAGGCCCGCCCGCACCATTTCACGGACCAGCGACGCAGGCGTGTAGTAGCTGCCGCTGGTCCGGCGTTCATCGGGATCCATCACCCCTTCGAACACGCGACCGAGCATGTCAGGCGCGATGAACTCGCCGGCGTCGTGCTCGCGCACAGAGAAATGGAAGCGCTCGAACAGATCGTCGAATGCGGCGCGCCAATCGCTGTTGCCCCAGATCGCGGGGCCGTGCTGTCGCTCGAGTGGCGACGGTTCGAACAACCCGCCGTTGAGAAATGGGATGCTGCCGAGCGCGCGTGCGGCAGCTCCGCGCCGCGCGGGAGGGCGATTGAGGGCGCCGAAGCAGAGCGCGTGCAGAAAGGAGCGATGGAAGTGATGCCGCCCTGACAGTGCCCGATCGAGGAGGTGGGCGATGTAGCGGCGATCACCGTTCAGCCAGCCCTTCGACTGGATGAAATAGAGGAAGAGCATGCGGGTGAGCACCGTGAGGGTGAGAGCATGGCGGTCGACACGCGAGCGCGGAGTGTGCAGCTGCTCCGTCAGCCGCTCCAGGATGCCGCGAAATGCGCGGAAGAAGCGGGGCGTCACGCCTTCGCTCGCGAGCACCTCGCCGATGCGCAGCGACAGGGCGAGTGCTGACTCATTGCTTGCCGGGGCGAGCCGTTCGAGAATGGCCAGCGCGGCACCGGAAGGATTGGCCAGGGGGATCGTCGCCATGCGAAGGCCGACCGGTCCGGCCGCGCAGACGAGCCGCCCCGGCTCGCCTCCCACGGCGCATGCGAGCCCGCGCTCCGCACTGGCCGACAGACGGCGCGCGGCAGCGCGCGCGGCGTCCTCGGGAGCGGCGGCCTCCAGCGCAAAGACGCGGAATGCGCCGTGGCGCCCGATCAGGGCGGCGCGCGCGATGCCAGCGGTTGCGCCGAGCCAGGCTTCGACCGGCACCGACTCCCGCGCGGGTTCATAGCCGAGCGCGGCGAACAGCTCGCGGAGACTCTCGATCTGCGTTGCGCGGGCAAGGATGTCCCGCAACACCAAAACCCCCTCGGACTACGAGGGGGTCAAGGTCGTGCTACATGCCTAGGAGTTCGGTACCGAACGACTGCGAGCTGGTGCGATTACGTGCCCTTCTTGAGCCGTATCTCCCCATTCACCGTACTCAGACTGAGCGCGCGGCCGCCCGCGCCGATCGTGCCACGTATCCGCCGGTTGCTGAACCGCCCGGTAATCATGAGCGGCCAGTCGGTCTCGATGTCGCCGTTCACGGTGGTGGCACGCACGTCGGTGTCGAGCTTTCCTGGCAGAATCAGTGTGATCCCGCCGTTCACGGTGCTGAACTCGAGATCGTTGTTCCAGTCTGCCCGGCCCATCTGCGCGTACACGGACCCGTTCACGGTTGATGCTTCCGCCAGGCCGGTCGTGGTCACGCGCACACTGCCGTTCACGGTGCTCGCCCGCACATCGCCCTTGAGACCCTCGGCGGACATCTCGCCGTTCACCGTCTGGCCGTTGAACTCGATTCCGGCGGGTACCTGCACCTCGAAGTCGACCGTCACATCGTTGTTGTCGGTGCTGGAGCTCCAGCGATCACCCGGCTCACAGGTGTTCTCGCGGCGGGCGCGGCGCGGCGTGGGATAGACGGCGCAGATCGTAATGCCTTCGTCCGATTCGACCACCTTGATCTCGACTTCGTCCGGATCGGAGCGGCGCGCGTGCTTGCGAGCATTCACCACCGCCTCGGCGCCGCTGGCGAGGACCGCCCGCACGTCGCCGTTGACGCCCTTCACTTCGAGCCGCTTACCGGCGGCGATCCGGCCATGCCAGTTGAAGTCTTGAGCCGACGCGGTTGCGATGGCGCCGGCGGCGAGTGCGCTCACGATCAAGAAGGTCCGCATGGAGTCTCCGGAGTTAGTGCTGATACTGGTATTGATACCGGTACTGGTGCGCGTACATGCGCGCGTACTGCCGCGCATATCTGGGCGCGTACTGCGCGGCATATTGCGCTGCGTACTTGGGTGCGTAGTGTGCCGCGTATCGCGTTGCGTACGCGGTCACGCTGCCAAAGTCGAAGTGCCAGCTGGAGTCGGCATCGTTGTCGTTCTCGTTTTCGTTCTGGTCGTGTTTGTGCTTGCGATCGATCCGATCCCGCAGCTCCTGGGGACGGCGCATGTTGATATCCCCCTGGAACGACTCCAGCTCCATGCGCGCGCTTCCCGAGCCGATCTTGAACGTCTTGCGATGCTTCCCCGTCGTGCTCGTAAGCGGGAGCGCAAAGCTGGCATCGATGTCGCCGTTCGCCGTCGCCGTGGTCACCGTGACGTTGGCGCGCTCCGGGATGGAGACTGAGATGTCCCCGTTGTGCGACGCGAAGCTGTACGATCCGCCGTCCGTGACGGTACCCTCGTAGACCACGTCGCCGTTGATCGTGCCGGCATCGACGCTCGACGACTGGATCCCGGTCATCATGATGCCGCCGTTCGTGGTTTCGACCTTGATTTCGCCGCTCACGTTCGTCAGCTCGATGTCTTCGTTGACGGAGTTCACCTCGATACGTCCCGAGGCGTCGGCGAGTGTCACCGATCCCTGGATCGAGTGCAGGGTGATGATGCCCTTGCCCCCACGGACGTTGACCTCGCCGTTCACGGTCTCGGCGTTGATCGGTCCCTGCACCCCGTCGACCGTGATGTCCGCGTAGGTCCCGTTGAGACTGATGCCCATCGATTGCGGCACGGTGATGTCGAAGTCCATGACCGATGGCGCGCCTTCGCGACTGCTCGCCTTGACGACTACCGTGTTCCCCACCAGCGAGACTTCCACCCGTCCGCGGCGACCGGTCTCCGCATGCACCTTCACGCGATTCTCGCTCCACCCGTGGACGGTGATCCCGCCCCCGAAGTTGTTGACCGAAAGGCTGGCGCCGGCCGGCACGGCGATGCTCGTATCGGTTTGCCTCTGCGGTGCCAGCGTGACCAGCATCGCGGCGGCCAGCATTGCAACCATGTCTGTCTCCTCCTAGGACCGGGCTGCAGCCATGTCGTTCACACGCCGCAGCAATTCCACCTTGCGCCGCATCGTGTCGGCGAGATGGAGGTTCAGGTACGCGTTGCCGGGGTCGTTCCGCAGCGCGATGCGCGCGTCAGCGATCGCCCGATCGATAATGGCCAGATTCTTCCGCACGATGCGCACGGTCGTTGAATCGAGCCGCTTCTCGTTCAGCGTCAGTGCGGCCTGCAGCTCGGCGATGGCGACATCGGTGGACCCCGTCCAATTGGCAACCCTGGCGGTTGAAGGTTGCGTGGTGACCGCCGGCTCGGCGGCGGTGTTCGTCGACCGCTGCTGCACGGCGAGCCAGACACTGCCACCCGACAGCAGGATCAGCGCGATACTCGCGGCGAGTAACTGCCCGACGGTCAAACTGAAACGGCGGCGGACGGGGCGGTCACGTCGTACCGGTGCCTGCTCACGACGAATCTCCCGAGCGATTTCCGGCCAGAGATCTGTCGCGGGTGGCGTGTCGGCGAGCGACTGCGCGCGCGCGACCACCTGGCGCAGATCGCCCAGCGTCGCGTAGCACTGACCGCAGGTCGCGAGGTGCGCCTCGAGTGCCGCGCGCTCGGTCGAGTCGAGCTCGCCGTCGATGTATTCCGAAAGCCGGTTTGTCCACTGATCGTTCATCGTTCCAAGTGCCTCCGCAGCGCCATCCGCGCATGATGCAGCTGCGATTTTGACGTGCCCGGCACGACGCCGAGCATGCGCGCTATTTCCTCGTGGCGATACCCCTCCACGTCGTGCAACACGAACACCTGCCGTGCTCCCTCGGGAAGGCTCGCCAGCGCTTGCTCGAAATCCATCGACAGCTCCGGCGTCACCGGCTTGCTCGTCACGCCATCGAGCGGCTCTTCCTGGGTAATGAATCGGCCGCGCTCGATCCCGACGCGCTTGCGGCGAGCCAGGACCACGTTCACCGCCAGCCGGTGCAACCACGTCCCGAATGCCGACTCGCCGCGGAACGTCGACAGCTTCTGCCACGCGCGAATGAACACATCCTGCGTGACGTCGTCCGCCTCATCGGCGTCGAGCATGCGGCGCACCAGCGTATGGACCCGCGCAACGTGAGTCCGGTACAGCCGCTCGAATGCACTGGCGTCCCCGCTTGCCGCGAGAGCCGTGTCGGCCGCAATCGAGTCAGCAGTCAGAGTGTCCTCGAGCACCTGTCGGGCCATGCACGGGGTTGGATATGCAAGCAGGCCAAAAGGTTGTGGTTAGATTTGGAGCGCCAAAATGACGCCCTCAATTGTAGCGGTTCTGGCCATCGGTGGCCTGCTGGGATTCCGCCATGCCTTTGAGCCAGACCACCTTGCGGCCGTCTCGACCCTGGCCACACGGCCTTCCGCGCGGCTCTGGAGCGCCGCCCGGCTGGGGCTCGTGTGGGGGTTGGGGCATACGGTGACGGTCGGCGCGGTGGCCCTGCTGATCATCGCCCTCGGGATCAGTCTGCCGGACCGTTTCTGGCCGGCCGCCGAGCTGCTCGTCGCCGCACTCCTGGTGCTGCTCGGCAGCCTGGTGATCTGGCGGTACGTGCGCGGACGGTGGCACATGCATGTGCACACCCACCCGGCCGCGGGTCCGCACTTTCATCTCCACAGCCACGGCACCGATGCAGCGCATGGTCATGCGCACGCGGTGGTCGACGCGCGGCGTTCGCTGGGCTTCGGGATCGCGCACGGTCTGGCGGGGAGCGGAGCCATCGCCGCGCTCCTCGTGGCGGCCGCGCCCGACATCACGTCGCGGCTCGTCTACTTCGCGGCGTTCGGCGTGGGCACGATCATCGGGATGTTGAGCGTGTCGCTGACACTCTCGATCGTGGTGAAGCTGGCGGCGGAGCGGAGCGGCAGATGGGCAACGACGCTCCACCTGGGAGCCGCGCTGGGGAGTGTCGTCGCCGGGTTGGTTCTCGCGTGGGGAGTTGCGAACAGCTAGGACGCCTCGCTTTTGTAGATTCGCCCTCGCCATTCGATTCTTCCCCTTCCCCAGGCTGATCGCAGCATGATGAACGCCACCAGCGTCGCGCCGAGCGGGTAGAGGACGGCGTACCAGAGCGGGGCGCGGTACGTCCCGTAGATCGCCAGCCAGGTGAGGAGCGAGGCGAGGGTCGCGATGGCGGCGAAATCCGAGCCCGCCAGCCACGCGACGGGCGGCCCAATCCAGAAGAGTGCCGGCAACCACATGACGTACGGAGCAACGGCGCGGATCGGGCGGAGCGGCGGCGTCATCAGTGGGATGCCCGACGCCAGGTTCTTCGACCAGCCCGCAATGATTTCGCGCAGTGAGCCGTACATGCGCGTCGTCATGAATTCCTCGCCGTAGACGAGGAAGATGTCCTTCCCGCCGCGCACGTAGCGCTGCGCGAGCAGCAGGTCGTCGACCACCGAGTGTCGAACGGCGGCGTGCGTTCCGGCGCTCTCGTAGGCAGCGCGCGTCGTCAGAATGAACTGACCGTTAGCGATCGCGTGCCACTCGACCCGCGTGCGGTTCACGCGAGCCAGGTTCCCGAGGCCACTCTCGAGCGCGAGAAAGACGTGCGGCTGAATCACGCGCTCCCAGAAACTCCGCATCTCCTGGCGCGGCAGGACCGAGAACAGGTCCACGTTCTCCGCCTGCAGCCCCCGCACCGCCCGGCCGATCAACTCGGGGCTGTGCGTGGTGTCGGCGTCCGCAAACAGCAGCAACTCGCCCTTGGCGACGCGGTACCCCTGCACGATCGCCCACTGTTTGCCGAACCAGCCCTCCGCCGGCTCGACGCCGCGCACCAGGTGCACGCGGCCTCCAGCTGCGGCCTCGACGATCTCCGCTGTGTCGTCGGTCGAGCGGTCATCCACGACGATCACTTCTATGGGCGAGTACTGCGTGGCCAGCACAGATCGCACACAGCGTTCGATGTTGCGCGCCTCGTTGCGCGCGGGGATGATGATGGATACGAGGGGCCCGGCGGAGAGGGGCGCGTACGCGCGCAGCGTGGGCTCGCGGCGCGTGAATCGGTACAGGAGAACGGACAGGACGACGATCCACGGTGCCGCGAGCAGCCAACTCATTTTGCGGGTTCGCGCGGGGCCACGACCACCGCGGTCGTCAGATGACCGGTGACGTTCGTCATCGTGCGAAACATGTCGGAGATGCGATCCAGTCCCATCAGAATGCTGAGGCCGGCGATCGGCAGACCGGTCGCCTGGAATGCGGGGAACAGGCTGATCACGCCGCCCGAGGGCACTGCGGCGACGGTCAGGGACGCCAGAAACACCGCGATGCCCGCTTGCAGCATGTGTCCGAAGCCAAACGGAATCCCATACAAGCGGGCGATGAAGAGGACCGCGATCGCCTGAAACAGCGCGCTGCCGCCGCGATTGATGCTCGCTGCGAGCGGCAGCACGAAACCGGACACCGGCCGCGGGATGTGCAGGTCCTTATCCGCCGCGTCGATCATGTTGGGCAGGGCGGCCATCGACGTCGTTGCCGAGAACCCCATGAACATGGACGGGTACGCCGCGCGCAGAAAACGCAGCGGAGAAACGCGAGCAATGAGCGCCGCACTCGGCAGGTATACGACGGCGATGAACACGAGAACGCCGATGACCACCGCGGCGATGAACCAGAGCATCGCGCGCACGACGTCCCAGCCGTACTGGGCCGCGGTCGGCGCCACGAGTGCAAAGATGCCGATCGGCGCGATGACGAGGACCCATTGGACGATCCGGATGAGCGCGTCGGTCGCGGCGTCGGCCAGGTTGATGAGCGGCGTACGACGTTCGATCGGCAGGGTCGCGGTCGCGATCGCGAAAATCGTGACGAACACGATCACGGGCAGCAGGTTGCCGTCGGCCGCCGCCTTGAACGGATTCGCCGGCACCAGTTGGACTATGAACTGGAGACCTGTCGGAATGGTCGCGGCAGCGCTCTGAATCGCGGCTGGATCAGCCGCCGCGGCCTGCAGGACCGCCTGTTTTTCCGGCGATACCGCAGCCTGAGGCAGCATGACGCTGCCGATGGCGAACCCCAGCGCGATCGCGAGGACTGACGTGCCCCAGAAGAACGCGAGAGTGCGAACGACGAGGCGGCCGAGCGCGCGCAGCTCGCCGAGCTTGGCGAGTCCCGCAAAGAGCGCGGTCGCGACCAGGGGAATCGCGACCATGGACAGCAGGTTTTTGAAAATGATGCCAACCGGCTGAATGCCGAACAGCACTGCCGCGAGCGCGGGGTTGTTGTGTTGCGCGAGCGTGGCCGCGAAGAGGCCAAGCAGAAGTCCGGCGATCAGGCCGATTCCCATCCACAAGTGGCTTCTCATCGGATGGAAGCTATTATACCGCCATGACCGACACCCCACACGCGCAAATGAAGGCTTCGAAATGGGCGCTCATCCTCGGAGCGTCGAGCGGCTTCGGCGAGGGCGCTGCACGCGCGCTCGCGCAGGCGGGTTATGACATCGTCGGGGTGCACCTCGACCGCAAGGCGGGCCTCGAGCACGTCGCCCAGATTCGCAAGGACATCGAGCAACTCGGCCGCAAGACGCAGTACTTCAACATCAACGCGGCCGACGAGGAAAAACGGAACGAGGTCCTCGCCGAGCTGGCGAAGCAGCAGTTGAACATCGCCGTGCTGCTGCACTCGCTCGCGTTCGGGACGCTGAAGCCCTACATCGGGGTCGATGTCCTGAACAAACCCAATATCGATATGACGCTCGACGTGATGGCCCACTCGCTCGTGTACTGGGCGCAAGGCGTCGTGAAGCAGGGGCTCATGGGGAGGGGCGGCCGGATCTTTTCGATGACGTCATCGGGCTCGACGCGCGTCTTCGCCACCTACGGCGCGGTCTCCGCAGCAAAAGCGGCACTCGAATCCCACACCCGGCAGCTCGCGCTCGAGCTTGCGCCCTATGAGATCACGGTCAACGCGCTGCGCGGCGGCGTGACCGACACGCCGGCGCTCCGCAAGATTCCCGGCAACGAGAAGCTCGTCGAGATCGCCACACAACGAAACCCGCACCACCGGCTCACGACACCCGCCGACCTCGGCGGCGCGATCGTGGCGCTGTCCCACCCCGGCGCCGACTGGATCACCGGCAACGTGATCAACGTGGACGGCGGCGAGGAGGTGTCGGCTTAGGAGCTGGGAGTTAGGAGTCGGGAGCCAGGGTGACTGCCACGCTGGAAGCAGCGCGTCGCAAGCTGCGCGACTACCGGCCCGTTGAAATTCCGTTCGAAAAGGGGATGATTGCCGCTGCGGTCGCCGTCATCCTGCACGACGGTGACGAAGGGTTGGAAGCATTGTTCATCCACCGGGCCGTGCGCGCCGGTGACACCTGGTCGGGGCAGATCGCATTCCCCGGCGGACGGCGCGATCCCGGGGATGTCGACCTGCTGGCGACGGCCATCCGCGAAACGGGCGAAGAAGTCGGCGTCGACCTGTCGGGCGCCGAACGCCTCGGCGTCCTGGACGACCTGTACCCGCGGACTCCCGTTCTCCCGCCCGTCGTCGTCCGACCATTTGTACTCGCGTTGACCTCGCGTCCACGTATTGTGGTCAGTGCCGAGGTCCAAGACGCCTTCTGGGTGTCCTTCCGGGCTCTCCAGGCCTCGGGGGTGCTCGGGGAGATCGTCGTCGATCATCCTGGCATCCCCCGACGGGTACTTCCTGCATATAGGCTGGGCGATCATACCATTTGGGGGATGAGCGAGCGCATTCTGACACCGTTAATTAGCTTAGTTTCTTAGGTATACAAAATCCACATGTTCGCTTGACAATATTTGAAATTTAGTCTAGGCTAATGCACTGTCTCGTTGACAGGGCTTTGACCTGGAGAGCTCCCTGAACACGATTCGTTCGCCGCAGCCGCCCCCATCCCTCACGCGGTCCGTCGAAGACTACCTGAAGTCCGTTTTCCACCTCACCAGTCAAGGCGGTTTCGCGACGACCAGCGACATCGCGGAGATGCTCGACGTCGCCCCTCCATCCGTGAGTGGCATGATGAAGCGGCTGTCCGAAACGGGACTCATCGAGCACGTGCCTTATCGCGGCGTGCAGCTCACCCCGCAAGGCCGCCGCGCCGCACTCCAGATGATCCGCCGGCACCGCATTCTCGAATCGTATCTCACGAGCAAACTCGGTTACGACTGGGGTGACGTGCACGTCGAAGCCGAGCGCTTGGAGCATGCCGTGTCCGAAAAATTGATCGAGCGGATGGCGGATGCGCTCGGCGAGCCTCGCTACGACCCTCACGGGGCGCCGATTCCGACGGCGGCGGGGGAGATCGAAGAAGCGGAGCTTGTCCCACTCGCCGAGAGCGAGGTCGGCAGCAGCTTGGTGCTGCAGGAAGTCGGCGACGAGCATCCGGCGCGCCTGCATTATCTCGCCGAGCAGGGGCTGACGCCGGGCGTGCGCCTCACGGTGATCGACCGGCAGCCGTTCAACGGCCCCACGATCGTGAGGCTGGGCGACGGCACGACGCGCGTCGTCGGCCAGGAGCTCGCGTTGTTGCTGTTCTGCAGGTCCAGCGATGGCGAATAGCGTTCTCGATACCGGCTGGCGACACCCGCGGCTGACGCCGAGTCTCGCCGAAGCGTACCGCACCGTGCCGGTCAAACCCGGCGCATGGTGGAAGAAAGCGCTCGCGTTCGCGGGGCCTGGCTACCTCGTCGCGGTCGGGTACATGGATCCCGGCAACTGGGCGACCGATCTCGCGGGCGGTGCGCGCTTCGGCTACACACTGCTGACCGTCATCCTGCTGTCCAATCTGATGGCGATTCTGCTACAGGGTCTTGCCGCGAAGCTCGGCATCGTGAGCGGCCGCGATCTGGCACAGGCGTGCCGCGATCACTACTCGAAACCAGTCTCGTTCTTTCTGTGGGTGATCTGCGAGATTGCGATCGCCGCCTGCGATCTCGCCGAAGTCATCGGCTCGGCGATCGCCTTGAACCTGCTGTTCGGCATCCCGCTCGCGTGGGGGATCGTCATCACGTCGCTCGACGTGTTGATCGTGCTCTACATGCAGCATAAGGGATTCCGCTTACTGGAAGGGCTGGTCATCGCGCTGATCGCGACGATCGCCGGCTGCTTCCTGTTCGAGATTCTCATCTCCAAGCCCGATACCGGCGCGGTGTTCGCGGGATTCATCCCGAGCGCATCGATTCTCAAAGACCCAGACAAACTGTACATCGCAATCGGCATCCTCGGTGCCACCGTGATGCCGCACAACCTTTATCTCCACTCGTCGGTCGTGCAGACTCGGAGTTACGAGGAAACCGACGCGGGGAAACGGGAGGCGGTGAAGTTCGCGTTCATCGATTCGACGGTCGCGCTCTCGTTCGCGCTTTTCATCAACGCGGCGATCCTCATCGTCGCCGCGGCGACGTTCCATCGCGCGGGGGCAACGGGCGTCGCGGAGATCCAGGATGCCTACCGCCTCCTGACGCCGCTGCTCGGCGTCACCGGCGCGAGCGCGGTGTTCGCCTTCGCGCTGCTGGCATCGGGTCAGAACTCCACCCTGACTGGAACGCTGGCGGGCCAGATCGTGATGGAAGGATTCTTGAACATCCGGATCCGGCCCTGGCTCAGACGGCTGATCACGCGCTTGATCGCGATTGTGCCCGCGGCGCTGACCGCTATTTTCTTCGGAGAGCACGGCACTGCCCAACTCCTGATCCTCAGCCAGGTGATCCTGAGTCTGCAGCTCTCGTTCGCCGTCTTCCCGCTCGTGATGTTCACTTCAGACCGCCTGAAGATGGGTGAGTTTGTGAATCCCACCTGGCTAAAACTCCTGGCCTACATCGTCGCGGTCTTCATCGCGACCCTGAACGCGTACCTGCTGGTGCGGGTCTTCGCCGGCTGGGTCGGTTGATGTACAAGCGCATCCTCGTGCCGCTCGAAAACGGCCCGGCCGACGCCGCCATTCTCAAGCACGTTCGCGAGCTGGCAAAGCTGCTCGGCGCCGAGCTGCTGCTGTTGCACGTCGCGGATGGGTGGGCGGCGCGTAACATGGAGCAGCTCAACCTGCGCGAGTCGCAGGAGATGAAGGAAGACCGTGCCTATCTGGAGCGGGTGTCGCAGGAGCTGCGGCAGGCGGGGATCGACGTGGACGCGGTACTGGCAGCCGGTGATCCGGCGAAGGAAATCGCGGCGACGGCCGAGCGGGAGGGGGTCGACTTAATCGCGATGGCGACCCATGGGCACTCCTTGCTGAGCGACGTGGTTCATGGCACCACCGCGACAGCATTGCGACACGTCAGCCGGATTCCGATCCTGATGGTGCGCGCGCCTGCTCCAGGCCCTTGAGAATCGCGCTGAGACGGCGATCTCGCGCCTCCCGCAGGAACTCGACCTTCCCTTTGTAGGCCCGTTCGATCGACTGTATCAGCGCCCGCTGCTGCTCGGGATCGAGCTGCGCCCAGTGCGCGAGCTGCTGCCACCAGCTCTCGAAGCTCGCCAGCAAGTGCTGCGTGAAGCTGCGGATGCCGCCCTCCCCCGCCGCCAAATGGTAGGTGAGGTGGGGGCCGGCCGCGGCCCAGCCGATCGCCGGACCGAGCGACACCGCGCGGTCGAGATCGTCCACGCTGATCACGCCGCGCAGGACCAAGTCGATGCATTCCCGCCATACCGCAGCGGATACGCGTCCGACGACGTAACCCGGGATCGACTTCTTGAGGACGATCGGGAAGCGGCCCAGGGAGCGCAGATACTCCACTGCGCGATTCATGCTGGCGGCTGATGTACGACCCTCCGGCACGACCTCGACAATCGGAATGAGCTCCGGTGGATTCAGCGGGTGGGTCACGAGGCAGCGGTCGAGCCGGCGCATCCTGCCGAAGATCTCCGTCGGGGGGAGGCCGCTCGATGAGGAGCTGATGAGCGCGTCGTCACCCGCGAGCGGTTCAATGGCGGCGAGGAGCTTTTGCTTCGCCAGCACGTCTTCGTGAATCGCCTCGATGATCCAGTCGGCGTCCTGAATTGCTTCGGAGAGAAATTCTGTCCGAACCAGCTCTGTGAGGCCTCGTTCGACGATGCTCTCAGGCGCGCGATCGAGGGCCACAAGCGCGCGCGTGCGCCGCTCGACTTCGACCGACGCGCGTTCCATGGTCGCCGGGTTCAAGTCGAAAATCGCGACGGGCCACCCGGCCGAGGCGCACAACGCCGCCCAACCCACGCCGATGTCTCCGGCACCGATCACCGCAACCTTTCGCGGAATCGTCACGCCAGCGCCTCCTCGACGAGCGCTCCCGCCGGCAGCACGCGGTCGAACAGCAACCGCCGCACCGGCTGTGGATGCACTTCAACCGCGACGCGCGTGAACGACCCCTTCGGGTCGAGCTTCGTTCTGCCGCGGCTTTGCCCGTCGGACAGATCGACGGTGAGTCGCAGGTCGCTGAACGTGAGCACATCGGGTTGCAGCAGGTAGGCGATCGCGAGGACGTCGTTGATCACCGCGCCGTCGAGTCCTTCCTGTTTGCGGTGGAACTCCAGATAGAATCGCAGTGCGTCGTGCAGCCAGGGTGAGCTGCTCGCGAGGCGCTCAATCTCGCTGGCCTTCAGCACGATCTTGCGCGTGACGTCGAGCCCGACCATTTCGGTCGGGATCTCGGCGGCGAGCACGGTCGCGAGCGCTTCCGGATCGCACCAGGCGTTGAACTCGGAGAACCGCGTCTGCGTGCCCACGGCTTCGATCGAGCCGATCATCGCGACGTGGCGGCTGACTTTCTCCCGCACGAGGGCCGGGTTGGCGCGGAGCACCAATGCCAGGCTGGTGACGGGGCCGAGCGTGACGAGGGTGACGGGCTGGCCCTGAGCCTCCAGCATGCGCTCGAGCGGCCGGACGTAATCGAGAATCACGCCGGCGGGCGGTAGGTCGGCATACCCCAGGCCCGATGGACCATGCGTGTCGGCCGCCACGTGGAGCTGGCGTTTCAGCGGCCGGCGGGCGCCGATGCCGAGCGGAACGCGCACGGCGTGCTTCACTTTGCGAATGATTTCGACGGCGTTGCGGTAGGCGTTCTCGACCACGGTGTTGCCGTACGAGATCGAGATGCCGCGCACTTCCAGCTCGGGAGAATTGAGGGCCAGGAGAATCGCGAGACAGTCGTCGATCCCTGGGTCTGTATCGACAATGATCGGCTGGGGGGGGGGCACGCTCTAGGTTAGGCTACTCACTTCGGAAGTGCAAACGCGATGATGGCGTCGCCCGCGCCGAACGGACCACCGCCGCCCGCCGCGATGACGACGAACTGCCTCCCGCCAGCCTGGTAGGTCATCGGTGTGGCACGCGCACCCGCGGGCAAGTCCGCCTTCCACAGCTCGCGGCCCGTCTCGACGTCGAAGGCGCGAATCGCGTGCTCGAGCGTCGCGCCGATGAAGACAATTCCCCCGGCGGTCACGATCGGCCCGCCGAGGTTCAGCGATCCCGGATTGCCTCCCATCGTTCCCAGCGGGACGTTCCAGGCGATGCCGCCCGTGCTGAGGTTCACCGCGACCAGCGCGCCGAACGGTGGCGGCGTGCAGGGCAGCCCAGTGGGACCCAGGATGATGCGCCGGCGCATGAGGTACGGCGTGCCACGCATGTTGGTGTACTCAAAGTCCGTCATGCCATGTGCCGCATCCACCGTTTTTGAGCTGTCGTAGTTGAAGCTGTGCGCCACGAAGAGCTGCACCATGGCGGGGACGCGATTGACAGGCACGACGGCAAGCCCGTGCCTTTCATCTATAGCCACGCCGCCCCAATGGGCGCCGCCGACGTTGCCGGGCTGTGAGATCGTGCCCTGCATGCTGGGCGGCGTAAACGGTCCCTCGTTGCGCAGCGCCGCCAGGATCTCGTGGCAGGCGGCCTTGGCCTCAGGTGTCGGCCCCCAGGCGTCGTCCGCGGTATACCGCAGCGGGACGAGGGGCGGCGTAGCAACCGTAAAGGGCTGCGTCGGAGATGCGACCTCGCCGGGGACGCTGCTTGCCGGGACCGGCCGCTCCTCCACAGGGAAGATCGGCGTCCCGGTCGTTCGGTCCAGGATGTACAGCATCCCGGACTTCCCGGTCTGGATGACTGCAGGGATCCTGGCGCCATCGTGCGTCACAGTGACGAGTGTGGGCGGCGCGGCGTTGTCGAAATCCCAGAGATCGTGGTGCACGGTCTGGAAATGCCACACGACTTTTCCGGTGGAGGCGCGCAACGCCACGATTGAGCTGGCGTAGCGGTCTTCGCCCAGGCGCATCCCGCCGAAGTAATCTGGTGCTGGACTCGACGTGGGAAGGAACACGAGATCGCGCTCGGGATCGGCGACAATGACGGACCAGACGTTGGCAGCGCCGACGATCCGTGCGGCGCCGTTCTGCCACGTCTTGAAAGCCGGGTCGGTCGAGTCCTGGGGTATGGGATCGAACGTCCACTTGAGCGCCCCGGTGCGTGCATCGAATGCGCGCACTTCGCCGCTCGCCGGCGCCAGATTGGTGTTGTCCGCGACCGCCGAGCCCGTGATGACGAGGTCGCCCACGATCGCGGGCGGCGATGTGACCTCGTAGAAGGCAAACTCGTCTGGCGGTACCCGGAGTCCCTTTCGCAAGTCGACGCTGCCGCCCGCGCCGAAGCTCGAGCAGGGCTTTCCCGTTGCTGCGTCGAGCGCGACGAGCCGCGCGTCGATCGTCGCGGCAATGATTCGTCTAGCGCAAGCCGCGCCGGTGGCGGCGCGGCTATCCCGCCAGAAGCTGACGCCGCGGCTCGCGAAGTCGCCGTAGCCGCGATGCGGGTCCACGCCAGCGTCGTAGCGCCACTTCTCGGTTCCGGTCGCCGGATCGAGCGCCGCCACGATCCCCGTCGGTGTGATCACGTACATGGTACCAGCGACGACGATCGGGGTGACCTCGAGGGCCGGCGGGCGGTGCGACATGCTCGACATGTCGGGGATACCGGTGTGATAGGTCCAGGCGACGTGCAGCTGCGCCACGTTCTCACGCGTGATCTGTGTCAGCGGCGAGAACCGCGCGCCGCCAGGATCGCGGCCATAGACCGGCCAGTCGCCAGGCGACTGCAAGCTAACGACGAGCAGCAGAGTCAGCATCGATTTCCCTCGCGATGATTTCACGCAGATGGCGGAACTCCGTTTCGCCGCCGAATCCGAAGATCCGTTCGATGATGCGTCCTTCCCTGTCCAGTAGGACGGAGTAGGGGAGCCCGCGGTAGTGATATGCCGCCTTCATACGGCCGCCGCCCACGAGAATGGGAAACGGCGGGCGAAACTCGCGTACGAACTCGCGCATCTTGCTGCCGCTGACGTCGTCGGAGATCGCCGCGACGTCGAAGTCGGCGCGGTGGAATTCGCTGTACAGCTCCGCCATGTGGGGGAATTCTTCCCGGCACGGTCCGCACCAGGACGCCCAGAAGTTCACGAGTGTGACTTTGCCGTGGTAATCCTCGAGCCGGACGGGTTTGCCCGACGCGAGGTCCGGCAGCGTAAACGACGGTGCAAATAGGTCGCGTCCATGCGTGGGGGTCTGCGCGAGCAATGCCTCTGGATCCAGTACGCGAATTCGGCCGCGGCGATTCACGGCGATCGCTGTCGCCGGCGTGCCGAGCACGCGCGTGTCGACGATTTCGCCCGTCTCGCGGTTCAGCACATCGAGACGCAAGCGAGTGGCCGCGGAATCCGCGCCGCCGAGCACATACAACCGGCCGTCCGGACCAACCGTCATCGCGATGTTGATGAGTGCGTGCGCGACGCGCCGCACGTTGCCGGCCACGAATTGGGGATCGCGCTCCACGGGGATCATCCCCCGCGAGCTGCGCCAGACGGGCGAACCGGTGGCATCGAGCCGCAGGATCTCGTCCCGGACGAGGGGAGCAAAGTAGGGGACGTCGTGCGAGAGTACGGCGGGACCCGCGTTCATGAGCTGGGCGAGGTAGCGAATGTCCGGCACGTGCGCGATGCCGAGGCCCTGCCGCGGGTGCCCCAATGTGTCGAGCAGCCACAACAGCGGCACGCTGCCGTCCTCGGCGACGAATTGGACGAAGTAGGGAGAGCGTGAGGCGATGATCCGTGTTCCTTCCGTCGCGTAGAGCGAGGCGGGGAAGGGGCTTTCCCACTCGCGCACCGGCTTGCCGGCGGTGTCGAACACGACTCCCTCGCCGGTGCGCTCGGTGACCAAAAGCCGGCCGCCGGGATACGCTGCGACCGCGACGGGACTGGACAGCCGGGGATCGGTGACCGTGCGCACGACGTGGAGTGCGCCGTCGAAGACCACGAGACGGCTGTGGTCCGGGTCGGGCGCCCACGAGAGGCTCCCGACAGGGGCCGCGGAGGAGCGTCCCAGGAAGAGGAGGGTGAAGCCGCTGGGGGCGGGACGGCAAGCGGTCAGGACGAGCAGTGCGCCCGCCGCGCCCGCCCCCAGCACGCGTCGCATCAGGTGGCAGCGGCGATCGTCTTGATCTCAATCGTGTGCATGCCGTGGCTCATCCGGTGGACGCCGGTGACCTTCACCTGGCTCTCGGCGAATGGCTCCAGCCGCGAGTTCTGCGGGTCGGCCGCCTTGGAGCTGACCGGCATGTAGATCGTGCCGTCCGAGCTCAGAATCGCGAGCGCGACGCCCGCCTTGGCGCACTGAGCGGCGCACTGTTTGTGCGCGGCGCCAGAGGCGCCCATGGTGGTGTAACAGTTGACGTCGATCACCTGTCCGGTGAGCGTCACGTCGTTGCCCGCGTTCGCCGCGGGCTTCTGCTGTTGGGCTGCGAGCGGCAGCGCGCAGATCGCGAGCAACGCCGCAGCTGCGACGGTCTTCAGCATCGTGCACCTCCGTGATTGTGGTAAGGACATTACGTCCGAAACCTCATACCCGGAACGGCTATATTTGGGCGCCATGAATGAGACCTTTCGAATCCTGATCGACACCTTCGGCAAGGGCTGGGAGCGAGGCGACGTCGACACCATCTGCTCCGTCTTCAGCGAGGACGCGGTGTTTCTCGAGACGCCGTTCAGCAGTCCGGATCGCGGCATGGCGGCGATCCGGGCGTACTGGAAGGACATCCCGCTGTATCAAGCCGAAACGAAGTTTGAGTCAGGGGAGATCTACGTGGCGGGACCGTGGTTTGCGACGGAGTTCAGGTGCACGTTCCGGCGGCGCAGAACCGGCGAACAAGTCGATGCGCGCGGGGCGATTTTTTGTGAGACCAAGGATGGGAAGATTTCCGAGATGCGCATGTACTGGCACAGGTATGCCGGAGGGAAAGAAGAGCCTAAAGCTTAGGACATGCAAAGACTAGGCAACAGAGGCACCGCGGTTCACAGGCTACGGTCATCCGGACAACCCGCTCGCATACGTCACGGCGATTTCCATTAAGTCCGCGCTTCTCAACCCAATGCTCATTGCCAAGTCCACCGCATCCTCCTGCTCCATCTTCTTGTCGACCATCAGGTAGGGAATCAGCGCGGCCGCTGTCCGGTTGCCTGACGAGCAGTGCAGCAACGCCTTCTTCCGCTCCAGACGCTGCAACGCGTGATGCATCTGCTTCATCGTGTCCGTTGTAACGGCGCCGTGGACGATGGGAACGCTGATGTATTCCAGACCGGCAGCACGCACGGCACCCGGCTCGTCGAACGGCCTGGGCTCCATCGGGTCGCGATTATCGAGTACGACCTCGCCGCCCGCCGCCTTGAACGCCTTGAGCTGCTGCTCCGTCGGCTGACCACCGGTGACCCAACCGGGTACCGGCTCGGCGGCGTTGGGCAGACCCGGAAACGCTGCGAGCAGCGCGGACATCAGGGGAGCCAGCCTCCGATAAAGCCGGCGCGCTGCAAGCCGCGGATGATGTGCGGGTTCGTGCGCATGACGCGCCATACCAGCTCGGTGCGGTAGTTCTCGATCATCGCGAGAATTGGTCCCTGATCGATGCCGAGGTAATCGACGTCGAACCAGCCGAGTGTGGGATCGACGCTCCCGGTTTCCTGCTGGCCCTGAGCGGTGAACGTCGGGTTGAAGGCATCGAGGAAGCCGTAGGTCGAGAACACGTAGGTGCCATACGTCGCGCGCAGCGCGAGCAGCGCGGGAATCGTGAACTCTGGGGCGAACGGCACGGCCCCGCCGACGGCAGTCGGGCAAATCGTCCCATCATCGCGCTCGTCACCGAGTGCCGCGCCGCGCGCGAAGTAAGTATGGAACAGCCGGCTCTTGCCGCTAAGGGTGAGCGTCTTGTTCGCCGGACCGTCACAGGCCGTGAGTCCCCAGACGTTCCCCGTGTAGCCGCGCCAGGCCCCGGGATTGGCGATCGCATAGGCGCGTTGCGCGAGCGTGGCGCGGCGCGAATTCTCGAAATAATCGCTGCCGCGGCTCCGCATGTAGTCGTCCGCGATATTCCGGAAGTCGATCCAGACGTGCGAGTACTCATGACCGAACAGCGGCGCGAACTGCACGAAGTCCTGCCCGTAATAGCTCCCCCATTGATAGCCGCTCACCCATCGGCTCCAAGCGGCCGAGTCGGCGGGGTGCGTGGGCGAGGCGAGGGCCAGGATGTTGAGGATCATGCCCTCGTTGTAGCCGATCCAGTCGGCGTTGATGAACCCGCTCTCCGGGTGCCAACCCATGCTGACCGCCGGCGGCCGGGCTTCGGCCCATTTCCAATCCACGCGGTAGTAGATCGAATCGGCGAGGGCGCGGATCTGCTGCTCGGTGCTGTCGCCGTGGTCGTAGTAGGACTGCGCGAAGAGAATGCCGGCGAGCAATAGGGACGTGTCGATCGTGGACAGCTCCACCGTTTGAAAGCGCCGGCCGGTGCTCATGTCGAGGAAGTGATAAAAGAAGCCGCGATAGCCGGTGGTGTTGGGCCCGGCAGAGTCCTGCGGTGCGGTCCAGAAAAAGCGCAGGGTCGCCAGCGTGCGAGCGGCGGCCTGCGCGCGGGTGATCCAGCCGCGTTCGACGCCGATCGGGTAGGCGGTGAGGGCGAAGCCAACGGCGGCGATGCTCGAGAATGACGGCGTCGGCCAGCGGTCGGGCGTCAGGCCGTTCGAGGCCGGCGTGAGATCCCAGAAGAAGTTGAAGGTGCGGTGCTGCAGGGTATCGAGGAATGCGACCGTGTCGGGCGGGGTGCCCGGGCCCCCGGAGTTGTGGGAACAGGCTCCGAGGGCGAGGGCAAAGCAGACAGCGGTGAAACGACTTCGTCCGATCAGAACGTGTACTCGGCGCCGATCTGCACGCGTCGCGGGTCACTCACCACTTGGCGTGGCTGGCCGACGGTAAACGTGTGTAGTGCCGGGACGACGGTGATGTTGTAATCGCCCAGGTTTTGGAAGTTGAAGACGTTGAACACGTCCACGGTCACGCCGAGACTCGTACCGGAGATTTTTGGGAAGTCCTTGCGAAACTTGATGTCGACCCGCCGATAACCCCAGCCCCCCAAGAAGAGGAAGTTCCTCTGCGGCGGCAAGAACCCACCGGGGAAGTACGTAGAGTCCACCACTCCTCCGAAACGTGGAGCCGTGCCGACATCGATGCGGGCGCCGCTGCCGAGAGTCACAAGGCCGCTGAACTGGATGCCGAACAGGTAGGGCACATCCATGATCCAATTGCCGACCACGTGGTGCCGCTCGTCGCTCCCGCCGAGGTCGGTGTGCTTGGCGATCCCGTTGGCCTTGGGAAATCCAAACGGGAAAGACCCGGCGAGGTCACCGAGGAAATCGATGCCTGCCACTGACCGCTGCGCATACGTGTAGACGAGGCCTGCACCCCACCCGATCCCACCAGTCGACGGACGGTACGGGCGGTCCAACTGGAGGGAGAGCGCGTCGTACCAGGTCTTCCCGTCGTTGGTGGAGTAGATGATGTTTCGGATCCCGTGCGCCCCGATGTTATACCCAGGGACGCAGCAGTGTCCGGTGGCGTTGTATCCGTTGTTCCCCGAGTTGTACATGAAAAGATCCGTACCGCGCTGGCCCTGATACGAGAGCGAGGCCACCCACGGTCCCAATACACGCCGCACGCCGAGGCTGAATTGTTTCGACTTCGGCGGCTTCATCTTGTTATCGAGCAGAAATGCTTCCGGCTGGCCGGTGTTTCGCGCGAGGCTGCTGACCGCGGTCGTGTCAGATGTCAGATAGCTGGCGTTCCATGGCACCGCCCCAGGTGTCGCGGTGCCGTTGTCGAAGCGGGTGATATACGTGGGTCGGGTGAGCTTCTGGATCTCGTCCACCGAGAAGTCGAACAGCGACCGGTCGTAGTAGATCCCAAAGCCGCCGAAGACCGTCGTGACGTTGTTGCCGTCAAGCGCGTATGAGAATCCGAGCCGAGGCTGGAACGCACCGTAAAACGGCTGGCGGTTCTTCCCGGTGCTGATGTAGCGACTCAAGTCGAGCGGGACGGGTAAAGAGTCGTTGTACCGGGTGAGCGTATCAGCCACCCACTGCGGCGTGACGTAGTCGGTGTTCAACATGCGGGACTCGAAGTCCCAACGAATACCAAGATTCAGGGTCAGGCGAGACGTTGGCGACCAGTCATCCTGAAGGTACGCCCCGATCTGTGTGTTGTTGACATCGACGAGACCCGCACCCGTTGCATAGGTCAACTGGTACGGGTGGCTGTACCCGTACGCCAGCGTGGGAGCATTGCCGCCTCGGCACCAGCAGTTGGTGTTGATTGTGTCAGCCCACTCGAACTTGGGTACCCCGTCGTTCAGCTTGTTGATGTGGTAGCTGACCAGGTCGACGCTCACCCCACCCTTGAACACGTGCTGCTGCTTGCCGCTGTAGGTGAGGTCGTCACGGAATCCGAGGCGTCGCTGAATGAAGTCCTGCACGCTCACATCGCTGCCGATCCACGCATCCTGGCCTGGGTAGTGATAGATCCGCGCGATCGAACCCGAAGTGGTCGGTGAAGGGTTTCGCTGGAAGCGGGAGTAGTCCACCTTGGCCTCGTTCAACCAGCCGCCCGAGACGCGATTGTATTTCACCTGTCCAATCGACACGTTTTGTCGGAAGTCATTTGCTGCCGCGAACGTGCGGCTTCCCCCGAAGTCCCGCACATCCGTCTCGTGTCGATTGTTGAAATTCACTTCCAGGGAGGAGTTCGCGTTCACCGCATAGGTCAGCTTGCCGAACAGCAGGCTCTCGCGGAACGGTGACGTGAAGTTGCCGTTGTACCGTGTTGCAAGGTTCACCGTATCGAGCGCCGCGAACCCACTCGGGGGCGTGAGGTTCACGGAGTTGGAACGATCCTGGTAGTTGCCCTCGTACGAGCCGAAGAAAAATAGCTTGTCCCGCTGGATCGGTCCGCCGGCGCTCAACCCGATGAGGGAGCGCGTGAAGTCCGGCTTCTTAAAGCTTGGATTGGTTCGCCGCTGGAAATCCTGCAACGTGTCAAGCGCTACGAGGCCCTTGTTCTGGTAGCCGAAGAACGCGTTCCCGGTCCAGGTGTTGCTACCCGAACGGGTCGTCGCCGAAATGACCGCGCTGGACGCCTTCTGATACTCCGCCTTGAAGTTCTGCGAGATGACGCGGTATTCCTGAATCGCGTTGCGAGGGAATGGATTGCCGCGACTCGCATCCTGACCCGCCACTCCACCGCCAGTAAGATCGTTTTTGAGACTCGTCCCGTCGACGAACACGTTCACCTGGTTTGCGGTGCTGCCGCCGGCGGAAAAGGTGCGGAACCCGATTGAGTTGAGACGATCCTCGGAGACGACGACGCCGGGCGCAAGCGCCGCGAGATCGAGGAAGTTGCGGCTCGGCGTAGGAAGCTGCTGGATTTGCTGAGGCGTCACGTTCGTAGCGACTTCGGAAGTTCGTAGCTCCACCGTCGGCCCAGCCTCGACGGTCACGGCCTGCAGCTCCACGGCTCCGGCCTGCATCGTAACGTCCACGGGTGAGGTCGCACCGATCTGTACCACGACTTGGCGGCGCTGAGGCCCGAAGCCAATCTTGCGGACGGCCAGCTCGTAATTGCCAGGAACCAAACCGGGAATGATGTACGAGCCATCGGAACGTGTTGTCGCGCTGCGCAGTATTCCGGTTTCCGTCTGCCGCGCCGACAACTCAGCATCCGCGACCGGTGCCCCATTCTGATCCTTGACGTAGCCTCGAACGGTGCCGGTGGTGGTTTGTGCGCAAAGTGACAGCGGAAGGGACAGCAGAGCGATGCAGACGAGCCACAGAGAACGATGACGCAACATAGATCATCTCCCGTGAGATCGAGTCAGTGCCCGTAAAGTTGCGGGGGACGTGACGGAAAACGCTAGACCTTCACGCCATCCCGTTTTGCGCCGTAACTTCAAGGTCCAATCCTCTCGCGCCGGAGACCTCGTCCCATGTCGCGCCTGTGCCACACGTTGTTTTGCGCCGTCCTGCTGGCCTCTCCCGCTGCTGCCCAGAATCTCGACTCCCTCCTCGGCCGCATGACGCTCGCAGAAAAACTCGGCCAGCTGAACCTTCTGTCCGCCAACGGTCAGGCGTCGCCGCAGCAGCTGCAACTGGTGCGGGCGGGCAAACTGGGCGGGCTGTTCAACGTCATCGGCGCCGAGAACACCACGCCGGTGCAACGGGTCGCGGTGACGGAGTCGCGGCTCAAGATCCCGCTGCTCTTCGGACTCGACGTGATCCACGGCTATCGCACGATCTTCCCGATTCCACTCGGGGAGGCGAGCTCGTTCGATCCCGACGCCGCCGAAGCGACCGCGCGGGCCGCGGGCCAGGAAGCCGCCGCCTTCGGGATCAACTGGACCTACGCGCCCATGGTGGACATCGCGCGCGATCCACGCTGGGGCCGGATCGCGGAAGGTTCGGGCGAGGATCCGTACCTGGGCTCGCTGCTGGCGGCCGCCCGCGTCCGCGGATTTCAGCAGACGATCTTCGCGACGGCCAAGCATTTCGCCGGCTACGGCGCGGCCGAAGCGGGGCGGGAATACAACGAAACGGAGATCTCGCAGCGCACGATGCGCGAGATCTACCTGCCGCCGTTCAAGGCGGCGGTGGACGCCGGCGTCGCGAGTCTCATGTCGGCGTTCAATGACATCGCGGGCGTGCCCGCGTCGGGGAACGCGTGGCTCACCGACACGGTGCTGCGGCGCGAGTGGGGCTTCACAGGCTTCGTCGTCAGCGACTGGACGTCCGTCGCGGAATTGATCAACCACGGCGTCGCAGGCTCGCGGGCGGAAGCGGGGCGGCGCGGGCTCATGGCGGGCGTCGACATGGACATGCAGAGCAGCATCTACGTGGACTCGCTTGCCGCCCTGGTGCGCAGCAATCGGATTCCACTGCGGGTCGTGGACTCCGCCGTGATGCGCATCCTGCGTGCCAAGAAGCGCCTCGGCTTGTTTCGCGATCCGTATCGCGCGCACACCGCGCCCCCCAATGCGGAGCTACGCGCGCTCGCCCGGCGCGTAGCGGGGGAATCGATCGTTCTATTGAAGAATGAGCGATCACCGCTGCCGCTCGATCCCAACGCGGGCACCATCGCCGTGATCGGCCCACTCGCTGATAATAAGGAAGAGCCGCTCGGCCCCTGGCACACGCAAGGCCAGGCGTCCGACGTCGTGACGGTGCTACAAGGCGTCAAGTCGAAGGTGGTAGCTGGGACGCAGGTGGTGTACGCGCAAGGCTCCGGCATCGAGGACAGTGCGACGGCGGGGTTCGCGGAGGCCGTCGCCGCGGCGCGGCAGGCCAAGGTCGCGATTCTCGTGCTCGGCGAACGCGGCGACATGAGTGGCGAAGCAGCCAGTCGTTCGTCGCTGGGGTTGCCCGGTGTCCAGGAACAACTGTTGGAGGCGGTCGCCGCGACCGGCACGCCGGTGGTGCTCGTGCTGATGAACGGCAGGCCTCTGATCCTCGAATGGGCTTGGGATCACGTGCCCGCGATCGTCGAGACGTGGTTCCTCGGCGTCGAGGCGGGGAACGCGACGGCCGACGTGCTGTTCGGCGCCGTGAACCCGAGCGGCCGGCTGCCGGTCACATTCCCGCGCGTGCTGGGTCAGATCCCGCTCTATTACAACCATCGCAACACGGGGCGGCCGCCAGATCCGAACAACAAGTACACGTCGAAATACATCGACGTGCCGGTGACGCCGCGTTACCCGTTCGGCTTCGGGCTGTCGTACACAACCTTCAGTTACAGCAATCTCAAGCTCAGCGCGGCGCGTGCTCGTGTGGCCGACACGGTTACGGCGACGGTGACGGTGACGAACGCTGGGAACCGTGAAGGCACGGATGTCGTCCAGCTCTACGTCCGTGATGAGGTCGCCAGCCTGTCGCGGCCGGTGCGCGAGCTGAAAGCCTTTCGTCGCGTCGCGTTACGACCTGCTGAATCTCGAACTGTGGAGTTACGGATTGCGGTCCGGGATCTCTGGTTCTACGGCCTCGACATGAAGCGGGTCGTCGAGCCGGGCACGTTCCGCGTCTTTGTCGGTCCCAGTTCGGCCGAGGGCCTCGAGGCGAGCTTCGAATGCATTCCCTGATCCTGCTGCTGCAGGTCGCCGGTGTAGGGGCGCAGCATGCTGCGCCCCTGCCATCACACCCCGCGCCCCCACCACCACACCCCACCGCTTGCTACGAGATTTTCGTACGCTCGTTCTACGACTCGAACGGCGACGGGATCGGCGATCTGCGCGGGCTGACCCAGAAGCTTGACTACATCTCGGGGCTGGGCGTCGACTGCGTCTGGCTGATGCCCGTCGCAGCATCGCCGAGTTACCACGGCTACGATGTCACCGACTACTACAAGGTCGAGCCGGACTACGGCACGAACGACGATTTCCAGGCGTTCGTCGGGGCTGCGCATCGGCACAAGATCCGCGTGCTCGTCGATCTCGTGCTGAACCACAGCTCGAGCGAGCACCCCTGGTTTCAGGAAGCGTTACGGGACACGGCGGCGCCGCATCGCAGCTGGTACCGCTGGGCGCCGACACAGAACGGGGCGTGCGCGAACAATTGGCACAAGTCGCCCATCCGCGATGAGTGCTACTTCGGGCTGTTCTGGAGCGGGATGCCCGACCTCAACTACGAGAATCCCGCCGTGCTCGACGAGATGAAGCGCGTCGCGCGCTTCTGGCTGGACTCGATGCACGTGGATGGGTTCCGGCTCGATGCCGTGCGTCATCTCGTCGAGGCGGGCAGCGAAGTCTCCAACACTCCGGGGACACACGCGGTGTTGCGCGACTTTGGGCAGTACATCCGGAGCATCGCCCCCCAGGCATACACGATCGGCGAGGTGTGGGACAACACCGACGTGATTCTCACCTACTATCCCGATCAGCTCGACGCCTATTTCGCGTTTCCGATATCGGAAGCGCTGCTCGAAGCGGTGCGAACCGGTAAGGCGGGCGGTTTGCTGCCGACGGTGGAGCAATTTCAGCGCGCCGAGCCGGCGTGGCGGTGGGCGCCGTTCCAGCGCAATCACGATCAGACGCGCACCGTGACGGCGCTGGGCAACGACACTGCTGGTGCCCGGTTGGCTGCGACAATCCTGCTCACGCTGCCGGGTGTGCCCTTCATCTATTACGGCGAAGAGATCGGCATGACCGGTGATAAGCCGGACGAGCGGCTGCGTACCCCGATGCAATGGACAGGGACCTCCGCGGGCTTCACGAGCGGCAAGCCGTGGGAGGCGGCGCAAGCCGATTCACTGACCACCAATGTGGCGCGGGAGAGTCGCGCGTCGGGCTCGCTGCTGAGTTTTTATCGCCGCCTGCTGCGTGAACGTCTCAAGAGTTCTGCGCTGCGCAATGGTGAGCTGGTGCCGGTGCCAACGGACAACGACGCCATTCTCGCCTACATCAGGCGGGACAGCACCGAGGCCGTCCTCGTCGCGGCGAACCTCGGTAAGACCCCCTACACACTGCGTGGCCCGCTCGTCAGGCGTTTGGCGCCGCGTCACGCGTATCTGTTCTCGATACCCCAACGTCCATAACCGACGTCTTCACACTCGAGAACGCGAACGGCCTCGAAGTTCGCGCCACGAATTACGGCGGCATCATCATGTCGGTGGTGGCTCCCGACACGCATGGTCGGCGGGCAAACGTCGTGATCGGGTTCGACACGGTCGAGGAATACCGCGACAATCCCCAATACCTGGGTGCCATTGTCGGTCGTTGCGCCAACCGCATTGCCAACGCGCGCTTCACGCTGGACGGAAAGACCTACCAGCTCGCCGCGAACATCGGTCCGAATCATCTGCACGGCGGCCGCAAGGGATTTGACCAACGGGTGTGGCGTGCGACACACGGCGCAGCGACGCTCGAGCTGCGGTACACGAGTCCCGATGGTGAGGAAGGCTATCCGGGCAACCTCGACGTGCGAGTGACGTACACGCTCACCGATGAGAACGAGCTGATCGTCGACTACTTCGCGACGACGGACAAAGCGACGCCGATCAATCTCACGCAACACAGCTATTTCAACCTCGCCGGCGCGGGGGACATTCTGGGACATGTGCTCCAAATCGATGCGGATGCGATCACGCCGGTCGACCAGAGCCGGATTCCCACGGGCGAGATCATGCCGGTTGCTGGGTCCGATTTCGACTTTCGCTCGCCCACGCCGATCGGTGCGCGGCGCGCGGGTCAGTACGACCACAATTTCGTGTTGCGGGGAGGCGCCCGGGTGATCGAACCTGCATCGGGTCGCACGCTCGCGATCCAAACGACAGAACCCGGCGTGCAACTGTACACCGGTTACCGGCGCGGGCTCTGCCTCGAGACGCAGCACTTTCCCGATGCGCCGAACCGGCCCAATTTCCCTTCTACGATCCTCCGCCCCGGGGCAGGGTACCATTCGCGCACGGTCTTCAGATTCGGCATTTTTGCGGTACCAAGCGGCGCGAACGGCGTCATCGTGATCAAGACGAAGGGGTCGCACTAACTGCCACAGATCCACCTCGGCGGGATCGACTACGCGATCCTGATCATCTACTTCGTCTTTGTGCTCGGCATCGGCTGGGCGCTGAGACGCGTCATCCGCAGCAGCGAAGACTTTTTTCTCTCAGGCCGGTCGATCCCCGCGTGGATCGCCGGTCTCGCTTTTATCTCCGCCAATCTGGGCGCGCAGGAAGTGATCGGGATGGCGGCGTCAGGCGCCAAGTACGGCATCATGACGAGCCATTTCTACTGGGTCGGCGCGATGCCCGCGATGGTCTTCGTGGGGCTGTTCATGATGCCGTTCTACTACGGCTCGCGCGCCCGCTCGGTCCCCGAATACCTGAAGCTGCGATTCGACGAGAAGACGCGCGCGCTGAACGCGATCACCTTCGCGATCATGACCATCTTCTCCTCGGGCATTTCGATGTATGCGCTCGCGAAACTGTTCGAGCTGGTGCTGGGCTGGAGCTTTCACGGCAGCATCGTGCTGTCGGCCGTCATCGTGCTGATTTACATCTTCCTCGGCGGGCTGACTTCAGCGATCTACAATGAAGTCCTGCAGTTCTTTCTCATCGTCCTGGGATTCCTACCACTGGTGTTACTGGGCCTGAAAGACGTGGGCGGGTGGAGCGGGCTCACCGCCAAACTGGCCACCGTGGCCACGAACGCTGGGTTCGAGCCCGGGGCGTGGACGCACTCCTGGAAATACATGGATTCACCCAGCCACAACCCCATGGGGATGGAGTGGTTCGGCCTGGTGATGGGATTGGGGTTCGCGTTGTCGTTCGGTTACTGGTGCACGGACTTTCTCGTCGTGCAGCGCGCGATGGCCGCCGGGTCGATGACGGCGGCGCGCCGCACGCCCTTGATCGCGGCCGTCCCTAAGATGTTGATGCCGGCGCTCGTGATTCTGCCGGGGATGCTGGCAATCGGGCTCCACGCCTCGCGCGGCGGCTTTCTCCCGATCGGCGCCGACGGCCAGCCGAACTACAACCTCGCCATCCCGATGATGCTGGGGCATTACCTGCCGTCCGGGCTGCTGGGACTGGGACTCACCGCCTTGATGGCGTCGTTCATGTCCGGCATGGCGGGCAACGTCACCGCGTTCAACAGCGTTTGGACGTACGACATCTATCAGACACATATCCGCCCGGGCCAAACAGACGCGCATTACCTGCGCGTGGGGCACGCGGCGACGGTCTTCGGAATCGTGGCCAGCGTGCTCGCCGCGTATTCCGCCACGCGCTTCAATAACATCCTCGACATGCTGCAGCTCGTCTTCTCGTTTGTGAACGGGCCGCTGTTCGCGACGTTCCTCTTGGGGATGTTCTGGCGCCGCACGACCAGCCACGGCGCGTTCTACGGCTTGCTGACCGGGACGATTACGGCCGCGCTGCACTATGGGCTCACGCTCCCGCGCGGTGCGGTCCCCGGCATCAAGGGCGGGTTCCTTGGAGCGGTGCTGCACGTGTATCCGAGCGAGATGGCGCTGAACTTCTGGACCGCGCTGTTCGCGTGGACCGGCTGTTTCGTGGCCACGCTCCTCATCTCGCTGCTCACGAAGCGCACCAAGACGGACGACGAGCTGCGCGGGCTGGTCCATTCGCTTACGCCGCGCCAGCGCGATGGGGACATGCCGTGGTACAAACGGCCGGTCACGCTCGCGGTCGGGATTCTCGCCGTGTCGGCCTTACTCAACGTGATCTTCTGGTGATCCGGACATGAGACTCGACGTGCGATTTCCTATCGGTGGGATGTTCACGATCATCGGCGCCATGCTGGTGATCTACGGGCTTGTCTCACCCGCCGCGGTGTACGAGCGCTCGCTCGGCATCAACGTCAATCTGTGGTGGGGACTGGCACTGCTGATCTTCGGGGTGGTGATGTTTGCGTTCGCGGTGCGGGCGTCCCGTGGATGGAGTGCGTGGCGGCGGGCTATGCAGCCACAGCCGCCAGCACAGGACCGGCGTCCACCAACTGTTTCCTGACAGGATCGATCCGGAAGTTCAACCCTTCCAGACTGCGCGACCCCAGGATGACGAGGTCGGTTGGCTCGCCGAAGACCACATCATCCACGGTACTGCTTCCTGCGACGTGAATGAAGGCGGCTCCGATCGAACGCTCTACGATCGCGCCACTCGCTTGCCGAAAGCGGGCCGTCCGATAGCGGCGTATCCCCAATGATTCAAGAACGGTCGCAGGAATCCACGACAATTCCGCGCCCGTATCCACGAGCACGGATCTCACCTCCTGCCGCTCCCCAGGCCGCGCGGGATTCTCGATCTCGATGTCTACCCGGAAGGATCCCATTTCGTCCGTCATGATGGCTCCTCGGTCGCTGCCCAGTAGTACCATATCCCTGCGGCTCGTGTCAATCCCAGTCACGGGCCGAAGCCGAGGACGACCGACTCGACCTCCACGCCGCGACCTTCATTTCGCCGAACCGACAGCTGCAGCCGCTCGAGGTGCGCGAGCCGCAGCCGATCGCCGGCGCTGCCGCGACCTTCGGCCGGTCCGACCCAGTAGTTCCACTCTCCGGGGAAGCCTTGAGGCAACAGCACGCCGCGGCCGATCGTCAAGCTCGCCAGCGGGATGACCTGCTCCCGCCAGGTGCTGTCGACTTGCAGGACGGCCGTCCAGCTCGTGCCGTCGTCTTCCATGAGCGTGACATGGAGGATCTGGTGCGTGCCGAGACCGCGTAACCGCACCCGCAGTTCGTTGGCCGCGACGATGGTCTCCTGCCGTGCGGCTATCCGGCTCCTAATCACGAGCGACGCGGTGTAGTCGGCGGGACTCCACCCGCTGGTGTCTCGAGGTAGCTCGAGGTGAAACACGGGCTCGCCCGTCGTCGGCGACAGAGCAACGCGGAACAGGCCGCGGCGTCCCGCGTCGCCGATGCGCGTGAAGGCCAGTCGCGACGCGTCGACCGCGGGTTCGAACAGCCGAAGCGGGGTCCGTGGATTGACGACATCGAATTTCCAAGCCGCCGTGGGGTCATAGTTCCAATTCGTCGGTTTGGCGTGCGAGCCCGCCGGAAATGTCGTCATGGAATCGCCACGGAATACGGTGATGACGAACTGGTGCGGACCCTCCCGCAGCGCTGCGTGGGGGATCGCCGCGACATACTCATACCCCCGCGAGCGTCGCATCAAAAATATTTGATATGGCCCGGTGGTGGCCGAGCGCAGGAAGAGCCTGGCCGAATCGGGTGGGAGTACGTCTACGATGCTCGCCCGCACCTCGACATCTTGACCGGCGACGTATTGCGGCGCAGCGAGCGATTGAACGAAGAGGGGAACGGTATCCAGCGGTGGGGTGTGGAACTCGTCGAACCGCAAATGACCGATGGAGTTCGGGACGCTCGTGTCGCGGGCATTCGGGGAGCGGAGCACGTAGACTCCCGGAACAACGACAAAACGACCGGCGTCCGCGTGTGACGGCGCAGTATGGCCTGGAGTCACCGGAAGAATAGCGAAGGAGGGGCCGAGGTCAGGGAGCGAGACGGTCATCGGCCAGGCACGGCTGATCGCCCGCGTCACGATCTTGTCGGGGCTCGGCGGCTCGAATGGATCACGTATCGGGACCGCGTCAGGATAGACCTCGAGCCGCCAGACTCCCGGCCGGATCTTGTCGAGGAAGTAGATGCCGGTCCCTTCATACGTTACCGTGGACGACGACCCGTGACCGGCGATGCGCTCCAGTGCCGCCGGGTCGGGAGGCTGCGCGCTGGTCGAGCTCGTGTAGAGCAATGCGTCACGTGCGACCAGCTCACCCAGATCGCCGTCGGCCGAGACGTGGAAATCGCCGAACCGAGTGTTCTGCGGATACGGTCCGTACGCTTGCAGCCGCGGCAGGCGGCGCATCGCCTCGGCGGCGATGATCGCACTCATCGCCTTGCACGGCGTGTAGACCAGGTTCAGGTAGTGCGTCTGCCAACCGAGGTTCCGTGATGCGGTCGCCAGCATGTCGTAGGTGAACATGGCCGCGAACTGCGTGCCGACCGCGCGAAACGTGCGAGCCATCGCGAGATACATCGAGCCCGTGCGCAGGTCCGGACTGTCGAATTCGTACACGATGCGGGGCAGACGCGCGAGCTCCGGCCGCAGCATGTCGGGATAGACGTCGGTGCCGCGGAGGTAGTTGCCCTCCAGCTCATGACCGGCATTAAGGCCCGTCGGATACCAGCCGAACGTGACGCCTTGCGCCTTGGAGCGCCGGATCGCCTCGGCGATCCGGAAATCCTGACTGACGTTGTAGAAGATGAGCTTCCGACATCCCGTGCCTCGGACCGCGGCTGTCAGGGCGTCGATGTAGTGGATCGATCCCTCCACGTCGTCCGGGTGATGCCACGGCTCGTTCACCAATTCGATGAAGAGGATCGCCGGCTCGTCCTGGAGCGCGATATGGGTGTAGGGGTTCACGTGATTCAGGATTTGACGCAGGTAGTTCAGTTGCGCGGCGAGGGCGGCAGGGTCGGTCCCCATGCGGCCTTTGCCGAAGTGTCTGCCAAATCCCGGTGCGGTCGTGTCAGCGAGTGCGTCCGGCCAGTTGGAGCTGTAGAGCTGGATCGGACTGAACAGCATAAAAATGCCGCGCTCTTTGGCGCGAGCGATGAGATAGTCCAAGAGATCCAGGTGATCGTTGGCGATGAGATTCCCCGCGCTGTCCGACGCTTCCCAATCGCCCCAGAACGTGAGCCGCAATCCGTCCCAGCCCATGCGCGCGAACTGCGCCATGTCCTCGTCGATCATCCGCTTGCGGTCGGCGTGGACGTAGCCGGCGGCGCGATAGTCTGACGCCGTCGGGAGCACGTAGTTGGCGCCAAACAGGCTGACCTCCTTTTGCGTGGCCCGCCAACGGATGACGCCCTGCCTGTCGAGATATACGAGCTCCCCCCCGCCCCCCGCCCGTTGCGCGTGTGCCCCGGGAGCGAAGCAGAGGGTCGCAGCCGTGATGTAGAGCGCTGTCCTCATCACGAACCGGGGTGGTATCGGCGCTCCGTGTGGCCGGCGAGGTGTGAGCGGTAGAAATAGACGTCCCGCAGCCGGCCGGAGCCGTAGCGCTCGGCCTCGTCGTTGAAATGCGGCGAGCGCTGGTCGCCGCTTTCGCCGCCCGCCGTGACGGCCTGCGCGCGCACGCTGTCGCCGAACTCGACGACCGCGACGAAGCTGTTGCCGCTCGTGCCGTACCACTTCTTGGTATTGGGATAGGCGCGGGCGCCGAACGCCGCGAGCGAGCCCCACACGCCTGCGGTGAACGGCACCGGAATGCTCGGAGCGGCGTCGTCGAAATGCGGCGCGATGTCGTCGTTGATCCGCTGGAAGCGATTGATCTCGCCCCACGGCGTTTTCCAGGTTCCGAAATCACCGGTGAGCGCATCCACGGCCGCGGCGAGGGGCTCGAGGAGATCCGCCCCGCTTGCCAGCGACGTCGCGACGTACTGCATGACAGAGATTCCGGCCGTGCGGGCGTCGCGACCGATCCGTCGCGCCACGCGCTCGCCCCAGAAGACCGCCAGCGACGTCGGCACCGATTCCGCGCCCCAGCGATAATCCCACCCCCGGAGCGCGGCGATCGGCTCGGCGAGCTTCGCCTTGAGGGTGTCCGTCGCCGGCGCCTGATCGTACGCTGCGAGGAGCGGCGGGATCAGGCGCTCGAACGCGGGGAGATAACTGTCGAACGCGGCCGCCGTCAGGGAGCTCATCGTCCAGCCGGTTTTGCCGGTGAGCAGGCGCAGCGCGTGGTAGCCGCGCGGCGACTCCTCGGTGCCGGTCTCGACATAGCGCGGATACTCCTCGCGCTTGGGACTCGATCCCGCTCCCGCCGCCGACCATGGCCAGTTGTTCGAATTGTAGACCCAGCCGCTCGATGGATTCACGACGTTCGGGGTCTCGTCGAATGACAACACACCACGGTAAGCGGCCGCTGGATTGCTGCCGTCGACCGGCTTCGTCCAGTCGAACGAGGTGTCACGGCGCGGGATGTAGTTGGAGTGGAAGTACGCGATGTTCCCCGCCGCATCGGCAAACACGGTGTTGTTGGACGAGTTGGTGTGCAGCTCCAGGATCTGGCGAAAGCCCGTCAGATCGTGTGCTTTGGTGCGCGTGTACGACTGCATGAGCGCGCTGACGTGGTTGCTCATCAGGCTGATGCTCACCAGACGATCGCCTTCCTTGCGGACGACCGGTCCGTGCTGGGAGTAGGAGACGGTGAACGTCTTCCGTGACATCCCGCTGTCGGTCTGAAAAGGAATCGTAATCGTTCGGGTGCGCAGCGGCGGACTCTCGAGAAATTCATCGATGTTGTCCACACCGCTCGAGGTGTGCATCCAACCGGCGGTGGCATTGAATCCCTGATAGATGAAAAACTGCCCCCAGGTCACGGCGCCGTAGGCATTCAATCCCTCGTCGCTCACCATCTGCAGCTCCGAGCGGAAATAGAAGGACGTGTGCGGATTGATCCAGAGCAGCGCGTGATTATCCGCAGTCAGCCGCGGCGCGATGGCGATGCCGTTCGAGCCCGACGGATCGATCTCCCATTCGTCCGCATCGCCGCTGGTGCGCGCCGCGGCGGCCGAGTCACCGTAGAGCGCCGCGAGGTCGCGCAGGTTGATGCGCTCGATGTCGCCCCCGATGCTCCCCTCGGTAAACGACAAGGCCATCCACGGCTCGAAGTGCGTGATGACGCGGGGTTTGACTGCGGGATGCTTGTAGAGGAAGTAGTTCAGGCCGTCGGCAAACGCGTCCATCAGCCGCTTCAGCCACGGCGGGCTCGTGCGGTACTCGGCCCGCAGCGACTCAGGATCGATGAACAGTCTTTGGCGCAAGTCCTGGAAGATCGCCCCGGCGCCTTCGGCCTCGGCCAATCGGCCCAACGAGTTCAGGTAGTTCGTCTCGATGCGATTGAAGTCATCCTCGGCCTGGGCGTACTCCATGCCGAAGACGGCATCGGCGTCCGTCTTGCTGTACACGTGCGCGATCCCCCAATCGTCGCGAATGATCGTGACGTTCTGCGCGTGGCGTTCCCAACGGATCACGTCCGAGCGACGGCGTTGGGCCGCGGCCGGCAACGTCAGAATGCAAATCGTGAGAGCGGTGTTACTGGCGAGTCGCAGTATCGATTGCAAGGGCAGATCTCGGGGCAAGGGTGAGGTGCACGGAGCCGGCCGGGTCGAGCTGCACGGGATTTCCGGAAATCAAATCCAGGTACGTCCCCGCGGCCATCCCGGTGCTGATCGTGGTGTCCAAACTGGTTGTCTCGTCATTGATCGCGACAAAACCCTTGTCACCGCGCGAGAATGCGATGGCGTTCGCGCCGTTATCCCACCAGTGGTTGATGCTCGTGCCGGCGACGACGTGCCGGAAGCTCACCATGCGCAGGATGGAGGGGTCGCGGTGCTCGCACACCCACTGACCCCTGGCGGCCGTTTCCAGGCTCGACGCACAGGTGACGGCCATCGTCCAGCCGTTCGCGTCCGATGGCGGGCCGACCGCATTGCCGTCGGGACAATCGAATGCGTAGCTCGACAGGACCGATGGATAACCGTACGGCTGGGCCAGCATCCAGACGTTCGCGAGCCGGAAGACATTGCCGTCGCGGTAGCTCAAGCCGCACAGGTGCTGGGTGTCGTGATTCTCGAGAAAGACCACGGCCTTGTCCGAAGGCATGATTCCCCACGCCGTCTCGGAGAACTGGTTGCCGGGTGTGCCATTGGGATTGAGCTGCGAGATGTGCTCGCCATTCAGGTTCTGAAACTTGTTGCCGACGCCGGTGAACGTGAACTCGGTGATGTCGGCGCCGCCGCCGGAGCTGTAGCCTTCGCCGAAGTAGTCGCGCGGTGATAAGGCCTCACCGGCGCCGCCGATAACTTCGAGAAAAACGTAGGGCAACGGTCCGCCCTCGGCGGCCAGCGCGCGGTTGACGCGTCCCAGAATATCATCGAGCTCGACTTGCTGAATGTGCTTGGCGGCGTCGATGCGAAATCCGGCCACACCGAGACGGGCGAGCGTGAGCAAATAGTCGGCGATCTTCTGGCGTACCGACGCGAGCCCGGTGTTCAAGTCGGGTAAGCCCAGCAGCTCGCAATCCTGCACGTTGGCCGCGCTTTGATAGTTGTTCACCGCGCAGGGCGTGTGAAAATCACTGGCCGTGTAGAGCCCGGGATAGTTGTACTTGGAGTAGGCCGTGCCGTTGCTGCCGAGTCCGGGACTGGGGTAATTCGTCATGTGGTTGATCACCGCGTCCGCGATGATCCCGACGCCCACGGCTTTGCACCGATTCACCATATCCCCGAATTCGGCGCCGGTCCCGGAGCGGCTGTGGGCGATGCTATAACTCACCGGCTGATAGCGTTCGCTCCAGGGGTACGTCGGTTCGATGCTGTGTTCCTCGGGAGGCGAGATCTGCACGGCCGTGAAGCCCGCCGGGCCGAGCACGTTTTCACACTCGGCCGCGATGTCGGTCCACCGCCATTCGAAGAGGTGGACGAATACGTCGCCGGCGGCCATGTGCCCAGTCGGACGGTAGGCCGGCGCGAGCACGGGCCGCTGCGGGGCCGGTCCAGCCAGCTCCCGGGAACAGCCCGCCGCCGCGAGCAGCAGCAGCATCGCGGCGGCGGCGGAGGATCCAGACTTCAATAGCCTGGGTTCTGCTTCAGGTTCGGATTGGCGATCAGCTCGTTCGCCGGCAGCGGATACAAGTCACGGAACGAGGGCAGCGGCGACCCGCCCGGCGTGCCGCCCTTCCAGGCCCAAACGTACGTGCCGCCGGTGAATACGGCGAAGCGGATCAAGTCGGTGCGGCGCGACGCTTCAAACAGTAACTCGCGGCCGCGCTCGGCGAGGATCGTGTCGACCGGGGGCAGCGCGGCGAAGTTCGCGGTCGCGTTTCCGTACGCGCGCTGCCGGACGGCGTTGAGATACGTCAGCGCGTTCGCGGCGGTGCCACCACCACCCCGGATGTTCGCTTCCGCGTAGATGAGATAGGCGTCAGCGACCCGGAAGATTGGGAAGTCGGTGTCGACCATCCCCTTGGCCTGTGCGGTGTCGCCGTTCGCCTTCAGGTTCGTGAACTTGGGTGCGGCGATCCCCTTGGTGAAGTCCCCGCGGTCGCTGACGGAATCGGTTTGACCCGCCGTGTAGAAGAAGGCGGCCCGGGTGTCGCCCGCGGCAAACCGGCGGTAGGTCTGCTGCTTCATGCGGTAGCCGCCCCAACAGTAGTCGATGCCGTAGTTCGCGGCCGACATGCTCCCGCCACAGCCCGCGTGGATCAGAAATGTCATGCCGCCCCAGGTCTGCGTGCTCCGGCCGTCCTGAGCCGCGACGAAGACGAGCTCGGGCGAGTTGTTGTTGTCAGCCGTGAAGTTGCTCCGGAAGCTCGCCGGGAGTGTGTATCCGGCGTTGATGACCGCTTGTGCCTCGGTCAGCGCGCCGGCGTAATTCGGTGTCCCCGTGTAGACGCCGGCGTTCAAATACAGCTTGGCCAGCAGCATGTGTGCTGCTTCGGGGATCGCCCGGCCGTACGTGGACGGGCCCTTCGGCGGCAGCTTGCCGATGATGTCGTTGAGCTCGCTCACGGCGTAGGCGTAGATGTCGGCCCGCGTCGCCTGCTTCGGGGGCGTGGCGCCGAGCGGGTCGTCTTCCGTCACGAGCGGGATGTTTCCGAACAGGTCGATGCCGTGCCAGTAGCTCAAGGCCCGGAGAAACCGCGCCTCGGCACGATAGAAATGCACGTTGGTCCGAAGCGTCGGGTCGAACTGACCGCGCGAGTCGAGCTTGGCGTCGGTGCTTTGGCGCAGGAACTCGTTGGCGAGCATGACCTGATAGAAGACGCGGTAGTACATCGCGTTCACCATGCTATTGTCCGCGCCCCAGAGTCCGGTATTGAGGTCGGGGAGACCGGGATCGTTCCACCCGATCACGGCCTCGTCCGTCGGCATCTCTTGCAAGTACCAGTACAACCGCAGGTACTCGCCGAACCCTTCGTCGATGCCCGCGATGTCCGGGTTGCCGTCGGGCCCACGCTGGCCGGTGACGATGAGGCCACCGTAGATCTTCGCGAGGAACGCCCGATACGAATTGGGATCGTTGAACACGTTGGCACTGCTGACACTGCTCTTCGGTGCTACCGTCGGGTCCGTGCAACCCATTGCCGCGAAGCACAGGAGGGCGGCGGTAACGCTGAATGTCTTGACCGTGCGATTCATGGTTCCGTCCCCCCTAAAACCGGATGTCGAGCCCGGTGCTGATCGTCCGGGCGCGAGGATAGATGTTGTTGTCGATGCCGTTCAGGCCCGACGTCGGGTCCACGCCCGTGTAGCCGGTGAGTGTAAATGCGTTCTGGATCGTGCCGAAGAGACGGAACTGCTGCCCCCGGTACGTGCCGGCGTAGCCGAGCGTGATGTTGTCCATGCGGAGGAACGAAGCGTCCTCCACGAAATAGTCGGAGTAGTACTGGGGCACGACGAAGCCGGTCTTGAGCACCGACGTGTGCAGGTTACTCGGCATTCCCGAGCCCGTCAGGTTCTGATAGGCGCCGTTGGCGGACGCCACGTTGTTATAGACCCAGTTGCCGAGGTATGCCCGCAGCGTCAGGCTGACGTCGAAGCGCTTGTAGTTGAAGTACGACGAGTGACCCAGGATCCATTTCGGCGATGGATCGTGGAACGGGCGCCGGTCGGAATCGTTGATGATGCCGTCGCCGTTCTGGTCGACATACATGTTCGTCGGCGTGGTGACGTCGTAAATCGGCTTACCGCTCGCGTCATAGCGCTGCTGGTACACGAAGAACGAGTTCACCGGGATACCCGGCTCGAGCACCTCGACGTTGTTTCCCACGCCGCCTGAGATGCCCCCGGTCAGGATCTTCGAGACGCTCTTGTTCGGGTTGATGGCGAGCAGCTCGTTGGTATTGCGGGCTGCGGTCAGCGAGGCGGTCCAGCTCAGTCCGGCCGCGCTGTGCCTGAGCACGTCGGCGTTCAGGCTGAACTCGACTCCCCGGTTCCGCATGCTGCCGATGTTCGTGGTGACGTAGTTGCCGAGGTTTGTGCCTGCCGGAATGGGGATGTAGAAGATCAGGTCGTTGGTGCTTTTGGTGTACCAGTCGATCGTGCCGTTGAAGCGTTGATTGCTGAAGCCGAAGTCCGCCCCCACGTTGTAGGCGGTCGTCTTTTCCCAATGGATGTTCGGGTCGACGGCGCTGGGACGGATCGTGGTGGTGTATACGTTGCCGAACTGCACCTGCGTCTGCCCATCGCTGAACGTGTAGGTCGGATACTGCAGATAATCCTGGAAGGCCTGATTGCCTGTTTTGGCCCAGGATGCGCGCAGCTTCAAATCGGACAACCCGCCGACGCCCTGCAGGAACGATTCCTGGGAAATCCGCCACGCGACCGCCGCCGAGGGGAACGTGCCCCACTGGTTGCCCGGTCCAAACCGGGACGAGCCATCCCGACGCACGCTGAACGCCGCCAGGTAGCGGTCGTTGATGTTGTAGTTCAGCCGGCCGAAGAACGAGATGAGCTTGTAGTCCACGATGTCGCGGCGGTTCTGAACGTTGCCGGCCACGGGAATCCCGTTGTCACCAAGCACGTTCGTTGTGAGGCTCGTCTCCCTGAGCGACGGGTACTCCGCGTGGGATTGCGTGTAGGAGTAACCGCCGACCACGTCGAGCCGTCCCGGTCCATAGCTACGGGACGGCGAGTAGCCCAGAAAGCTCTCGAGCACCTCGTTCGTCTGGCTGTTGTTGGCGAGGAACAGCAACCCCTGCCCCTGCCGCACCTGGGCCGCGAGGTTGTTCGGATAGAACGTCGTGCGGTCGGCCCGCGCCAGGTCATATCCCAGATTCACGTTGGCCGTCAGCCCTTCGATGAAGGGCGCGCGATAAACCGCCTGCACGTTGCCGACGCTGCGCCACGTCGTGCCATGGTCGCGCGCCCAGGTCAGACTCGCCACGGGATTACTCGGCGCGGCGTTCGAGGTCTTCCAGTCCCAGTAGCCGGTCGTGCTCGACGAGTCGAGGACCGGCTGGGTCGGTGCCATCGCCGCCGCGTTGCCCAAGACGTCGCCTGGGGTGAACTGGTCGACCGCGCGCGAGCCGCGCACGCTGGTATGCACGTTGAGGCGATCATTGAAGAGCTGCTGCGAGTAGTTGAGCCCGAGTGACACGCGCTTCGTCGAGCTTGCGCGGATGATCCCGTCCTGATTGAGATACCCCAGCGACAGGCGGTAGCTCATATCGCTCGTGGAGTTGGTCACCGCGAAGTTGTGCTCCTGGCCATATGCGGTGCGGTCGATGAGGCCGAACCAATCAGTGCTGGCGCCGAGCAGCAGCGTGTCACGCGCCGGCGCATACGTGTTCAGCGCGGTGGCAAACTGCGCCGCGTTCATCATCGCGGGCAGCCGGGTGACGGATGACGCCGAGGCGCTGCTGTTGTACTCGAACTGCGGCTTTTGACGCGTGCCGCCGCTCTTGGTCGTGATGAGCACGACGCCGTTTGCCGCGTTCGACCCGTAGATCGCGGCGGCCGACGCGTCGCGCAGTACCGTGATGCTTTCGATGTCGTTCGGATTGAGGTAGTTCAGCGGGTCGCGTCCGGCGGAGAGCCCGCCGCCGGCGCCGTTGCCGAGCGGCACGCCGTCGACGACGTACAGCGGCTCGCTGCTGGCATTCACCGACGTAGCACCACGAATTCGGATGGAGAGGCCACCGCCAGGATCGTTGTTGTCGACGACCTGCACGCCCGCCACCTTGCTCTGAATGAGCATTTGGGGGCTGATGACTCGACCGGTGTTGAACTGGGAGTCGCCCACGGCGGTCACCGCGCCCGTGATGTTGCCGGCGCGCTGCTGGCCGTAGCCGGTCACCACGACTTCCGACAATCCGATTGCCTGCGCCGTCAGCGCCAGGTCGACCGCGACGGTCTCACCGCTGCCAACCATGACCGGCTGGTTGATCTGTGCGTAGCCGATCATTCTGGCCCGGAGCAGATCACTCCCGGCGGGGACACCACTGATCGTGAAGCGGCCATCGTCGTGGGTCTGTGCGCTGCGGTTGCCCACGGTGATGGTCACGCCTGCGATCGGTTGCTGTGTGGTGTTGTCGGTGATGCGTCCGCGAATGGTACCGGTGGGTTGCTGAGCGGCGAGTGCTGCGGTCCAGGTCAGTGCCAGGAGCGCGCACATGGGGTAATGCGAACGGTGCATACGACCTCTCAGGCTGTGACGGGAAGGCGTTTTTCCAGGTGACGTTCAAGAGGCGGGTCAGGACAAATCGTGTCAAGACTCGTCAACGAACAAAGAAAGAGTAGATTCCGTCGAATGCGTTATCGATCTTTTCATGAACGCCTCACGAACGCCGTCTTGAACGGGGCGGGCGATACTTCCGAATCGCTACGCCGCGCCGTTCTGGAACGGGCAAGAAAGTCGAGCGCCAGGGATGGGCTCCCGCAGGCGCTCGAGCACTACGTGGACACGGTCGCACGTCACGCGTACAAGGTTTCGGATGCCGACGTGACCACCCTGCAGCAGGCCGGTCATTCCGACGACAGCATCTTCGAGATCACGGTCGCCGCAACGGTCGGCGCGGCGCTGTACCGCTTGGAGCGCGGGATGGCCGCGCTGCGCGGCGAGGAACCGGACTGATGCGCGTCCGCGCGGTCGAACACCGCCACCGGCTGCCGCAAAAGGTCAAGCTCGCGCTCATCCGGCTGCTGAGCGGCCGCCGCGTTCCCGATGTCGTGAAGACCCTGATGTATCGGCCCGAGTTCTTCGGCCGGCCGCAGTGCGAATGGACGCAGGCGGTGATGCGCGGCCCCTCGGACTGGAGCGTCGGCGAACGCGAGCTGTTCGCCGCCTTCACCTCAAAGCTCAATCAATGCGTCTTCTGAACGGAGTCTCACGCCGCGGTCGCGGCGCTGGCCCTGAAGGATGACCGGTTCGTCAAAGCAGTGGTCGATGACTGGCGCAGCGCGCCGCTCGACGCGAAGCTGCGCGCGGCGCTCGGCTTTCTCGAAAAACTGACGTTGCGGCCGGAAGAGGTGCGCCCCGCCGATGTCGCTCCGCTCCGCGCGGTGGGACTTTCCGATGCGGCGATCGAGGACGCGATCAACGTTTGCGCGCTCTTCAACATCTACGACCGGCTCGCCGATGCGCTGGGCTGGCACCTGCCGGACAAGGGCGGGTACGCGGCCTCGGCGCAGAACCTAATGCGGCGCGGCTATCTGCTCTAGCTGCAAACGGTCGTTGTTTCGCGCGACGACGATCAACCGATCGCCGGTGGCGCGCTTCAGCAGCGCCAGGTGCCGCACCTGGCCTTCGATCGCGAGGCCGCTGCGCTCCATATCCACGGCAGCGAACTGACCGTGCCCGTCGCCGTGTAAGAACAGCCCGTACGAGGCGTCGTAGCGACCCTCGACCGGCGTGACGCCGTAGAAATTTCCCGCGACCACCAGATCGGTCTTACCATCTCCGTCGAAATCGCCGGCCAGCGATGCGTACACCGGGGCGAACTGCGCTTCGACGGGCAGGGGGCGCAGCTCGAACGTGCCGTCGCCACGATTCAGCGCGATCGCGCTGGCGAACTGATCGGCTTGGAGCACGCGCGCCTTTCGCAACGCGGTCCGGGGAATGATGTCTTCGATGCGGCTCGCGCCAAACGAAGCGTGCGTGGGGAAACGGCTGCGCAATGCTGGCATCACCTGCAGCAGCTCGTCGCGGCCGGCCAGCGGATAGCTGACTTCCTGGCGGTACGACGTGAGAATCTGCGCCAGCGAGCCGGTGTCGAAGAAATCGCCGACATACAGCCGCGCCGGCTCGGCGCGAGAGGCCCGGACGAAGGAATTCAATCCGAGGTTGCCGAGCACGAGGTCGGGCCGGCCGTCGCCGTTGAGATCCACCGCCTGGATGCTGTTCCACCAGCCGTTCGTGCCCGCGAAGCCGGCTTGCTCGGTACGATCCACGAAGCGGCCGTTCTCCTGGTGGAATACACGAATGGGCATCCATTCACCGACGACGATCAGGTCGAGCTTGCCGTCGCCGTCGTAATCGACCCACGTCGCCGCGGTGACCATGCCGATTGAATCGAGTCCTGGGGCGATCTGGGAGGTGACGTCGCGGAAGTGTCCGTGGCCATCGTTCTCCAGCAGATAGCTGCGCGGCGCCACACCGTAATGCCGCGCGACCACGCGACTGCCCACGAACAGGAAATTCCCGCCCGCCACGGCACACGAGCCATTGTGAAAGAAGTCCGGCAGCGCGGAGGGGGCGCGCACAAAGTGGCCGCGGCCGTCATTGAGGTATAGCCGGTCGCGCAGCGGCTCACCCTCCCAGAACTCGTTCCCGCCGCTCACCACGTAGAGATCGAGATCGCCATCGCCGTCGGCATCGAAGAACACGGCGGCCACGTCCTCGTGCAGGCTGTCGGCTGTGAAGGCCGGCTCGGCCATCGCATGGAAGCGGCCGTTCGCGTCTTGCACGAACAGTTCGCCCGCTTGCCACTTGCCGCCGCCAACGTAGATGTCGTCGCGGCCGTCGCCGTTGACGTCGCCGACCGCGAGCGCCGGGCCTTCCGTCGAGAGCAGATGGGGCATCAGCGGCTCGCGCCTGAAGTCGAAGAACGCGTTCTCTTTGTGCTTGTAGCTGACGGGCACCCGATCGGTGATGTCCGAAAACAGCGGCGGATGGGCGGATGGGCGGATGGGGGGATGGCTGCGCGCGTCGGATTGCGACAACGTGATCGTGCGGTCGGCCGTTACGTTCTCGAGCACCTGTTGGCGACGATCGGGCCAGATCACCGTCAGCGAGTCGATCCGCGATGTCGCACCCAACCCAAAGTGGGGGCGCGGGTCAACCGCTGATTCGAAGCCGCGCGTCGGCATCACTTCGACAAGCTGGTGGCGACCACCCGCGGCGACCATGACCTTCGCACCGATTCCCGCCGTGTTGGCGCCGGCACCCCGCAGCGCCACCGTGAGATAGTGGTGGGTCGCGGGGTCGAGCTCCCGCACGCGGTTGCGGTAGATCGCCGCCGGCGCGTTGAGGTTGTTGACGACGAGATCGAGGGCGCCGTCATTGTCGAGGTCCACGTACGCCGCGCCGTTCGAGAAACCGGCGGCGCCGACCCCCCAGGCAGCAGCCACATTGATGAACGTCAGATTGCCGTTGTTGCGAAACAGGTAGTTGGGGTGCGGGACATGAGGCATTTTCGCGATCAGGCGGGCAGCGGGAGGCTGTGTGCCAGCCGGGATGCTGTCCAACGACGCGATGTAGTCGAGGTCGTTCGGGCGGTGATAGATGCCCGTCGTGACGAACAGGTCCTTGAAGCCGTCATTGTCGAAATCGGCGAACAGCGGCGCCCAACTCCAGTCGGTGGCCGCGACTCCGGCGAGCAACCCGATGTCGCTGAAGCGGAGCTTGCCTTCCGTAACGCCACGATTCAGCTGCAGCGTGTTGCGCGCGTACTGGTAGTGATAGCCAGCCTCGAGCTTCAGGTTGAAAAGCTCGTACCTCTCGGCGGGTGATGCCGTCTTGAGGAGCCGCTCGCTATCGGGCAGCATGTCGAGCACGGCGATGTCCGGACGGCCGTCATTGTTGAAGTCCGCGGCATCCGCGCCCATCGAGAACCGGCTCGTGTGTCCGGTGGCTTGCGCAATCGACTCGGTGAAAGTCCCGTTGCAATTGTTGAGATAGAGAAAGTCGTTTTCCGGGAAATCATTGGCGACGTAGATGTCGGGGCAACCGTCGAGATTGACGTCGCTGACGACCACACCGAGGCCGAACCCTTCCACGCCGCCATAGATGCCGGCCGCCGCGCTGACGTCCACGAAGTGGCCGCTTTCGTTCCGATACAGCCGGTCGCCGGCTTTCGCGTTGCGAACCAGGCGGCTCTTGCTGGGGCTCGCAGCACGCTCGGTGAGCGTGGAGCTGTTCAGCAGGTACATATCGAGGTCGCCATCGCCGTCATAGTCGAAGAACGCGGCCTGCGTAGAGTATCCGGCGAAGTCGAGGCCAAACTCGTGGGTGCGATCGGTGAACGTGCCGTCGCCGTTGTTGATGTACAGCACGTTGCGGCCGTGCATGCCGAGGTAGTCGACGCCTGAGACGAAGATGTCGAGCCGCCCATCGCCGTTGACGTCGGCCATCGTTACGCCGCTCTTCCATCCGACTGAGTCGGCGACGCCGGCGCGATCGGTGATGTCCTCAAACTTGAAGTTGCCCAGGTTGCGGTACAGGTGGTTTCGGCCCAGGTTCGATACGAAATAGAGGTCGATCAGTCCGTTGCCATCGATGTCGCCCGCCGCCACACCGCCGCCATTGTAGTAGTACAAATAGCTGACGATGTTGAACGCGGAGTCCTCCGGCAGTCTATTGGCAAACGTCACGCCGCTCGACTCGGGCGCGACAGCCACGAACAGCGGCGGCTCGGCGGGCGAAGGGTGACAACCGGCAAGGGCGAGCGTAAACGCAAGAAGTCTTCGCAAGGGGCGCCAGTATAGCGTGAAAACTTTCCGTTCGCTTGCGGCGGCGGCGTTGCTCTTCGTCACGATCGGCTGCCGCGAAAAGCCGATCGATCAGGGCGCGCTGATCACCGCCCGTACAGTCGGCCTCGACGATTTGCAGCGCGGGCGCCTCGCTGAAGCAGAGCAGGAATTCCGCAAAGTGATCGCGCTCGCGCCTCGGGACCCGCTCGGGTACGCGAACCTCGGACTGACCTACCTCCGAGCCGGCCGCTACGGCGACGCCGAGTCGCAGCTGCAGCGGGCGCGGCGGCTCGATACCGCGAATGTCGACGTCGCGCTCTCGCTGGCGAAGCTCTATGCGCTGACCAACCGGCCCGATGAGGCGCGCAAGCTGCTGGCGCTCGTCTCTGACCCGCGCGCGCTCTACGGACTGGCCGAGCTCGAGCGTGAGAGCGGGGCGGGCGGCGGCGGGGACAGCGGGCAGCAGCGCTACGCCGAGCGGTTGCGCCAGGTGCTGGAGCGTTCGCCCGCCAATCTCGCCGTGCGTCTCAAGCTGGCGGACGTGCTGCTCACCCTGGGTGAGAGCGACAGCACGCTGCGGTATCTCGAAGACGTGCGCCAGCTCCGTCCCGAGCCGCCGCGCGAAGCGAAGCCGCACCTCGACGCCGCAATCGCGGCGCTGCGGGTCAGGCGTCTGACCGCTGCCAGGACCGAGCTCGATCGTTTCCTGCGGCTCATGGAAGTCACGGCACCCTATCAAGCGGCGCTCGCCAAGGTGGACTGGACGGAAGGGCCGCTGGTCGGACGGCCGGTGCTCGCGTTCAATCCGGCATCGCTCATCACGATGCGCGGCATCGCGCCCGCCGCCAACGCAGGCATTCACTTCACCGATGTGACCGGCGAAAGCGGGTTGCCGGACCTCGGGGGGGGAGCCGCGCCCACGGCGCTGGCGTTGGGCGACTACGACAACGACGGCGAAGACAATCTGTTGATTGCGTGGCCGCCATCCAATGTTCGGCTCTACACGCTCCGGAAGGGCTTTGTCGCGGATGCCGGCGAGCGGGTCACCCTCCCGCTTCCGGCCGGCGCGATGAGCGCGACATTCGCGGACTACGACGACGACGGCTGGCTCGATCTGTTCGTGATCGGAACCGACGGCCGCGGCTACCTGCTGCACAACCGCGAAGGGCGGCAGTTTGAGGATGTCACCACAGCCGCGCATGTGCGAGACGTCGACGGTGCCCGGCGCGCGCTGTTCGTCGATCTCGATCACGACGGCGATCTGGACTTGCTGCTCGTCGGCGGGAACTCGCTCGCGGTCTATCGCAACAACCTCGATGGCACCTTCACCCTGGCTCCCAACGCTGACGGGATCGTCCAGGGCGGAACCGATGCCGCCTTCGGCGATGTGGACGACGACGGGCGCACCGACGTGTTCGTCACGAGCCAGGTCGGCCGCGATGGTCTGTTTCTCAACGACGCGGTGCGTGGCTTCACGCGTACCGCCGACACGATCCGAGGCTCCGGTCCGGTCGCGATCGGCGACTACGACAACGACGGCGCATTGGATCTCTTCGTCGGGGGTAGCGAGGGCGGCCTCTGGCATAACGATGGCAGCGGCAAGTTTACGCGCGACACTCGCTCGGCGGCGGTGCTCGATCGGTTGCGCAGTGCTGCCGTGGGCTCGGTGGCATTCGTCGACTACGACAACGACGGCTGGCTCGATCTCCTCATCGCCGGACCGCAGGGCATGCGGCTATTTCACAACGATGGTGGCAAACGCTTCGAGGATGCCAGCTTCGTACTGCCGCATGAGGTGCAGCACGATTCGATTGGGCCGCTGCTGGTCGCCGACCTCGACGGCGACGGCGATCAGGATATCCTCTTCGGCGACCGCCACGGCGTCCACCTGCTGCGCAACGACGGGGGCAACGCCCACCTCGGCATGCAGGTGCAGCTCACGGCGCTCCGAACCGGCAGCGGCAAGAACAACACGTTCGGCATCGGCTCGAGGCTCGAGGTCCGCGCGGGCGAGCTCTATCAGACGCGCGTCGTGACCAGTCGCGTGACGCCCTTTGGACTGGGCAGTCACTTCAAGGCCGATGTGCTGCGCGTGCAGTGGACGAACGGCGTGCCGCAGACCATCTACTTCCCGGGAACCGACCAGGACGTGCTCGAGCGGCAGCAGCTCAAAGGCTCGTGCGCTTTCCTCTATACCTGGGACGGGAAGCAGTTCCGGTTCATCACCGACATCATGTGGCGCAGCGCGCTCGGCATGCCGGTCGGAATCATGGGGAAGGGCGCGGCGGCGTATGCTCCCGCAGGCGCATCACGGGAATACGTGCGGATACCAGGTGAAGCGCTGCAGGCGCGAAATGGCCGGTACGTTCTCGAAGTCACTGAAGAGCTGTGGGAGACCGCGTATCTCGATCAGCTGCGGCTTGTGGCGGTCGACCATCCCGACTCCGTGGAGGTTTTTGTCGACGAACGGTTCCCTCCGGCATCTGGCTCGAATGGACTGCGACTGTTCCCCACGATCCACCCCCGACCGCCCCTCTCGGCCGTGGACGGCCACGGAACCGATGTGCTGGACGACCTGCGGGAGCACGACTATCGCTACGTCTCGAATCTGACGCCGCTCCGGTATCAAGGGCTGACGGAACCGCATGAGCTGATCCTCGACCTCGACGCGGCCGCCGGCGCGCCCGGGACGTTGCTCCTGTTGCGCGGCTGGATCTTCCCTTCCGATGCGAGCATCAATGTCGCGCTGTCGCAGCAGCAGCACGCGCGCGCCGAGCTGCCCGTGCTCGAGGTGCGCGACGCGGGGGGGGGGGGCCGATGGGTTTCGCGGGGTGGGATCGGCTTCCCCGCGGGCAAGGACAAGACGGGGGTGATGGATCTCGCCGGAATTTTCCCGACGCGCGATCATCACGTGCGGCTCCGCACGAACATGCAGATCTACTGGGACCAGGCGTTCGTGGCGGAGGACATCGGAGCCGGGAGTCAGGAGCCGGGAGTCGGGAGTCTACATCTCAAGGTCCTGGCTCCAGTCTCCGGACTCCTACATTACCGCGGCTTCTCGCGCATGTACCGCCGGGGCGGGCGTTACGGTCCGCAGTGGTTCGCGTACGATGACGTCAGCAAGGAATCGCCGTGGCGCGCCATCACCGGCGCCGCCACGCGCTTCGGCGACGTCACGCCGCTGCTCGACCGTCCCGACGATCGGTACGTCGTGATGGTGCCGGGGGACGAGACCACGGCGGAGTTCGACGCCGGGGCGGCACCGGCTCTCCCGGCCGGGTGGACGCGCACCTTCCTGCTGTACAGTGATGGCTGGATCAAAGACTCGGACTTGAACACCGCGCACGGCACGACGATCGACCCGCTGCCCTACCACGCGGTCAGTTCATACCCGTACGCGCCAGGCGACGCCTACCCCTCCGATTCCGCGCGTCAGCGCTACTTGCGCGAGTACAACACCCGGATCATCAAGCCCGGAGCGCGGGAAGAGCGCTGACGAGCGACTCGCGGCTCATGCCGAGCACCGCATGGCGCTGCACGAGCATGTCCAAATCGACGGGGTAGAGACCGTGGGTCGCAGGGTTCGCAAGGCCGCAGACATTTCTGGGTGCGATGCTCCTGGTTACCCAGCTGACGAACTCGCGCCGGTCCTCGCGCGTGCGCGCGTGGCGTAACCGCCGCAGGCTCGCGCGCGGTAGGCCGCCTAGACGCGAGTCTCCCACACCCAGAAATCCGGACCACGCGGCGGTTTCGGTGGCATGGATGCGCTGGTTGACCTCCGCGAACGACACCGTCGCAAAGTAGATCATCGCCTGCGCCGCGAAGAGATCAAACCGCGCCATCGCATGATAGGCGCCAGCGACGAGCCAATCGATCTGATCGGCTTCACCACTCAGTTGCGCCTCATAACGGGCCAGGTCCCGCTCGCTAGGAACGGATCCGTTCTCGAAACTGAGCGCCAGGCGCTCGATGGCGCGCAAGCTCCAGGCGATTCCGGTCGAGAAGAGCGGATCCACGAACGCGAAGGCGTGAGGCAGCATCGCCCAGCCGGGGCCGGTGGCACGCGCCAGCCGGTGCTGAATCCGCGGCTTGTAGCTGAGAGGAAAGAGCGGTTTGGCGTCGCCGAACAGCGCGCCGATCGTGGGGTAGCGGCGCAGCAGGTGCCGCCACATTTCCTCCGGGGCTCCCGGCACCCGGTCCCGCAGCAGGAAGCCGGCGCTGGTAACGCCGTCGTCGAACCGCAGCGAGTAGAGCCACCCTTCCTCTATTATGTGATGCACCGCCGCCCAGTCATCCGGGTAGGGGCCTGCTGGCAGCCCCGGCACGACGTCGGGCATGAGCCGCACGCCGTCGAAGTGGCTGAACAGCAGGCCGGCGTGCGTGTGCATCCGGTTTAGCCGCGATGGGATGGCGAGCTGGCGTGCCAGAAACCCGCCGGGTCCGGACGCATCGACGACGAAATCGACGTGCAGGGCCTTGAGCGTGTCGGGCGTCACCTCGACCCGGTCTCGATACTCTACGCCCGCTTGGATGGCAGCGCGCACGAAATGATGGTCGACATCGGCCCGCAGCCAGTGATTGTCGGCGACATGATCGTTGGGACTGGCGGCAACGAGGAGCCGCTCCGACCGCAATCCGGCATTGGCGAAGGGACGTCCCGCGTGGTGCCGATAGAACGTGAAGCCGCGCTTCAGCCCCCGCCGCAGCTCGGGGAAGCGCGCGATCCACCGGCCGTGCGCCGCGAGATCGTAGCAATCGCCCAAACCGTAGCGGCGCGCCAACCGCTCCAGCGTGAGGTTGGCGAGCGGCGTGCTCGACTCGCCGATCGCGAAACGCGGGTGCGTGCCGCGCTCGAGCAACGCGACACCATGTCCCTGGACCGCGAGGATGCGGGCGAGCAGCGAGCCGGCAAAGCCGCTGCCGACGATCGCTACGCGCACGCCGAGCAGCGAACCGCGGGTTCGGGGCGTGAGGGGCGGCTGAGATTCAGGTGCTTGATGCGTGACACGCGGTCCGCGCGGCATTGGTCGCAGGCTGGCAACCGGTCGAGATCCCAGACATCAGCGGTTACGACGGCGGGGGCGAGTGCCAGGGATTGTTCCAGAGCGCATTCGAGCTGTGCGAGCGTGGGCGGGGTGAACGCCCCTTGCGCCTGTAGCCGCTCCAGCTCGCCGTTGCCGCCGCGTACGGGGATGATGGCAACCCGCCCGGCGCCGTGTGCCGCGGCATATTCCACGGTCCGCACCGTCCAGTCGACTGATTCGGCGGCGGGGACGTGCGGCGCGCCAAGCAAGACGAACACGCGCAGATCGATGTCATGCTCGGCGAGAAATGCGGCGGCGCTGTCGAAACGATCGAGGTCGAGCCGCTTGTTGAGCTGTGCCGCGGCGACCGGGTGAATCGTTTCGAGTCCGACAGCCACTTCGAGGCGACCCGAGAGCAGCTCCGCAAAATCGCAGACGACAGGGCCGATCATACCGGCGTGGGATTCCACGGTCACGGTCCCGAACGGCTGCGCGAGCTCCGCAATGCGGGGCAGGTCTTCCAACGGTACGGCCCGGCGATCGAAGAAATTGCTCGCGTTGTAGAGCTTCAGCCGATCGGCGACACGCGCAGGCAGGTCCGCGAGGACGAGCTCGAGCTGCATGGGGAGTGCCCCAACGGGGGTCGGTCCGTCGATTGTCCAGCGCCACAGGTCGCAGAAGGAGCAGGTGAAGGGGCATTCGGCGCCGGACAGGAACACGGTGAGAGCCCGCTCCACCGCACCGCCCGCCGCCCGTTCCTCCTCCAAAACGGTCCCGTGCGCCTTCCAGGGATCGACGAACGGCTTCGGCGGCCTGAGCCCGCGGATCCGGGCGTCAGGTGTGGAGTGCGTGGAAATGGCGGCGATAGCGCGCCTCGTCCTCGGTGAACAGGTGTGCGGCCGTCGCGGGCGTCGCCGAGCCGTGCTGGAAGCGCCGTTTGGGGTAGACGGGCATATCGACTCCCAGCACTGCGCGGACACCGCGGCTCACGATCTCGCCCTTCAGGGCGTACAGGCGCTCGTGTGAGCCGCTCGTCAGCTGGGCGAACGGTATCGCCTCGGCGATGGCGATGACGGACGGTCGCGTGTGGGGGCTGAACGACACGAAGCCGTAGCGGCTGGCGCAGGCGTAGCCGCGCACGCACCCACGGCTGTAGCCGCCCGAGTAGGTCAGCGAGTGCTTGAGCGAGTCGACCCCCCAACCCTCCTGATAGAGCATTCGGTTATTCACCACGCTACGGATCGTCAGCTCGCCGTTCGCTTCGATGGGGTAGTCCTTGAGGTTTTCATCACCGCCGTCCCCGTCCACGAGCAGTCTCCAGTCGGGATAGCGCTCCCGAATGGACTGCAGCAGCGCGAGGTTGACGGCGGCGCATTCGACGTCGAGCGGCTTGTAGTCCTCGATGACGGCGACCGCGCGCAGCGGATCGAGCGCCCCCCCGCTCGCGGGGACCTCGATCGTCTCGCCCAGCATCTCGAGGTTGGTGCGGCGGAGGAACTCGCGTGCCTGGCGGGCGTCATCGCCGTCGCCGTCCAGCGACAGCGTAAACGATTTGAGTCGCCCGGGCGATTGTCCGTGATCGAGCAGCAGCGTGTACAAGCACAGCAGCACCGAGCCGCTGTCGATCCCGCCCGAGAACGGCACACCAATGGGGGCACCAGGATCCTGGGCTACGAGCCAGCTGCGCACCTCGTGGTACAGCGCTTCGATGTAATGGCGCCCGATCACGTCCAGGTCAGGCGGCAGGGTAGCGCGTGGCGGATCGAAGAAGCGTGTATAAATCGGGTTGGGATCCGGGCAGCCGATCAACCGCAGCGTCGTTACATGGTGGGCCGGCGTCATGCGTGTGTACGACGGGTGGAACTGATCGCCCCATCCCCGCCGCTCCAGCTCGGCGGCGATCTCGTCGATCCGTTCGGCGACGATCAGGACGGGGCCGTCGGCGGCCTTTGCGAGGAAATACCGCAGCGGCCGTTCGAGGCTCCGCGCCAGCACGACGCGCTCGCCTTCCTGCGCCACCAGCGCGAATGAGCCGGCGATCTCGAGCACCGCGGCCGGATCGCTCGCGAGCAGCGCCCGGCGCGCAGCGGCGAGATCGTTCCCCCCCGACCAGAGATGCTGTGATTCGTCGGCGACCAGATTGATGACTTGCGCGATCTGCCGGTTCATGGCTGTGCGGGGCGAATGCGAATCGCCTGGCCGCCCCCTGGGGCCATGGCGATGCGCAGGACCGAGTTTCGCGTGACGGTGCGATGCGAGATGGCGACGGCCGTTGGGTTCGTGAGCCAATTGGCCCCCGGGCCGTCGGCGTAGATGTCGGCGATGTAGCTCCTCCCGCGGTCGAGGAAGGTGAGCGGCACGTTGAAGGTGCGCGCCTCTTCGTCGGTGATGGCGCCAAGGAACCACTGCGGGCTGCTCTTCTGTTTGCGCGCCACGATGACGTAGTCGCCGATCTTGCCGTCGATCACGCGGCTCGTATCCCAGTCCACTGCGACGTCCTTGATGAACTGGAACGCCGGCACATTGGCGTAGTTCTCCGGCAGGTCGGCCGCCATTTGGAGTGGCGAGTAGATCACCACGTAGAGCGCGAGCTGCTTGGCGATCGTGGTACGCACGCGCGATTCTTCGTTGGTGCGCGCCGGCCCCGTGCGGGTGCGGAGGATATCGAAGATCCCCGGTGTGAAGTCCATCGGACCGTCGAGCAGCCGCGTGAAGAACAGGATCGTCTCGTGCTCCGGCGGGTTGCCGCCCTCGCCGCCCCAGGCATTGTACTCCTGCCCGCGCGCGCCTTCGCGGCTCAGCATGTTCGGATAGGTGCGACGCTCGCCGGTATCGTGAATCGGCTCGTGCACGTCGAGCATGACGCGATACTGCAGCGCCTTCTCGATCACGTGCCGGTAGTGGTTGACCATGAACTGGCTCCAGTGCGAATGGCCTTCACTGGTCATGTCGGTCACGTAGCCGGACTTGATCGCATCGAGGCCGAGCGAGTGATAGAGCGCGAAGGCGCTATCCATCTGGCGTTCGTAGTTCTGGATGCCACCCGAGGTTTCGTTGTGCACGATGAGATGCACCCCTTTGGAGCGGGCGTAGCGCGCCAACTCGGGGAGATCGTAATCGGGGTAGGGTTGCGTGAACGAGAACGCGTTGCGGTTCTGAATCCAGTCGCCGTCCCAGCCCAGGTTCCAGCCTTCCACCAGCACGCCCCGGAAGCCGTTCGCCGCGGCAAAATCGATGTAGCGCTTGGTGTTTGCGGTCGTGGCGCCGTGCTTGGGGCCCGAGCTCCACGTCATCGTGTTAATGTGCATGCCCCACCAGATCCCGACGTATTTCATCGGCTTGATCCAGTCGGTGTTCGCAATGACACTGGGTGGATTGAGGTTCAGGCCGATGACGGAGGGCGACAGCTCCGTCACCCTGTCGGCGATCTGTATCGTCCGCCACGGCGTCACGAACGGCGTATGGCCACGCACCTTCACGCCGTCCGCCATCGGCGCGAGGTCGGCGTGCAGCGTGCGGTTGTCCATCCGTGGACCGCGGATATCCATGCGCGCGTAGTCCACGAGGTTCGCCTCGTGAATCACCACGAACGTCTTGCCGTCCCGGAACTCCATGGTGAGGGGTGTCTGCACGCTGTCGAGCGTGCTCACCGGTCCCTCGGACCACAGCTGCTCGGACCGGTCGAGCCGCGGCCGGTTCGAAGCGATCCACCAGGTGCGGGCGTTGTCGGCCAGCGCGAACTCGGTCAGCTCGTCGGTGATCTCGAAGTCGCCGAGGTTTGCTTGCGCCGGGAACTCATAACGGAAGGCCACGCCGTCGTTGAAGGCTCGGACGGCCAGCGTGAATTTCCGATCCGGCGGCCCCGTCTCGGCGACGGACACCTTGAGCTCGTTGTGGTGATCGCGGATGCGCGACACCTCGCCCCAGGGCTGCGTCCACGTCGTGTCAAACGTGCTGCGGCTCGAGTCCACGATGCGCAGGCCATCGCGCAGCGGCGGGGCGCCGCGGAATTCGAAGCCGAGCATCGAGGGTGTCAGGAGCGGGCGGCCGTCGCGCTGCACGGTGTAGTAGAGCCGGCCCTCATGGGTGTCGACCATCACGACATTCCGCCCGTCGGGCGACGCGACGCGCACCTGGCTGGTCGCCACCGAGCAGGGGATGAGTAACGCCAACACTGCGGGCCCGTAGATCCTCATGAATGCCTCTCCACTGGCGAAATGTACGATGCGGGCATCGAGTCCCACCCGTATATTTGCGGTCAGGCGGACTCCCTCAAGGGGCGGTCTATGACACACCTGACGCGCACGATCCTGCCGCTGTTCCTGCTCGCTGCCTGTTCATATCGGACGTCGCGGCAATCCTCGCAACCCGATCCGAACAGACCACCCGGTACCGTCTTGACCGCGGAAGACATTCAGCGCTCACCGGGGCAAAGTCTCGAGCAGCTATTGTTGGCGCGCGTACCCGGTCTGACGATCAGGCGCGCTCCGGACGGTCATCCGGTGCTGCACCTCCGCGGCGAAACGACGTTAATGGGCGACGAAGAGCCGCTCATCGTCGTGAACGGCATCCCGCTGGGGCCCAACGCCGGCAACCTGTCGGCGGTCAACCTGCACGACATCGAGACCGTGCAGGTCTTGCGTGATGCCGCCGTCACCGCGGCCTACGGCATCCGCGGCGCCAACGGTGTGATACTCATCCGGACCAAACAAAGCTAGCGGCCGGCGCCCGCCGCCCGCGCGGAAAAACAGCGGGCGATCGTCGTTGCGCGCAACGATGTAAAGATCGCCGCGTGGGGTGTGCAGTCGCTGAATGTCGCGCGCCTGTCCCGGCACGAAGAAACCGCTCTCCGTCGCCCGCACCGGCGTGAAGTTCCCTCTCCCGTCCCCATGCAGAAACAGCCCGTAGCTCGACATCATCGGGCCGATCGACGGCTGTAGACCCTCGAAATTGCCGGCAAGCAACAGGTCGGTCGTGCCGTCACGATCGAAATCGCCAGCCAAGATGCCGTAAACGGGCGCGAGCTGCGCTTCGTGCGGCAGCGGGACCAAGGTGAACGACCCGTCGCCGTTGTTGCGCACGAGCGTGGTCGCGAACGTGCGGGCCTGTTTGAAGATCGCGCCTTCGAGCTGCTGGGGCGAGAAGATGTCGCGCACCGTCTGGTTCGCATAGTCTTTGTAACGGGGATAGCGCGCCTTGAAGGACGGTAGCGCGCCGAGCAGCTCGTCCCGCATGGCGATCGGGTAGCTCGTGCCCTGGTTGTAGACGGAAATGATCTGCTGGAACGGGCCGGTGCCGTTGAAGTCCTTCGCGTACATCGTGACCGGCTCGCTGTCGCTCGCGTGAAGACGGGTGTTGAGACCCAGGTTGCCGACGACGAAGTCCACACGGCCGTGACCGGTGAAATCGCCCGCCACGATGCGATTCCACCACCCCTCGCTGCGCTCGAGGCCGGGTGTCGTCACGCGCACGAGCCTCCCGCCGCCTGCGTTGTGGAAGATCGTGATGGGCATCCACTCGCCCACGACCACGAGATCGAGCCGGCCGTCGCCGTCCACGTCCCGCCACACGGCGTCGGTCACCATCCCGACGTGCTCGAGGTCTGGCGCGAGCCGCCGCGTGACGTCGGTGAAGTGCCCGTGGCCGTCGTTTTGGAGCAGCATGCTCCTGGGATCGGCCCCGTAGCGCCACGGCACGACGCGGCCGCCCACGAAGAGATCGATGTCGCCGTCGCCGTCGTAATCGGCCGCCACAACGCGCGAGCCGCTGTTATCCTCGGCGGGCAGGCTGCCGGTCGCCTTGTGGAAATGGCCCCCCCCCCGTCCGTCGTTCAGGTAGAGCCGATCCTGGAGCGCAGGGGCCAGCGCCGAATATTCGCTGCCGCCGCTGACGACGTAGAGGTCGGGATGCCCGTCGCCGTCGGCATCGAAGAACACCGCGCCCAGGTCTTCCGAGATGGAATCCTGCTCGAACAGCCCCGGGTTCGAACGCACGAACCTGCCGTCGCGCTGCTGGATGAAGAGCGCTCCGGGCTGTCCCTTCGCGCCGCCGATGAAGAAGTCATCCAGACCGTCACCGTTCACATCGCCCACGGTGATGAACGGACCTTCGGTCGACACCAGCTTCGGGATAAGCGGCTCACGGTCGAAATCGACGAAGTCGTTTTCGTGGTGCACGAAGTCGAGGCCGACCTGAGCGGTGACGTCTCTGAACAACGGCGGATGGGCGGATGGGCGGTTGGGCGGTTGGAAGTGACCGTCCGACTCTCGCACCGTAATCCGTTGATTCGTGCCGACGTGCGACGTGCCACTCGTGCGACCATCGGGCCAATCCACAGTCACGGATTCCAACGTATCGACCCGGCCCACACCGAACGTGAGCGTGTAGTCGACGCTCGACTGGAAGCCGCGGGTGGGCTCGAGCTCCTGCATGAACTGGCGACCCCCGCCGCGTGCCGTCACGCGGGCACCGACGGCAAACGGGTTGAGGCTGTCTCCGCCGAGACGGACCTGCAGGAAATGGTTCTGGGGCAACTGGGTGCGCGCGTTGTTGCGGTAGATGAACGCTTCGTCGTTCACGTTGTTCACCACGAGATCGGGCGCGCCATCTCCGTCCAAATCCCCGAACGCCGCGCCGTTCGAGAAGCTCGGCCGATCGATCCCCCAGGCGGCGCCCACATCGGTGAACGTGAGGTCACCGTTGTTGCGAAACGCATAGTTGGGCAGCTTCGTCGAGCTCATCGCGTTGATCAAGCTCATGAAGTCGACGCGCTGGCCACGTGTGGCTGCCAGCATTGTCTCGTCGCTCGCGAGAAACGATATGTAGTCCTGTTGCGTGACGTCGCGCGCGAGCCCGTTCGCGACGAAGATGTCCTTGTTGCCGTCGAGGTCGAAATCGGCGATGAGCGCGGCCCAGCTCCAATCGGTGCGCGCGACGCTGGCCTGCCAGGCGACGTCGCTGAACGTCCCATTCCCATTGTTATGCTGGAGCATGTTGCGCATGAGCTGATGGTCGAAGCCCGCGCGGGCCTTGGCCTGATACAGCTCCCACGTCTCGAACCCCGAGGTCGTCTTCAGCCGGTAGTCGTCGGCGGGCAGCATGTCGGACGTGTAGATGTCCGGCCAGCCATCGTTGTCGATATCGGCGATGTCGACGCCCATCGAGAAGTAGCTGGAGACGGGCATGGCCTGGTCCAGGACGTCGTCGAAGGTGCCGTCGCCCTTGTTGATGTAGAGGTAGTCGCGCTCGAAGAAATCGTTGGCGACGTAGACGTCCGGCCGGCCATCGCGGTTCACGTCGCCGATGGCGATCCCCAGCCCGAAGCCGATCTCGGGGCCGTAGATCCCAGCTTGCTCGCTCACGTTGGTGAAGTGGCCGTGATCGTTGCGGTACAGCTCGTGGCCGCCGAGCGGGTCCCGGGTGGCCCGCATGTTCCGGACGGGAATCGTGGCCACGGCCTTTGGCGAGTTGCGGATCAGGAAGAGATCGAGATCGCCGTCGCCATCGTAGTCGAAGAACGCGGCCTGGGTGGAGTAGCCGGTGTCCGCGATTCCGTATTGCGCGGCCATTTCTGTGAATCGCGGGATGCCGTCCTTCACGCCCTGGTTGATGTAGAGGGTGTTCGCGCGGAGCGCGCCCGGCTTCAGCCCTGCGTGACAGACGTAGATGTCGAGCCTGCCGTCGCCGTTCACGTCGGCGAGCGTGACGCCCGTCGTCCAGCGGCCGTTCTCGGCGACGCCCGCTTCCTTGGTCACATCGCGGAAATGGAAGTTGCCGAGGTTGAGGTAGAGTTTGGGGCCTTCTTGATTGGAGGAGAGGACGATCTCCGGCAGCCCGTCACCGGTGAGATCGCCGATCGCGACGCCACCGCCGTTATAGAAATTGCGATAGGTGAAGACGTTGAAGTCGCGCGTCTCGGTGAGGCGATTGGCGAAGTTCACGCCGGTATAGCTCGAGGGAAGCAGTGTGAACAACTGCCCGTCACGGGATGCCGGCGGTGGCGCGTCATCGCGCTTGGTTTCGGAGCAAGCCACGATGGCGAGCAAAAGAAAGAGGGGCGCAGCGTGTTGCGCCCCTCTGTGAAGCGCCTGCGGCAATTAGTACCCTGGGTTTTGCGAGAGCATGGGGTTGGCGCTGATCTGCGTCTGCGGGATCGGCATCAGGACGTAGTAGTCCGCGCTCGCCACTTTGCCGCCGACCAGACCCGATGGGGCGTCGGTTCGATTCGTGAACTTGCCGAACCGGACCAGGTCCTGCCGCCGCTTGACTTCACCGAACAGCTCGAACAACCGCTCCCTGAGAATTACGGAATCGGAGACCGCCGCAAGCGGAGGCGCGACGGGGTCGGTGCGGGCGCGCAAGTTGTTGAGGACTGTCAGCGCTGGACCGTCCTGCCCGAGCACATGCTGCGCCTCGGCCTTGATCAGATAGATTTCGCCGAGACGGAACCAGGCGAAGTCGTTCCCGCTGTTTTGGGCCACGTGCGCCGGGTCGGCCGGCCACTTGTAGATTCGTGGGCCCTCGCCTTCGGTCGCCGAGCGGATGTTACCGATGCTGTCGGTGAAGACCAGCGCATTAGCGGGGGTATAGGCTGGACAAGAATTGTTCACCCGTACGGTCACCAGCGCACCAGTCAACACGTCCCTTTGAGGTCCGATCAGGATGGCGTTGCGACGCTTGTCGGCCGCATCGAAGGAGTTGAACGTCTGCGCCAGCGTCGAGAAGCCGTTCCACGGCGTGAGGGGCGCATACTGGCAATAATGCAGCGCCGCCATTGTAATCCCCATCCCCAAGCCGTCCGCGGCGATAAACTTTACGACGAAGATGTTTTCCGGCGACTTGGAGTTGTCGGCGCGGAAATTCTGGGGGAAGGAGTCGGCCAGCGTGTAATGGCCGGAATTCAGAATGCGGTCCGCCGCGGCGATGGCGGCTGCGCACGCACCCTGGCCTCCGCTTACGGTCATACCCTGACACGAGTTGTATCCGGTGGCGTTGATTCCGGTCCCGCCCGCGCCGTCCTTCGTAAACACGCCGGCGTTCAAGTACATGTTGGCGAGGATGGCATCCGCGGCCCATTTGGTGAGCCGCCCGTTGTCCGCTGCATCCGCCTTGTCTGGCAAGCCTGAATCGCGTGCCGCAATCAGCTCGCTTTCGATGAAGTTGAAGAGTTCATGGCGCGTGCTGCGGGCCTTCAATTGGATTTCAGGGGTTGTGACGATCGGCACGCCGCCGAACATGTCCATCAGGAGATAGTAGTAGAAGGCCCGTAGTGTCCTGCCCTCCGCCACGTAACGCGCCTTGTTCGGAACGGTCGAGTTCTCCATTGCCGAAAGGAACAGATTCGCGCGAGCGACGCCCGTATAGGCCGTATTCCAGGCTCCATTGAAGAAATTCGTCGTCGCGATGCTCGTCGGCGTCCAGGTCACGTTGTGCAGATCGATCCACTGGCCGTTGTCGTTCCAGTCCTTGCCGCGGATCGGCACCACGATCTCGTCGGTGCTGACCTCGTTCGCATCGTAGAGACCTCCTTCCGGCGCCGTGCTCCGCAGCTGCGCATATACACCAGCGAGACCGGCCAGCACTTCCGGCTCGGTATGGAAGAAGTTGCCGGGCGTGATCAGGCTGAGCGGCGTTTCATCGAGGTTGGTGCACGCTTGCGGCACGATGAGCAGCCCAAAGAGCAGCGCCCCCGCTCCGATCGATATCTTCACAAATGGTCGCTTCATTGGACATCGCTCCCTAGAAGAGGAGACGGAGACCCCCCGTAATCGTCCGGGGGTGGGGATAGACGAGATAGTCGACACCACGCACTGCCAGCCCGGTGCCCGAATAGACCTCGGGGTCGAGCCCTGAATACCCCGTGAGCAGGAACAGATTGTCGGCCGACACGTAGAGCCGGGCGCTGCGCGCCGAGCGCATGAGCCACGCCACGTGGAGGTCATACCCGACCGTGATGTTCTGCATCCGCACGAACGACGCACTCTCGATCCAGCGAGAGGAGTAGATCGCGGGCTCATGAAGACCGGTCGGATCGGTCAGCGAGGGCCGCAAGACATTGCTCCCCCCGATGGCGTTACCCTTGCTGGAATAGACCAGCGCCGTGTTATTGAACACGTCCTGCCCCACCACTGCCCGGACCAGGAAACTGACGTCGAAGCGGTTCCAGGTGATCTGGCTGCTGAATCCCAGGGTAAAGTCCGGGTTGGCGTTGCCAATGACGCGGTAATCGGCGGCGGCCGGGTTGCCACTGATCGTCGTCCGTCCGTTCACGCACCCGGTCGTGGCCGCTGTGCAGAAGAATTGCTGCTGCCCGTTCGCGCCGACGCCCAAGAACACGGGGCCGTAGAACGTGCCCAGGGCATACCCCGGGCAATAGCCCGGCCGACTTGGGTCGCAGACCATGACGCGTTCCGCCCGTACACCGCTCTGACCCTGTCCGCTGACGTCTCCGGACTCGTAGTACGGGCACGTCTTGAGGCCGGTTGTTGAATCCGCACCGCACCCGAGGTCAGTCACCTTGCTGCGGTCCGCGGCGAAGACGAGGCCCGCACGCCAGGTGAGGCCGGGTCGAGAGATCGCCAGAGCGTCGAGGGAAAGCTCCAGGCCGTGACCGTTGAGCCGGCCCACGTTTCTGAGCTGCTGGGGCGTCAGAGACGGCTGCGCGACGTCGACGGTCAGCAGCAGGTCCTTGGTGTTCTTGTGGTAGTACTCGACGGTTCCCGAGATCCGGTTGTTCCAAAGCCCGAAGTCGACGGCTCCGTCGACCTGCGAGGTCTGCTCCCACTTCAGATTCGGGTTCCCGTTACTCGTCGCGAGAACTCCGCCATGAGGAGTGTCGCCCCACGGGTATGTGGCGCCGCTGCCGCTCGCGAGCGTGATCTCCGTGGTGTATGGATCGATGGTGGGATTGCCTTGGAGACCCCAGCCGAGTCGCACGCGGAACTGCGAAAACGGTCCACCCTGCATGAACCCTTCCTGCTTCAGGTTCCATGAACCTGACAGCCCTGGGAACAGAGCCCATTTGTGTCCCGCCGCGAACCGGGACGAGCCGTCATAACGCACCACACCCGTGACGAAAAAGCGATCGTTCAGCCCAAGGTTGGCCCGGCCGAAAAACGACGCGAGCCGGCTTTCCGTCGCGTTGGACGCAGTCGTTCTCGAGTTGGCGGCATCGAGGGCGTTGAAGCCGTAGGCGTCGGTGAAGAAGCCGATGCCCCTTCCCATCACCCAGTTCGTCTTGAACTTGCTGTATTCGTAGCCACCCACGACGTTGAGGCTGTGGCCCTCCCCGACTTGACCGTCGTAGGTGAGGAGCGTCTGCACGGTCTGCGTGGCGTTGTCCAGCTCCTGCTGCTGCGCGAGCCCGTTTCCTAGCGCCCTGCCCAGCGGGTTCGCGATAGGATAGTACTCCTGCCGTCCGCCGCTCGAGTGGTCCAGCCCGACGTTGACCTTCGCCGTCAGACCGTGTACCACGTCGAATTCGGCCTCGGCGTTGCCGAGCGTCCTCGTCGTCTGGCCGATATTGGTGATCTGATTCGCCAAGGCTACCGGATTGCGTGTCGTGGTCCCGCCGACCTCGAAGTAGTGCGTCCCGGTCGAATCGGTGACCGTAATCGGCTGCGTCGGATTGAAGATGGCGACGTTCTCGAACACGCCGCCCTCGAAGCCACCCTGGTTTTCGTAGGTGAGGTAGGTGTTGTTGACGCGCGAGCTCGTGACATTCAGGCCGATCCGCAGGCGGTTGTCCAGATCCGAATGGGTAGCGCTGAGCCGCCCCTGAATCCGCTCCAGCCCGCTCGAGAGCGTCACGCCCTGCTCCTTCGCGTAGTTCAGTGACGCACGATAGTGCGTGTCTTCGCTGCCGCCGGAGAACGCGAGATTGTGATTATGCGTGATGGACGAGCGCGTCACTGCGTTTTCCCAATTTGTGTTCGCCGTCCCCAGGGCCCCGAGGTGCGAAGGATCGAGGGCGTTGAAGGTGGCCGACGAATCGCCGAAATGCTTCGTGAAGATCGTATCCGCCGGCCCATGTCTCCCGCTGAACGCGGTTGAATCTTTGCGCCAGTCCGCAACCGAACCCTGCACGAAGCTGCGATACTCGTTGCCGTTCAGCACGTCGAGGTGGCGGGAGGGACTGGACGTTGACACATAACCGTCGTACTCGAAGGTCGCTCCGCCCGCCGCCTGACCGCGCTTCGTCTCGATGAGAATCACGCCGTTCGAGGCGCGGCTGCCGTAGATCGCCGTCGAGGCCGCGTCTTTGAGCACCGTGATGGAGGCGATGTCGGCCGGGTTCAGCAGGTTCAAGGGGTTGCGCGCGAGCGACGGGTTGCCCGTCCATCCGTTGGCGTCCGGCTCGGTCGCCACGTTATTGATCGGAACCCCGTCGATAACGTAGAGCGGATCGTTCTTCGCGCTGACGGAGCTGCCGCCGCGGATCAGGATCTGCGCTCCCGCGCCCGGCTCGCCGTTGTTCTGAATGACCTCCACGCCCGCGGCGCGTCCCTGGATCATTTGGCTGACGTTGGTCTTCACGCCCACGTTCGCGGCCGAGGCATCGACGCTCGCCACGGATCCGGTGATGGCTTCACGTCGCTGCGTCCCGTAGCCGGTGACGACGACGGCCTCGAGCAAGGACGCCTGCGGCGACATTTCGAACGCCGCCTCGGTTGTACCGCCGGCGCTGACGGTGACGACCACCTGCCGCGGCGCAAACCCGATCCGTGTCGCCCGTACGACGACGCTTCCCGCCGGCACGTCGCCGAGCGAGTAGTTGCCAGCGGGTCCCGTCAGGGTGGAGCGCGCAGTGCCTTGGATTTGGACTGTGACGCCGGCGAGAGCCTGCCTTGTCGAGCTGTCCACCACCTGACCTCTGACGGTGCCGATATTCTGCGCGGTGAGAGGCATGGTGTACAGACAGAGGAACGCGAGAGCCGAAGCCGAATGTCGAACGAAGCGCATCGATGTACCTCCGCGGGCTAGTCAGCTGACCAACGGAATGCCGTTATTCCCACCGAATTGCCGCCCGGTCGAGCCCTTGTCAAGGGTGGCCAGGGGGCGGAGTATCTAGGCCCATGCTTCTGGCTTTCGTGCTGGCGCTTCAAACTGCATCCGCGCGGGAAGCCCCGCCGGTGCTGCAATTCCCGACCCCTGGGCTCGACGATTCCGCCGCATACGAGGGCTACACGGCCCGGATCTATCGGGATAGCCGCGGGAATTCCGTCGAGATCTATATCGAGGGGAAGACCGGTCGCGTGGTGCACCTGTGGGCGGACGGGTTGAACGAGAGCGTTGGCTTTACGGCGCGCGAAGAGGGCGGTCAAAAAACGACTGCGGCGGTCGCATTCGATGCTGGGAAGGCGACGGTTGGCGCGACCGGCGGTCGGCGCTGGTTGCGGTACTCGCTGGCGGTGCGGGCCGGGCGCTCGATCTGGATCGGGCAGCTACTCCTCGGCTCGATGCGGATCGAGCGCGACTTCGGCTACGCGGGACGCGTGCGCGACCCGATCGACGCGCCGACGTTCGTCGTTCCGGAAATGGCGCAGTTCGCCGCCAAGCTGGGCCCACCGTACACCGATCGTCTGACGCCCAGCGTCGTGCTGGTCAACACCGCCTCGCGCTGGACCGTGCGCGCGTCGCAGCCGAGTCTCGATGGGAAGAACCACCTGTGGCTGACGTTGAGCGGTGACGCGCGCCGCTCGCGCGCGACCCTCACCAGTCGCGTCGTGACGATCCGGCCGCTCGGTACCCAGGCGGTCACGGTGAGCGTCGAGATCGCAACCGACGGTCCTCCGCTGAGCCCACTCGATCGCACGCAGATCTTCAGCAACCAGTTCCGCCACTTCGCCGATTCCGCCAACTCTCCGCGAATCGAGCGCGAAATTCGCGGGTTCGAGCTGCTGAGCTCGCGCCAGAAGCTGATGGCGGGATTGCCGACCTACGCCACGTACTTCGGGCGTGACATGCTGATGACCGCGCTCCTCATGGAGCCGGTGTGGTCCGACACCATGCCGGAGTTCGTGATTGGCGCCGCACTCGCGAAACTGGCGCCCGACGGCGAAGTGAGTCACGAGGAGGCGCTCGGCGGTCAGGCGATTCGCGAGAACGGCGCCGAGTTCCTCAAGACGGGCAACCGCGCATTGCTTGGCGATCTCCAGGCGACGCGCGAGAACTATTGGATGGTGGACGACGACTTCCAGCTGCCGGTCGTCGCGGGGCATTACTTCGCCGACGCGCGCGTCTCCGACGCTCGCAAGCGTGCCTTCGTGCGGCGCTGGGGAGCGGCGCTGCGCAAGAATCTCGCGTTCGTCGCCGCGCAGGCGGCGCCGTACGCGCGAGAGGCGGTCCCGACGCATCTCGTGAGCTTCAAACGCGATGCCGATGGCTGGTGCCACCCGGGCAGCTGGCGGGATAGCCGCGTCGGGTACGCGGGTGGCTGTTTCGCGTTTGACGTCAACGCGGTCTGGGTGCCGGCGGCGCTGCGGGCCATCGGTGCGGTCGACAGCGCGCTGCGCGCGCTGGGGGAGCCCGGGATCGAGAACGCGGCCGAGATCGGGCGCAGCGCGGAGGCGTGGCGCGGCACGGGGCGCCACTTCACGGTCGCCCTCGGCCCCGCGGAGGTCGAGACGCGCGTGCGCGCCAAGATCGCTTCGCTCCCCGCAATGGAGCGGCAACATTGGGACTCTGTGGTCACGCACACGCAGTTCCGCCTGGACACGTTGCGCTTTCCGGCAGTATCCCTCGACAGTGCCGGACAGCCGATCCCGGTGATGAGCACGGATCCCGGTATGTGGCTGCTGCTCGAGCAGCAGGACGCGGCAAGCGAGGCTGAGCTGCTCCGCCCGTTCCTGCTTCCTTATCCTGTCGGTCTCTTCATCGACGGCGTTGGCCTGGCCGTCGCCAATGACGCATACGCGCCGCCGGCGGTGTGGCAGATGTTCGAGCGGGACCTGTATCACTCGCCGCGCGTCGTGTGGGGACGGGAAGTGAACGTGCTGCTGGCGGCGCTCGCGACGCGTAGTCGTCCGGGCGCGATCGATTCCGTGCGGAGCGCGGTCGCGCGCTCCGGTTTGCAGTACGCAGAGCTGTGGAGTTACAAGTTCGAGGGATCGGCCCTGCGCCCGGTGCGCTACGGCTCGAGCTCGGACGTGCAGCTGTGGACGCTCACTGACCTCGCTGTTCAATATCTCCTCAACTCTCCAAGGCCGGGGCCGACCCAATGAGCAATCTCCACGCGTACGACGTGCTGTTCATCGCGGTCTACTTCATCATTCTGTTCGGCATCGCGTGGTGGGCCGCGCTGCGCGAGAAGAACGTGAGCTCGGACTACTTCCTCGCGAGCCGCGACGTCGCGTGGTTCGCCGTCGGCGCGAGTTTGTTCGCGTCGAACATCGGCTCCGAGCACCTGGTGGGACTCGCGGGGTCAGGTGCGGCGAGCGGGCTGGCGGTCGGGCACTTCGAGTGGCTGGCGTGCCTGATCCTGCTGCTGCTCGGCTGGCTGTTCGTGCCGTACTACCTGAAGAGCGGCGTCTACACGATGCCGGAATTCCTGGAGAAGCGGTACAACTCGGCAGCGCGGACGTACTTCACTTGGGTGTCGGTGATCGGCTATGTCCTGACGAAGATCAGCGTGACGCTGTATGCGGGCGGCGTCGTGATTCGCGCGGTCACGGGGTGGAATTTCTACACCGCGGCCATCGTCCTCATCGTCGTCACCGGGCTGTATACCATCTTCGGCGGGCTGCGCGCCGTGGTCTACACCGAGGTGCTGCAGGCCATCGTACTGATCCTCGGCTCCGTCACGCTCATGGCGATCGGGCTGTCGCGGGTTGGCGGCTTCTCGGGACTCGAGGCCAAGGTTCCGGCCGGCTTTTTCTCCATGTGGAAGCCGATCAACCACCCCGACTTCCCGTGGACCGGAATCATCTTCGGCGCACCGATACTGGGCATCTGGTACTGGTGTACCGATCAACACATCGTGCAGCGCGTGCTCGCGGCGAAGAACATCAAAGAGGCGCGCACGGGGACGATCTTCGCGGGCTACCTGAAGATTCTTCCCGTCTTCATTTTCGTGTTGCCCGGCATCGTGGCCCTGGCGCTGTTCCCCGAACTGCGTGGCAACGGCGACTCCGCGTATCCCACGCTGGTGACGCGGCTGCTCCCGGACGGGATCAAAGGCCTGGTGCTTGCGGGGATGCTCGCAGCGCTGATGAGCTCCCTCGCCTCCGCCTTCAACGCGTGCTCCACGTTGCTGACGTGGGATGTCTATCGCAAAATGCGGCCCGCAGCCACGGAGCGGCAGCTCGTGCAAGTGGGCCGCATTTCCGCCGGCGTCATGGTGGGGCTAGGCTTGGTGTGGATTCCGTTCATGAAGTACATCTCGTCGCAGATCTACATCTACCTGCAGAGTGTGCAGGCCTATATCGCCCCGCCGATCGCCGCCTGCTTCCTGCTTGGCCTGTTTTACCGCCGCCTGAACGGCTCCGGCGCGATCGCATCGCTGGTTACCGGACTCGCCCTCGGTCTGTTGCGCCTCATTCTTGAGCTGACCAATAAGGCATCGGGCGGTGGTCTCACGCCCGGCACCCTGTGGCATTGGATTGCGACCATCAATTTCCTCCACTATGCGGTGCTGCTGTTCGTGATCTGTACGTTCGTGCTCTTCATCGTGAGCATGATGACCCCGCCGCCGCCCCGCGAGAAAACCGAGGGGCTCACCTACGGCGGCGCCGCAACCCCAGCGGGCGAGACAAAGGACGAGAGGAAGTTCGAAGTCGGGCTCTCCGTCTTGCTCGTCGCACTCATTGGCGTGTTGTGGATTGTCTTCGCGTGAGAAACCGGTACGCGGTGAGCGGTGCGCGGTACGCGGTAGTGCTGCTGCTGCTCACCGCTTGCCGGCCGTCGAACCGTCAGGCCGTCCGGCCGCCAACGTACGATCCCGCGCACGACATCGGGTCGCTGTTCTCCGACGTGCAGCTGTCGGGCATCTTCCCCGATTCCAAGGAGTTCGTCGACGCGCGTCCTCGATCCGCTCCAGCGACGATCGAGGCACGCTATGACTCAGCGCGGCGCACCAGCGGCTTCGTGCTGCGCGCGTTCGTGGATCAACACTTCGTCCTGTCCGAGCCCGCGGGGGACGGATATCACACCGTCGCCTCACAAAGCATGGTACAGCACATCAACGCACTCTGGCAGGTTCTCACGCGCCAGCCTGACAGTGCGGATGCGCGCTCATCCCTAATCCCTCTCCCGAGTCCCTATGTTGTCCCGGGCGGCCGCTTCCGCGAGGTCTACTACTGGGACTCCTACTTCACGATGCTCGGCCTGGTGCAGAGCGGCCGCACCGATCTCGTGAAGGGCATGCTGGACAACTTCGCGCACCTCATCACGACGATCGGGCATATCCCAAACGGCAATCGCACCTACTACCTCACCCGCAGCCAGCCGCCGTATTTCGCCGCAATGGTCGGCCTGTACGCGCGTGCCACAGACAGCACGAAGGCGCTCGCCTATCTGGACGCGCTGGAGAAGGAATACGCCTTCTGGATGGATGGAGCGGACACGGTGTCGTCCGGACATGCCTACCGGCGCGTGGTCCGCTTGCCGGACAACGTCGTACTGAACCGCTATTGGGACGATTCGGCGGAACCGCGGCCGGAGTCTTATCGGCCCGATGTCGAGATCGGGCAGACGCTGCCCGAGTCGCTGCGCGCGACCTTCTATCGCAATGCCCGCGCCACCGCCGAGAGCGGCTGGGACTTCTCGAGCCGCTGGATGCGCGACCCGAAGGATCTACGCACGCTCGAGACGATCGGTCTGATCCCCGTCGATCTCAACGCTCTCCTTTACCATGCCGAGCGCACGATTGCGGCGCTGCGCTCCTTCCGGCATGGGGCCGGCGATGAGGACGTCGCTCGCCGGTTCAATCAGAAGGCGGACGCGCGGCGCCAGGCCATTCTCGCGATGTACGATCCGCAGCAGGGATTCTTCTTCGATCGGCGCTGGCGCACCGGTGAGCTGGTTACCGATCGGCCCTCGCTCGCCGCGGCCGCGCCGCTGTATTTCGGCATCGCTACTCAAGACCAGGGGCAGCACGTCGCTGCCCGCTTGGAACGCGATTTCCTGAAACCGGGCGGCTTTGTCACGACGAACTTTGCGTCGGGGCAACAGTGGGACGCCCCGAACGGCTGGCCGCCGCTCGAGTGGTTGACCATGGAAGGGGTGCGGCGCTACGGGCGCGCCGACCTGGCGGACAAGGCCGCGAGCCGCTGGCTTGCGCTCATCAATCGGACGTACCAGGCGACCGGCCGGATGATGGAGAAATACGACGTCGTCAGCACGAATCGGAAAGCCGGAGGCGGCGAGTATCCAACGCAGGATGGATTTGGATGGACCAACGGGGTCGCTCTCGCCCTATGCGCACAAACTGCGGGGACATGCAAAAACTAGGCAACAGACGCAGCCGCGGTGAACAGTCTTGAGTCAATGGGGGTTCGGGTTTGGTTATGGCAATTATGGCTGCACCGGTTGCAGCAGCACCGGCTCGGTCAGCGGTTACCTGAAGCTCGGCGGGACCATCAACAAGCATCTGCTGCTCGGTGGCGAAACCGACGGCTGGACGAAGAGCGAAAACGGCACGACGTTCACCGCCGCGAACGCGTCGTTCGCCGCGTACTATTACCCGCAGCCCGCGAGTGGCTTCTTTCTTCGCGGTGGAGTGGGTTTCTCAGAAGCGCGCGCTTCGAGTGGTGGGTTGACCGCCAGCAACTCAGGCGTTGGAGCGACGGCGGGCATCGGGTATGATCTAAGAATCGCGGAAATGACCTCGATTACACCGGTAGTCAATTTCGTGTGGGGTCATCCCGCCAGCGGCGAAAGCCAGCACATCCTTCAATTCGCCCTGGGCATCACGTTCCATTGATCTAGCGTCACACGTTAGAACGAGCGACCGTTTCGGCCGGTGAACATCGAGCTGAAACGGTCGCTTCGTTTGTTCGACGGCCTCGCGATGGTCGTCGGCATCACGATCGGCTCCGGAATCTTCCGGACGCCGGGCCTGGTCGCGCATCAGTTGGGTCGTCCCTGGCTCACTTTCGTGGCGTGGCTGCTCGGCGGTGTCCTGGCGTTCCTCGGCGCGCTGTGTTTCGCGGAGCTCGCCACTCGTCATCCGCAGGCCGGTGGCAAGTACGTGTACGCCCGCGAGGCGTTCGGCCCGCGCATCGGTTTCATGGTCGGCTGGTGCGAGGGATTCGCGATGTACCCCGCGGCGATCGCGGCGCTCGGCGTCGTCACCGGGGAGTTCCTCGGCAGGCTGTTCGGCTGGTCGCCGGGTGCGAGCAAGTGGCTCGGCGTAGGTGCGGTCGCGCTGCTCGTGGCCATCAATCTGACCGGCGTCACGTCGGGCCGCTGGGTCCAAAACGTCGCTACCAGCGCCAAGGTCCTGGCACTCGGTAGCATCGTGCTGATCGCCTTCGTCGCCGGCGATGGCGCCGGTTGGCGCGGCGCGCTGCCAGGTGCTCCGACGGGGATCGCGCTGTTCGGCGCGCTCGCGGTCGCATTCCAATCCGTGATCTGGTCGTACTACGGGTACGCGGATGCCGCGAAGATCGCCGAGGAGGTGGTGGATCCGGGGCGAACGCTGCCGCGCGTGTTCTTATGGGGAATCGCGATCGCGACGGGGCTGTATTTGCTGCTCAACGCGGCATTTCTGCACGTCCTGCCCTTCGATGAGATCGCCGGGTCGGTGCTCGTGGCCGGTGACGTCGCGGCGAAGATCTTCGGGCCGCACGGCGATCTCGTGATCACGGTGCTGGCCTTGCTGGTTGTGCTGGCGTCATTGAACGGAAACATCTTCGTGACGCCGAGAGTGATTTTTGGTCTCGCGCGCGAGGGACTCGGGCCGCGGGTGCTTGCGGAGGTCAATGCCGGCGGGACGCCGTCGGAGGCGATGGTGTCGGTTGGCATGGTCGCGATCGCGCTCGCCGCCTCGGGCACGTTCCCGCAGCTCCTGTCGATCGCGATCGCGCTGGTCCTGCTGCTCGACAGTGTGACGATCGCGGCGCTGTTTCCGCTGCGGGCGCGGCAGCCCGCGGCGCCATTCCGCGTCCCATTGTATCCGCTCGTGCCCGCGCTCTTCATCGCCGTGTATCTCGCGCTGCTCGTGGGAACGGCGCTCGCACAACCGGGACTGGTCGCGATCGCCGTCGGAGTCCTGGTGGCCGCGTGGGGTCTTAGCTGGATCCCGGTCGGTAGAGGATCACGTTCGCCTTCTCCAGAGTGATCAACCCGCCACCAATCATCTCACTGAGATCGGGCAGAACGGACCGAATCGTATCATCGGTTTCGACGACCTCGATGATCAGCGGCAGGTCGACCGAAAGCCGCAGCACTTTGTCCGTGTGCATCTTGCTGGACGCCCCAAAACCAGCGACGCCACGCAGGACCGTCGCCCCCGCGAGCCCCTTGCTGCGAAAGCGCTCGAGCAACGCCTCATAAAGGGGCTTGCCGTGGTACTTGTCGTTTTCGCCGATGAAGACCCGCATCAGCGTGCGCTCGCCGCGGAACTGTTCTGTCATCGAGACCTCACAGGAGTTTGCTGCCGAGCGCCGTTCCGAGCATCACGGCGGCCACACAGCCGAGAATGGTCGCGCTCATGTAGAGCGCCGCGCGCAGGTAGTCGCCGTCGGTGAGCAAGGCGACGCTCTCATAGCTGAAAGTGCTCATCGTGGTGAAAGCGCCGCAGAACCCGATCGTCAGAGCCGCGCGAACATCGGGGGAGATCAGCGTGGTGCCGGTGGCGACGCGCAGGATGAAGCCGAGGAGGAGCGAGCCGCAAATGTTGACTGTGAGTGTGCCGAGCGGGAAGCCAGTCGCGGTGCGGCTCTGGATCCACCCCTCGAGTCCATAGCGCGAGAGCGTACCGGCGATGCCCCCGAGCGCGATATAGAGGATTGTCAAAGAAAAACTCCTGCCGTGGATGGTTCGGGTAGGAGTCATCAGCCCGAAAAGGGCGGTTTGAGGCGAACTCCATCGCCTGCTGTAAGCTAATATCTTTCCCACATGCCGCACATCTGCCTGGCGCTGTCCCAGTTCCGACCGACCAAAGGTGAGTACGCCGACAACGTCTCTCGAATCGGCGCCGTCGTCACGCAAGCGGCGCAGCTCGATCCCAAGCCCGACCTCGTCGTCTTTCCCGAGACGGCGACGTCGGGCTATTTCGTCGAAGGCGGAGTCAAGGAGCTCGCGGTCACCGCCGGCACGCTGGCGCGCGATCTCGCCGCGGCCTATCAGGGGCCTGCGATCGATGTCGTCGTGGGGTTCTACGAGCGCTTCCAGAACCATATCTACAACTCCGCCCTGTATGTCACGCTCCACGAGAAGAAGCCCGAGGTGCGGCACGTGCACCGCAAGGTATTCCTGCCGACCTACGGCGTCTTCGACGAAGAGCGTTTCGTCGATCGTGGGCAGGAAGGCGTGCGGTCGTTCGAGACGAGTTGGGGTGGGAAGGCCGCGATCCTGATTTGCGAGGACGCCTGGCACTCTCTGGCCGCGACCGTCGCCGCCCTCGAGGGCGCGCAGCTGGTCATCGTGCCGAGCGCGTCGCCGGCGCGCGGGCTGGGCGAGGCGGAGGACTGTGAGGGGGGGGGCGAGACGCTCCCTGCCTCTGTCGTGCGCTGGGAGCGCATCGTCCGCGGTATCGCCGAAGAGCATGGCGTGTTCGTCGCCCTTGCGAATCTCGTCGGGTTCGAAGGTGGCAAGGGCTTCCCCGGCGCATCGGCGGTGATCGATCCGACCGGCCGAGTCATCGCGCGCGGCCCGCTGTTCGAGGAAGCGTTGCTCACCGCCGATATCGATCTCGACTCGCTGACGACCGCGCGCTCCGATTCGCCGCTGCTGGCCGATTTACAAAGTGCCCTGCCCGTGCTGACTCGAAGCCTGAGCGGCGAGAAGCAGAACGAGAAGGTGAAGTTTGACCCGGTGACAAACGGCACTCCCACGCACGACGCACGACGCACGACCCACGTCGACATCGTAGCCGGCAAGGAGCGGGACGAAGACCCCCTCGCCATCGACCCCGAGCTCACGCGCAAGTGGCTGGTCAGCTTTCTCAAGGATGAAGTGGTCCGCCGCCGCGGTTTCAAGAAGGGCCTCGTCGGGCTCTCCGGCGGCGTGGATTCCGCCCTTACCGCGTTCCTGGCGGCCGAAGCGCTGGGCAAAGACAACGTCGTCGGCGTGCGCATGCCCTACCGCACGTCGAGCCCTGAAAGCCTCGAGCACGCGCAGCTCGTCATCGACAAGCTCGGCATTCCGTCGCTGACGATCGACATCTCGGACGCTGTGGATGCCCTCCTGAAGCAAGTCGGGAACCACGACCCGCACCGTCTCGGCAATATCATGGCGCGTCAACGGATGATCGTCCTGTTCGATCTCTCCGCCAAGCACAACGCGCTGCCGCTCGGCACCAGCAACAAGTCGGAGCGGCTGCTCGGCTATTTCACCTGGCATGGCGACGACGCGCCGCCGGTGAACCCGCTCGGTGACCTGTTCAAGACGCAGGTGTGGGCTCTGGCGCGCCATGTCGGCGTGCCCGAGGAGATCGTGGGCAAACCCGCAACCGCCGACCTGATCAAGGGCCAGACAGATGAAGGCGACCTTGGCGTTTCATACCTGCACGCCGACCGGATTCTCTATCACCTGATCCGCGGCGAGGAGTCCCCCCCCTCCCCGCGGGGCTTTACTAAGGAAGAGGTGGAGATCGTCCGGAAGCGGCTCGACTCGACGCACTGGAAGCGGCGGCTGCCGACGGTTGCGGTCCTGTCCCAGACCGCAATCGGTGAGTTCTACCTGCGACCGGTGGATTACTGATGCCCGAGAAGAAGGGCCGGCATCCGCGTGAATCGGAGTCTGTGCTCACGGAGCTGATGATGCCGCATCATGCGAATATCATGGGCAACGTGTTCGGCGGCCACATCCTGGCGCTCGTGGATCGCGTCGCCGCGGTCGCCGCCATTCGACACGCGCACCGTGAGTGTGTCACCGTCTCGGTCGACAAAGTCGACTTCCGCGAGCCAATTCATGTCGGCGACCTGGTGACCGCGATGGCGCGGGTGAACTTCGCGGGCCGCACCTCGATGGAGGTCGGCGTCAAGGTACTCGCCGAGGACGTGCTGACGGGCGACAAGCGGCATACGAATTCGTGCTATATCACGTACGTCGCGCTCGACCAAGACGGCCGGCCGACGGAAGTCGAGCCGATCGTGCCCGAGACTCCTGACGAGAAACGGCGCTACGATCGGGCGGCCAAACGGCGGGCGAAACGGGTGATGGAACGCCGCTACGACCAAGGCCGGGGTGAGTAAGGTCGTACTGGTTTTGTCGGGTGGCGGAGCGAAGGCGCTTGCGCACGCGGGCGCCTTCAGGGCGCTAGAGCAAGCGGATCTGATCCCCAGTCACATCGTCGCAACCTCGATGGGTGCCGTCGTGGGCGCGGCACTCGGCGCCGGCATGCCGTTCGATCAAGTGCGGCGGCGCGCGATGGGCATCCGGCGCAAGGACGTCGCCCCGTTCGACCCGTTCGTGTTGCTGATGGGCCTGTTCGCCCGCAGCCTGTTTCCCGCCTCCGCGCTGCGCAAGGCGATCGCCAGCATCGTGCCCCAGACGCGCTTCGAGTACTTGCGCATCCCACTGACCGTCACCGCCGTTGATCTCGATAGTGGCGAGCTGCTCCTGCTCGGCGGCCCCCGCCCGAAGCGTGGCCCCCCCGACATCGAGCTCGCGGACGCGTTGTACGCTTCGTGCGCCTTACCGCTCTACTTCCCGCCGCTCGAGGCAGACGGCCGGCGTCTTGGTGACGGCGGCTTGCGCGCGGTGCTGCCGCTGGGCCCGGCGCGCGAGCTCGAGCCGCACGCCGATCTGTTCGTCGCCGTGAATGTCGGTCCAGGATTCGATGAGCGCGGCGGACCGGTCATGAACGGCGATCAGCCGCAACCGCCCCCCCCCGGCGCGCCCGTTCCCGCGGGGATCCCGCGCGTCGTGCGGACGCACGGCGAGGCGATGCGCATCATGATGGCGGAGCAGGCGGAGCGAGCGCTCGCCGACTGGCCGGAGGATGGGCCGAGGCTCATCTATGTGCGCGCAGTCGCCGAACGTGAGGCGACGTTCGCCGTTGATCGAGTGCAGGAATATGTGGAGCTGGGTTACCAAGCCACGAAGAAAGCCTTAGGATAACTCCATGCGAGCCTCGGAAGTGATGATTGCCGATCCGGTGGTTGCTGCCGCAGGTGCTACGTCTTCTGAAGTCGCCGCCCTCATGCGGGTCAAGAACATCTCGGTCGTCCCCGTGGTCGACAATCCGAAGGACCGGCATTACATGGGCACGATTTCAGATCGTGATATCGTCGCGCGGTGTGTCGGTGCCGGTCATGATCCAACCGACTGCTCCGCCGCTGATCACGTCCGTACCGATACGCCGATAGTGAAGCCTGAGACCGAGCTGAAAGGATTCAAGATCGCGAAGCAGGTGGACGCGACCGATCACCACATTCGATCGACCATCGTGGTGCTGAACGGCGACAAGAAGGTGGTCGGGTTCATTCCGCATCCTGAAGAAGTTCAGGGAATCGTGGTGGGGTAGTGGCGCACAAGTTCTTCACGCTCGCCGAAGCCAACCGGACGCTCCCCTTAGTCAAGCGCGTCGTCCAGGACATCAGGGCGGTCTACCCGGAGTGGAAGGATCTCGTTGCCCGCTACGAGCTGGTGGCGGCGCAGGCGCGGCCCGATTGGGGCGAGTCAAAGGAGCAGATCGACCTGAAGGCCCAGATCGACGCCGTCGCGGCGAAGATCAACGGCTTCCTCGGCGAGCTCGGGGAGATCGGCTGCGAGTTCAAGGGATTCGACCTCGGGCTTGTGGATTTCCACGGCCGGCTGGACGAGCGCGAAATCCTGTGGTGCTGGAAGTTCGGTGAGGATCGGATCACGCACTGGCACGAGCTGGAGGCGGGGTTCGCAGGGCGGCAGCCATTGCCCGAAGTCTTGAGCCGCACGTGAGAGGCTTCTGGCTGTTCCTCCATGTCATGGGGTTCGTGGCCTGGCTGGGCGGTGGTCTCGCCGTCATGCTCAGCGGGATCACCGCGAAGTATCTCCCGCCCGACCATCGCCTGGCGGTCTATCGCGTTATGAGCGTCGTCGCGCGCAACCTGATCGGCCCGGGGGCCGTGCTGGTGGTGGTGAGCGGTATCGTGTTGTCAGTGCCCTACTTCAAGAGCTCCACAGTTCCCACCTGGCTCATGGCGATGCAAACGTTCGGCCTGCTCGGGGCCGTTGTGGTCATCGGGGTCGTGACCCCTACCGCGGCCCGGCTCGGCAGGCTGCAGGTCGACGCCCGAGGCGAGCTGCCTGAAGCCTTTACGGGTTTGCGTCGCCGGCAGGCCATTTTTGCGACTCTTGCCGGGGTACTTGCCCTCTTGGCCCTCGGCGCGGGGACCATCTTCCGGTAGGCCGTACCTCTTTCTAAACTCCGTGACCATACCCCCCCTCTACGGGTCGTTCTGAGGGGAAACACCCCGTACATACTCCTCCCTCTTTCGAGCCGGGGTGTGGGCACGAGTGCGCGGCTTGGTACTTTTCGATTTCGGTGGGACGCTGGACGCGGACGGCGCCCGTTGGAGCGTTCGCTTTCACGCCGCGTATCGCGCGGCAGGCGGTAAACAGTCGTTCGCGGCGTTCGACCGGTCGTTTCGTGAGTCGGACCGAGCTCTCGAGCGGCTCTCAGGGATAGAGAGGCTGGGATTCCGCGCGATGGTAGACGCTCAAACCGCCTTGTTATTACCCCGGCTATCCGATGGTGCCGGCCTTTCGCCCCGGGCCATCGCCGATCAGTTTCATTCCTCGACATGCACGACCGTGCGCCGCAACGAAGAGCTGCTCGAGCGGCTGCACCAGTCGTATCACTTAGGGGTCGTTTCGAATTTCACCGGCAATCTCGAGCGCTGCCTCGAAGAGCTTGGCGTGATGCGTTTCTTCTCCGTCGTTGCCGATTCAGGACGCGTCGGGATCACGAAGCCGGACCCGCGCCTGTTTCAGCATGCACTCAGCTGGCCCGGACTCGTCTCGGAGCCGGCCTGGATGGTCGGCGACAACTTCGAGTCGGACATCCGTCCCGCCGCGGCGTTGGGCCTGTCGACTGCGTGGCTCGCGCCCGAAACGGAGAAGTCGCGGGAAACAGGCATTCCAACGGTGCGCTTGCAAACATTGTCGGACCTTGGCAGAGTGCTCGACTCGTGATGCGCGGACTGATCTTGGCTGGGGGTCGCGGCTCTCGTCTGGCTGCCGATGGCGTCGAGACGCCCAAGGCGCTGGTCGAGGTCGCGGGCCGCCCACAGCTCGTCAATCTGATCGAAACGTTCGCCGGCCTGGGCTGCGACTCGATCACCTGCATGGTTCGCGACGGCATATCGGTTGACCTTCCCGCCCCGGTGCCCGCGATTGTGCGGACGTGCCGGACGCCGTCCTCCCTGCACACACTGGTCGCCGGTCTCGCGGTCGTGCCGCCCGGTCCGGTGTTCTGCGCGATGGTCGATACGGTGATGCCGGCCGCCGACTGGCGCCGCCTGTACCGCGGTGTGACTCAGTGTCTCGACGAAGGAGCGGCCGCCGCGCTCGCGGTGACGCCGTTCGTGGACGATGAATTGCCGCTGTACGTGACGCGCGACGCGCAGGGTTTTGCCACCGGGATCCTCGACACCCCGCCTCCCGCGGGCGTGTCCTTACTCGTCACGGGCGGCGTGTATGGCTTGAGTCCGGTCGCGCGGCGACTCGCTTCTGTCGCGGTCGCTTCGCTCCATCGCATGCGCGCCTTCCTCCGGCTGCTGGTCGAGCTGAAGGCCCCAGTGGCGACGGTCGAAGTGCCGCGGATCATCGATCTCGACCACAAGAGCGACCTCGAAGCGGCGGAACGCTGGCTGGCCGCGAGCGCCAAGTCATGAAACGTCTCGTCGCCCTCTACCGCAGCCCCACGTATTCGCCGGCACAGCATCGCAGCAACGACACGGCGATCCTCGACGACACGATCGCCGGGCTGGAACGGCGCGGTTGGCTGGTCACGCGCATGGGTGAAGGGGATGTTGCGGCGGGCCGGCTCCCAGCCGCCGATCTCTACGTGAACATGTGCCAGGGTCCCGCGGCGTCCGAGCGTCTGCTCGACCTGGTGCCGCGGGAGGCGTTGGCCGTCAATCCGCCGGAAAGCGTTCTGAACTGTCACCGTCACCGGCTGGTCGGACACATGGCGGCCGCCGGCGTCGCCTTCCCCCGCACGCTGATCGTTCCGACCGCCGAGCCCGCAGCCCTGATGCCGCTGGTCCATCAATTGAACGGGGATGGACGGCCGGTGTGGGTCAAGCGCGGCGACGTGCACGCCGAGACCAGCGCGGACGTCGTGGCGGCCAAGGAAGCGGGTGTGACGGACGCGATCGCGGGATTCGCGCGGCGCGGCGTCACGCGCGTGGCGCTGCAAGCGCACGTCGGTGGCCCGATCGTGAAGTTCTACGCCCTTGCTGATGGGCGCTTTTTCTCGTGGTATGCCGCCGATCCAGGCCGGGTCGACATCTCGGAGGAACGGCTGAAGGAGCTCGTATTCGCGGCGGCACGCGCCGTGGGGCTCGAGGTGTTTGGCGGCGACGTCGCGTTCCCTGAGCCCGATACGCCGGTGCTCATCGATCTCAACGACTGGCCTTCTTTTGCTCCCGTGCGCATCGCCGCTGCAGAGGCGATCGCCGCCTATATCGACGAAAAGGCCGCGAACGGAACACAGGCATGACCGACCTTGATATCCAATTGCAGTCGCAGCGCATCTTCGAGCTCGAGGCGCAATACCTCGCGCCCGGCACCCAGAGCGTCGCGCTCTTCAGCAAGCTGTGCATGGATCGCGGCGAGGGCGCCGTGCTGTGGGACGTGGACGGCAACCGCTACGTGGACCTGCTCGCCGGCGTCGGCGTGGCCAGCCTCGGCTACGCCCATCCACGGTATGTCGCCGAGATGTCGCGACAGCTCGAGCGCGTGCACGTGGGGAGCTTTACGTCCGAGCATCGGGCCGCTCTCGTCAAGCTGATTGCGGAGCTCGCGCCCGGGGACTTGAACCGCACGCAGCTCTACTCGAGTGGTGCAGAGGCGGTCGAAGCGGCGGTGCGGCTCGCGAAAGCCGCCACCGGTCGGCACGAAATGATGGGATTCTGGGGTGGCTTCCATGGCAAGACGGGAGGAGTCCTGCCGCTCTTGTCGGGCAGCTTCAAGCACGGCCTTGGGCCGCTGGCCCCCGGCAACTACTCGACCCCGTACGCCTCGTGCGCGCGCTGCGCGTTCGGCAAGACGTTCCCGTCCTGCGAGTGGCACTGCGTCGATTTCGTGCGGTCCAAGATCGCGCTCGAAACGACGAACGACATCGCCGCGATCATCGTCGAGCCGGTGCAGGGGACGGCCGGCAACGTCGTGCCGCCGCCGGGCTACCTGCGCGCGCTGCGCGCGCTCGCAACCGAGATCGGCGCGCTCCTGATCTGCGACGAGATGATCACCGGCTTCGGGCGAACGGGCAAGATGTTCGCCGTGGAGCACGACGCCGTCGTGCCCGACGTGTTGCTCGTCGGCAAGGGATTTGGCGGCGGGTTTCCAGTCAGCGGCCTCGTGATCCGCGAGCCGATCGCGTTCTCGAAGCCGTGGGCCAATCCGAGCGGCAGCTCGTCGAGCTACGGCGGCAACCCGCTCGCGGCCGCGGCGGCGCACGTCACGATCCGCACGATCGTGGAAGAAGGGCTCGTGGAGCACAGCCGCCGGCTCGGTGCGCTGATGCTCGCCGAGATGCAGCGCTGGGAAGACGAGATTCCAATCGTGAGCGACGTGCGCGGCCGCGGCCTGATGATCGGCATGGATCTCGTGGTGCCCGGCACGCGGAAGCTGCTCGATAAGAAGGTCACGCGCTGGATTTTCGACACGTTGCTCGCGCGCGGCGTCATCGCGATGATCTACAATCCCGAAGTGCGCATCAACCCGCCGCTCGTCATCACGGACGAACAGGCGATGGAGGCTCTCGCCACGATGAAAGCGGTGCTCGAGGAGGCCGGCGCGCGTGTACGCAAGTAAGGGACCCGTCGTAGAAGAATGGGCCGATCGGCGCTTCTTCCGGCCGCTGGGGTGGCGCGTGGCGACCGCGCTCCTGCCGACGCGCATCTCGGCCGATGCCGTGACGCTCGCGAGCCTGGTGCTGGGCGTGCTCGCGGGTCACCTGTTCTGGTACCGCAGCGCCTGGGTCAACGCGTGCGGCGTCTTGCTGTTCATCGTGTCGGACCTGCTGGACAGCGTCGACGGGCAGCTCGCACGCCTGCGTGGCACGTCGACCCGCATGGGCAGGATCCTCGATGGCCTCGCCGACAGTGGCCGCTTCGTCAGTCTGTATGGGCATCTCGCCGCCCGCCTGTATGCCGGACATTGGGGCTGGGGTGGAGTCGCGCTGGCGATGGCCGCGCTGTTCTCTCACTCCTACCAGGCGGCCGCAGCCGACTTCATTCGCCAGGCGTATCTGCGCTTCGCGATCGGAGAGGGTGACGAGCTCGACGTCCCCGAGCAGACGAGTGTCGAGAGCGGCGATTCGTGGTGGGGGCGGATCTCTTCCTGGATCTACGGCGACTACACGCGCCGGCAGGCGTTGCTTTTCCCTCGCACGACAGCGCTCGCCCGCGCGTATTCGGGGCGTGAGGTGCCCGACTCGTTGCGCCGCTCCTGGGCCGAGCGACAGCGCTGGGTGGTGCGGGGGTGCGCGCTGATCGCGCAGAACATTCGCTTCCTGCTGCTGGCGCTGACCGCGGTGCCACACTGGCCCGCGGCGTATTGCTGGATCGTCGTCGTGCCCCTGAATCTGGTGCTGGTCGTCCTCATTCTGGCGCACGAGCGCGAGCCGAAATTCCATGCACAACTCGCCTGACGCTCGCGTCTATCGTGGCGTGCTCCTCGGCCTCGGGGGCATCGCGCGCTCCGGCCACCTGCCCGCGTTTCAAGCCGATCCGAAGGTGGCGTCGCGACTGCGGATCGTCGGGATCGTAGACGACGCGCCGCACGCGCCGGCGTCGTTCGCCGGGATTCCGCTCCTGTCTCGTCCCGATCAGCTGGCGGACCTCGGCCCCGTCGACTTCGTCGACATCTGCACCCCGACGTCGTCTCACCTCGAGCTGTCGCTGTGGGCACTGTCGCAGGGCTACCATGTCCTGTGCGAAAAGCCGGTCGCGGTGAATCGCGCCGAGGCGGCCACGCTGGCCGCGGCGGCGCTCGATGCGCGCCGCGTAGTGATGCCCTGCCATCAATATCGCTTCAATCCGGTGTGGCGCCGTCTCAAGCAGTGGCTCGACGAGGGCGCGATCGGACGTTGGTATCTGGCGGAGTTCCGGGTATATCGTCTCGCCGCCGATCCTGGCGCCGGTCAGGCGCCCGTGCCCTGGCGGGGACGTCGCGCCGATGGACGGGGCGGCGTGCTGCTCGATCACGGCACGCACCTGGTCTACGAGCTGCTGGACGTGGCGGGTCCGCCGCAATCCGTGCGTGCCTGGACCGGCCGGCTGCGGCATGACGGCTACGACGTCGAAGACACGGCGCAGCTTGTGTTCGGCTATCCCGATCGGATGGCGACGATGTTTCTCACGTGGGCCGCGCGGCGGCGTGAGACTGAGATCCGCTTCATCGGCGAGCGGGGGAGCATTACGTGGAGCGGCGGCATGCTCACGCTCGAGCGCGACGGCCACACCGAGTCGTTCGATCACACCGTCGATCTCGACAAAGCGTCGTATGCCAAATGGTTTGCGGAGCTGTTCCACGATTTCGCGACCACGCTCGATACGGGCGACAGCGCCCGGCCGATGGCCGATATCGTCCAGGTCGCGGCGGTGCTCGAGGCCTCGTACGCCGCGGTCGCATGAGCCGGCCGCTGCAACTCGCCTGCTTTCTCCTCGGTGCAGCGGTATTCGGATATCTCGTTGCGCAGATCGGCGTCGGCCAGCTCGTCTCCGATGCCGGACGCACCGGCTTCATGTTCGTGCCGATCGTCCTGCTCTACGCTCTGGTCTACGCCTGCAGCGCCCTCGCCTGGCAGCTCACGATGGGAGACTCGGGCCGGCCGCCGTACTGGCGCACGTACGCCGTGCTCGTATCCGCGGGCGCGCTCAACTTTCTCACGCCGCTCATCAACGCGGGCGGTGAGCCGTTCCGCGCCGCGGCCGTCGCGCCGTGGCTCGGCAAGCGGCGCGCGGCCGGCTCGGTCATTCTCCACCGGATGTTGCATTCGTTTACCTATGTGCTCGTCTGGCTTACCGCCGTCGTCCTCGCGTTCGCCCTGCTGCCGCGCGCAACGCCGGTCGTCGTCCAAGTGGTTCTGGGCATTGTGGGCGCCGTGTTGCTGCTCATCATCGCGCTGCTCCTGTCGGCCCACCGCAGTGGCCTGCTCGAGCGCATCCTGAATTGGATGAGCAAAATTCCGCTGATCCGCCGTCTGAGCGCGCGGCTCGAGTCGAAACGGGCGCTGCTGATCGAGCTGGATCAGCAGATCACCGATTTCTATCACCACCAGCCAAAGCGGTTCGTGCAGGCGATCCTGCTCGAGTATCTGAGCCGTTGCATCTTCATGCTCGAGATCGTGCTGATCGTCGCCAGCCTGGGATTCCGGCTTGACTACCTGCTGGCGTTCACGATCGGGGGGCTCGAGGCCATTGCGGGGAACGTGCTGTTCATGGTGCCGTTCGAAATCGGGGCTCGCGAGGGCAGCTTCTACGCGCTCTTCAACCTGTTCGGGCTCGATCCCCTGCTCGGACTGTATACCTCGATCGTCAGTCGTGTCCGGGACTTCGCGTGGATCGCCGCGGGATTGCTGCTCGTCTTGATCGTGGGGCCGAGTCCGGCGTCGGCGAGTGAGCCGGCCACATGACGATCGTCACGCATGCGCTCGCCACGACACTCGGCGTGCGCCTCCTGAAGCTCACGGGCAGTGGTGTCGTGCTGGCGTACGTCTTCGGCGTCGGCGTCGACCTCGATCACGTCATCAAGGCTCCTTTCTACTTGAAGGCTATTGGGTTGAAGAATGAAAGAGGCTATTACTGGCGGACGTCGCTGCAGGAGCCGGTCGCGCTGCTGTGGATCCTCCCGCTGTGCTTCTTCCTGGGGACGTGGGTTCCGGCGATCTTTTTCGTCATTCACCTCGCGATGGACTACAGCGTCGGCTACGAGAAGATGCCGTGGTATCCGTACTCGCCGCTCGTGACGCAGGGGTTTCTCGTCGGGGTCTCTGATAAGGCGAAAGAAGCAATCCTCATTGTGGTGTTGCTATGTATGAATTTGCTCCTGTTCTTGGCTCCGCTGTAGACCGCGGCATTCGCCCGGTCCTGCGATTCGTGCACGTCACTCTCGGGCTGTCGCCCGATCAGGTGACCTGGGCCGCGTTTGGGGTGAGCGTTGCCGCGGGCGCCGTGTTCGCGACCGGCCGCGTTGTCCCCGCGCTGGTGCTCATGGCCATCGGGCAACTCCTCGATGCGCTCGACGGCGGCATCGCGCGGCAGTTCGGGCTCGTGTCCGCAGCGGGGCATCGGCTGGACACGTGGCTCGATCGCGCGTCGGAGATCGCGATTTTCGTGGGCTGCGCCGCGGGGGGGCTGGTGTCGCTGCGGCTGGCGCTGCTCGCGTCGGTCGCGGTGCTGCTGCTCACGACGGTCGTCGATCGCTCGCGCCTCGATCCCGGCGTGAAGCGCTTCGCGCTCTACTTCGGAATCTGGGCCCCATATCCGCTCATCTTCTCGATCATCTTCATCGTGAATCTTGCGGCGTACGTCGCGGGACTGCTCATCATCGACTGCCGCTTTCAACGCAACATGGACGCGCTGGGCGGTGACCTGAACACGGTCGCGTCGCGTGCGGCGCGCCTCGAGATCCCGTAATGCTTGGAGACGGGCCGCAGCATCCCTACGTCGTCGTCGCCCCCGCGGAAACGATGCACGTCGAAGCCTGGCCCGGTGACGGTCGGCCGGTCGCGCTGGTGCCGGGTCTGTTCGGTGCGGCCTTTACCTTCCGGAAAGTCCTGCCGCTCCTCGCCGCCCGAGGATTCCGGCCGATTGTCATCGAGCCACTCGGCACCGGCTTCTCGAGCCGGCCGCCCAAAGCCGATTACTCGCTCGACGCGCAGTCGCGTCGCCTCGCGGCCGTGCTCGATTCGCTGGGCTCCGGCCCCGTGCTCGTGCTCGCCCATTCGCTCGGCGCCGCGATGGCGTTCCGGCTCGCTCTCGAGAGACCCGATCTCGTGCGTGGCATCGTGTCGCTCGAAGGGGGGCCGACGGAAGAGGCGACGACGCCGGTGTTCCGCAGCGCGATGCGCTACGTCCCGTGGATAAAGCTGTTCGGCGGGATTAACCTCATCCGCCGCAAGATTCGCGGCATGCTGCTCGAATCTTCCGGCGACCGATCATGGGTGACCGACGGCGTCGTCCAGGGCTACACGCTCGGTGAGGAGCGTGACTTCGACGCCACGCTGCGAGCCTTTCTGGCGATGTCGCGCGCGCGCGAGCCGGTGAAGCTCGCACCGCGTCTCGGCGGGATCGCGTGTCCCGTGACCTTGGTCGTAGGTACAGCGCACCACGATGGCGACGTGCCGCCGTCGGAGGTCGCTTTGCTGAACCACGCGATCCTATCGTTCGCGGTGGACAGCCAGCCCGGCGCCGGGCACTACCTGCAGGAGGAGCGTCCCGCGGCGGTCGTATCGGCCCTGGAACGCCTGGCCCAAAGGGCAAAATGACGCCGCTGCGCATCGCCCTGGTCGCGGAGGACTACTATCCGCAGCTCGGCGGCGTGCCCGAGCATGTGCACCACCTCGCCGGCGAGCTGGAACGTCTGGGCCATCGGGCGACGATCGTGACCTCGCACATGCGCATGCACGGCCACGTCGATCCGCCGTACGTGCGGCGGGTTGGTCAGAGTCTCGTCATCTACGCGAATGGCGGCGTCGCGAGGGTGACCGTCGGGTGGCGTCTCACCAGCCAGCTGGAAGCACTGTTCCGTGCCGAGCGATTTGACATCGTGCACGTCCACGGCGGTTTGAATCCCACGCTCGGCATTGTGGCTCCCCGGGCGGCGTGGCGAGCCGGGATTCCCGTGGTCGCCACGTTCCACACGTGGTTCCCGCGCTCGGTCGGCCTCCGCATCTTGCGGAAACCGTTGCAGCGTATGCTCGATCGCCACGCCGCGACCATCGCCGTCAGCAACGTCGCGCGCGACGCGATGTCACGCTACCTCACGGCCCGCTGGGAGATCATCCCCAACGGCGTGGACACGACGTTCTTCCGTCCCGGCCTGGCGGCAGGGGAAAGCCGGGGACGATCGGAGCGGCGCGCGCCGAAGCTTCTCTGGCTGGGACGGATCGAGCCGCGCAACGACCTCGGCACGGTGCTCGCGGCGATGCCGCGCATTCTGGAGCGGCATCCCGCTGCCCGTTTGACCGTGGTGGGCGATGGACCGTGGCGCTCGCGGCTCGAGCGCGCCGCGCGCCGCCTGCGGCTCGGGCCGTCCGTGCACTTCGCCGGCTATGCGAATGGCGATCGGCCCGCGTACTATCGCAGTTCTGATCTCTATCTGTGCCCGACCACACGCGCGTCGTTTGGCGTGACGCTGCTCGAGGCCATGGCGTGCGGCACACCGCTCGTGGTCTCGGATATTCCTGCGTTCCGCGATCTCGCCGGCCAGGCGCAAGCCGTCTTCGCCCCACCCGGCGATCCGGCCGCATGGGGCGACGCCGTGAACGCCTTGATCGACGATACCGCGCGGCGCGACGTGATGATGTCCGAGGGCCGCAAGGTCGCCGAGCGCCACGCGTGGCCCGCGGTCGCGCAACGCGTGCTTGCGGTGTACAGGCGGGTGACCGGATGATGGGGCTCGATTTGATCTTCGGACCCTCGATCGAGCGCGGTCCACGCCGGCGGCGCGTCTATTTGACTTTCGATGACGGTCCGAACGAGCGGGCGACGGACGCGATCCTCGGCACACTCGCCGCGGAGCGCGTGCCGGCGGCGTTTTTCATGGTGGGCGATCATGTGCGGCGGTTCCCGCAGCTGGCGCGGCGGGTCGTGGGCGAAGGTCACATGGTGGGGAATCACACACACAATCATGTGAAGCTCCACCTTGTCGGGCGAACGCGGCTGCGCCATCAGCTCGAAGTCGCACATAACGCGATCGAGTGGGCGACGGGGCAGCGGCCGCGGGCCTTTCGGGCGCCGCACGGATACCGGAGTCCGTATCTGCGTACGGCGGCGCGCGAGCTTGGCTATACGGTGTTCGGGTGGACGTTTGGCGTGTTCGACACGGCGAAACCCGGCGTGGAGGAAATTCGGCGACGCGTTCGCAAACGACTGAGGCCGGGTGCGATTGTGCTCTTACATGACGGCGACGGCTACGACCCTGAAGGGGATCGCATGCAAACGGCCCACGCGTTACCGGGGATTATTGAGGACGGGCGGCACGCGGGCTACGAGTTCGCTCCCCTGAGCGAACTGCTAAACAATCATTCCTGACCGGGCATTCGGGGCATTTCGGCTTTCTGGCGGTGCAGACCAATGCGCCGAGCTCCATCAGCGCCTGATTGAATCGCCAGGCGCGCTTGCCGTTCTTCGGCACCAGGTTCGCTGCGAGCTCCCAGACGTCCCGCGGCGCGAACACGCGCTCGAGCACTCGCCTGACGTTCGTGTCAACCGTCGGCACGCCTTTCTCATACGCGAAGCACGCGACCGCTCCGGCTGTGTACTGCCCGACACCCGGTAGTGTCCTTAAGTCCTCGGGACTGTCGGGCAGGACCCCGTCATGTTGACCGCTCACCTCGCGAGCCAGCTTGTGGAGATTGCGAGCACGCGCGTAATAACCCAAGCCATCCCAAGCTTCCATTACCGCCTTGGGTCGGGCGCGTGCCAGCGAAGCGATCGTCGGAAAGCGCTTCAAAAACCGGGGATAGTAGTCCAACACCCTGCTCACCTGTGTCTGCTGCAGCATGAACTCCGACACGAGGATGGCATAGGGATTACGCGTTTCGCGCCACGGAAGGACGCGTGCGTTGCGCTTGTACCAGGCTAACAGCTTGCGCGTGAAGCTCATAGCCACACAAGATACAGGTCCATGAGAGCATTCACCGCCGCCCTCGACCTGCGGCGATATGTCGGGCGGTGGTCCTTGCGCAGCGCCAGCCACGCGGGGCGCTTCTTTTTTATGCTCCTGGACCTCGTCCGGGGCATTCTCGAATGGCGCGTCTGGGTCCCCCGCACGTTGGACCTGACGATCACGGTCGGGTATGGCAGCGCGTTTATCGTGTTGCTGGTCGCGGGGTTCGCCGGGGCCGTAACAAGTCTTCAGGCCGGCTACCAGTTCACCGGCCAGCTCCCCCTCTATGTAGCGGGCGGCATCATCTCGGAATCGATGATTCTGGAGCTGGGCCCCGTGCTCACAGGCCTGATCCTGGCGGGCCGGATCGGAGCGCGCTACGCCGCTGAGCTGGGCAGCATGCGGGTGACTGAACAGATCGACGCCCTGGAGAGCCTGGGCCGCTCGCCCGTTACGCACCTGCTCCTGCCGCGGATCCTGGCGGGGGTGATCGCGATCCCCGCGCTGGTGATGCTGGCGAACGGCTTCGGCATCGTGGTGGGATTCATCACCGCCAAGTCCTCGCTCGGCCTGACCTACGCGGACTTCGAGTTCGGCGCCCGTTACTTCTTCAGGCCGCTGGACCTGTGGTATTCCCTGATCAAGTCCTACGCCTTCGCCGGAGCCGTCACGATCATTCCTTGCTACATCGGCTTCAACACGCAGCAGGGCGCCGAGGGGGTGGGGCGGGCGACGACGCAGGCCGTGGTGGCGTCGTCGGTGACCGTGCTGATGCTCGATACGATTCTCACGAAGATCATCCTGGGGACCGCGAAATGAGCATCGAGCTCAAGAAGGTCTCCAAGCGATTCGTGGACAACGTCGTCCTCGACGGAGTGGATTTCTTCGTGGCCGAGGGTGAGACGGTCGCGCTGCTCGGTCCCTCGGGCGTCGGCAAGAGCGTGCTGCTCAAGCACATCATCGGCTTGATCAAGCCCGATTCGGGCGAGGTCTGGGTGGACGGACAGCAGGTGCCTCTGCTCGGCCGCAAGCAGCTGGCGGCGCTGCGCAGCCGTATCGGCTACGTCTTTCAGAACGGCGCGCTCTTCGACTCGATGGATGTCTTCGAGAACATTCGTCTGGGCATCACCGATGAGAAGCTGTATGCCGACAAGGACTACTGCATTCAGCGCGTGAAGGAGTGTCTGCGGCTCGTGAACCTGAGCGAGGACGTGAGCCGCAAATTCCCGTCGGAGCTCTCCGGCGGCATGCGGAAGCGCGTGGGCATCTCCCGTGCGATCGCGGGCAAGCCGACATATTTGCTGTACGACGAGCCGACGTCGGGACTCGATCCGGTGAACGCCGACGTGATCGATTCCCTGGTCGAGCGGCTCCAGCAGGAGATCGGCGTGACAAGCGTTGTCGTCACGCACGACGTGCGTGGGGCGTTTCGCGTCGCCGATCGGATCGCGCTGCTCGCGCAGGCGAAGATCCGGGCCGTCGGCACCGCTGAGGAGATTATCGCGTCCCAAGACCCGGTCGTGCAACAGTTCCTGGAGCGGGACCTCGAGATGGCTGTGATCCAGGCGAATGAGGTTCCGACAAAGGAAAGGCGAATAGGCGGGCGATAATGGACCTCACGTACAAGCAGGAAGTCGGAGTCGGCGCGATCGTGCTGATCGGAGTCGCCGTCTTCCTCGTCGGGATGTTCTACCTGACGGGGCGGTCGCTGCGCGCCGGCGGGATCTCCGTGGACGTGATGTTCCAGAGCGTCGCCGGCCTGAAGCAGGGCGATCCCGTCCTGGTCTCCGGCGTGAAGAAGGGCAGGGTGGCGCGCGTGGCGCTGGAGCGCGTCAAGAGCGTGCGCGTGACGCTCGAGCTGACGAAGGATGTGGCGCCCCACATCGACGCCAGCGCCGCGGTCGCGGCGCTGGATCTGTTCGGCGCCAAGTTCATCGATTACAACCCGGGCTCGCGCGAGGAGATGCTGGCGCGTGGTCGCGTGATCACCGGATCCAATTCGCCCGACATCACCGACGTAGCGCAGGGCGTCGCGAACCGCGCGAACGAGCTGATGGAGAATGCGGCGAACATCGTCTCGGATCGATTGGGCGAAGACATCCACAACACACTGGTCGTCACCCAGCGGGCGATGACTACACTCGCCAACGCGCCCGAAGGCCCGTTCATCAAGCAGACGACGCGCACACTGCAGGCGACCGAGCGCGTGATGGAGCGCGTGGACTCGATGCTAGGATCAGGGACGGGCGCGAATATCGACTCGATCTCGAAGAATCTCGCGCGCTTGACGGATCACCTCGGGCACACCACCTCAGCCCTGGATACGCTGCTGAGCCGCATGAATCGGGGCCAAGGGACGTTGGGGAAAATGGCGTCTGACACGATGATGTATCACGACCTGCACGAGCTCTCGGTATCACTGACCGCGTTGCTGACCGACCTCAAGGAGCACCCGGACAAGTACGTGAAGCCGGGGCTCATCAGGGTTCGACTCTTCTAGTTACCGAGTCAACGCGTTTCGGAGATTGTTGATCAGCCCCTCGAACATCCGATGCGCATTGCGCCGCCGATAGAACTGGCCGTTGAGCCAGGACCGAAAGCCCGTTGGGTGCCAGATGTGTTTCAGCGAGACCTTGGTGGACCCGCCCTCCCAGCCCAGAGCAAAGAATGTCTTCGAGCCCGCACGATGGTAAATCTCGACCCAGCCGAACGTGTGTGGCGGAGCGAAATCGATGATTTCGATGACCGACTCGTGACGGTTGGTATCGCGCTGGAACGTGACCTTGTAGCGCGCTCCCTTACCCACTCTGTCGTTCGTCGTCGCCTTGACCGCCACGCAGCGCGGCAGCCACTCCGGCATTCGCATGGGATCGGAAATGAGGGCGAACACCTTGTCGATTGGAGCTGGTACTCTGGCTGAGTAGGTGAATGACACCGGTCCCATGGGGCGGGGAATATAATCGCCCGCCTCATGGGCCGTGGTGATGCGTTACATCCTCAGTGTCAACCCCGCCTGCCACAGGAAGTCGTTCTGCGCCTTGCTGCTACGCTGACGACCCGACTGTTTTCTACGCAGTCACGGCTGCTGGTTCACTCGGCAAATGGAACGTCGACCTCCATACCGTCTTTGGCGACACTCGCGTTGGGAAATACTTCGCGAGCTTCCTTGGCCAATTCATCGGCACTGATCGAGTAGCGCGCTGAAACGTGCGACAGCAGCAGGCGTTTCGCTTTTGACGCGAGCGCGATCTGCGCCGCTTCTTTCGCCGTCGAATGCCCGGTGTCGCGCGCGCGTTCCCGCTCCTCTTCGCCGAACGTTGCCTCATGAATCAAGAGGTCCGCGCCTTGTGCCGCGTCCACCGTGGCCGCGCACGGCCGGGTGTCACCGGTGAACGCTACTAACCGTCCCGGACGTGCTGGACCGATGACGTCGCTCGGTCGGACCGTCTGACCGTTGGACAGGTGCACCGCTTCGCCTTTCGTGAGCTTGCCCCACAGGGGGCCCTCAGGAATCCCGAGCGCACGTGCCTTCTCGACGTCAAACCGGCCGCGACGCTCATGCTCTTTTAGGACGTAGCCGATTGAGGGACCGCCGCCATGCTCAGTGGGGAATGCATGGATGTCGTAGCCATCCCTCGCCGCTGCGCTTTTCAAAGTATCGCCGGCCTTCACTTCGGTGACTTCGATGGGGAATGGGACCCGCTCGACGCCGAGCTGCATCGCGGTGCTCAATACCTTCTTCGCTCCTTTGGGGCCATACAAAAACAGCGGCTCCGGCCGCCCCTGCAGGCCGAGCGTCCTGATCAATCCGATGACACCGAGAAAATGATCGGCGTGAAAGTGGGTGAAGAAGATTTCCGACAGCGCAAAGCTCACCCCGTAGCGCATCATCTGGCGCTGGGTGCCTTCACCACACTCGAAGAGCAGCGTCTCGCCCTCGCGATGAATGGCGAGGCCGGAGACGTTGCGCTCGACGGTGGGCCGGGCGGCCGAGGTCCCAAGGAATGTCACGGTGAGCATGGGGAGCGAATCTAACAAGGATGGGCCGCTGGAGCGGCCGGCCGAGTAGCCGCGTAGGTCCAGATTACCCCGCTCAGCAGCACGGCCACCGGAATGATCAGGACGGCCTCGCCCAGCGAGCGCGCATCCGAGATAATCCCTACCAGCGACGGGGACGGCACATCGCCGAGGATGTGAATGGTGAAGATGCTGACGGCGACCGCCGTGGCGCGCATGTGCGGCGACACCACGTTCACGATGGCGGAGTTGATCGGTCCGGTGGAGGCGAATAGGCACAGCTCGGCGCCGATGATGCCGGCCCAGTACAGCGGCGGCTGCGGCGCGGCCAACGCCAGCAATGTGAGTGGCGCCGCGAGCAACGTGGTGATACCGGAGAGCCACCAGTACGCGTGATGCGTGACGCGCAACAGGCGGTCGCCAAGCCAGCCGCCCAGATAGGTCCCGAGAAATCCGGTGACGACCACGATCGCGCCGAACTGCACGGTCGCGTGGGCCTTGGGGATGCCGCGCACGCGCTCCAGGAACGTCGGGGTCCAGAATGCCAGCGCACCGATCGCGAATGTGTAGGCCGCGTAACCCAGGACGGTGAGCAGATAGGGCCGGTTGCGGAGCAGGATCCGATATGCCCCGCGCGGGTTGCCCGCCGGTTCACCGGGGGGGGCGGGGGGGGCGGGGGGGGCGTCCTGAACGCCGCGCGGCGGGTCGTAGAGTTGCCACGCGAAGGCCGCCAGCACGAGGCCTGGCACGCCGGCGACGAAGAACGCCTGACGCCACCCGAAGTAGCGGTCGACCAGCCCGCCGACGATGTAGCCGAGGGCGGAGCCGATCGGGATGGCGGCAAAGAACACGGCGAACACGCGCCCGCGCTGCTGGCGCGGGAAGTAGTCCGCGAGGAGCGTGGGTGAGATGGTACCGTACGCCGCCTCTCCGATCCCGACGGCCGCGCGCGCCGCGAACAGTCCGGCATAGCTGCGCGCGAGTCCCGCCAGCGCAGTGGCGAGGCTCCAGATGGCGACGCCCACGGCGAGCAAGCGATTGCGTGACCGTGTATCGCCCAGCAACCCAAACAGCGGCGCGGTGAGCGTGTATACGATCAAGAACCCGGTCATCAACGCGCCCAGCTGCGTATCGGAGAGGCGGAGCTCGGAGTGTTTCATGCTCTCGGCGAGCGCCGCGACGATCCAGCGATCGAGGTAGTTGAAAAGATTGATGAGCGTGAGGACGACGAGCCCGACACGAGCGGTTTGGAGAGACTTGCGCACTGGGTCGTGTTGCTTGGAGAATAAAGAGCGAGAGGTTATGTTCCGGGCCCTCGCGGGGCTGTAGCTCAGCTGGGAGAGCGCCTGGATCGCACCCAGGAGGTCAGGGGTTCGAGCCCCCTCAGCTCCATAATCGCTGCCCCTTGGTGTAACTGGCAACACGCCTGACTCTGGATCAGGAGAGTCCTGGTTCGATCCCAGGAGGGGCAATGCAACGCGCGATGGGATGTTCGGTCCCATCGCGCTTCCTCCGCGGCCGTTCCAAGCTGTGATCCGGGGGCTCCGACGCGCCTAACGCCGTGTCCCTGACTCGCATCAGCACGTAGCGCATCGCCTGAAGGGTTCCTGGTAGATTGATTTGGCATTTCGCCCACGTGCAAGTGACGTCACTCACAGCACTGTTACTCGCTCTCGGGCAACCTGCATCACCCCACCATTGACCGAGGCCGTGATGGCTAATCTCTCGCTCGCAGCAGCGGCGCTTACCCTGGCAGCGTGTAGCGTCACCGTGCCTTCTCAGCCGTTTCATCCGCCGGTCCCCGGCCCATCCGCGTCAGAGGCGCCCAGCGCCTTCGACAACAAGAGCAACGGCGTCGTCGATGACTCGACCCATGAGGCCGATCAGACGACCTTCGACGAAGTCGAGGAGATCGGCGACGGGTTGGGCCCGCTCTACAACGCCCAGTCCTGCCGCGAGTGCCACCAGAACCCCACCTCCGGCGGCCCGAGCCAGATCACGGAATTGCGCGTGGGCCACCTCGGTCCCGAGGGACAGTTTCGCAATGCGGACATCCCGATTGCGCGCGGGCAGGTCGTGATCTCGGGACGCACGCACGTCAACGACCGCGCCATCTGCCCGAATGCCGAGTTCCCCGACTCGGAGATTCAAGAGCGGGTACCGGACACGGAGACCATTCGCACGACGCGGCTCGCCCTCAATCTGCTGGGTGACGGCCTGGTGGAAACCGTCGCCGACGAGACGCTGATCGGCCTCGCGCGGGAACAGCGCCGGGCCACGCGCGGCCGGATCCACGGACAGGCGCTGCGCGTCCCGATCGTGGAAGCTCCCGGGCAGTCGGGCGTCGGGCGGTTCGGCTGGAAAGATCAGCACGCCAGCCTCCTGTCGTTCGCCGGCGACGCCTACTTGAACGAGATGGGGATCACTAGCCGGCTCTTTCCCACGGAGGTGACGGATCTGTGCAACACGGCCGGCGAGCCCAACTCTACGCCCGACTCGACGGGGCTCGAGGACATCGATCGCTTCGCGCGCTTCATGCGAGCTAGCAAGGCCCCCGCGCGCGACCGGGAGCTTGCGGCGACCCAGAAGGCCGTGAGAGGATCCGCGCTATTCGACAGCATCGGATGCGCGTTGTGCCACGTCGCCACCCTGACGACGGCCCCGGCCGGCACGGTGATCAACGGCGGCACGTTCACGATTCCACCCGCACTCGGCGACAAGGTGTTTCATCCGTTCGGAGACTTCCTGCTGCACGACGTCGGGACGGGGGACGGGATCGCGATCGCGATGTCGGAGCACTACGGCCGCAGGGTCTATGAGATTCTGTGGAAGGAGTTCGTGCTGGACAGCGTCGCACGCGGTCGCAACAAGATCCGGACCGCTCCCCTATGGGGCGTGCGCCTGCGTCCGCGATTGATGCATGACGCGGCTTCCCGTACCTTCCGCGACGCGATCTTGCGCCACGGCGGCGAGGCCCATGCGGAAGCGCGCCGCTTCAGGCAATTGCCGCCCAGCGAGCAGGACGCAATCATCGAGTTCTTGAAGTCGTTGTGAGGCTCCTTCGTCCGGCGGCGATGTATGGTGCAGTCGGAGTACAGGAGCACCGTCGGCGACCACCGACCCGCTGACCAGAGTTGCTGTGGCCGCAGGCCCGCCACATGAACATGTTGAGTCCCCGCGGCACACCGACCGCGGGCACCAGCGCAGCGTGCCTCAGAGAACATCTCCTGCCGCCACCTCCTCCAAGGGCACACCGCTTGCAGTACCCATGCGTTGCTAGCGTGGCTGGTTCACGCGATTGGTAAGGCGGTGCTGTCGATGACACAGCTAGAATGGGCGCGCTTGAAGGTCGAAAGTCCCTACCCGCTGCGCCGCGGCGCATGGTATCGCGTCACCGAGTTCTTCCCGGATGAAGTCGTAGTAGACGTCAACCGGAAGCCGGTAACCCTGCCGCTGTCACTGCTCGATGTCCGTGGAGAACTGCCACGCCGCTGGACGATCGTCCCTCGCCCCACCAATGCGGTACGATTGCCGAAGAGCTGGGGCGAGCGGTACGGAGTATGTCCGAGTTGCAAGTCTCGTGCGCTGCTACGCGGCTCGCCCCAGACGATATCTTGCCCGAGGTGTCGCGGGGTGTTCCCAGTCGGGTGGGATGAGCAGTACTTGCACTCGAACCTGAGTCGTCGAGACGCCCCGCCTCGCTCCGGGCGTTCTCGGCGCCGCTAGTCATCTCCGCCGCACCTGCGGCGGCTCTTCGTAGATCAGATGCTCTCCTACGCACTCATCACGAGAGTCGGCCAGAACTCTCTGCAAGCATTTTACCAGCGTTTCTCCGGGCACGAGCGGGCAAGGATGTCAGACCGACAGGGCGCCGATGCTCGTCGGGACGCCATTCCCGGTTAATTTGAGGTCGGCCTGCTTCTCCCAGTTGCGCCGTGACAAGTAGTAACTGTGCGGGTCCAGGCTGTGCAGCATGCCGTCGATAGCGGCGCGCATCAGCTCGTGGTACCGCACCGAATCCATGTAATTGACCCGGATGTGATTGAGCACACTGGAGAAGAGCTGCAGCTCTTCGTACGCGGACAGTTCGCGCGTTGTATCCGATTGCTGCGCCGCCGCTGGACGGACGAGTGAAAGCGTGACGGCGACCAGCGCGACGCTGAGCGTGCGGCAGGTCTTCAGATGACCCCCATCTCAACGTGGTTAGGAGAATTTTGTGTATGCGGTCCGGCTCTTCACAAGCCGGGGGATCGTGCGTGAGGAGTACCCAGGCCCATCACGGAGTTAGCCCCCAGCCCCCCTCAGGTTCTCCTGGCGGGGGCTTCTCCACGATGATTTCGATCGCGGCTCTTTGGTGCCGTAGCGCTCCTCCGGGAGGGTACCGATCGAATCATGCCACGCCTCCAGGAAACGCCAGCGGGCGAGCCCCGTGGCGTATTTCCAGTCATGCCCCGAGCGCCGCGCCGCACCCCTCACCGCGTCATCGCACCCGCTGCATCCGTCCGGGTTGAGGCAATACGGGAAGAGCTCACACTGACGTCGCGCGAACGCTTCGAGGGGCGGAAACTCCGGGCCGCCCGGGCCCGAACGGGCCCAAGACAGCATGTCGTACATTGCAAGGAACATGGCGGTGCGTCCGGAGCCGCCGCGGCAGTGGAAATGGAGCCAATCTCGATCCCAATCGATCCGCTGGCGCAGATCGATGAATCGAACGAGTGTGTCGCCGCGAGGCGGACAATGGTCGGTCACCGGCAGGCGGACGTACTCGACCGTGCGACCAATCCGCAGCCCCGCCGCAAATTGCTCTTCGGTCTCGGCCGACCGGACGGTGACCTCGGCGGAGCCGGTCGGCGTCACACGACCCTCTGCGTCCTTCGCGATCGAGAACACCCGCGTTGTCGGAACCTTCGTGATCTTGTCGATCTGGGTCAGTTCGTCGGCCTGGATCCAGGCGAGCGGCTGTCCGACGTTCGCGAAGTTCTTGTCGGCATACCACGAGAAGGCACTGGTATCGAAGAAGAGGTGAGATTCCTCGCGCAGGTCGACGAGGTATATGCGTCCGTCTTGCGGAACGAGCTTGGCGACCTCTGCCAGTGTCGCCTTGAGATGCTCCTTGTCCAACTGCCGGCTGCCGGAGGCCCGGAACGCCACGTTCTTGAGATCCGCACCTGTCCGGAAATATCGGCCGACAACGCCACCTTTGGGGTCGAAGTCACGGATCAGATAACCTCCCGTGCGACAGGGCACGAATATCGGTGCTCCCGCGCCGACGGGAATCCGGCGATCCCCACCGCTCATCCTGATCTCTCCCGAGAATCTCGTACTCGTTCGCCGGCGGTGGCGGGTCGGCCGTCCCCTGAGCCCAGCCACCTCCTCCTACTCATCCGGACCAGCGATCTTGGCCCATTGGTCGGGCGTCAGGACCTCACGCGCGCGCGCCAGCGCCGCTCGCGCGCGTTCGCGCGCCGCCGCCACGAGCGGCTCGAGCGCCCCCGCGAGAGTGGCGGAATCGGCCTGCGCCCCCGCGCGGACCATCACCAGCATCGAATCCGCGGTGGCGCGATCCTGCGCGTCGACCGAGTCGGCAATCGCCGTCAACGCCGCGACCTGCTCGGGCGTGCAGTGCAGCGAGTCGCGCAGCTGCAGGATGGCCGTGACCGGGTTGGTCGGCAGGCTCGGCACGGCGCGGGCCGTCCGGGGGCGTGAAGGTGCCGTGGCCGGGCGCGCGCGCACACGTCCGGGACCGAGCGTGTAGCGGCCGCGCAGGCCGATCTGGAGCGGCACGGACACGCCTCCCGAGGCACTCGCCACCGACCCGAAGTGTCCGTTGACGGTGTAGTGAAACCGCGCGCTCGCGGGATCGAATCCGGTCACGGCGAGCAACACGGGATCGGGAGCGACGGCGTATCCCCACCCGTGCAGGCCGGAGACGCCGTGCAGCCACTCGTCGAGCCCGCCGAGCAGGTTAATCGTCACCAGCGAGAGGGTGAGGCGGCGGTCGGCGGACGGCCACTGCGGCCGCCAATTGAGCTGGAGGTCGAGCGACGGTTGCCAGGGGCCGGTGCACGAGTTGCGCGCGGCGATGCGGCCGAGCTGCGAGCGGAGACAGCCGGCGATGGACGACGGCGCTCGGGCGAGCAACATCCGCATCGCTGCCGCCACGGCGGTGTCGGCTGCGGTCGCCGGATCGAAGACGAAGGCCCGATCGTTCCGGGCGCCGTCGCCGTTGATGTCGGACCCGGCGATCGGCGTGAACGGAACGCCGGAGGTGAGCCGCGCGATGGCGTCGAGCTCGAAGGCGCGCGTCATCGCGACGGAGACGGTGCCTACGAAGGCGTGGCGGCGCTCGAGAGTGCTGGTGCCCCAATCGAGTACGTTGGGATCGCCCGCGGTGGTGGGCGACGCGAAGCCCCGCGACGCCGCACAGCAGGAGAACGACGACTGGTCGCGCGCCCGGGTGAACGTGTATCCAGCGCGGAACGTCGCGCGCCCGCCGCGCGTGGCGCCAGTGAGCGTGACGCCCAGCTGCTTCGTGACCGATTGCAAGCCCGATTCCAGCACCAGCACGTGGCCGAACGCGGGATCACGGCGCGACGCCGTGGAGGCCACGGCGCCGGTCGCGGGGACGATCGAACCGAGCGGCACGTACACCGGCCGCCCCGCCTCGTCGGCGAGCGTGAACTGTGGCGTCGTGGAGAGGTTGCGGTCGCGCAGGCCGTACTGGTTGACGCCGCGGGCGTAGCCGCCCTCGATCGTGACCCAGTAGTCGGCGCCGAGCCGCCGCACCAGCGCCAGCGATGCGCGGCGGGCGCCGGGCGCGCGGTAACGCCCCTCGAACGCCGTCACGTCCGGTCGGGAAGTACTCGTCACCGCGTCGCTCGTGTCGGCGCAGGCGGACGGAATGGTCGTCGCGTCCTGCAAGTAGAGGGACCAGTTCGGCCGGGGAGCGGCGGCGCCTACGCACACGACCTGCTGCTCGGCGCTCGCCAGTCCGGGCGCCCCCAGGGCGGCCGCGTAGAGGCCGATGGGGGTGAGGCCGTGGAAGTCCCCCGCGCCGCCGCGAAGGAAGGTGGCGGCGTGCCCACCGCCGCCGTCCAACGTCCAGGTGAACCCGATGCGCGGCGAGACATGCGTCTCGGTCGGTAGGCGATCGGTGCGGACCCCGAACAGCGAGTCGACGGCCCGGTTGTAGATAGGCATCCCACCGAAGCCGACGTGCTCGAGGCGCACGCCGTACGTGAGCTGCAACACCCCCCCGGGCACGGGCCGCCATGTGTCTCCGGCGTAAAGGGCGTCGTTCCACACGATGCCCGTTTGTCCGAGGGGCGCCACGGTGCGCGTGTACGCCGACGGGCTACCGGCGGCGAGCGCCGCGAGCGACGGGAAGAAGAACGTGCCGAGCTGATCGGGCGTCTCGTTGTCGTGCATGCGGGTGCCGATCACGTCGAGGCCGAGCTTGAAGCGGTGCGCGGTGGTGCCAGGGAGCCAGGAGAGCTCGTCGGCGATCTCGAGCGTGCGGTCGTCGTTCCACTGCGGCAGCCCGTTGTTGCCGCCGAAGCTCAAGGTCGTGAGCCCATGGATCCCGTCCGGCAGGTCGGACGAGACCTCGACGAGAGCGGCCGGGAGGGCGAGATACGCCGTCGCGTCGCGCCGCTGGCGGGCGGCGTAGGCGCGGAGCTCGTTGACGAACGGTCCGGGCGCGGACGTGAGCGCCACCATGACGCCGCCGCCGCGCGTGCGGCGCGTACCGCCGGTCGCGGGCAGCGCGAGCGATCCGATGCGCACCGGCTCCTGGGTCTCCATGCTGCCGTCGGCCCGCAAAGTGAGAGTGTGTACGTTGTTCACCTGCCAGTCGAGCCGCAGCAACGCCAGCGTGGCGGCGCTGGCGCGGTCGTCCGGAATCCCGCTCACGGTCATGGGGACGCCCGATCCCGACGCCAAGGAGAGGAAATGGGCGACCGAGTCGGGGCTCACGCCTAGGCGCGCGAGCGTCAACGCGTCGGCGCTCGTGAGCGAGGGCAGGGCCTGCGACCGCCAGCGTGTCTGCAGCGCGGCGAACACGAACAGTCGGTTGGGGACGAGCGGCCCGCCGATGCCGCCGCTCACTTGATTCTGCGTGGCTCCCTGGCCGAAGGGGGAGGCGGTTGCCTCGCCCCAGGAGAGCGCGCGGTCCTGCCCGATGTAGGTGAACGAACCCTGCGGGATGTTGGTGCCGCCGCGGGTGGTCGAGGTGACGATGCCGCCCCAGAACTGCCCGCGCGCGACATCGTACGCGTTGGTGACGACGCGCACCGAGCGCAGCGCGTCCTGCGGGATGCTCGCCGTGCCGAGGGCGACGCCGTCGAGCATCACGGCGTTGGCGGCGGGCCGCTGGCCGGCGACGGAGAACGCGGTGGCGCTCGAGTCCGTCCCGGCGATGCCGATCACGCCGGGCTGGAGCCCGGCGATGGCGTTGAGGTCGGAGAGGTCGATGGGCAGGCGGCTTAATTTTTCGGGGTCGAAGCTCCGCTCGCTGGCCCCGGCGCCCACGCGGTCGGAGGGCGCGCCGGTGCGCGCCGTCACCGTGACCGGGGTCAGGGTCGCGGTAGCGAGCTCCATCTGAATCGTCGCCTCGACGCGGTCGTCTTCCTGGCGGCGGGCCACGCTGATATGCGCCGGCGCCATCCCGATGTACCGCGCCGTCAGCTCGTAGCGGCCCCCGCCGTCGGGAAACGTGATCCTGAACCGGCCGCGCGAGTCCGTGACGTGCTGGCGGGTGATGCGCGTCTCGACCGACGTGGCTTCGACCACGGCGCCCGCGAGCGGCTGGCCGCCGGGCTGCAGCACAGTGCCGTTGATGATGTCGGTCGTGGTGCCGACCTGCGCCACCGCCGGACGTGGCGCGAGCGCCGCGGCCACCAACACGAGTACCCACCTGCCGCTCATGACGCCATCCCGCTCGCCACCTGCTCGCCGCGCGCCGCGTGGATCGCGGCGGCGTACAGGTACCGCGCCACGAGCCGGGGCGCGTCGGGCACTCCTTTGTAGCCGGGAGTGACGCCCACGTCCACGACGTACGGCACACCGCCGCTCTCGATGATGTCCACCCCGTACAGCTCCACGCCGAACGCGCGGCCGCACCGGAACGCGAAGTCGCGCAGCTCGGCCGACACCATGAATGGCTCGCCTTGCTTCTCTTCGGCCGTGCGGCGGGGGAACACCTTCATGACTCCGAAGCACCGATCGCCGATCACGTACAGCTTCCGGTCGCGGCCTCCTTGCGACTCGTGATAGCGCTGCGCGAAGATGGGATCACGCCCAGCGCGGCGTCCGAGTTCGAGGTTCACGAGGTCGGCGCCGCTCCGGACGATTTGGACGTCGTGGCCGCCCGCGCCCTGATACGGCTTGACCACGATCGGCCCGTCCTCCAGCAGGGGAAGCAAGGCGTCGGTGCCCGTCGCGACGTACGTGGCCGGCACCGGCACGCCGGCGGCCTGGAGGATTCGAGTGGCGACGATCTTGTCGCGCAGCGCGGCCAAGGCGGGGTAGGGATTCACGATGGTCGCGCCCAGCTCGTGAAGCGCCCCCGCGAGGCTCAGTGCGAGTCCGCTGATCTTCCAGAGCACGTACAGATCGTGCTCGACGCGGAGACGCGACAACTCGACGGGTCGATCGGGGGCCGGGGGAACGATCACGTCCACCGTGGCTCCCAGGTCCGCGAGCGTGCGGAGCACGCTCGGCATCTGACTGGTGCTGTGCTGTGAATACGTGGGGAGCAGCACCCCGATGCGCGGGCCACTCATGCGCGGAGCGCCTCCGTCGCGGGCGCTAGTGCCGTGTCGAGGATGCCGCTCAGGATGCGTCGCGCGTCGAAGTGCGCCTCCGCGATTTCGCGCGCGGCGCGGCAATGGCGCGGGTAATCCGAGTTGATGGCGTCGAGCGCGGCTGCCGCGTCGGCGGTGGTTCGGAAACGGAACATCCCTTCGCCATGCGGCAGGTAATCACTCGGTCCGGTGTGCTGCACGACGACGGGCTTGCCGCTCGCGAGGTAGCACGTCGTGCGATCGCTCACCCAGGCGTTTTGCAGCTTCACGAAGAACGGCTTGGCGCAGCTCCATTCGCCGCGAGATTGCTGGATGTAGGCCTGGTACGCGTCAGGCGAGCTTGCCACCTCGCGTGCGTGGCGCACGCGCCAGCCACGTTGCTGAAGCAGCGCCAGGTCATCCCCGTCGTCGGCTGCCATCAGGAGCGCCAGCTCTAACGGCTGAGAGGTCAGGCGAGGGAGATCGGCGTGCTCGAGAAACGCGATGCGTTTGTTGTTGTCATGGCACACCTCCCGCCCTTCTTCCTTGACTTTGACCCACTTACCGGACCACCAGCCGGCGACGGTGGTGAACGTCGTGCAGCGCGGATCGTGCACGTAAGGCCACAGATCAAGACATACGGGGGGATGGATGTGCAGCCAGGTGAGCCCGCAATCTGGGAACGTTGCGTCGGGAGTGCCGACTGTCTCGCCGATCGTGAAGTAGACGTCGTGCGGCGGTACTTGAATCTGTCCATTGCTCATCCACAGCTGGGTGAGACCTGGGTCGATATCGACGAGCGCGGTCCGGCGTGCTCCTGAGAGGAGGCGCGGGTCGATGCCATAGTGAAAGTTCAACACGAGGTCCGCACGGCGCAGGATCGACTGTTCCTCCTGCGGCGGCGCGGTCAAGAACGCGACCCGCGCATCGGCCTGCGTTGTGGGCTCGATCGCGTACAGCAGCGCGCGGTTCCCCAGCCCGAAACGCTCTAGACGGTTTCGAAAGGCCGCGAGCACCTGCGCGTTCCGGTCGGGATCCTTCCAGGGCCGGAATTGCTCGAGCCACCACACGTCACATCCCAATCCCCGGAGGGCCTGGACGTACTGCATGTAGACCCAGAAGTGCCCGCCCCCTTCGGGATAGTTCGCGACGTCGAAGGACGAGACAACGACCGTCGTCATGACTCGGGGAGCGCCGGCTCCAGCGTGTTGAACCAGCGCTCGACCTCCGCGAGCTGATCGAAGCCCCACGTGGCGCCGTCCTTGAGCAGGGCTACCGCTGGCCAGATGATCCGATTGGCGTATCGCGCGTATTCCGCGGTTTCGAACAGGGCGTTCAGATCTTGCGTCGCCGGCAGCTGCCAGCCGGCGCGCGCGACTGCCCGCCGGTAGAGGTCGAGAATCCAGGGGCGATCGGGCTTCGCAAAGCGGAAGAGAAACGTCGAGAGGTCGTAGCTGATAGGCCCGACCGCCGCGTGATCCCAGTCGATCAGTCGCGACGTCACACCTGGCCCGCCGCCGTTCCCCGAGTGACACAAGAGCGTGTTCGTCGTCCAGAGGTCTCCGTGGAGTACCGTGTCGGGGCCGCCGAGGGACTCGAGCAGGGCGACGCGGTCGGGCAGGTCGTCTCTGAGACGGTACAAGTGGGCGAGCAAGCGTCCACGCAACTCGCCCTGCTCGGCCGTGGCTTGGACCTGCGGCGGGGCGAGCGCCTCGAGCACGCCGATCGCGTCGCGGATATTGGCGACGAAGAATGAGGCGCCCAGGCTGCCGCAGAAATGCCGGCACTCTGGCACCACGGCGTGGCCCGCCCCGCGCATATGCAGTTCGGCGATCAAATCCACGACGGCGCCGACCTGCTGCGGATCGGGCTGCGCCGGATCGAGCGCGGTCTCGCCGAGGTCCTCGTAGACGTGCCAGACGGTCGTACCATGACGCTCTGCGGCGGCAGCGACGAGGTGCGGCGCGCGGTCGTCGAGACCCAGAGCCGGCAGCCACTTCTGCAACACGAGCTCGTTGCGGCGAGCGAGCCAGGGGTCGTATCGCTTCGCCACGAAGGACAACGATCTGCCGTTCCCGTTCGCGGGAACACGCAGGCGGTACACGCGAGACTTCAGGCGCTCCAGCTCGATCGGCGGGTCGTGCGCGCCGTCAGGCAGGACGTGTCCGAGGACGTCGCAAAGCTCCGACCATCCGGGCTCCGCGGTGCCGGGGATCGTGTGACGGGAATCTGTGCGCCTGCGTAGGGCGATCATGTCAGGTCCCCGAGCTCGTGAAGGGCGTGAATCAACCGCCCGTGGTAGACGCGCAACCACGACAAGGGCCGGACTACGCACAGGGGTCGCTCGTCGCCCAGCTCTGGACTCACCCAGTCAATCCCCGCCACCTGCTGCAGCGCGGTCCCGACGGCCGCGACCCGGTGCACGTCGTCGAGCCGCACGTGGGGCCAGACCGCACCCACCACGCTGTGATAGGCTGTCAGATCGAGCTTCGGCAGGTCCACTGCCGGGAGACCCCAACCCGCGGTCTCCCAGTCGATCAGGCACAGCTCGGGCCCTGTGGCGCCGCTCCGCACGTGGATGTTCTTCCGCTGGATGTCCCCGTGTACCAGCGTCCGGGGAAAGGCGTTGCACGCGTTCTCGAACCGGCTCCAAGCTCGCTCGATGGTGTCCAGGCTCGCGACGACCTGATCCAGAAGCGCGATGCCGTCGGGATCGAGCGCGGGGTTCTTGAGGTTGCGCCGTAGCGTATCGCGCCCGGAGTGAAGGTGACGCAGGTAGCGGCCGGGCCCTCCGTCCGGCAATCTCCGGGCGGCCGGGATCTCCGCCGCTGCAACGTGCAAAGCCCCCACCCAACGTCCTGCCAAGGTGAGGTGGACGGGGTCCATGGCTGCAAATCGGTCGTCGCCCATGTCCTCCACGAAGATCCAGACGAATTCTTCCGACCCCGACTCTGTCCATGAGCCGTAATAGCGCGGCGCGGGGACGGGCACATGAGGGAGGATGTCTTCGTGTACGGTGCGCTCGATGGACGCGCGCGCTGGCTGCGAGCGCTGCGCGATGATCGACTCGCCGGACGGCCCCGCGCCAACGAGACGGTAGGTCGCCGACTTCTTCCCTTTACGCAGCACCTCTATGATCTCGGGCGTCGCTGTGACTTCATCGGCCGCGAACGCGGCCCATGCCTCTGCAGCGGGATGCCATTGCAGGTTGCCCCACAGCACGGCCCGCGGCCGTGCGCGGCTCAAGGTCTCTGACATACAAGCTCCGGTGTGGCGGTGACGAGACGGCCCCGCTCCAGGTGCAGGCGCACGTCGCAGGTGACGAGGGCAGTCTCTCGATGCGTGATGAGGAACGCCGTTCGCCCCTCCATCAGACGGTCCATCGCTGCGAGGATGATGGCTTCGGTCCGCGTGTCGACAGAGCTGGTTGGCTCGTCGAGGATCAGGATCGGCGCGTCCTTGAGGAACGCGCGTGCCAGCGCTACGCGCTGCCGCTCGCCACCCGAGAGCTGCATCCCCCGCTCCCCCACGAGTGTCGCGTAGCCGCGCGGCAGCCGCGTGATGAAGTCGTGCGCACCCGCGGCCTCGACTGCCTCGGCGATTTCCGTGTCGCTCGCGTCGGGCCGCCCATACGCGATGTTCTCGGCGATGCTGGTCGAGAACAGCACCGGCTCCTGGAGGACGATCGCGAACTGATTTCGCAGGTCGGCGAGGCGATAGTCGCGCAGGTCTACACCGTCGAGGGTAATCGCGCCGGCCGTCGGGTCATAAAAACGGGTCAGGAGGCTCACGAGGCTGGTCTTGCCGGCTCCGGTGGTCCCCACGACCGCGACACGCGCGCCCGGGGACAGCTCGAACGAGACGTCGTGCAACACGGATCGGGCGGGCTCGTACCCGAACGACACGTCGTGGAACGCGACCGCCCCCTCCGCCCGCTCGAGCGGGCGCGCGTTCGTCCGCTCCGGCACGTCGGGCCGCTCGTCCAACACGCCGAACACCCGCTCGGCGCTCGCCAGGTACGCTTGGATCCCCGCCGCTTTGCGGCTGATGGTCTTGAGTGGATCGTAGAGCTGGCCGAGGTAGCCGAGCACGAGGAGCAGCTGGCCGAGGGTCAGCGTACCGGATCGGACGTGTCGCACGCCGATCAAGAGCACGGCGGCGGTGCCGAGCGCAGCCGTGAGCGCGACGAACAGACCGAAGCGCCCTTCTGCGAACGCTAGGCGCAGACGCGCCATCATGCCTTCGCGCGAGCGGTCGACGAAGCGGTTTGTTTCGCGCTGTTCCTGACCGAACGCCTTGACCACGCGCAGCGCCCCCAGCGTTTCGTGCGCGAGCGCGAGGGCCGCGGACTCGAGCTTCTTGACCTGGCGGGACTGGCGCCGCAGGCGCGAACGGTAGAAGCGCGAGAGGAGCAGCAGCGGGGGGCAAATGCCGAGCGCGACGATCGCAAGTGGCCAGTCGAGGCGGGCGGTGACGACGATCATGGTGACGACGGAGACGCTCGCGGCGACGAACGGGACGAGGCCTTCCACCATGACGTTCTGGATCGCCGGCGCGTCGTACTGGATGCGGTAGAGTGAATCGGCCGCTCCCCGCGTGTCGTGATAAGAGAGCGACAGGCGCTGCACCTGGGTGACGAGACGTGCGCGGATATCCAGCGTCACCCGCTCGCCGACGTACGCGCGCAGCAGCGTGCTCGAGAGGTTCTGCACCTGGCCGAGGACGGCGACGACGAGGAGCAGCACGATCGGGGCTGTGAGAATCGTGATGGGCGCCGCGCCGTGCGGCAGGAGCGCTTCGAGGGTGCGGGGCAGAGGGCGGCCGCCGAGGACGGAATCCACGACGATCTTGATGGGCAGCGGTGTGAGGAGCGCGATCGGGCTGGCGAGTAACCCGAGCGCAAAGAGTGCGGCGAAGTGGAGCGAGTAGGGTCGTGCTTGCTCCAGCATTCTCCGATAGAGCGAGCCGTCGGCCATCAGGACCGCTCCTGCCCGTTCCCGTCCCGCAAGCGACGAAGGGCGCAGCGCACCGTTGCCATCGCGACCAGGCTTTCCTCCAGCGCCTTTGTCAGAGGCAGCATGGCGCCGAAGCCGATGAGCGCGCCCGGGACCCACGCGTGATCGTGAAGCGCAGCGGCGGCCAGGGCAGCGAGCGCGATGGTGAGGATTGGCCCGCGGGCTGGGATGGTGGGCCACGACCGCAGTCGCACCAGCTGCCGCCCGCCGCCGAATTCTTCGACGGCCATGAGCAGTCGCGCCGCGCCCAGGAATCCACCGCGCACCTCGAGGTCCCAGCGGTCGTGCGGGCCGCCCTCCAGCACGCAGGCCCCCGCGCCGCGCAGCGCCCCTTCCACCTGGTGCAGACGCGCGCCCGGGGCGTGCCATTGCTCGCTCCAAAGTGCGGTCGTGACGGGCCAGAGCGGGGCGGGGCGCAGGCTGCCGTGGCAGCGCCAGGGAGTTAGGCCTTCCTTGAGCCGCCCCCACAGGCGCGCGATCGGTTGCACGAGATGCAGCATGCCGGTCAACAACCGCTTCCACAGGCGCGTCGCCCGGGTTGTGTCCGGGAACGAGGCGCGCGTCGCGCTGACGACGGCCTGCGCCACTGGCACCAGCACGCCGACGGCGAGCAGCGGGAGCGCGAACCGCAACGGGCTCCACACAGCGCTCAGGACGGTGATGCCCGCGAGTATCGCGGTGATGAGGTGCCACTCGGGCATTTGGGCGACCGAGCCGAGCAGTCCGGACGCCGGCTCATACAGCGACTGATATGGCGCGGCACCCCAGATCCCGTGGTACACGCGCGAGCGTCGCCAGCTAAGCCGTGCGGTGAGCCCCTGTCCGTAGATTCGGCCCGCCCAGCGGACGTGTCCGGGGCCGTTGTATTTCTCGGGCCACTTGCGCTCGAGCATCGCTTCGGCCCGCCCGTAGCCACGCTGCTGCTTCCAGTACGCGCGGACCGAATTTCGGCGGTGGTGCCAGACGACCGCGGCCGGGCTGAAGCCCAGTGTCCAGCCGCGAGCCTGCAGCCGCCAGCAGACGTCTACGTCGTCACCCGCGACGCGGAACTGACCGTCGAACCCACCGATGGACGAGAGGCACACCTTACGGAACGCCATGTTGCAGCCCGGGATGTGCTCGGCTTCGCGGTCGCTGAGGAGGACGTGCACGGGCCCGCCCGGCGCGCGCGCCACACATTGGGCGATCGGCCCATCGTCGGGGGGAACGATGTTGGGACCGCCGACCGCGCAGTGCGTGGTGCTCATGAAGGTCGCCGCGAGATACGTGAGCCAGTGCGGGTCGGGGTACGCGTCGTCGTCGATGTAGGCAACGATGTCTCCGGTCGCAGCCTGGAGACCGACGTTACGTGCGAGGGCCAGGCCCTGGTTGCGCGTTTGGATCACGGCAACCGGATAGCGGCGGGCGATGTCGGCCGAGTGATCCGTGGAGCCGTCGTCCACCACGATCACTTCATAGTTGGGATAGTCGAGGCGCCCCAGCCCCTCGAGACACTCCTGAAGCGTCCGGGACCCGTTGAACGTGCACAGAACAACGGACACGCGGGGCCAGGGAAGAGTCGGGACGTGCGGTACCTCGCCGAACGCGTCCTGAACGGCGCGGAGGGCGGGCTTCGGTGAGCGGTCGCGTCGCGTGAGCCCGAAGTCCCAATCCTCGACGTCTTCGCCCGAGCGGTGCCACTCGTCCGTCCACGCATAGACGAAGGCGCCGGCACAGCCGGAGGCGAACGCGCTGCGCACCTGCCAGTCGAGCGTACGCGCTTGCTGGTGCTCGCCGTTGCGCCGGCTGTCGAGGCCGAGCTCGCTCATGACGATGGGCCGCTCCCCCGCGAGGTTGTGGAGCCGGGCGAGATACGCTTGGAGGCGCTCCTGCGATTCGAGGTACACGTTGAAGCACAGGAAATCGAGGAACCCGAGCCGCAGGTACTCGGTCGAGGGATAGTTGACGTAGGTGACGAGACAGTCGGGTGCCTCAGCCTTCGCCGCGCGGTAGAGGCGCCGGAGGTAGCGCTCGACACGCCGGGCGCCGAACCAGCGCGCCACGGGAGCTGGGATTTCGTTGCCGATGGCGTAACACAAGGCGGCCGGATGCGCGGCGGTGGCGCGCACGGCCGTGCGCACGATGTCCTCGATCTCGGGCTCGCCACGCTTCCGGCGCTCGGCGATGAACCCGATGTAGCGCTCGACGGGGATCCCGATCATCACGTAAAGCCCGTGACGCCGCGCCGCGTCGAGTAGCCAGAGCGGAGGCACGGTGTAGGTGCGCACCGCGTTGAAGCCGGTCGCCGCCATCAGTGCGAAGTCACGCTCGACGACGTCGGCGGCGGGGACCTCGCTGCCGTCCGGTTGTGGACGAAACGTGCCGTAGGTGGCGCCGCGGATGTAGAGCTTCTCGTCGCCGACGAACAGGAACTTGCCGCGTACGCAAGGTCGCGCAGTCGGGGCAGGACTCGGTGTCGAGGCAGGCAGGTTCGCAGCCGCAACTCCAGGTAGCTCGATTACCTGCCGCCGAAGCGATCGGTCGAGAAATCGTGGAAACAGATTCATCGTCTTGTAGTGATCGCGATTGACGTGCTGTTGACAGGGCTGAGTACGAGGCGAGGTGGCGCAAGACATATGCCCACGTCGCGCGATGTGCTGCGACACGCCAGGACCCATCGAAGATCGTGCGACGGCGCGTGATACGCTCTGGCGCGTTTCGGTGGAAGCGTGCGCCGTTGTCGCACGATCGACCAGGTGATGTGTGCGTGCCGTTGCGTGCACGCAAGAGCGTGGATCCGGGTGTTACCTTGGCGGCCCGCGGGACTCTTCCATTATTTGGGCTGCGAGTACCAAACTCCCTAAGAAACCGACCATGCGAGCTCATCCGACTGGCGCCGTACGTGAGACCAACCTGCCCGACGACGCTGCTCGTCAACCGCGTCGCCGCGCTGAGCGACCGAGCCGCTCAGATGCTCTTCTACGCACTCATCACGAGAGTCGACCAGAACTCTCTGCAAGCATTTTACAAGCGTTTCATTATCGACCGAATCCAAGACGGTGGGGTGGCGCGGCGGGGGGGCCCGCTTCCATATTGCGTCCCCGACTTCTCGAGCCACGGCGTGACGACTCCCCACCTCCCCCCCCCGACCCTCAGCTCCTCCGCTCCGCGCGATGAAACCTGGGCGGTCGACGAGCGGTCCCTGAAGCTCTTCGCCGAGCAGTTGAAGGGGCCCCCCACAGACCGCGCCTGGTACGACCTGCGGCGCGAGGCCGAGCGGATCGCGCTCGTGCCGGGCTTCGACCGGCTCATCACGCTCGACGCGAACGCGATCAAGGAGCTGCCCCACCAAATCGACGTCGCCCAGCGCGTGCTGCGGCAGATGGGCGGCCGCGCGATCCTCGCTGACGAAGTCGGCCTCGGCAAGACGATCGAGGCGAGCATCATCTACAAGGAGCTTGCGATCCGCGGGCTCGCCCGCCGCGCGCTGATCCTCACGCCGGCCTCGCTCGTGGGCCAGTGGCAGGGAGAGCTGGCGGAGAAGTTCTTCGAGCGCTTCGACGCGCCGACCGACCCCGACGACTGGCAGCGCGTCACGAAGGCGATCGTGTCGCACGACCGCGCGCGCTCGCGCCGCCACGCCGAGGAGATCCTGCGCCACCACTGGGACCTCGTGATCGTGGACGAGGCGCACAAGATCAAGAGCCACCGCGGCGCCACCTACCAGTTCATCGAGAGGATCGAGCGCGACTTTATCCTGCTGCTCACGGCGACGCCGCTCCAGAACGACCTGCGCGAGTTGTACAACCTCGTCACCCTGCTGCGGCCAGGACAGCTCGGCACCTGGGAGGAGTTTCGCGCCGAGCACCTGGTCGCCGGCGACCACCGCCAGCCCCGCGATCCCGAAGCCCTGCGCGCGCTGACGCACGAGGTGATGATCCGCACTCGGCGCTCGAGCGTCGTCGACGACCTGAACCTGCCGCCACGCCGCCCCCGGCACCCCGAGGTGAAACTCACGACCGCCGAGCGGGACCTGTACGATCGGACCACGCAGTTCCTGCGCCGCCTCTACCGGGAAGGCTTCGTCCAGCCGGCCGAGCAAGAAGAGACGGAAGACGGGGGAGAAGCGCCCCGCCGGCGGCTGACCAAGAAGGGCATCCTGCAGCTCGCGGTCATCCACCTGCGCCAGCGGCTGTGCTCCTCCGCGAAGGCGCTCGCCGAATCGCTCGAGCACCTCGCGGAGAGCGAGCGCATCAGCCCCGAGTACCGCACCATCGCGCGCCAGCTCGCCCAGCGGGCGCAGAAGATCAAGACGCACGCCAAGCTGAACGTGCTGACCGCCGTGCTCAAGGAAACGCCCGACCGCGTCGTGGTCTTCAGCGATCACCGGCCCACGATTCAGCTGATTGAGCAGCGGGTCCAGGCCCTGGGCCGGAAGCCTATCGTCTACTGGGGGGCGCACGCGACGCCCGAACGGGACAAACGCATCCGCGCCTTCCACGAGGACGAGCGCAGCGTCCTGATCGCCACCCGCGCGGGCAGCGAAGGACGGAACCTGCAGTTCTGCAACGTGCTCGTGAACTACGACCTGCCGTGGAACCCGATGGTCGTCGAGCAGCGCATCGGGCGCCTGCATCGCATCGGGCAGACGCGCGAGGTGCACATCGTGAACCTTGCCGCCGCCGGGACGATCGAGTCGTACATCCTCGAGCTGCTCGACCGCAAGATCAAGCTGTTCGAGCTGGTCGTCGGGGAGCTGGACCTGATCCTCGGCGAGTTCGGCGGCGCCCACACGTTCGAGGGCCGGCTCGCCGACGAATGGCTCGCCGCCGACAACGAAGAGGATTTCGCGCGCCGGGTCGAGACGATCGGCGCCGACATCGAGAAGAGCAGCGCCGTCGGCAAGGAACAAGAACAGCTGAACTCACTCATCGCGCCCGACGACAACGCGACCCGCTTGGAGCGACGGTTCGAGACGCTCTCCGTTCCTGGCCGCCTGCGCCTGGGCCTCGGCACGAGCCAGGTCACCAAGGCCGCGGGGTGGGACGCGAAGCGCCGGCGCCTCGGCGTGCACGTGACCGAGGTGCTCGAGGCGCTTGAGTCGATCGAGCCGATCGGGGGCATCACGATGCCCCAGCCGGCTGGCAGTCATCCCCAATACGGGGAGCTGGTGAGGCTCACCGGCATGAGCAGCTCGGGACGCGCGATCACCCTCGTGGCGCAGGTGGAGCACCTGCCTCTGGTGCTCGTAGACATCCAGGTGGACACCGCGTGACACGCCGTCGCAAGCCGCAGCCCAAGCCTCAGGGCAAGGCCAAGCGTCCCGCGCCGGCGCCCGAGGCAGCGGAGGCGGACCCCCTCGCCGACGCGCGCATCCGGCCGTTCGTCGAGCGCTACTGCGATCTTGCGGGGGTCAAGCTGCTCGAAAAAGGCTCTGATCTTCGCGAACTGAAGCTGCCGCCCGCCGAGCGCGCCCACTTCCAGGGCCGCGAGTCAGTGCGGTTGGCCCTCTCCCTCGATGCCCTGGAGCGGAACCCCGCCGCCGAGATCGCCGTGCTCGGCAGCCCGTTCCTCACGCATCTGATCGAGGCGATCCGCACCAGGGCGGGCCGCCTCTCGCTCGGTATGATCCCGCCGCCGTCTCCCGTCGCCGCGGACGACGAGGATGTCGCACCGAGTGTAGCGCCTCCGGTTCCCGTGAGGGACGGCACGGCACGGCAGAGCAGCGTGGGCCTGGCGGCGCATCCCATCGGACGGCTCGTGGCCCGCGTCGTGCTGCGCGCCGGCGCCGCAGTCGAAGAAGCCGTGGTCGAGAGCGACGTCTTCGATCTGTCGACGGGTACGCGCTCGAGCGACGACGTCGCCCGTTTATTCCAGGATCTCGAGGCGCGCCGCGTGAAAGCCGCCGCTGCGGGCGTGATCCCCGCCGCCGCCCCCGTGCTGCCGCGCGAGCCCGACGAGATGCTGAAGCTGTTGCTCGGCAACCTGCGGGAGAAGAGCGCCGAACGGGTTGCCGCGCGGCAGACTGTCGCGGAAAAAGAGGTCGCCACGGAGCTCGATCGGCTTGACCGGTACTTCGCTTCCATCCTCGCGGACAAGTCCGACTCGGAAGAAGAACGTACGATCACCGCCCTGCACGAGCGGCGGAGGACCGAGGAGGTGCGCCGCCACCAGGTCAAGGCGATCGTGCACCCGCTCCAGCTCGTCGAGGCTCACGTGTTGGTGCAGCGCGTCGAGTGGGAGCTGCGATCGGCGCGTGGCCGACGCGGCAAGCTCGCGGCCCAGCGGCCGCTCGCTGGAACGGCTGCGTGGACGGTGGCGTGCCCGCATTGCGGCCGGCCCCCGTCAGAGCTTGTTGTGTGCCGGCACGAGGAGGGGCACTGCGCCTGTGACGCCTGCTCGACGCGGTGCTCCGTGTGCGCCGAAGACTTCTGCGCCGACCATGGCATTGCCAGCTGCAGGATCGATGAGCAGCCCGCCTGCGCGGAGCACGCCCGCGTCTGTCCGTCGTGCCGGATGGACCATTGCTCGAAGCACGAGGGCGTGTGCGCGGAGGCTGACCACCCCGCCTGCTCGGCCTGTCTCGAGGCCTGCGGCAGCTGCGGGCGGCTCGTCTGCAATCGCCACGCGCAGCAGAGCCGGCCTGACGCGCCCAAGGGCAGCCGCCGGTTGTGCACCACGTGCGTGCGTTACTGCGAGGGCGGGACCAACGAGCCCGTGGGCGTCGACGAGGTGACGCAGTGCGCGAGCTGCAGCAAGTCCGTCTGCACGGCGCATCAGGCCGTGTGTGTGGTGGATGGGCACGTGCACTGCTCGCGCCACCTGCACCGCACCGACGCATCGCGGCGCCTGGTCTGCGGGGCGCACCGGGCCGACTGCGCAGAGGAGCCGGCGGCGATCTTCGCATCGGATGAAGTGGAGGCGTGTCCCGTGTGTGGCAAAGGCGCCTGCGCGCAGCATCGCGCCGCTTGCGCTCATTGCGGCCGTCAGGTGTGCACGGCCGATCTAGACCAGCAGTCCCACCGCTGCGCGACGTGCGCGCAGCTCGCGACGATCGGCGACCCGCCGGAGGAGGTGGTCACCGCTGCTCGGGCGGTGACGGGCCGTGCGCCCAAGGCGTCACGCGCCTGGCGGATCGCCCGCGACCGCAGCCATTTCGTGGTGGAGCTCGATCTCGGGTTGACGCGAAAGACAGTTTTCACTCTGCGACATGGAGACACGGTGCCGGACCGGATCGTGAGGCATTCGGTGCTCGGGTCGAAACGGCGCAGGTGAATCCTTGGCCGTAGTTCCGGGTATGGGACCCCAGCGCCCTGACCACGCCACTCGGGAGGTCCGCCGATGCCGCGGCGTATTCTGCTGGTCGGTAAGGGCGAGTCGCTGCACCGCGCCTGGCGGAGCCGGTCATTCGGCCTCGCCGGCGCGGACCTGGAGAAGCTGCTTCACGTCCCGGGCTTTGCGCTCGACGACACCTACCATCCCGTGCGCGTTGCCGGTCGTCTAGGCTCACCTGCCGAGCGGCCAGCCGCCCGCGGATTCCGCTATGCGCGCGCCGAGGGTGGGCCGATCGACACCTACGCCGTGCGCGCGATCTTCGACGACGAAGAGGCCGTGCACCGCCTGCGCCGAGAGCGCGGGATGGATGTCGTTGGCGTCTTCGCCGACCCCGCCGTGTCGGTCTTCCCCTCCGCCTATTGCGGCAGCGGCGCTGTCGGCACGGCGGACGACGTGGCGCGCCGGGTCGGCGTGTCAGCCCTGCGCGCGCACGGCTTGACCGGGAAAAGCGTCCACGTGGCCGTCGTCGATACCGGCATCGACGGCAGCCGCATCCCCGTGGCCGGCGGCTGGGCCCCCGGGTCGGACTACGTGCCGGGCTCGGCCAAGCCCGATCACGGGACGATGGTGGCCTACGATGTGCGCATCGCCGCTCCGGAGGCCAAGATCTACGACTACGCGTTGCTGCGAACCCAGGCGGGGACGTGGTCGGCGTTCCTGTCGGACGCTATCGCCGCCTTCGCCGACCTCATCGAACGGGTGAACGCGAATCCGGGCCGCTGGGTGGTGAACAACAGCTGGGGGATGTTCGACCGCTCCGAAGACGCCCCGATCGGCTCGCCCGAGAACTACAGCGCCAACCCCGACCATCCGTTCAATCAGATCACCGGCGGCCTGGTCGCGGCGGGCGCCGACGTGTTCTTCGCCGCGGGCAACTGCGGCAAGCCCTGCCCCGACGACCGCTGCGGCACCGCCGACACCGGTCCGGGCCAGAGCATCCACGGCGCGAATTCCCATCCCGACGTCGTCACCGTCGCCGCCGTCACCGTCACCGATCGACGCCTCGGCTATTCGTCGCAGGGACCGGGAGGGCTCCACACCCGCAAGCCGGACCTCGCCGGCTTCAGCCACTTCGCGGGCTCGGGCGTCCAGCCGGTGGACGGGGGCACTTCGGCCGCAAGCCCCGTGGCCGCGGGCGTCGCCGCGGCGTTGCGCCAGCGCCTCCCCGCGTCGGCGCTCACGCCCGCACAGCTCAAGGGCGCACTGCAGCGCAGCGCCCGCGACCTGGCCGGGCGCGGCTGGGACTACGACCTGGGTTACGGAGTGATCGACGCCGCCGCCGCGACGCGCGCGCTCGGCCTCGGCACGAAGCGTCTGAAACGACTCAGCCGGCCGGTTCTTGGCGGGCGTCGACAAAAAACCTGACGCCCGGGATCCGCTCGGCGACCGCGCGAGCTTCGGGTGACGCGAAGCCGCGCACCACGAAGCGCCCGAGGCTGGGGTTGACGGGAACAGGCCCGTACCCGGCGTCGAGCTCGACCCCGGTGCCGCCCAGCAGAGCGCGGACGAACTCCATGTCCACACGCTCGCCCGGCCGCTCGAGCTGGATGACGTAGCGCGATTTGACGGCGTCCGGCACGGCCCGCCCTGGTGAATTTGTCGGTGCAGACGTTAGACCGTCTCAGGACCCTCTGCAAGTCTATGGGCAGACGCGCACGCCGGATCAGGAGAGTCCTGGTTCGATCCCGGGAGGGGCAATCATCACAGACGCGCGCGGCCGCTCCGTCCCTGTAGCCCGGCGGTGCGTGAGACTTGTCACCGTCATCCGCGGCAGCCCAGACGTAACCATTGCTCCATGACAGACGGATGCCGCAGGCGGATCCTCCTGGGAGCCTCGCTGTGGCTCGCAGCCTGCTCGGACATGAACAAGCCTTCGGGCAGCCTCTTAGCCGACCGCTACCCCTGCGATCAGGGAATAGGCAATGATCCGGATGTGGTCTGGCACGAAGACTTCGAAGCGAGTTCGGTGGCTGCAATAACCGCGCGCTACGACGACTACAAGAACGCGGGTAGCATGGCGTTGGTCGCTGACAAGCCGTCGAAGAGTTGCGGTGCGGCATCGATCAGGCTCACAGCCGGTGGCTCAACCGCGAGCGCCGACGACGCCACCGACCTGTACAAGAAGCTGCTCAAACCCGACGGATCCGGATTCGATGAGCTGTACGTGCGCTGGTACGTGAAGTATCAGGCTGGCGCTCCGTGGCATCACACCGGCGTCTGGTTGGGCGGCTACAACCCTCCCAGTAACTGGCCCAACCCGCAGGCGGGGATTAGACCTGTCGGTGACGACCGCGTCTCCTTTGGACTAGAGCCGGTGTGGGGCGCCTCTCCCAACCTGCGCTTCGATTTCTACAACTACTGGATGAAGATGCACACGTGCTCGAGCTGCGGCGGCGCATACTGGGGGAACGCCCTCGTGAGCCGGAACGCCTTCACCGTAGAGGACGACTGGTGGGCGTGCTTCGAGGTGCACGCCAACCTCAACACCGACATGGGATCGGCGGCAGGGGCCGAGCTCGAAGTATGGAAGAATGACGTCCTGGTCCAGCGGTTTCCTGAGACCGGTGCGATCGGGTACTGGGTGCAGGACCATTACTGCCCGGCTGGTGCCGACGGCTCGCAATGCAACTTCTCGCCCACCGTGCCGGGCCCGCTGGACATCCAGTTCCGGAGCAGCGCGGCGCTGCAACTGAACCACATCTGGCTGCAGAACTACATCACGGACCCGAGCGCTGGAACCGTGTGGTTCGACGATGTGGTCGTGGCCAAGACTCGGATCGGCTGCCTCCGTTAGCCCTCGATGATCCCGAGGGCCAGCTCATTCGAGCCGGCCCTTTTGCATTCTCTGCTGCTCTCTCGGTCTAATTGAAGAACACCGTCTTGTGCTTGGTGCCTGGCGCGCTGACGTCGTCGCCACCGGCAACGAGCACGTGGAATGCGCCGTTGCCGTCGGTATAACCCGCCTCGGCCTGATTGAAAACGTTGCCGCCGCCCCGGGACTGGATCGTATTCGATCCCGTCGCGCCACCGAAGCTGCCCACGCTGCCGTCGACGTTGATCGTCGCGTAGGTGTTCTCCGATGACCCGGTGGCCGCGCCGGTGTAGAGTCCCGCGGTGACCAGGACGCTTCCGCTCGCAATCCCCGCCGTGTGTTTCGAGCGCGTCTTCCCCAGTGCGGTGCCATTGACCACCCAGCCGGCGGCGGTAATGTCGCGAGTCTTCAAGTCGATCTTCGCGTATGCGACCTGATCCATGCGGGTGGCCGTGAGACTGCCGTCGTTCGGGGTGACCGTTCCGCTGTCGCCGCCCACGGCATAGAGGTAGCCGCTGAACGAGCCGGAAGCGAAATACGCCCGCCTGGTGGGTAACGCCGCCTCAGCCTGCCAGGCGCCGAGCGCTCCGGCAGCATCGATGCTCGAGCGATACACGGTCTTCACCGGAACGTTTCCGGTCGTGGCGCCGCCCCAGATGTAGAGACTGCCAAAGAAGATTGCGGCACCGAACGAATGCAGGGGAGCGGGCAACGCAGTCGAGAGCGTGGTCCAACCGCTGATCGTCCCATCGGACGCGATCGTGCCACGGTAAATCGTCGCGCTCGGCGTCCCGGTGGAATCCGTTGCGCCACCGAGGACATAGAGATACCCAGCTCCGCTGACGCTCGAGTTCGCTCCTGTGGCAACTACGGCTTGGGAAAAGGCGCGAGCGGCCGGCAACGCTGTCGTGGCCGTCCAGGCGCCGAGTGTGCCCGTCGGTCCCACGGTCGAATAGTACACAGTCGACCGCGGAACGCGCGTGCTGTCTGCTCCGCCGACGACGTACACGACTCGCGTCGTGGTCGCACCGCGGATCTCGACGAATGCCGCCTCATGACCACTCAGGCCGACGGGCAGCGCACTCGTGCTCGTCCAGGAAATCGCCGATGGACTGAACGGTGCGCCGGCTGAAAGGGTGAATGTGATTGGCGTGCTGCTGCCCTTGCTGGTCTGGACGACGAGGTTCCCGGTGGCGGCGCCGCTCGGAACGGTGGTGATGATGAACGTGTCACCCCAGTCACTCGGACTCGCGATGGTCGCAGCGATCGTACCACCTGTTCCATTCGAGAACAGCACTGTGCCCGATACCGTGGTGGGCGTGCTTCCGAACCCCGATCCTTCGATGAGAATGGTGCTGCCGGTGGGACCACTCGGCAGCGTGGCACCGTTAACAGCTGTTACGACGGGGGGACCCGATGGGCCAGTCGGACTGCTTCCGCCGCACCCTGCCAGAAGAATTCCAATCGCAACCGACGGCCAGCCGCGAACGCGCATCAGCAAACTCCAGGTGGAGAGACTAAAGACTCCTGCGTTGCTGAGGTGGTAACGGGAATGCGCGACGTTGCTCTAATGTGGAACGAGCGTCCGTATTCCTGGCTCAATCCCCACCGCTACTGCGCAGATCGGCGCGGTGAGTAATCTTTCAGCTTGCAACACCGGCGCCCGTTTGCGCCTTTTTGTCGCCACCGAACCGTACGAGGATCAATGCGCCGTCTCGTGGTCGCGCTGCTCCTAGTGCTCCCACTCGCCCGGGGCCTGCCGGCCGGTCAGACTCCGCCGACAGCCACCGCCCACGTCGTCGCAACACCGCCCGTCATCGACGGCCGGCTGACCGATCCGGCGTGGCTCGAGGCGACGCCGGTCACCGGTTTCATCCAGCGCGAGCTGCACGAAGGCGCGCCGATCACCGAGCGCACTGAAGTACGCATCCTCACCGACGGGCAAGCGTTGTACGTGGGCGCCTGGCTCTACGACAGTGACCCAACAGGAATCGTCGGTGGCGAGAAGGTCCGCGACGGCGACATCTCCAAGAGCGATTACTTCGGCATCGTGCTCGATACCTACCACGATCGGCAGAACGGCTTTGTCTTCACGACCACGCCGGCGGGAATCGAGTATGACGCACAGGTCGTCAACGAAGGAGAAGGTGGCGGCATCCAGCTCCCTGGCCAAACGCGGGTGATGGCGGGTTCGCTCGGAGGGTTCAACCTCAATTGGGACGGCACGTGGACCGTCGCCACGTCGATGGACTCGGCGGGGTGGTATGCCGAATTTCGCATCCCGTTCACGACGCTGCGGTATGGTTCGGGCAAGCTGCAGACGTGGGGACTCAATCTCGTGCGCAGTATCCGCCGCAAGAACGAAGAGGCGTTCTGGTCATTCGTCCCGCGCCAGTTCAGCCTGATGAAGATTTCGCACGCGGGAACGCTGTCGGGGATCAGCGTGCCGTCGCAGCGGATCTGGACCGTGACGCCCTACGCGCTGACCGGGGTGGAACGCAATTACGCGATTGACCCCTCCGCGCAGGGACGCGGGGACGTCGGCGGCGAGATCAAATACGGCGTGACACCCAGCCTCACCCTCGATCTCACCTACAACACCGACTTCGCACAGGTGGAGGTCGACGAGCAGCGCACGAATCTCACGCGCTTTCCGCTCTTCTTTCCGGAAAAACGCCCCTTCTTTCTCGAAAATGCCGGTACCTTCTCAGCCGGCACACCGCAAGCTGTTGACCTCTTTTTCACCCGTCGCATCGGCATCGACACGCTCGGCCAGCCCGTGCCGATCCTGGGCGGCGGCCGGCTCACCGGACGGGTCGGTGACTTCACCGTGGGCGCGCTGCAGATCTTCACGGACCGCGCCACAGTGCAGGCGGCGACGTCCTACTCCGTGGTGCGGCTCCAGCGGGAGCTCGCCGCCCGCTCGCACGTTGGCGTGATCGCCGTGCAGCGCGCGGCGACGTCGCACCCTGGAGACTGGAATCGCGTCGCCGGCGTGGACGGCCGCATCGGCATTCGCGATGCCTGGACGATCGACTGGTGGGGCGCCGCCTCCGCCACGCCCGGCCCCGACGGCGACGCGAAGGCGTACAGCGCGCGGCTCAGCTACGAGACGGGTTCCTGGAGCAACCTCGCGCGCATCATTCAGGTCGGGCGGGACTTCGATCCTGAGGTCGGCTTCCTGAATCGGCGTGGCGGCTATCGGTTTTTCGAGACGACTGTGATGTGGAAGAAGCGGTATCTGAACAGCAAGTTGTTCAAGGACTGGCACCCGCACGTGGGCTACCGGGGCTATTACGGGCTCGACGGCTATCGGCAGGAAGATCGCATCCACATCGACATCACCGAGTGGTATCTCGCCAGCGGTGCCACGGTCGGCCCCGAGGTGAATATCGAGCATCAGGGGCTGCAGCAGCCGTTCGCGATCGCGCGCAATGTGACGCTGCCGGTTGGATCATACGATTACACCTCGATGGGCTTCGACTTCGGGACCAACCCGAGCGCCCCGCTTTCACTGTTGCTGCGCGCGGACGTCGGCGGGTTCTACAATGGGTCGCGTCGTGGCGGCAGTGTGACGCTCGCGGCGCGGCACGGGAGCTCGCTGTCGGCCTCGCTGCTCACCGAGTACAACGATGTGCGCCTCGATCAGGGGAACTTCACGCGCGTCCTGATCGCGCCGCGCATCGCGTACTTCTTTACGCCCCGCATCATGTTCCAAACGCTCGTGCAGTACAGCAACCAGGCGCGCGCGTGGACCGCGAACGCGCGGTTCGGGTGGCTCAGCACCGCCGGCACGGGATTGTTCGTGGTCTTCAACGAGGGACAGGAGGCGGACGGCTTCTTCCAATGGACTCGCCCGCAGGCCCGATCGCTGATTGTGAAGTACACGCGCCAATTTGGGAGGAGCGGATGAAGGGCATCCTTCACTTCGAGGGTCTCACCATGATCGCGCGTTCGTCGCTGCTCGTTCTCGTGCTCGGCACCATCCCCCTTCCCCCTTTCCCTGTCCCGCTTCCCCCATCGCTCCTGTCCGGTCTCACCTGGCGCAACCTCGGCCCGTTCCGCGCTGGCCGCGTCTCCGCCGTCTCCGCGCCCGTTGGCCAGCCCGGCGTCTACTACATCGGCCTGCCTATGGGCGGCGCCTGGAAGACGACCAGCGCCGGCGAGACCTGGTATCCGATCTTCGACGCCGTCGAGGCGTCGTCGGTCGGCGCGATCGAGGTGGCGCCTTCCGATCCCAACATCATTTACGTCGGCATGGGAGATCTGATCACGGGCGGCAGCATCAACGAGGGTAACGGCGTCTACAAGTCCACCGACGCCGGCAAGACGTGGCAACACTTGGGCCTCGATCAGACGAAGCAGATTCCCTCGATCCTCGTCGACTCCAGGGATCCCAACGTGGTGCTGCTCGCCGCCCAGGGCGACGTCCATAAGAAGTCCGACACGCGCGGGGTCTACCGCTCCACCGACGGCGGCAAGTCCTGGACCCGGACGCTGTACGTCGACGACTCGACCGGCGCGCAAAAGATCACCTGGGCCTTCGACCATCCCGAAATCATGCTCGCCACCACGGTGCGCCACTACGCGACGCCGCCGACCGGACCGGCGCGCTACGGCGCGATCGGCGGTGGCGGTGGTGGTGGGGCGGGCGCGGGAGCGGCGCAGGGTATCTCGCAGACGAAGCTGTTCAAGTCGACCGATGAGGGCGGTACCTGGCACGAGATCACCGGCGGTGGGTTGCCCCGGCTCATCGGGCGGACATCGGTCGCCATCGCGATCGGCACCAACGCCCAGCGGATGTACCTCATCGGCAACTTCGGCCTGTATCGCTCCGACGACGGCGGCACGACGTGGCGGCAGATGGACGCGGCCGACCGGCGCATCGCCAACGGCCAGGGCGGCTACAACTGCGGCGTCTACGTCGATCCCCGGAACTCCGACGTCGTCTACACCGTCAACACTGCGATGTACAAGTCGACCGACGGCGGTAACACCTTCACCGGCTTCAAAGGTGCCCCGGGCGGCGACGATCCGCAGCAGCTGTGGATCGATCCCACCAACGGGCAGCGCATGCTGATGGGACTCGATCAGGGGGCGGTGGTGACGCTGGACGGCGGCCAGACCTGGAGCTCGTGGTTCAATCAGTCGACGGAGCAGGTCTACCACATCGCGGCCGACAACTCGTGGCCCTACTGGATCTACGCCTCGCAGCAGGACGCCGGCGCGATCCGCACTCGCGTCCGCGGCAACCAGGGCGCCGTCACGCCGCTCGACTGGAATCCGGTGCCGGGATGGGAGTGGGGCAGCGAAGCCCCCGATCCGCTGAACCCCAACGTCGTGTACGCGAGCGGCAGCGGCATCGTGAAGATCACCTACCCGAGCGAGCAATGGATCAACGTGAGCCCCAACGTCGATCCCGCGCTGCGGGCCCGGACCTCTATCTCGCAACCGCTGGCATTCGCGCCGTGGAACCCACGCGAGCTGATCGCCGGACTGAACGTCGTGATGTCGACGACCGACGGCGGCGTGCATTGGACCAGGCTCTCCCCCGATTTGGGCTTCCCCAAAGACACGGTGCCCACGCCGGACTCGTTGCGTGGCAAGCCGGGATATCTGATCGGGGGCGCGATCCAGTCCATGGCGCTCTCCACCGTGAAGCGCGGCGTGATCTGGGTAGGGACGAACAACGGCCTGATCAAATTCACTGCGGACGAGGGGAAGACGTGGGAGGATGTGTCGATTCCCAATCTTCCCGGCGTCACGGGTCGCGCCGACGTGCTCGCAATCGACGCGTCGCACTTCGATGCGGGGGCGGCGTACGCCGCGGTCGACCTGCATACACAGGGCGATTACACGCCGTATTTCTACCGCACCCGCGACGCGGGCAAGACGTGGACACTGATCACCAACGGGTTTGCCACCAATCAGCCGAGCGGCAGCTTCGCGCGGGTGATCCGGGAGGATCTCAAGCAGCGCGGGTTGTTGTTCGCCGGGACCGAGAGCGGCGTATACGTCTCGTTCGATGACGGCGACCACTGGCAGTCATTACAGCAGAATCTGCCCAACACGTCGTACCGCGACATGTCGATCAAGGGCAACGACCTGATCGTGGGGACGTACGGGCGCGGCATCTGGGTGCTGGACGACATCGCGCCGCTGCGCCAGATGACGGCCGCCACCGCGGCGGAGCGGGTGCATCTGTTCGCACCGGGGGACGCCGTGCGGGTGCGTAGCAACGTCGGTGCCGACACGCCCTTCCAGCCCGATGTGCCGCACGCCCCGAACGCGCCCGAGGGCGGGCTGATCACGTACTATCTGGCGTCGGCCCCGACCGGTGAGATCACGCTCGAGGTGTTGGCTCCCGGCGGCACCGTAGTCCGGCACATGACGAGCGCGCCGACCCCGCCGGTGAAAGAGGCGGCGCAGCCGCCGGAGCCCAACTGGTGGCTCGCCCCGCCGTTCGTGTTGCCGAAGGGCGCGGGTTTGAACCGCGTGAACTGGGACGTGCGCGCCGATGCGCCGGCGGCGTTCTCACATTCGTTCGAGATCAACGCCAATCCGGGTCTCACGCCGCCGTCACCGCAAGGTCCGCTCGTCCCGCCGGGCGTCTATACCGTCAGGCTCGCCGTCGACGGGAAGAGCTATACGCAGCGGGTGACGGTGGTGAACGATCCGCGCTCGCCCGCAACGACCGCCGACGTCGTGGTGCAGTACGCGCTGCAGACGAAGATCACCACCGCGATGCAGACAGCCTGGGATGCATACCGCCAGGTCGCGGAGCTACGCACGGCTGTGAGCGGCGATACTGCCACGTCTTATCCCGCCGCGGTCATTGCTGCCGCAAAGACCTTCGACTCGACCCTCGCCGCAGTCGGTGGCGATCCGGAGCGTAGCGGGGGGTTTGGAGGAGGCGGCTTCCGGCCCGGCGGTCCGCCGCCGCCGACCTTCGTGGGGGTGAATAACACCCTCGTAGGTCAGATCAACGCGCTCGAGAACGGTGACATGGCGCCGACACCGGCGATGCTGGCCGCTTACGCGGCGGCGTGCAAGGACTTGGGGACGGCGCTCGCGACGTGGAAGGGCATCACCGGCGCGCAGCTCACGGCGTTCAATGCGCTCCTGAAGCAGCACAACCTCGGCCAGCTCAGTGCGGGTGGACTAACGCCGGGGGCATGCCCCGGACACTGAGGCCTCCCGCTTCCGCCGTCCCCGGCCCTGATTCCGCGAAGACGCGTGCCGTGCGGCCGGTCTCGGCTGCATAGCGGGCAGCGAGGTCCCGCACCACACCTTCTGCCTCGCTCGTTCCGAAGACCGCAACTGTTCCACCGCTGCCGCCACCCGTGATCTTCGCGCCGAATAGAGCACGCTCGGGCCCCGCGGATCTCACGAGCTCCACGAGACGATCCGTTCCATCGCTGCCGAGTCCGCAGGCGCTGTAACTCCGGTGTGAACCGTACATGAGCTCGCCCAACTCGGTCGCGACATAGGGCTGACGCGGGAGCGCAGCGAGCAACTCTGCAAAGCGGTCCACGCGCGCTTGTTCGCCGACCGGGTGCTCTGACGCGCGGCGCACGGGATAGCGGCGGTCGGGATCCACGACGGTGGCGGTGTCGCTGATGTCGCCGTAGCGCTCGAGGAACTCGCCGCCTGTCATTTCCTCCGGCAGGCAAGGAGCGAACTGCGAAAACTGCACCGGCGTGAGATCGGCGAGATAGCGGCCTCGCCATGGGGTTTCGGTCGTGAGGATGCGCAGTCCCATGAACGCGGCGGTGCGGACGGTCCCGTAGTCGGCCCCCGAGACCGCATGGCTGATCCCGGAATCGATGCCGTAGAATCGATACCCTGAAGGAACCTCGAGGTAGCCTTCGATTGTGCCTGGCTGGCAACGCAGTTGCAGCAACCGGTCGCGCTTGCCGCACGCGCTCGTCATCTGGTCCATGATCCCGCACGGTGCGCCCACGACGTGGTTTTCGACGCGCTGGCACAGCGCCGCCAGGTCGGCCGGTTCGATGCGAATGTCGGAGCTCGCGGCGACGGCGGCGGCAACCGCGACTTCCAGCGCGGCGGAGGACGCGACGCCTCTGCCTTCCGGTACGGAGGAGTGAATCAGAATCCGCAGACCAGACCTGGCCGTTTCCGTCGGGAGCAGCGCCTGCACGACGCCAACGACGTAGGTCGCCCAGCGATCCGCCTGAGCTTCGCGAACCCAGGGAAGCTCCGTCGCGAAGAAATCCCATCGATCGCCCCTGAGACTGGCGACCTCACAGCGCGGCGCGTCCTGCTTTTGCACGAGCGCAAACGTCGCGCACGCGAGCGGCAGCTCGAGCACGCGCGCACCGCTGTAGTCGGCGATTCCGCCCATGACGTCGAGTCGGCCCGGCGCCCGCGCGATGCAGATGGGGCGTGCGAGGGAAAAGAAACTGCGCAGGCGGGTATCGGACGCGGAGGGCAACGAGTGCAGCAGGTCGATCGAAGGCTGGAACCAATTCACCTGAGGAGCCCGCGCCGGCGCAGCGCGCCTTGCAGCACGGGCTCGATCGCGTGACGCAGTGCCTCATTCGCGTATCCGACCCACGCCACATCGGTAGTCAAGTCGAGCGGCGCATCCACCGCTGCCCCCGAGGGATCGGTGATGATCACACCCGCCTCGCGCGCGATCAGCGCGGTGCACAAATCATAGGGGTGGCAGCACAAGGGGGGGCTCGCCGACTTCACCAGCGGACGCAGATCCGCAACGAAGCGGTCGTGGCCCGCTATCAGCTCGTACAGCTCGCCGCCGGTCGAGGCATACTGATCCTCGAAACATGACGCACGGCGCGGCTCGGGCTTGACCAGCGCCTGAACGACTTCGTCATCGATGGCGCCCAGGATCTCTCGTGCTCCGGGGAAGAAGCGCACGACGGTCGCGAAACCGTGCGCAATCGTGACGGCGCCCGAGCGTCGCAACGTGAGTGGCTCGGCTTTCGCCGACACGCGATTCCATCGCCGGGCCTCGACTCCGGCGCCGCGTGACGCCCAGAGCTGGTCGGAGAGGTGCTGCTTCAGCAGCGGGATCTCGGTCTGCACGGTGAGCACGATGTCCGATAACCTTGTCGCGGCACCGCGGTTGGGCGCGACGCCGGTGAGGATCCAGGCGCTACGCTTCTGATACATGAGGCCGCGCGTGCCGTCGAGCGGATCCACCAGCAAGCGCCAGCGACAGTCGCTCTCGCGCGCCCCGCGCGGCAGAATGAGCGGATCCGGGATTCCCTCAGCCACGACGCACACCGGTTCGTTCCGCGCCAACTCGCTTAGCCCACGCACCAGCGCCTCTTCGCCCACGCGATCTATGGCGTAGATCGTGTCGCCCGCGTCGCTCGACCCAGTCGCGTTGATCGCGAGCTGCTCCGGCGTCTGCCTCGTGCACGCGTCCACGACGGTGTCGCGGATGGAATCGTGCAGCGCCAGAATCGGCTCGAGAAGGCCCTCAGCCGTGGCCACCTCAGCTGCCCTCGCCATCGCCGCCCTTCGCCGCCCTCCGCCGCCCTTCGCCGCCCTGTGTGTAATGAATGTTCGAGACCGCACGCAACTCCGCCGCCTTTTCTTCAGGCGCCGTGTCGTTCAGAAAATTCCCGCCGCCGATCTCCGGTCCCGCGAGATATTTGAGGAGACCCGGTTTGCGCAGTGGCGGGTGGATCTCGATATGGAAATGGAACCCTGAATACGCTTGGTCTGTGGGCGCCTGGTGCAGCACCATCACGTATGGAAACGACATCTGCCAGAGGTTGTCGAGCCGGATCAGCGTCTCGCGTAGCACGATCGCAAAGTCGCCGAGCTCGGAGGCGCTGAGATGCGCGAGGCTCGCGCGTGTCTCACGCGGCGCGACGAACGTTTCGTACGGATAGCGCGCGAAATACGGAATGAACGAGAGTGCCAGGTCGCGCCGCACCAGTAGTCGCCTTGCGTCCGCTTCCTCGGCGGCAAGGATGTCCTGAAACAGCGGTCGATCGTGCTCCGCCAGGTACGCCGCCTGCGCTGCGGCTTCGAGCTCGATGGTCTTGAACACGAAGTTGGTCGCGTAAATCTGGCAGTGCGGGTGTGGATTGCTGACACCGACGACTTCCCCCTTGTTCTCGAATACCAGCACGTGACGCACACCCGCCTGCGCGCCGAGCTCGCGATACTGCGCTTGCAGTGCCTGCAGGAGACCGAGCACTTCAGACTCGGGCAGTTGGGCGAGCGTGAGGTCGTGGTGCGGCGTGTAGCAAACGACCCGCGCGCGGCCGCTCGCCATGCTAGTCCGATAGATGACGCTGGGAGGTGCCGAGACGGCGGGTGCGCCGGGACCGACGCAGGGATGGTCGTTGTCGAACACATACACGCCATTGTACTGGGCATTGCGTTGTCCCGAGCTACGCCCGTTGCCGGGACAGAGGTAACAGTCGGGGACGTAGGCCGGCAGGGGACGCGCCGATTCCGAGACGCGCTCCCCTTGCCAGGGCCGCTCGTTGCGGTGGGATGAGATGATGACCCATTCCCGCCGGAGCGGATGCCAACGCTGTTCCCACACCATGCGTGCCTCCGTTTGACAACCCGTCAAAGCGAGCCGAGTATCGCCGGGATGGTGCGAAGCGGCAAGGATGCTTTTCAGCCCCGGCCGGAGGATCATTTCACCTTCGGGCTCTGGACGGTAGGAAATCCCGGACGCGACCCCTTTGGCGATCCGGTGCGGCCGCCGCTCACTCCGGCCGCGATCGTCCGCAAACTGGCGGCGCTCGGCGCCTATGGCGTCAATCTGCACGACAACGATCTCGTACCGGCTGGGTCGTCCGCAGCCGAGCACGACCGGATCGTGCGCGAGTTCAAGCAGGTGCTCGGCGACACGGGCATGAAAGTGCCGATGGCCACGACGAATCTTTTCTCGGACCCGGCATTTCGTGACGGCGCGTTTACGAGCAGTGACTCGCGCGTACGTGCTTATGCGCTGCAAAAAACGCTGGCCGCTATCGATCTCGCGGTCGAGCTCGGCGCCACCACCTATGTGTGCTGGGGCGGAAGAGAAGGCGTCGAAACCAACGCGGCCAAGGATCCGCGCACCGCACTAGCGTGGTATCGCGACGCCATCAACTACCTGTGCGAATACGTGCGGTCACAGCGCTACGATCTGCGCTTCGCGCTCGAGGCAAAGCCGAATGAACCGCGGGGCGACATCTTTCTGCCGACCACCGGTCACATGCTCGCCTTCATCTATACGCTGGACCATCCGGAGATGGTGGGCGTCAATCCGGAGGTGGCCCACGAGCGCATGGCCGGGCTCGACTTCTCCCATGCGGTCGCACAGGCGATCGACGCGGGCAAACTGTTCCACATCGATCTGAACGGCCAGCAGGTTGGCCGCTTCGACCAGGATCTTCGTTTTGGCAGCGACGACCCCAAGGGAGCGTTTTTCCTCGTCAAGCTGCTCGAAGACTCCAAGTGGCCGGGTATGCGTCATTTCGATAGCCATGCGTACCGAACCGAGGATGAAGCGGGCGTTTGGGACTTTGCCGCCGGCAGCATGCGCACCTACCTGATCCTCAAGGACAAGGTCGTGCGCTTCAATGCGGATCCCGAGATCCAGCAGTTGCTCACCAATCTCGACGGAGGTAAGAGCAGCGCGCGTGTCCCGTTCGAGGAGCTTCGCAACACGAAGTTCGATCTCGCGGCGCTGCGCTCGCGCGGCTACGCGTACGAGCGACTCGATCAGCTCACCATGGAGCTCTTGTTGGGAGTGCGCTAAGCGTGGCGGCTGATCTGTTTCTCGGCCTCGACGTCGGTACGAGCAGCGTCAAATCCATTCTCATCAGCGTAGACGGCGGCGTCGCGGCCGTGGCGACCGCTCCACTGTCACTCGACACCCCGCGACCAGGCTGGGCGGAGCAAGATCCCGAGGCTTGGTGGGACGCGAGCCGCACGGTGATCCGGGCTGTGGTCGACCAGCGGCCGAACGCTCGAGTCGCGGCCGTTGGAGTCTCAGGCCAGATGCACTCGTCCGTCTTTCTCGACAAGCGCGGTGCGGTGATCAGGCCGGCGCTACTCTGGTGCGATGGCAGAACGACGGCCGAGTGCCGAGAGATCGAGACGCGCGCCGGCGGCGAGACGCAGCTGCGGAACTGGGTGTGCAACCCCGCGCTGGAAGGCTTCACCCTGCCCAAGGTGCTGTGGCTGCGCAATCACGAGCCGGCGGCATTCGCGCGACTCGCCACGGTGCTCCTCGCCAAGGATTTCGTGCGCTTGCGTCTGACGGGCTCGATCGCGACGGAGCCGTCCGACGCCTCCGGCACGCTCATGTTCGATCCCGCTCACATGCGTTGGAGCCGGGAGATTCTCGACGCGGTCGATCTCGCGCCATCACTGCTTCCAGCGGTGGCTGGATCGGCAGAAGTGCTCGGCCAGGTCACCAAGGAAGCTGCCGCCGTTACAGGGCTCGCCGCCGGCACACCGGTCGTGGGGGGCGGCGCGGATAATGCGTGCGGCGCGGCGGGCGTGGGCGCGATCAGTCCCGGTGACGCGGTGTCGAGCTGGGGCACATCTGGGACCGTACTGGCGCCCACGGCGCAGCCGCGCGTGGATCCCAAACTGCGAGCGCACACCTTCTGTCACGTCACCCCCGACGTGTGGTATGTGATAGGCGTCGTCTTGTCGGCCGGCGGAGCGTTTGCCTGGTATGGCGATCAGTGCGCGCGCGAGCTGCCGGATGGGGGGGGGGGTCGAGACGCGCAGCTCGTTGCGGAGGCGGCAAACGTGCCACCCGGTGCCGACGGCGTGACGTTCCTTCCCTACCTCCAGGGAGAGCGGACGCCGCATCGGGACGCGTCCCTGCGTGGCGCGTTCACCGGCCTCAGTCTGGCACACTCGCGTGCTCATCTGACGCGCGCCGTACTCGAGGGCGTGTGCTTCGCACTGCGCGACTCACTCACCATTCTCCAGGAGTTGGGGCTCGCCCCCGGTCAGCTAGTGCTGACGGGCGGCGGTGCGAAGAGCGCGTTTATTCGGCAGTTGCAGGCAGATGTCTTTGGCCTTCCCGTGACGACCGTCAATCGTGAAGAGGGCGGGTCCTACGGCGCGGCGCTGCTCGCGGCGGTGGGGGCAGGAGCGTTTCCCGATCTCGAGACCGCGGCACGGCGGACCCTCACGCGCCAGCCGCCCACGCCAGCGAACCCAGAAATCCACAGAACGTACGAGCCCATCTATGACCGCTTCCGCAAACGCCTGGTGGCCTCGCGCGCATAACCTGATGTGGCTGGCGGTCGTCGCCACGCCGCTGTGCGCGCAGACGCCGGACTATCAGAATCCCGACCTGCCGTTCGAGCGTCGTGCGGCCGATCTCGTCTCGCGCATGACGCTCGAGGAAAAAGTCTCGCAGATGCAGGACGTCGCGCCGCCGATCGACCGGCTTGGCATTCCCCGATACAACTGGTGGAACGAGGCACTGCACGGCGTCGCGCGCTCTGGGCTCGCGACATCGTTTCCGCAGGCGATGGGGATCGCCGGCACGTGGGACGATTCCCTGATCTACCGGATGGCGACCGTCATCTCGGATGAAGCTCGTGCGAAGCATCACGAGTACGTGCGCCATGGCTCGCGCGAGCGCTATCAGGGGCTCACGTTCTGGTCGCCGAACATCAACCTGTTCCGGGATCCGCGCTGGGGCCGAGGTCAGGAGACGTATGGGGAGGACCCATTCCTCACCGGCCGCCTCGCGGTGCAGTTCATCCGCGGCATGGAGGGCGACGACCCCAGGTATCTGAAGACCGTCGCGACCGTGAAGCATTTCGCCGTGCACTCGGGGCCCGAGCCCGCGCGCCACACCTTCGACGCCGTCGTGGGCGAGCGCGACCTACGGGAGAGTTACCTGCCGCATTTCGCCGCTGGCATGCGCGAGGGCGGCGCCTACTCGCTCATGTGCGCCTACAACCGCGTGCTCGGGAGTCCCGCGTGCGGGAGCGATCTCCTGCTCCACAACATCCTGCGCGGCGAATGGGGCTTCTCGGGTTATGTCGTGTCGGACTGCGGCGCCATCAACGACATCTACGAGCGCCACAAGGTCGCACCGACGGCCGCCGCCGCGTCGGCCCTGGCTGTGAAAGCGGGAACGGACCTCGAGTGCGGTAACGTCTACGCGAACCTCGTAGCTGCCGTGCGACAGGGACTGATCACGGAGCAGGCGATCGACACCGCGGTCATACGGCTGTTCCTCGCCCGCTTCCGGCTCGGCATGTTCGACCCGCCGGAGCGCGTGCGCTGGGCGCAGATCCCGTTCAGCGTGCTCGACCAGCCGGCGCACCGCGCGCTCGCCCGCCAGGTGGCGCGCGAGTCCATCGTGCTCCTGAAGAATGCCGGCAGCCTGCTACCGCTTCGCAAGGACGTCGGCACGATCGCCGTGATCGGGCCGAACGCGGACGACCGGCGCATGCTGCTGGGCAATTATGAAGGCTCGCCCGCCGACTCGATTACCCCGTTGCGGGGCATTCGTGAGGCCGTGTCACCCGGCACGCGCGTGCGCTACGCCCGCGGCTCGGACCTGGTTGTGCCCGGCGACTCAGGGTTCGCCGAGGCGGCGCGGGCGGCGGAGCAAGCGGACGTGGTCGTGCTGTGTCTGGGCTTGACAGCGCAGCTCGAAGGCGAGGAGATGTCAGTCGAGACTCCCGGATTCCTCGGCGGCGATCGCACCCGCATCGACCTGCCCGACGCGCAGGAACGGCTGCTCGAGCGGATCGTTGCGGTCGGCAAGCCCACGGTGCTCGTGCTGATGAGTGGCAGCGCGGTCGCCGTGAACTGGGCGCAAGAGCACGTGCCCGCGATCGTCGAAGCGTGGTACGGTGGGCAGGCCGCGGGCAGCGCGCTGGCCGACGTGCTCTTCGGCGATTACAACCCCGCGGGGCGGCTGCCGGTGACGTTCTACACGAGCGTGGATGACCTGCCGCCGTTCGATGATTACCGAATGGCGGGACGCACCTATCGCTTCTTCAAAGGGACGCCGCTGTACCCGTTCGGCGATGGCTTGAGCTACACCACCTTCGCGTACAGGAATCTGCGCACGAGCTCGGCGAGACTTCGAGCCGCGGACACGCTGATCGTTCGAGTGGATGTGACAAACACCGGGCGGCGGGCGGGAGACGAAGTCGCGCAGCTTTACGTTCGCCACCTCGGGTCGCGCGTGGAACGACCGATTGAGGACCTCCGCGGCTTCCGGCGAATCACGCTCAAACCGGGTGAGACGCGAACGGTGGAGTTCGCGCTGCCGGCATCCTCACTGGCGTATTGGAGTCCCGACACGCACCGCTGGGTCGTGGAACAGGAACCGGTCGAGCTGGCCATCGGTGCGTCATCAGCCGATATCCGCCTACGGCGTAGAATTCAAGTCGTGAGCCTCCAGTAGATCGCGTAGCGCTGATCGAAGATGGTGTGGAACGGCACGAGCGTGACCGCGCCTTTCTCGCCGGCGGCCCGAAACTCGAGACCCCGTCCCGCTAGGCGCTCAGCGCCTTGGGCGCGCAACTCCGGCGGTGGGATCGGCTGACCCTTGTATTCCGGTATGGTACGCGGCTTTGTCGGCTCAGCGCGCAGCACGTCTGGAGTCAGGCCGTCAGTCCCTAAGCGTCCCGCGAGCACGAGCGGACCGTACATCACCGCCGCGAGTGTCGGATCGTCCGGCATCGGGTGCAGGTGGAGGCTCATCGGCAGTTTGACCGCAACGCTGTCGCCGTTGCGCCAAGTGCGCTCGAGCACGAAGTAACCGCCCGGACCAGCGAAGCCGTCGAGGGTGCGGCCGTTGAGTGCCGCGGTTCCGCCGTGCGTCGCCCAGTACGGTACGCGGATGCGGAGCGCAAACCGAACCGGTTTCGCGGTCTGGATTCGGAGTGTCGTGCCTTCTTCTTCAGGAAACTGCGTCTCCTGCACCAGCCGGACGCCGCGCTCCGACCAGTTCAGCTCGGACGCAATGAAGAGATTGACGTACACGCCGGCGTCGTCGTGGAAGTAAATCGAATCCCCGAACTGTGAGAACGACTCGCTCATCGTTCCCGTGCAGCACCAATAGTCCTGCCCGGGTGTCCCGAACAGCTTCCAGAGACCCGCGGCGAGGTTCACGTAGTACAGCTTCTCTCCGTCATGCGGATGCTGGCTGCCGATGATGCCGTTGAACAGCGCGCGTTCATAGAAGTCAGCGCAGGCTGGGTCCGCCGTCCAGCCGAAGATGTGGCGGGTCAGCTTGAGCATGTTATAGGTGGTGCAGTCTTCCTGCGTATAGCCCGACAGCTCGGTGGACAGCACGGCGGGCTCCGCGTTCCAGCCCTCGCCATTCGACGTGCCGCCGGTGCAGTAGGCGCGCTGCGTCGTCACTTGCCGCCAGAAATATTCGGCAATACGTCGATAGCGCAGTTCGCCGGTGAGCTCGTAGCGGCGCGCCGCGCCCACCACCTTGGGGATGTTGGTGTTGGCATGGAGCCCCTTTAGCTCGTCGCGTCCTTGCGCGAGTGGAGCGAAGAAGCGCTCGTGATCGAAGCGGTGGGCAAGATCCTTGTAACCATCACGTGCCGTCACCGCCGCGAGGTTGTAGAACATCTCGTTCATGCCGCCGTACTCGCGCTCGAGCACGCGGGCCATGTGCTCATCGCCGAGCGGCTGCGCCCAGCGTCCGGTCCAGCGCGCCATGCCCTGAAGCACATCGAGCGCCTGCGGGTTGTTCGTGAGCGTGTGCATGTCGAGCAGGCCGGCCATGATCTTGTGCAGCGTGTAGAACGGCGCCCACACCGGCTTGCCATCGCGCAGGCGATCGAAGAACTCCTCGGGAAATGCACTCAGATAACCGTTGCCGAGTTGTTGCTGGCACTTTGCGAGTTCAGTCACGATCCGGTCACCGCGCGCCTTGATGTCCGAGTCGCCCAGAGTACGCGACATCTTGGCGAGCGCGGAGAGGTAGTGGCCCACGTAATGGCCGCGCAGCTCGTTCACCGGCGCTTCCCACCCGCCGAGGGGCTCTGCAGTCGAGGGTAGACCAGCGGTGATGCGGAACATGTGCAGCAGGCGGTTCTCATCCTGGGCCAGGAGGAAGCGGCGGTTCACTTCGAGCGCATCGAGAAACGGTCCGGGGCGGAGCCGCACTCGATCGAGATCGAAGGGGCGGGCGAGCGGCGCCGGTGGTCCGTCGATCATCGGGACGCGCACCGCGGCCAGCCCTGCGACTGCGGTCAGAGACGAAATAAAGTCGCGACGTTTCATGGAGGCCCCCCTCCCCAAGCTTTCGCCTGCGCGATCACCCCGGCCATCTGATCGCGGTATTTCGTAAACGTGTCGTCCACCACATTCAGCGTCGGAATAAGTCCCTCGCGCTTGGTCAACGACAGCGTCGCCGGATCCCACTTGTTGAAGCCCGACTCGTGCACACCGGACGAGCCGCGCCCCGGGGCCGGATGTGAGAGATGTGAGAAGAAACGGGCGTAGGGCACGCCGTGCGGTGAGTAGACGTGATATAGTGGAATGAACTCGAGCAATGCGTCATACAGGAATTCGCCGCAGGCGAGTACCCGCGGGTACCGCGTCCGGAGCTCAGAGATCAGCGCCCGCGCACCTTCGTGCATGTCGGCTTTCGTGTTGTTCACCCAGCCGCCGATAATGTCCAGGAAATATGCATCGACGCCGTAGCGGTCGATAACGTCGGCGATTCGGGCCGTGAGCCAGCGGCGCCAGGAATCGACACCGAGGTTCATGTAGACGCCGAAGCCTTCCTGATGGCGATCGTTGTCCCAGTCCACCCAGTTCAAGTTGAACGGATCGCCGTCAATCCGTGCGGTCGCCCCGTCGGCGAAGTTGGCGAAATTCGCGAGCTTGCGATTCGACGCATTCGCGCCAAACATCGGCATGATCCGAAACCCCAGCCGCTGTCCTTCCTGCACGAGTCTCTTGAAGCCGGCCTCACCGCCCATGCGCGGCGCCGCCTGATACGTCGGATAATCCCAGTAGTAGCGTCCGTCCCAGGCTGAAATGAATGCGAGCACCCCACTCGCCGGAATCTGGGTCGCGATCCACCGCAGGATGTCGAGCATCCGGGCGTAGTCGTTGAAGATGTAGCCGGTGAAATGCATCCCATGCAGCGTCACGACGAGCTGGGTCCGCCGCAGCCACTCCGGGACATCGGTGCGGGTTTCCCAGCGGGGGAAGTGATACGCGCGCTCGAGGTGCGCGTAGTGCGGCGCGACTGCGCCATCGAGCGACGTCGCGCGCCCCAGACGCCAGGTCGGGACCTGGACGCTTCGCCGGTCGAGCCAGCCTTCGACCTCGTGGACGAGCTCGACGCGATAGCCTTGCTCGCCAGGCTGGAAGTAAAACCGTTTCGTGCGCACCCGGTCGTCGAGTGACGAGAGCGCGATGAACTGATCGCCAGCCTGCACCACCGTGAGCGGCGTGCCCATCCCCCAGGCGGTATTGTCGCCAAATAGATCGCCACCGCCGAAGGGATAGCCCCAGAGCACCTCATCGTCGTGCGGATCGAAGGGGGCGCCGCCACTGGAAGACAGCTTTCCGCGCGGCACCCCCCGCACGACCGTTGTGACCGCCTTGATCGGCTGATCCATCTCGGCCGTGACGTCACACAACGTGGCATCGCCGTCGCGGCGGAGCCGGGCACTGACACGTCCCGCAGCGCGCTCTTGGCCACCCGCCCCAAGGAGCCGTGTCGCGATGAGCGATAGCGCGTCAGCGGATCCTTCCGCGGTCATCGCACTCGCATCGAGCGCGTACGCGTTCTCGCGGGTGAACACGAGGAAGCCGAACCGCAGCCCCGCGAGCTCCACCGACGGTTCCGGAAAATCGAAGCTGAACTTCTGGAAGGCGCGGCCGCGCGGCGGGACGAACACCTCACTGGTCGACGTGAGCGGCAGAATCGCCGTGCCCGGGTGAAGTATGGTGGCTCCGGGAAGCAACGCGCCCGCCCCAGCGGCACCCATCGTCCTGAGCCAGTCACGACGAGAAATGGGGTCCATCATGTGGCCTTTCTTGACACGGGGCCCGAGACGTGTACTCTCGCCTCGCAATGGCCGGTCTCGATTGGGTCATCATCGGATTGTATTTCACCCTGTTGCTCACCGTGGCCTGGTGGGTCGCGCGGCGAAACAGGGACACGCCTGACGACTACTTCCTGGCCGGTCGCAACCTCGGCTGGTTTCTGGTCGGTGCCTCCATTTTCGCATCCAACATCGGCTCGGAGCACGTCGTGGGGCTCGCGGGCGCCGGCGCGACGAGCGGCGTCGCGCTCGCCCATTACGAGCTCCACGCCTGGTGCCTGCTCGTCCTCGGCTGGGTATTCGTCCCATTCTATTCCCGCGCCCTCGTGTACACCATGCCCGAGTTTCTCGGCCGGCGCTTTTCACCAACCGCGCGTTGGGTGCTGTCCGTCATCACCCTGGTCGCGCACGTATTTACGAAATTCGCGGTGTCGATCTTCGCCGGCGGCATCGTCTTCGCGACCCTGCTGCCGGAAGTCTCGCTGCAGGTGGCCGGCGCCACGTTCAACAGCTTCTGGATCGGCTCAGTCGCCGTGGTGCTGCTCACCGGCCTCTATACCGTGCTGGGCGGAATGCGGGCGGTGGCGTACACGGATGCAGTGCAGACGTTCATCCTGGTGGCGGGATCGGGATTGCTCACCGTGTTCGGGCTCGCCAAGCTGGGCGGCTGGCACGAGCTGCGCCGCGTGTTGGACCCCGATCTCTTCAATCTGTGGAAACCGCTGGTGCCTGCGGGCATGCAGGGCACGTGGGCGCCGGTGAAGGAAGCCGGTCGCATCGCCTGGTACTTCAACGGCAACTACCCTTGGCTCGGCATGCTGTTCTGCGCCCCGATCATCGGCCTGTGGTACTGGTGCACCGACCAGTACATCGTGCAGCGCGCGCTCGGAGCGAAGGATGAGCGCACGGCACGGCGGGGCAGCATCTTCGCCGCCTATCTGAAGCTCTCGCCTGTCTTCCTTTTCATCATTCCCGGACTGATTGCGTTGGCACTGGCGAAGACGGGTCGGGTCGCGGGTCTCGGCGTCATGCTGGATGCGCAGGGGCACGTCATCCCGCAGGCCGCGCAAGCGGCGTTCCCGCTGATGGTGAAGGACCTGCTTCCGGCCGGGCTTCGAGGGATCGTGGTCGCCGGTCTGCTCGCCGCGCTGATGAGCTCGATGGCCGGTGCCTTCAACGCGTCGTCCACGCTGTTCACGATGGACCTTTACCAGAAGTTCCGGCCACAGGCTTCACAGCATCAGCTCGTGTGGGTGGGCCGAGCCGCCACCGCGGCGATGGTGGTGATCAGCCTGCTGTGGATTCCGGTGATTCAGGGCGCGCGCGGCCTCTACGACTACCTCCAGGGAGTGCAGGGGTATCTCGCGCCACCGATCTTCACGGTGTTCGTGTTCGGCATCTTCAACAAGCGCCTGAACTCCAAGGGCTGCCTCGCCGCGTTGCTCGCTGGCTTTGTGCTGGGCGTGTTCCGGTTGGCCGTGGACACGCCCGTGAGCCTGCATCTGGCGGGATTCGCCAACGGCTACGCACCGGGCTCGTTCCTGTGGATCGTCAACAATCTCTATTTCCAGTACTACAGCCTCTTCATCTTCATCGTCTCGGTCGTGGTCATGGTCGTGGTGAGCTACGCGACGGCGCCGCCGGCGCCGGAACAGCTGGCGGGTTTGACGTATGGGACGGTCACGACAGAAGACCGCGCCCAGTCCCGCGCCAGTTGGAGCGGCCGCGAAGTGATCGCGTCCGCCGTGGTGCTCGTTTTGATTCTCGCGGCCTATCTCTATTTCCGGGGCTGACCCGTGATCGCGCTCTGCACGCTCCTGCTGCAACTCCACACGATGAATTTCGATCGCGACTGGCGCTTCCATCTCGGCGACGTCACGGGAGCGCAGGACCCCACGTTCGCGGACTCGGGCTGGCGTCGGCTCGATCTGCCGCACGACTGGAGCATCGAAGGCAAGTTCAGCGAGCAGAATCCCGCCGGTGTGGCGGGCGGGGCGCTGCCGGGCGGCGTGGGGTGGTATCGGAAGACGTTCAGCGTGTCCCCGGCCGACAGCGGCAACGTCGCCTACGTCGAATTCGACGGCGTCTATCGCAACAGCGAGGTCTGGATCAACGGTGAGTACCTCGGCAATCGCCCCTATGGCTACAGCTCATTTCGCTATGAGCTGACGCCGCATCTACACTACCGCGCGCCCAATGTGATCGCGGTACGCGTGGACAACTCGCAGCAGCCCAACTCGCGCTGGTATTCGGGGTCGGGCATTTACCGCCACGTGCGCTTGGTGACGAGCGATCCGGTCCACGTCGATCTATGGGGTACGTATGTCACGACGCCGAGTGTGACGAACGATTCGACACGCGTCACCATTCGGACCAGGCTCCGCGACGAGCGGCACAGCGCGCAACGGGTGGCATTGCAGACCACGCTCTACGACTCCGCCGGGAATCGTTTGGCGAGACTGTCAGCCGTTGTCGACGTTCCAGGCGACTCTGTCCTGACGATTGCACAAGACTTCACGCTCCCGCATCCGGTGCGCTGGTCGCTCGAGCGCCCGTATCTGTACAGCGCCCGCTCCGAGGTGATATGCGGCCGCAAGGTCTGCGACGCGTACACGACGCCGTTTGGCGTGCGGTCGTTCGTCTTCCGCCCCGATTCAGGATTTTTCTTGAACGGGCGCCACGTGAAGATTCGCGGTGTGTGCCTGCACCACGACCTGGGTGCGCTGGGCGCCGCCGTGAACACGCGTGCGATCGAACGGCAGCTCGAGATCATGCGGGCAATGGGAGCCAATGCGATTCGGACCTCGCATAATCCGCCCGCGCCGGAGCTACTCGACCTCACCGACCGCATGGGCTTCATCGTGATGGACGAAGCCTTCGACATGTGGAAGAAAGCGAAGACGCCGTACGACTACCACCTCGATTGGGACGCCTGGCACGTGCGCGACTTGTCTGACATGGTTCTGCGCGACCGGAATCATCCCAGCGTCTTCATCTGGAGCATCGGCAACGAAGTAATGGAGCAATGGAACAATGGCGACAGCACCGCCGCTCCGATTGCGCGCGAGCTCGCCGGAATAGTGCGCGCCCTCGATCCCACGCGGCCCATCACACAAGCCGCCAATAACGGCAGCCCGCAGAATCCCGTCTTCCATGCCGGCGCGCTGGACCTCCTGGGCCACAATTATCACCACGAGGTCTGGGCCGATTTTCCGGCGCAATACCCGGGCGCGAAGTTCATCATCACCGAGGCCATGTCGGCCCTCAATAGCCGCGGCGTTTACGAGCAACCGTCTGACAGCGTAGCCAGTTACGAGACGCCGTACGTGAAGAACCATGGGCCGCAGCCCAACAAGGATTTTCGGCTCTCATCCTACGACAATCGCAAAGCGTTCTGGGGCTCGCTGCACGAAGAGTCGCTGCGGCTGTTCGAGCGCGATCCCTTCCTTTCGGGGATGTTCGTCTGGCAGGGCATCGACTACCTGGGCGAGCCCACGCCGTACGAGTGGCCGGCGCGCAGCTCCTACTTTGGTGTGGTCGATCTCGCGGGGTTTCCGAAGGATCCCTTCTACTTGTATCAGAGCGTGTGGACCGAGCGGCCGATGCTCCATCTGCTCCCGCATTGGAATTGGGCTTCGGGCGATTCTATCGACGTCTGGGCCTACTCGAACGCCGACGAAGTCGAGCTGTTCTTGAACGGCACATCGCTCGGCACCAGGCACAAGCCCGAGCTGGTGAGTCATGTGATGTGGCGCGTCGCGTACGCACCTGGAACACTACGCGGCGTTGCGCGCAGCGGTGGCCGCGTCTGGGCGACCGCCGAGGTGCGGACCGCAAGCGCGCCGGCGCGCATTGCGCTCGCTCCAGACCGCGCCCGCATCCGAGCCGATGGCGACGACCTGTCCTTCGTTACCGTCACCGTCCGGGATCGGGCTGGAGTCGTCGTGCCGACGGCGGAGCCGCTCATTCGATTCCGCGTCACCGGCGGGGATGCGCGCATCGTTGGCGTCGACAACGGCGACCAGATCAACCATACATCGTTCAAAGCGAGCGACGTCCGGCTCTTCAATGGAATGGCGCTCGTCATCATCCGCGCCGGCACTAGGCCGGGAACCGTCACGCTGACCGCGGAAGGGCAAGGACTCGCCCCTTCCGCCGTGCCCATTCAGCTCAGATAAGGAACGGAAATCCATGAAGGCTCTCTTCGCGCTGCTCGTTGCGGCATCCTCCATTCGCGGCGCCGCCGCCCAGCAGGTGGATACGACGCTGTGGACGCGGCTGCATTACCGCTTCGTCGGGCCCGAAGGCAACCGTGCCATTGCAGCGGTGGGCGAACCCGGCAACCCGCTCGTCGCTTATATCGGCGCCGCGTCGGGCGGCGTCTGGAAGACCGAGGATGGCGGCGTGCACTGGCGTGCGGTGTTCGACAGCGAACCGGCACAGGCGATCGGCGCGCTCACCATCGCCCCCTCGGCGCACAACGTCCTGTGGGCGGGAACGGGCGAGACGTTCTTCATCCGGTCGACGACGGCGCTGGGCAACGGCGTCTACCGGTCGACGGACGGCGGGCGAAGCTGGCTGCACATGGGCCTCGATTCGACGGGGCGAATCGCCCGCATCGTGATCCATCCCGCGAATCCCGACATCGTGCTCGTGTGCGCGCTGGGCCGCGCCTACGGCCCCGCGCAGCAGCGCGGCGTGTACCGCACTGCGGACGGCGGCCGGACCTGGACCCGCGTCCTGTTCGTCGACGCGAACACCGGCTGCTCGGACCTCGCCATCGATCCCGGCGACCCCAACACGCTGTTCGCCGGGATGTGGCAGTTCGAGGTGAAGACGTGGCACCTGCAGAGCGGCGGGCCGGGCAGCGGGCTGTGGGCGTCGTACGACGGCGGAGTCACGTGGAAGCGCCTCGCTGGTCGTGGCCTCCCCGACACGAAGCGTGTGCTCGGCAAGATCGCCGTGGCGGTCGCGCCGTCCAACCCCAATACGATCTACGCACTCATCGAGGATCGGGATCCCACGCTGTACCGCAGCGACGACCGCGGCAACAATTGGCGCGTGGTGTCGCGCAACCACGACATGGCCGAGCGCGCGCCGTACTACGTGCGCTTCGCGGTCGCCCCCGACGACGAGGAGCGGCTCTACTTCGTCTCGGTGCGGTTCAGCATGTCGCGCGACGGCGGCCAGACGCTCGGGCGCTCGGGCTTCCAGGCCGGCGGGGACAACCACGACATCTGGATCGATCCGTCGAATCCCGACCGCATGATGATCGCGCACGACGGTGGAGCGAGCATCACGCTCACGGGCGGCAAGAACTGGACCCGCATCGTGCTCCCGATCGCGCAGATGTACCACGTGTCGACCGACACACGCGTGCCCTACAATCTTTACGGCAACCGGCAGGACGGCTCCTCGTATCGCATGCCGAGCCGCAGCCTGTCGGGCGGGCTCAGCGAGGGCCAGTGGCGTCACGTGGGCGGGTGCGAAAGCGGCTTCGCGTACCCCGATACCGTGGATAACGCGACCGTGTGGTCAGGCTGTTACGACGGCGGGCTCGAGGTCTACGACGTCCGGACCGATCACGCGCGCAACGTGCGTGTTTGGCCCGAGGCGGGCTACGGCTGGCGGCCCGCGGACATGAAATACCGCTGGAACTGGACGTTCCCCATCGCCATCTCGCCGCACGATCACACGAAGGTCTATGTCGGCAGCCAGGTCGTGCATGTGACGAAGGATGGTGGCGCGAGCTGGCAGGTGATCAGCCCCGATCTCACTCGCAACGACACGACGCACCAGCAGAGCTCGGGCGGCGTCAGCACCGACAATCTGATGACGTTCGATGGCGCGACGTTGTTCGCGCTCGCCGAGTCGCCGGTGCGAGCCGGCGTGCTGTGGGCCGGCTCGAATGACGGGCTCGTGCACGTGTCGACCGACGGCGGCGCCCACTGGACCAACGTGTCGAGCAACATTACGCGGCTGGCGCCCTGGGCCAAGATCGTAAACATCGAGCCGTCCAACTTCGACGCCGGCACGGCATATCTTGCGGCCGATTTGCACGAGCTGGACGACTTGAATCCGTATATCTACAAGACGACGGACTTCGGGAAGACCTGGAGGCTGATCTCGGCGACATTCCCGCGCTCGCCGCTTTCGTTTGTGCACGTGGTGCGCGAGGATCCGGTGCGGCGGGGCCTGCTGTTCGCGGGGACGGAGAACGGCCTCTACGTGACCGTCGATGACGGCGCCAACTGGCTGCCGCTTCAGACCAACCTGCCGCACGCTCCCGTTTCGTGGATCACCGTGCAGCCGCGCACCCGCGATCTCGTGGTGTCGACTTATGGGCGCGGCTTCTACATCCTGGACGACATCTCGCCGCTCGAGCAGCTGGACGCGACAACGCTGGCGAGCAACGCCACGCTCTTCGTGCCGCCGCCCACCTATCGTTTCCGCGACCAGCAGGGAGTGGCGAGCGCGCCGAACAGCGCAGTACAGGCGGAGAATGCGCCATCCGGTGTGGTGCTGACGTACTACGTCTCGCCCGCGGTCGCGGACACGACCACTGGCGTCCCCGCCGCGCCCGGTGGCCCCGGTGCCAGCAGCCCCGTATGTCCCGCTCCTGCACCGGCCGCCGCGGCCGCACCGGGGGATAGCACGCGCCGCAAGAAGCCCGCGCGACTCGTGGTTCTGGACGCGCAGGGCGACACAGTGCGCGCGCTCGAAGGAGACCGGAAGCCCGGATTGAATCGCGTGTGCTGGGATCTGCGCTACACCGCACCGACCACGCCGAAGCTTCGCACGCCGCCGCCGGGCAGGCCGTTCGTCCGCGTCGGTGGGGACGGGACGCGCCCGCTCGTGACCTGGGACCTGGATCTCTCGCTCCGGGGCCCACTCGTGTCGCCCGGGACCTACACCGTCAAGCTCACAATGGCTGATTCGACCGCGCCTCCTGTCACCGCGACGCAGTCGGTCACCGTCCTCAAGGATCCCAACACGACGGGCACGGACGCGGACGTGCAGGCGCAGGGGAAGCTCGCGCGCACGATCCGCGCGGAGCAGGACAGCATAGCGCGCATGATCAACCGGCTCGAGTGGGTGCGCAAACAGGTGCGCGATCTCGCGGCGCAGCTCCGCGACTCCGCACTCGCCACCGACTCGGGGGCCAAGCGCATCGCCGCCCTCGCCGACTCACTCGAGCGTCGAGCCATCCGCGTCGAAGCGGAGCTGTTCGACGTCAACCTCACGGGCGCGCGTGAGGACGCCTTCCGCAGCCCGATGCAGCTGTATGGCCGGCTGGCGGCGCTGCAATCTGACATGGCGGAGAACGGGGCGGACTTCGCACCCACCGCGCAGCAGCTCGCGGTCCACGACGTCCTGGCCCGACGCCTCGCAGACGCCACGGCCCGCTTCTCGGACCTCATGACAAAAGCAGTCCCGCAGTTCGCCGCGGAGCTGCGGCGGACTCCGCTCCGCGACGTTCTCAGCGGCGGCGCGACGGAGGGGACGCGGCCATGAAGACTCGACCACTCGGCGGTACTGGCTACCGCGTCAGCGAGATTGGCTTCGGCGGCTGGGGACTCGGCGGCGAGATGTGGCGCGGCGTGGACGAAAGCGAAGGCCGCAAAGCGGTGCGCGAGGCGATCGAACAGGGTATCACCTTCTTCGACACGGCGCTGGCGTACGGCAACGGCCACAGCGAGCGCCTGATCGGTGAAGAGCTGAAGCACGAGATCCGCGCCGGCAAGGCGATCGTGGCGACGAAGATCCCGCCCAAGAATCGGCAGTGGCCCGGCAAAGCCAGCTACAAACTCAGCGATGTTTTTCCCGCGAAGTACATCGTCTCGTGTACCGAGCAATCGCTCAAGAATCTCCGCATGGAAGCACTGCACGTGCAGCAGTTGCACGTCTGGAACGACGCCTGGCTCTCCGATCCCGACTGGCAAGCGGCCTACGGGCAGATCGTGCGTCTGAAAGAAGAAGGGAAAGTCCTGCACTGGGGGATCTCGATCAACGACCACGCGCCCGAAACGGCGCTGCGCGTGCTCACCGATCCGATCTTCGAAACGGCTCAGGTGATCTACAACATCTACGACCGGTCTCCCGAGAAGGCCTTGTTCGCGCTTGCCAAACAAAAGCCGCTCGGCATCATCGTGCGCGTGCCGTTCGACGAGGGCGCGCTGACCGGCCAGATCAAGGCTGACACGGTGTTCCCTGCCGGTGATTGGCGCGCGGGGTACTTTGCGGGCGATCGCAAGGCGGAGGCCGAGCGGCGCGTGAAAGCGCTGGCAACCGTGCTCGGTGACCAGGTCGAAACGCTGCCCGAGCTGGCGCTGCGCTTCTGTCTCTCGGCGCCCGAGGTTTCGACGGTGATCCCGGGGATGCGCCGCCCGGCGCACGTGCGCCAGAACACGTTGGCCTCAACCAAGGGGTCGCTGCCGCCCGCCATGCTGGCGAAACTCAAGCCGCATGCGTGGGACAAGAACTGGTATCCCGAGGACTAGGCAGCTCACAACTCTTTCAGTCTTCGCTCGAGCAGGTGTCGCTCCGGCTCTTCAACCGCCAATGCCAGCGCCCGGTTGTAGGCCGCGGCGGCCTCGCTCTTACGGCCAAGTCGCCGGAACAGATCCGCGCGCGCGGCGTGCGCGAGGTGATATTCCTGCAGCTCGCCGCGGGCGAGAATCGCGTCGATCAGGGTGAGACCGTGCTCCGGGCCATCGCGCATGGCGACTGCGGCCGCGCGGTTGAGCTCGATCACGGGCGACGGCTCCATTCTCAACAGCACGTCGTACAGTCCCACGATCTCGCTCCAGTCGGTCGCGGCGGAGGACGGGGCTTCGGCGTGCACCGCCGCGATGGCGGCTTGGAGGGCGTACGGACCCGCGCGGCGCGTTTCGAACGCACGTCGCACCAGCGCCGCCCCTTCCTCTATCTGCGCCCTGTTCCACCGCGAGCGGTCCTGCTCTTCGAGCGGAATCAGGACGCCCGCGGCGGTCGTGCGGGTGGCGCGTCGCGCGTCGTGCAGCAGCATCAGAGCGAGCAATCCGAGTGCCTCCGACTCGGGCAGCAGGTCTACGAGCAGCCGCCCCAGGCGGATCGCCTCGGTCGCGAGATCGGCACGGGTGAAGTAGCCCTGATTGAAGACCAGGTAGACGACGTGCAGGACGCTGGCGAGCCGCTCGGGGAGGTCGGCGCGCTCGGGCACCTCGTAGGGAATCCGGGCGTCGCGAATCTTGGTCTTGGCGCGGACGATCCGCTGCGCCAGCGTCGGCGCGGTAGTGAGGAACGCCGCCGCGACTTGCTCGGTGGTGAGCCCGCAGATTTCGCGCAGCGTCATGGCGACTTGTGCGTCGGGATTCAACGCGGGGTGACAGCAGGTGAAGATGAGACGCAGCCGGTCATCCACGACGTCGTAGTTCTCTATGTCGGGAGTCTCCTCCGCCATGTCGTGCTCTCCGGGGATTTCGCGGCGACGCTTGCGCAGCCGGTCGATCGCCCGGAACCGTCCTGTCGAAATCAGCCACGACCGCGGACTGGCCGGCACACCTTCTTGGGGCCAGCGCTCCACCGCCGCCGCGAACGCGTCCTGGAGCGCCTCCTCGGCGAGATCGAAGTCGCCGAGGAGACGAATCAGGGTGGCGAGAACGCGACGGGATTCGGCGCGGTAGACCGACTCGATCGTGTCTACGGCTGGTCGAACTCCATGATCGGACGGACCTCGATGGTGCCGTTCTTCGCGCCCGGGATCCGCGACGCCACTTGCACGGCGTCGTTCAGGTCCTTCGCCTTGATGAGATAGTAGCCGCCGAGCTGCTCTTTCGTCTCGACGTACGGGCCGTCCGTCGTCGAAATCTTGCCGTTGCGGACTCGTACGGACTTCGCGGTCTTCGTGGGCTGCAGCGCCTCCCCGCCCACGTAGTTGCCGTTCTTCTTGATGCTCTCGGTGAACGCGTTGTACTCGGCCATGCCCTTTTGCATGTCGGTTTGGGTCGCCTTGTCCCACCATTTTTCGTCTTCGTAGATCAAGCACAGGTATCTCATGGCTTCCTCCACAGCGGTGATAGTTATCCCCAGATGGGGCGGACTTCGACCGATCCCCACTTGGCTGAAGGAATGCGCGCCGCCACCTGGAGGGCGTCGTTCAAATCCTTGGCCTCGATGAGGAAGTAGCCGCCGAGCTGCTCCTTGGTCTCGGCGAACGGCCCATCAGTCGTCGACACCTTGCCGTTACGAACCCTGACGGTGGTGGCGGCGTCGGTGTGCTTCAGGCCATTACTCCCGATGTAATGGCCGCTCTTCTTGATGTCTTCCGTGAAGGCCCAATAGTCCCGCTTGGCCTGCTCGATTTGCGCGGGAGGCACATTCACCTCCTGCTTTTCTTCCTGGTAAACCAGGCACAAGTATTTCATTGCATCCTCCGCAGATTCTGAAATATGACCGCTTCACCCGTTAGTCGTTCGAGGTTCGCCGATTTCGACAAGACGCTAACTTTCAGGGGTGCCACGCTATGCGGCGTTCCTCCGGGGCGTCATGCCGACCAACTGCAAGATGCCCGCGTTGAAGGCGGCGTTCGAGGCGGCGGGATTCACGGACGTGAAGACGGTCCTCGGGAGCGGCAACGTGGTGTTCGACGCCCGTAGCAGCTCGGAACAGTTGCTGCAACAGAAAGCCGAGGCCGCGATGCAGGACCGGCTCGGCAAGGCGTTCATGACGATCGTGCGCTCGATCGAGCAATTGCGGAAGGTTCTGGCGACGGATCCCTACAAGCCATTCAACGTCAGTCCCAAGGCGAAGCGCATCGTGACATTCCTGCGTGGGCGGCCCACAGCGAAGATCAAGCTGCCCGTCGAGCTGGACGGTGCGCGGATCCTCGCGCTGAAAGACGGCGAAATCTTCAGCGCCTATCTGCCGAATCCGAAGGGGCCGGTGTTCATGACGCTCATCGACAAGACGTTTGGGAAGGATGTCACGACGCGGACGTGGGACACGGTCGCGAAGGTCGCGCGCTGAACTCACCTTCGCACTGAGCTGGGCTCCTTAGTCTCGATCATGGAACATGACTGGCGCCGCGCACGATCAGAACCACCGCGACGAGCGCGCTGGCGACACCGGCGGTCTGCCATGCGCTGAGCCGCTCGCCCAGAAGGATGCGGGCGAGCAGCACCGTGCTCGCGGGATACAAAGAGGATAGCGTCACCACCGGGCTGAGCGGACCGACCTGCGCCGCCAGCAAGTACAGGGTGTTGGCCAGCATGTCGAGCGTGCCGCCGCCAACGGTGAGCGCCGCGAGCCGCGCCGGCATCCGCAGCGAGCGGCGTCCCACTATGGCTACTACGGCAAACAAGGTCACGGACGCGGCGCGCTCCATGAACAGCGGCCACAGGCCGCTCGTCGCGCGCGTCTGCGCGAGGGCGAGCAAGAACAATCCAATCGCGACACCGGAGGCGAGCGCTGCGCCGAGGCCAGACTGCTGACCTTGTTCCGTGGGCACTCTCGTCTGGCGGCTCACCAGGGCGATGGACGCGATGCCCAGCAGGATCCCGACCACGGCGAGCCAACCAGGTCGCTCGCCCAGCGCGATCGAGGAGATGACGGGAATGGCGACAGCCGCCACCGCCGTAGTCGGGGCGACGACCGACATCGTACCGATCGCGAGGGCGTGGTAGAGCAGCGCGACACCGACGCCGCCGGCAAGGCCCGCGGCGCCGCCCCACCACAGATCTGCCGCCTGCGGCGCTGCCGCGGGAAGCAGCGGCAGGACCAACGCGACCAACACCAACCCACTCGCCTGCGACAGCAGGACCACCGGAATGGCGGCGACACGCCGCGTCACAACTCCGCCGGTGAAATCGGCCGCGCCATAGAAGACGGCGGAAAGAACCGCGAGCAGATATGGCACGCCGGATCCTACCACGCCACCGCGGGTCGTGCGAGGAGCGGTACATTGAACGGGTGATCGATCGACGCGAGTTCATCACCACCACGCTCGGCGCCGCCGGCATCGCGGTAACAGGTTTGGTCGATGCTCCCGCTCCCTTTCCCCCGCTCCCCGCTCCCCGGCAGTTAGCCTGGCACGACCTCGAGTTCTACGGCTTTGTCCACTTCACGGTGAACACATTCACGAACCGCGAGTGGGGGGACGGCGACGAGTCGCCCACGGTGTTCAATCCAACGGACTTCGATGCCGACCAGATCGTGGGCGCGGCGAAAGAGGGCGGGATGAAAGGGCTGATCCTCACCTGCAAGCACCACGACGGCTTCTGCCTGTGGCCGTCGCGATACACGGAGCATTCGGTCAAGCACAGTCCCTTCCGTCGCGACGCGGTGAAGGAGATCTCGGAGGCGTGCGGCCGTCAGGGGCTGCGATTTGGCGTCTATCTCTCGCCGTGGGACCGAAATCACAAGGACTACGGCACGCCTGAGTATCTCGTGTACTATCGCAATCAGTTGCGTGAGCTGCTCACCGAATACGGGCCGGTGTTCGAGATCTTCTTCGACGGCGCGAACGGCGGCGACGGCTACTACGGCGGCGCGTACGAGCGGCGCGAGATCGACAATCGCAGCTACTACGAGTGGCCCAACACCTGGCAGCTCGTGCGCGAGCTCCAGCCGAACACGGTGCTGTTCAGCGACGCGGGTCCCGACATCCGCTGGGTCGGCAACGAACGTGGCATCGCAGGGGAGACGTGCTGGGCGACGCAGAACAGCGCGGACTTCGCGCCGGGTCGCGCCGACGTCCAGCGCTTGAATCGCGGCGACCGGCCTGGGACGCACTGGGTGCCCGCCGAGTGCGATGTGTCGATCCGGCCGGGCTGGTTCTATCACCAGCATGAAGACGACCAGGTGAAGACAGCGCAGCAGCTGGTCGATCTCTATTACTCGTCAGTCGGGCGGGGTGCATCGTTCCTGCTCAACCTGCCGCCCGATCGGCGCGGGCGGATTCACGAGAACGACGCCCGGTCGCTGCGCGAGTTCCGCCGCATCATCGACGCGACATTCGCCACCAACCTCGCGGCGGGCGCGCGCGTCACCGCGAGCAACTCGCGCGGGAATGGGCGCGACCGGCGATTCGTCGCCGGGAATGTGCTCGATGGCAGCCGGATCACGTATTGGGCAACGGACGACGAGGTGAAGACGCCGAGCCTCGTGCTCGATTTTGGTCAGCCGACAACCTTCAACGTCGTGCGCATCCAGGAATACCTGCCCCTCGGCCAACGCGTCGAGGCAGTAGGCGTTGATGCGTGGAAGGATGGATGCTGGAGCGAGGTCGCCGGCGCGACCAGCATCGGTAACTGCCGGTTGATCCGCGGCCCGCGAATTACGACAGCGCGCGTGCGCCTGCGTGTTACACAGGCGCCGGTATGCCCAGCGATTTCGGAAGTTGGCTTGTTTGTGGAACCCGGCTAGTGACGCCTGCCGCCCCCGAAAGACCGTCCCGAAGAACCACCCCGCGGCATCGCCGGTCTGCTCCAGCCGCCACCTGATGCGCGCGGCAGTGGTCGAGAGAAGATCCGCGGCGCAAAGTCACGAGTGCGAATCGGAGACGGGCTCAACCCGACGCGGGGGCGAACCGGCACCGGCTCGTAGCGCACGCGCGGCTGCGGCCTGCTGAACACCAGCGGTGGGTAACGCCGATAGCGGGTGTACGGGAAGCCCCAGCCAAACCGGTAGCCGATCGAGATCCGATAGCCAAACCCGAAGGGGTACCCGAACCCGTACCCAAAGCAGTTCGCCCAACCCCAGAAGGGATCGGCACAGAACGGATTGTAGAATCCGACACCGAAGTGATAGGGATAATCCCATCCGGAGCCGTAGCCGTAGGCCGACGCGAGCCGATTGGCCCGCACGACGTACGTCGTCGCGTCGTAGTTGAAGCGTCCGCTCGAATCGCCGGACATGCGTTGCACGATGTCGAGCAGCTTCGCGAGCGGATCGTCTCGCACTGTCGATGATGGGCCGCCGAGGGCGCGGAAATCCCAGTGGTCGTTGTGAACGAATGCATCGTAGCTGAGCGGGTCGGGCGATACCGCGGCGACCACCGTGCCCGACCCTTCATCGCCCTCGACCTGGAACGCTTCGCGATCGGCCCGGCCCCGCACCTCGAACCGTTTGCCGCCCCTGATGAAATCGTCGTCCCGCGGATCGATCGGGAAAAGCACGCGAATGCGCCCGTCCGGATCCGCATGGAGCACGACGAGATGACCATCTTGCGCGCTCTGCACATACACACGCGCATGATCGCCACTCGTGAACTGATCGTGATTGAGCTGCACGGTTACGGGAGACTGAGCGAGTACCACCAGTAGGGCTAGCATCTTCTGCAATATACCTCAGTTTGAGCCTATTCTCACAACCCTCGTCGTCGTCCTCACGCTCGCGCAGGGCGGGGACTCCGTGCCCGCCGAGCGCCTCGCGTCACGCGAATGGTTTCGCGACGCACGTTTCGGAATGTTCATCCACTGGGGCGTCTACAGCCTCCTCGGCCAGGGCGAGTGGGTCATGCAGAATCGCCCGATCGCGGTCCCCGACTACGAGTGGCTCGCCTCCACCTTCAACCCCGTGAAGTTCGACGCCCGCGCGTGGGTCACGCTCGCAAAGCGTACCGGCATGAAGTACATCACGATCACCTCGCGCCACCACGACGGCTTCGCGATGTTCGCGACCCGCGCGACGCGCTACAACGTCATGGATTGGACGCCGTGGCAACGCGATCCGTTAAGAGAGCTGGCCGACGAATGCCACCGTCAGGGGATCAAGCTCTTCTTCTATTACTCCCAGCTGGATTGGCATCACCCCGACTATTGGCCGCGCGGCTCGACCGGTCGCAAAACGGGACGTCCCGAGAGCGGGGATTGGAACCGCTACCTCGATTTTCTCGATGCGCAGCTCACCGAGCTGCTCACGAACTATGGGCCGGTGGGCGGCATCTGGTTCGACGGCATGTGGGACAAACCGGACGCGGACTGGCGCTTGCCCCAGACGTACGCGCTGATTCACCGGCTGCAACCCGCTGCACTGATCGTGCCGAATCACCACCAGGCGCCGCTGCCGAGCGAGGATGTACAGACGTTCGAGCAGGATCTCCCCGGTGCCAACACCGCCGGGTTCAACACCAAGACGATCGGCGGACTGCCGCTCGAGACCTCGCTCACGATGAACGATTCGTGGGGTTTCAACCTGACCGATCACAACTACAAATCGGTGCGCGACCTGATCCACTATCTGGTGAAAGCGGCGGGGCAGGGCGCGAATCTCCTGCTCAATATCGGCCCGCGCCCCGATGGCACCATTCCGCCGGAAGCCGAAGAGCGGCTGCACGCCATCGGAGACTGGATGACGACCTCTGGCGGGTCGATCTACGGTACGCGCGCGGGTCCGATCGCGCCGCGCAGTTGGGGTGTGACGACTCAGCGCGGCGACACGGTGTTCGTGCACGTGCTCGACTGGAGTGACCGCGCGCTCGCGCTGCCGCCGCTGCCTGGCCGCTGGCGTGCGCGCATGTGGCCGAATGGTCCGGTGGTGGCGGTCGCACAGACCGAGGCCGGTCTCACACTCGCACTCCCTGCCGCGGTACCGGCCAGCTTCGATCGCATTGTTGCCCTGACGCGGTAAGACCCTCTCACTCTGGAGTGCCCATGCCGAGTCTCGTGAGTCGCATCACGGTGGTGCTACTCCTGACTGTCGCCTGTAATCGCCCGCCGGCGGCGAATGCGCCGGCGGAGAATCCGGTCGCGCGCGGCGCGTACCTCGCGAATGTCGGTGGCTGTAACGACTGCCACACCCCGAAGATCTTCAGCGCCACGAGCATGGGGCTCGACACCACACGCCTGCTCGCGGGCTATCCCGCGGGATCGAACGTGCCTACCCTCCCGGCGGGCTTACCGAACGCCGCCGGATGGGCCGCGCTCAGCAACGCCGACGGCACCGCGTGGGCGGGTCCCTGGGGGACGAGTTACGCGGCGAACCTCACGCCGCATGAGAGCGGACTCGCCGCCTGGACGCCGGACGTGTTCATCCAGACGATGCGCACCGGGAAGCACCTGGGCACGGGCCGCGCGGTTCTGCCGCCGATGCCGTGGCAGGACTACGGTCAGATGACGGACGACGACTTGCGCGCGGTGTTTGCCTACCTGAAGTCGCTCAAGCCGGTGGCGAACGCTGTGCCGGCGCCGCTGCCGCCCAAGAGTTGAAGCTACATCGCCATCTGCTGGGCCTCCTTCCGAATCAGCGCGTAGCCCAGGCTGTTGAAGTTGTAGATCGCGAGCTCGCGAAAGATCGGCTTGGCTTTGTCGAATTGGCCCGACCCGTCGAGCGCCATCGCGTAGTGAAACTTGATGTACGGATCCAGCAGATTCCCCTGCGCGAAGTGCGCGGCGGCTTCCGCGTTCTGTCCGCGATACAGCGCGACGAACCCCTTCAGCTGGTGCACCGGCTCCATCTTGCGCGGGTTCGCGTCCGGCGTGACGAGCGTCGTCAGCCGCTCGATCTGGCGCTGCGCCGTTCGATAGTCGCCTTCGCGAGCAGCCAGCCACGCATTGAAGTACGCGACGTTCTGCTCCTGCGCGCGGCGGAAGCCTGCGCTCCCGACCTGATCGGCCTGCTGCATCATCAGCGGCGTGCGCTGCTTGAGTGCGGCACCGGCGTTAGCGAAATCTTTGATGTCGATGCCGATCAGCGCGACATTCGAGAGCGCATTGATCTTCACCGTGGCGGGATCCGGTATGCCCATACCGTCTGCCTGCGCAACCAGCTTGTTCAGCTCGACGATTGCACCCGGCGCGTTGCCGGCGTAGACACTAACGTACGCGCGGAACGGCGCGAAGAAGCCGCGCTCATTGCCACGCCCCACCGCCATCGCGGAGTCGTAGTCCGCGCGCGCGGCGTCGTAGTCGCCCGCGAACGAATTGACGTGGCCGCGCTGTTGCAACATCCCCGCATCGCGCGGATTCAGCTCGTGGCCGCGAGTGTATTCGGCGCGCGCCCGGGGCAGGTTGTTCAGCGCGCGCTGCGCGTCGCCCAAGTTGTCGTGCATGGACGGCTCGTTGGGCGCGAGCGCCTCGGCAGCCTGGAAATGCTGTAGCGCCTGATTGAAGTCGCGGGGCTCGCCGAACAGGTATGACGTACCGATCGCGATGTGGGCGACAGCGAACCGCGGTGTCAACGACAGCGCCTTCTCGTACGACGCCCGCGCCTCCGCGTTGCTGTTCAAGCCCGCCTGGATGTTGCCGAGCGCCAGGTAGGCGCGCGGGCTCTCGGGATACTTGGCGACGAGCTGCTGTGCCGCGGCAAGCTGGCCGCTGGCGTCATTCTCGAGTCCTTTGCGCGCGATCTGAATCTCCAGCTGCTCCGCCTCCGAAGCTCCTGGGGCGAGGCGCTCGGCTCGCGCGAGGTTGGTCTTGAATTCGTCGAGCGAGTTGCCGGTGTTGGCGATGTTCAGATAGGCGATCGCAAAGTTGGAGTCGGCCGCCACGGCACGCTTGAAGTGATCGAGCGCCTCGAAGTTGCGTGCCAGATCCAGCTCACGCTGCCCCTGGAGGAAATGATTGCGGGCGTCGGGGGACGTCGTCGTAACCGGAATGCCCATGACGCTGCTGGTCACGCCGTCGAGTGCGGCTAGATCGCGACTGGTTGGCGACGGCGCCGCGCCACAGGATGAGAGCAGAATCGCAGTTGCGACGGCGAGAAGTGGGCGATGCACGCGTGACATGTCGACTCCCGGTCAGGATATGCGGACCCTGCGGTCGGGTACTGCGCTCCACAAGGTGAGGACTTGTCAGTGTGTTGTGCGGAGATCGTTTTCCTTGAATAGCAGTCCGACAATTCCGCGGGTCGCATCCACTTGCGGCCCCAGATCCTTGAACGTCGCCGAGCGGCCCCCCCCGCCAGCCTCCGCCCGCACGGTCGAGTTCTCGAACAATGGGTAGTAGCCGATCGCCATCCGCACGGCGCCCGGCGGAACCGTGCAGCCGCAGCGCTGCGAGCCCGCCAGCCCGGCGTTCACGGTGATAGATAGGGGCTCGCCCGTTTCGTTCGTGATCAGCGGTTCAAAGAACGCGCCGTGCGCCGGTCGCGCGGTCGCCGCAAGACGCGTGGTGCCGCGCGGGTTCGCGATCCCGATCGTGTCGCCGAGCGATACGCCGAGCCGTGAGACGAGCTGCCAGGAGAGATCGAGCCGGCGGCCGCGCTCGAGTTTGAGCGCAAACGATCCGCCCGGAAGGATGCGGCGCTCCTCACCGCCGACCTGCACCGCGACCATGTCGGTGAGGCGATTCTCGAACACGAGCTGTGGCTGCCGGAAAAACATCGCGCCTGCCGCGAGCGCGAGCACCGGGAGCGCGATGGCGAGAACGACCCACCCAAGACGGCGTCGGACTGTCGGATTGTCTGACCGTTTGACGGTCCGACCGTCCGACGGTCCGACCGTCCGACGTTTTTCGGTTGCGCCACTCACCAGCAGCTGCGTAGCGGCCTGAGCCGCGCTAGCCCGTGAGCGCACCGTACTGGGCTGGCGGTCGCTCTCGAGTGCGGCGATCACCTCGCCGGCCGAGGCGAACCGTTCGCGGGGCTGCTTCGCAAGCAATCGCAGGATCACATCCGACAGTTCGCGCGGCACGTCGGGGTTGACGTCGTGTGCGGCGGGCGGCGGATCGGCGATGTGCTTGCCGACGATCTGCTGTGACGACTCGCCGTCGAACGGCGGCGCGCCGGTCACCATCTGGAAGAGCACGGCGCCGAGCGAGTAGAGATCGGAGGCGGGGCCGAGGTTGGGATCGCCGAGCGCTTGCTCGGGGCTCATGTAGTGCGGTGTGCCGATGACCAGGCCCGTCTGGGTGAGTCCCGCGGAGGCATCGCTGTCGAGCCGGCGCGCGATCCCGAAGTCCACGAGCAGCGGCCGGCCGCGCGCGACGTCGAGCATGATGTTGTCGGGCTTGATGTCGCGATGCAGCAGGCCGGCTTTGTGCGCGTGATCGAGCGCGTCGAGGATCGGGATGATGATCGCGAGCGCGCGCTCGGGTGGGAGTGCTCCAGATCTCTTCAATAATTCACCCGACGACATCCCATCGACGAAGGGCATCGCGTAATACGCGAGCCCTTCCCCTTCCCCCACGAAGTGGATCGGCAGGATGTTGGGATGCTCGAGCCGGGCGGCCGCGCGGGTCTCGCGCTGGAAGCGCTCGATCATCCCGCCGGTCCAGGCGACATCGGGCCGCAGCACCTTCACCGCCAGGCGACGCTCTAAGTCCTTATCCCACACCTCATAGACTTCCGCGAAGCCGCCCGATCCCACCACGCGGCGCACTTCGTACTTCGGACCGAGAGCGCGGCCGAGCTTGGCGAGCGTGCCTTCCGGTGCGGATGTGGGCGCAGACATGGGCGCTACTATGGGGTTACGCTGTACTGGGCGCAAACGGGGCCAAAGCGGCTCCAATAAAGTTCCAAGAAGTCACCACTGTGACATTTCTCACCGCGTGGACCCCAGCATAGTCCCATTTTGTACCTCGGCGGGTTCCCCAAACTCTGTCCCACCATGCTGAGGAGAAGGTCTATGAAGGCCGTTCGCGCGCTCGCGCTCCTGTTACTCGTTGTGCTCGTCTCACCGTCGTGCAGTGAGTCACCTACATCCCCAGCGGTCCCGCCCACGCCCGCACCGGACGCGAGTCTCATCGGCTGGCTGCTCGGGCCGACAGGGCTGCTGAAGTGCTCGAATTTGCCCTACGCCCAATCGACTGCGACGATCGGGCCGCTGGGCGGTAGCATCAGCGCCGGGCCACACACGCTGGTGATTCCGCCGGGTGCGCTGCTCAGCCCGACCACGATCACGATGACGGCGCCCACCGGCCTCGGCGTCAACGCCGTCAAATTCCAGCCGGCAGGGCTGCGATTCCTCACGCCCGCCGCGCTGACGATGAGCTACTCCAACTGCAGTCTGCTGGGCCTTCTCCTGCCGAAGGAGATTGCCTATACGGACGACAATCTCAACATCATTTCGTACCTCCTGTCACTCGACAACATCTTGTCGAAGCGAGTGACGGGTAAGGTCAATCACTTCTCGGATTATGTCGTCGCGTGGTGAGTAGTCTCGCGCTGCAGAGTGGCGCGGCGGACCTGCTGCACGAAGCGCGCAGTCGCGAGCGCGCCGCGTGCATCCCGGAAGCCGTGCACTATTACGAAGCCGCGATCTCCTCCGCCGAGCGGGCTGGTGAGAAGCCGATTCTCGCCGAGGCGCTGCGGCGGCTCGCCGTCGTCCTCCATCATCGCAACGAATCCGCCCGAGCGCGCGACCTGTGCAACCGCAGCTATAAAGTCGCTTGCGCGCTCGGCAACGACGTCCTCGCCGCCGAAGCGCTGAACACGATGGGTGGGTTGGCGCTGCGGACCGGCGCGCTGGAAGAGGCGCGCGCCCAGTTCCTTCAGGCGCTCGACCGCGGCGGCCAGTCGCGCGAGCTGCTCGCCCGCGTCGAGCAGAACCTCGGCATTCTCGCGAACATCAGAGGTCAGCTGGTCGATGCCGTGCGGCACTACGAGCGCGCGGTCGCGGCCTATCGCGCCACGAACGACGAGCACGGCTCCGCTACGGCGTACGTCAATCTTGGCATCGCCCATACGGACCTGCGGCAGTACGACTGGGCGGACAGCTACTTCAGCAAGAGCTTCGAGATCGCGGAGCGTGCCGGGGACGTGTATCTGCAGGGGATGTGCCTCGTGAACCATGCGGAGGCGCATTTCATGCGCGAGCGCTACGACCAGGCGCGCCGCATGGCCGAAGCCGCGTTGGCGATCTTCGATCAGCTCGATTCCCGCGCCGATAAGTCCGAAGCCTACAAGATCATCGGGATGGTGTACCGCGACACCGGCCGGCCCGCGCTGGGCGAGTCGCGGTTGCGCTCGGCAATCGAGCTCGCCGTGAGCGCCGGCTCGGTGCTGAACGAGGCAGAGGCGGTGCGTGAGCTTGCGATCCTCATGCAGACAATGGGCCGCAATCAGGACGCGCTCGCGCTGCTGAACACGGCGCACCGGCTGTTCCGGCGACTCGATGCGCGGATCGACCTGGTGTATGTCGGCGGCAAAGTCTCCCAGCTCGAGAGCACCTACTTCGAAGTCGTCCGCGAGTGGGGGCAGTCGATCGAATCAGCGGACAGCTACACGTTCGGTCACTGCGAGCGCGTGGCGCAGCGGTCCCTCGCCGTGGCGCGCCAGCTCGGGCTCGATGACACCACCCAAACCACGATCCGCCTCGGCGCGTACCTCCACGACCTTGGGAAAGTGCGCGTGCCGCACGAGATCCTGAACAAGCCCGGCCCGCTGACGCACGAAGAGTTCGAGGTCGTGCAGATGCACCCGATCTGGGGCCTCGAGCTGCTGGCGGCGGTCGAGTTCCCGTGGGACCTGAAGCCGATCATTCGCTGGCACCACGAGCGCTATGACGGCACCGGCTATCCCGATCGCCTGCGCGGCGAGGAGATCCCGGTGGCGGCGCAGATCGTGGGGATCGTGGACGTGTATGATGCGCTCACGACCGCCCGTTCCTATCGACCCGCGATGTCGAATGAAGCCGCGCTGCAAGAGATCGAGCGCTGCAAGAGCAGGTGGTCGGAGTCCGTCTATAGCGCCTTCCTGAGCGCTAGAGCAGCAGAGCCTCCACACGATATGCGTGTACCAACCGCGCTCGTTGAGACCATCCGAAGACTGTAAACCGGCCGTCCTGAGAAGCAACCAGCGCTAAAGCATCTCGCTGCTCGTGCACGAACTGTGCGGCGGACAGGTGGCGCGTGCCGCCGAGCTCCGAGGCATGCATCGTGGCGGGCGTGTGACCGAGGATCGGTTCGCGCACCAGCACTTGCTCGACGAATGGGCCGGACTCGGTACGCCCGATCTTCGCGCCGAACGCGAGCACATCCCAGCGATCGCTGAGGACGACGGCGCCGTCCACGGCCGTCAGCCCGCCGATCGCGTCGGTTGCCTCCTTGAAGGCGACGTCGCGCGAGCCCTTGCGGACCAGGTCGCCGAGCTTCGAGAAGGGCGGCGCGACGGTGTAGGGGACGGACACGATCGACTTGCGCCACGCTTCGGTGCCGTGCGGCACGACCAGCAAAGAGCCGCCGTGCTTGTGGGCGCGCATCGAGAGCGCGAGTGGCAGCAGGACGTTGTCCGGATGGCTGGATGCGGGATCGAATCCCAACAGTGTCGCGACAAAATCGGGACACTCGGACGCCAGCGTTCCCTCTGCGTCCACCATCTTGACCTGATCGCCTTCCAGCACCACCACGTTTGCGAACTTGCCGTCAGGATCGGCGCGGCGGTGTTTGATCACTAGCAGGCCGGGCTCGATGACTTCCAGCACAAAGCACAGCGGCGGGATGATGCGCGTCGCTCCCCAGACCGACAGTCCATCGCCGTTCTTCCATACCCCCAGATGAATCCCGGGCCGCTCCACCGCCGGGGCGAGCTTCGTGAGGGTCGTGGGATCGAGCGGGAGTGGCCGCTCTACGAACAGCGCCGTGCCGCCCGCTTCAGGCGGTAGATAGGCGAGGGAAATCGTCGGGGCGCGGCCTTCCTCGCGGCGCAGGCTCGCCCAGAATGCGGCGTTGATGATCCGTTCGATCGCCGCGGCCTCGGGGACCTCGGCTTTGATCCCGGCGCGCTGGATGTGGCGGCGGAAGTGCTGCTCGACGGTATGTGCGACCGAGTGCGCGGGAGGATAGGCTAAGCGGTCCATAGCCCTGAAGCTACTCGACCTTGCAACCTGTGACATCCATCACGCGGAACCGTTAAACATCTGGACCCGAGCGGGGTCATAGGAGCGCACAGTCTTTCCGAGGAGGAGCGCCTTATGAAACGTGATCTGATCATGCTCGCGGCCACGCTGAGTCTCGCGGGCTGCGCGCCAGGATACACGAACGCGGAGTTCGTCTACGCCGAGCCCGTCGAGTACGAGTACGTCGTGCCCGTCGATCGCGTCGTCGTTGTGACGCGGGACGTGCTGATCACGCGGGGCTGGACGGTGTACCGCGTGCAGCGCTCGGGTCCCAACCGCATCATCTGGGCCCGGCGCGGTGACGATGAGATCGTGCGGATCTTCGCGACTCCGCGTGGCGAGCGTGGCGAGCGTGTCGCGGTGCGCGGCCTCTGGGAACAGCGCGAGCGTCGGAAGCACGGCGACCACGGTGACCAGGGTCAGGACGAGCACGGCGATCATGGCCGCCATCGTGGCTGGACGAACCGCGGCCAGCCGCGTGACATCATTACCGATATCGACGTGCGGCTGCGTGCCCGCGGGTAACTAAGCACGGATATAAGGAGGCCCGGGTGTCCTTCTCTAGGATGCCCGGGCCTGTCGTGTGTCGGGACCACGCGGAACCCTCCCTTCTGGTGAATGGTTGTATATACAACTATTATCCTTTGTGAGGCGTCTACCAATGACCGCATCCACCGCTTCCGTCGCCCCCGCCCCCGCCCCCCCGCGTCTTCCCGTCGGCGCAGGCGTCGCGATCGTGATCTGGCTCGGCCTGGCCGTCGCTGCCGGTGCCAGCGGCTTCCTGCTCCAGCTTCCGTTCCCCGGCGCGCAGCTCATCATCCTCGGACTCGTCGCCGTCACGATCGCGATCGCTCTCGTGCGTGGTCCCGTGCGCACCTGGCTCGATGCGTTGCCGCTTCGCGTGCTCGTCGGCTTCAATGCGATGCGCTTGATCGGCGTCGCCTTCCTCCTCCTCGCGGCGCAGGGGAGCCTGAATCCGGTATTCGCGTCCCGCGCCGGCTGGGGCGACATCGCCGTCGCGATTCTGGCGATCGTCTTTGTGCTCGCTGAGCCGCGGCGGATCGTCCTCCACGCGTGGAACGTATTCGGCGTCCTCGATCTGCTCGTCGCGGTGGGCACGGCGACGGTAGTCACGCTCCAGGAGACCACGCCGGATGTGGCGCCGATCCTCACGTTTCCCTTGAACCTCGTGCCGACGTTTTTCGTGCCGCTGCTCTTCGCGAATCACGTCCTCATCTTCAGGCGGTTGGTCGGCAGTGGCCGCTGAAGCGCTGCCTCCACTCCCGTGCGCGTGCGCGAGTCTCCGGCGCGCCGCGCGCGCGGTGACGAGCGCTTACGCGTTTGAGTTGCGCGGGTCGGGTCTCAATCCGACGCAGTTCACGCTGCTCCAGGCGCTGGATCGCAGCGGGCCCAGTACCCAGGGCACCTTGGGCGACTTGCTGGCCCTCGACAGCGCGACTCTCACCCGCACCCTTGCGCCGCTCGGGCGGAGGGGTTGGATTCGGGCCGAGCGGGGAGAGGACCGGCGGGAGATCCGCTGGGAACTCACCCCCACTGGCCTGCGCCGGCTCGTTGCCGCGTCGCACGCCTGGAAGCGGGCTCAGACTCGACTCCGCGAGCAACTCGGTGAGCGCCGCTGGGGACGCCTGGCAGGTGACCTCGCCGCGGTCGCGGCGGCGGCTCAAATGGGGGACTGATCATGCTGCAGATCGTGCTGCGTTTTTCCCACGTTTTCTTCGGTGCCTTGTGGGTCGGGATGATGGCGTTCCAGGTGTTCTTCCTGATGCCAGCCCTCGCCGAGGCCGGGCCGGAGGCCGGCAAGGTCATGGGCGCGCTGGCGCGCACGCGCATCCCCATCATCCTGCCCATCTTCGCGCTCATCACGCTGATCTCCGGGTTTTGGCTGATGCAGCGGTTGTCCGGCGGCAATATGGACGCCATGATGCGGACAGCGATGGGAAAGGCGTTCGGATTGGGTGGTGCGTCAGCGCTGATCGCCTTCCTCATCGGCATCGTCGTCATGCGACCGGCGATGCTGCGGTCGGTGAAGTTACAGGAATCGCTGGCCACAAGCGGGCCGGCGGATCGCGCGACCATCTCGGCCGAGCTGCAGAAGCTCAGGGCGCGCGGCAATGTATTCGGGAAGGTCGTGACCGGGTTGATGCTCTTTACTCTCGCGGCGATGGCGGTTGCGCGGTACCTCTGATCCGCCGCCATTCCGCCCACGTCAGCAGAATGACGAACACGTCGAGCACCGTCAGCGCGATCAGCCAGGCTGACGGCTCGACGAAGTAGCGATACAGCTGGTAGAGGCCAAATCCCGCGAACACACTAATCGCCCACGGGAACACCCACCGCTTTTCCCGCAGTAGCCCGTACACCAGCGAGCCCTTGATCACGCCGTGCGACAACAAGAAGATCGCGGCGAACCGCTCGTCTTGCGGCGGGAGGTGGCGCGCGAGCGCCGTATTGTGCGAGAGGCCGACGAGGAGCAGCATGCCGCCGATCAGCTCGAGCAGGCCGTTCACCCCCTTGAGGATGACGCCGATCTGGAAGGCTCGATGGATCGAAAATTCACGTCCGAATGCGGCGCGCATGCGGGGCGCTCCGACGGTAAGGTGAGAAAAACCTAACCGGGCGGTTCGATGGCTTTGTTTCGCCGGTGGCGGCCTGGCGGGCCTATGCAGCACAGCTACTGCTACTTGCACAACCCCAGTGCTCGGGCTCATTGAGAGCCCGCGACCCCCGACTGGAACGCCCCGTTCTAACGTAACTCGCTGCCAGACAATGCATTACGTAATCTGGCCCCCAAATTGCCCCGGTCCTAGGATATCTCGGGCGGGCTACCTATGACCGGCTGGCAGGACTCTTGGACGTTCCGGATCGTGGATCAGGACACGGGGGCGGCAGTCCCCGGGGTCCCGGTTAGCGTGCTCGAGAGCGGCGGTCGCTCCGGCGGTTATTGGGTGAGCGACAGCGACGGGCTCGTCCGAATCCCGAAGCACGATCAGCCGCGGCTGCGGCTCCGCGTCGGGCTTCGCAACGAAGAGGCGATCGAGTTCGACGCCCGCTCGCTCCCCGACGACACGATTCCGCTTACCGCGCCCCGCGACATCTCTGTAGCAGGGACTGCGGCGCCCTCCGCGCCAGCGGCTGCTGCGCCCTCGCCATCCCCGGCCACGACGCCCGGCCACTTGATGCGGTTCGCCCGCATCGGGGTGCTCCCGAAAGACCGCGACACCACCTCTCAATCGAGTCACGACCCCACGTCCGTGCGCTACGGCGTCCTTATCGAGATCGAGCTCGTCTGGCAGTCGCTCGGCGCCGAGGCAGGCGCCACGCTGTACAGCATTTCGCTCGGCCCTGGCGAGGAAGTGAAGCTCGCGATCTCGGATGGGCGCTGGCGCAAGTCGCCGGACGCGCGCGAGCGCCCGCTCCAGATCGTCGCGAAGATGGTCGGCGCGCGCCAGATCGGCGACGGGTTGGATGCGATGCCGCTCGATGTGTGCATCGCCGCCGACCTGCCGAGCGCCGCCGCCGACACCGTCAAACTCCTCGCCGAGCGCACCGCGCGGACGTGCGAGGCGCTGCGGCGCCGGGCGCTGGGCGTCACCGAGCTCGACGGCGAGAAAGCCGCGGGCGCGACGCTGCGCACCCTGCGCAACATGCGGTCCGAGGGCGTGCTCACCTATCATTTCGTCGAGCCGGTCGAACGCCACCGCGTGATCGTGCGGACGCCGCGCTTCCGGCCGGCGCTGCTCGTGCCGTTCCAGCTGCCGAACATCGCCACGCGCGAAGTGGTGCGACGCTTTGGGCACGCCCTGCGCCGTAACCTGCTGGACCGCACGCTCGGCGCCGACGTCGACCTGGTGCGTGGCCCGGACGCGGTGTCGGCGGCGGTGGAGCAGCGCGTGTACGCGCACATCTCCGCCCATCTCGCCTACTACTCCGCCACGATCATCGCCGCCGGGGACCCGGCGGAACGGTTCTTCGCCCTCGCCAAGCTGCGCGATGCCCGCGGCTACCCGCTGACCGATCTGATCGAGAACAGCGTGGTGGACCGCGTGGGCAATTATGTTGCCTTCCCGCTCCGCTCCGTCGCCCACACGTCGCCGGAGTGGCGCAGCGCACTGACCTCCGGCTCCGCGCAGCCGGCTCGGGCGTCGCAGGAGTTCATCGTCACCCTGCCGGTCCCGGGCGTCTGGCTGCGCTCGGAGCTGTTCCCCGCTCATGTCGCGACCGAGAGTGACGCCGGCGCCGAAGAGGCGAAGCCGGAGGGACGTACGGAGCGGCGCAAGCGAGGCTAGTTTAGCGGCTCATGGGCCTGGCTGCAGCGCTGTCTGGCCGGTACCGCATCGAGCGCGAGCTCGGCCGCGGCGGCATGGCGACGGTGTATCTCGCCCACGATGAGAAGCACGATCGGCCCGTCGCGCTGAAGGTGCTGCGGCCCGAGATCGCGGCCGCGTTGGGCGCGGAGCGGTTCCTGCGCGAGATCGCGATTACCGCCCGCCTCGACCACCCCCACATCCTCACGTTGATCGATTCCGGCGCCGCCGACGGATTTCTCTTCTACGTCGTTCCGTACGTGCGCGGCGAGTCGCTGCGCTCACGGCTCGACCGCGAGAAGCAGCTGCCGGTCGTCGACGCGGTGCGCATCACACAACAGGTCGCGGGCGCGCTCGACTACGCGCACCGCCAGGGCGTCGTGCATCGCGACGTGAAGCCCGAGAATATTCTGTTGCACGAAGGTGAAGCGATGGTGGCGGACTTCGGAATCGCGCTCGCGCTCGAAGCCGCGGGGGATCGCCTCACCGGGACGGGAATCTCGGTGGGCGCGCCGGAGTACATGAGTCCCGAGCAAGCCGAGGGGCGTCACGACCTCGATGCGCGCAGCGACGTCTACTCGCTGGGCGCGGTGCTGTATGAGATGCTCGCGGGCGAGCCGCCGCGCACCGGACCGACCGCGCAAGCGATCATCGCCAAGCTCTTGAGCCAGCCGCCGACGCGGCTGCAGGTGGTGCGGGGCGACGTGCCGCCGGGTGTCGCGGCCGCGGTCACGACTGCGCTGGCGAAGCTGCCGGCCGATCGCTTCACGTCGACCGCCGCGTTCGCCGCGGCGCTGTCAGCGGCGCCAACGACAAGGATGCCGAGCCGTCGGCGCTTCTTCGTCGCGCTCGCCGCGGTTGCGGTGCTCGCGCTCGCTGGCTGGGGTTGGCATTTGTGGCGGGCGTCGTATCGCCCGCTCGTCATCATGATGGACTCGACGCACCCCGATCGTGTCTACGACGAGGAAACGATCCGGGCGAGCGGCACCAATGCGGACGTGATCAGCGACATTCTCGCCGACCTGCCGATCGTGCGGCAGAAGGAGACGGGGGGGCCGGGTTGGCACCGCTATGACGAGATGGTGGCGTTTCATCCCGACCTCGTCATCATGCACTACTCCACGTTCCGGGGGTCCGATTCAGGCGATGCGCGGCCGGGATTGAAGACATTCCTGACCTACTTTGCCGACCGCGACCGGCACACCCGCTTCCTCATTTATACTCGCTCACGCGAAGCGGCAATTCGGGAGGTCGTGGACTCTCTCATGGCCGATGTGGAGGCGCAGCATCCGGGGCTGGTCGCGCGCCTCACGTTCTTCGGGACTCCGGATCACGGCGGTGGGCCGCATTGGCGCGATCCGGTGACGGCGGGCGAGCTGAAGCTCGCGGTGAAGCGGATCCTCGGGCTCGAGTGAGCGCGCGGCGATGAGCTGCTGTGACGCCCCGGCGTGGGTCTGCCAGTTCGATCAGAAGCGCGCGGCCGGAGACCTCCGAGACTATCGCGAGGGCGGTCCTGCGGCAACGACGCGGGCGCTGATCGACGCGCTGGTCCGCGCGGGCGTGGAGCAGCGCACGGTGCTCGACATCGGCGGCGGCGTGGGCGCCATCCAGCTCGCGCTGCTCAAGGCGGGCGCGCGCGCCGCGACGAGCGTCGATGTCTCGGCAGCCTATCTCGCTGCGGCGGGCGCGGAGGCGGCACGCCAGGGCCTCAGTGAGCGTATCACTTTTCAGGTCGGCGACTTCGTCGCCCTCGCGCCCCGCATTCCTGCGGCCGATATCGTCACACTGGATCGGGTGGTCTGCTGCTACGCGCAAATGGAGCCGCTCGTGCGGCTTTCAGCCGAGCGCTGTGGCCGGCTGTACGGCCTGGTCTACCCGCGCGACCATTGGTTGGAGCGAAGCGTGGTTGGCATCCAGAACGCGTTTCGTTGGCTGTGGCGAAACCCGTTCCGTTCGTACGTCCACTCCGTCGACACGATAGATTCGGTGATTCGTTCCGTGGGATTCACTGTGCTTCAGAAGATGCGAACATTTGCATGGGAGGTCGTCGTGTATAAAAAGCTATGACCACATCTCCCGGAGCTTCGCCGCGACGTTGACTCCCGCGCCGTTGTTGCCGCCCTCCGCCGCCGCCTCTTTCTCGCCGCCCCCCGCCGCCACTCGTTCGAATGACTCCAACACGGCATCCGGCAAAAACCGCGTCCGCGGCGCATACACATGTCGATCGCCATTCCGACGACTCGTCCCCGTGTAAAACCGATGCGGTTGGATCAGGTAGAGGTGATCGCGCGCTCGCGTCATCGCGACGTACAGCAGCCGCCGCTCCTCCTCGATCTCTTCTTTGCTCCCCGTCGCCATGTCCGAGGGAATACAGCCGTCGACCACGTTCAGGATGTAGACGACGTCCCATTCCTGGCCCTTGGCCGAATGGATAGTCGAGAGAATCAGGTAATCCTCATCGATGAGCGGGTCGCCAGCGAGATCGCCGAGCGCTTCGGGGGGATCCAGCGTGAGATCGGAGAGGAAGCTCTCGCGGCTCTGGTGATTGCGGCCGAGGCCCTCGAGCGTTTCCAGGTCGGCGATGCGAACCGAGGCTCCCTCGTAGAGTCGCTCGAGATGCGGCTCGTACCATTTGCGCACCATGCCGAGCTGGCCAGGCCACTGCGTGGCATGCCGCAATGCATCCAGCAGCTCCGCGAGGCCGGGTGGGACTGTCCCTCCATCGAGCATTCGGCGTGCGTGCGCCGGGCCGATGCCCGGCAACAGCTGGAGCACGCGAAATCCGGCGAGATCGTCTCGAGCATTCTCTGCCCAACGCAGAATGCAGAGCACGTCTTTGACGTGCGCCGCTTCGAGAAACTTGAGCCCGCCATACTTCACGAACGGGATGTTCCGCTTGCCGAGCTCGATTTCGAGGAGATCGGAATGGTGCGCGGCGCGCATCAGGACGGCTTGATGGTGCAGGAGGATGCCCGCTTCGCGCTGCTCCAGCACCCTTTCTACTATATAGTCCGCCTGCGCCTGCTCATCTTTCGCGGCCACGAGCAACGGCTGCTGCTCTGACCGCCGCTCGGAGAACAGGTTCTTCCTGTAGCTCTCGGCGGCGAGACCAATGACGGCGTTCGAGGCGGCGAGAATCGGCTGCGTCGAACGATAGTTCTGCTCGAGTTTGATGACCGTCGCGGGCGGATCGAAGTGGCTCGGGAAGTCGAGGATGTTGCGCACCGTCGCACCGCGGAACGCGTAGATCGCCTGCGCGTCATCGCCGACCACGGTGATCGACGTGCCGAGCTTCAAGACGATTTCGGCTTGCAACGAATTCGTGTCCTGATACTCATCCACGAGCACGTGATCGAATCGCCTACGAATTAGCTCTCCATCGAGATAGAACCAGTAGAGGAGCAGATCGTCGTAGTCCAGTAACGCTCGCGTCTGTTTGGCCTCGACATAGCCCAGAAACAGAGCCTTGAGCTGCTCGACCCAATCGGCGTACGCCGGGAACGACTGCTTCAGCGTGGTCTCGATCGCTCCGCGCGTGTTCACGACGTGGGAATAGATCGCGAGGCACGTATCTTTCCTGGGGAATCGCGCCGGGAGCCTGGCGAAGCCAAGATCGTTGCGGACGACGTTGAGGAGATCGGCGGAGTCCGAACGATCGAGGACGGTGAAGCTCGGATCTAATCCCACCGTATTCGCGTGCAGCCGTAGCAGTCTGTTGGCAATCGAGTGAAACGTTCCCGACCACGACATCCGCGTCTTCTTGCCGACGATTCGCTCGGCGCGACGGGTCATGATTTCCGCCGCACGTCGCGTGAACGTCAGCAGCAGGATGCGACCCGGATCCGCGCCGGCCGTGATGAGGTGCGCGACGCGGTGGGCGAGGGTGTTGGTCTTGCCGGTGCCGGCGCCGGCGATGATGAGGAGCGGGGACGGAGGCGCGGTAGCGGCAGCCAGCTGCGACGCGTTCAGCATGAGGCACCGAATATAAACCGAAGCTCAAACACACGCCTTCGCGCGGTTCGACCAGAGCAGCTGTACCTCGTAGGCGCCGAGCGTCTTGTTCTGCCAGGCACAGATGTCGCCGATCTCGCCATTGGCGTCTCGTACCACCCCTGGCCGGGCACCGGATCGGTGATCGCCTCCGCGAGCTCGTGGGAGCAGACGGACGTCAGTGCGTCGAGCGACCGCAGGTTGCCCAGGCACCCCGAGCAATTGGGGTACGGCACGACCGCGTAATACAGCCCGCCGGCGGAGCGGTCGTGATAGCCGCAGAACGCCTGGCAGGAGCGCTCGCTCCCGGCCACTACCGTGACCCCCGGCGGTAAGAACGCGAAGTAGACGGTGTTCGCCGTCGGCGCGGGGAGCGCCTTGCGCGCCACCTCCGCCTGGAGCAGCTCCTGGATCGCGCTGTCCGTCACGTTGGCGCCGGGCGCACTGTTCGTAACGCGGGCCGTTCCCACATAGCGCCCCGCGCCGATTTTCTGCTGTGGCGTGTTGTATTCGCTGAGTTGGTCGATGTAGGGACTGGTGACCACGAATTGAAAGAAGGCGTTCAGGCCGTGCGCCGTGGCGTCTGCCGTCGCTTCATCCCAGGCCGCTCCCCAGAAGACGGTGACGACTTGGACGGCGCTCAAGAGCGGCCCACCCCGATAGGTGAGTTTCGCCTTCGCGGGCGCGAGGACCGGAGCCGGGGCGGCGACGAGGAGCCCGCCGCCCCGCATCGGGACGACGCGGATCGGGCGGCCTTGCGCCGCTCCGCTCATTGCCGTCTCCTTAGGGAGTGTTGTCCAGATTCCATGATTCGCAACAGCCTCATACCCGGGGTGAACGCGAACGTCACGTCGCTTGACATCGGTTACTGAGCTGTCTAGCTACTTAGCTAATGGTCTACACGATGTGCGCGGCCTGTCCCTGTACCATGCCCCATTTGCCCGGGAGGCGGCCGTAGTGTAGGCGAGGAGTTTCGGAGTGTGACGCGGCTGTGGTCCCCGGAGGATTTCGGAACCACGGCCGTTTTTGTTGTTGGACAGGCTAAAGCACCCTTCAGGGTGTGTACGAAACCATGAGGAGGAGTCATGCCACAGACAGTAGCTGCCGTATCCGACATCTCGGCGCGTGGCTACGCGCGTCCCGAGGTGCTGGTCTCCACCCAGTGGGTGGAGGAGCATCGGAACGATCCCAAGGTCCGCCTGCTCGAGTCGAACGAGGACGTGCTGCTGTACGAGACTGGGCACATTCCCGGCGCCGTGAAGATCGATTGGGTAACCGACCTCAACGATCCGCTGGTGCGCGACTACGTCGATCGCGCGCGCTTCGAGCGGCTGCTGCGCGCGAAGGGGATCAACAACGACACGACGATCGTGTTCTATGGTGATAAGAACAACTGGTGGGCGACGTACGCCTTCTGGGTGTTCCGGCTGTTCGGCGTCGAGAAGCTCAGGATCCTGGACGGCGGCCGGCTGCGCTGGGCGGACGAGGGGCGTGAGCTCGTCACCGAAGTGGCGAAGTATCCGCAGGGCAACATCACGGTACGCGAGCGCGACGACTCGAAGATCCGCGCGTTCCGCGCCGAGGTGGAGCAGCACGTGAAGCGGAGCGGGGAGCTGGTCGATGTGCGCAGCCCTGAGGAGTATCGCGGCGAGCGGTTGCACATGCCGGAGTATCCGAACGAAGGCGCGCTGCGCGGCGGGCACATCCCGGGCGCGAAGAGCATTCCGTGGGGGCGGGCGGTGACACCCGAGACGCATACCTTCCGGCCCGCGGAGGAGCTGCGGACGATCTACGAGGCGGAGAACGGGCTCGGCGCGAACGATGACGTGGTCGCCTACTGCCGGATCGGCGAGCGGTCGTCGCACACCTGGTTCGCGCTGACCTATCTCCTCGGCTTCAAGAACGTGCGCAACTACGACGGCTCGTGGACGGAGTGGGGCAACACGGTGAAGGCGCCGATCGAGAAGCCGTAATGGATCGCGAGACCCGCATCGCCTGGCTGGTCGATCATTACCACCGCCCGCGTCATCGCGGCGCGTTGGCGGACGCGGACGCGCGCGTGCCGGGCGGCAATCCGGGGTGTGGTGATGTGATTACGATGTACCTAAAGGGAGCGGGGACGGGGGACGGGGGAGGGGTGGAGGCAAGTCGAATCGCCGCCGTCGGCTGGGAGGGTGCGGGGTGTACGCTCAGCCAGGCGGCGGCATCGATTCTTGCCGAACGGGTCAATCGCGATCATCCGTCATTCGAAGAGATCCTGTCCTTGCCTCCGGAGCAGCTGATCGACCTGCTCGGCCGCGACATCGCCGAGGCGCGGCCGGGGTGCGCGCTGCTGGCGCTGGGGACGCTCAAGGCGGCGGTGAAGACGGTCGAGATGAATCGGAAGCTTCGCGCAGCTGGGCACTCGGACGAGGAGATTGCCGAGCTCCGCCGAGAGATTGCGAGACAGGGAGAGGCGGCGGGCGTCGTGGTAGGGGAGGGGGCGGAGGACGCAGCCGGGAGCGCGAGTCCTTTAGGACTCGTGAAGTAGCCGAGCCGGCCCTTCAGGGCACGGTTCAAACGAACTCCGCCCACTCAATCCAATACCGATGATTCTACTTTCGTTCTATACGGACGGACCAGCATTGCACCTCCATCATCCGGGCGGCGAAAGCACGTGCTGTCGGATCTGATGCGTCGCTCGTTTCACATCTCTCGCAGCGGAGTGACCGGAGTCACGAGAGGTCGGGCCACGCGCCCCCGTCAGCCTTGCGGCAACCGGCTGATGTCTCGTATCCTGAGCTAACCTCACCGCAGCACCCAGGCGCCCGGATACGGAGGACCGTGAGACGATCTCTCCGGCCCAAACAGGCGCCCGCCCCCGCGCCCAAGCCGATCCACATCCTGCTCGCCGACGACCACTGGGTCGTCCGTGCCGGCCTGCACGCCTTGCTCGATCGCCAAGCCAACCTGCGTGTGGTCGGCGAGGCGGCGACCGGGGAAGAAGCGGTCAGGCAGACCCGGGCCCTGAAGCCGGACGTCGTGCTGATGGACCTCGTCATGCCGGGCATCGGGGGCCTGGAGGCCGTGCGCCGCATCGCCGCCCTCCACGCCGGCACGAAGATTCTCGTGCTCAGCGGCTACCTCCAGGAGGATAGGCTGCTGGACGTGCTCGCGGCGGGCGCCAGCGGCTTCGTGAACAAGGGGAGCCCGGCTGAGAACCTCACGCGGGCGATCCGTACCGTCGCGGAGAACGAAGTCTTCCTCGACCCGAGCGCCGCCAAGGTGCTAGTCGAGCACCAGAGGCAGCCGCGTGCGAAGGGAATAGGCGCCGTGGCCCGGCTCAGTGTGCGGGAGCGCGAAGTCCTCGGCCTTACTGCGGAGGGGCATACCTCGACCGAAATCGGCAAGCTGCTGCGTCTCAGCCCGAAAAGCGTCGACACCTATCGCGCCCGCGTCATGGACAAGCTGGGCCTGAAGCACCGCTCCGAGCTCGTACACTTCGCGCTCCGCGCCGGCCTCCTCAAAACGGAGTAGCACGAGCCGGCGTGTGGGAGTTCTTCCCACGCCACCCACCGATAGTTCCCCACACGTCCCGACGAATCTTCCCGACAGACGGCCGCCCTCCCGCTCGCTACGCTGCCGCTACCGAGGCTTGTCTCGGCACATAACGAAGGAGGGCACCATGAAGCGCATCCTGTTCCTGACACTCGCGGCGGCATTCTTCACAAGCTGCGAGAGACCTACGGCGCCCGCCACGCACGACCCGCCGGCCCTCGCGTTGACCGCTGCGACCAGCACGACATTCAGCGGAGAAGCGACTGTGCTCCAGGCCCAGGTGCTGGACCTGCAGCCGATCGTCGTGGGTCGAGCGGGCCCGCTGCCCGAATCGGGAGGGGCCGAGAAATCGTCGCTGCTGTCGGTCAGCCGGGACGAGACCCTCGACCTCCTCTCGGCCGAGGTCGTCCACGCCGCCGTCGTGGGCCAGGGGAACAGCAGTCATGCGGAAGCGTCCGTTGCGAGCGTGAGCCTGATCGTCGCGGGGAATGTCATCCAGGCCGATCTGCTGCGGTCTCGGGCCCGGGCGACCTGCGACGGCGCCGGACAAGCGAGCGCGAGTGGCAGCTCAGAGCTCGCCGGGCTGGTCATCAACGACCAGGCGATCAGCGTTAGTGGTCAGCCCAACCAGACGGTGGTGGATCTGCCGGCCTTGCGAGTCGTGATCAACGAGCAGTCCGGCTCGGCGAGCGGCAACCAGGCCGACATCACCGTGAACGCGCTGCACGTGACGGCCTTCAACCCCCTCAGCGGCCAGAAGCTCGCCGACGTCATCATCTCCTCGGCGCACGCGGACATCAGCTGCGCCGCGTGCACCCCGCCCGTGGGCGACTTCGTGACCGGAGGTGGTTGGATCACCAACGCGTCGGGAGACCGGGCGAACCTCGGCGTCGCCGGGGGGATCAAGAATGGTGGGCTCTGGGGCCACTTGACCTACATCGACCACGGCCCCAACGGCATCAAGGTGAAGGGCACGGACGTAACGTCGTACGAAGTCACGGGCCTCACCTCGCGTCGCATCAAGGGCATCGCCGAGGTGGACGGGGTGAGCGGCATCGGCTACACGGTAGACGTGACCGACGCCGGCGAACCCGGCCGCGATGACACGTTCTCGATCACGTTGTCGAATAGGTACAGCGCGTCTGGTACGCTCGCCGGTGGCAACATCCAGTTGCACGCCAAGCCGGACGCGTGCCCGTGATTCATGCAGGGGCGGGGAGCCATCGGGCTCCCCGCTCGTGTCCGGCTTGGCGTGCGACTGCCGTGGGTTCGGGTGCGGGGGCGCCGGCTCGGCCACTACGCGCGCTCTGAAGAGCGTTCTAGAGGCCGAAGATCACGTGGTCGAGCGCGTATTTCCCGCCGCCGAGGATCGCGAGCACCAGCGCGCCGACCAGCAGCATGAACTCGAATTCCCACCCGGGCGCGTTCGCTTCTTTGAACTTGCGATGGACCTTGGTGGTGAGGAACGTGATCGCGCCGAGCATCACGATGACGAGACCGAGGGCCGCGAGCTGGGTGAGGAAGCCGAAGATCAGCCCCAGAGCGCCGGCGGGTTCGGCGATCGAGAGGATGCGGAGTCTGGTCAGCAGACCGGCGGGCATCTGGGCGGACGGTTGAGCGCTCCACAGGCCCTTCTTTGGCAAGCCGTGGAAAAGAAAGACGGTGCCGAGGGCGAGGCGCAGGACGAGGAGCGCGAAATCGCTGAATTGGTGCAGCGAGACGAAGAAGCTCATGCCGGCCTCCGGAGTGGTCCTGTAGGTCGTTCAGAAAGTAACCGTTCGTCGAGTCTCTGCTGGGTAGCTTCGCCAAGAAGTAGGGAGAGGTGTCAGGGAGCGTAGCCGCTCGCGCGCAGAATCGCCTCCGCATCGCGCAGCTCGAGCAGCTCACGCACCGCAGCGCGCTTGTCCTTAGCGCGCGCGTAGTAGGCACCGGCGATCCGGTAGCCCACCCAGTAGCCGATGTCGATGGCGCCGTGATTTTTCTCGGGCGGCACCATGCCGTTGTACATCCACATGCGGATTATCGAATCGCCGGCTATTTCCATTTCGTCCTGGAAGTCCACCCAGACGTCGTGCTCATGCGCGCGGCCGTAGACCTGGCGCGGTGCGTTGGCGGCCCACGACCCCACGGCGAGCTCGGCCAGGAAATCGGCGATGCCTTCGCCGAGCGCGTGGCGCAGCAGGGTGTCGTGCTGGCCCTCTGGCGCGGGCTTCTGCTGGGTGTGCACCGCCTCGTGCACGACGAGGCCAACGAGCGATTCGAACGTATGCGTGGGGAAATTCTTCCGCGCCCAGTCGGGCAGCTCGTCGAGCGGTGTAGCGGGGTCGCTCGCACTCTGCTCGGTGCCGATCAGCATGCCGCTCTGCGCAGTCGTGCCGCCGGTCGAGAGCGTGCCGATCAGGAAGTAGACGTTGGGAAAGCGGGCTTCGGGATACAGCACTGCGAGCCGGGTCAGGCCACGCCGAACCCCTTGCGTTATCCGCGAATTGGTGTCAACCGCAAGCGTCGTGGCGCGCACGGCGGAGTAGTAGCGGGGGTACTGCGCGAGCGCCTGCAGCAGCTGCTCGGCGGCGGATCGCTCGTAGAACGGCGCGGTGACTTTTTTCACGCTATCGCGGGGCAGCGAGTCGAGCCGCGCTTTGGGCCACCCGGCCCGAGCGAGCCGCGCGCGGACGGTGTCGGGATTCATGAGCCGCACGCGTATCCAGTCGCGCAGGCCCGGCGAGCCGGGCTGGAAATACACCCTCTCGAAGATGCGCACGCGCTCGGCCGAGTCCTTGCCGGCGGCTTGGTCGTAGGCGCGCCAGAAGTTCGGGATGTCGCGCGTGACGATCTGGACGGAATCGATGGGCGTCTGGAGGGCCAGAACGATTGTGATCAGCAACATGGTGGCCTCAGCGGACGAGATGGAGAAGCGTGTCCGAGATGGCGAGGGAGGTCAAGGTCGCCCCCGCATGTTGCGGGCTCGCAACAATTGCTCGATGCCGTCGGTGAGCCGCATACTCTCTTCATCCTGTCGGTCTCTCCTTCGCTCTGACGCCTCCCAGACGCCACTTCGAATCTGAGACTGCTGAGCCAGTCTCGCGGCAAAGGGTCAGCGGTGGCGAAAAGAATCCCGATCTTGGTAGTCGAGGACAATCGGCTGGTGCGCGACGGCATCATCGCCATGCTCGCCGAGCAGCCGGACCTCAAGGTCGTCGCCGCGGTGGCCGGCGCGCCCGGGGCGCTCGAGCGCGTGCGCGAGGTAAGACCAGAGGTGGTGGTCCTTGATGCCGCCCTCGGGGATCACGACAGTCACCGCCTCGTAGCGGCGATCAAGCACGCGGCGCCCGAGGTGCGGGTCATCGTGATGGACGTGCTGCCCGTACCGGAGGAGTTGCACGACTTTGTCCACGCGGGGGCGTCCGGGTTCATCGCGAAGGACGCGACGCTCGACGCCTTTGTCGGCACAGTTCGCTCGGTTGCAAGCGGGACAGATGTGCTTCCCCCAGCGTTAACCAGCACGCTCTTCGCTCACATTGTAAGGGTCGCGGTGGCCCGTAAATCGTCGGACGTGATCAACGCCGTGCGAATGACCGAGCGCGAGCGGGCGGTGTTCGATCTGATCGCGGACGGGCTGAGCAACAAGGAGATCGGGGAGCGCCTCCACCTCGCCACCAATACGGTGAAGGGACACGTCCACAACATCTTGGAGAAGCTCGCCCTGCACACGCGCCTGCAGATCGCGGCGTACGCGCGGAGCGGCGGAGCGTCTGACTCGCCGTCGCCGTAGCTCGATCGTATCACCCCGGGCGGTCCGGTCCCTCCGACCCAAACGAACCGCATCCCTTTCGCTCCGTCCGATCCGTAGCAGCGGGTTGCATCGGCACCGCATTTCTCTCCCCGTACAAGGCCGCGTCTATTGCACTCACGTTTGCCTCAATAGGAGCGTGCCATGCGGACCCTCGCACTCGCCGTAACAGTCAGCGCCGTCATCTCCGTCGGATGTCGCGACCAGCAGCCGGTGCAGCCGACGGCGGGCGCGGGCCCCGCGTATTTGATCTCGGACGGCGCACACAACGGCAACGCGCACGTTTTTTTCCTGCCACCGCTTGCGCCCGATCCCGGCGCCCTGTTTCATGCCGGCGCATTCAATGCCACACTCTCGCCGGTCGTGGAGGTCTGCATCCTTACCGGGGATCCCAGCAGCGGAGCCCCCGTCGACTGCATGACGAGCGGTGGCACTCCGGTGCTCGTATTCGGGCCCGCCCCGATGGCCCTCGACCTGGCGAACGAGCAGTACACGGGTAACTGGGACACGAAGTCGCCGACGCTGCTGGACCCGACCAAGTTCTATCGCATCCTCGTCCGGGGGGCACCCAAGGGGACGGCACTCGGCTTTCTCGACGTGGACCCGGTCGACCGGGGGATGAAGAACCTGAGGACCGGCGACGTCGTGCAATTCCAGGATGGCCGGACGCTGCCGATCAAGCTGCGGATCGAGGACGGGGCGTTCGGGTCAACGAACCCGGATCACGTCGAGCATGTCGTGGGGAATGTTGCGACGACCGTGACAACGAACACCGGGTTCGCCGGCGCATCCTTCCCGGACAATTGGCTTCCCCAAGGTGCACTGGATGCGGGCATCAACCAGGTCGTGCTGATCATCGAACGCATCCCCGTGGGCCCGGGGACGAACGACCAGACTTGTCTCCAGAGCGGTCTGACGGAGCGCGAAGGCTGCTATCGGTTCCGCACCGATCCGGATCTCCACGACTTCGGTCCCTTCAGTCAGCTCGTCACTGCTGGTGTGTGTGTCGAGTCTCCGAACCTCATCGGTAACCCCAATGCGCCTCCGTTCGAGCTGCACCGCCGGGTGGAGGTAGAGGGCGTGCCGGCAGGGCCGACGATCGATCTCGCGGAAGTTGCCGCGCCCTTCTTGACGTGCGCGAACTTCGGGCCGACCCCGCCCTCCATCGGGACCATCAATTCGGGCAGCGTGCTGGACCTCGCGAGCGCGGGCTGGCATGCCCTCGTGCGCGGCATCGAACGCTTGGTCACGCCGGAAGCGCTGCACGCTTTCGACTTGGGGGCCGGCGGCAGTACCGACGGCTTCAGCCGGATCGGCTGGGCGCGGCATGTGACGATGACGAAAGTCGGCGGCACCGACGGCAACTCCGCAATCGCCGGCACTACGCTCACACCGGACCCAGCGGTGTGCCTGACGCTGACCCATCACGGTGTCTCCAGCCCGTTGGGGAACGAGCCGGTGACCTTCACCGTCATGACGGGCGCCGGAACCGTCGGGGGCGGGGGCCTGAACGCGGTAATAGTGACCACCGACGTGGGGACCGGTTGCGCGCACGCGCCGTGGGTCCTTGGAACGACGCCGGGGCCGAACACGCTGACCGCCGCCGCGCTCGCGAGCGGGAGTCCGTTGACCTATACGGCCACGGGCACGGGACGGGTGACGGGTAAGCCGCTCTACATTGCCAACGAAGTCTTCGGCAGCAGCATCACCGTCTACGCGGCGGGGGCGAGCGGAAACGCGACGCCCGTGGCCACGATCGCGGGCGGCAACACCGGACTGAGCTTGCCGTTTGGCGTTGCCCTGGATGGCGCGGGCAAGATCTACGTTACCAACAGCGGTGGCGGCGGCATTACGGTCTACGCGGCGGGGGCGAGCGGGAACGTGACGCCGGCGGCCACGATCGCGGGCGGCAACACCGGACTGGACTCCCCGACTGGCATCGTTCTGGATGGCGCGGACAACATCTACGTTGCCAACAGCGGTGGCAACATTACGGTCGATGGCAGCATTACGGTCTACGCGGCGGGGGCGAGCGGGAACGCGACGCCGACGGCCACGATCGCGGGCGGCAACACCGGACTGAGCATCCCGCAGGGCATCGCCCTGGGTGGCACGCGCAACATCTATGTCGCGAACATAAACAACAACAGCATCACGGTGTACGCGGCGGGGGCGAGCGGGAACGCGACGCCGATGGCTACGATCGCGGGCGGCAACACCGGACTGAGCTTCCCCGTTGGCATCGCCCTGGATGGCGCGGGCAACATCTACGTCACCAATTTTCGCGGCAACAGCATCACCGTCTACGCGGCGGGGGCGAGCGGGAACGCGACGCCGACGGCCACGATCGCGGGCGGCAACACCGGACTGGGCTCCCCGGCTGGCATCGCCCTGGATGGTGCGGGCAACATCTACGTTGCCAACAGCGGTGGCAGCATTACGGTCTACGCGGCGGGGGCGAGCGGGAACGCGACGCCGACGGCCACGATCGCGGGCAGCAACACGGGGCTAACCAATCCAACGCTGATCACATTCTAGCACGCTCGGCCGGTGAGTCTTGCCAGGCCCAGGCATTTTAACACCCGTTTCTTGGTCGGGTAATCCGTGCGCTGAAAGCCTGCCCTGAGCGCAGCGAAGGGCGCCGGCTCGGCCACTACGCGAGCCCTGAAGGGCTCTCTCCTTTCGAGGCGCCGAAGGGTCTGCCTGGGGACAGCAATCAGGGCCCGACCACGACCCCAAACTGGAATCGTCGCTCGGAGTTGAAGAACCGCCAGTCGAACCGGAGACCGAGGTCGAAGGGATTCAGGAACGGCGTCAGATTCCCGACCTGAAAGCCCAAGCGATAGAAGTGGCTGGTCATCGGCTGGGTCCAGAAGCTCCCTGCGTCAATCGCGAACGTCAGAGGCAGTCCCCTGATGCCGGGGATGCCGCTCTTGGCGAACAAGAGGCGACCGAAGTCGTGGTGCACCTTCACCAGCGCGACGCGGGTCGCGTACACATTGCTGTCGCTGAGTGCACCGTGCCCGCGCTGCAAGCTCCAGCCGAAGAGCCCGAAATTCACGCCGAATTCGCGCTGCGGTGGGACGGCGCCGGTGGTGGTGGCACCGGCGAGGGTGAGCGTGGTGAGTCCCAGGCCCAGCGTCGGCTGGCGCCGCTCGATTTGAACCGCGTACCGGCCCCAAGCGGGGGCGGCGGCGGCGCGCTCACTGGTCAGCGTGATCCGTGTGGACGTCAGTTGGGCAAGCCGGGTGTCCCCATCGAATCGCCGGACCACGGGCCGGGAGTCGTACGTCACGGCCGCAGTGACGGACCGCAGCGGGCCGTCGGCGATCGGCGGGTTGGGTCGGACGAACTGCCGGTTGCCGAACAGCGGATACGCGGCGAGTGAGAGACTCGATTCCGCCTCGTCGGTGTAGCGGAGATCCAGCCGAGTGAACGGGAGTACTCTGACGCTTGCCGTAAGGGCGTAGCCGTGCGCCCGATAATAGTCCTGGAGGTCCCTTCCGAACAGCAGTGCGTTCAGATCGTCGCCGGCGCCGCGCGTCCTGTCGCCGGGCATGCGCGCGGTGATGGTGGGTCGCGTCGTGGTCTCATCGTAGTACGAGCCGCCGAGCCAGAGCTGGTGCGGTTCCGAGATTCGAACCTGGCCACCGAGGCGGTACTGCGGGCTTCCCTCCAACTCGTCCGTCGCGCTGGCGCGACCGAGTTTGGCTTCGAGGATGGCGCCGGGCGGTCGCGCCGTGTGGTGCAGGCCGAGGAACGCGCCGTCGACGCGATTGACGTGGACTTCGGGGCCAGTGGGAATGAACCGGGCGGCCTCAACGGCGCGGCGCACGTGTGCAACCGCGGATGGCCGCTCGCGTCTGCGGTACTCCCGCGCCCACGCGGCTCGCTCGGCGGCCGAGAGTGGCGCCGTCCAGACAGCGCTGTCCATGCGAGCGGCGTGCTTGTCGACTGTGACGCGGACCTCGCCGAGATCCTTGGGCGGGTGACCTTCGGCAAAGCGGAAGTCGGTCAACGCGGCCACCTGCTCGAACGTGCCGCGCCGCGGGAAGCCCGGAATCGGTACGGTGAGATGCACGACCGGAAGCTTGAGCGTGACGTCGCCGGTCAAGCGGATGTCGTCGGGCATCCAGACGTTATTTCCCAGATCCCGCAGCGACACTTGGTAGCGGAGCTTCGTGATGAACGGGAATTGCACCACGTCGTTCACGCCCACGTTGATCGAGGCCACGTCGAACGTGGAGTCGACGATGTCGACGAACCCGACGAAGAGTGGTGACGCGTTGGTGCGGGGCTCGACGGCGAGCCGGTAGGTGCGTCGCGGCACATCATCGCGGAAGAACGTGTAGACGATCCGATAGCGGTACGAGTCGAGCGCGTCGTCGGCGAGCGGTGAGACGAGTGAATAGCGTCCCAGCTCGATCCGCTCTCGATTGAAGTTCACGATCTCGCGGACTGCGACGAGGTTGCCCCCGGCGCCAACGCTGCCCATGCGCCGGCGGGCGAGAATCGTTTCCTGATAGCGGTCGGGTGCCTGCCAGTAGGCTGCGCTCTGGGTCTCGGTGATCGCGGCGATCGATGCGGCAGAATCGAGTGACTGATCGAGGTCTTGGAGGACGAGCTTGACGTCGGCGCGGTACTGATAATCGTGGTGAGTCGAGCGGCGTTCGTGTTTGCGCCCGATCGCGGCCGCGATGATCCGGCGCGCCGGATCGATCGTGTCGGTGGCCTGGGCCGGCGGCGCTGCGCCGGGCGTGGTGAGCGACCCGGCGAGCGCGGCCCAAAGCACAGTGGGAATCATTTACGTATAGGCTACGCGCCTCGCTGCCTACCGGTCAGTCCTGTGCGGGCGGCGGTGCGGGACGCGCGAGGCGCGGTCGGTGAAAGTATCACTGCGAAACGTGGGGGTGGGGGGTGCTCATCCGTCACGCTTTTGTCCGCTTCCCGCTGGCTCAGCAACCATCCGGAGGCTTCGCACGTCCTATAAGCCAAATGCCGTCGTCACCCATGCAACCGGGGAGGGTTATGAAGACGGCTACGTACCTTCTTGCAGTCGCCACGTTTCTCGTCGCACCGAGTCTTTCCGCTACACAATCGAGCGCCCAGTCGGACAATCCGGCCGTTCTCACCAGCATTCAGGCGTCGGCCGGTGAACTCAGTCCCGAGGTGCAGCTGTATATCGGCCGCGGTGATGAGTTGAGCCGTCACCTTCGCTATGACGCAGCGGCACGAGACTACGCCCGAGCCGCCGACATTGCTCGCCGCGAGGGGCACCTGGCCAGCGGGGCGAGTTGGAAGCTGGCGAGCGCACACTTCTACAATGGCAACTTGGTCGGCGGCGCCCTTGCGTTGGATCAACTCGCGAATGAAGCAGCACTGGTGGGTGATCTCGAGGTGGAAGCCCTTGCGCTCTACTACGCCGCCTGGTTAGACGGCAAGGCGGGCCAGAAGGCCGAGATGGCAGTCCGTGTCGCGCGGCTCGAGGGGCTGCTGGGCTCACGGTATATGCCGGTCGCGCTCCGCGATCGCCTCAGCGGTTGGCTGCAGACCTTGAGAGAAGTCGCGATCAAGTAATGGGGTCGGCATCAAGGCGCGGTGGGGATGGTCACCTGCCGCGCCTTATTGCGTTGCTTCCGTTCTTTGTGCGCCTCCCTTTAGCGGGACCCTGGTCGTACGTTTCCACGATGAATAGACGCGACTTTCTGCAGCGGGCGGGGGCAGCATCCGCGAGCCTGATGTTCGCCCCGCGTGTGGCCCTTCCCGACGACTGGCGCCAGTTCGAGGTGATGACGCGCGTCGAGGTCGTGAAGCCCGTCGGTGCGACGCGCGTGTGGGTGCCGGCCGCGCTCGTCCAGCGGACCCCCTACCAGCAGACGTTGGCCAACACGTTCAACGCACCGGGCGGGCAGGCGCGCTTCGTGGAGCGCACGGACGACGCGCTCGGACTCGTGGTCGCGGAGTTTCCGGCCGGAGTGCCGCCGGTGGTCACGGTGACGAGCCGGGTCGCGACGCGGAATGTCGCCGTGGATGTGGGGATGCAGCGTGGTGGGATGGATGTACGGGCGCAGCATGCTGCGCCCCTACACCCCAACCTGAAGCACTTCCTACGTCCCACGCGTCTGTTGCCTACCACTGGCATCGTCAAACAGAAAGCCGACGACATCACGCGCGGCGCGACGAGTGACGTCGACAAAGCGCGCGCGATTTACGATTGGATCGTGGACCACACGTTCCGCAAGCCCACGACGCGCGGCTGCGGCTTGGGCGACATCCGCTACATGCTCGAGACCGGCGACTTGGGTGGCAAGTGCGCCGACCTGAACGCGCTGTTCGTCGGCCTCGCGCGCGCGTCGGGGCTGCCGGCGCGCGACGTGTACGGCATTCGGGTCGCTCCCTCGGCGCTAGGATACAGAAGTCTGGGCGCGTCCTCCGACCATGTCACGAAATCCCAGCATTGCCGCGCCGAAGTCTATCTCCAGGACGACGGCTGGGTGCCCGTCGATCCCGCCGACGTGCGCAAGGTGGTGCTCGAGGAGCCGCCGGGAAACCGGCCGCTCGATGACGCGATGGTCACCGCGGCGCGCGCGCGGCTGTTCGGATCGTGGGAGATGAACTGGATGGCGTACAACTTCGCGCACGACGTCGCGCTGCCGGGTTCAGGCGGCGAGCCGCTGCCGTTCCTGATGTATCCGCAGGCGGAGACCGCGGAGGGCCGAATCGACAGTCTCGATCCCGACGCATTCAAGTACGAGATCATCGCCAGAGAGATGGAGCCTCGCTAACTCGGCTTGCGCTGCTTGTGCAGCGCCTGCTCGGCGGGAATCTCGCTGCCGTTCTGATCTACGTAATGGATATCGAACGGTCCATCCGAATGCAGGAAGAACGAACACGGTCCACCGACGCAGGTGAACTGGTGCACATGTTTGACGGGCGCGTACGCAAACCCGCCGGAGTGCAGGTTCAGCGCCGCTTCGCCCTTCATTTCCACCCGGCCCGTGCCGCTCACCATCATCAGTTGTTCGTTGGGCGAATGAAAGTGCCAGGGCGCGCTACAGCCCTTCGTGCCCTTGACCAGCAGGATCGACGGTCCGCTCGACGGGTCCCCCCGTTGCACCGCCAGCGTGAGGCAGTCGGGAAGAGCCGGATTCTTCTGGAACTGACTGGGCGTGGGGTTTTGAGCCACGGGTTTGTCGGCCTGCTGAGCGACCGCGGCAGCGGTCATCAGGGATAACAACACGACCCCGCATGGAATCCGCACGGCATCCTCCTGTGTTGGCGCATCGGCGTTGGACGGTAGACGACACCAGACAATAGAGCGGAAGCGGCCCGCCGCGCCTTTTGTTGCAATCGAGGGTTACCTAGTCTTGCGCGAGCCTGAAAATGTGCCTTTGAGGACGCTCCCCGACGCATAGTGAGCCTCGTACGTGCCGGTCACCGCGTCGCCGTTGAAGTGCCCTACTTCGCGCACCCTCGTCACCGTTTGACCCGGTCTCAGGACACTGGGAAATCGACCCGCTTGGAAGACAATGCTGTCACCACCGCTGGCAAGAACCCGAACTGCGATCGGTTTGCGACCGGCGAACGCGAGCGTCCACGTCTTGCCGTTCGGCGACACCCGAATCACGGAAGCGACCCCGCTGTCCGTCTTGATCTCCCAGGTGCCCGCGACGTCGGAGCGCTTGATGCCGCCGCCCGGTGCGGCGGGAGGGTTCTGAGCGCTGGCCGCGCTCGCGGAGGCGGCGGCGAGAACTAGGCCAGAGAGCAGGAGACGGCGCATGGTGTGCTCCTGAGAAGAAGTGTGACGGCAAACATGATCCACGGTGGCGGCAGTGTCCATGGATCACGAAAAGCAGGGATGACAGGCTCGCTGTCGCTTAAGAGGAATGCAACGTCCTATCGCGTTAGCGGGCCCAGCCGTATCGTAAAGTCATCATGACCCCGCTGCTGCTGGCCGTTGTTCTGCTCTCGCAGCGCGCGGATACCATCCGCTACGCCATCATCCTGAGTGGCAACCGCGCCGGCTCGGAGGTCGCCATTCGCGAGCCGGATGGCACGCTCCACTTCTTCCAGGAATACAACGATCGCGGCCGCGGCCCGAAGCTCGAGTCGCGCTTCACCCTCACGGCCGACGGCATGCCGCGGACGGTGTCGATCACCGGCAACGACTACTTGAAGGTGCCGGTGGACGAGCGGTTCACGCTGCGCGGCGATACCGCGGCGTGGTCATCGAGCGCCGAGCGAGGCAGCCGGCATCTGGTCGCGCCCGCGTTTTATGTGTCGATCTACGGGCCCTCCAGCGCGGACTTCATGCTCGCTCAGGCCGCAGCGACGGCAGCGAACGGCGAGATTCCGCTCCTGCCTGAGGGCCGCGCACGAGTCAAGAAACTCGAGCAGCGCACGGTGACCGCGGGCGGGCGCTCTGCCCGCATCACCCACTATCAAGTCGAAGGTCTCGGTTTCGCGCCCTACGACTTCTGGCTCGGCGAGGACGGCCGCTATTTCGCCTTCGTGGGAGGAGCGTGGTACCGCGTAATCCGGGAGGGGTGGGAATCCATCGGCGACGAGCTCGCTGCCGTGCAAGACTCGATGGAGAAGCAACGCGACGCCGCGCTGGCGCGCGTGATCGGCGAACATCCCGGCGGCGCGGTCGTCTTCCGGCACGCGAGTGTCTTCGATGCCCCGAACGCACGTCTCCTGCGCGATGAAACGGTGGTGGTGCGCGGCAATCGGATCGAGTCGGTTGCTCCGGATAGCGCGGCACGTGCCCCCACGGGGGCGCGGATCATCGACGCGCGCGGCAAGACGCTCTTGCCGGGGCTGTGGGACATGCACACGCATCTCGGGCCACTCGATGGCCGGCTGCACATCGCGGCCGGCGTGACCAGCGTGCGCGACATGGCGAACGACATCGACCAGCTGCGGCAGCTGCGCCTGGCGTGGGACTCGGGCAGCACCATTGGGCCGCGCGTCATGATGGCGGGTTTCATGGACGGCCCGGGCCCCTACCAGGGACCCACCAAGGTGCTCGTGAGCACGCCCGAATCGGCGCTCGCCTGGGTCGACCGCTACAAGGCCCTCGGCTACGAGCAGATCAAGATCTACAGCTCGATGGATACGGCGCTGGTTCCCGTGATCGCGAAGCGCGCGCACGCGCTCGGCCTGCGCGTGTCCGGGCACATCCCCGTGCACATGACGGCGGCGCGCGCGGTGCGCGAAGGCTACGACGAGATCCAGCATATGAACATGCTGTTTCTCAATTTCCTGGGCGACACGCTGGAGACGCGCACGCCGATGCGGTTCATCGCAGTCGGCCGGTACGGTCCCGATCTGGATCTCGCATCCGACAGCGTGCGCGCATTCCTGCAGCTCCTCAAAGACCACACGACCGTGATCGACGCGACCGTTGCGACATTCGAGGCGATGTACACGGCCCGGCCGGGCAGCATGGATGCGGGCGCTCAGCGGATCGAGGCTCGCATGCCGGCGCAAGTGCGGCGCGGATTCCTCCTGGGCGGCCTCGCGCAGAGCGACTCCGAGCGGACGCGCTATCGCGCGGCATACGCCAAGATGCTCGCATTTGTGAGGAAGCTATACGACTTCGGCATCCCGATCGTGGCCGGGACGGACGCGCTGGCCGGGTTTAGCTTGCACCGCGAGCTCGAGCTCTATAGCCAGGCCGGCATTCCCAACGCCCGAGTGCTGCAGATCGCGACCTGGGGCGGTGCGACCGTCATGAAGCGCACCGATCGGTTAGGTGCTATCCGTCCGGGATACCTCGCCGATCTGGTCCTGGTGGACGGCGACCCTGTCGCCGATATCGCCAACATCCGGCACACGGATCTCGTGATGAAGGACGGCGTGATCTACGATCCGGCGGCGATTTATCGATCGCTGGGCGTGCTGCCGTGGCGGGAGGCGGCTGTACCGATTCCTTAAGAATCCACCTGCAGCGAGACGTTTTCCCGTGCGTTGAAACGCCGGCTCGGCGACTACGCGAGCCCTGAAGGGCGCAGCCGTTCAGCCACTAATACCGCAGCGCGTACTGCAGCTTGGCCGACAGCCGGTTGGAGTCGAACGTCCACGGGAGGCCGCCGGGCGGGACGGTGATGTTGTGATTGTATGTAAGGAAGAGATCGCCGCCACTGCGAAACGTCCACCGGATGCGGATATCGCTGCCGAGCTGACGCGAGGAGTTGTCGTACTGTGTGAAGCTGTTGAATTCGAGGTCGGGTGAGACGCTCACGCGCAGCCGCACACCGTAGCGTTCGAGCACGAACGGGACGCGGGGCCCCCCCCCATGGGAGACGATCGCGCCCTGATCGCGCTCACCGCTCAGCTCCACGATCAGCAGCGGCGCGGGCTTGAGGAATACGGTGCCGATCGCCTCACTGAGGTGCCCGTTGTAGAACGCGCCGCCGTAAAACGTGAGCGCCCAGCTCACGCGGCGCTTCGCGGCGCGGACGTAGTCGGCGCGGAAGCGCAGGAACCGGTAGTCGCCGGCCGGAATCGTATCGCCCGGCGCGATGGCAAACGGCGCGTCCACGCGCTCGGCCTCTGGATGCGCGGCGATCGCGAGCTGATCGCCATTCTGAAAGCTGAAATTGAGCGGGGCAAATCGCCCGTACAGCGTCTGCCATCTCCCGCGCAGATCGGCGATCGCCACGGCGATCAGCTCGAAGGTCGCGCGATACAGCCAGGGAGAACGCGACGGCGGTGTGTTGTAGTTCAGCGCCAGGTTCCATTGCTGCACGCCGGGGCGCGGCACGAAGCCGAGCGCCGGTTGAAAGCCGTCGCCCACCCAGCGGTAGCCGAGGAAGTTGTTCCAGGTGTCGTTGGGATAGATGAGACTCACGCCGCCGGCGGAGCGCGCCCCCCCCCCGATCGCGCCGCGTTGGTCCATGGTCAGCCCCCACACGCCGAGCTGCGCGTTCTTGTTGCCGAGCACATGTGAGCTCGAGAGGAAGACGTCGGCGCCGGCGGTCCAGCTGCCCGGCGCCCCGGTGGGATCGCCGGCCGTGCCGATCACGCCGGCCCAGGACTCCCCGCCCACATTCTGTTTCACGCGCACCACCGCCATATCGGTCGCGGGGACGAGCCCTAGGGCGGCGCCGGTATGCGCCGCCAGCACGCCGAAGTTCGTATTGCCGATGCGACCGCTCTCTTTGGTGCCGACCTGGAGCGGCACCGTGATCCCGTCGAACAGGCCGATGCGCCGGCTCCAGAACGGCATCACGTCGGGCGCGATCCCCGGGCCGAAGTCGAAGATATCCGTGCCTTCGAGGAAGAAGGTGCGCTTCTCGGGGAAGAACAGGGGGAAGCGCGTGACGTTGGTGCGGCGTTGATCGACTTCCGTTTCCGCGAAGTCCGTGTGCAGGGTGAGAAACGCGAGCGTGTTCGCGCCGAGGCGCTGCGTCGCGTCCAGGCTGCCGGTGAGATTGCTGCTTATCGCCGACCCGCTCGTCGTGACGAGCGCCGGCCGCACGGTCAACCCGCGATCGAGATTGAAGCGCGGCAGATCGACGAGTAGCCCCGCGCGACTCATCTGCGTGATGCGGAAATCGCGGCTCGGATAGGCCCAGCGCTGGGTCTCGAGCTTGCGCTGCACGCGCCGCTGCACGTTGAAGCCCCAGGTCGTGAGGCCAGGCTTGTAGAGCAGGCTTTTCACGGGAATGCGGATCTCGGCCGACCAGCCGGTGGGTGTACGGGCGGCGGCGGCTTCCCAGATGGCATCCCAATCGGCGTTCTCGCGGCCGCCGAGGCGCTGCGCCTGCTCGCTGATGAGCGCGTCGTAGCGCGCGCCGCTCGGGTTCACCGCGAAGACGTACCCCGACTGCTCGTTGCGAAACGGGTCGAGCACGATGCGGACGTGATCCTCGCTCTCGAGATCGGCGTCCCGCGCGCGCGCGAAGCTTGTGATCCGGGCCGGCTCGGCGTCGTCACACCGAATCCCGAAGACCAATTCCTCCGCGCTGACCAGCACCTTGACCACTGTGCGGTCACGCGGGATCGTCTCCTGCGCCGGCTCGAATTCGGTGAGGATCGCGGAATCGGCCGTCGCCCAGGCCGCTTCGCTGAGCCTGCCATCGAGCACGAAATCACCGCTCAAGGGACCGGCGCGGAGCTGAGGGCGGTCGGCAGCAAGTGCCTGGGCCAGCACGAGCAGTAGCGACAGGGTCACGAGAGATTAGTCCCGCTGGCCCGCACTTTCTTACAGCTCCGCCAGCCCTGTAAGAAAACGGCGCGATATGGTGACTAATGAAAGGGGATGCCGGTTCCCACGCACGAAGATGCTGCCGCAGCCATCGAACGTGTCATCCGCGACTGGGGCGACATGCTCGCGCGCGTCGCGTGGGGATACGTCGACAGCGCCTCCGACCACGATGACCTGATGCAGGAGATTCTGCTGGCGCTCTGGCGCGCGTTGCCGCGGTTTCGCGGCGAGTCGTCGGAGCGCACGTTCGCGTTGCGGGTCGCGCACAATCGCGGCATCACGTTCGCCGTGCGGCGGCGCCGGTTCGAGCGGCTGCCGGACGACGGGCAGCTCACCGATCCGGCGCCGCTCGCCGAGGAGCGGGTGATCGACGAGCAACGGCGCGAGCGGCTGTTCCACGGGATCCGCCAGCTTCCCGAGGCGCAGCGCCAGGCGGTGATGTTGCGGCTCGAGGGGCTGTCGCAGCGCGAGATCGCCGCAGTCCAGGGCACGAGTGAGACGAACGTCGGCGTCCGGCTCACGCGGGCGCGACACGCGCTGCGTACGCTGCTGGGCGAGGAAACGGCATGAGCGACTGGGAACAACTGCAGACCGAGTGGCAGCGCATCGGTCAGACCGCCGGGGCCGATGCGACGCAGTTGATCGCGAAGGCGCGCCGAGGGATGTTGGTCCAGCGTCTGATCGAGGGCGCCGTCGCGGGAGCCGCGATTCTCATCACCGCCCTGGCGCTGCGGCATGCGGGCAACCCTTTCGAAGCGGCGCTCGGCATGATCGTCGGGATCGCCATTGTGGCGCTGTGGGTGCAGCACGGTCGCGTGCGCGCGAAGGAAGACGCTGCGGTAACGGAGAGCAGTCCCACGCATCTCGATGTGCTGGCGCGTGGGTGCCGGCAGCGGGTGCGGCTCGCGAAGTTTATCTGGGTCGTGCTCGGGCTCGAGCTCGTGTTTCTCACGCCCTGGTGGGTGATTGGGAGCCGCATCCATCACCGCACCCTGCTCGATCCGGCGTTCTGGCTGACGGTGTGGCTCCCCGCGGCGGGGGTGGCCCTTGTGTTCGCCTGGTCGTTGCTGGTGCGGCGCCGCGCGCGAGCGGAGCTTGCGGCCGTCGAGCGGCTGCGCGCGGAATTTGGGGCGTCCGAGTAATACTCATCACGTTCGCGCCATTGGATGCCGCCCTTGCCGAGAGTAGGGGGATGGCCGGCAAATTTTTATCCTTTGTGATCGTGGGTGTAGCTCTATTCGCCGGGTCGCTGTGGCTAGAGAGGAGAAGGACGCATGACGGATAATGTCACTCTCGCCCTTGGTAGCGTACTGCTCCTGGGCGTAATCGGGTTTCTGATTGCGTTGCGCGAGATTCGGCGTGATGAGGCGCGGCGCCGCTCCAATCCGTCCAAAGAGTAATTACTCGGTAGAAGCAGATCCCTTCGCTACGCTCAGGGCAGGCCTAGGCAGCACATAGATCGCCGCGAAGAACTGGGCGTTGTCCTGTAGCTTTGCGGGTATACACCCGTGATGGCGAGACACTCAGACGCTCCGCCCCGCCGCGGACGACTGTTCCGGCTGCTGTGGCCGATGACATCCTACCTGGTCACGAACCTGACCGTCACGGCGTTCTGGGTGTTGTTCTTCGTCTTGAACCGGACGCGGGTGTTGGGCCGCAAGAATGTCGGCACGGAGCGGAACACGCTCCTGCTCTCCAATCACCAATCGATGCTCGACAGCTTTTTGGTGGGTCTGGCGGCGTTCTATCCGCGCTCGTTGCTCCAGCCGCGCTTGTTGCCGTGGAATCCCGCGGCGGCCGAGAACTTCTATCGGACGCCGATTCTCGCGTGGCTCGCGGACAACTGGAAATGCATTTGGGTGCAGCCGGGACGGCGCGACCTGCATGCGCTGCACCGCATGATACAGGTGCTGCCGCGCGGTGTGATGACGCTCTTTCCGGAGGGCACGCGGACGCGGGACGGCTCGGTGGGGCCGGGGCACGCGGGTACGGGGCTGCTCATTCTGGCGACCCGGGCGCGGGTGATTCCCGTGACGATCGAGGGGATGCGGGACGTACTACCGATCGGCAGCTCCGTGCCACGGATTTTCAAGCGAATCACCGTGACGTATGGGCCGCCGGTGGACTATGCGGACTATCTCGCGCAGCCGCGCACACGGGAGACGGCCCAGGCGTTGATTGACCGCGTGATGGCAGCAATTCGGGCGCAGGGCGTGTAGCTTCCGCCCCATGGCTGAGCTCCGTCTCCCTCTCCGGCGCGGCCGGCGCCGCGTGGCGGTGTGGCTGCTCGTGGGCCTCGGCCTGCTGATTTTCTTTATCTCGCCCCTCATCGGGCTGCTCGCCGAGTGGCCGTGGTTCAGCGCGCTCGGGTACGAGCGGGTGTTCGCGACCCGGCTGATGGCATCGTTCACGCTGGGGGGGGTGGCCGGGGGCGTGGCGTTTGCGTTTCTGTACGCCAATCTGCGCTTCGCCCAGCGGGGCATCGTCCCCAACCCCGTGGTCCTGCCAGCGAGCGCCCAGACGCCGGCGGTCGACGTGACCCGTCTGGTGCGGCGGCTGGCGCTGCCCACGGCGCTCGCGTTCGCGTTGTTCCTCGCACTCGCCGTCGCGACGGGCTGGATGCCGGTGCTGCAGTTCCTGCATCAGACACCGTTCGGCGTCACGGATCCGGTTTTCGGCCGAGACCTCGCCTACTATGTCTTCACGCTGCCCATCGTGACCGGCGTGCTCGCGATCCTGACGACGCTCGTCACGGTGTCGCTGCTCGCTTGCGGCGCGCTGTACACGCTGCGCCGCGACGTCGTGTTCTATCGCCGCACCATGACGATCGAGCCGTCCGCCCGGCTGCACCTGGCGCTGCTGATCGCCGCGATGTTCGTGCTGACCGCGCTGCGGATCTACTTCGTGCGGTTGCCGGGCACGCTGTACTCGACTACCGGTCCGCTGTTCGGCGCGAGCTTCGCCGATCTGCACGGCAGGCTCATCGGCCTGCGCATCGCAGGGGTGGCCGCGATCCTGGGCGCGATCCTGGTGCTCGCCGGGTTGCGCAGCAAGCGCCTGGGACGCACCGCGCTGCTCGCGGTCGCAAGCTATTTCGGGGTCTCGCTGCTGGGTGTCGTCGTCTATCCCGCCATCGTCCAGAAGTTCGTGGTCGCGCCCAACGAGCTCTCGAAAGAGACGCCGCAGCTGCGCCGTCACATCGATGCCACGCGCCGTGCGTGGGGCCTCGACAGCGTGTTGGTGCGCGATCTCTCGGGCGAGGCGCGGCTCACCGAGCGCGACATCCAGGCGAATCGCCCCACCATCGACAACGTGCGGTTGTGGGACCGCGACCCCCTGCTGCAGACGTTCGGGCAGCTCCAGGAGATCCGCACCTACTACGACTTCGTGTCGGTGGACGACGACCGCTACGTCGTCGACGGCCGCTACCGCCAGGTGATGCTGTCGCCGCGCGAGCTCAATTCGGCATCGCTGCCGACGCGCACCTTCATCAACGAGCGGCTCACGTTCACCCACGGCATGGGGCTGACCCTGGGGCCCGTCAATGAGGTGACCGAGGAGGGGCTGCCGGTCCTGTTCATCAAGGATCTGCCGCCGGCCTCCAGCGTGTCGCTCGCGGTCAAGCGGCCGGAGATCTACTTCGGCGAGCTGACGGACAACTGGGTGTTCGCCAACACTGGACAGCAGGAGTTCGACTATCCCTCGGGCGATCAGAACATCTTCGGGACCTATAAGGGCGACGGCGGGGTGGTGGTGGGCGGGCTGCTGCGCCGCCTGGTGCTCGCCGCCTATTTCCGCTCGCTCAAGGTGCTGCTGTCGAGCGACATCACGAGCGCGAGCCGCGCGATGTACATCCGCAACATCCGCGCGCGCGCGCATGCGGCGCTGCCGTTTCTGATCTTCGACGCCGACCCGTACATGGTGATCGATGGTGGCGGGCGGCTGCGCTGGATCCTCGATGCCTACACCGCGACGACTCGCTATCCGTACGCGCAGCCGCTGAGCAATGGCATCAACTACATGCGCAACAGCGTGAAGGTCGTGATCGACGCGTACGACGGCTCCGTCACCGCCTATCAGGCCGACTCGGCCGATCCGCTGGTACGCACCTTTGTCAAGATCTTTCCGGGGATCTTCCACCCGCTCGATTCGATGCCGGCCGATCTGCGCGCGCATCTGCGCTATCCCGAAGACCTGTTTCACGTCCAGACCGAGCTGTACGGCACCTATCACATGGCGGAGCCGGACATTTTCTATCATCGCGAGGACCAGTGGCAGAAGCCGGTGCTCTCGATCGCGCCGGAGCGGCCCGATCCGTTCCTGCGCCACATGGTGATGCGGCTGCCGGAGGAGAAGCAGGCGGAGTTCATTCTCATGGTGCCGTTCACGCCGCGCGGCAAGGACAACCTGGCGTCGTGGATGGTGGCGCGGAACGACGGCGCGCATTACGGCGAGCTAGTCGTGTATCGCTTCCCCAAGCAGAGCCTCGTGTTCGGGCCCACGCAGATCGTCAACCGCATCAATCAGGACACGGAGATCGCGCGCCAGATCGCGTTGTGGGATCAGGGCGGCTCGCAGGTGATCCGCGGCAACCTGCTGGTGATCCCGATCGAGGAGTCGCTGATCTACGTGATGCCGCTGTATCTGCGGGCGCAGGGGGGCCGTATCCCCGAGCTCAAGCGCGTCGTGGTGGCCTATCAGAATCGGGTCGTGATGGAGGAGACGCTGGACGCGGGATTGGCGCAGCTCTTCGGCGGCGCCGGCGCGGCGGCCCGCGAGCCCGCGCGCGTGTCCGAGACGCCGGGTGCCGCCTCAGCGGTATCGGCCCGCGCCGCCGATCTCGCGCGCCGCGCGAACGAGTCATTCCGCCGGGCGGTGGAAGCGCAGCGCGCGGGGGATTGGGCGCGTTACGGGGAGGAGCTGCGGCGGCTCGAGGACGTGCTGCGGCAGCTGCAGGCCGCTGTGGGGGAGAGGAAACCGTAGCGAGGTGAAGCGGCGGCGTGAAACGGCGGCGAGGTGAGGCGGCGGCAGGTGAAGCGGCGGCGTGATGAAGCGGCGGCGAAGGGCGGCGCGAGCTGTCCTCGCGTCGAAATGAGTTGATGGCAACACCAACGCCTGAGGCGAAGAAACGAGGCGCGGTGGGTGACGACCTGCCGCGCCTTGTTGTATCTTGCGTAATGAATTGAGCTTATGTAGACTATTAACAGTTAATAACCAGACAATCCATGGCGACCATTCTATCTGTTTCAGTGCCCGTCGAGCTGCGGGCGGCGCTCGATGCCGAAGCGAAGCGCCAGCGCCGTTCGCGGAGTTTTGTTGTGTCCGAAGCCATTCGCGCGTACGTGGCCAGTCGCGAGCGGGAGGCGTTTGCGGCGGGCCGGGATCAGACCTTGAGCGAGGCATTGGCGTTGTCGCCGGCGGCGCGTCTGCGGGAAGCCGAGGCGCTGTGGCAGGAGTTTGCGCGGACGCACGAGCCTGGTCAGCCGTGGACGGCGTCGTTCAATACGTTCGCCGAGTATGAGCAGTGGCGCAGGCGCTGACGCAATCACGGCTCCTGAAGGTGTGCGGCTTGCTCAATGCCGAGCACGTGCGGTACGTGGTCGTGGGCGGATTCGCGCTGGCGCTGCACGGCTATCCCCGTTTTACAAAGGACGTCGATATCCTGATCGAGCCGACGCTCGACAATGCCACCCGCACGTTGAAGGCGCTGGAGGGGCTCACCTGGGGGATTTCGCGCGAGCTCGATCCCGCGGACGTCATCGCCAAGCCATTCACGATCGTGGGCGATGATCCTCGGGTCGACATTCTGACGCTGGCGTGCAGCATCCGTTATGCGGATGCTGCGCCGAAGATTCAGACGCTCGACATCGAGGGGGTCGCCGTGCCGATTCCGGACATCGACACGCTGATTCGCACCAAACAAACGGATCGCTTGCGGGACAAGGCGGACGTCGAGGAGCTGGAGCGGATCAAGGTCCTTCGCTCTGGCGCGTTCTAGGTCAGTCGACGGGGTTCATCCACCTGAGAGACCAGTTGCCGCTCGGCGGCGGCTCGGGATCGTAGCCCTTCGACTGCAGCATCGAGTCACCCTGAAATGGGAATGTCGCGGGGCAAGTCCAGGTGCCGTTCGTCGGATCGAGTCCCACGTGAAGGACCGAGCCGGTCAGCGTCGTGTCGACCGGCGAACCCAGCGTGACGACCAATGCCGTGGAGTCCTGGGTCACCGAAAAGGGAATGGTGACCGCGGTCTGCCGGCTCGCGATTACGCCATGCGTCGTTGCAACCCAGCGGTAGAGCGTGACCGTGCCTTCGCCGGTCCACGGGGGAAGGCTCATCCGCTGGACGGGAAGCTCGCCCTCGATCCCACAAAACGAGTAGAGCGAGTCGTGTATCGTTGCGGCGTCGGCGCGGAACAGGTGGGTGGGCCGCCCGTGCGGCAGCGGCCCTGTCCCATCGCAAGACATTGCCAAGAGGAGAGCAGCAGCGATCGCCAGCGTGAGCGGTGCGCGCATGACTTAGTCTCGCGAGGTTGCTCCGGAGAGTAAATGGGGACCGCTCCACAGATCATAACGCGTTCCGAAGTTAGATTCCGCGTAAGTGAGTCACGGGGGCGAAATGGATTCGGGCATGGGCACGTTCAGGGTTACCCTCCACCTCGAGGGCGCCACTGGCGAGCGTTTCAAATTGATGGAGGCGCTGGTAGACACCGGCGCTTCATACACGTGGATCCCGCGTGACGTGCTGGAGGGACTCGGCGTGCGGCCCGACGAGGAGCGGGTCTTCGTGGTGGCGGACGGCCGGGCAGTGCGCTATCCCATAGCCTGGGTCCGCGTCCGACTCGACGAACGCACCCAGCCGACCCTCGTCGTTTGCGGTGACTCAGGCACTGAGCCGCTGCTCGGCGCGTTCACGCTCGAAGGGTTTGGACTCGGGGTCGACCCGGTGAATCGCCGACTGATCCCGGTCCCCGGACTGCTCAAAGCCGTTGCCGGAGGGCCCCTAGTCTCTCAGTTCCACTTCAGATTCCTGATCTGATCAAGATTCACATTCCCGCCGCTGAGCACAGCCACAACCTTTGCTCCTGCGGGAGCTTTGATCAATCCATGCAACAGCGCCGCGACGGGTGCAGCCGCTGCACCCTCGACCACGAGTTTGCCATGCGACATGATCCAGATCATGGCATCGAAGATCTCGCGGTCCGGGAGCGTGACGATGTCGTCCACAAAACGCTGCACGACAGAAAACGTATGATCGCCCACGCGCTTCACCCGTAGGCCGTCGATGATGCAGTCGATCGTGTCGAGCGTGATGACGCGGCCGGCTGCGACGCTCTGCTGCATCGCTGGACCATCGGACGATTCCGCGCCAATGATCTTGATCTTTGGGTTCGACGCTTTCAGCGCCATCGACACGCCGGAGATCAGTCCGCCGCCGCCGATCGGCACAACGGCGACATCGACTCCGGGAAAATCCCGGAACACTTCCAGGCCCAGCGTTCCCTGGCCCGTGATGAGTTGCAGGTCGTCAAACGGATGGATGTAGGTAAGCCCGCGCTCCTCACACAGCTGTTTGGCCTTCTCGTTGGCTTCGTCCCAGATGGTGCCGTGTTGCACGACCTCGGCACCATAGGCGCGCGTCGCGTCCACCTTGGACTGTGTGGCATTGCTGGCCATCACCACGACCGCCTTCATCTTGTAGACGGCGGCGGCAATGGCCACGCCCTGCGCGTGATTCCCTGCTGAAGAGCAGATCACGCTGGCGGCGCTGATTCCCTCGCTCGGATAGTCGAAGAGATGAGCTATGTGATCGCCAATCAGAGGGGTCAGATAGCTGCGCTTCAGGCGAAACTCGACTCTGCAGGCGGGCGCGGAGGCGAACTACCCTCCTGTTGGGCCGAACAAGGTGGCAAAATCGACTATGTATACGATGTGATTCTCACGAGCAATGGTATTCGCATGCGGCAGTACCAATACGGAGAGCGTATTCGTGAGAAGATGCTGATTACAAGTTGGCTGCCGAATGCGGCAGAAACCTTAACTGAGGCGACTTTCATGGAACACACGAAGCCGTGGTACGATTACAGCCGCGCCACGACTGCCGGTTTTTTGTGGTTGTTTATGACGAGACTGGTCCGAACGAGAAGGCGCTTTACAAAGAGTTACTAAAGACTGTCGAGAATCACTTCTACAAGCGTTTGGACAGCGGCCGCGGTCCTTTCTGAGTCGAATGTCAACCCAACTGGAGCAAGTGTTGGAGGAGCTCGATAAGGCATTCCATCGGTACACCCAGCGGTTAGCAAGAAGGCGAAACACCATTGAGCATAGATTGTCGCCGCTCTCTCAGCGCATCGAAGGGGCTGTCGGACACCACGATACTGGCGGAACATGGCGAAGGCCGTTAGAGGCAATCCGCAGAGTTGTCAGCGGGTTTCTTACTTGGCTTCAGAGATGGTTGTGAGCTAGGCGCGACATGGGGAAAGCTCTGGGTCTCATACTCTGGTTCCTGACTAGCCCGCTAGCTGCCCAGCAACTCGAAATCCACTTCCTCAACGTCGGCCAAGGCGACGCCGCCATCGTCCAGGAAGGCGGCCACACGGCGATCATCGACGTCGGCCCGTCCGGAATCAGCGCATACCTCACGACTTTTCACATCGACACCATCGATCTTGTCGTCGCCAGCCATCCGCACGCCGACCACATCGGCGGGATGCCTGAATTGCTCCGGTCCCACGTTGTGCGTTTCTACCTCGATAACGGCATCCCACACACGACGGCCATCTACCGGCGGACCGTCGACGCCGTTCGCGCGAGCGGCGCGCAATACCTCAACGCCACGAGTCGCACCATCACGCTCGGCGCCGCGCAGCTCCATGTCCTCGCGCCGCCGCCGAACACGACAATTAACAACGGTTCCGTCGGTATCCTCATGGAGTACGGTCAGTTTCGTGCGCTCTTCACCGGTGATTCGGAGCAGGACGAGCTGCGGTACTGGCTCACGTCAGGCGCGATTCGTCACGTCAACGTGCTCAAAGTCGCCCATCACGGGAGCCCGAACGGCACGAGCGCAAACTGGATCGCCGCCACTAAGCCGCAAGCAGCGGTGATATCGGTCGGGGCAGGGAACTCCTACGGACATCCATCCTCATTCGTGATCGCGGCGTGGGAGAATGCCGGTGCGCGCGTCTATCGCACCGATTGCGACGGCACCGTCTTTGTCGTCGCGAATGAAGACGGCAGCTTCGTCATCACGACCGATCGCGCCGAGCCGAACGGGGTTGTGCGGTTCCGGCCGTTCGCCCAGGACTCGGCTGTCTCGCCAGCCACGCCCGTCGAGGCCGTAGCACCCGCATGCTGCCGAGTGTGCTCGGCCGGCAAGGCCTGCGGCAACTCTCGCATCGCGCGCGACCGTCAGTGCCACAAGCCGGCAGGCTGCGCCTGCAACGCCACGCCATGAAGACCGCGTTCTACGCCGTGGATCGGCTCGAGCGCGACATCGCCGTCCTCGTCAGCGACTCGGGCGCGACGGTGCAAATACCACGTGTGGAGCTACCCACAGGCATTCGCGAAGGCGCGGTGCTGCGGGTGCGTTTCGGCGCGCAGAACCTGCCCGATTGGTCGAGCGCGGTCATAGACAAGGAAGAGGAGCGGCGGCGACTAAGGGAGGCGAAGGAGATGCTTGACGATCTGAAACGAAGCGATCCGGGCGGGGACATCAAGCTGTAGGATCACCAAATCATTGCGCTGTCCCAGCCCCCCCACACATTCTCTCCATGCCGCACCGCCTTTCCAAATCCCGCTACACCGCCGGCGTCCAATGCCACAAACTGCTCTGGTGGAAAGTCCACGAGCCCCTCGCCGTCGAGCTCCAGCCTGACAAGGTTCTACAGGACCGGTTTGATCAAGGCGCACAAGTAGGCACGTTGGCACGCACACGCTTCCCCGGAGGCGTGCTGATTGATTTGCCGCACACCGCCGTCGCCGAGCGCGTCAAGCTCACCCGCAAGCTAATCGACGACGGTGCGCCGGCGATCTTCGAAGCGAGCTTCCTCGCCGACAACACGTTCGTCGCGGTCGACATCCTCACCCCACAGGAGGGCGGCTTCCACCTCACCGAGGTCAAATCATCGTCCTCCCAGAAAGAGGAGCACCTCCCCGACGCCGCCGTGCAGGTCCACGTCCTCTCGCGATCCGGCATTCACATCACCGGCGTGGACGTCATGCATCTCAACAAGGAATGCCATTTCCCAGATCTGTCGAATCTCTTCGAGTGCACCGATGTGACCGCAGCCGTGCAGCCGCTGCTCGGGAAGATCGGCTGGGAGATTGACGCGCAGCTCGCGATGCTGGACGGCCCGTTGCCCGATGTGCCGATCGGGCTTCAGTGCCACGAGCCCTACAAGTGTCCGTTCATGGAGCGCTGCTGGCCGAAAGACGCGGGTCACATCATGCGGCTCTACAACATCGGGCCAAAGAAGGGATGTGACTTCTTGCTGACCGGCGTGAACCGGATCTCCGACCTTCCCGCGACGCAGAAGCTCAACGTCACGCAGAAACGCCAGATCCGCGCGATGAAGGAGGGCCGGATCATCGTCGAGCCCAGCCTCAAGGAGGCATTGGGGGCATTTGACTGCAGGCTGGGCTTTCTCGACTTCGAGACGATCATGCGCGCCGTCCCCGTCTGGCCCGGCATGGCGCCGTGGGAGCAGGCGCCGGCGCAGTTCAGCTATCACGAATCCAACGGCGACGGGACATACACGCACGCCGAGTACCTGGCGGAGGGCCCGAAGGACTGCCGGCCGGAGCTGGCTCGCGCCATGGTCGAGGCCACAAAGAACGCCGAGAGGGTGGCGACGTACTCGGCCTTCGAGAAGACGCGCATCCGGGGACTGCAGGAAGCGGTGCCGGAATTGCGCGCCGAACTGGAGGCGCTCGAGGGGAAGTTGGTAGATCTACTGCCGGTGGTTCGGGACAATGTGTACCACCCGGACTTCCTCGGCAGCTTCAGTCTCAAATACGTGCTGCACTCGCTGGTCCCGGAGCTGACCTACGACGACCTCGTGATCGTCGATGGGCTCGTGGCGAGCGTGGAGATCGCTCGGCTCCTCTTTGTGGCGGGCAAGATTCCGCAGGAAGAGCACGACCGCGTGCGGCAGGACCTGCTGAACTACTGCGAGCGGGATACGTGGGCGATGGTGAAGGTGCTGGAAAGGCTGCGGGAATTGGCATCCACACCCTGAAGGGTGTGCTCGGCAGACTCTGTCCTTGTATGTATGGACAGGGCGCCGATGAAGAAGCCAATTCGAGTGGGCGGGCGACAGCCCGTACCGTCCCGGGCCGAGAAGGCCGACCTTAAGCCAGGGCGTCGTTCGCG